>ERZ824575.87-NODE-87-length-128782-cov-9.145502_pt1 | contig 128782 bp, 116 predicted proteins | sample MGYA00519470_ERZ824575 | MGnify/ENA primary metagenome ERZ824575 (study PRJEB31778, sample SAMEA3449170) | human gut metagenome | biome: human gut; feature: human-associated habitat; material: faeces | place: United Kingdom | collected 2010/2012 ... | reverse complement strand
GGTCCTACTGGCCCTGCCGGTTCATAATAATTAACTTTAATAAGATTATAAAATATTATTAATCAATATTTTATAATCTTATATTTTAGTTCTGTCAAAAAACAAATTAAAAAGTCTATAAATTACATTACTTTATAGACTTTTTAATTTAATGAAATTATTCATAACTTTTATATAAATAAAAACTCATATCTTATTCTATATGAAAATAATAAATCATTTATTAGTTTTACACATAAAATAACTATATTCTTATCATAAAAATCGTCGTGTTCTTTGTTCATCTATTGAAAAAATTTATTTTAATTTTTCTGCAATTGAATAATTTTCTTTTTTTTAAAATCCTAGGTCAATAACTTTGCCATACATGGTGAAATAATCGCTAGATATACAACAATAGAATTTTTTTCAATCTGTTTTATTTAATATGAAAATGTATATATGATAATATAACATGCACCATCCTCATAACAAGCATCAACATTTCTTGCATAAAGAATATAATGCTTACTATTACTTCTTTAGTAATAGTCTCTTTGATAAAACATTCTATCATATGTATTTCCTTTCATACCTTCGTTTTTCTTTCTTTAGATGTTTAGTTAAAAATAAATACATAGCAAAATGAATGAATAAAATATAATTTTTAAATCATTTTATGAACATTGCATCACCAAAAGAAAAAAAACGATATTTTTTTTCAACAGCTATTTTATATGCATTTAAAATTACTTCTTTAGACGAAAATGCACTAACTAACATAATAAGAGTAGATTTCGGTAAATGAAAATTTGTTATTAAAGCATCTACTGCCATAAACTCATAAGGTGGATAAATAAAGATATTTGTAGACTCATAACATTCGACAAATTTACCATACTTTTTCATAATACTTTCCAAAGTTCTAGTTGAAGTAGTTCCAACACTAATAATTCTTTTTCCTAATTTTTTAGCTAAATTAAGTGTATCAGCTGTTTCTTTTGACATTTGATAAGTTTCACTGTGCATATGATGTTCTTCTACTTTATCAACAGTTACTGGTCTAAAAGTTCCTAATCCCACATTTAAAGTGACATAAACTATTTCTACACCCTTTTTTTTCAATTTTTGAAACAATTCTTTTGTGAAATGCAATCCTGCTGTTGGTGCTGCAGCACTACCATAATCTCTAGCATAAACGGTTTGATAACGATCTTGATTGATAAGTTTTTTATGAATATATGGTGGAAGAGGCATTGATCCAATTTGTTCTAATATTTCTAAAAAGATTCCTTGATACTCCATTTGAAATACTCTTTCTCCATCTGGTTTTTCTTCTAAACAAGTTGCCATCAATAAACCATCGCCAAAAATAATTTTAGTACCAACTTTAACCCTTTTGGCAGGACGAGCAAGGGCTTCCCAAATATTGTTTTGAATTTCTTTTAAAAGGAGAAGTTCAATAGAGGCATTGGTATCTATTTTTTTTCCATATATTCTTGATGGTAATACTTTTGTATCATTTAATACCAATACATCATTATTATCTAAATAATCAACAATATCATAGAAATGTTTATGTTCTATTTCTCCTGTTTTTTTATCTAATACTAAAAGTCTTGATGATGAACGCTCATCTAATGGTGTTTGTGCAATTAATTGTTCAGGTAAATCATAATCAAAATCTGTTACTCTCAAAATAGACCTCCTTTGACGATACCAAGATGTTCATATGCCTTATCAGTTACAACCCTACCTCGATGGGTTCGTATAATAAAACCTTCCTGTAATAAATATGGTTCGTTTACATCTTCTAATGTTACTGTTTCTTCTGAAATAGTTGCAGCTAAAGCTTCGATTCCTGCCGGACCTCCTTTAAATCGCTCAATAAGTCCTAATAAATATTTACGATCAGTTATGTCAAGTCCCGCTTTATCTATATCAAGTTTATTTAAAGCATAATCAGTAATTGAAACTGTAATATGATTCAAATTGTTAAATTGGGCAAAATCTCTAATTCTTCTAAACAAACGATTAGCAATTCTAGGTGTTCCTCGTGAACGTCTTGCTAATTCAAAAGTAGCATCATCATCAATAGGGAAAGAAAAAATTTTTGCGGTTCTTTTTATTATAGTAAATAATTCATCATTACTATAATATTTTAATTGATGCACTATTCCAAAACGATCACGCATTGGAGCAGTTAAATCCCCAAATCTAGTTGTAGCACCTACTAATGTAAATGGTGGCAAATCTATTCTAAGTGTAGTAGCTCCCGAATCTTTTCCCATTACGATATCAATTGCAAAATCTTCCATTGCTGAATACAATATTTCTTCAATTACTTTAGGAATTCGATGAATTTCATCAATAAATAAAATATCTCCTGGTTCTAAAGATGATAAAATAGCTGCCAAATCACCTGGTCTTGAAAGTGCTGGTCCAGTCGTAATTTTTATTCCTGTATTCATCTCATGAGCAATAATATGAGCAAGTGTCGTTTTACCAAGACCTGGTGGCCCATATAAAAGAACATGATCTAAAGCCTCACTTCGCATTTTAGCTGTTTCAATAAATATTTTCATCATTTCTTTTAATTCATTTTGGCCAATATACTCTTTTAAAGATTGTGGTCTCAATGTTGTTTCAATTTCATCCCCATCAATCATTTTCTTATCCATAATATGATCCATAGAAGCATCCTTTCTTTTGCTTTAATATTTATTATATGTTATAATTATAGTAATTGGAGGTTACTATGTATAGTTATTTTAGAGGACAAGTTACAGAAATTCATGCAACTCATATCATTTTTGAAGTAAATCAAGTGGGCTATAGAATTAAAGTTCCCAATCCATATCAATTTGAATTAAATATTCCTTTAACAACCATTTATCTACATTATCATATTAGAGAAGATGCTCAAGAATTATTTGGTTTTATTACTCATGAGGAACGTGATATGTTTGAAAACTTAATAAACGTCAAGGGGTTAGGTCCCAAAGGAGCTTTAGCAATTCTTGCTTCTAGTACACCTATAGAAATCATCCATGCTTTAAACAATGCTAATACTACATTCTTTAATCAATTCCCAGGCATTGGTCCTAAATTAAGTCAACAAATCATTCTTGATTTAAAAGGGAAACTTAATTTTGACGATAATCTTAAAGATCCACAAGTTAACGAAAAAATAAACAATATTATTATTGCTTTAAAATCTCTTGGTTATAATAGTCAAGAAATCAAAATAGCAACCAAAGATTTAAACCTTACCAATGAAACTCCTCTTAGCAGTGCAGTAAAAGAAGCTCTAAAACGCCTTAAAAAGAACTAAATTGATTATACACTATTTTGTCTTTTTTTTCAAGTAAATAATGGTATTTAAAAAAAGTAGGAATAATCTATACAAAATTCCTACTTTTTTTATTATATATTTTGATTTGCTTTTATCATTTTCATAAAAACGACATTTTTCTTTAAAAGATGAAAAGTAAAAATTCCAATAAGTATTACTACGAATTCACCTAAACCTACTGTTAAAGCATTAAGCCAAAATGGTGTTTTAAAAACGATAGATAACTCGATACCAACAATAATAGCATTAAAGATAACAGGAAAAATACCTGCCACCAATAAGTTTTTAGAAAACATCACACAAATAACAGCAAATGAAGTAGCTATCGTTCCCATCACAATATCAATTGGCCCAAGTGTACTAAAGGTATTGGCAATAGCACAACCAATAATCATCGAAATAGCATAATCCTTTCGAAAAAAACAAAGCAATACTAATATCTCTGCTATTCTAAATTGAATTTCACCATAGGAAATCCAAGATAGAGCTAAAGTTAACGCCACATATAAGGCTGCAACTAATGATATTCGTATTACTTTTTTGGTTAAACTTTCTTTTTGATTCATATTATTTTCTCCTTGTTTTTTATTTGAGATGGTTATGCAAGGAACATCTCGGTAGCATTATACCATAATCTATTAAATTAATAAAATCATATGAACTAATAAATTATAAAACATTTAAAATTAATAGCCATGCTAGGCCATAATAAATGATTACTGCAATTATATCAATTAAAGTTGTAATAAATGGTCCTGAAGCAACTGCTGGATCAATTTTACATTTCTTGAAAATAATAGGAATGAAACTCCCTGCAAAGTTTGCAACTACAATAGAGAATAAAATACTCATACTAACAACTATTGCAATTTTTAAATTTTGATTTAATTCATTAGTAGCAGCAGTAAATAATAAAAAGATGAATACAAAAATAAAGGTAAAAATTCCAACAATAATCCCATTAATTAACCCAACTCTAAATTCTTTAAAAATCATTTTGAAAATGTTTTTATTAGAAAGTTCTTCATCTGTCAGTACCCTAATTGTTACAGCTAACGATTGTGTACCACAATTACCCGCCATATCTAAAATCAAAGATTGAAAAACAACAATAATTGGGATTCCCGCAACAACATTTTCAAATTGTGCTATTAATAATGAGGTTACCAATCCAAGACCTAGAAGTATAAATAGCCATGGAATCCTTTTTCTAACCGATTTAAAAATGGGTTCTTTTAAGTCTTCTTCACCAGATAGACCACCAAGTTTAGCGTAATCATCACTAAATTCATCCGAAACAGCCTCTAGTATATCATCACTAGTTATTACACCAATTAAATGCATGCAATCATCTACTACAGGAATTGAATCTAATGCATATTCCTGTATCTTATTGATACAATCACTTACAAGTTCAGTTGCTTTTAAATATGGATATGATGTTTTAATAATTGACTGTAAATTTTCATTTTCTCTTGCAATAATTAAATCACGTAAATCCATTGCGCCATAAAACTCATTATTTAAATCAGTAAAATAAATCATTGATACATTATCATTTATAGCAGCCTCTTCAATCATCTTTTTCATTGCCTGTTTAATAGTTGAATTTTTATCAATCGCAATATAATTGGTTGTCATCCTACTTCCAATCATATCATCATCATATGATTTTATTAATTTTATTTCGGCAACCGCTTCTTCATCCATTAATTCAATCAATTCGTTACGATTATTCTCTTCTAATTCCTCTAAAACATCAATCGCATCATCTGAATCCATTGATTCTAAAATATCTGCTGCTAAATCATTTGATAACTCATCTAAATACTCTTTAGGATTCTCTAAATAACTAAAGATATCTGACAAAACATTTTTTTCAAGAATTCGATATAATTTTTGACGTTCTTCACTTAATAACTGAGGAAATATTTTGGCAACATCATTCTCATGATACTTTTGAAGTTCTTCTCTAAGTTCTTCATCACTTTTATTACTATGAATTAAACTTAATAGTTCATCGATATAATTTTGTTCCATTTTATTTTCCTCCTTACTTATTAGTTATTTAAAAACGAAATCCGCCTTTATTTTTTCCTTTTCCTTTTTTCGGGCGCTGTGCTTGCATTCCTGGAATTGGCGCCTGACCTTTTGATACCTTTTCCATTTGGGTTTCATCCATGCCCATAACAGCTTTCATCTGTTGACGCATTTGTTCAAATTGTTTGGTTAAATTATTAATTTCTTGATAGGTTCTTCCACTACCATTTGCAATTCTCGTTTTTCTTGCATGACTTTTACTAATTAAATCAGGATTGTTTCTTTCTTCTTTTGTCATTGAACCAATTATGGCCTCAATATAAACAAATTTTTTTTCATCAATATTTAAATTTTTAATTTGAGAACCAAGACCGGGAATCATTGAAAGCAATCCTTTCAAAGAGCCCATTTTTTTTATACGACGAATTTGATCTAAAAAATCATTATATGTAAAGCGTCCTGCTTGCATTTTTTCCGCCATTTTCATAGCGGTCTCTTCATCAAAAGATTCTTGCGCTTTTTCAATGAATGTTAAAACATCCCCCATTCCAAGAATTCTTTTCGCCATACGGTCAGGATGAAAAACATCAATTTCATCCATTTTTTCTCCTAATCCCGTAAACTTAATTGGAATTTTGGTCATATAACGTATGGAAAGAGCCGCTCCACCCCTTGTATCACTATCAAGTTTTGTTAAAAGGCATCCTGTTATATCTAATTTTTGATGAAAAGTTTGCGCAACATTAACCGCATCTTGACCAGTCATTGCATCAACTGTTAATAAAATTTCATCAGGATTCGTAATTCCTTTAATTTCAACTAATTCTTGCATCAAAGGTTCATCAATAGCCAAACGACCAGCAGTATCTATTAAAACTAGGTTTAAGCCCTTTTCTTTAGCATACTCTAATCCTTTTTTGACAATAACTTGTGGCTTTGTTAGAATCCCCATTTGAAATACTTCAATATCTAATTGCTTACCAATTGTTACTAGTTGATTAATCGCTGCTGGACGATACACATCAGCGGCTATCATCAAAGGTTTAAGTTTATTATTTTTTCTTAAGTAGTTAGCTAATTTCCCCACATGAGTTGTCTTACCACTTCCTTGGAGACCTACAACTAAAACTATACTCATTCCCGATTTTTTTAAATTAATCGGAACTGCTTCTTCTCCCATTAATTTTACTAATTCTTCGTAAACAATTTTGACAACTTGATCACCTGGGGTTAATGATTTCATTACTTTTTCACCTAAGGCTAGAGTCTTAACCTCATTTATAAATTCTTTGACTATTTTATAATTGACATCAGCCTCAAGTAAGGAAACTCTAATTTCGCGCATGGTATCTTCAATGTCTTTTTCATTTACTTTACCACGACCAGTTAATTTTCGTAATGAAAATTGAATTTTTTCCGATAAACTTTCAAATGGCATATTTTCACTCCATTTCTTTTATTTTTTCAATAATTTTCAATCCTTCAGGATTAACATATTTTTTTAATAAATCTAATTGCTTATTTAAATTTATATTTTTTTGATAAAGATGCAATTTATTTTCATAGTTATCTAAATTACGTTCAACCTTTTTCAATAAATCCCAAATTGCATTTCTCGATACCTTAAGTGCAAGGGAAATTTCTGATAAACTATAATCTTCAAAATAATAATTTTCAAATACTTCTTTTTGTTTTTCCGTAAGCAAATCTTGATAATAGGAATAAAGAATGTTATAGTGATTCTTTTTTTCTAAATTTTGGTTCATCATTCATCATCATCCCCTACAAATAATCCCCCAATATAATCTTCTAAATCAAAATATTCTAAATCTTCCATTTTCTCACCAAACCCAACCATTTTAATTGGAAGATTATATTTATCTCTAATAGCAAGAACAATGCCTCCTTTACTAGTACCATCAAGTTTTGTTAAAATAACTCCAGTAATGTTTGTAACTTCCATGAAAGCCTCGGCTTGCGATAATCCATTTTGTCCTGTTGTTGCATCTATAATTAACAATGTTTCTTGTGGTGCACCCTCAACTTCCCGTGCAATAACTCGATTCATCTTTTCTAATTCTTTCATTAAATTAACTTTATTTTGAAGACGCCCAGCCGTATCACACAATAAAATATCATATTGTTCTTTTTTGGCTTTTTGAATTGCCTCAAATATAACACTTGATGGATCAGTTGCACCTTTTTTTATCACAATATCAACACCAACTCGTTGAGCCCATACTTCTAATTGATCTACAGCACCTGCTCTGAATGTATCGCCTGCCGCAAGTAAAATTTTTTTTCCTTCTTTTTTTAATCGATATGCAATTTTGGCAATGGTAGTTGTTTTTCCTACTCCATTCACACCTACAAAAAGAAAGACTGAAAGTCCATCTTTTTTAAGGTTGAAGTTGTTATTAACAATATCACCTTTTAAATATAATTCAAACATTTTATCAATTATAATTGGTTGTAATTCTTCTGCTGAATGAATTCCTTGAACTCTCTCATCTTCTTTTAAGGCTTCAATAAAATCTAATGTCGTTTCCACTCCTATATCAGCCATAATAAAAGCATCAGTTAAATCATCAAATAAATCTTCATTAATTTCACTATAACCCGATAAAATCGCTTTTAATTTCCCCATTAAGCCTTGACGTGTCTTTTTCATACCGAGTTCATATTTTTTAGATTTTTCATCTTTATTTTTCTTTTTAAAAAGATCAAATAATCCCATTTACTTACCTCTTTATTCTTATATTTAATTTATTATACTATATTTATCTTTTTTTTTCAACCACATAAACTTATGAAATATAATCTCTAAAATTTTAATTTTTCGTTTTGTTCTTCATTATAAATAAAAGACTGGTGATAAAGGGAATATCACCAATCAAAGAAGGGTTGGACAATAAAGTCCATATGTAGGGAATATGTGTAGTTTTTAATAACTACAGATAGATATTACCACAATTTTACACACTTTGCAAGTAATTTTATAATTTATTTGTTTTTTTCTTTATCAATTAATCCTTCATTACTTTTACAATGTTCATTATTGCAACGAATCGTATCATTAATTTTAATCATAGGTGCTTTACATATTTCACATCTATCCCCAGTTGGAATGCCAGAAAATGTTGCTTTACACTTAGGAAATAAACTACATGCATAAAAAATACTTCCCTTAGATCTACCTTTTCCGCTGGTTCTTTCAACAACTTCTCCTTCACCACAAATTGGACAAGGAATACCTAATTTTACCAACTCTTTCTTTGGTTCCTTTTTAATATATTTACAATGTGGATAACCAGAACAAGCTGTAAATTCACCAAAAGGACCTCTTCTGATTAGTAAAGGAAGTCCACATTCAGGGCAAAATTCGTCTGTTAATTTTGGGTATATTTTAACCATATTATCACGAGCATTTTCAATTAATGGAGCAAATACTTCATAAAATTTTTTCAATTCTTCATACCAAACACTATTTCCTTCCGCAATCTGGTCTAAAATGGTTTCCATTTCTGCTGTATATTTCACATTAATAATACTGCTAAAAAATAACTCTAATTGCTCAGTTGTTAAAATACCTTGTGATGTGGGAACAAAGGCTCTTTTATCCATTGTTACATATGCTCTGGCTCGAAGCGTTTCCATTGTCAAAGCATATGTTGATGGTCTGCCAATTCCAAGTTCTTCCATTTTTCTAATTAAACGCGCCTCAGTATAACGATAGGGAGGTGATGTAAATTTCTGTTCTTTAGTTATTTCGCTAAATTCCAAAACTTCACCAATTTTAAGTTCTGGTAAACGTGTTAAATCTTCTTCTTCATCAACTAAACTTGCTTCTTCATAAATTGTTTTAAAACCATCAAATAAAGTAATTTCACCAGATAAATTAAACAAATATCCTTGATTTTCTACATCCACTTTAGTATCTTCTAAAATAGCATCACTCATCAAAGAAGCAATTGCTCTATTATATATTAAGGAATATATCTTATATTCTTCTAAAGTTAAACTCTTTTTCACACTTTCTGGTGTTCTTCTAATATCAGTTGGTCTAATTGCTTCATGCGCATCTTGAATATTTTTCCCCTTTGAAGCTTTTTTTTCACCTTTATAATATTTTTCCCCATATTTATCGATTATATACTCTTTTGCATTTTTGATGAATTCATCTGATAATCTAATTGAATCAGTACGCATATAAGTGATTAACCCCACCATTTCTTTACCAACTTCAACACCTTCATATAATTTTTGAGCAATTCTCATTACTCTTTTAGCATTATAATTGAATTTAGCACCTGCATCTTGTTGTAAAGTTGAAGTAATAAAAGGAGGTCTTGATGCTTTATTTCTTTCTTTTTTAACAATATTTGTAATTTTATATTCATCGTCTTTTAGTTTAGAAATAACATCATTTGTTTGTTCTTCATTTAAAAGAGTAATCTTATTATCAAGAGTTCCATAAAATTTAGCTTTCAAAAAATAATCATTGCCATCAATTTGTTTTTTTAAAATAGCAGTTAAATCCCAATATTCTTTTTTATCAAAAGCTTGAATTTCTCTTTCCCGTTCAACTACTAATTTTAAAGCAACGGACTGAACACGACCAGCTGATTTAGAACCAATTTTTTGTTGTAATAAACTAGATAATCTAAAACCAATTATCCGATCTAAAATTCTTCTCGATTCTTGTGAATGAACTAAATTCATATCAATTTGGCGATCATTGTGAATCGCTTTTAAAACTGCTGTCTTTGTAATTTCATTAAAAACAATTCTTGAAACCTTTTCTTTCGGTTCATTTAAAACTTCACTTAAATGCCAACTAATAGCTTCTCCTTCACGATCGGGGTCAGTAGCAAGATATATGTGTTCAGCTAAATTAGCAACACCTTTCAATTTTTCAACAATTTCTTTCTTATCTTTTAAAATAACATATTCTGGTTGAAAGTTGTTTTCAATATCTACGCCAAAGCCACCTTTACCCTTAATTGATAAATCTCTTATATGACCAATACTAGATTCTACTCGATACTCTTCACCTAAATAATGAGCTATTGTTTTACACTTAGCTGGTGATTCTACAATTAATAATTTCATAAAACACCTCATTATGATTTTTTGCTTTTTGATTATATAATACGAAAAAAAATATGTCAACAAAAACGAATAAGTTTCGGACATATTTTTTTGACAATATTAGTCATTATTTACATCAATACAAATTTTTTAACTATTTGACTTTTTCGAAGTCTTCAACACTGTTTTTTCTGATAAATCATCATTTCTATTTACAATCAGTTTACTTCTAATTTTTTGGAAATCACCAGAAAAACTTTTAATGTGTTTATTAATTGAATTTAAAACTGATTGCTCAAAACTATTTGCCATTTCACGAGTCATCTTTTTGCCCCCTTATTTAAATTTTATAAAACAAGCTCCCCATTAATTTGATGAACTTATATCAGTTGTTTACTAAAATTTTAAATCCCCAAACTATTTACATTACCAAAAATACAATTGTATTATAACATATTATTTAAAAATATGCTATAAAATAACTTATTTTTTTATTTCTAACCAAACCATATCTTCTTCTTTTAAATTTTTTGCTACTGGTTTAAAACTTTTCCGATGAATAGGTAAAACTCCTTTATCATTTATAGCCTTCATATGAGCCTTTGTAGAATAACCTTTATGTTTAGCCAACCCATAACCTGGATATTTATAATCTAATATCTTCATATACTCATCTCTCAGTTCTTTAGCAATAATACTAGCACAACCAATCACAAAACTTTTTTCATCACCTTTAATAATTGGAACATTTTCAACATCAAGGTAAAGAGGCATAGCATCTGATAATACAATATCAGGTTGGGGATGAAGTCCAGAAATTGCCTTTGTCATTGCCAATCTACTTGCTTCATAGATGTTTATCTCATCAATTGTTTTCTCATCAATAAAAACCGTAACAATGGATAAAGCATTTTCTTCAATTTTGGTTCTCAATAATTTTCTTTTTTTCTCAGATAATTTTTTTGAATCGGTAACCCCTTCTATATAGCAATTTTTAGGCATAATTACTGCTGTAGCAACAACAGGACCTGCTAAAGGGCCTCTACCTACTTCATCTGTTCCAGCAATATATTTTTTTCCTTCCTGATAAAGTTTTGCTTCTAATTCATAATTATTCATCATCTACACATCGATCCAAAGTTATTCTACCAAAATATCCCATTCGATATTCTTGTAATATAAACAAGGAGGTTCTTTCTAAATCTTCTTCTTTATTATTTAATATATAATTTTGTTTATGTGCTATTTTTAATATTATGTCAATCACTTCATTATCCTCTGAACTAATATTATATCTTTCTAAAGTTGCTGTTGGATAATATTTTTTTAAAAAATCAATGAAATAACTTGCAACATCAAAAATTGGTAAAATCGTATCATTGATTGAACCTATCATTGATAAATGAAATCCTATTACTTGGTTATCAAATTTTGGCCATAAAACACCAGGTGTATCTAATAACTCTACATTTTGATTAATTTTTATCCATTGTTGTACTTTTGTAATACCTGGTCGATCCCCTACTGCAGTAACTCTTTTTCCTACTAAAGAATTGATTAATGTTGATTTACCCACATTAGGAATTCCTACAATCATTGTTTTAATTGGTCTTGGTTTTATGCCTTTACTTAAATCTTTTTCTCTTTTTTCCTTCATTAAATCTTGTGCTTCTTTAAGAATTATTTTATCATTTTTTGAATCTCTTGCATCTAACGCAATGGCTTTCATATGATGCTTTTGAAAATAGGCTAGCCATTGCTTTGTTTCTTTTATATCGGCTTTATCTTTTTTAGTTAGCACATACAAACATTTTTTATTTTTTAATACATCACTTAGTAAAGGATTAAAAGATGAACGAGGACATCTTGCATCTAATAAAATAATTACCAAATCAACAATTTTAATCTTATCACTAATTTCCCTAATCGCTTTTGCCATATGCCCTGGATACCACTGAATCATTTGATTTTACCTCTTGGTATAATAAAATTCATATGATAAGTGGCTACTCCAATAATATTTCTCTTAGGAATTAAACCAATTGATCGACTATCTTTGCTAATAGGTCTATTATCCCCCATCACAAAATAATATCCTTCCGGTATGATTTCAGTCATCTGTTCATTACCATTTTCATCAATATAACGGAAAAGACCATCAAAATTATTAGTTGCTGCAGTACCAAAATAATCTTTTGGAAAATAAGATTCATTATATTCTTCATCATTAATATATAATTTATTGTTAATCCATTTAACCTTATCACCTGGTAATCCAATAATTCTTTTAATATAATGACTAGTTTCATCAATATGAAAATTATCATTTTGATTGACTTCCAAAATGACTACACTTCCTCTTTGGATTTCTTTATTATAAGAAACAAAAACATGTTCACCATTAGAAATATTTGGTATCATAGAATCGCCACTAACTGGTGTAATAATAAATAAATAAGAAAAGCAAAAAAACGTAATTACTACACAAATGGGTAGAATAGAAAACCAATCGAGTAAAACAAATATACTTCTTTTTATTTTAAAAGGAATTTTAGTAAAAAAATGATTAAAGTAATTTCTAGAAACAAGTGATACAAGTAAACTAATAATACCAATCAGACCAATAATACTTGAAATCATCATTATGATTTTAAGTGGTATTAAAGTATCAATTAAACTAATTTCTCCTTTAAATTTACTAGCATCAGAAAATGTTAACATAACAAAAAAAACAATTGAACAAATAATCAGTATCAATGTTCTTGTAATTATCTTTTTTTTAATTGCAATTCTTTCTGTTACTGGATTATTATTCTTATAATACTTTATTAAATATTTATCTTGATTCAATTTTATCCCCCCATACTTAATCTTCTTGTTCTAAAAGATCACGAAGTTGAAATTCATCAATTAAAACTTCTCGTTGCTTTCCTTTAACACCAGGACTCAAAACACCCATTTCTTCTAAAGCTAAGAAAATATCATTCACACGATTAAATCCCATATTAAAAATCTGTGTAAGCTGATTGATTGAAGCATTTTTATTTCTAACAACATAAAAAGCAATTTCTTCAAATCTCTCATCATTTCTCCCCATCGCCTTCATCGTTGTTCCGCCTGATGTCTGCCTAGAAATAGTCGATTGATGAATTTCTTCTTTAGTCACTAAATATTCGCATGTATTATTATCTTTTAAAAAGCGTGTAACTTTTTTGATATCTATATTAGGTACAAAAGCCCCTTGTAAACGTTGTTCTGATCTTCCTGCATATCTAATTAACATATCTCCCTTACCTTCAAGTTTTTCCGCACCACCATAACCTAAAATAACTTTAGCATCCTCAAATGATGAAACTCTAAAAGCAATTCTTGTATCAAAATTAGCCTTTATCGTACCTTTAATCACATCTTTAGATGGACGTTGAGTTGCAAGAATAATATTAATTCCCGCTGCTCGTGCTTTTGCTGCAAGTTTTTGCATATATAATTCTATTTCACTATTGGCATCAGAAAACCAATCACTAAACTCATCCATCATCACAATAATATGAGGCATTGTAGATTCTTTATTTTCTTTCCTTATATTATTATAGTCAACAATATTATGCTCATCATAAAGTTCAAATTCTTTATACCTTCTTTCCATTTCATCATAAACCCAACCAAGTGCACTTTGAAAATCTTCTTGATCAACAATTACAGGCATTGCAAGATGAGGAATTCCTTCATAAATACCAAGTTCAATTCTTTTAGGATCAATCAAAACAAGTCGCAATTCATTAGGAGTAAATCGATAGATTAAACTAAGTAAAAACGTATTTAAACATACACTTTTACCTGATTTAGTTGTTCCCGCAATTAGTCCATGAGGCATCTCTACTAAATCAATATAATGATAGATTCCATAATTATCTTGTCCAACAGCAACCGGAACTTCATAATCTAAATTTTTAAATTCTTTACTGGCAATCATATCTCCTAAAAAAACTGTTCTACGATTTTCATACTTCTTTGGTACTTCTATTCCTGCAAATGGTTTTCCTGGAATTGGGGTTTGAATCCGAATACTTTCACATTGTAAATACATTAAAAGATTGGATTCAACCTTTCTAACATCTTTTACATTAGCACCTTTTTCAATTGTTATCAAAAATTGAGTTACAGTTGGACCAAAAATAAATCTTTCAACCCTTGCCCTAATTCCTGCTTCTCTAAAAGTGTTATTTATAATTTCCTTTTGATTTTCAGCCTCTTCTATATTATCGGCATTTTTCGCATCAGATTTAGTTAATAAATCAATACTAGGGGCAATATACTTCGTTTTTCGTCTACTAGTAACTATCACTTTAGAATTAACGGTTTCATTTGCGGTTTTTTTATTATTTATAAACTGATTTGTAGTCTTTTTCTCCTCTTCTTTATAAAATTGAGGTTTGTTAACATTTTTATAAGTTTGTTCTTCCTCAACCACATCATCATACATATGGCTATCATATTGCATTTCTTCATTGTTATCATCAAAATTTTCTTGATAAATTTCATCCACTTGTAATGCAATATCATCAAAATTATCCTCTATTTTATTATCATTTTCTTCAATATTATCCTCATTTTCAAAAATAACTCCTGCATCATAATACCCAATCGTTTTATCTTCTCTAGGTGGCTCAACGAAATCAACAATTTGGTTTTCTTTTAATTCTGGTTTATCTTCAGATTTTTTAGGTCTTAAATTATCATATCTTTTAGGATCTTCACGATATCCAACCGATTCTGCATAACTAATGGTTTTTTTATGAATACTCTTTGATGAGGAATCAGTTTCTTTTTGATTTTTAGTGATAGTTTTTCTTTCGGTTTCATTATCATCATACATTTTTCCATCTCTTATTACTCGATAAATATAAAATTCTCTTCGATTATCCAGATTATTTTTTTTGTTTTTAAGCATCTAATTCCTCCCTTTCTAATTCTTTTAATGACGTTTCAATTTCTAATTGTTTAAGACGCCTTTCTTTATTAAAAATACTTTTACTATATGTTTTATTTGTTTCATCTGCTACAATATCAATAATTAGTAAAGATATTTTTCGCGATGCAAAATTAATTGTTGAACCAACAAATAATTTTTTTACCCAGTAAACAGGATTGGCATACTTTAATCCACCCATTATAATGCTACTAACCTTACCAACATTTGCTTTTTTAAATGCTTTAGCAGCTTTAGTTTCTTCAATTTTTTTCTTAGTATCTAATATTTTAAAAATTTGTGCTATACTTATTTTTTTAAATGGTGCAAGTAATGGTTTATCAAAAATATCGCCAATTCGGTTAGATAAATAATGCATAAATAATATCAATTCCTCAATCGTTAATTCGTATATGGGATATTTAGATTCGGGATAATATTCACTAGAAATCTTGTTCACTATTTCTATTATCTTTTTACCCAAAATATCAAATCTACTAGTCACCGAAAGTCCTTCACTTTCTTCAACATAACTATTTTTTATTTGCTCAACAATATTGTTGATTTTATCATCATCTATATCTTTCTTCGTATTTTCAATTTCTTTTTCCTTTTTACTAATTGAATTCATCAGTAAAATACCATATATAGTTGAACAAATTACAAAACCTATTACAATGCCCGCAATCAAGGTCCAAAAAGTATTCCAAGTAATTGCTTCTTTTAAAGATGAAAAAATTTTTGTAAAAAAATCATCTATTGATTGAATTACATTAACATTAAGTAGTACATCCGTCATTTTTCACCAACTCTCAAAATCAAACATTTCTATCTTTAATATTGTTTATTTTACCACAAATTCATTTTTTTTGCAAGGAATTTTTAACTTCATTTTTTTAAAAACAATTTTATACTTTTTTAGGAATTAAATTCATTAATTAGACAAAGTTTAAAGCTTATGTTATAATACAATAGAGGTGAAAAAATGAAACCATATTTGATTGTACTTGATTTAGACGGAACCTTGATGTTAGATTTTGCAACTTACGATGATGAAACATTTGATTATTTACGTCATTTAAATCAATTAGGACATCTTATTATGCTTGCAACAGGAAGACCAAAAAGGTCTAGTTATTTTGTTTATAAAGCTTTAAATTTGCATACACCTTTAATCAATTATAATGGTGCTTTTATTTCTAATCCAACCGATTCTAATTATCCTATAACAGATTTTCGAATATCTAAAGATGATCTTTTAGATATTATTAATTACATAAGACCTTATTTAATTAATGTTTTTTGTGAAATTATTGATGATATATATGTTCAAGATTACAATGAAGAAATTAAACCCTTTTTGCATATTGATGGTGGTGTTCTTCATAGTGGCGAAATAAAAGATATTTTGCCTGATAACCCTAATGGTGCTCTTTTTTTTCTAAAAAAAGAGGCAATAATCGACTTTGTAGACTATATCAAGAAAAATTATAGTAATCAACTTCTAGCAAGATATTGGGAAGTGAATAACAATTATATTGTTGAAGTCTACAATCCTCTCGTCAATAAAAGTGTTGGTTTTAAATATGCATGTGAATATTATAATATTCCCCAAGAAAGAACCATTGCAATTGGTGATGGTCACAATGACATTGAACTATTAAAAGAAGCAGCCATTGGCGTGGCAATGAAAAATGCCAACCCTGAACTCCTACAATATGCTAAGTATGTTACAGATAGCTATGACAAACAAGGAGTCTTAAAATTTTTAAAAAAGTTTTTTCATTAAAAAACTGCAAAATAAAACTCATTTAGTTAAAAATAAGTTTTATTTTGCAGTTTTTTTACAATTTAATGAGTGGTAATAATTTTTTCAAAGCAGAAATTGGCTCCTTTAAAGACTCTTCAATGGTTGCAACAGTTGGCACAATGGCATACACATCATTTATAGTAGAACTTAATTTATTTTGACCACAAATAATAATTAATCTTTGAGGATGATACTTTTTAATTCCACTAATAACCTTACCATCTAAACTTTGATCATCTAAACATCCTTCACCAGTAACTATAACATCATATTCTTTAACAAGTTGTTGAAAATGAATCATTTTCAAAATACTATCGATACCCGATTTCATTTCACTATTGAAAAAATAGCGCATAGTAAAGCCGATTCCACCTGCTGCTCCAGCTCCTTCAAAATCAGTTAAATTTTTTTGATAATCGCTCTTTAATAATTTAAACATATGATTCAAATTTTGTTCCATTAAAAAAAGTTGCTCATCTGATGCTCCTTTTTGTTTAGCAAAAGTAGCAATCGAACCTTTTATTCCAAGAAGTGGGTTTGTTACATCACTTAAAGTAACAAATTCAATTCCTTTAATCAATTTTTCAAAAGCTTTTGTCTTAACTTTTCTAACTTTCATTAATTTTGCATTACACATTTTTTTAATTAAAAAACCATCTTTATCTATAAATTCAACTCCTAAAGCCTCAAGCATGCCACACCCTAAATCACTAGTCGCAGAACCACCAATTCCGATAATTATTTTTTTTATTTGATATTTTAAAATAATTTCTTTTATTAAATGACCAAAACCAAAACTAGATGCATATAAAGCATTTAGTTTATTTTTATCTAATTTTGCCAAACCAATGGATTGAGCAAGTTCTAAATACGCTATCTTATTTTTTTGATCAATAATATATGCAGACTCTGTATAATTAAAATTAGCATCCTCTACTTGCATCTGTTGCTTTTCAAGTTGAAATGAATCATTAATAGCATCTAAAAACCCTTCTCCACCATCAGAAATAGGGAGATAGGTTGCTTCTAAATGATGATTTTGATAATAATCACAAATAGTCATTCCCACTTCTTTTGATGTCATTGAACCTTTAAAAGAATCACTTACAACTAATATTTTCATCTTTTTCTCCTTCTATTAATGGATAAAATCTTTTTTAAATAAAGCAGATATTCGCTTATAAACTAAAAAGGTTACAATAGATACAATGAAAGATAACATTAAATTAAACGGGAGAATTGATCCTAAAATATAAAATACCATAAAATTTGTTTCTGTGATTTTTGGAAAAATACTTCTACACATCTCAACAACTGCTGAAAAACCAAATGCCTTTGAATAAAATGGTATTAAAATCGTAGCATTTACAATCATAGCAACTACTACCCATGCAAGACTTCCAAATATTAATCCTAAAATACCACCTTTTTTAGTTTTACAATATTTATATATTAATGATGATGTTAGGACAGTTGCAAGTCCAATTAATAAATCACCAAATTCTCCAACATATGCTGTACTTGAAAATGGTAATTTAATTAGGGTTCTAATTACAACAATGATAGCTCCTCCAATTGGTCCCATTGCAAATCCTCCTAAAATGGCAGGAAGATTAGAAAATTGCACATCTAAAAAAGAAGGAAATAAAAATGGTAACGGAAATTTAGGAAAAAAATATAAAATCGTGGAAAGAGCTGAAAAGATTGCAATCTTTGTCATGTAATCTAAAATTTTTTTTGTTTTTTTCATTTTTGCCTCCATAAAAAAAGTTGCCCAATCTTCAAAAGGCAACTTAAAAAAGCATAATAACTATTATGTCTTCTTTCATCTAGACTATACTATCGGTTTTGGAATTGCACCAAATCATGTCATTGAAATGACTCGCGGACTTTACCGCCGGTCGGGAATTACACCCTGCCCTGAAGATTAATACTATTTTATAACAACTATCCTCTTTAAACAACTATTTTGCTTATAATTATCTTTTACGAGTATTGGTAATTTCTTTAGCTATTTCTGTTTTTATATTTTCTTCTAATTCGTTTTCAGTTACAAAATTTTTAGGTAGATTTCGCAAACCATCATTAATTTTTTTCTTTTTCATTTCATCACCACTAAATTATATGAATAAAACATTTAATTATACTTACAACTATGAATAATTTTTTTGATATCTTGATAATCAAATCCTTTATTTAATAATTTCATAATGATTTTATTTTGATCAATTTCTTTATTTAATAGTTTTTGATATTCTTTAACAAGCAATGCATTAGAATTATCCGTCCATTCAATTTCACCTAAAACATAATTAATTATATCAAAACTATATCCTTCTTGCAAAAGTTTATTTGTAATTTGCATTTTTTGTTTTTTAATTGGATTTTTTTGAATACTAGAAATAAACTTATTGACTATTTTTAAAGCATTCTTTTTTTCTTCATCAAAAGAATACTCATTCAAATATTTTTGAATTAAGTCTTGATCAATTCCTTTATTTAAAAGATTTTGTAGAATATATAGTCTTCCTTTAGATTTTCTAATCAATTCTAATATATAACTTTGTGCATATCTTTCATCATCTAAATATTGAATTTTAATCAGTTTTTGTATAATCTCATTAATGCTTTTTTCATCAACATCTAAATTTAACAAATAATTATATACTTCTTTTTTAGAACGTGGTTTAAAATCAATATAATGTAAAACTTTATTATAATATAAGGACATTTTTTCACTATTTTTAATTTTATGAAACTCTTTTGATGAAAAAGTATGACCAACAATTATTCTAAATTCCACCATTTGATCTTCTGTTAAAGTTATTTCATTTTCATACTGATCAAATGATATATAATATTTTTTATTTTTAACACGTATTTTGCTAACCTTATATTCATGAATTTTTGGATTCTTACTATTATTTGGGACTATCATAACTAAATCCTTCGCCATGTACTTCACTAGCTCTTGTAACATAAATAAATGCTTTACTGTCAATTTCCAAAATAATTGATTTTAATTTATAAAATTCTTTATTGGACATGATGCAAACAATCATAGTAAATTCACGTTCTTCATAGCCACTTCTTGCATACACTTCTGTAACTCCACGTTCTAAAACTTCAAAAATTTTTTGTTTTATTTTTAACGGCTCTTTGGTAATAATATTTACTGCTCTAGAATTAAAACCGCTAAATGCAATGGAATCAAGTACAAACCCTGATATCAGAATAAATGAAAATCCATATAAAATTGTAAATAAATCTTGAAAATAAAAACTAGCACTAAGTACGATTGCACCATCAATAATAATAAGACTAACAGAAAAAGGAATTTTAAAATATTTTAAAAAAATTTGTTGAATAATATCAACGCCTCCTGTGGAAGCACCTCTTTTTAAAGCTAACCCTAGTCCAATTCCACTAATCACAGCTCCAAAAATAACAAATACCAAATAAGAACCAGCCATTATTACTTTAATCGTTGTGGAATCTAAATTTGTTTGTTGTTGCAAATGATTGGCAATTAGCGTCAAATTAATAAACTTATCACCTAATAAATGAATAACTAACTCTAATATAAAAATATAAACGGGATAAATAAGTGAAGCATATAACGTTTTTAAAAAGAAACTTTTACCTATAAATACAAAAGCAAAAACTAATAAAATAACATTAAATATTAAAATAATAAATGATGAAGTGATATGCATACCAAAAATCGTAATATGAGCAAGAATATCCTTCAAAAGAGTAGCAATTCCACCTACACCACCTATTACAAGATTATTGGGATCAATGAAAACACTATAAGCAATGGCCATTAAAAAAACCCCTAAATTTATCATTAAAAAATCTTTGATTTGTCTTTTATCAAATAGTTTTTTTTGTAAATTCATAACTACACACCTATCTATTGTTTTTATACCATTTTAAATATGCATGGATAAATTCATCTAAATTTCCATCTAGAACGTCATTGGGATTTGAACTTTCTATTCCAGTTCGATGATCTTTTACCATTGCATATGGATGTAAGATATAACTTCTAATTTGACTACCAAATGCATTATCTGTTAATGGTGCATCGATATTTTTTTTAAGCCTATCTTGTTCTTCTTGAAGTTTTTGATATAATTTAGATTTCAAAATATGCAAAGCCCTTTCACGATTTTGAAGTTGACTTCTCTCATTTTGACAAGAAACAACAATTCCTGTTGGCAAATGTGTAATTCTAACAGCAGAATCTGTTGTGTTGACATGTTGTCCACCTGCACCACTTGAACGATAAGTATCAATTTTTAAATCTTCTTGGTTTATTTTAAGATCAATATTATCATTAATTTCTGGAACCACATTACAAGCGGCAAAAGATGTATGTCTTCTTGAATTCGCATCAAAAGGAGAAATGCGAACAAGTCGATGAACCCCTCTTTCCCCTTTTAATATACCATATGTATTTAAACCTTTTATTAAAAAGGTTACACTTTTAATACCTGCATCATTTGCCTCAAGATAATCAATTAATTCAAAATCAAAATGATTTCTTTCTGCATATCTTTTATACATTCTAAAAAGCATTAAAGCCCAATCCTGTGATTCTGTACCACCAGCCCCTGGATGTAATTCTACTATCGCATTCATATGATCATAATCTTCATCTAATAGTAATTCAATTTCAGTTTTTTCTAAATGTTTATCTAAATTTGTTACTAAATCTTCAGCTTCTAAAAATAATGTTGCATCATTCAATTCTACTATCATTGCTAAATCTTCATATTCTTTTATAAGTTGATTATAATTATTTAAACTATCTTTTAAATTATTGTTTTTTTGTGTTAGATTTGAGGCCTCTTTAGCATTATCCCAAAATCCTTCTTCTAACATTTGTTCTTCATATAATTTTATTTGAGAGGAAATTTGATCAATATTTAAAACTTCTTTGATATCCTTTATTCTTTTATCAAAAATTTCTAACCATTTTATTATTTCATATTTTTCCATACATTCCCCTTTCATAACTATATAAAAAGCAAGTTTAGTTTCTCCTAAGCTTGCTTTATTGTTCTATTTTTCATTCATGCCGCAGCAATGCTTATATTTTTTTCCCGATCCACATGGACACGGATCATTTCTTCCAACTTTATTTTTATTAACAATTGGTTTACGCTTAGTTGTTTCTGAATTACCCGCATTTGTACCTGTTACTTTAGCTTGTTCTTCACGTTGTAAATTTTCTCTTAAAACAGCTCTATTAACAGTTAATGTTACCTCATCATTTATTGTTGCAATCATATCATTAAAAGTTTGATAACCAATCTCTTGATATTCACGAAGCGGATTAATTTGAGCATATGATTGTAATCCTATACTTTGTCGTAAATCACTCATCTGATCAATGTGATCCATCCAGTATTTATCAACAACCCTTAATAAAACAACTTTTAAAAATTCTTGAAAAATTTCAAGAGGAACGGCTTTTTTCTTTTCCTCTAAATTTTGATGAAATTTATTTTCAATTAATTCTTCAAGTTGATTTTGATTTAATCCCTCAATTTCTTCAATAGAAAGATCATTTCGATTAAAATATTTTAGACCAAATTCATTCATAAATCTAGTAGCATCAACAACAGAATTTTTCTTATCATCAATCATAAAAGTTGGAATATAACGACTAACTACAGAGTGCATCATTTTATGAATAGTTGGTTCCATATCATCAAGAAAAAGAATATCCTTTCTTTGATTGTAAATTATTTCTCTTTGTTTCCTCAACACTTCATCATATTCAACAACACTTTTACGACGATCATAGTTAGAGCCTTCAACCTTTTTTTGAGCACTTTCAACAAAACGCGAAAACATTTTAGATTCCAAAGGAGTTTCATTTCCATCAACATCAGGATTAGCAATCATTCCTAGTAACCTTTCAAAACGCTCACCACCAAAACGTATCATTAGTTCATCTTGAGCAGATAGATAAAATCTACTATAACCAGGATCTCCTTGACGTCCTGCTCTACCTCTTAACTGATTATCAATACGTCTTGCTTCGTGCCTTTCTGTTCCAATTACCGCAAGCCCACCAAGTTCGACAACTCCCTCACCAAGTTTGATATCAGTACCACGACCTGCCATATTTGTTGCAATCGTAACTGCTCCTTTTTCTCCAGCATGAGCAATAATTTCTGCTTCCCGTGCATGTTGTTTAGCATTTAATACATTATGAGGAATACCATGACGTTTTAAAAGATTAGATAAAAGTTCACTTGATTCAATTGAAACGGTACCAACTAATACTGGTTGACCTTTTTCATGTCTAGCTTTAATATCCAAAGCAATGGCTTGATATTTTGCTTTCATAGACCTAAAAATTAAATCAGGATCATCAATTCTAATAACTGGTTCATTTGTTGGAATTTCAACAACAAACATATTATAAATATTTCTAAACTCTTCTTCTTCTGTTTTAGCAGTACCAGTCATACCGGCTAATTTATGATACATACGAAAATAATTTTGATACGTAATGGTTGCTAAAGTTCTTGTTTCCTTTTTAATTTGAACATTTTCCTTTGCTTCCACGGCTTGATGCAAACCATCACTCCACTGTCTACCAACCATTAAACGACCAGTGAACGGATCAACGATGACAACCGCCCCATCATGAACTACATAGTCTTTATCTTTTTCCATAATATAATTAGCTCTAAGCGCATTATTTATATAATGAACGAGACCAACATTTTTCATATCATATAAATTTTCAACATTAAAGAATTTCTCAGCCTTTGCCATTCCTGATTCAAGTAAAGTTACATGACGATCTTTGACATCTATTTCATAATCTTCTTCTTTTAGTCCTCTTACAAAAGTATTAGATTGAAGATAAAAATTTGCTCCCTTTTTTTCACCACCTGAAATAATTAATGGTGTTCTAGCTTCATCAATTAAAATAGAGTCAACTTCATCGACAATCGCAAAATTCATTTCAGGACGCTGAACCATTTGTTCTTTATATAAAACCATATGATCTCTTAAATAGTCAAAACCTAATTCACTATTCGTAGAATACGTAATATCACAATTATATTGCGCACGCTTCTCATCTGGTTCTAATTCTCGTAAATTTAGACCAACTGTAATTCCTAAAAAGTTATGGATTTCACCCATTTCTTTAGCATCACGACTTGCAAGATATTCATTAACCGTAACAATATGCACGCCTTTACCTGTCAAAGCATTCAAATAAGCAACTAAAACTGATGTTAAAGTTTTACCTTCACCTGTTTTCATTTCCGCAATATTACCAAAATGCATTGCGGCAGCACCTATAATTTGTACTTTAAAAGGAGTAAGTCCGATTACCCTAGTTGAAGCTTCACGAGCTGTCGCAAAAGCCTCAACCATAATATCATCTAACGTTTCTCCTTTATTTAAACGTTCTTTAAATTCAACAGTTTTAACCTTCAATTCATCATCTGATAACGCCTTATATTTATTTTCTAAAGCAACAACGGCTTCTGCAATCTTAGTACACTTTTTTAATTCTTTATTTGCCGGATCAAATAATTTCATAATTTAATCACGAATCCTTTCTAATATCATTTTAGATTTTTAAAAATTACTTATAATATATAATATCAAATTATTTAATTTTTTTCAAGTTAAACGTATCTTTATCCTATTGCTTTTTATCTAAAATCTCTTGATGTTCAAAAAGGGAAAACTCACAACCACAATAGTCTTGGCGATATAAATTATATTCTTGAGATAGTTTTATAGAATGCTGATACCCATTTTCTTTTTTGAAATTAGAATAAAGATACTTACAATTTTGGTTTTGATATTGAAATCCTATCTCGTTAATCCATTCACTATTTTTATATGGGCTAATAGAAAGTGTTGTCGTATAGTAATCAAAATGATATTTTTTAGCATATTCAAAGGTTCTCATTATCCTTAATTTGTAACAATTATAGCACCTTTTACTTCTTTCCCCATTTTTTTCCAATCCTTGAATACTTTTCAAATATGTATCATATTCATATATTCCTTCAATAATGTTGATATCTAATTTCATCTCTTTAATTAATCGTTGTTGTTCTTTCAATCTTTTTTGAAATTCATCTTCTGGATAAATATTAGGATTATAATAAAATATTGTTATTTGAAAATACTGATTTAACAAAGCTAGCACATGTGAACTACAAGGACCACAACAACTATGGATTAATAGAGTCGGTTTCTCTTTATTTTGAGGAATATCGTTAAGAAACTCTTTAAATTCTTTATAATTAGTTATCATAGTTTAAAATAAACTCCTTTAAAGTTTGATAATTAGAAAAATTTAAAACTACATCTTGATTCTTATCTTCCTTTTTATCTCTATTGTACCAACCAAATTCAATTCCTATAGCCTTTGCAAATAATCTATCATAATAATCATCATTACCAATAAAAATACTTTCTTGTTTTTTTATATGGTTAGACACATCTGTTTTTAAAAAAAATTCGGCAGAAGGTTTACGAAAACCAACATCACTAGATGAATATAATTCATCAATTAAATCAGTTAATTGAAACAGATCAATCGTTCTCATCAAAGCTCTCTTCGAAAAAGTAGAATTGCTATAAATATACACTTTTAATCCATGCCTTTTAGCAAATAATAAAAAGTCAAAAGCATCATCAATAATTGTATCTTTCACACAATTTTGATATATTTCTAATTCTAATTCTTCATAAGATTTTATGTATTTTATATCAGCAATTTTCTCTAAATTAGACAAATATTTTATAAAAGGTATTTCAATATTATCTATATTTCTATCTTTATACATTTCCTTCATTAATTTAAAACCAATGTGAATAAATGTATCTAATTCAAGTTTTTTATGTATAGACTGATTATATACGATTTTTAACCCCAATTGAAGATTGAAATCAATATTATTAATTATGGTATTTCCTAAATCCATACATATGTGTTTAATCATTTTATCTACCTCTATCTTTATTATTATACCAAATTTTGTTAATATTATCAATTAAAAATAATAAAACCATGAATCTAAAAAAGTTCATGGCTTTATAAATCATAATCAATATGACAACGCTCAAATAAGGTTTACTATCAATACATAAACAGTACTATCTTATTCTTTAGTTTCAATAGTTCCATATCCACCATCTTTTCGTAAATATACAACAGTATGACGATGGTTTGCTTCATTTATAAAACTAAAAAAATCATGATCTAACATTTCCATTTTAGTAATTGCCTCATCTAAAGTCATTACTTCTGGATTAATAACTTTTGTTTTAGTTGCTATTTTAAGATTTTTATCTTCATCTTTAGATTCTAAATTACTGAAATAATTACTAATACCTTCGCGTTTTTTAATAATTGTATTTACCTTTTGTTTATGTCTTAATAATTGTCTTTCAATTTTATCTGTTGCTAAATCTACTGCTCCATATAAAGTATCGGCTTTACTTTCAGCCCGTAAAATAATATGTTTTAAAGGAATCGTAATTTCTACAATTACATTTTTTTCTGTTCCTTTACATAATACATTAGCTATTACATTCTCACTTTGATTGAATAGTTTTTTCAATGATTCAACGCGATCTATAATATAATCACGAGCATTATCACTCATTTTAACTAATTCATTGCCTCTTACATTTATTTTCATAAAAATAGCTCCTTTTTCTGTATATTTTGTAAGTAACTTATCTTACAATATTATTATACCAAAAAAAGTAAAAAATGTAAATATTTTTTATCATTTTCTTTTAACCTATTATTACAAGATAATCATCATCTGTATAAGTAATTAAAATTTCTAAATCTTGTTCCATTTCTGCAAAATTATTAAAAAAGAAAACATTAGAAAAAGACATAAATACTTTTGCAATTTGTTTATTAACAATGATTTGATTGATATATCTTTTATTTTCAATTATTATAATATGTTGATATCCTATTTGAAAATGATAAACTTGATCTTTAATTATATGGGGAACAAAAAGTTTAGCTATCATTACTATCTATCCTATTAGATTTTAAATAACAATACTTACAAGTTTATTCGGAATGATGATAATCTTTTTTGGTGTCATCCCCTTTAGATTAGCTAAAACTTTCGGACTATTTAAAGCAAGTCTTTCTAATTCTTCTTTAGTAGTATCAATACTAACTTGTAATTTATCGCGAAGTTTACCATTTATTTGAACAACAACCGTTACTTCTTGATTGATCGTTTTACTATTATCATAACTTGGCCAATTTTCATAAGTAATCGTCTGATGATGTCCTAACATTTCCCATAACTCTTCACCTAAATGGGGCGCAAATGGATATATCATTTTTACATATCCTTCTACATATTCTTTCGTTAAAATGGGATATTTATAAATCTCATTGGTCAAAATCATCAGTTGAGAAATAGCTGTATTATAGTGTAAACTTTCAATATCCTCAGTTACCTTTTTCACTGTTTGATGATATATTTTTTCTAAGGTTTGATCATTACAATCAATCTGAATAACTTCTGTTACTAATCGATAAACTCTTTCTAAAAAACGTCTTGCTCCATCTACTGCTTTGGTTGACCAAGGTTTCATTGCATCAAGAGGTCCCATAAACATTTCATATACTCTTAAGGTATCTGCCCCATATTTTTCAACAATAGCATCTGGATTGATTACATTTCCTCGCGATTTTGACATTTTAACACCATCTTCACCAAGAATCATTCCTTGATTATAAAGTTTTTGGAAAGGTTCTTTACATTTCACAATACCACAATCATATAAAACTTTATGCCAAAATCTCGCATATAATAAATGCAATACTGCATGTTCAGCACCACCAATATAAAGATCAACTGGCAACCACTCATTTATCATTTTTTGAACTTTTTCATCTGTTAAATTTAACATTTTATCATCTTGTTTTAATAAATATCCAATATAATACCAACAACTACCTGCCCATTGTGGCATCGTATTAGTTTCACGGCGACCCTTTACCCCATCTGATCTTGTTACTTCTACCCACTCTTTCGCATTTGCAAGAGGACTTTCTCCTGTACCTGATAATTTAAGACCCTTTATTTTAGGAAGTTCTAATGGAAGAAATTTTTCATCTAACAATTCAATAGTACCATCTTCCCAATGAATAATTGGAAAAGGTTCACCCCAATATCTCTGTCTTGAAAAAATCCAATCTCTTAAACGATAATTTACCGATACCCTACCTATTTTCTTATCCGTTAAATATTTTAACATTTTATCAATCGCTTCTTCTTTATTTAGACCATCTAAAAAATCAGAATTTATATGATACCCATCTTTTGTATAAGGAGCATCTAAACTATTACCACCATCTAAAACTGGTATGATTTCGAGATTAAATTTTTTGGCAAAAGCAAAATCTCTTTCATCATGGGCAGGAACTGCCATGATTGCTCCAGTCCCATAACTTGCTAAAACATAGTCGGCAATCCAAATTGGTATCTCTTTACCATTTACAGGATTAATAGCATATGCTCCTGTAAAACAACCTGTTTTTTCTTTATTAAGTTCTGTTCGATCTAAATCCGTTTTAGCTTTGGCAAATTCAACATATTCTTTTACACTTGAGAGCTGATCTTTAGTGGTTATTAAATTTACTAACTTATGTTCAGGAGCTAACACACAATAAGTAGCTCCAAATAAAGTATCACATCTAGTAGTAAATACTGTAAATTTATAATCAGTATCTTTTACTTTAAAATCTACTAACGCTCCATTACTTTTGCCAATCCAATTTCTTTGCATTTCTTTAATCGATTCTGGCCAATCAATTTCTTCTAAATCTTGTAAGAGTCTTTCAGCATAATTTGTGATTTTTAAAACCCATTGTTTCATTGGGCGTTTTTCAACAGGATATTCTCCTCGTTCACTAACCATTCTACCATCAACATTAATGATTTCTTCATTTGCTAAAACTGTTCCTAAACCTTCGCACCAATTCACTTCTATTTCTTTTAATTCGGCAAGTCCTTTTTTATAAAGTTGACAAAAAATCCATTGTGTCCATTTAAAATATTCTGGATCACAAGTTGCAATTTCTCTAGTCCAATCATAAGATAGACCAAGCATTTTAATTTGACGTTTAAAATTAGCAATATTTTTATAAGTAAATTCTCTTGGATCATTACCTGTTTTAATCGCATATTGTTCAGCAGGAAGTCCAAATGCATCCCATCCCATAGGATGCATTACGTTAAATCCTTTCATTCTTTTATATCTACAAATAATATCAGTAGCAGTATATCCTTCAGGATGACCCACATGAAGACCTGCTCCACTAGGATAAGGAAACATATCCATTGCGTAATATTTGGGTTTTTTAGTATCAAGCATTGTTTTAAATGTCTGATGTTTATCCCAATATTCTTGCCATTTTTTATCTATTATCTTATGATTATAACTCATTATTATTATCTCCTTGACTGCTATCTTTTCCTCTAATAATATTAGAAATATTAGTCCCAATATTCTTTATAATATAATACCGAAGAGCAATTGTAACATAAATAATTGTCAAAAATTGACCGATAAAATACATGATAATACTTGACCAGAAAATTGACAATAAATTGAAAATAACTCTTGGCGTGTATGCTAAAATCACAATTTTGCAAATAGCACCAAAATGAACATTAAATCTTCCATAAAGTATTTTTATTAAAAGTGCCAATACCAAAACTTCAACTAAAAGTGAAAGAATTCCACTAATAAGAATATAAGGAATTCCAATAAGTAATATTAAAGCTAAATTTTTTTGATACATAGAAATATAAGAATTATCCAAATAATTTCTAAAAGTTGTTTTATTACTAGAAGCAACACTAAAATCAATTTCTGATAATCCTAATTTTTCATAACTATAATACAGTTGTTTATTAGAAGTATTAGCTAATTCTTGTGTCTTATCAGTAGAACCATTACTTAATTTTAAAGTTCCCATACTGATATACATGCCCTCTTTTGCAAAAGTAAATAATATCACATTTTTATTCATCAAATCGCTACTGAAATCGTAACTATTTAAATCAATGGATTCATTAGTATTGAACAAAACTAAAATATTCATATCAATACCAACAATCGTACCAATTTCAACATATTGAGGTTGAGCATCATCAATAGTTTTATTAAGATTTAACTTTCCATTCACGTTTTCTAATTTATAATTAATGGAACTGCTTTTTGCGAAACTTTCTACAATCACATTTGAATAATCTGTTGGCATTTGCTTTACTGAAATAAGAGAAACAAATGATGGTAATATATAAATTAATAGTAATAATATAAAATATAAAATTGTCTTTGACATTTTATCATCAACATATTTACCAATTTTTGATGGTTTTAATAGACATTCTTTAAATTTTGTATACATAATTGCCTCCATTTTATATTTATTATATCATATTTTTTACCAAAAGTAAAATTTTATGTTAAATAAAGATATAAGATAATGATAAAACCGCTTTCATTTCTTTTTATATAACAGTTGAAAAAATATTCTGATTATGATAAAATAAAATTGTCAATACGAGGAGGTATAAAATGACTTTTAAATATCTTAAAAAACTATTATTTATACAAGTTATTGTATTTATATTATTTGTTGCAATTAATTTTACCGTCCGCGCTGAAGGAGAAATCAAATATTTAACTGCAAGCGTAGGAGAATCTTATGATGAGGTTGGTATTAACTATCATTGTAATGTAGATAACTCTTATGTTATTTATGGTACTACTTTGAATGGTAGTGAAATTGAAAACCCCATAAGAGTAGATTCTGTTTCTACATTGTGGAAATTAGATCAAGTTGGAGAAGATACACAATCTGGTTTTTCAGAAAGATATATTTGTAAAGCTAATTTAACTCATCTTAAATCAAATACGACATATTATTATCAAGCAATATCTAATGATGTAAAATCTAGTATTCAAAGTTTTACTACCGCATCTAATGATAATTCAGATAAATCATTTATGTTTTTAACAGATATTCAAAGTGTTGGTTCATCTTTCAAAAATGCTGAAAACTTAATCCAAAGTATTTTGAATGCTACCGATTCTCCTGATCCAAATTTAGTTGTTATGACTGGTGATCAAGTTGATAGAGGTGGTTATGAACAACAATGGATAGATTACTATAATTATGTACCATCACTTGGTAATTTTTTACAAGCAACTGTTCCTGGAAATCATGAATACTATTTTAGTAGTAATGGCAGTTACATTAGTAATGAAATTTATAATCAATTTTACAATAATCCTACAAATGGTCCAAGTGATCGTTTAGGATCATCATACTATTTCGTATGGGATCAAATTCTTTTTATTATGCTAGATACTGTAAAAACAGATTATAATGTTGCGCAACAACAAGAATGGTTTAGAAATGTTGTTAAAAATAACCCAACTCAATGGATTATAGTTGGTTCTCATCCAGGTTTGTATGCGACAGGTGCTTACGAGAGCGATGCACAAATCATGAGAAGAAATTGGTTAGACCTATTTGAAGAATGTCAAGTCGATATTGCTTTAAATGGGCATGAACACGTATATGCTAGAAAAAATCTTCGATATAATGGGAATAGTAACTCATCAACTGCTGGTGAAAAAGATGAAGCATTAGGTATCACTTATTTGCAAGGTGGAGCTGCTGGACTAAAAAATTATGGTGGTCAATCGAAACCTTCTTTATTAGAAGACTATGATTATGTAAATAAAACCGCTACAAATACTGGTGTTTTATTTACACTTACTGGTAATGAATTGAAGGTGGAATTATATACTGCAGCTGGTAAAGTAATTGATACCTTTACTCTTACGGCAAAGCGCCCAACTTCAATTGAGCAACTATCTGATCAAGAAATATTGGATGCCTTTGACATTTCTTATGATGAAGAAAAAAGTAGTGTTTCTATTAATTGGGATGGAAAAATTTATGGAAATGTTGCTTCCTTGAAATTCACAGGTGGAAATTTAAGTGACATGGGTCAAGAGATAGCCATTTCTACTAATAAATTAACTTCTAAATCATGGAGTGGTTACTACACCGATTATAATTATGAATTTCAAGTTGAAATTACAAAAGTTGATGGGTCAAAACTATACAAAACTTTACCACTAATATTAAATTTAGCTCTTTTAGATTATGAAATAACCTATAATCTTGATGGTGGTACCAATCACCCTGATAATCCTTCAAAATTTACTGGTACATCTTTACCGATTGATTTAACCACATTCCTAAAAAATCCTACCAAGGATGGCTATCTTTTTGATGGTTGGCTTTTAGATGATAGTGAAGATGTAACTGAAACTATTCCTGATGGCACATATCATAATATTGTGCTTAAAGCGACTTGGAAAAAAGCGCCTTATACTATTACTTATGAATTAATGGGTGGTACAAATAGTAAATATAATCCTCAAAATTTCTATATGGATGAACTTCCTTTAAGATTATCAAAAGCCACAAAAGAGGGATATATTTTTAAAGGATGGTCTTTAAATGGCACTATTATTACTGCGATTCCTACTGATACAAATTCTAATATTGTTCTGACAGCTGTTTGGGAAGAAGAAACATACAAAATAATTTATAGTTTAAATGGTGGAAATTTACCAAGTGATGCCCCAACCGAATATAGCCTTTCCAATAAACCAACTCTACCAACACCAACAAAAGAGGGATATATTTTTACAGGTTGGACTTTAAATGGCAAGTCAATCAGTAGCATTCCAACCGATGCAAAAGAGACTATAACACTTAGTGCAAATTGGGAAAAAGAAAGTAAAAAAGGTTGTAAGAAAAATTCGGCTGCTCAAATTATTTTTAGCATTAGTTTACTTGTGGGAACGATTCTAATTTTAAGGAAAAAACATTAAAACATAAAAAATACTAGTTTTTAAAAACTAGTATTTTTTTAACTATTTTGTAAGAGCTTTTTTAGCAGTTTCACAAAGATTTGAAAACATTGTTGCATCATTTACAGCAAGATCTGCTAACATCTTACGATTAATATCAATATTAGCAAGTTTTAATCCATGCATCAATTGGTTGTAACTAAGACCAAGTGCACGACTTGCAATATTAATTCTAACAATCCATAATTTACGGAAATTACGTTTGTTATTCTTACGATCTCTATAAGCGTAAGCAAGTGATTTCATCACTTGTTGATTAGCAACTTTAAATAAACAATGTTTTGAACCAAAAAAACCTTTGGCTTGTTTTAAAACACGATTACGTCTTCTTCTAGAAACAACTCCGCCTTTCGTACGTGGCATACTTTTACCTCCTACTCAATATTAGACAAAATCTGTCTCAAATGTCTCTTGTCGCTTGTTGATACAAGAGCAAATTTACGAGTTTGTCTAGTTTGTTTTTGTGTTTTTCCTGGTGCAAGATGTCTATTGCCAGCTTGGCCACGTCTAACTTTACCAGTTGCAGTTACAGTTAAGCGTTTTTTAGTACCGCTATGTGATCTCATTTTTGGCATAATTAAATCTCCTTAAAATTAATTTTTCTTTTTTTGTAATTTTGGTGAAAGAGACATAAACATATTTCTTCCATCTAAAAAGGGAGCTTGATCAATTTGTGAGATATCTTCTAAGCCCATAGCAAACTTTACAAATAATTCTTTTGTATTATTTGCCTGCTCAATCATTCTACCTCTAAAACGGCAACTCACTTTTACTTTGTCTCCACCTAGTAAAAATTTTCTTGCAGCCCTTGCTTTTGTCTCAAAATCACCAATATCAATGGTTGGACTCAAACGGATTTCTTTTACAGAGATAATTTTTTGATTCTTACGTGCTTCTTTGGCTTTTTTGCTTTGTTCATATCGATATTTGCTATAATCCATTAATTTGCAAACGGGAACAGGAGCGTTTGGCGCAACACAAACTAAATCGTATCCTCGGTTTTCAGCTTCTTTTAAAGCATCTTCTAAAGCTAATTTTCCAAGTTGTTCACCATCTTCTGTAATAACAAGTACAAATGAAGCTTCAATTTCTTCATTTACCAAATTATCCTTTTTATCGCCTGGTTTACTAATAAATTTCACCTCTACTCTTAAATAAATTCTAAATTAATAGTGTAAATGAAAAAACAGCGGGAATCCCCACTGTATTAAGCAAATCACAAAATATTCTAACCAAGTTTCATGACTGTTTACCTACTAACCTATATTAGTCAGGTGAGAAGTGGGACTTCTTCTTTTCACTACATTATTTAATTTCTTTTGTATTATATCATATCTTAATATTTTAGTCAACTAATTTAATTTTTTATTCTTTTTTTAAATAAAATAAATATCCAATGAAAAAATATAATGCCATTAAAATCATTAGATGAAAAATTCCATATTTTAAAAATAAATCATTATCTTTAAGGTATGTTGTAGGAAAAAACAATTGAATAATACTAATCATTTGAGAACTAACTTCATAATCGATTAAAATTTCACTTATCAAATAAAAGCCTAAGGATATCATCACACTATATATTGTATTTATTACTTTAATCAAAATCAAACTTACTAATCCATATATGTTTGCTAAAAGATAAATTATTCCAAAAGATTTAAAAATTGATATATTTATGATATACCACTGATTAAATACATAATTTATCACAATATAAATGAACAATATTATAACTAATATTTCTAAAATTTTAATTTTTATAGTAACAACCTTACTGATTAAATATTTACTTTTGGATATATTATCTATTAATATGATATAATAATTATCATTATTTTTGCTAAAACAACTACTAAACAAATAACAAGAAAAAAAGATCATTATAATTTTTACAAAAGTTATATACGCTTGTTCAAAATTATTAGTAATATAAAATCGATTCATCCATCTAACTGAACTATCTTTAAAGGGTTCTATTATAGCAATACTAAATAGGATAGTTATTCCTATTAAGATAGTAGTTATAATAACATTTATCTTACTAAATAGATATTTCCTATGAAGTTGATATATTTTCATAATAAGGGAAAATGAAATATTCTCTTTAATCGAATATGATACTCTTTTATATAATGAGTTGAAATAATAATAATCTTTTTCCTTTTTTTTATTTTTATAAGTTGAGAAACAAATATTTTTCTAGTTTTCTCATCTAACCCATCAAAAGGTTCATCAAAAATGTAAATATCACAATTACAAAATAATGCTTGAATTAATACTATTTTTTGCTTTGTTCCTTTAGAAAGTTTACAGATTAACATGTCTTTGTAATCTTTTATGGAAAAGAGTTCTAAATAATATATAATTTTACTATCAATGCATTCATTAGATTGTACTTTATTTAAATATAATAATTTTAAAAAATCATACATTGTCACATAATCTGGCATTACTAAATTTTCTGGTGCATATGCGATTGTTAAATTATTTTTTTCTATTTTTCCTTCATATTTAATTTCTCCTAATAAACATTTAATGAAAGTGGTTTTTCCAGTTCCATTAGGACCAATTAAAAAATTATAGTTATCCCCATCAATAGTAAGCGATTTATTTTTAATAATCGTTTTTTCTTTATATTTTTTCGTTAAATCAATGATTAAGATTTGGTTCATATTGAATTACCTGATAATTTACAGAACTAGTGGCATAAAATTTAAATGGATTGATCAATTGTTGATAAGAAATACCATCAATTGAATAATCAATAATAAATCCTAATATATGCGTACTAAATAATTTTTCATATCCAAGTGGTATCAAATAGTGATTTTTAGTATTTTTCTTTAACAGTATTGGAGGAAAACTACTATTCACTTCTAATACTTTGTATTCATTATCTAAAAGATCATTCATATTTATAAAATTATCATAATTATCTTCTTTTAATTTTTTTATTAAACTACCTTGAACTTTAATTCTTCTATCAAGTGGTAAAATATTATTAATTTTTAAATCAATATCACTCGATAGTGTCAATCCAATACCACTTAAAATATTTAAATTATCTATTTGATTAACAATTCCTTTTAAATGACTAATATGAATATGATGATTTTTACATTCATTATATATAATAATACTACCAATATCTAGTTTTATTTGTTCTGTTGAAAGATAATATAATTCTAAAATTGCTTGATTAATTTGAAGAAAATCAAGGTTTTTTATTGGAATCTCTATTTTTAAAAGATATTTATAAAAATATTTATTGTTATACTTAATTGTATTTTCTTTCGTAATAATTTGATTTATTTTGACTAAATAAAAATCATTTTTTATATTATCTTTAATATGTAATTTTTCAATTGTATCTTTATTTAAATAATAATCTTTTTGATGATTGCTATAAACCTCAATATCTAAAGTTAAATTACTATTGGGTAAATAATAGTGTTTAGGCTGAGTAATAAAATAAAAAACATCTTTTTTTCTAATAATTGTTGTTATCAATATTGAAATGACTACTATAATCACAAGGCTTGTTATTATAATTGGGAATATTTTAATATATTTCTTCTTCATATAACTCGTAATATTCACTGATTACATCAACATATTCCCAGTATCCTTTTTTAGTACATATACCTAAAAAATAATACTTATTTGCTCCACTTGATATAGTAGCTTTTCCTTTTACAATTAAAGATACCTTTTTTTGAGGCAATATTTTTATTGTAAAATCCATCTCTTCTTCAAAACTAATATCACTTTTTAAACCAATATCAGATCTAATACTTTTATCAAGACTAGCACTAACAACATCAATTTTTCCCGAAGTTTTCATTGCAAGCGTGCCAGAAAGATTAAAACTAAATTGTTGTTTAGTCGTCGATGCAGTATTGTAGTTGAAATTAATTTCTTGTGATGTATTATTAGAGCGAGAAAAAATAGTTCCTGCTTCATAAATTACTTCATAGTTTTTAATTTTTGAATAGATGGACCATCCAAATGCCTTTTTCTTAACAGTTTTCATCATTTCATTTAATTCAGAATCGCTCATATCAACTAATAATTTTGCTTCAGGATTATAAGTAAAAGTTATTTTTTCAAATTCCTTATGTCCTGTTCTAGAGGCCGCATCAATAGTTAGAATACCAGTTGTTGTCAAACCCATTAATAATATGATTAAATTTACTTTTAAAAATATTTTCATTATTATGATCTCCTTTCACCTATATACATACGTAAAAAGTAGCGTTTTTCCGTTTTAAATAAAAAATAATAGATAAAATTATCTATTATTTTAAAATGATTATAATTTTTCGTATAGTTTTTTCCCCTGTTTAAAAAGTAATATGGCACAAAGTATAATGAATACGATATAACTCATTGCGACAATACTTAATTTAAAAATTTCATTTAATGATAAGATAAAATAAAGAACCATAGGTATAACTACGATGATAAAATTAACACTCATCGTTACTAAAACCGAAATTCCTTGTTTAACTACCTCTTGTTCACTTTCCCAATTTAATTTAGGATATAATAAATTAATATATAAACCCGTAATTGAAGTCAAAATAACTACTAAAAAAGGAATGAGAATAATAAATGGCAAATAAGTAAAACCAAGCCTTGTGGCAAGTAAAATTCCTACAAGTAAGATAGGGAGACCTTCAATTGTTATATTGACTAACAATTTTGAAATAAATACATCTTTGTAACCAATAGGATGTGCCTTTAAAATCCATAACTCTTTTCCTTCAAGAGAAATAGCTGATGAAGTTGTTGGTGACACAGAAAGAATTACTGATATTAAAGCAATTACACCAAAGTTAAAATATTCATGTATTATTCTCATTATACTTTCAGGAGCAATGCCACTTTCATATCCTGAGGCTATGACTGTTTCAATTAAGTTTATAAAATATTGTTTACCAATGATTGTAATTACTAAAGCAATAACAATCATAAATAAAGGACCAAAAATTGTATTTGTAACATAAATAGGAATGGAAAAATATTTATTTAATTCTCTTCTATAAAGACTCCTTCCTACTTTCTTTTCCTTATATAAAAGATTACAATTTTTTGAATGGTAAGTATTCCCACTTTTACCAAGATAATACGCTCTAATGATGATTGATACAATAAAAATAGAAAAGCAGATAAGTGATAAAATAAGTAATGATGATGACTTACCATCATAAATTGAACTTGTAAGTAAAACGACAGGATAAAATTCATATATCTTATTTGCTTTAGAAATATCTTGACTGATAAAAGTAAATGCTAAATAAATAATCATAAAAGTCATAACTAAAACAACACTAAATATAGAATTGATTATATTGCTATATCTAAATCTTTTAGACATTTTTATTAGATATGTACTGATAATCCCTGATATTCCAGTTGCAAATAAAGTACTACAAATAATAACATATAAAGCTCTAACTAGAATAAACCAAGAACTTCCTTTTACCAAAATACAATAAATAACATAAGATGGTAAAATTAAAAATAAAATGATCAATAAATCAAAACTTAAATAATATACTATTTTAGAAGTGACTACTTCTCTTTTTTTAAATGGAAGGGATAACAATAGTTCTTCATCATTATTTTTACGAATAGGACTACTTTCACTAATGATAAGCATAAAAACAAACATTAAAATAGTGATTGAAAAAGAGGATAAAGCCAATTCAGGAATATCCAAAGAAATTGCTGTATTGATAGTATTATATGATAAACTCACAAACATTATAAAAAAAGAACTACCAAGAAGAATCAAAAGTAAAAAAGCTGGCAATTTGTTCTTACTTTTAAATAATTTGCAAAAAAACATTTTATAATAATTTTTGATTAACAAAAAAATATTACTCATTTTCTGATTGCTCCATAAATACTTCTTCCAAACTAGCATTTTTAGTTACTTCACTCATTAATCCTGTAGTAATTAACTGTCCTTTTTTAATAATTGCTATTTTGTTACATAATTTTTCTGCTATTTCTAAAACATGTGTTGAAAAGAAAATGGCTCCTCCATTTTTACAAAACTCAATCATTGCTTTTTTAACAATAAAAGCCGCTTTAGGATCAAGACCTACAAATGGTTCATCTAAAATTAATAATTTTGGACTATGTATAAAAGCTGAAATAATTGCTAATTTTTGTTTCATTCCATGAGAATAAGAACTAATTAAATTATTTAAATCTTGATACAATTCAAATTCTTTAGCATATTGTTCAACAATTTTTTTGCGTTGTGCTTCCTTAATTTTAAAAACATCACCAATAAAATTTAAATATTGCATTCCCGTAAGTGACTCATAAAGATCAGGATTATCTGGAATATAAGCTATCTTTTTTTTACATTCAACAGGATAATCCTTTACCGATAAACCATCTATATATATTTCACCTTCCTCAAATGGCAAAATACCAACTATTGATTTTATCGTTGTACTTTTACCCGCACCATTGTGACCAATAAAAGCAAATAAATCACCAGCTTCTACTTCTAAATTTAAATTTTTTACAGCATATTGGTCCTTACGATAAGCTTTTGAATAATTTATAATTTTTAACATTATTGATTAAGTTTAGCTACAAGTGCTTCCCTTTCTTTTAATAGTTCTCTAAATTTTTCCACATTATGGTAAATATTTAATTCTTCAGCACGCATTGCATTTTGTTTAATAAATGAAGCATATTCGAATAAACGTTTTTCTAAAGCATCCAGTTCACTAGAGCCTTTCATACTAGTTAAACCATCGCAAATACTTGCTAAATCATATATAACATTTTTACAACTTTCATCACATTTTGAAGCCAAGTCTTCAAAATAATTTTCTAACCCTTCTACACTAAACAACTCAGGAACTTTTTGTGGATTATCCTTTATCCACTTACGATTGAAACAAGCAAATATTGCCAAAATTATCAATACGGCACTAATAAGAATCATTGGTACCAAAACCCAAACAACCAAAATATTCTTGGCAAAAAATAGCATTATTGTTGTCATTAAAAAGATAATAAGCAGATATGGATATACAAAAGTCACAATTGGACTAATTCCGCCTAATTTTGTATTTCTTTCTAACAATCCAATGACAAGCCATACTAAAAAAGCAAACATCATACTGCCATAAATGACCCAAAAACTCGTTTCTTTCAAAGTTTCTTTGGCAAATTGATTAAATAATAAAAATAACACTGCATTATATGCCGCAACAATAACGACCCATAATAATAAAAAATATTTTTTAAAAATTGATTTCATAATTTCCTCCTAATCATATTATACTATTTTTTTCCAAATTGTCAACTAATTATGTATTTAATGTATAAAATGTATAGTATATTATATTTTGATAATACTATTATAGCCTATCCAAAAACTTTTTATAACAAAATAATCCCATATATTATTTTAAATATATGGGATTTTATAATTATGTTATTCTTTCTCAATATAAACAAAACCATATGCACCAGGTCCTACATGGCAACCGATAACAGGGGCAATATTTTCATAATTTTGAACAGCTTTTCGTAATCTTTCTTCTGTAAGAGCATCATATAGTTCATGATAATTGGTTTCATTCATAGAATATATTCCATATACTGGATAACGCTCATCTATATCACTTGTTTGAAATTTATCAAGAACATATTGCATTGCATGTTTTCGACCCCTACGCTTTGCCAAAACAACTACTTTGCCATCAACAACACTTATAATTGGTTTTAAACCAATAACATTACCTACTAAAGACGCTGTTTTAGTAAGTCTTCCCCCTTTATATAAATATTCTAAAGTGTCGATACCTGCTACAATTCTAATTCTTTTTTGTAAATCGCGAAGTTTTATTTCCAACTCATCTAAAGTATCCACTTTTAATTGAATAGCTTCATTGACTAAAAAACGCAAACCACAAATTGTTGTTAATGTATCAATTACTCTAACATTTTCATAATCTTCCATCATACTTACTAAAGCGGAATATGTTCCTGATATTTCTTTTGAAAGTGGTAAGATAATAACACTATATCCATCTTGAACATATGCTTTGACCTTTTTTTCAATTTCATATAAATTGGGCAATGAAGTCTTAGGAAAAATTTCCTCTTTGGTTAATTTCTCATAAAATTCATCTTGCATAATATCAATGCCATCTAAATATTCTTTGTCATCAAATATTATCCTTAAGGGAAAAACATCAATGCCTAATTTAATCGCTTCTTCTTGAGTAATTCCTGATGAGGAATCTACCATAATTTTTAATTTCATATATTTCTCCTTGATTATTTTTTCATTATATGCTATAATAACATATGTGAGACAAATTGTATCACAACATTTAATATTATATCATATTGTATATGAGACAAACAAGTAGGTATCTGTCTATGAATAAACGTGAGGAATTAAATAAAATTGTTAAAGATAGTATTGCACAAAGTATCTTTCAATTAATGAAGAGGAAACGATTTTCTGATATTACAATAACAGAAATTGTAAAAAAAGCAGGAGTTGCTAGAGCATCATTTTATCGTAATTTTGCTTATAAAGAAGACGCTGTATCTTATTATATAATTGAAACTATGAAATTATATAAAAATCAATTTTATCTATCTGATTTACGAGATAACTATTACAATCTAATTGTTGGCACAATGGATTTTATTTTTGATTATAAAGAAAATCTTGAAAGTCTTTTTAATTCCGGTCTTTCCCAATTGCTTCTTCATGCTATTAATACTTATCTATTGGAAAGTTCTATTCCTCCTGTTACTGATAAAACAGAAAAATATTTTTTGTTTTCTTATGGTGGATCTATTTTTAATATTATATATCACTGGATTTCGGATGGTACAAAAGAATCACCAGAAGAAATTGCCTCTATTATTTGCAAGTAAAAAGGACATATTTGTATATATGTCCTTTTTTATTAGATTTTACTATCTATTATAAATTACTTCACCATTTCTAATTGTTTTTACAACATTTAAATCCTTATCAAGAATTACAAAATCAGCACGTTTGCCTATAGCAATACTTCCCAACCATTTATCCACTCCAATATTTTTAGCTACATTAATTGATGCCATTTTAACTACTTCTTCAAGGGGTAAATGTAAGAATTGTACAACATTTTTTACTGCATTGTTCATTTTTAAAACGCTTCCCGCAAGTGTACCATTCTCAAGTCTTGCTTCCCCATTTTTAACGATAACAGTTTGTCCACCAAGTTCTGATACTCCATCTGGCATATGTTTTGCTCGCATAGCATCTGTCACTAAAACCATTTTATCTTGAGGTTTATTTTTGTGTAATAAACGGATTGCTGGAGCACTAACATGAATACCATCACAAATACACTCACAAGTTAATTCATCAAATAAAAAAGCAGAACCAACCGTACCTATTTCACGATGATGAATCGGTTTCATCGCATTATAGGTATGCGTTGCATTTGTAGCACCATTTTTTACCGCTTTTGCAACATCATCATATTTGGCATTCGTATGCCCAATGGAAGCAACGATATTATTTTCTTTTAAATATTGAATTAATTCGCTAGAACCTTCTACCTCCGGTGCTAAAGTTACAATTCTGATATGATTACCTGATGCACTTTGATATTTTTTAAAAGTTTCAACAGATGGGATTGCTACATATTCAAGAGGTTGAGCACCAATAAAATCCTTAGAAATAAAAGGTCCTTCCAGATGAACACCTAAGATTTCCGCTCCTGTTACTGGTTTATCATCAATATAGTCTTTAATAGCCGTTAAGGCTTTTGTAATATTTTCTGGACTTTGTGTCATTGTGGTTGCTAAAAAAGCTGTCGTTCCCTCACTTGCAAGAGCAGTAGCAATTCTTGTCAAATCTTCTTTAGTACCATCCATCGCATCACTTCCAGCTGCTCCATGAACGTGTTCATCAATAAAGCCTGGTACAATGACATAATCTTCTGGCAATTCTTCTAATCCTTCTTCATCCTTGCCAATTGTTATGAAATGTTGATCATAAGTAAAACTTGTCTTTTTTAGTCCTTCTTCTGTTACAATCCAGGTATTTTTAAATCCTTTCATTCTTTTATCCTTCTTTCTTTAATACTTTTATAATTGTTTTAAAATAATAATCTTTATCATCAAAACGATATTTTTTAGTAAAAGTAATACTTTTTAAATGATCAAGTTCTAATTTTATTTTTTTTGCTTCGGATTCTAAAACTTGATATTGTTCGTCTTTTAAAATAATAGGATAGACATTCATTTCTTCTAAATCACAAATTATACTATAAAATGCACTAAAATCATAATTTACTTGCTTATCATCTTCTTTGATATTTTTAGTTATTGATTCAGTTATTAAACGATACTCATAAATATGATTCGTATTTTCTAAAACATTGGTATGTTTATTATAATAAAGTTTAATATTTCGATCATCCATTGTTTTATTTTGATCATCTAAAACCTCGATATAAATACCAACATACATATAGTCTAAGTTTTTCTTTTTACAAGAAGTTAAATATAAACTACCTATTATTATAAAAATTATGAATAATTTTTTTATCATTATTTACAACCTACACATCTTAAAACATCATTAAAACTAATAAATATCATTAAAGCCATCAATAATAAAAAGCCAATTGTATGAATAATATTTTCTACTTTCGCATTAGGTTTTTTTCTAGTTACACCCTCATATAACATAAAAGCGATCCGACCACCATCAAGAGCTGGAAGTGGGATAATATTCATAAAGCCTAAATTCACACTTAAAATAGCTGTCCAATTTAAAATTGTTAAAAAACCATCTTTTGTTGCTTCTTTTAATAAATTGAAAATTCCAACTGGTCCACTTAAATCATCAACACCTACTGATTTATCAGTAAAAATAGCACCTAAAGTTTTAAAAATCATAGTAAATGATTCACCAGTTTGTACAAATGGCATATATAACAATTTTCCTAGATCAAATCCATTTGCACAAGTAATCCCTAACTGAATTTTAGTGGCAGGAATATTTTGTGTATTCAAAAGTTTTTTACTATAAACCTCGATATCTGTTTTATATTCATTTCCATCACGTAAATAAGTAATTGTCACATTTTGTCCTTCTTCGAGGTCAGAACTATTAAAAAACTCTAAAATAGAAGATTTAGTAACATTTTGTGACAAAACCTTGTTTGCAGTTTCTATTTTTGTAATAGTATCTCCATCTCGTAAGCCAGCTTTATAACTCTTTGTTTTTTCATTACTTGCTGAATAATGCCCTACAATTGGTAAATCAGTTCCATCAACTTTAAATGCAAGTTCAATTGAATATACAAATACACTAGGATTGATAACAATATCCTCTTTTCCCTCAATACCTACCACTATTTTAGGGGTTTTAGATAAATCAATTTGTGATAAGGCATCAGAAATACTTTGCCAATCAGTTAGTTTGATTCCATTGATTGATGTTAACTTATCTCCTTCTTCAAGTTGTATATTCCCCGATCCTTCAACTTCTGTTACTTCACCAATTACCGTATCATTTGTTTTAGCATAGCCACTAAAAAGACCGATTAAAAAGAAAATTACAATTGCTAATACAATATTCATTAATGGTCCCGCAAGAACACTTAAAAAACGATTTAACCAAGGTTTATTTACAAAATTTCGATCATATGGTGCAATTTGAATTTCAGCTTTTTTTTCAAAATTAATCAAACAATCTCTTTTAACAATATATTTAATTTTTTGTTCACCATCTAAAACTTCAATATACAATTCATCATCTAAAGCCTTACTTGTACCAATCAAATCATAACTTTCAATTTCAACAATAGACAAATCAGTATATTTAGGATTATCTAAATTTACAATAATTTTTTCAACTTTTCTATCATCATTTATAACAAGTTTTACCTTCTTTATTCCCTTTAAAATATTATCTTCTACTTCTTCACCGGCCATTGAAACATATCCACCAATTGGAAAAAGTCTTACAGAATAAAGTGTCTCACCTTTTTTCTTTTGATAAATAAGTGGTCCCATTCCAATTGAAAATTCATGACATAAAATACCAGCCTTTTTTGCAACCAAAAAATGCCCAGCTTCATGAACCATTACCAACAAGCCCATTACTAGGATAAAAACAATTATCCCTAAAATAATCCATAATATTTCCATATATACACCCCTTTTAACAATATTTATGATAAATATCGTTATAAACAATCTCATGCAAAGCCATAATTTTTGGCAAACTGACATCACCTTCATTAAATCCTTGGTATTTAGGATTTTCTAAAGCATCCATAACGATCTTTTCAATTTCAAGAAATTTTATTTTTTCTTCTAAAAATAATTTTACCGCCGCTTCATTAGCAGCATTTAAAATTGTACATTGAAGTTTTCCTTTTTTATAGGCATCAATTGCACATTTCAATAATGGATATCGTTCATATGATACTTTTTCAAAATGAAGACAACCAATATTGGTTAAATCAAGTTCACTTAAATTATTATTTGCTAAATGTCTTGGTCCCTCAAGAGCATATTGAATTGGTAAACACATATTAGAAATAGCCATTTGTGCAAATATTGAACCATCATTCAATTCCACCATAGCATGGATAATACTTTCACGATGTAAAATTGGTACAATTTGATCAATATCTATACCAAATAAATAATGAGCTTCTATTAACTCAAAACCTTTATTTATCATAGTCGCACTATCAACAGTAATTTTATTGCCCATTTTCCAATTTGGATGATGTAAAACTTCATCTTTTGTTACGGTTGCCAATTCTTCTTTACTTTTATCACGAAGTGAACCACCACTAGCAGTTATTAACAATTTTTTGATATCATCTTTATTTTTATCATTTATCAATTGATAAATTGCACTATGCTCACTATCAATCGGTATAATTTTAACTTTTTTTTCTTGGGCCATTTTATTGATAATTTCTCCACCAATAACGAGCGTTTCTTTATTAGCAAGTAACACATCACGACCATTTTCAATAGCTACAGCTGTTGGCATCAAACCTACGGCTCCAACTAAAGCATTAATTACAACCGGATTATCAACATTTAAACTTACGATTTGTTGTAAACCTATATCACCAATGCAATACTCTACTTCTGGAAATAATTTTTCTAAAATAATGATATCACCACTATGAAGGCCACAAACTAATTTAGGATGAAATTCTTCAATAATCTCTTTCGCTTTTTCTATATTATTACCAAAACTAAACGCTCTTAAGCAATAATTATCATTATTTCTAATGATATCTAATACTTGTGTACCAATTGAACCTGTTGCGCCTAATAATAAAATATTTTTCATTAAAATGTTACCCCACTAATCATTAAGATGATAATAAAGACTAAAAAACTATAAATGCTACTATCAAAACGATCTAAAACCCCACCATGTCCTGGAAAAATCTTTCCATAATCTTTGATATTATATTCTCTTTTTATTTTAGAAGCAATTAAATCACCTAATTGTCCTGCAATACTCAATAAAAGTGCTACACCAAATATAGCCAAAGCATATAAATAGATATTATCAATTTTAAATAGCTTTATTGCATTAGCATATTCTTTACTCAAGGTGAATTGCAAAATTACCATAAATAAAGTACCGCCTAATGCCCCTGCTATAGTTCCTGCAATCGATCCTTCAATGCTTTTTTTAGGGCTAATACTTGGACATAATTTGTGTTTTCCAAATTTAATACCAAACTGATATGCTGCTATATCTGTAAGCATAGTAGATAATAATACAAATATAAATAGAATTAATCCCACAGCATAAATATTTAAACCATCAAATAATCTAATACTTGCATCTTGATATAACATCTCGATATTTCTAACTGTTACAATGATGGCAAAACTAATACCGCTATAAATAATACCAAAAATAAAGAAAATAACATCCTTCATTTCAATTTTTTTATTAAAAATTGGTAAAATTAATAAAAACATCAATTCAACTAAAAGAACATAGATGATATCTTCTGCTGTTGCAAAACTACTAAACAACACAATAATACTAGAAAATAGTGGAATAATATATTTACAAACATTAGGAATATTCTTTTTAGATTGATACATCGTTATTAATTCATACATTGCAATATATGATAAAATACTAAATAAAAAAGTTATAAACCATCCCCCTAAAAAGAAAAAGGGGATAAAAACGATAGCCATTAAAATAGCTGTAATTACTCTTTGCTTCATTCTTCATTCTCCAATCCACCATAACGACGGTGTCTATTTTGATATTCATAAATTGCCTCATATAACTCTTTTGTATGAAAATCGGGCCAATAAACTTTCGTGAAATACATTTCAGCATACGCAATTTGCCAAAGCAAGTAATTACTAACTCTTATTTCACCACTTGTTCTAATTAAAAAATCAACAGAAGGAATATCTTTTGTATATAAATTATCTTCAATTATTTTTTCATTGAGATCATCAATTTTTATTTCATTATTGTTGATTTTATTAACAATTTCTTTTACGCAATCAATCATTTCTCGCCGTGCCCCATAATTAAAGGCAAGTAGAAGAGTCATTCCAGTACAATTACTTGTTTTTTGTGTTACTAAATCAAGCATTTCAATAATATCTTTCGTTAAATAATCTCTTACACCTATAATCTTAACTTTGATATTAAGTTTAACAAACTTTTGATAGTCTTTACAAATTTTTTTAATTTCTTTCATGATAAAAGAAATTTCACTTTCTGGACGAGACCAATTTTCCGTACTAAAAACATAAGCAGTACAATACTTTATTCCTAAATTGCTACACGCTTTTACAATTTCTTGTAAAGTATTGGCCCCTTTATGATGACCAGCAGTTCTTGGTAGACCTTTATTTTTAGCCCATCTACCATTTCCATCAAGGATAAAAGCAATATGTGTTGGCATTTTTTTACTAGTAATTTCTTCTAATAAATCATTTTTTTTCATTCCATCACCTAATCATAAATATTATACTACATCTTGTGAAATTTTACCAATTATTCACCTTAAAAGGAAATTATCTAAGATTGTAATCTTTATATTTTTATATGTTATATCCTATTATTATATTTTCTTCTTTTGTCAAATATTATTCAATTAATAAAAAAGCATAGATTAAACTCTAACCTATGCTTAAATAGAACTAAATTGACATAATATCTTGTTCTTTTTCTTTTGCTAATTTATCAATATTATCAATAAATTTATCTGTTGCTTTTTGTACTTCATCACTGCGACGTTTCAATTCATCTTCAGATATAATTGAATCTTTTTCCAATTTTTTTAACTGTTCTATCGCATCGCGTCTTATATTCCGAATAGCAATTTTATTATCTTCTGCCAATTTCTTAGCTTGTTTTACTAATTCTTTTCTTGTTTGTTCTGTTAACGGTGGAATGGGAATTCTTACTAAATCACCATCATTTTGTGGGTTGAAACCAAGGTTAGCAGTTTGAATTGCTTTTTCAATTCCTTTTAAAATTGATTTATCATAGGGCTTGATTACAATCATTTGTGGTTCTGGTACAGAAATACTAGCAATTTGATGAATTGGCATCGGTGAACCATAATATTCAACCATTACACCATTTAAAATACTTGGATTAGCCTTACCAGTACGAATTGTTGCAAAATCTTTCTTGAGCGCTTCAATTGTTTTTTGCATTCTTTGTTCACATTGATTAATAATTTCTTTTGGCATTTTTATTCTCCATTTCTTTACAAATATTTTTATTTGTTATTTTGTTATAATCGTCCCAATTGAGGGATCTTCTATAACTTTTTTAATATTGCCACTTTTTCCCATATCAAAAACAACAATGTTTATATTATTGTCATAACAAAGGGTTGCGGCAGTAAGATCCATTACCTCTAAATGATTTTTTATTAATTCATCAAAGGTAATTTTTTCAAATTTTTGAGCTTGAGGATTTTTTCTTGGATCACAGTTATAAACACCATTTGTACCATTTTTCGCCATTAAAATAACTTCAGCTCCAATTTCTGCAGCTCTTAAAGCAGCTGTAGTATCTGTACTAAAAAATGGACTTCCTGTACCACCGCCAAAAACAACTACTTCCCCTTTTTCTAAGGCCTGAATAGCCAAATTGCGATTATATGGTTCAACTATATGACCAACCGGAATAGCACTCATTACACGCGACTTTACACCAATTAACTCTAAGGTTGATGATAATGCCATTGCATTTAAAATAGTACCTAACATTCCCATATGATCAGCCGAAACCCGGTCCATACCAATTTTTTTAGCATCTCTTCCTCGCCAAATATTGCCAGCACCTACGACAATTCCTACTGAAACACCAGTATCCTTTAAAGATTTTACTTCATATGCAACATCTTCTACCTTTTCCATATCAATTCCTATCCCATTTACTCTAGATAGGGCTTCACCTGAAAGTTTTAACAATACTATGCGTTTCATCACTACCTCCTAGAAATATGAATTAATGCTTTGCGGCAGCAGCAGCGGCAGCAACTTCAGCTGCAAAATCATCATTACGTTTTTCCATTCCTTCACCAACTTCAAAACGTACATAATTGATTGCTTTTGTATTATGATTATTTAAATATTGAGCAACTGTTACTCCTGGATCTTTAACAAATGGTTGATCAACTAAACAAATTTCTTTTTTAAATTTTGCCAAACGTCCCATCACCATTTTATCAATAATATTACTAGGTTTTGTAGCATTTGCAGGATCATTAGCAATCTCTGCTTTAATAACTTCTGCTTCATGATCTAAATCTTGTTGATTAATGGAAGATTCATCTAAATAACGTGGATTATACATGGCAACATGCATACAAATATCTTTAGCAATATTAGCATCTGTTCCTTTAATTACAGATAAAACAACGATCTTTCCACCATTGTGTTTATAAACACCAAAAACTTCATCCTCAGCTTTTTCAATTCTTACAACACGACGAAGACTAATTTTTTCACCAATTGTAGCAGTTGCGGCAACAATTAAGTCCTCAACAGTTTGATCACCAAGTTTTGCATTTAATGCACATTTTTCACAAGCAGTATCATTTTTTACACAAGCTTCACCAATTTGTTTTAATAAATTTAAAAATTTTTCATTTTTAGCAACAAAATCAGTTTCTGAATTTAATTCAAATAAATATGCTTTATTGCCATTTAATGCTACATCACATAACCCTTCTGCAGCAATTCTAGTTGCTTTTTTAGCCGCTTTGGCAATACCTTTTTCGCGAAGCCAATCTGCAGCTGCATTCAAATCTCCACCACATTCAGTAAGAGCTTTTTTGCAGTCCATCATACCAGCTCCTGTTTTTTCTCTTAATTCTTTAACTAAAGATGCATTAATCATTTTTATTTCTCCTTAAGTTATCTATTTATTCAGCAGTTTCTTCTGTTTTAGGTTCTACCGCTTGTTCTACAACCTCAACTTTTGTTTCTTCAGCAACTGTTTCAACAGTTTCTTCCTTAGCAACACGAGGCTTTTTAGTTCCTTTTTTTTCAGGACGATTTTCACGTTGAGGCTTAGTTTGGCGTGGTGCCTCTTCTTGTTTTTCTTCTTCTGGTAAAGCATATGGTTCTACTGCTACACCATTTCCCTCAAGCACTGCGTTAGCCATAACACCTACGATTAATCTTACTGCTCTAACACCATCATCATTAGCAGGAATAACATAATCAACATCATCTGGATCACAATTGGTATCAACTAAACCAAATACTGGAATATGTAATTTACGGGCTTCAGCAACCGCATTATGTTCAGTTTTCGGATCAACTACAAATAAAGCTCCTGGTAGTTGTTGCATATCTTTAATACCACCAAAAAATGATTCTAGTTTACCCATTTCTTTCTTTATAGCACTAACCTCTTTTTTTGGCAATACTTCAAAAGTTCCATTTTCTTCCATTTCTTCATATTTATGAAGTTTGGCAATTGATTTACGAAGAGTTTTAAAATTTGTCATTGTACCGCCAAGCCAACGTTGATCTACATAATATTGACCAGCACGAATAGCCTCTTCTTTAATAATATCTTGAATTTGCTTTCTTGTTCCTACAAATAAAACTTTGTTGTTATTGCGAACAATTTCAACCATTGCAGCATAAGCTTCTTCAATCTTATCTGCTGTTTTTTGTAAATCAATGATGTATACACCATTTCTTTCATTAAAAATATACTCTTTCATTTTAGGGTTCCAACGGCGAGTATGATGACCGAAGTGAACGCCAGCTTCTAGTAATTGCTTCATTGTAATTACAGCCATATTAAAAACCTCCATTTTATTTTGTTTTGGCCTCTAAGAAGATCTACACAAGCACGCCATTTATAAACTTGACGACTTGCTACTTTCTTATGTGTATTTTTTTGCCTTTAAGACCATTTCTTATTATACCATATTTTGTAAACTTTATCAAACAATATAACAATTTTTTAAAATATCTTGATAAAAATTGCTTAAAAAAGAATTAAACTTTGCTTAAAATTTAATTCTTTATTTTTTATGAAATTATTTTTTTCATAAGAGTAACAAAAGTTAACCCTTCATGTTCTTCTTCTTCATCAATTATTTCAAAGCCTAAATGTCGATAAAATTCTAAATTATATTCTTCTTGCATAATAGTATCAACATACCATGTTTTTACATTTTCATTTAATCTAAATAATTCGTTTAAAACATATGTTCCATAGCCTAAATGTTGATAACCATTTTTAAAATAGAATTGAGCAATTTTCATTATCGGCTTTTCATCTAATTCAAAACAAAAAATCCCACCAATCATTTCTAATGATTTTTCATCTAAAATTTTATAATATTGCCCATACCGATATTTAATATTAAATTCCATTCTATGTAAATCCATATGATAAGGGTTACTTTCAAAATCACCATATTTTTTGGCATATTTTATAAATGCTTCTTTTTGAATTTGTAACAAAATTGGGGCATCTTCAATTTGGGCCTTCATCATTTTAACCATATTATTTATTCTCCTTTTAATTTGCAATTATTTCCTATTTTGTCTAGGATGATTAAGCATATAACTTTCCTTAATTTGTTCTTTAGAAACATGGGTGTAAATTTGCGTTGTCGATAAATTTTCATGACCTAGCATTGCTTGAACACTTCTTAAATCAGCCCCACCATCTAGCAAATGTGTTGCAAAAGTATGCCTTATCATATGAGGATAAACATGGCCAATTTCACCTGTTTTTGTAATAATATTATCTAAAATAACCCGTACACCCCTCGGAGTCAAAGCACCTCCATGATGATTTACAAATAAGTTATCAGGAGCATTTAATTCTACCGATTGAATTAGAACTGGTCTTCCTAAATATATGTATTCCTTAAGAGCGTCAATTGTTCTTTGATTCATTGGCACATATCTTTCTTTATGACCTTTACCAAATACTTTAATCATTTCATTTGCAAAATCTAAATTTTTCTGTGTAATAGCACAAATTTCACTCACTCTCAATCCTGATCCATATAATAGTTCTAATAATGCATTATCTCTTTTACCAAGTGGGGTAGTTTTATTTATTGCCTTAAACATCATTTCTATTTCATTTTGATATAAAAATTTTGGTAATTGCTTTTCAAGTTTCGGTGTTTCTACATTTTCAAAATAGGAATAGTCTATCCATTGTTCAATGGTTAAATAACGATAAAAAGCTCTTAAACTTGATATTTTTCTAGCAATACTTTTTCTAGAATAACCTTTTGTTACAAGATTAGAAATATAATATCTAGCAATATTTTCTGTTTTAATTTTTAACAAATCACCATATTTTTCTTCATTTATAAATGTTTTAAACTCATCAATATCTTTAAAATAATTTTGAATAGTATAAACAGAATAATTTTTTTCTACTTCCAAATAATTATGATATTTGTTTAATGCGTCTTGTATTTTTTGTTCGTTATTTGATACATTATTTTTTGATAAAATAGATTGACTTGATACTTTTTGTTTACCTCTAACAGTCTTTTTTAACGCCATTTTTTACCTTCTTTTTAATTATTTATTTCTTCAATTAACTTTTTGATATTTTTTATTGCTCTTTGTGCATAAGCTTTTTTTCTTTCTTTTTTAGATACTTTTTCTAAAAGAGGTGTGAATATACCAAAATTAGCATTCATAGGATCAAAATGATTACTCCGATCAATCAGATGATTAAATGAAATATAATTTGCTAAAGAACCGATTGCTGTTGTCGAATCTAATTGTAATAATGGTTTATTTTCTAAATATCTTGCCATATTAATTCCTGCAATTAATCCACTAGATGCAGATTCAACATATCCTTCTACTCCAGTTATTTGTCCAGCAAAAAAAATATTTTTATTTTTTAATAATTGATAGCCATTATTCAATAATTTTCGCGAATTTATATAAGTATTTCTATGCATCATACCATATCTTACAATTTCAGCTTTTTCTAATCCGGGAATCAATTTTAATAACTCCTTTTGTGATTGATATTTTAGATGCGTTTGAAAACCAACTAAATTATATAGACTTTTTGCAGCATTATCTTGTCTTAATTGAACAACTGCATATGGCCAACGACCTGTTTTAGGATCATCTAACCCCACTGGTTTCATTGGACCAAATAACAATGTTTGTCTACCTCTCAATGCCATTTCTTCAATGGGCATACATCCCTCAAAAACTTTCATTTCAAAATCATGAGGAACTACTTTTTCAGCTTGTATTAAATAGTCATAAAACTTATTAAACTCTTCTTCATTCATTGGACAATTTAAATATGCTGCTTCTCCTTTATTATACCGAGATGCTAAAAAAACTTTATTCATATCAATAGATTCATAAGTAACAATAGGGGCAATCGCATCAAAAAAATACATATACTCTTCACCTAAATATTGAGCAATCTCATCTTGTAATAAGTCGCTAGTTAAAGGACCAGAAGCAATAATGACTGGACAAGATGGTATTTTCAATACTTCTTCATTAAAAATTTGTACATTTGGAAGCATTCGAATCGTATTTGTGACATAAGTTGAAAAAGCTTCTCGATCAACAGCTAAGGCTCCACCTGCTTCTACCTTACATTCATCAGCCGCTTTAATAATTAAAGAATCTAACATTCGCATTTCTTCTTTTAATAATCCTACTGCATTTTCAAGACTTGCGGCTCTGAATGAATTACTACAAATCAGTTCAGCAAATTTATCGGATTTATGAGCTTTTGAATATTTAACTGGTCTCATCTCATATAAAAATACATTATATCCCCTTTTAGCCAATTGATAAGTAGCCTCACTTCCAGCAAGTCCTGCTCCAATTACAATAACGTCTTTCATATTTTTTATACTTCCTTTTTCGTTTATACTATAAGTATATCATATTTTTTTCTTTTTTTAAAATTAAACAAATATTTTATTTGTAAAAAATAATACCTCCTAAATAAACTATTTAGAAGGTATTATATACAAACTTAATTTTCTAATTTTTCAATATGTTCTTTTTTTTCTTTTAAAGGACAATCCTTTCCACAACTGCTACATTCACATCCACAAGATGATTTACCCTTTTTTTTATTAGAATACTTTAAAATAAAGGGTAATAGCACAAGTCCTATTGCAACAATCAATATAATATATTCAAACCATTTCATTGTAATCTTCCTTTCTTTTAATTAAGCAAATTTTTTTCTCTTTGCTACATACTTTCCAAGGAATACTGCTGCTACTACAATTAAAATGAAAATAATGAATCCTAACCACCATGCAATTTCAAATAATCTACCAAGCCAGAAAACAACAGCAGAAATAACATAGGATGCACCGAGCCACCAGGCCATCGTTACTAAAAAACCTTTTTTAGTACTTTCACTCTTAGCAGTAGCAACTGCAGCAAAACATGGAAGAGTAAATAAATTATATGCTGCAAACGCGTAAATTGCGGCATTTGAAAGACCAATTGTACCTTCTGTTAAACCAAGCGTATCCATCGTCGCTACAACATCTTCTTTAGCAATCAATCCCGTAATAGATGCTACTGTATATTTCCAACCATCTTCACCAAAACTCCATCCACATGGATAGAACAGATATTGAAGTACACGACCTAAATCTGCTAAAATGCTTTGACTAATATCATCAACCATTCCTTGCCAAAAAGCCCAACTGAAATTTGATAAAAACCAAATTACAATAATAGAAGCAGTAATAATAGTTGAAGCTTTATAAATAAAATGTTTAAATTTTTCCCATAAATGTGCAAATAAGTTTTTTATTTGTGGCAAATGGTAACTTGGAAGTTCCATAATAAATGGAGGTACTTCATTTTTTTTGCTAAAAGCTTTAATAATTAATGCTGATAAAATTGCAACAACAATTCCTAATAAATAAATGGAGAAGACAAAAATATCACCTAGAAAACTACCTGCTATAACAGTTGCAAGCATTGCCCAAATTGGAGCCTTTGCACCACAACTGAAAAAAGGAGAAAGTCTAATTGCCATATCTCGTTCTTTTTCATCTTCTAAAGTTTTGGTTGCCATCATTGCTGGAACCGAACATCCAAAACCCATTAAAAGCGGGATAAAAGCTTTACCCGATAAACCAAATTTTCTAAATGCTCTATCCATAATAAAAGCTACTCGAGCCATATATCCTGAATCTTCTAGAATGGATATAAAGAAAAATAATAACAAAATTTGTGGTAAAAAACTAAAAATTGCATCTAAACCGGAAAGTAATCCATCACAAATTAAACCTGTATACCATGTTCCTTCTGGCATTACTCCAGATACCAAATCAATAATTGAACCAGTTAGCCATCCCATCCAACTTTGTAAGAATACTCCAAGTGATGGAATTCCTGCCAATACAGCTTCTTCACCTTGAGCAACGGCTTCAGCTAAAATATCTTCATATCCCATTCCTGTAAAGAAATTTATCCAACCTTCACTTTTTATTTCAAGATTAAATAAAGAATTTAAAAATAATAAATCTTCACTAAAAACAAAATGGAAAACAATAAACATGAGTACAAGAAAAATGGGAATACTCCAAATTCTGTGAGTTAAAACTTTATCAATTTTATCAGATTTAGTTAAACCATCATTTTTTGCCGATTTTTTAATCACTTTTGCAAAATGCTTCGTAATATATTTATATCTAGCATCCGCTACCATTCCCTCAAAATCACCATCAAATTCATTCTTTTCAAATTTATCTTTTAATGGTTTTACCTCATCATATACATCTTTATGCATATTGATTTCAACCATATCTTCTTCAATTAATTTTACAGCATGAAATAATGGACTTGTTACTTTTTTATCCCTTAATTTATTGGTTGTAATTTGTACTAAATCTTTTAAATTTGATTCAGACAAAACACTAAATCCTTCCCTTTTTGATTTTGCAGTCTCATATGCCACTTGCATTAATTCCTTAATTCCTTGGTTTTTCAATGCTGATATCTCACATACGGGAACACCTAAAGCTTTTGATAATTCTGCAACTCTAATAATATCCCCATTTTTCTTAACTGAATCCATCATATTAAGTGCTACAACTACAGGAATATCAATTTCTAAAATTTGCGTTGTTAAATATAAATTTCTTTCAAGATTTGTTGCATCTATAATATTAATTACGCAATCTGGTTTTTCATCTACAATATAATTTCTAGAAATAATCTCTTCTGGAGTATAAGGTGACAAAGAATAAATACCAGGTAAATCTACAATTTGAACATGTTCTTCTAATTTTTTATATAAACCTTCCCGTTTATCAACAGTAACACCAGGCCAATTTCCTACATGAGCAGTGGCACCTGTTAAAGTATTAAATAAAGTTGTTTTCCCACAATTGGGGTTTCCAGCAAGTGCAAATTTCATTATTTAATTTCCTCCATTAATACACTTTCAGCTTCTGATTTTCTAACCGTTAATTCATATCCTCTAATTGTAACTTCAATAGGATCTCCTAAAGGGGCTAATTTTTTGACAATGATTTGCGCACCTGGAGTAACTCCCATATCATATAACCTTCGCTTTATTTTACCATCAGTTGTAATTTTTTTTACAATTCCCTTTTCTGTAGGTTTCATTTCATTTAAATATTTTTCCATTTTCTTTTTCCTCTCCTATTTGCTTGTTTATTCAACAAAAATCTTTGTAGCTAGGCTTTGATTTAAAGCAAGACGCCCATCTTTAACCATTAAAATTACATTACCTTTATGAATAGAAACTAAATTAATTTGAGCTCCAACTAAAACGCCTAAATTTTCAAGGTGCCTTTTGGTCTTTTCATCTGCCGATACTTTTTTAATCGTTACATTAGCATCTTCTTGTGCATAAATTAGCGGAATCATATATCTCCTTTCTAGTTAGCAAACGCTAACTTATAAACATTTTTTTATGTTAGCTCTTGCTAACATCAGAGATAGTATATCATTTCTTCACTCATAAGTCAAGTAATTTGTCACAAAAAAGATATCAAAATGAATATAAATTCCTTTTGACATCTTTTAGAAGGAATTATTTTTATACAGAACAGCATATTATGAGATAATTTTTTAAAAATAAAACTATGCCAATTTTTTCTATTTTTATTATATCATAATATTTTTAATAAATAAAGGAGTAGGATGCACGCATCCTATATTTTTCTGTATTTATTGTTAGCATATGCTAACAATAAGATTATATCTAAAAATGAAATTTAAAACAAATCATATGCTTTCTTTTTATTTGTTATTGTTAAAAAAGTAGGATAACTTGCATTTTATGCAATAATGATATATAATTTAAGCGAACAATGTTTAGGAGGTGTTACTTTTGACATTATATGAATCAGCAGAAGACTATTTAGAAAGAATACTTATGCTTCAAAAAGAAGGTATTAATGTTCGCTCCATTGATATCGCACAAAGTTTTAATTATTCAAGAGCTAGCATTTCAAGAGCTATCAGTAATTTAAAAAATAATAATCTAATTCAAATTAGTCCTAATGGTATTATCTCTTTAACTGACGAAGGCTATCAAATTGCAAATAAAATCTATCAACGTCATCTTCTTTTAACCGAGTTTTTCGTCAAACTAGGTGTTCGTGAAGAAACCGCCAAAATTGATGCTTGTAAAATTGAACACGATATTAGTGAAGAAACTTTTCATGCAATTATCAATCATATTAAAAAATAAAAATGTCCCCTTTGGACATTTTTATTTTATAAATAGATTTTACTACCCGATTTTAACCATGTACTCGCATTTGCTCTTAAAATCTGCTCTGCAGTTCTATTAGTCGTTGCTAATACTGTATCGACAGTATCTGTATCTTTTACAATATAAGTATTATTTCGTGGAATTTTAATTGTTTGTCCATCAATTAATTGAAATGTTGCAAAATCATTGTATAAACCAATTAAAACTGGATCTACTCCAAGTTTAGTAGCGATAAGTTCTATTGTATCTCCTGGTTTAATAACATAATTTTCAAAATAATAATCGGTTTCTGCATTGCTATTTTTTGGTACTAACAAAACTTGACCAGGAAAGATAGTATTCGTTGTTAACATATTGATATCTGTTAAATCAGAAACAGTAGTATCATATTTTTTAGCTATATTATATAAACTATCTCCTTTTTTAACGGTATACTCAACATATTCTATTCTTAATCCAAAATCATCGTAATTCATTATTTCCCTCCTCACGATTAATATATGAGCAATTTTTTATTTAGTGACAAAAAAATAGCCTTTGTAGGAATAATTAGACATATAAATGAATATATTTTTGGCGGGGGAGCCTATCTAATTATTCCTAGAAAGACTATTTTTTTATGATTAAAATATTGTCCTTGTAGTGACATCTTTGTCTTATCACTTAAATTATAACACAATTTTGTCCACAAATCAAGTAATTTGGACAAAAAAGGTTATAATAGAGAAAAAAGTGACAAAAAGGGTGATATTTTTTATGAAATGGAATAAACGAATCAGAGACTTAAGAGAAGATAACGATCTAACACAAGAAGATTTAGCCTCTCAATTAGGTATCAGCAAACGAACCCTTCTACGCTATGAATCTGGTGTATCTGAGCCTACTATTAGTGTTTTAATTTCCCTTTCTTTATTATTTAACGTTAGCGTTGATTATATCATAGGCACCAAAGATACAACAGAAATTGATGAAATTAGTATTAAAAATGAATTGGATCATGTTATTCAATCATTAGAAAAAATAAAAAAAGAATTATAAAAAATCTCGTTTAAGTTTGAAACGAGATTTTTCTTTTTATAAAGTATCTTTTTTAATTACCTAAAGTTTCTATTTCATTTTGAATCATTAATAAAAATTCATCAATTGACATCGTAATTGATTCATTAGAACCATGATGACGATACGTAATCTTTTGATTTTCTTTTTCTTGATCACCCACAATAATAGTATAAGGAATCTTTTTAGTCTGACTCTCACGAATTTTATAATTCATCTTTTGATCACGATCATCAATAGTTACTCGTATATCCTTTTTTCTCAATAAAGTTTCAAGATATTTGGCATATTGCAAATGTGCATCATGATTAACAGGAATAATAACTATTTGCTTTGGAGCAAGCCATAATGGAAATGCTCCCGCAAAATGTTCAATTAAAATACCAATAAATCTTTCAATAGAACCAAATAAAGCTCGGTGTAACATAATAGGTCGCTTTTTCTCGCCTGTTTCAGTAATATAATTTAAATCAAAACGTTCTGGCAAATTCATATCAAGTTGGATTGTTCCACATTGCCAAATGCGATTCATCGAATCTTTTAACTTAAAATCTAACTTAGGTCCGTAAAAAGCTCCATCTCCAGGATTTAAAACATATTTTATGCCTTTTTTCTCCATTGCATCAGCCAAAGCCTTCTCTGCTTTATCCCAAGTTGCAATTTCACCAATATATTTATCAAGAGGTCTAGTAGAAAGTTCAATATGATATGATAATTGAAATACTTTATAAACATAATCATATAAATCGATTAAACGACCAATTTCTTCTTCAATTTGTTCTTCAGTAATAAAAATATGCGCATCATCTTGTGTAAAATTTCGAACTCTAAAAAGTCCATTTAAAGCTCCACTTGCCTCATGACGATGAACAAGACCGAGTTCACCAATTCGTAAAGGAAAATCACGATAAGAATGAATATCATTTTTATATACCAACATTCCACCTGGGCAATTCATTGGTTTAATGGCAAATTCTTTTTCATCAATGACTGAAGTATACATATTTTCCTTATAATTATACCAATGTCCTGAAATTTCCCACAATTCTTTATTCAACATAATTGGTGTTTGCACAAATTGATATCCAGCCTCAGTATGAATTTTATACCAAAAATTTTCTAAGTTTCGCCTTAAAATCATTCCATTTGGTAGCCAAAAAGGAAAACCAGGTCCAAATTCACTAATCATAAATAAATCTAATTCTTTTCCTAATTTGCGATGATCCCTTTTCTTACGCTCTTCAAGAGAAATAAGATGTTCTTTTAAAGCAGTTTCAGTCGCAAAACAAGTTCCATATATTCTTTGAAGTTGATGGTTTTTAGCGTCTCCTCTCCAGTAAGCACCACTTATACTAAGCAATTTAAAGTTCTTTAACCATTTTGTGCTAGAAACATGAGGCCCACGACATAAATCATAAAAATCTCCCTGTTTATAAATTGTAATAGTAGTCGTATCTTCTAATTCTTCAATCAGTTCTTTTTTATAAATATCATTACTAAATAATTCTAAAGCTTTCTCTTTTGAAACAACTACTCTATGAATGGTTTCCCCCGATGCGACTAATGCTTGCATCTTTTTTTCAATTTTTGGTAAATCTTCCTCATTCAACTTGATATCACCTAAATCAATATCATAATAAAATCCCTCTTCAATAGCAGGACCTACCCCAAACATTGCATTTGGATATAATTGCTTAATCGCTTGTGCAAGCATATGTGCACAAGAGTGGTTTAAAAGATTTTCATACCCATCTTCTCCACCTAAAATTAACTCTATTTTGCCATCTTCTGTTAACTCTTGACTCATATCAATCAATTCATCATTCAATTTAGCCACCATACATTTTTTAGCAAGACTAAGAGAAATGCTATTTGCAATCTCAAATGGTGTAACGCCTTTTTTAAATTCCCTTTCAGATAAATCAGGAAAAACTATTTTAATCATTTTTTAACCTCCCTAAAAAAATAAAAGCCTTAGAAAAATAAGTAGTCTACACTACAATTCTTCTAAGGACGAAAAATCATACGGCTTTGCTTTGTTTTTCGCGGTACCACCTTAGTTCAAATAATAATTTATCATTATTATTTGCCCTCAATCTCTTTAACGCAGAGCTTTTACGACTATTATTTCTAATAGTAACTCCCAGGGAGTAACAATCAAACTTAATTTAGCTATTTTCACTATCTAGCCTCACTAATAAACTAGTCTTTGATTATCATATCCTGTTCAACGTTTTAATACGAATAAATTATAACACATACAAATCAATAATTCAAGTTATTTATTTTAATTAATTGCGATAATCTTCGTCAACTAATTTCACAAATTCCATTAAAGTTCTTATTCTTTCATAAATTCTAGACGCTCTTAAATCATCAATATCACGATTAGATTCCTTTAAATGAGCCAATAACAATTCTTGATCTAAATTAGAACTCATAAAAGTAAGCCGATTATTCGTCATTCTTTCTTGTAAAATTGCCCCTAAAACCTCATCTCGCAAATAACCAGTTAAAGTCTCCCCACCAAAATCATCTAAAATTAAAACTTCCACCATCTTTAACTGTTCAATCATATCCTCTATTGACCCACTATAAATTGCACTTCTCAACATTCTAGCTAAATCAGGATAATAAGCAAAAATGACCTTATGGTTGTTTTCGGCAAGAGTTTTAGCCAAATAAGCGAGTAAAAAAGTTTTACCACAACCATAATTGCCATGAATATACAAACCTTTTGTTGCTAATTTCTTTTCGTATTTATCAATACAAGTTTTAATTTTATTCAGGATTTCTTTTCTATTTACATTCACATAAATATCATCAAAATTAAAATTTTGAAAACTACAAGCAATTAGTTGCAAATTTTTTTGTTTTTCATCTATCTGTTTTTTCTTTTGCAAATATGGACAAGGCTCATAGTTTAAATCAAACTTTACTTCATCATATGATAAAACAGGAGCATAACCTTCATATAATTGTTTGCATGTATGAAGACCTATACAATTTTGACATTTCTTTTTTCTTAAAACATATGCTAAAATAATATTTAAATTTTTATCTAACAATGATCTATTGATATTATAATCCATAACTATTTTTTTTACATTTTGATCTTTTAATATTTCTTTTATTAACTGATCACGATTTTTTTCTAAATCTATTTCCATACTCTACTCCTTATTATTAGGATTGAAGAAATTTTTTAGTTCTTCTAAATCACCATCATCTGCTAGATTTTGACTAGTTGTTTTATTTTTATTTTGTTTAAGTATATATTCTTGATACCAATCAGGTACTCCTTTTTGAACTTTATTGGTTTTTTTATTCTTTTGCCCTTTTTCTTTATTACTAACATATGCAATAGCATCTGAAGTTGATTTTACAGCAGCTCTTTTCCAAGTATTAATAATTTTTAAAAAATAATTATAAGAAGGAATTTCACCATTCAACTTTTCTATTTCCAAAACATATCCAATTAATACATTTAATACCCCAATACCAATATTTGTGTCTTTTAATAAACGATCAAACATCTCTATTTCTGTACTTGTCAAAGCAATTCCTGATTTATTTTTGACAAATTCATTAGGACTTGCCATTTCTAAATATCTGATTAATTTATCATCAATTGCCGATGATGTTTTCATCATCGTTTTAGGTATGATTCCTAGTTTTTGACCTTTTTCATCATACTTTTTTTTCGCATTTCGAGGTATTTCATCAAATAAAACTTCCTTATATTCATTAACAGATAAAATAATAACATCTTTCATTTCCTCTGGCGTTAATTGATATAAAAAACTATATCTTTTCACCATATTAATAAATTTTTCATCACCAAAATACTCATTTTTAATCACATCATAAGCAGAAACCAAAATCATAAAACGATTAAAATCAAACATCTGATTGTTTATAACAATTCCATTATTCATATTATTCAAACTGGCTTGGGATAAATAAATATTATCTGATAATTCAATATCGTAGACGTCATCAAAAACATGCGTAATATCTTCAAATTTATTAATATCTAATTTTCGCATCATAAATTCTAGATATGACTTTTCATAAGCATCATGACCTATTTGATATTCAAGAAGGGTAGAAAGTTCAATATTATTAAAAAATTTTTCTACATCTAAGGGCTTTTTTAAATAATATACATATAATCCATCTTTATAATAGACATTTAAAAGACCGATTGCTTCTAATTTATTTCTTATTTCCGTTAATTTATTGATTGATCTTAGGCGCATTAATCGAATAATTTTTTCATGTTTATCCACCTCTGATTCAAAAGAACCATCTGGCACTAATGAATATAACGTTTGATAAAGGGAAATAGCCTTATCACCAACAAGTGGCATATAAAGTTTGATTAATATTTTTTGTTCATATAATGCTAAAGGAGAAGAAATCATTACTTCATAATCACTTAAATTAGATAAAGGATAGCGATTATTCATTCCTTTCACCACCAAGATATTTCAAAGTCAACTTGCGATCTAAAATTTCATATAACTTTGCAATAATTTTAATTGGACGTTTCAATGGCAACACATACTTTGCATTAATTTTCATATCAACCCTAATATCATATAAACTCATTTCATTCAAAATAACAATAACTCTTATTCTTTTATATTCGAATAACATTTCATGGTAATAATTATCCACATTTATCATTTTGAAACCTACTTGATTCAAACAACTGGTTATCAAATGTTGCGTAGTATGATAGTCATTATTATAATAATGCGGCTTAAGTCGTTGATCTAACGCATTATCTGATGTTTCAAAATTATTTAAAAAGAATTCTGAAAGTGCCATTTTATTTCTCCTTTTTATTTTAAAATTTTTTGTATTTGTTCTATAGTATAACACAATTCATCAGAATTATCAATTATAAACGTCGCTTTTTGGCATTTTTCATCTAATGGCATTTGTGATTGAATCATTTTTTCAGCTTCTTCTTGGGCAAGATGATTTCTTTTCATCAATCTATCTAATTGCACTTCACTATTGGTATACACGCACCAAATTTCATCACATAACTTTTCAAAACCTGCTTCAAATAACAATGGTACACTTAAAAAAATTACTTTATCTTTAGATAAATTTATTTTTTTTTGGCAAATATCGTACACTAAAGGATGAACAATATGATTAATCTTTTGACGAATCTGATCATCATTATATATCATTTTTGATAAAACTGCATCATCAATTTCTTGTTTTTCATTTAAAATTGTAGATCCTAATTCTTTAACAAGTCCTTTGTAAATACTTGTTTTTTTCATTTTTGCTTCTTTCACAATCTCATCGGCATCTATTACTTGATATCCTTGTTTTTTCAAATAATGAGTAACTGTTGATTTGCCCGTAGCAATCGAACCAGTAATACCAATAACTTTAGGACCTCTTCTTTTTTGACAATTAGAACAAAAATAAGTCCCCCTACCACAAACAAATTCTTTTTTGATAATCGTTCCACAAACCGGACATGGTTGTTTTTCCTTAGAATGAACAAGTAATTCAAGTTGAAAAAGACCTGTTATTCCCAAACTTGAAGTATAACTTCTAATTGTTGTTCCTCCCGCTTCAATCGCTTTAGCCAAAACTTTTTTAGATGATTCTAAAATATTATTAGCATCTTCTAAGGTTATTTTATTGGATGGCATTTTGGGGTCTATTTTACTCATAAAGCAAACCTCATCCACATAAATATTGCCAAGTCCACAAATAATTTCCTGATTTAATAAGGCTCCTTTAATTGGTTCTTGTTTTTTTTGCAACAAATTATATAATTCATTTTTGCTAAACGTCTCATCATTTGCTTCTTTACCAAGTTTGGCTAATGCAGGATATTCCATTATTTGCGTTTTTTGAATTGTTTCTAATACTGCCATTTTACCAAATTTTCTAGTATCATGGTATCTAAAACTAATTTTCTCATCTAAAGTAAAAATAATATGTTCATGTTTGATACGTTCATCATTTAAGGTTTTTAAGAAAAATTTACCTTCCATTCTCAAATGACTAATAATAGTATAGTCATCTAAAATAAATAGTAAATATTTGCCATATCGATCAATTTTTCTAAATGTTTGCCCAATTAGACTTTTTTTAAATTTTTCAACACTCGTATTTTCCAAAATTTTATCATAATAAATTTCAATATTAGTTATTTTTTTACCAATAATTTGGCCTTCTAAAGTTCTTCGAACTGTTTCTACTTCTGGTAATTCTGGCATATTCTTCTCCTATTTTAAATCCCAAGTCTTGCCAACCTCTACATCAACATCTAATTTTACACCAATATCCACGGCGGTTTCCATTGTTTTTTTGACAAGATTCTTAACTATTTCTAATTCTTCTTGTGGACAATCGATAATTAATTCATCATGAACTTGCGCAACTATTTTGGAATTGAATTTTCCTTGTTCAAATTCATTTTGAACTTTAATCATTGCAATTTTCATAATATCAGCAGCGGTCCCTTGAATTGGGGCATTCATACTTGCCCGTTCTGAAAACTTTCTAAGTGCTGCATTAGAACTATTAATTTCTGGCATATACCGTCTTCGATTATAAAAAGTTGTTGTATACCCTCTTGCTTTGGTTTCTTCAACACATCTGTCTAAATAAGGTTTAACCTCTGGAAAAACTTCAAAATATTTTTGACTAAAAAGACTAGCTTCTTTTTGAGAAATATGCAGTTCACCAGACAATCCCCAATCACTCATTCCATAAATAATACCAAAATTGACAGCTTTAGCCATTCGTCGCATTTCTTTTGTAACCTGTTCTAAATCAACATTGTATATTTTTGCTGCTGTATTAGCATGTAAATCAATATCACTATTGAAAGTTTCCTTCATGGCAAAACAATTAGAGGCACTAGCAAGAATGCGCAGTTCAATTTGGGAATAATCTGCACTCACTAAATAGTTATTATCACTTGATGGAATAAACATACTTCTAATAATTCTGCCTTCTTCGGTTCTAATTGGAATATTTTGAATATTTGGTTCTGTTGAAGATAATCGCCCTGTTTGAGTCAACGATTGTTTGAAAATCGTATGTACTTTGCCATCTGTTTGATTTATTTCCGCTAATAATCCTAAAACGTAAGTAGAATATAGTTTAGCATATTTTCGATATTCTAATACTAAACGAGGAACCGGATGTCTTTTTGATAATTCTTCTAGTACTTCAGCAGATGTGGAATAGCCAGTCTTATTTTTTTTGCCATGCCCTAATTGCAAATCTTCAAAAAGAACAACTCCTAATTGTTTTGGCGAGGCTACATTAAAACTATATCCTACTAAATCAAAAATTTCTTTTTCCATCTTTTTCATAGAAGCATTGAAATATTCTCCTACTTCTTTTAGTTTATCTTCATTCACTTTAAAACCATTTATTTCAACTAAACCCAATATTTTAGCTAGTGGTAACTCAATATCATAAAATAAAGCTGTTTGATGATTTTCTTCTAACTTTTTATCAATTATTTCCTTTAAATTGCATACCAAACTTCCTTTATCCAAAACGTAATTAGCCACAATGGTTTCATCTGGAACAACATAAGTGGTTTTTTTACCATAGATTTCCTCAAAATAAGGAAGTTTCGTTGGCATAAATCTCTCAATAATACTTTTAATATCACTCGTTATATAAGACGGATTTACAACATAAGCGGCAAGTACAACATCAAAAGCAAGATGTTTTAAATCAATACCCAAATATTTTAAACTTACATACGTTTTTTTCGCATCTACTGTATAGATTATCAAATCAGATGATAGTAATGATTTCAATTCATCATTATCTATATAACGTTTATCTAAATAAAAACCTCTTTGATCAATAATAAGACCTATACCAATAATGGATGATTTATGATAATTCTCACCATCTAGTTCAACTTCAATGACAATTTTTTTGGCATCTTTTAATGCGGCAAGTGTTTGTGGTAAATCATTCAAATAATATTCTTTTTTCTCATCAAGAGTTACATTTTCTTCTATTCCTTCTTCATTTGAGGACTGAAAACTCATTTTTTTCAAAAAAGAATTAAATTCTAATTTTTCAAAAAAATTTCTCAACTCCATTAAATTAGGTTTTCTTAAACGCGTTTCTTCTTCAAGAATATCAATTTTAGCATCAAGTTCTAATGTAGCAAGCATCTTGGTTCTCAATGCAATTTCCTTTTCTTCTTTAAGAGTTTGGGATAATTTTCCTTTAATTTGATCAGCATTTGCAATAATATTTTCTAAAGTTTGATACTCATGTAAAAGTTTAATAGCTGTTTTATCCCCAACACCGCTAATACCAGGTAAATTATCAGATTTATCACCAATTAATCCTTTATAATCAGTTAATTGCTTTGCCTCAAATCCCATTAAATCTTTAAAATTTGTTGCATTATATTCTTCTAAATCTGTTATCCCCTTTTTATTCAAAAAAACTTTTACATTGTTACCGACTAATTGCAATAAATCCTTATCACCGGATATAATAACAATCTCATCAAAGGTTTTCGCAAAACGTTTAGCCATCGTGCCTATCAAATCATCAGCTTCATAATCATCAGCTTCAAGTCTTTTAATATTTAAAATATCTAGATATTCTTTAATAAAAGGTATTTGCATGGAAAATTCTTCTGGCATTGGTTTTCTGCCACCCTTATATTCTTTATACGTTTGATGGCGAAAAGTTTGTTTTCCTTTGTCAAAAGCAACAAAAATATGGGTTACACCTTCAATTGTTAAAATTTTATTCATCATATTCACAAAGCCATATATTGCATTTGTATAAAGATTATCGCTTGTTTTCATTAAATTACCTGTATATGCTGTTGCATAATATGCTCTAAACATAATACTATTGCCATCTAATAAAATTAGTTTTTTCATGCCAAACACCTCAATCAATTTTTAATAATTTTTTCTATTTTTATTTTACCACAAATTGATAAAAAAATATCGAATATTAGAAATTTTTTTCACACATAATAATTTTGGTGATAAAATGTTTAAAAAAATCCTATTAATTTTGCTTTTTTCTCTTAATTTTTTTATACAGACAAGTACAACAATACTTTTGCCCACAACTTATGTTAATAATAGTACTGATGAATTTTTTGAAATGATTTCTCAATATGAAAGTTTTAACGAAAAATTATTTGATTTATATTATCAAGAATATCAAGTAAACAACAATATTATTTTATCACTAAATAAAGTGAATTATCCTAATTTTTTCAATGATCAAAAAATATATAATAGTTTTACTTTTAAGGGAGGACTTTTTGTAAATAAAAATTATTATTTACAAAACAACTATATCCCCGATACTTTAATTCCTGTAACGATTACAAAAATTAATCGCAAACAAGAAACAATGCTAATTGATAAAACAACTCTAACCTATGCTAAAGCAATGTTTGATGAAGCCTCATCAAAAGGATTAAACTTAGTTGTTTTTTCGGCTTATCGAAGTTATATTAAACAAAACGAAATTTATAATAAAGCATCTGATAAAAATTATGTTGCTCAAGCAGGATTTTCCGAACATCAAACAGGCAAAGCCATTGACATTGCAACACTTGATACAGGACTGAGTATTCATTTTGAAAATACAAAAGAATATGAATATTTAACTAAAAATGCCCATAGATTTGGCTTTATTAAAAGATATCCTAAGGATAAAGAAAATGTGACAAAATATCCTTATGAATCATGGCATTACCGATTTGTCGGTCAAGATTTAGCAACATTTATTTATGAAAATAATCTAACTTTAGAAGAATATATCTATATGTATGTAGAATTAAAATAGCACCTATTCTAAACTTTTCTCATATTATACAATGAGGAAGGAGTTTTGCTAGATGTACTATTCATATTTACCATATCAAAACCAAACGCGCCTTTGGCTACCACTTTTAGCCGGTGCTGCTATTATAACTGCCCCTTTTTGGTTAGGTGGCAGAAATAATTGTTGTAATAATCAGCCATACCCTTATCCACAACCATACCCACAACCATATCCACAGCCTTATCCGCAACCGTATCCACAACCATACCCACAACCGTATCCATACCCTTATCCATATCCAGTAACAACGCTTACATAATGTATTTTTTTGACAAATTATTTTTTTCTTGATATAATTAAGATACAAAAAAGTTAATAGAGGTAGCGGTGCAGAAGAGTAACCATTCGAGCAGGCATGCAAGGAAGATGGCCAAAGGCAATCACCGCCGAACGTTTAATTTAGGCATAAATTATTCGTGGGGTTATAGGAAAAACTTATAACACTCCTACATTTAGTAGAGGCGCTAATTGATTTTACATAGTTATTTTAATTAGTAAAAAGCGTCTAGACGCTTTTTTGTTTTTTATAAACAATACATATAAGGAGAAAAATGATGAAAAAAGTATTTATTTTTATTACTTTACTATTTGCCTGTTTATCTATTACAGGATGTAAAAAAATTAAATTTGATGAATCTAAAAAAATTTTAGTAGTCGGTTTAGAATGTAACTATGCACCCTTTAATTGGACTGAAACTTCAAAAACCTCAACGAATTGGCCAATTGAAAATGTTAGTGGAGCATATGCGGAAGGATACGATGTTCAAATTGCTAAACTTTTATGTCAAGAATTAGGATATGAACTCGTGATTAAAAAAATTGAATGGGATGGTTTAGTACCTGCTTTAGATGCCGGAACAATTGATGTCATAATAGCTGGAATGAGTCCTACCGAAGAAAGAAAACTATCAATTGATTTTACAAATGCTTATTATAATACTAAACATGTGATTTTAACCACAGCGAATTCTGTATTTGCAAATGCAACAACTTTTGCTCAATTAAATGGTGCTAGAGTAGTGGGGCAAAAAAATACTACTTATGATACTCTTGCTAAACAAATTGCTGATAAAGCTACCAATAAAGATTGCACTTACCTCACTCCTTTAGCAAGTGTTCCTCTTATTATTAATGCCATAACTTCTAATGCTGCTGATTTAACAGTTTTAGAAGAACCCGTTGCAAAAGGTATTGTAGCTTTAAACCCTAATCTTACTTATTTTACATTGAATGAAGAATTTGATTTAGATCCAGCTGATACAATGGTATCAATTGGTCTTAGAAAAATTGATGATAAATTAGAAGAAAAATTAAACACTGCACTTGCTACCATTACAGAAGAAACTAGAATGAGTTTAATGCAAAACGCTGTCAATAACGGAAATAGTGAGAGCTAATTATGTCTAAATTTATTATTATTTTAGATGAATATGGACTCTTAATTTTAAAAGGCGTTGGTGTTACTCTCCTCTTATCTATTATGGGAACTATTTTAGGTCTTATCTTCGCTTTGATTTTAGGAAGTATAGTTAGTTTAGAGGATTCTCCCTTCGACAATAAATGGCAAAAAAATATAAAACAATTTTTAAAATGGGGAATTAATATCTATGTAACAATTTTTAGAGGAACCCCTATGATTGTTCAAGCTATTATTTTCTACTATTCATTTTTAAAAATGGGCATCAATTGGTCCCCTATCATAGCTGGACTTTTTACTGTAACCATCAATACTACCGCATATTTAACAGAAGTAATTAGAGGCGGAATTCATTCTGTGAATAAAGATCAAACCGAAGCTGGTTTATCTATTGGACTATCGCGGTTTCAAACCTTTATCTATCTTGTTTTACCACAAGCCCTTAAAAACGCAATGGCATCAATCGGTAACGAATTAGTGATAAATATTAAAGATACCTCCGTCTTAAGTGTTATTATGATAATGGATTTATATAATGCATGTATGATGGCAGCTGGTAAATATTATTTTTTCATTGAGTCAATGTTAATTGCTGCCGCAATCTATTTATTTTTAACAATGTTTTTTACCATCGTTTTGCGTTTTATCGAAAAAAAGATTGGTGCTCCTTTAAAACAATTATCAAGTTCTAATTAGGAGGCATACAAATGGAACCAATGATTAAATTAGAAAACATTCATCAAGAATTTGATGGTGAAACTATTCTTGATAATATAAATTTAAATATTTATGAAGGAGAAATTGTAACAATTATAGGTCCTAGTGGTGCTGGTAAATCAACTCTTCTTCGTTTCATTAATTTGCTTAATCGTCCTACTAGTGGTAAAATATACTATTTAGGCGAAGATATCATTCAAAATAGAAAAAAACATCATTATTATCGCTCCAAAATTAGTATGGTATTTCAATCGTTTAATCTTTTCAATAATTATAGCGTTTTAAATAATTGTACTTTAGGATTAAGAAAAGTGCTACATGTAAAAAAAAGTGAAGCAAATCTAATTGCTAAAAAATATTTAAAAATGGTAGGCTTAGAAAATAAAATCAATGCAAACATTTCAACTCTTAGTGGTGGTCAAAAACAACGAGTAGCAATTGCAAGGAGTCTTTCAATGAATCCTGATGTAATTTTATTTGATGAACCAACAAGTGCTCTAGATCCAGAAATGGTTTCAGAAGTTCTAGATACAATTAAAATATTGAAAAATAGTGGCAAAACATTAATTATAGTAACGCATGAAATGTCATTTGCAAAAGAGGTTTCTTCCCATGTTATTTTTATGGCAGATGGAAAAATTGTTGAACAAGGTACACCATATGAGATTTTTGATCATCCTCAAAATACTCGTACTAAAGAATTTTTAAAAAGATTTACTTAATAAAAACACTTTAGCAAAAAACAATTTGCTAAAGTGTTTTTATTTTATATTGAGCATTTATTTTTAAATAATTATATTTTATCCCCTTTTCTTTTTCTATATTTAATAAACTATGATAATATCCTATCATCTGTCTACCATCTATTATTTGATACCAATAAATTGGTAACTGATGATATTTCAACAAATGTTTTTTTCCGTAATGATTTTTAAAATACTCATCTATTGTGTGACCAAATATTCTTTCTAATTGCTTCATACCATCAATTCCCATCTTATGAATGATCAAAAATTTAATTTCCTTAATGACTGTTTCTATTTCATTAAATGATTTCAGATCTAATGGCGTAACATAATTATGTATTTGATACCTATCAAATACAACTCCCATTAAATAGGATAACAAATTTTCGATAATATGTCCAATAGTATGTTTATTCTGTTGATTGGTATTTACATAACTCGTATTCATTTTAAAGATATGATTATAGATGTCATTTAATTGCTTTTCTTCTTTTTCTATTTGTCTGTACAAATCATCCATTTGTAATTTATAATTTTTAATATTTTCATCAAAACTAACTGCACAATTATACCCATTATAAAAATCATTTGCTTGATAATGCCATGATAATTCATCTTGCGAATCAAGCCATTTAGCCTTATTGATTAAACTTTCAACCAATCTATTGATCTCATGTATTTTATCTTTTTGAATAATTATTGGTAAATTGGCAATATTGCCTACTTGAAAATTAACTGTAGGGGCTAGTGCTGACAAATAAAAAAAAGCTACACTACTAGAAAGATAACCTAAAATATATTTCTCTAAAGAAGAATCAACAAAAAGGGATGATCCCGAAACATCAAAAACATATCCCTCTTCTTTGTATCTAACATTAAAACTATTAAACCCAAATAAAGACCAAGTAATACCCTTTTTAAAATAATACTCTTTAGAAGGTAAATGATTGCCTTGTTTTTGCAATGCTTGATATGCTTTCTCATCAAATTGAATAACTAACTTACTTGTTGCATACCATTTTGTCTTATCACCGCCTTTATTATATGGAGCATATTTTTTTTTACTATTTAAAAAACTTTCTACTGAATGACAATGAAATCCAATACTGCTAGGCTCAACTTCATACCACCATCTTACATAATTTTTATTATCTCCCGTGGCCAACCCCTGTCTTATATGAGTAAATGACCCTAATTTAGGTTGATGTATTAAAATATGATATTCATTATCATTTAACCAATAAATAAACGGATAATGATTGAAGTTTAAAAATTTTTTAGCAGATATTTTATAATAATTTTTTTGTTCTTTTAATCCTTTTTCTTTTTCAGAGATAGTTTCATACTCTGTTAGCTTAATAAAAAGACTCTCTTCGCTAGTTTTTTCTTTCTTAATAATAAAAGCACATGCCAAAGCATTATAAGCATTTAAATTTTCAAAAGTATTTTTTCCTAAATGTAACAAAGATTTGATTTGAAAATGAGTTAAAATATACTTTCTCAAACTACTAAATGATTTAATAAACATCCATGTATGTAAAGTTAACATAGCAAGATAACCAGAAGGAACTAAAAAATCCAAACATCTTTCTATAAAGGCCGTATATAATTCTGATTTAGCATATTGATAATTCTGATTCAAATAATGAAGAATGCTACTTGGTAAAACTTTACGTCCCATATAAGGAGGATTGGTAATAACGATATCATATTTCATCTTTAACAAAATTGCTAATTCAACAATTTCTTTTTCTTCTTGACAAGTCACCAATTGAAGTAAACTAGCATAATCATAATCGGGGACTTGAATTAAACTACCTATTAGACTAGCATCTTTCATTGTTTCAATTAACACATTTACTTCATGTAATCTACTCCTTTTGATATTAGGTGTTTGAATACAAACAAAATTAGGTACTACTAAATTGTCATCATCTAAATAAGTTGGACATAGTTCAATCGCTTTCATTAGAAAGATAAATTTTGAAAGATTGATAACGCTTGGGTCAATATCAAATCCATATAATTGTTTAGAATAAATCTGCTTAATACTCTCTTTTATATCTTGATTACTGTCTTCTTGATACTTTTTCATTAAAATTTCAAATATTTCTAACAATAAATGCCCTGTCCCTAAACATGGATCTAAAATTTTACAAGTTTTAAAATGAATATCTTTGTCTATTTTTTCAATCAAACTATACTTAGCCCCATTAACTGGAATAATATTTTCAACCATATATCTAGCAATCCATTTTGGGGTAAAAATTTGTGTTACCATCGTAATGTTTGTTTTATCAATTTCTACATTGCTATTTCGATTTGTGTATTTAAAATGCATAAACCTTTCATAATCTTTAAAATCTTCTTGATAGTTCATGATTTCTTCAATTGGTGTTGAAGACTTAATATTTTCTTTTAATAATTTGATTATATCTTGATTATAAAAATGATAAGGATAATTCATTTCTAATTCTTCAATATTATCATCAAAAATATGCTTAAAATATTGATTTTGTCTAATACAAAGATTCATAATATTCTCTTTATCATATGACTTAATTTGAAAAATTTTCCTAGCGACTAAAAACTCAATCGTAATAATTCTTTCAAACCATTTTTGAATTAGATGATTCTTATCTAAATCTTGATATAATTGGCTAATAAGACGTGCAATAAAAGTATTTGTATTTGTAACACTCATTTCATCACCTACTTATTTATATTGTATCATAACTTTTTTTTAAAGCCAAGAAATATAAAACAATTATTTTATGCAAACAAAAAACTGCATAGTGAATTACTATGCAGCAATATCTGGTCCAAGGATAATTGTTAATGTTGTTCCAACATATTCAATTCTAATCTTCATATCATCTTCTCTTTTGGCATTATAAAAATAATATAAATAAGTATTGTTATCATCTAATTCTTTTTGTTCACTACTATCAATTACAAATCCATATGTTTTCATATTATTTAAAATTATATGAAAGGCTGCATTTGTAATATTCTTATAAACAATACTTAATTCATTATTATCTTCATATGCTAAATAAAATTCACCATATTTGATTTCTTCCATTCCTTCTAAATATTCATGTTCAGCTGGCCAATGATCATAACTTTGTGGTTTTTTGACAACTTCATAATCTAGATATTCTTGTATATCACCAGAAAATTCTAAACTAGTTACCTCAAAATAATTGTTACTACCTGATAAATCAATTTTTTTTCTTAAACAAATTCCTGTTTCCATCTCAACATAATACTCTTCTGTATATAAAATACCATCCGTTGTTATATCTCTTTCATACATATTAATAGTATAATCTAAAAACTTTTGATTTTCTTTAACATAAAAAGTAATATCAACATTATCAATATGATCAACAAGCAAAGTAATAAAATTATTTTCTATTTCACTTACAGTATCACTAACTGTTGTAATACTTCTTGTTTGATTCTTTATATCTACATCATACCATGTATGATTATTATTGTTATATAATAAAGCTTTTGACGTATTATTTTCATTTAATAAGCAAAAAAAGCCATCAGTTGATTTGATTAAATGGACATCGCTGTCTTTAAATTTTATTTTTAAATCATATGAGTTATTAAAATATTCTAAAACTGTTTTCTTGCTTTTAAATAAATTAGGATCAGCCATTTGCAAATTTTCATAAGCAAAATATGGATCTAAAAAGTTATCTCCAATTTCAAGTTTATCTATTTTACAAACAATTTTTTGTTCTCCTGTATCAATACTGAAATACAAACATGCACCTGTTTGATTATCAATATAATAGGTTTCACTAGCCTCATTTTTTTCTCGATAATATTCAGTAACCTCACGATTTAAATATGTATTGGCTCTTTTTTCTAATGATGAGATTTTTGAATTTGAAGTATGATATGTCAAAATATAATATATATTGTCCAAATAGGATGAAAAATCATAATTTCCTACCACTAGAGTCTTTTTTTGATTTGTATTATCCACTCGATAAGAAAGATGATTCGTTTTATCATAAAATACATAAATATTTTTATCACTATCAGCTAAATAATATCCCTTTGAAGTTTTTATCAATTCAAAACGAATTCCATTAAAATTAGCCACAATATCAAAAGTACTAATATTTTGTTTGATTTCTTCTACTGATTTAAAATTGTTTTTATTTTTTTTACAACCACTAATGCTTATAGAAAGAAATACTACTATGAAAAACAAAACGATTTTTTTCATATTCTCTTCTCCTTTCTTTTCTTTTATTATAACACATTTTCTTCCCTTTTAGCAAATTTTTCTTTATTTTTTTATTATTTAATATATTTTTGCCAAAGTGATGAAATTTCATACATTGGTTCTGGTTCAATTCTAGTATTAGATTTATGCTTTGTTCCTCTAACAACTAGTTCAATAGAAATAATTTCACCAATTTTAGAAAGAAAATCTTCAATTTTTGAATAATCAAAAGCTGCACAAGAGAAAATATCAAAATAAGCATGTTGTGTCTTATAGTCATAATGAATAGAAATATGGCTTTGAGCAATGACGATAATACCTGATAGATAATCAGGATTTTCTACTTTATCTTTAATTACATAAGGTCTTGTAATTGGATCCATATCAATTTTATAAACAAATTTATCTAAAAAATCATAACATTCATCCATTGAAAAAGTTTTATCAATTTTTAATTCCGCAAGACAATGAGGACCAAAATTATTGTTTGGATCAAAAGGGAGTTCAATATTAGCAAATTTTCTTCGATCGCTTGTTGAAATCGTCGATATTTTACGATTAAAGGGGAGTAATGCTTCAAGCAAGTCAACTAATAAGTCAGAATCAAAACTCTTGGTTGAAAAAACATCAACAAAATAACACTCCCTTAAAGGAAAAGTGTGAATGGTAATATGTCCACCTTTTAATAATAAAAAACCACTAACCCCAATATCTTCTTTTACTCTTCCATAATAATAAGGAATTAAATATGGATTGGCAATAGGCTCTAATCCTAAACGATAAGAAAGTTTATTTAAAGTATCATTAATGTATACTAAATTTTCCAAATTATGATTTTTACTTCCATAGCAATCAATCATTGTATGTTTCATTATTTATTACCTCTTACAAATTTTTGATAAAATATTTCATATAATAATTTCAATCCCAACCATGATGTAATATCATTTACATCAAGAAGAGGAGAAATTTCAACTAAATCCATCGCCATTACATTTAAATTAGTAAATACTTCTTTAAAAAATTCACGCATTTGTAAAGGTGTTAAACCAAAAGTTTCAGGAGTACCTGTCCCTGGTGCATAAGAGGGATCAATGGCATCAATATCAAAAGACAAATAATAAACAGCCTTTTTATCATGTTTTTCTTTAATCATTTTAACAACTTCTTTAGCTCCTAATTCTCTAAACAAATCTGCTGTTATGACTTGAAGTTTAGGATTTTTTTCCTTAAATTCTACTTCTCCTTTTTCGTAACTCCTAATTCCCACCATATGAATATCTGTTTCTTGATAACCATTTTCAATAGCCCTACGATTAGGACAAGCATGACTTGTTTTACTACCCATATATTCATCTAAAATATCCATATGTGCATCAATATGAATAATTACCGGAGTTAACCCCATACGATGATATTTTTCATAAAAAGCTTTTTCTAACGGAATACTGATAGAATGATCACCACCAAAAAATAGCATAAATTTATTATACTTTAAAATTTCATGGGCCTTTTCTTCTAATTCTTGATAAAATTTCTCTTTAGAACTACTAGGTGATACTTCACAATAATCATAAATTTTCACCTTTTCTAAATTATGAAAATTTGCGTCAAATGGTGGTAGATATCTCGATAATTCTTTTAGTTTCTTTGGAGCATGGCTAGTACCACTACCACAGGAGCAACTTAAATCATAGTTAGCACTTCCTAAGATAATATTTGCTTCCTCAATATGATTCGTTTTTAATTCACGAAAATCGTTATAATCCATTTTTGTACCTCAATATTTTATGTCTTTTTTTAAACAGGATAATTATATCATAACTGCTAAGTTTAGTCTAGTTATTATCACTAATTTTTTAGGTTAAAAAATTAAAATGTGGATAATTGTAAAAACAACTATCCACGCTTTTTAGTCGTTCCTTTTTTTCTTAATCTTTGATAAGGATTCATATAGTAATTAGGGTTATATCCATAGTAAGGATACGGCATACCATAATATGGATTATAACTTGGATATTTCTTATTTTTATTTATAGGATTATGATTCATATTTTGTGTAACCTCAGGTTTTTCGTTTTGTTCTAAAACATTTACAACAATTTCATCATTCAGATGAGGTTCTGAAACTGGTTTAATATAATCAGTTGCTTCTAATTTAGGGTAATATTCTTCGATAAATGGTTCAGTATTATCAAGTTCAGTTTGAACAATTTCTGGAATTTCTGGCAACCTTAATTTTGTCCCTGGAATTAAATTATTCCAATCTTTAATATGATGATTAATTTTAATAATTTCTTCAGTAGAAAGATTATAAATACTTGCGATTTTCTCAATTTTTTCATTTACTCTTACAATATGAGTATTCATTTATTCACTCCCTAAAAAAAATCGTTGGACACCAACGATTTTTAATTTTCATTAATGAAATCTTCATTAATTTCATTTTCAAAATTATCGATGGTATCAAATGTATCATTACAATTATATACGTTTACCATCATCTTGGTTTCACCGATAATTTCAGCAAGTGCATCAAACACGACTTCGACCTCAATATTACCATCGTTTATGCAAGCATTAGTACATGTAGGTTGTTGCAATATTCTAACTATAACATCTTTATGATCGGTGGTTGCATCACAAACGATATCCCTCACCTTGATGACGCCTTGATAGGTAGTTTTAGCACGGGCAATTTCTGTTTGAGTATTATTATCATATGCATACCAAATATTTATTTCAAAGTTTCCAAATAATTCCACTTGTTTTTCATTCTGAGTAGCCTCAAATTCATGATTAATTACCCAACAACCTAAAACACTATATGGTGGATTATCTGGAGTTATAGTTTCACAAATTCTAAATGTCTTACGACCCTTTGCAAGTACGGCTCTAGTAACAATCTCGCGAACTTCACTCATCTATATCCCTCCTCAATAAAAGTATATGAAAAGTTTGATAAACTTGTGACAGAAAGATTTAATTTAAATGATACAATATATTGTATTCTAAATCGTTCCATTTAGCACAATATTTTGCTAAAATATGAAAGTTTTTTATTATACATTATAATAATTAACTGTTTAGATTAAATAAAGGTTCGACGATATTCAAAAAGAACAACACCATCATGAACAACATAGTATTCTTCATTTACTACTAACTCTTTAGCATCATATTCCTCCACTAACAATTCTAAAATTTCTTCATTTTTTAATGTTTGAAATATTGCTACATATTGATATTTTTTTAAATAATACGTTTGAAAAAATTCTAATTTTTCTAACTTTATTAATTTTACCTCCTCTTTTTGTTCTGGAAGGTAACGTTTATTCTCACTAAGCGTTCTTAAAGTTTTTTTAGCAACTAAAACAATGATAAAAATAATCATTAAAAAAGCGATTATAAAAATTGATAAAACTATTAAAATGACTTTATCCATTTTATCACCCCGCTCAATTATAACAAATAACGGAGTAATTTGTCAATTACTCCGTTATTAAACTACATATTCATCGCTTTATAAATAGCATTAATTACTGTATCAGAAGTATCTTCTGAATAGCACCAGCACATAATACCAACACCTTCCATACTTTGGGCATATTGATATTTAGCAATAATTGCTTCTTCACTATCATAAGTCACAAAAATTCCATCCGCACTACTATATAAATAAGAACCAACTAACTTATTATTATCATATTCTGTGTATTTTTGATATCTACCAGTCGCAAGTAAAGCCTCAATTGCATTACCATATAAAGTTCCTGAAGCAAATGAACCAGGTATACCAGAAATCTGAGTTAAAGTTCCTGCCACACCCAAATAAGGATAGGTCGTTGATACAGATTGTCCAGTTACTTTATATGCCTTACCATATCCCGCACTACCAATAATAATTTTATTTCTCGATAGCCCCAAAGAAGTAAGTCTTGTCACACCATAATCGCAACCAAAACCATACCCTCTATCATAATTAGATTTGTAAAGAGGAGATAAATGGGTAGTCGTATCCGTTTTATTCATATCATAAGACATTATATTAATATAATCAACGTATTGATCTAAAGTTACAAAATCAAAACGATCACTTGCTGTACCCCAAGATGATGCAGGAACAGCCGCACTTAAGAAATAAGGAGTTCCACCAGCATCTTGACGTAAAGTCATTTCTTCTCGTAAATCTTTCATTAATTGATTCATTCCTGTTGCATTAACCTTTACACTTTCAGAAACTGATTCCCAGTCAATATCAATACCATCTAAATTATATTCTTCCACTAAATCCATTAAATTATTAACAAATTTTTGGCGTAAAGTTGCATCAGCCGTAATAGTCATAAATGCTTTACAAGTATCAGTAGAAACACCATTTACACAAGCAATAATTCTTACATTATGATTTTTTAATTCTTTGACTTCTTCTAAATAGCTAGTATCAGTTAAATAACAACTTCCATCCGCGTTTGGTACAACAAAGGCATAGTAAACAATATCTAAAGCCTCTTTGGTCGTTTCAGAAAAGATCGTTCCATCTAATTGATACCTCTCATTATATTGTTTATAAGCATACATCGCACCAACAGAAAAATAAGTTGCAACTGGTGTGGAAGGTAAATCTTCAAATAAAACTGGATCAACGGTGATTTGTTTTGATTTTTCTTCCTCATCACCATTTTTATACGCTATTTTTACAGAAACTGTTATCGTTTGTTCTTTATGTGTTTGATATACTTTGGAAATCGTTCCCATTCCATCTTCAATATGGTATAGATTAGGATTGGAAGTACTCCATGTAAAGGTTGCTTCATCATTTTCTAAAACTAAGGAATCTTTCGTATATGAATTGGCTTGATCACTAACACAATTTAAAATCTCACTAGTTGGCAAATTACTATTATCTATCATCCATCCAGCATATAAGGTAATTGTATCAGAAACAGTTGAAATGATTTCCCCTGTACAATTCGCATTTGTAAAAAAGCCGATAAAAAGATATCCATCTTTTTTTGGAGTACCTAAGGTATTCATTCCCTTATAGACTCCTTTATAAAGTTGATCTGAAACTAAAGTTGTTCCTTCTAAAGTACCCCCATCAAGATAGAAAAATACTTCATACTCTTTATTTTTAATGAGATCTTGCAATTTTGCTTCAGCAGCCTCTAAAACATCTAAATTAGTAACATAATTCTTAACCGTTGCACTTAAGGCATTATATTTATTTCTAGCATTCACAATAACATCTTGGTCATCTAAAGTTATTTCATCCACACTTGGCAAAGCAGAGATTAAATTAATAACAACTTCTGCCTTTTCTTTATATAATTCAATTTGTTCTAATTCTACTATTTTTTGTTCTAATCCTTTTAATTTCTCTAAATTCGTCACATACACTTTAGCATCATCGGATAAACGATTATACCAATTTCTAGCATTACTAATTCTTGCTTTATCCTCTAAAGTTACTTCTTCTAAAGAAGGAAGCGATGCAATTAATTCATCTACATGTTTCGCATCCGTTTTTAACCCTTCAATATATTTCAATATCTCCATTTGTTCTTCTGCTTTTTCTAAAATCTCTAAATTAGTAACGAGTGCCTTAGCATTGTCTGATAAAGTACCATATTGATATCTAATATTTTGAAGCATTGTTTTATCATCAATCGTTAGATTTTCAATACTTGGTATAGCATAAATCATTTCAACAATTTCAGCTGCTAATGCTTTATCTTGCTCATCTTTTTCAATAATAGCCATTTGCGCTTCTGCTTCTTCTAAAAGTGCAAGATTCGTAATTTCTTTTTTCTGTTCTAAACTTAAAGCTTCATATTCTTCTCTTGCTTGTTCTACTAAAGTTTTATCATGAATTGTTAAATCGTGAGAAGATGGCAAATTGTTAATCAAATCAATAACTTTCTTGATAGCTTCCTCTTCATTTTCTAATTCAACAATTCTAGCTTCTAAATCAAGTAGTTTATCATAATTCGTAACAAATGCTTTAGCTTCTTCTTCTAATTCTTCATATTTTTCTCTTGCAGCAATCACTAATTCTTTATCTTCAATTCTAATATCTTCTAATGATGGTAAGATATTAATTTTTCTAATTACCGAATTTGCTGCCGTTTGATATTCTTGTTCTTTTTTTAAATTATCAATCTTCAAAATAGCATCTTGAAGTTTTTGATAATTCGTCACTTTTTCCTTATACTCATTTGGTAAAGACTCATATGAATAACTAATTTCTCGAACCTTAATATCATCATCTAATGTAACTACATCTGGTAATTCATCAATAGCTTGAATAATATTGTCAACTTTTTTTAAATATTGTTTTTCTTCTTGTTTTCCCTTACATGATGTTATCCCTAAAACCATCAATAATAATAAGGAAAATGATATTATTCTTTTTTTCATTTTATTCACCTATTCCCTTCCCCTTTCATTATATAAAAATTTTATCATTTTTTCTCGAATTTTGCAACTGACAATTTTTACAAATCAAAAAATCCCACTTTTTAAAGTGGAATTTTACTTTTTCTATTCTTCTTCATCTATCATTTCTTGAATTTCAACTTTAATTTTTCCAACTCGCATACCTTCTACCTCAGTAATAGTTACTGTAAAATTAGCAAATTCAAAGGTATCCCCAACTTCAGGAAATTTTTCTAACATATCTGTACACCAACCACCAACAGTAGTATACTCAGATTCAAAATCGCGATCATCATAATCAACCAATTCAAAAAAATCATAAATATTCATATCACCATCAACTTCATAAATATTTTCACCTAGTTCTTTATAATCAAGAATTACTTCATCCGTTTCATCAAAAATATCACCGACTAACTCTTCAACAATATCTTCAATTGTTAAAATTCCCATAAAACCTCCAAATTCATCAGCAACAATTGCGAGATGTTGATTTGTGGCTTTAAACTTTGTTAAAATATTTGAGATATGTTTGGTTTTATGAACATACATAGGCTCAATTAACATCGATCTTAAATCAATTTGTTCACCATTTAATATTTTCTTCATTAAACTTGTCGTATTTAAAATTCCAATCACATGATCAATGGTATCTTCATATACAGGAACTCTAGAATAACGAAAAATTTGTTCATTTTTAAGAATATCTTCTTGATTATCATCAATATCAATAGCAAACACATCCACCCGTGGAATCATTATTTCATGTGCAGTTACATCTCTAAAATCTATAGCTGAAATGATTAATTCTGCATCTTCCTCATCAATAACACCTTCTTCTTCTAATTCCTCAGTTATAACGTTCAATTCTTCATCAATTTCAGAAACTTCAATATTTTTAGGTGTCCAAATCTTTGAAATCAATTTAACAAATTTTGTCACAAGAAAAGTTATAGGAAAAAAGATTATTCTACATATTTTAAATGGTTTAACATAAAGCAAAGTAAGTTTTAAACTAAACTTGTTAGCCAAAGCTTTAGGCAAAATTTCACCAAAAATAAGTACTACAATGGTAGCAACAATCGTTGCTAATAAAGATCCCATCTCTTCACCAAGATAAGCAACTGCCACCATTGTTGCAAGAGAAGACACTGCAATATTAACTAAATTATTACCGATAAGAATAGTTGATAAAGCTTCTGAATAATTATTCACAATCTCCATTGCTTTCGTTGCCTCTTTATTACCATCACTTACTTTTTTCTTCAGTTTTATTTTATTCACACTTGAATAAGCAATTTCACAGGAAGAAAAAAATGCTGATAAGATTATTAATATCACTATTAAAATAAGTATTGCAATAACAACAGGAGTATTCATTATTTATTTCCTCCTTTTATTGACAATTCTTTTTTAGTTTCACCAACAAGTTCTTCTAAAACATCTTCCATTGTAACAAGACCTACAAGTTCATTAGCGTCATTGTATACTATCGCCATATGATTTTTCTTGTTTTTAAATATTTCAATCATTTCATTTAATGATGTAGTATCTAACACTTTAATTACGTCACTAATTGACTGTTTTAACGCAAATTTTTTTGAATTAATGGCTAATTTAAGAAATTTGCGAATATTTAAAATTCCTACAATATTATCATATTTTTGTTCATAGACAGGAAGCCTTGAAAATTGAATATTATCAATTCTTTTTAAAATTTCATTTTTTGATAATTTATTATAATCAAGTGCGACAATTTTTTCTTTTGGGGTTAAAATACTTTTAACTGTAATATCATTAAAATCAACAGCTGCTTGGATGATATCACTTTCTTCGCCATCAATTAGGCCTTCTTCTTCACCATAAACAACGATATCTTTAAACTCATCTTCAGTTAAAGTATTGACATTTTCTTTGATTCTAAAAATTTTTTTAAATATCCACAAAATGAAATTAAAAATTTGCATAATTGGATATATAATGACATAAATCACTGCCAAAGGATAGCTTAAAATTTGAGCCAATTTATCAGCATTTGCTTTAGCAATGTTTTTGGGAATAATTTCGCCAAACATAAATACAATAATCGTCATAACGACTGTAGAAACCATTGTAGCAACGCCTTCATCAGATATCAAACTTAAAGCGATTAAGGTAGCAAGAGAAGATGATACAATATTCACAATATTATTGCCAATTAAAATGGAAATAAGTGATTGATCATATCTATTTAATATTTTTAAAGTTAACTTTGCACTTTTTTTACCATCTTCGGCTTTTACTTTCATTCTAACTCTGTTACAACATGTAAGTGCTGTTTCAACAGCCGAAAAGAAAGCACTACCAAGTAACAATACAACAATTGCCCATATTAAAGACAAATGATTAGTCGTATTAGCTAAATAACTACTATACGACAAGGGGACCAGTGGATCCATATTTTTTCTTCAACTCCTTTTTTAATATATGCGTCAATTATATCAAGAAATACAAAAATAGTCAAATATATTGTAAAAAGAACATTCCATTTGATTCAAATACTATGTTTATTGTTTTATTAAGGTTTTAAAATAAAAAACGATGCATATATTTTTAAAAAAATGCATAGTTTTAGTATAATTATTTAAAATACTGATGAGGTTTTTATGTCAATATTGCTAACTATTTTTATCACAACATTTATATCCGGTGTAGTTGGTACTGGTCTTGGTGGGTTAATTGGTGCTCTTTTTAAAAAGAATTCTGATAAAACGGTATCTCTTCTATTAAGTTTTGCAGGAGGGGTAATGACTAGTATTGTTTGTTTTGATTTACTCCAAAATGCTATTTTTCCAACTACGAATATGGAAGTAAACATTTTTATTGTTATTGCTGGATTACTCCTTGGTTATTTTATTGTATACTTTTTAAATTATTATATTGATAAAAAAACTGAAAAAGAAGTAAATAAACCTTTTAATCATCCAAAAACTGCTGATGATTTAGATGAATTAATCCATGCTGACCACTACCAAGTCCATAAAAATAATAATGATTCAAAAAGTGCTTTGTTTACAGCAGGAATTATTATGGTTTGTGCGATTGCTCTTCACAATATTCCAGAGGGAATGACAATTGGGGCTTCTGCCTCCATTGCTAATGATGCTTTAAATGGGAGTGCTCTTGTGATGGCCGTATTAATTGGTCTACATAATATTCCAGAAGGAATGGCAATCAGTGTTCCTTTAATTAGTGGAGGAATGAGTAAAATGAAGGCTGTTTTTTTAACTGCCCTTTCTGGTTTTCCTACAGTTCTTGGCGCCTTTATTGGTTATGCGATTGGTGATGTTGGTCCAATTGGCTTATCACTTTCTTTGAGTTTTGCTAGTGGTGCCATGCTTTATGTTGTTTACGGAGAAATTATTCCTCAAGCTTTATTGATGCATCGCTCTAAAGCCCCTGCTTTTGCAATCATTATGGGGTTAATTGTTGGTCTTTTGATTATTTATATTTAACATTGAAAAATAAAAAAGTATAAACATTATTGTTTATACTTTTTTCAAAAATAAAATAGCAACTTTTATTTTTGTTAATTGTTACAAGAGCAGCTATCTTCTTGTAACGTTTTTTTGCATTTTTGGAGCATTTGGTCCATTGTTTCACTTACATTTTTCACAAGTTTGTCAATTTTTTGTTTGTTAGAAGCAAATAACCATACTCCTAAAACCGTCATTGCTCCAGCCGCGTACGGAACGATTGATGATTTCATATTTGTCACCTCTTTGACTAAAGTAGCATAAGTAGATTTTATCTGTCTAGTTAATAGTTCTAAACAAAGGGAATATTATATGTTCTCCTAATAACGAATCAAGATACTTTCTTTATGCAATATTATTATGAGATAGTTTTTACCAAAAATACAAAAAAATTTTTTCCAATATTATGAATTAAAATTATCAAAATCACTTGCTTTTAATTCGCTGAAAATACTACCTAGTTCATCATCATCTTCAATAATTTTTTCACTAGTTTGTTTGGGATTATCTTCATTGACATTCGTATTTATATATTCAATAAGTTTATTTTTCAAAATAGTTTTTCGATTATTTTCAATTTTTCTAATTCCTTGTTGCATCATTTGAACATCACCAATTAGAATTAAAATCTTTTTTGCCCTTGTAATAGCAGTATAAATCAACTTACGTTTCAACATAATAAAATGTTTAGAAGAAATAGGCATAATAACAATGTCAAATTCACCACCTTGAGCTTTGTGAACACTAATTGCATATGCCAAACTAAGATCTTCTAATTCTTCAATTGTATATTCAATGATATTCTGATCAAAAGCAACCCTTAATCCAATAATTTTTAAATCTTTATAAATAAAAGAATCGATATAACCAACATCGCCATTCATAATGCCTTTTTCGGCTCTATTTACCAATTGAATTACTTTATCATTCTGACGAAAAATTTGTCCATAATGTTTTATTTGTTCCTGTTCATCTTTCAAAGGATTAACAAGATCTTGAATTTTAGAATTTATTTCATTGATTCCACATTCACCTTTATACATCGGAATAAGAATTTGAAGATCCTTTTTTATATCATATCCTCTAGAAATATATCTTGAAGTAGCATCAACTAAAATGGATGATAAATGAGAATTATCCGTAGCAATAAAAACGCGATCACTTAATTTATCTAAAATATTTTCGGGAAGAACTCCTTCATTGATATGATGAGCCAGTTGAATAATGCTGGAATTTTCAGCTTGACGATGAATTTTAGTAAGTCTAATTGTTTTAATTTCTCTTGAATCAATTAAATCTTTTAAAACTTGTCCTGGACCAACACTTGGAAGTTGATCCACATCACCAACAATAATAAGTCTTGCATCATCTTGCATTGAGGTTATCAACCTTGATGCCAGTGGCAAATCCATCATGGAAGCTTCATCAACAATAATTAATTTTGCAGAAGTTTTATGATATTTAGAATAAGTAAAACTATTCCCTCCCATATAACCTAAATATTTATGAATAGTCATTGCTGCCATTTGAGTTGATTCTTTGAGCCTTTTAGCCGCTTTTCCGGTTGGCGCAAGTAATGCAATATAATCCGCTACTGCTGTATTGTCTTTATTAAGTTTCAAATACATTTCAATAATGGCTTTAACAATTGTCGTTTTACCTGTACCAGGTCCTCCTGTAATAATGATAACAGGTTCGGTAAAAGCACTTAAAATGGCATTTTCTTGTTCTTTACTGAATTCAAGATGCGAGTTATATTTAATTTTATAGTAATTCTTATTGATCTCTTTTTCATCATACTTTAGCATTTTTTGATTAAGATCTCTTTTACCTTTTAGCATTTTAGATAATTCTGATGCTAATTCTAGTTCTTGAATATACATTTTATAATCAAAAATATTTTTATCTATATCTATATAAATTTTCTTATTAGAAGCAAGGTTTTCTAACACTTTATCATATAGATCTCCATCAATATCTTGCCCTAAATATTTAACTGTATAATCATATAAATCAATTTTGGCAATATAACTATTTCCAACACTATATAAAGTTTCTTGCAAAACATATGTTATTAATGCCTTTAATCTAACAATACTATTTTCTTTAATACCGATTTTTAAAGCAAACGCATCATTTTTTTTAAAACCAAATCGTTCAATTTTTTCCATCAATACATAGGGATTTTCTAGTACAATTTCTTTTGCCATACCCCCAAAAACAGCAATGATTTTGTGAGCCATATCCATTGAAATACCATTATCTAAGAAAAAAACTATTGTTTCTTGGTTAATTTCATCACTAATTATCCCTGTTTTAATGATGGCTTTTTGTTTGTCTGTTAGATTGATCTCTTTTAAAGCATCTTCATTTTCTTTAATAAGAGTCAAACAATTTAACCCTAATTTTTCAACAATCGTTTTGGCAATTTTAGGACCAATGCCTGGAAACATATCACTAGATAAATAACTAATCATTCCTTGTTCCGTTTTGATAGCCTTTCTTTCAAAACGATTGAATCTAAATTGTAATCCATAATTGTGATCTTTGACAAAGTCACCATTAAAAGTATATTCTTCCATCTCATGAGGTTCCCGATCAAAATAACCAACTAATGCAATTGTATTACCAACAATTTTGCTTTTTTTCATCGCAATTGTTTTATCTTTATAATCAAGTTCTAAAATAACTACTGTATACCCATTTTCGGGATTATAATAATTAATTTTTGTGATAATACCACTAATGCTTTCCAATCTACAACCTCCTTCTATACTATAAATTATAACAAACGTGCTTAATTTGCTTCATAGTTGATTAAACACGTTTGTTTTTTAATATTTTCTCAAAATATTATCCATATAAACTTTATCAATCGTCCCGCCCCCAAGACAGTACTCACCATCATAAAACACACAAGCCTGACCTGGAGTAATCGCTTTAACTGGTCTACTACATTTCACCTCTAAAGTATTTTCATTCACCCAAGATACCGTAATTTCTTCATCTGGTTGACGATATCTAAATTTTGCCGTCATTTTTTGATTATTGCTAAAAGTTCCATTGATTATATTCACATCGGTTACAATAACACGATTCGCATATAAAAGTTCTGTATCTTTACCTTGACCAACAATGAGTTGATTTTTGGTTGTATCTTTTCCACATACAAACCAAGCCTCGCCAGGACCGCCAATATGAAGACCTCTTCTTTGACCAATTGTATAATACATTACTCCATCATGATGACCTACAATCCTACCATCAGTCGATATAATTTCACCAGGAGTAGCTGGGATGTAGTTCATTAAAAATTCTTTAAAGTTCCTTTCTCCGATAAAACATACTCCTGTTGAATCTTTTTTATCAGCAACCACCAATTGATATTTTCTCGCAAGTTCTCTAACTGATGGTTTCAACATATCTCCTATAGGAAATAATGCTTTAGCAAGTTGTGTAGAACTAAGCTGTGATAAGAAGTATGTTTGATCTTTATTTTCATCAATTCCTCTCAATAAATAGTGTTTGTCACCATCATGAATCACTCTCGCATAGTGTCCCATTGCAATATAATCGGCTCCAAGTGCAAGGGCTTTATCTAAAAATGTCTTAAATTTTATCTCTTTATTGCATAAAATATCTGGATTAGGTGTTCTATTTTTTTTATATTCTGACAAGAAAAAACTAAAAACTGAATCCCAATATTCTTCGATAAAATCAACGCGATGCAATTGAATTCCTAATTGATGAGCTACTTTTTTAGCATCCTGATAATCTCTTTCTTGTGGACATACTTCATCCATTAAATCAGGATTTCCAAGAACATCATTATTAATAGCAGAATCCCAATTGCGCATATACATAGCCTCTACATCATATCCTTGTTCTTTCAATTTAAGTAAAGCAACACTACTATCTACTCCCCCAGATAAACCAACAATGACCTTTATTTTTTTATTTTCCACTATTTTCCACCTGCTTTTAATTCAAAAATAATATCTCTAATACTCATCGCTTCTTCAAAATTAAGTTTACTTGCCGCCTCCTTCATTTGTTTTTCAAGAGTTGCAATAATATTTTTTTGTTCAATTTTGGATGCCTTTTTAAAGGTTTCAACACTGATTATTTCATTAATATTTTCATTGATATTATCTGATTCAATCGATAAACTTTCACCAATTTCCTTTTTAATTGTTGTCGGTGTAATATGATGCAGACGATTATATTCTTCTTGAATATGTCTTCTTCGATTAGTTTCATCAATTGCTTTTTGCATAGATTCCGTAATGGTATCAGCATACATAATCACACGTCCATCTTTATTACGAGCAGCCCTTCCAATAGTTTGAATAAGAGAACGCTCACTTCTTAAGAAACCTTCTTTGTCTGCATCTAAAATACATATCAAACTAACCTCAGGTATATCCAATCCTTCTCTTAAAAGATTAATACCAACTAATACATCATAAATTCCTTGACGAAGTTTTCGAATAATTTCTAATCTTTCTAAAGCCTTAATTTCTGAATGTAAGTAGGCAACTTTAATTCCATTTTCTTTTAAATAAGCAGTTAAATCCTCACTCATTTTAATTGTTAAAGTCGTAATTAAAGTTCTTTCATGCTTGCTGATCTGTTTTTTGAGATCAGCCATTATAAAATCAATTTGATTTTTAGTCTTTCTTACTTCAATTAAAGGATCAAGTAAACCAGTTGGTCTAATAATTTGTTCAACAATTTCATAACTACGCTTGAGTTCATAATCTCCTGGTGTAGCTGAAACATATATGACTTGTTTTATTTTTTGTTCAAATTCTTCAAAATTTAATGGCCTATTATCAAGAGCCGATGGTAATCTAAAACCATAATCCACAAGAGTTTGTTTGCGACTACGGTCACCATTAAACATACCCCTAACTTGTGGAATCGTTACATGTGACTCATCAATGACCATCAAATAGTCCTCACCAAAAAAGTCAAGCAAAACAGATGGAGTTTCACCTGCTTTTCTTAAACTTAAGTGTCTAGAATAATTTTCAACTCCGCTACAACTGCCAATTTCTTTTAACATTTCAATATCATATTTTGTTCTTTGTTCAATTCGTTCAGCCTCTAATAATTGTCCCCGTTCGTTAAAATATTTTATTCGCTCTTGTAATTCTTCTTCAATTCTTCTAATTGCCTCTTCTTTTTTAGCATCATTTAAAACGAAATGGGTTGCAGGAAAAATTGAAACAACATCTGTTAATTTCGTTACTTTACCGGTTGTAGTATCAAAATAGGCAATACGTTCAATTTCATCATCAAAAAAAGTTACACGAATACCATTATTACTCTCACTAGTAGGTAAAATATCTACATTATCACCTTTAACCCGAAAAGTCCCTCTTTCAAAATTCATATTATTTCTAACAAATTGCATAGATACTAATTTTTCTAAAAGAACCTCTCTTTTCAGGTGTTCTGCTTTTCTCAATACCAACATAGAATTTTCATAATCTTCAGGATCTCCAATTCCATAAATACAAGAAACAGAGGCTACAATAATGGTATCTCTTCGCTCTAAAATGCTTTGGGTTGCGGCATGACGCATCTGGTCTATTTCATCATTAATGCTAGAATCTTTTTCAATATACATATCTTTACTTGGAACATAAGCCTCAGGTTGATAATAATCATAATAGGAAATAAAATATTCTACACGATTTTCTGGAAATAAACTTTTAAGTTCTGCATAAAGTTGTCCTGCTAAAGTTTTGTTATGAGCAAGCACAATTGTTGGTTTATTCACATTAGCTATCACATTTGCAATCGTAAATGTCTTTCCTGTTCCGGTTGCACCAAGCAAAGTTTGCTCACTAATGCCAAGTTCAATATTTTGCGTTAAATGTTGAATTGCCTCAATTTGATCACCCATAGGTTGATAGGGAGCAACAAGTTTAAACTTATTCATTTTACTTTCTCATATAAACAACATTTTTAGGATTTTTTAAATCATATAAAATGTTGATATATTGCTCTTGCGTTTCAGTATACATAAATGAATTTAAATTGGCTTTAATAAGTTCACCTTTATTATTATAAAATTCAATTTCAATTAAAGATTCTTTATTCCCTTTAGCATCTTTATTACGACCAAATTTAAATGTTTTTACCTCTGCCATACATTTAGCACCATATAACTTTAAATAATTTTGATTTTCTTCTTTTGAAGCAGTCGTTAATCTTTCAATTAAATAAGGAATCGTTGTAATATACATAAAAAGTGGTAACATATACACAAGAATTGATGAAAAACTTGCACAATTGAATAAATTTTCAGGATTCGTATTCGTTGAATTAAAAATGTTAAATCCACCTGATTTGATAATCAAAGTCGTAAACCAACCAGTCATAAAAATACCGACAATTGCTAAAAAAGCATCTGTCACAAGTGGTGCAGCTTTTATTTTAATTTTATTGCCTTCTAAATAGGTTGGAAAGCAAGTAACTCTTTTTAAATCATCAACTTTAGGGTAATAAATTTCTAATTCTTGGTCAACATAATATTGATCATTAAAAGATTTTTCTGTAAATTCAAAATAATCAACAAATTTAACAAAATTAGTAGGAGATACATACTCCACTTTAACATATACACGTTTTTTTTCATGAATAACTTCCACAACCTTGGCGTTAACCTTACTGTAGTCTTCTTTCATACTATTATTTACTTTAATAGCTCGAATTAAATTAATAATAAAACATACAATGTAGCCAAACATAAAAGCTACAATACAAATATAATAAATTATACTCAATACAACGTTCATAACAACCTCCTATTTATGATACTCTTTATGATTCATAATCGTTAATGCTCGATATAATTGTTCCATTAATATTAATCTCATTAATTGATGAGGAAAAGTCATATCTGAAAAAGATAAATGAAGATTGCTTCGTTTTTTTACCTCTTCACTTAATCCATTTGAACCACCAATAACAAAAGTAATTTTAGATACACCATAGATAAACTGTTTTTCTAAATATTTGCTAAAAGTGATACTATCAAATTTCTTCCCCAAAATTTCCAAAGTGATAAGATGTTCATCACTATTTATTTTTTCTAAAATTTCAAATCCTTCATTTTCAATATTTTTTGAAATATCCGAAGTATTATACTCTTTTAATTCTAATATTTGAAGTTTTTGAAAACCTTCAATTCTTTTTTTATATTCATCAACGCCATCTACTAAAAACTTTTCTTTCAGTTTGCCTATACAAATTATCCTAATCATCATTTAACCTCAATTATTGGTAGTGCCTCATATTGCTTGGCAATTTGAATCTGACATGGAATTTGTCCATCAAAAACTTTCACTACTTCACTATAGGCCAAACTTTCTAAATTACATTCCTCACTTAAATGGGATAAAATGACTACTCTAACATATTGATAATTCAAACCCTTTAAATAATTGGAACATTGAATATTTGATAAATGACCATTATTAGACAAAATTCTTTGAATCAATGGCCAAGTTCTTTTACTCTCTTTTAACATTTGAACATCATGATTCGATTCAATTGAAATAACTTGTAAATTAGCAATTATGGATAGGTATTCCTCTGGTATATAACCAGTATCAGTAATATAACCATATGTTTTATTACCCGGACCTTTTTCTTTAAACAAATATCCAAAACAACAACTAGCATCATGTGATAATTTCATTGGGACGACAAAAAGATCATTGAAATCATAACGATTATTTTCTTTAATAAAATAAACCGGTAAATCATTTAAGCCTCCATTTAATCTTACATTTAAAATTTTATATACTTCTTCACTTAAATAAATTTTAGCTTTTGTTTTCATTGCAATACTGATTAAATATTTAATATGATCAGTATGTTCATGAGTAATTAAAATTGCATCTAATTTATCTAATAAAAAACCCTTTGATAAAAGTCGATTCTTTATTTGCAAATAACTAATTCCCGCATCAAGTAAAATTTTATTGTTTTTTGTTTGAATATATGTGGCATTACCCTTAGAGCCACTTGCTAGTACAATGATTTCCATATTCCCTCACCAATAATAAATTATATCATAAATGCAAGATTTTAGCAAACTAGATAATAATAAATAAAAAAATTAAAAACCTCTTTTTCAAGAGGCTTAATAAAAGGTTTCATGTTAGAATCCCCAGCATGCGCCAATAATAGCAAGTAAAATAAATAGAACTAATATGAAAGCATACCCATATTCACCACGGCATTGATTCATCATTCTTCCCCCTTTCACTATTGATAATGAGCTATCATTTTACACTCTTAATTTATGAAGATTTTTTTTATATGACTATTACTTTTGCCTATTAGAATAATTTCACATTAATTTCACATTTGACCATCTTTTTTAAAAAAAGTTGTATTTAGTTATTAAAAATAGCTTTTATAAGTTGAATTTTTTTATAAAAAATGGTAAAATATAAACGTTAAAAATTTTTTAATTTCAAGAAAGGAAACAAAAAAGATGAAAATTTTTAAGAAACTATTGCCTGTTGTAATAGGACTTTCTTTAATTATTGTAATTGCCATAACAATTGTTATTGTTAATGCAACAAACAGTAAAACACCAAAATTAAGTAATGGTGAGGAAAGTTATTTACAATTTGGCAATTTAAATGTAACAAAGCAAACGATATATGATGCTTTAAAAAAAGATTATGGAGTAGTTGAATTAACTCGTTTAATTGACACCTATCTTTACAAAGATGAAATCGCAAAGGTAAAAGATGAAGATTTAATTCCTTATATTGAAAATGATATCTTTGGTGAAGATTTTAAAGGTGATAAACAAAAAGAATGGGATGATGTCATTGAATCCTTAATCATAACTGGTGTCATAACCAAAGCGGATGCTGATGAAAATAGTGCATACGATGCCTATACGAGCAAAGTATGGACAAAGGTAAAAGATTATTATCGTTTACAATATGCAAAAGAAGTTTGGGCCAAAGCCGAGTATCTAAAAAGATATGAACAAGATCGCATAGATAATGGTAAAACTGGCTTATTCGATGATGAGGATATTGAAGAATACTTTGAAGATAATTTTGGAAAAACAACAACTGGCTTGTTTATTCCTTTTACTAGCAAAGCTGCTGCTGATGCAATGATGAAAAAGTATGGCATTAATCCTGATGCCTCTAAATCCACCTCATCTACTAATCAACTTGCCGGATGGGTAAAATCAACCTATGATCCTGAAGTAAAAGAATATCCTACTCTTCACGATTACTTAACACCAGATGAAGTGATTGCAGCATTTATTGGTATGTACAACGAAGTTTGGGCTTATACCAATAATGGTGAGGCAATTATTACAAGCGATTATTATACAACATCAGTCAGTGAAGCAAGAACTTTACAATTAGTAAAGGTTGCTTTAGATGAGCAAATGAAAAAATATGCCACAATTAAAGGCGATTTAAATTTACCACTAGAAGTTGTAATTAATGGCAGTGATAAAAATGCTACAATTGAGTGGGAAGCCGTTGACGAAGAAAACTTTAAATTAAATAGTGAAACTGGTATCATAACAGTTACTCGTACTTCTTCTAAACTTTCACAAACAATCAAAGGTATTATAAAATTTGGTGAAACAACTCTTGAAGTAACTTATAAAATTGAAGTTACCGCAACCAGTTCTGATGATTCTGAAAAAGAAGAAACCAAAACTGTTGTGGTTGATGCCTTAGATGTAGTTTTAGACTACAACTTTACTTTAAATAATGATATTTCTAAATATTCTCAGTTTATTTGGGAAGTAACAGACGATAGTGATTATGCTGCATATCTAACTTCTACTTCTACGAAATTAACTTATTCTGATGATGCGGCAGAATTCTATAAATCTTATTCCGTAAAACTTGAAAGTGTTGGCGATTATTATTGTTTATTTATCAAACTTGGCGAAGGTGAAGAACCAACATTAGAAAATTCTCGTGATGAAGTAATTCAACAAATGACAGAAGATTTATATAAAGTTGGCGAAAATGAAAAAGCTAATATTGAAAGAATGTATTATGTTAGACGTCAAGAAAGTGGTCTAAAAATTTATGATAAATTTATTGAGGCTATCTATGAATATAACTATAATACTTTCTATAGTACAACTCTAAGTGAAACAGATTTCGATGAATATAAAACTAGTCGTAAGAACAAGAAAAAAATAGTTGCGGTAGTAGATGGTTTAGAAATCACACCTGATCAATTATTTGCTGAAATGGAAGCAAAATATGGTGCAACTTATGTTAAATCTTATGTTGATCAATATTATATTATTAATAGTGATTTTAATACATCTCTTAACCCTTGGAAAGATATTGAAGATAAAGACTATATTAAATCTTTATTAAAATCCGATATTTCTTCTTTTAAACAAAATTTTGAACTTGATTATTTTACGTATGCATATCTTGCATATTATGGATATATCCCTAATTTCCCTGCATCATATGGATGGAAAAACTTTATTCATGATTATTTTGGTGCCAATTCTGAAAAAGAACTATTAATTAATCGAAATTATGGTGGTAAAATTTACATTGATGTTTTAGAAAAATATACTGAATCACTGTATAATTTTGAAAGAATTAAAGAAGCAATGGAAAAAGCGCAAGATGAAGTTTATAAAGTTGATGTAATGAATCTAATCATTTCTGTTGATTATGATTATGATGGCACTCCAGATACCAAACTTGTTGAAAGCAATAAAGATGATGTAACTGAAGAAAATTGGACTCCTGAACAAATTGAACTTGCCGAAGAACTTGCAACATTAATCATGACAAGATATGATGAAGTTTTAGCAACTGGTACAATTTCAGATAAACTTACAGAAGTAGTTACTGTTTACAAAGATGCTAAATATGAAGTGGTAAATAATCCAACTACTTTAGAAGAAGCCTTTGGTAAATATAAAGTTGCTGGTTTACAAATTAAATTTGAAAAATCTGCTAATTATGATCACACATCTTCTTTAGTTGAAGAATTCAAAGATGTAATGCTTGAAATGTGGAATTATGCTAATGATAATGGTCTTGTTTATGACTCAAAAGCTGCTGAAGATGATACTAATTATACTAATCCAATTGTTGAGGCTTTAAAATATAATATCGTAAATACAGATCAAAATTATGCTTTTGCTACTTCTTATGGTTTCCATGCTGTAGCTGTTGAAAAAGCGTATGACTTTGTTGATCAACCTACTGAAGATGAAATCAAATTATATGAAGCATCAACTAAACTTACTGAAACTCAATCTAGTTTAACAACAGCTAAAAAGAATTTAGAAAGTGCATCTGGTAATGAAACTGCAGTAACTTCTTATAAAGAACAAATTAAACAATTAGAAGTTAAAGTTGATGAATATGCTAAAGAAGTAAAAGAATTAATGGAAAAATTAGGTTTAGATTTAGAAGACTTTGATGATGAAAATAAGACTTATACATTAGATGAAGATATAAGTGCAAAATGTACAGCTTGGTATGATAGTGCTAAAACAGAAGTTGAAACCTACATTGTCGAAAAAGAACTTGCCAATAAATTAAAAGCAGATCTTGATTCTATGACATTTGCAGAAGGTTTCAATAAGGATCAATTATTATTCTACATTGATTATCTACTTGAAAGCTATGCAGAAGAGAAATAGGATGGTACTTAAAATGAAAAACTTTAAAAGATTTATTGTTATTATATTAGCAATTTGTGCTGTAATGGTTTGTGCAAGTTGTAAAAAATGTTCCAAAGATAAAAATCGTCTTATTCCAACACTTTCTGATCCAACAGGAACGTACTTAAAAATTGGTAATTATACAATTACAAAAAAAGATGTTTATTATCAATTACTAAATTCTTATGGAACTGAAGTTTTGTTAAATATGGTTGATGATGCACTTCTTCCAGCTTTAAGTGATGAAGAAGGATTCCAAGAATATTTAGATGAAATCATTTATGGTGATGAAGAAAAAACGGATGAAGTAAAACAAAAATTTCTTGATGAATTAATCTTATCGGGATTAAGCAAAAACCCTGAAGATGATAATTATTATGAAACATATTATCGTTTAGTATATCGTAGATTAGAATATGGTAAAAAATACTTTAAAGATCATATGGAAGAAGATTATTTTAAAGATGAAGATATCGAAAAAGCGTTTGAAAACACTTATCGTAAAACTAATGATTTGATTATTATTAGATTTGATTCTCGTAATGAAGCTAATTATTTTATGACAAGTAATAATATTGACTTAAATTATTTAAATACTGGTTGGCAAAAAACTGATGGTACTAAATATACTAAAGATGAGATTTTAGCCATCTTTGAAAACATTTATAAAGATATCAATAATGTAAACGAAAGTGGTTTAAAAACTTATACTTATGAAGATTTAACAACTATCAATTCCTCTTTAGCAAATGCGGTCTATAATTGGAAAGATGGCGATTATTCAAAAGCTCCTACTATTTATGGCAGTGATTTATACTTAATATACAAGAGTACTGAATCAGGAAATTTAGATGAAGATGGAAATGTTGTTACACTTGAAAGTGAAAAAGATAAAGTCATTGAAGATTTAATTGAGGCAGAAGTTTCTAGTGCTTATGCAACAATGGCTTCACAAGAAAATGAACTTGCTCATAACCTTAAAATTTATGATGCTGGACTTGAAAATTTTTATAAAATTACCTATGATAGTATTTTCAAAAATTTAGGTTATTCAACAGATGATTACCCTGCTTTTGTTTATACTAAAGAAGAAAGTAATGTTAATGTATTTAGTTATGAATTAAATGGAAAAACCATATACGTAACTGCAGATCAATTTTATGATAAACTTATAAGTAATTATGGTGTATATATTGCTGCATTATATTTAAAACAATATATTGTACTAAAAGATAATGGCGTATATGATCTTGCTACTGGTACTATCTTAGATCAAGAAAAATACGATGATTATTATGAAGCAGAAATTGCTGAATATAAAGAAGCATTTGAAAATGGCGATTATGCATCTTTAGGTTTTGATAAAAATTATGGTTGGGACAACTTTGTTAGAGACTATCTTGGCCTTCTATCTGAAGAAAAAATTATTATTAACCTTGATTCAAGTTTATACGAAGAATCGTTAGATGAGTTTAAAGAATCTTTATATTTAGTTGAAGAAGTAAAAGATGAAAGTGGTGAAGTTACTACTCCTATTGATGCTTTAGTACAAGAAAAAATGGAAGAAATCTATAACAATTATTTCAATGCTACTGCAGTTGGTTTAAAAGTTTATTATGATAAAAATTTAGATAATAAAGCTGATGAAGTAACAGAAGGTAGCCCTGAGGCTTTACTTGCAACTCAATTGCTTCAAACAATTTATGCTGAAGCAGTGAAGAAAAAAGAAACAATTACTACTGCTTTAAATGATGTCATTCTTGAATACAATCTTACCAATAAAAATCAAAATGGTATTTGGAAAGAATTTAAAACTGCTGGTTTAAAAGTTAAATTAATTTCTAGTGCCAGTTATAATGCATCTAGCAGTAATGATGAAAAAATAATAGAACAAATTCGAACTCAATATGCAAGATTATTAGCATACAATGATACTGACAGCGAAAAAGGTACAGATCTTTCAGGTCAAGATTTAAGCAAATCTTATACTTATACTAAAAATGATGTAACTTATACAGTTAGAGCAACTGATTTTGTAAATGTATCCGATACTGAAAATGATTTTGTTCTTTGTGAAAATACAACTTATTTATATTTTGTAACTAAGATTGTAAAACCATATTACATTACATCTTCAACAAAGTCATATAAACCTACTCGTTTACAATATGAAAATTATCTGAAAAATCCATCAAATACTACTACTGCTGTTAAAAATTGTATAACTACATACTATATTCCGGCAATAAATGCTTTGGCTGATAGTGATACTGTTAACAATGCTTTAATGGATGAATCATTAGAATTATTAACAACGATTACTTTTGATAACAAAGAATTACTAAGAGAATATATTAATGCATGTAAAGTTGTTGAGGAAGATGTTGAAGAATAAAAAGTTTCTTATGAAATTTTCTCATTAAATAAAAAACTTAACTTTGAATTATATATCAAAGTTAAGTTTTTTTTATTTCAAATTAGGTACATAAATACTTTTTCGATTTAAACTTGTAATTGGTGAAGAATAAGCACCCTTTTGAGTCTTCAAAATTTCAGCACTAATTGGTGCCATTTTAGAATCTGCTAAATCAATAAAGTGCAAAGCAAATGCTTCCATAATGGCAGGTTCTTTTGGCGAACCAAACTCTAATTCACCATGATGAGAGGCCACTAAATGACTTAACGTTTTATATTCTTCTGTGTCATCAACATGTTGTTCCGCTGCTTCAATTGCAAGCATCTGAAGACCAATTACAATATGTCCAAGAAGATTTCCCTCTTCTGTATAAAGAGGTGATCTAGGCCCTGTTAATTCTTTAGTTTTACCTATATCATGTAACAATACGCCAGCATATAATAAATCCGCATTCATTCCTTCATAAACTTCTAAAAATTTATCAGCTAACATCAACATTGAATAGGTATGGTAAGCAAGCCCATTAAAATAGTTGTGATGCATAGACATAGCAGCAGGAAAAACAAAATAATCATCAGGAACTTTAGAAATCAAACCAACCACTAAATTTTTTAAAATTTTGTTGGATATTTTATGAATATAGTTTTTTATCTTAGTTCTAAGTTCCTCTTCTGAAAGAGGGGCAGAGCGATAAAACTTTTTATCCTTAATTTCTTCTTCGCTAACTAATCTAATTCCACTTATCACAAACTGAGATTTTCCTGCATATTCATTAATATGAGCACTAAAAAAGCATACCATTCCTGGATTCACTTCATTTTTTTCAATCAAATTTACATCCCAAACTCTAGCATCAATATTAGAATCACCATCTGATAATGTTATACTATAATAAGAACTTTTATTAGGTGTATACCGTTTTTGGGTTGACTCTACTAAAGCATAAAACTCAACATCTTCTCCTATTTTCATATCAATAAACTTTTTCATTAAACTAGACCTCTTTCATTTAATACGCGATATTTGGTATTATTTCTTAATAAAAACTCTTTAACTTGTTGTTTAATTTCTTCACTCTTGATTTTTTGTTCTCTTTCTGATAACTCATAATAATTTTTAACACCCTTTACATATATTTTATAAAGTTGCATAAAATCTTCTTTATATTCATCTTTTATCATTTTTAATTCCTCATCAGAAATATCAACTAGTTTATTATTTGAAGATAAACCACCTAATTGCTCATAGTAATCAATATCAACAGGTACTTGGTCCCAAGCATCAAAATTATTCTCTAAAGTTTCTGAATAATCATCATAAACTTTTTGATATAATTTTTCTTCTTCTTTAGCATCATCAAAATATTTATCTTCTTTTTCTCTTTTATTGGCAAAAATAGGATTAAATATTTTTTTATCTGTATCTGGTGCCCTAGTTATCATTGCTTGTTTATTTAGCGTTGATTTGCTCATTAATTTCATAACTTCATTTCTAAGAAGTAAATTCTTATTCGGCACTTCACCATTAATAACCATTGATAATAACTCCGATCTAATCATTGAGATTTTAGGATCATCAGAACCAACTATACTGATTAATTCACGGTTGCTAAAATCTAATTCTTTTTCATGATGAATTGGCAAATGTTTATGAATACTTTTAATTTTACGTTTTTGACTATGATATTTATGATTATACGCTTTAGAAATGCGATCAGCAGCTAATAAATCCTCAACTTTAATTTTAAAAACCATCATTGCGTTCACTTTATTTACTGATAAATGTTGTGAAAGTTCTAATAATTTTTTTATTTCGACCAATTCTTCATGGGTATGACCAGTATTATCAGGTATTTGTCCCATTATTCGATAAAGAAGGGTAATCTTTTCAATTGTTCCTAACTTTTTATAACTTTTTATGAGTAATCTTACCCAATAAGAATAGTTCGGTAAAAATTTGAATAAATTATTATCATCTATAGCTTTTAATGCTTTTAAACCAAACTTTTCATTTAAAATTTTATATAATAAGGTTATCATTTTTTGATCACTTAGTTCTTTTAAATATTGTTTGCTTTTGCGCATGCCTTTTTCAGTATTACTTTCAATATCAAAACCAAATTTAGCTACCAAATGAAGACCTCTTAAAATCCTTGTAGGATCATCTTTAAAGCGTCTTTTACCACTACCAATGATTCTCACAATGCCATTTTCTAAATCCTTTTGACCTTCAACCAAATCGACAACTGTCAAATTAGGGGTTAAGGCTAAGGCATTGATGGTATAATCCCTCCTAATAATATCTTCTACTAATTTTTTAGAATAATGAACATCTTTGATTTTAAATTTTACATATTCTTCGGTCCTAAAGGTCGTTATTTCATATCTAAAACCAGCCTCTTTAATAACAATTGTTCCTAAAGATTCATAATAATCATCAATATTGCAACTAGAAAAAATATCTTTAATCGCAGCAGGTGTGGCACTAGTAGCGATATCAATATCATTAAAATCAACATTTAAAACGAAATCACGGACAACGCCACCAACAATATATGCCTCATAGGTCTTTTCCTTTAAAGTAGCAATCATATCTAAACCTCTTTTAAAGTATTTATACATATCATAATTGCGATGTTTTAACGATTCTAAATATAAATTTTTTTCATCCATGATTTCACCTCACTTTATTCTTTTTTTTGTAAAATTTATATTTTTATACATTAAATCTAAAAAGCATAATGTCGCCATCTCTTACAACATAATCTTTTCCTTCTAGACGCACTTTTCCAGCCTCTTTTACTTTAAGAGGCGTTCCATATTCAACTAGATCTTCATAAGAATACGTTTCAGCTCTAATAAATCCTCTTTCAAAATCACTATGAATAACACCAGCACACTGAGGAGCAAGCATTCCTTTTCTAAAAGTCCAAGCTCTACATTCTTTTTCACCTGCTGTAAAGAAAGTACAAAGACCAAGCAAAGCATAAGCTTCTTTGACAAGTCTATCTAATCCACTTTCTTCTAACCCCAGATCATCTAAAAACATTTGCCGATCTTCATCATCTAACATACTTAATTCTTCTTCTATTTTTGCGGAAATCATTACAACTTTTGATTCTTCCTTTTTAGCATATTCTTCTACTAATTTAACATATTGATTCCCCTTTACAATATCGTTTTCACCAACATTGGCAACATACAATATTGGTTTCATTGTCAAAAACTGATAGTTTTTCACATACAGTTTTTCTTCTGTTGTTAAGGGGATTAAGCGAGCAGGAATATTGTTCAAAAAACCATCATGCAGTTTTTTTAAAATTTGATATTCAAAAACTGCATCATTATCAACTTTAAGTTGAGCTTTTTTTTCTATTTTTGGTAATCTTTTTTCAACAACTTCTAAATCTGCTAAAATCAATTCTAAATTAATTACTTCAATATCACTGATTGGATCTACTTTTCCTTCTATATGAATAATATTGGGATCTTCAAAGCATCTAACAACCTCACAAATAGCATCAACATCACGAATATGTGATAAAAATTGATTGCCTAGACCTTCACCTTTACTTGCACCTTTAACAAGTCCTGCAATATCGGTAAAAGAAAATGAAGTAGGAACTATACTTCGTGGTTTGACTATCTCAACAATTTTATCTAACCGTTTATCTTTTACTTCAACTACTCCAACATTAGGTTCAATTGTCGCAAAAGGAAAATTAGCGGCTAGTGCTCCTGATTTTGTAATGGCATTAAATAATGTTGATTTACCAACATTAGGTAAACCAACAATTCCTGCTGTTAAACTCATAATTCACCTCTATAAAAATATAATCAAAACAATTAACACAATCAAAATTCGCATTATGATATTCACCAAAAGATTTCGATTGGTATACATATAAATACCCGTGGCTACTAAATTAAAAACTATACTCACAATCGCAATTTCTAACGACATAATCCAAGCTATTTCAAAAAGTGCAACAACAATACTAGTAACAAAATAGATAGCCTGATCTGAAAGCATGGTTTCATCAAGAGCATCAACTAGATACTTTCTACCAAGTATTTCTAAACAAATACTAGATAAAAGTGTCCCCACAACAATCTTAAAAATACACTCACCTTTAAAATCAAAAAAGACAGCACTACCTTCTTCTAAATATTTTGTAATATATTTAGGAAAAATTAAAGTGAAATTAGATAAATAATTAAGTAGGATAACAATTGCAACTGTCAAACTCCCAATCATAACACTACCTAATATTTGATTTTTAGTCATTTTGGGAAAATAAGATTTTAAATCTTTCTTAAAAACAATAAGCATTGTAACAAAAGCAATTATACTGCTATAAAATAAACTATTGGTTTGACAAAAAAGATTAGTATAGCCGCTATCATTATTCATTTTATTTTCAATTAAAGCAAAAATAACTTGAAAAATTCCACATAAAATAAAACCGGCAATTGCATAAATCCCAAAACTTATTTTAAATTTTGCCACAGGATCAGGACCATAATCACCTGTCACCATCGCTTTATGCATTTTTTCGCTATATTCACCACAACTAGTACAATATTCTTCATTAGGATTTAAAATACGATAACAATTTTTGCATCTTATTTTCATTTTATCACCCTTTTTTACTCTTTATTAGTATTTTTATTATAGCACAAAGGTAAAAATTTGTAAATCATTTAATGTTTTTAATTTTTAAAGTCTTAACTTCTGTGATATAATATAAATAGGAGGTTTTAGATGAAAGATTTTTATCAAGTCATAATTTTAACGTTGAAAAGATTTGCGATTTTTAATTCTAACTATCTTATTATAAATACTCCCGTTTTTTTATTAAATAGTAATGAAATTAAAATAAATGAAAAAATAATATCATTTGACTATTTGATTTTTGATAATATCAAATTAATTTCTAATTATTTAAATAGTAACATTTTACATGATCATACGATTCCAATTACCAATTATTTTAATGCTACTTCAATTGAAAATATTTTTTACACAAATGATATTTTTCATACTTTAGAACTAATTGAAAATGAAGAATTTTAAAACAAATTAACAATTATAAATTATAATTGTTAATTTTTGTTTTGTATATCCTTTAATTTTTTTGGAAAAATATTATCGGTGATATAAAATGAAAAAACGTTTTTTTAAAGTATTTAAAGTATTAACTATAACTTCAACTTTACTTTTAACTATTTTTATTTTAACCATCGCCATTATCACTACTAATATGAATTACCAATTGCCAGAAATTATTAATGTTGAGTTATATGATAGCAATAATCATAAATATCTAAGTTATTCAAATGGAAAAAAACAATCCTATGTTCAACTTGATGATATTTCTCCCTATTTAACAAAAGCATTTATTTCAATCGAAGATAAACGTTTCTATAAACATCATGGAGTTGATATTATCAGAATGGGTGGTGCTGTTTTAAAAAATCTTAAATCTAATAAATTATCTGAAGGAGCATCAACAATTACTCAACAATATGTTAGAAACCTTTATTTAACAACGGAAAAAACTTGGAAAAGAAAAATTAATGAAATTCTCATTTCTTTAAATATTGAAAAAAACTATTCAAAAAATGAAATTTTAGAAGGATATCTCAACTCTATCTACTTTGATCATGGTATTTACGGCGTTGAGGATGCTAGTATTTATTATTTTAATAAGCATGCAAAAGATTTGACCTTAGAAGAAGCTGCCGCAATCGCCAGTATTCCTAAAGGTCCCACTCTATATTCACCGATTAAAAATCCTGAAAACAATAAGGAACGTCGTAACTTGATTTTAAGAGAAATGCTAAATGATGGTCTAATTACCAATGAAGAATATGAAGAATCTAGTAAAACAATATTGAAATGTGTAGGTAATAATCCAAATGATGATGCGATAAACGCTCCTTATTTTCAAGATTTAGTTTTACAAGAATTGAAAAAAATTCCTGAAATTAGTGGTAAAATGGCCGGCGGTTTAAAAGTTTATACAACACTAAATACTGAACTTTATACAGCTATAAATGATAGCATTCAAAAAAGAGCACCAGAAAGCGATATTGAAACAGCTATCTATGCAATGGAACCATCAACTGGAAAGGTTTTAGCAGTTGTAGGCGGAAAAGATTATGAAAAAAGCACTTATAATAGAGCAGTTTCTAGTAGTAGACAACCAGGATCTTCTATTAAACCCTTTTTATACTTAACTGCCCTTGAAAACGGCTTTACTGTTGCTACTACTTTTGCTAGCGAACCAACTACTTTTTATTATAATAATACGACTTATTCGCCAACCAATTTTCAAAGTATTTATGCTGGATTTGATGTTTCAATGGCTTATGCTCTAGCAACTAGTGATAATATTTATGCGGTAAAAACACACCTTTTCTTAGGATGTGATAAAATGGTTAACACGCTAAAAAGATTTGGTTTTTCAGGTGATATTCCAGCTATTCCTTCCCTTGCTCTTGGAGTAAAGGAAGTATCCGTGAAAGAATTAACAGAAGCTTATAGTATTCTTGCTAATAGTGGTAAACAAGTTACACCAACAATTATTACTAAAATAACAAATATGAATGATGAAGTTTTATATGAAGCAAAACCCAAGACGAGTAGAATTGCTGACGAAAGTGATGTTTATTTATTAAGCGAGGCAATGACATCCGTATTTGATGATAATATGACTTATAATATTAGACCCACTGGTGTTTCTATTAAAAGTATGTTGACAACAAAATATGCTGCTAAGAGTGGTTCTACCGATACTGATAACTGGATGGTTGGATATAATCCTGATATAGTAGTCAGTGTTTGGAGTGGATATGATAACAATAAAGAAATTATCTCTTCGCTAGATGCCAAATTTGGTAAATATATCTGGGCTGATACAGTTGAAGCATATTATAGAATTACTGGTATTACTCCCTCTTGGTATGAAACACCACAAGATGTTATAAGTGTGGAAATTAACCCTACAACTGGATTTTATGCAGCCTTTGGAGAATATACTAAACCAATTTACTTTAAGAAAGAAAACCTTCCATGGTTTGTAAATTTTAAAAATGACTAAGTATTAAGTACTTAGTCATTTTTAAGATAACTTTCAAAAGTTGTATAAACCACTGTTGAAGGAATTGCAAAATTTAATCCTTCAAAATTATCACCAGGATCACCAACTAATTTCCATGTATTAATTCCAATCAGTCTTCCATATATATCATAAAGACCACCACCACTATTACCAGAATTGATTGCAGCATCATGTTGAACAAAAGTATTATTCACAGTTTTACCATTTAAATCTTCTTCTTGAATCATCCTTTGGGGACAACTAATAGCACCAATTGTGACTGTATTGTAAAAAGACTCGATATCATATGGCGAACCTACCGCAATCGCATATTGACCTATATTTAATTCTTCCTCACAAAAAGTAGCCACATTTAATAAAATTCCACTATCAAATGAAATTAAAGCTAAATCATAAGTAGAATCATATCTAATTAAACTTGCAGAAATATAATTATCATTATCTAAATATACACTAAATTTAGCATTTGCATTCGTTCCAGTCACATGACGATTCGTTACAACTAAATAATGATACGTATTATCATAATTTTTCGTTCTTTTAACAATCACTCCACTACCAAGGCTTTCAGTTGTGGTTATAATACCACCACTTTTAATAACCCTAATCGCAACTGTACAAGACTTGGCTATATTTGAGCCTTCAATTAAAGCTTGTTCAATATCTTCAACTGTTATATTTTGACTATATTCAATATATCTATTTTCAATTTCATTGATAATTGTCTTCTTTAATAATTTTTGAATGTTACAACCACTAATCATAAAGCAACTTATGATAAGTAAACCAACTAATACAAACATTTTAATTTTCTTTTTATTCATATCTATCACCAAAAATTCTCTTAACATTATTTAATATATTTTTTGCCATCTCACTGCTGTCTATACCTTTAATTTTTGCCATTTCTTCAACAATTAGTGGAATATATTTAGGACCATTTTCCTTTCCTCTAAAAGGATGAGGTGTAAGATATGGTGAATCAGTTTCAGATACTAAATATTGCAAATTGATTTCTTTTACCACATCTTTCATATTCTTCCCATTTTTGAAAGTAACTGGTCCTGAAATACCAAAAGAAAAATTGAGTTTTATATATTCCTTAGCCATCTCAACACTACCGCTATATGAGTGCATAATCCCCCCAACTATTTTGGCATTAGTATTCTTCAATGTTTCATATGTTATTTGATGTGCATCTCTACTATGAATAATTAGAGGTAAATTTAATTTTTTAGCTAGTTCTATTTGTCTAATAAAAGCTTCCTTTTGTTCTTCTTTGGTTGTTGTATCCCAGTGAAAATCATACCCTACTTCACCTATAGCAAGAACTTTTTTATTTTGAGCAAGTATTTCTAACTTCTCATATTCTTCATCCGTATAATTTTTTATTTCAGTTGGATGAAATCCCACTGCCGCATAACATCCATCTATTTTACTTGCTAATTCAACAGCCTTGATTGAAGTTTCTAAATCATACCCTACAACAATCATCCTTTTCACATCAGCTTGATATGCCTCATCTAATACTTCTTTTAAATGACTTTCTAATTCTTTATTATTTAAATGTACATGAGTATCTATAAACATCTGCTTACTCCTATATAGAAATCTTTATAAAAATAAAATCCTTTCTTCATCCATTTTCCTTCCATCATAATTATACTACATCATTCATTTTTTTCAAAAAAGAAAACTTTAAAAAATAAAAACAACTTGTATGATTTATCAATCGTATTTACTTTATTGTTTATCATCAGGCATCTAAGTACTTACCTAATTTAAGATGATAAAACGTCTTCTCCTATTCTATTTATCTAGCATCGGAGTTGTTATAATCACTTATATCAAACAAAAATAGGATGTAGTCTTTTTTAGAAAAATAAATTTGCATATTTTGCCATTTTTATTTTTCCTTCACACATATTTACTATATAAATAAAAAGATAAAGTCAAATTATACATTTAACTTTATCTCTATGATTACTTTTATTCTATTTTTCCTTTTTTAAAGTTTGCATTCTTTCAATGTTTTATCCTAACTTACCAAATTATTACTCGTTTATTTGGTGCAATATACATCTTATCCGTTTTCTTAACCTGAAAGGTATCATACCATTCTTGGAAATTTCTTGGTGTAATGTTTGCACGTAAAATATTAGGAGCATGGACATCCAAATGAAGAAGCAATTGTAAAAATTCAGTTTTTGCTTTCATACACCATATTTTAGCCCAATTCATAAAATATTCTTCATATGAAGCATGAGGTGTATTTTTCATTATTTCAAGAGTAACTGCCATTCCACCATTATCAGCCATATTTTCACTAACAATAAATTTACCATTTACTTTTCCCCATGAAAGTTCAATACCATCAAATTGTTTAATCATCGCTTTAATTTTGGTATTCAATCTTTTTTTGTCTTCTTTTGTCCACCAGTTATTGATATTACCATTTTCGTCACATTTTGCGCCATTGCTATCAAAAGCATGAGAAATTTCATGACCAATAACTGCACCAATACCACCTAAATTTTCACTTCTTGTTTGCTTGATAGAATAAAAAGGAGCTTGTAAAATGGCGGCTGGGAAAGTAATATCATTTACAAAAGGATCATAACATGCATTTACCATATGTCCTGGCATTGCCCATTTTTTAGGATCTGTTGGTTTTGTTAACTCTTCTAAATTTTCTAAAATTTTTATTTCTTTTAATGTATGTACAATATTATATAATGTGTCTTCCGCATTAAATACAAGTTTATCATAAATATCTTGAACTTTATCAGGATATCCCATTTTTACCCCAACTTTGGATAATTTTAAAATAGCTTTTTCTTTAGTAGCTGGTTCTAAAATTTCATTTTCTTGAATTCTTAGTTTATAAGTATCAATGATTTGATATACAATCTCAGTTATATCTTTTTTAGCTGCTTCACCAAAATATTTTTCACCATAATATAAACCAACTGGTTCTGCATATAGTTGAGATGATAATTGATAAGCAAATTTTTCAATAGAAGTGTTTGCCGGGATGCCTGCGATAGCACGATAATACGTGCTACCTAATTCTCTTAATTCCTCATTTAATAAAGAACAAGAATCAATAAGACCAGTTACATATGACCAATGTTTATATAATTCAAATGTTTCTGCATTCAATACATCTATAAAGTTTTTAAAATATCTTGGTTCAGTCACAATAATCGTTTCTGGAATAAAACCAAATAATTCTTTTAAAATAGTTTTAAAATGAATTGTTTTCAATAATGTTGCTACTTTTGATACTTTCATTGGATGATAGATTTCAACATATTCTGACCACTCTTCACTAGTTTTTACTAGACTACCAAGCAAACGATCAAACGCTAGAGTATCTTCTATATATTGATTTTGATCTTCAGGACTTAACTCTGTTTTAGCCATAATCATTTTAGCCATATTGGTCCATATCCCTAAAATCATTTCTTTTTGTTGCATCATTTCTTCTTTATAATAGGAAGCATCGGGCAAAATAACGCTTGGACCTTGGATACATACACAATGTTGTTTTGTATTTTTCATATCTGTTTCAACCATTATCTGAAATGGTAATGGTAATTGATTGAGCATTAAAGTCTTATACATCTTGCTAAATGTATCCAAATTTTCTAATTTATCAAGAATCGAAAGATTCTTTAGGGCAGGAAAGATGCCATCCTTTTCTTTCTTTTCAATATTTTTAGCAATTTTAAACAATGTACATGCTTTTTCTAAATAATGATTAGGGTAAACTTCTTTATCACACATTTCTTTAAATTCATTTATCATTGTTTTCTCAACATCTACTGCTAGAGTTTGAAACCCACCTACCGATGGTTGGTCATCAGGTATCACTAGTTGAGCTAATTTTTCTTGATTAACATAAGTGTATAAATCATCTTGTATTCTTACTTTATCAGTATTTATCATTTTTGTCCTCCTATAAATAAAATACATAAATAGAATCAATGAAACTAAATTATATTCATTATATCATATTATTTTATCATGTAAAATAAATTGAAATATATTTTTGAAATATAATACTTAAACTCTTTTTTATCTAATCATAATTAAAATGAAAAAATATCTCTTAGACTTTCACATTACTAATATTCTTATGGTTACTTATATCACTTTTTTGTCTAATTTATCTAACTCTTCTAAATTAGCTTGATAATAATGATATTTACCACTTTGTATTTCTGTGCATAAATTATGTTTTTTCAAAACTCCTAAAAATTCAGTTACTTTTGTATTTCCTTTTTCTAGTATTCTACACAATTTTGCTTTAGTTAGTCCAAAATCACCAAAAATGCTACATTGTATTAATATAAATAATAATTGATTGATAGCATCTTTATTCTTATGTGTTTCAAATATTGGCGTTATTTTTTCTAAAATCATTTCATATTTATTCAATATTTGACTTTTTTCTAAAGCATATATTTCTGTTTTTTGATATGATTTATAAATTAAATCTAAAAACTCATATACAAATGTAGAAATATCTGCTTTATTCCTACTATCATTTGTATGAGAAAAAGCCTCTAAATACTGTGTTAAATTTTCTTTAATTGTCATACTTAATCTAAATCCAATCACTTCGTTAAAATGTTTAGATAAAATATAACTAGAAATAAATCTATTTATTCTACCATTTCCATCATAAAAAGGATGAATATAGCCGAAATAATAATGAAATAAAGATACCCTTATCAATATGTCTATGGATTGATCATTTAAAATATATAATGCCTTATTCATATATTCTATAATTTTAGATTCTGGCATTATTCCATTATGAATAATTTTTTCACCTGTTTTATAAATATGTACTGTTTCTTTTCTAAATATTTTGCCATCTGGCAAATTTTTCTCATCTTCTAATCTTATTTCATTATATAACATCTCATCATATAGTTTTCTAATGTCAAACGAATCTTTAAAATCTAATTGTTCTTCTGTTAACAATACATACTTATTCACAATACCTTCAAATCGATTTCTTGTATTTATCTTTTTTTCGATTTCATTGATTAAATCATTGATATCTTTTCTTGTAGATATTACTCCTTCTATTTCATTAGTGTATTCAATTTCATCAATTAATGATTTTCTCATATATTGATCAATTGCAATAGATGGAAGATTAGAAAAAATCTCATTGATTCGATTATCTATATTTCGTATATTTGAAACTAAAGCCATAATATATTTATCATAAGTAAAAAATGATTGTTGCTCATTGATGTAAATATCAAATTTAATTGTTGATTGAGAATTAAATTTCTCATTATATATCCGATTAAATGTAGTACTATCATTCATAACAAATAATTTATATAAAGATTCAAAATTCATACTAACACCTCACATCATATTATATCAAATCAATTGAAACAAGTCAAATTTTATCATTCATTTTTTATATTTTTTGAACGATATAATAATAAATATTACAATAATATTGTCATAAAATGCAAAAAATGAATGAAATATTTATATTTTTATTATAATTGATTTTTTTGATTCTCATTAAAACGAAGTTGGGGTCCTACTTATTGGTCAAAAATTTTTAGAGATTAGATGCCCCCTAAGGGTAGCTGGTGGAACAGAATATATAGCTATATCAGCTGTTTTTGCCTTATTTGGAAGGTTTTTTAATGATTTTACTCATATTTATGAGATTTTATATCAGAATCAGCTTTTGAACACTATTTGATTATAAAAGTAAAAAATGGTCAAATCACCAAGTCAAAAGTGTTCAAAATCAGACGTCAAAAATGGTCAAATACTACTCGAGATTTGACCATCAGATTTACTTATTAAATTATATTTTGAAATGTTTTATGTACTAATAGTATAACATAAGTATTAATAGTAGTAAAAATATTTGATTATTCTTTATTTAGTAATGTGCTAACATCTTCTATTGCTTTTGCAAGACCAACATTATCAATCATATCAGCAAATTTTTCTAGGAATATTTTTAAATCATATGAATTTAGTTTTGTTATTTTTTCAATTATGTCTTTATCAGTAAATAGATCTAGAAATGAAAAGTTATACAATGCGGCTGGTTTTACTGCAAGAAGTCTAATATAAGGACTCCAGTTAATGTATCGTGCTCCTTTTGTAGCTGAAAGCCTTGGGACATTCATTATGTGTCTACCATCTTCATAATATACTTCTAAAGTATCTGGTAAGAATTTAACTTGTACTTTTTCAAACGCAAGTGAAGGAGATAAGTAATAATATAATCTTCCTTCAGTTGTAAGTCTACCATAATTATCTAGTTTTCTTGTTACTATACTTGATGGTTCAAATGGTGTTGGAGGTAATCCATTTAGTTCAGTTATATCTTCAAAATGCAAATCAATAATTGGTTGTTTTAAGACATAGTGTTCTCTTTTAAGAAGGTTCTTTGACTTTTATAGTAGTTCTTTATTAAATGCATCAAAGTCATCAAATGAAGGAAGTGGAACAAGTAGGTTTCTTCTCATAAATCTTACACCTTGTTCAACTGTTCCTTTTTCATATCCTCTACCTGTATTTAAGAATACTTCTTGGAAATCATAATGAAGTTTAAATCTTTGAAATGTATCACAGATAGTTCTTTTTTTAACAAAGTTTTCTTCATTTTCTATTTTAACTAGTGATGTATCATTATCAAACCATATTGTATGTGGAACTCCATTTAAATATTCAAAGATATGTCTTAAAGCTAGAGTTATACTTTCAGCATTTTTATTTTTCATAATCTGAATATATGAAGCATTAGAGTAAGTAAAAGTAAGTACACAGTATTTACCATATATCTTATTACCTTTTTCAATAAATGAACATTCACCAAAATCTACTTGTGCCTCTCCTGGTTTATGTTCTAAAGGTAAGAAACCATTATGTTCATAATAAAATTCTTTTTTTAGCATTGTAAAGTATTTAATAGTTGATGTTTTAGGATAATTAAAATCAGGATAGTTTTCTTTTAAATAATCATATGCACGTGATCCAGTGTAACGTTGTTTATGGTGATGAAGGCTATCCTTTTTAATTATATCTAGCATTATTTCTTTATAATCATCTAGATAATGTTTTCTTTTGTTTTCTTTAACATAAGCATTAAAATCAACGAATCTTAAATATTTATAGCAAGTGTTTCTTGATATCTTCATCATTCTCATTATTTCAGCAACTGTAAAATGATTTTCATAATATAGTTTTCTTAGTTTTTCTATTTCTTTTTGATTAAGCATAATAGTTATTCCTTTCGTTAGTATTAATTAATGAACGGTGCCATAAAATTTTCTTAAATAAGAATCAAAAATCATTATATAAAATAATTAAAAAGAGGTGTACGTATCATAACTTTGCATAATTCGTATACCTCTTATGTATAATATAAATTATTTAATTTTTAAAAGAAATCATCATTACTAGGAATAATTGTATCTTCTTCTTTCTTAGACTTAATATCAGATAATAACTTATTTATTGATGTTAAATAATCAGTATATACTTTATTAGTATCTAAAATTAAACGTTCATGAATTTCTTCTAACCCACCTAGCATATATTCTTCAAACTCTGCGTAATTTTCATCTGTTTCAGGATTTCTAAATGTTTTATTTAGACGGGTGATGTCATCTACCGCTTCGTATTTGGCTGTTAACATTACAAATTTGAATACAAGTTTAAGTTCTGTTATATGAGTATTAAATTGACCTGCAAATATTTTTTTTGTTCTAGATTTATCTTTATCTGGCTTAGCTTTTCTATTAAAAAAACATCCAACTAATGCAGAAAAAATAAACAATTCTATTACGCTGTTAAAAATCTTCGTTTCAGATGCAGAATCGATTGATAAATTAACTAAATCATTAACTTTATCACATTGTAGACCTTTAAACACATATTCATCTAAAAACATATTTTTATCTGCCATCTTTAATCACCTCATTAATGATAGAATGATATGTATCGATTTTTAATACTTCCCATTCAGAACCAATTTCATTTTTCATTTTTTCTTTTAATATAGGACCATCTTTATCATTAATAAATACAATAATTTGGTCTGTTATTTTAGGCATAATTTGACTAAAACTTTCCATTTGTTTCATACCAAAATTTGAAGTTGGAGCATCTAATACTAATGGATATTCTTCTTTACTATCAGCACCAAGTAACTTATCATCTTCAGCATCAGGTTCTCTATTTAATTTAATTATAGCACCAATAAATGCTAAAGCTACAGCTACATCTTGTCCTCCAGACATAAAATCTTCAGATAATTCAGCGTCATAAGTTTTTATTTGAATACAATAATTTTCATCTAAAGAAAATTCAATCTTTTCTTCATAAAAATCTTTGAAAATATCATTAATTGCTTTTTGTAATTCGATTCTCATTTGAGCTTCTTTTTTATCACAATATTTATCAATTTTATTATGTAAATAGTCACATTCATTTTTAAACTTAGTCAATTTTATAACTTTTTCGTTTAATATTATCAATCTATTTTGTTCAACTTTTAGTAGTTCAATTTGATCTTTCGCATCTTTTATTTTTCGCTCATGATCTCTATATTCAACATTATAATCTATAATTTTTCTATTATATTCACTTTCTTTTTCTTTTAATGCATAAACATCTTTATCAAAAGATCCAATATCATTATTTAAAGTTTCTAATTCAGTAACTAAATCATCATGTCCTTTTATATAATCATTTAAATCAGATCTTGCCTTTTTAAAATCAGTTTCAAAATCCTCATTTTTTCTACTAATGTTTTTAATTTCTGATGTGAATTTTTCAATTTCAAATCCGATATTATTAGGTGGTAAATACTTTTTCCAATCTTCCAAAGTTTTCCATTCATCTGAATTTTCCACTAATTCTTTACCACAAATACATTTATGATTATTCAAGATAAAATCAATTGCTTCAACATTTATTCCTGGAATTCCTTTATCTAAAGCATCAGAATTTTTCAAAGTATCTTCTGCAACAGGCAATAGTGCCTCAAGAACAGAATAGAATGCCCAACCACTAAATTTTTTAAATATATATCTTTTTTGTTCATTTATTTTATCCAATTGTTTAGGTAATAATTTCTCAATCTCTTTTGTTCTTTTTTGCTTTGTTTCCAATGAAGAATATTCACTAATTAAAGCACTCAGCTTATCTCTTTCGATTTCGTTGTAAGCTATTTCTTCTTTTATTCTTACCATTCTTTCTTCTGAATTTGTTATTTTATTTTCATATTCAGAAATTTTGTCAAGCAATGTCTTTAATGTTGAATCAGTTGTATTTCTAGATATTTCAGATTGATAATCTTTAGACAAAGTATTTAAATGTTTTTTGGCTTCATATAAATAATTAAACCCTAATAATCCTTTGATGGCGCGTATAAATTCGTTATTAGAACTTGTCTTCCCTTTTGACATTTGTTCACCAACTCTAGTTAAACTTTCACCTTCTAAAAAGAAATATGGGAATAAGTCTTTATTCATTAATTCTTTAATAATTTTATTTGCCTCATTACCTCTTTTTTGATCAGTTGTACCATCAGGTTTCTTTATATCAATAGTTAATTGTGATTTTTCAGCATTAATTGCTTTATTAACTTTACAATATCGTTGCGTTCTTCCTATTGTATATTCATCATCGCGATGAAGCAACTTAATATAACATTTTATATACTCGTTACTATGAGGTGCCATCTCATTTTTTGCAACAGTATTTAAAATTGTTTTATACTTACAATCACCATATAATATCCATTGAAATGATTGTATTAAGGTTGTTTTACCAACTCCACTTTCGGCCATTATAATTGTGACCTTTTTTTCAGGATCAGTTGAAAAGTTTATAATATGTTCCCCAGTAAATTGTCTAAAATTATTTAGTATTAGTTGTTTTACTATCATTTTCAACCTCCTGTTCAATTATCTTTTTAATTTTTGAAACCATTTCAATAGGACCAAATTCTTTTTGATTATAATTGTATCTTTCTAGCTTAATAACTCTGCTTTGAATTTGTTTTCTTGTTGTATCACTAACTGCTTTTGTTTCTTTTTTTAAACTATTTTTATTATTTTCAATCATCTAGATCCTCCCAAATTATTTTTTCAAAATCATCGACTTTTTCAAATTTATCTAATTCAAAAACCTCATTCATTTCGTTTATTAATATATCTGAATCATGTTCATTTTCAGATAAAGAAGAGAATTCTTTTATACGTTCTATTTCATTTTTTGCTAGCGTTTTAAACTTATCAATGTATGCACTGTCATATCTATATACATCTTCCAATTCAAATGGCAAAGTTACAAAATCATAAATGTATGAATATTTTTTGCCTTTAAATTTTCTAAGAACACGTCCTCTACGTTGTATATATTCTCTAGGATTTGTACTACTAGCTAATATAAAAGCTGTTTTTATACTAGGAATATTAACACCTTCATCTAAACATTTAATTGCTACCAAAGCCTGTAAATCATTACCGTTTTTATATCTTTCAGCAATAATTCTTCTTTCCTCTGTTGTTTCACGAGATGTATATCTTGCTATTTTCATTCCTAGTTCATTACCCAAAATACTGCAAACTTCATCTATTTGCTTTTCTTCTGTTCCATTTTCTTCTTTTATTTTACCTGTCCCACAATAAATTAACATATTATAATCATTGACATATTCTTGAATTACTTCCTTTAATTTTGTTAATTTATTATTTGCAGCTGCAATTATCCTAGCTCTTTCTAAAGCATACATTTCCCCTTGCTTTGTTAATTTAACTTTATCTCCTACACGGTATGTACATTTACTAATAGAATTAGTTAAATCAATATATTTATCCTGTTCTTCTTCATTAAGACTAACAACAATTGGATAATAATAATAACGAGTTAAAACTTCATTTGAAATTGCTTCTTTCAATCCATAGTTTATACATGTATTTCCGAAATATTTATAAATAGCATCAGTACCTTCTTCATCTCTGTGTCGATCGATAGTTGCGGATAACCCGATCCTATATTGGAAATTCTCATTCAAATTTTTTCTTAATCCTTCAGAACCAAAATTATGGCATTCATCCGCGATAAATAATGTATTTCCTCTTATTTCTTTCAATACATCTTGAATTTTATCTAACTTATACGATGCATTCGTAGTAATGAAATAAAAATAAGGAGTTACACCATCATTAAAGTCTTGAATTGTTTGTCTTAATTTAGTCAAGTAATTTTTATATTTAGGAGAAGAATACCCAACTATAAAATCTATATTAAAATTATTTTCTTCTTGAACCCATTGCTCAACTAAATGAGTATACGGACACACTATAATTGTAGCCATTTTATATTCTAATCGTTCTAACAGTTTAACACTAGCTGTTAAAGCAGTTATTGTTTTCCCTGTACCTGTCCCCATGTTAAACAAGCCTTTAAAATTTTGTTTTGCCCATCTGTTAATAGCATCTTTTTGATACTGATAAAGATCAAATTTACAATTATATGATGGTAATGTATTTTTCAAAGCCTTCTTCTGTTTTTCTCTTTTAATATAATCATCTATATCCTTGTGAAAAACATTTTTTTTATATTTAAATAGCTCCTTCTTTACCGCTTCAGGAAAATCATAAACATCAAGACTATTAGTTTTATTTAACCATAATTTTTCAAAATCATTTTCTATAATAGAAACTCTTTTTTGCTCTTCCCAACTTTTAAACACTTGTATGGATTCAAAATTTTTAGAATAAGCATTGTCTGATTCATTAAGAGAGCCAGTAAATGCAATAGAATTACCTTCATTATCGTAAAATAATCCAATTTTTTCATGAAACATCCCATAATCATCTTGATCATGTTCATTCATCGTGTCGGCAACTTTTATATCTAATATATCATCTTCAATCAAATGGCATAAAAAATTTAATCTTTCCGCATCAAATTCATCAGGAACATCTTTTAATTCTCTCATTAAAGCATTTTCAATAACAGACTTTCTATTTTTATATCCTTTAATGATTGCTTTTACGTCATCTTCATATAAAATGGGTGAAACAACTAAATGAATATGTGCATCAAGATTTCGTGTCAAATAACTAATTCCTTTGGAAATTTTAATCAAAGAAGACGAAGAAAAAAATCCAACTGCTCTTTTGTAAATCAAACTATGTTCTAGTACTTTTGAAATAAATTGTTCACCTAAATCTTTATATTCATCTGATCTATATGAATCTTTAATATCTAAATCTTTAAAACTCATAATTCCTCCTATAAAGTATTTAGTGCATCAATTAAACAATCAATTTCTTCTTTTTTATTAAAAGCTCCAAGACTAATTCTTACAGTTCCACCATCAGTAGTTCCAATGAAATCATGGACATATGGGCTACAATGAAAACCACTACGAACACATATATCAAACTCATCTTGAAGTATTGATGCAACCTCATCTGGTTTATACCCATCAACAGTAATTGAAACAATACTAATTATATCTTCATTTTTAGGCAAGTATAATTTAATATTATTTATTTCTTTTAATTTATTTAATAAATAATTAGTATTATCTAATTCCTTCTCTAATACATTATTCTTTTTTAACCATTCACAACTTTTTAATAATCCATAAATAGCAACAATATTAGCAGAACCTGACTCATATCTTTCATAATAATTATCTGGCATTTTATAATTTAGCGAATCAGAACCATTACCACCACTTTTAGTAATTTCTAACTTAATATTATTGAAGTTAATAAAACCAGCAATACCAAAACTAGCATATAAGGTTTTATGCCCTGCAAATATAACAAAGTCAACATTCTCTTTTTCAGTAGGCAGCACACCAAAAGATTGTGCACAATCCAATACATTTATAGAATTATACTTTGATGAAATTTTAAATATTTTATTATAAGGTATTTTATACCCTGTTACATTACTAACTGACGAAATTAATACAGCTTTGGGATTATGAAGAGAAAACATATTTTCTAATTTTTCCTCATCAAGCAACCACGTCTTATTATCAAATGGAATTATATAAATGTTAAAATTTATCTTTTCTTTTAAATTATATAAAGGTCTAATTATAGCATTATGTTCAAAAGGAGAAATATAAACATTATCTCCATTTTTAATATTTAAACCATTAATTATTAAATTAAGTGATTCTGTAGCACTTGATAAAAAAGTAACACATTTAAAATCACAATCTACAAATGATGCAATTTCTTTTCTCGCTGACAAAATATAATTTTCAGCATCTACTGCTTTTTGATATTGTCCTCTTCCAGCGTTAAACGCAAGATTTCTATTTGCATAATCAAGGGCTTCATATACACACTCTGGTTTTGGATATGTTGTTGCACTATTGTCAAAGTAAATCATATTTCACCTAAACTAAGTCCTTTATTAGACCTTTTAATATTTGAATTTTTTCTTCTATTGATACACTATCAGAAAATTCTGATAAGGCACTTTCGACATTATTCTTCAGTAATTCTCCCATTGGCGATAAGTTTTCATTATCTGAAGAGTTCAATATTTCTACAAGGCTATCATCAATTGTTTCTGCTGTTTTAATTTCATTCATAAAATCCGAAATAGTATTAACTAATAATTCACTATTATCAGTGCTCCAATCTTCGATAAATGAATTGATTGCAGCTTTAGAAAGCAAATTAATTGCAGCAATATCATTATAGTCAATTTTTTCATTTATACATTCATAAAGTTTTTTGCTCTTATCTGAAAGAATTAAATGCTTATTGTCATTGATGTTCTTTAAAATCCATTCATTAATTCCCATTTTTAAGCTTGTATTTACATCAGTACCAAAAAGATTTCTTACATCACTAATTAACTTATCTTTAAATGCTTTAATTGAATTTTCAAGTTCAGTTAACATTTCATTTATACATTTATATAACAATTTATAATCGGAAACATTAAAAATACTTTTAGCTGTTGTAAATACTGACTCATATGGATTAATATTAAAACCTAAAAACAATGTTTTGTAATGAATAGTTTCCTTAGTAAGCAATAAAAAGTTTTCTTTTTCTTTACAAGAACGTACTATGTTTGGAAGACCTAAAAAGTATTTTCTAATAGCTTCAGTTAATACAATTACATCTTTTCTAAAGTTATCCTGACTATTAATATTAAACAATTTTTTCATCTTAACCAAATAGTCAGTTTGTTCTTTAGACGATTTTGAAAACTTTAAATAATATTTCTTTTCATTTACAGCCTTAATTAAATTGCTAGAAGATAATGGAATCTCCTTTGTTTGATAATACAAAATAATATTATCAGAAAGTTCAGAAATAGCTTTAGCAAGGATTAAAGGAATTACTCCTAATCTTATTCCATACGGAGGAATCATATATTCATGAATTAATTCCTTAATTTCAATTTTAGCTGTTGAAGTTTTAATTGTATCTTTTATATTTTCAATTAACATTCTAAAATTGTCATCATCGTCGTTATTATCAAATACTGAATATTTAATAGCTCCTTCAGGACTAGTTTCAGAAAAGTCAAATTCTTCTTTCTTTTCTAGTGAGTAGTCAATTACGTGATTTACTGCTTTTTGATATTGAGTAGACACACTTCTCTTATTTAATAATTCATTATTAAAACTTAATTTAATTGTAAAAATATCATCCATTATTTGAGACAATAATTTTGAGAAAGAAATCTTATTATTATATAAAGAAGAAAAACTAAAATTATTTTCATAATAATTAAATATTAATGTTCTTAAATCATCAACATTTTCTTCTAGCAACATTATAGCTTCTTCTCTTGTGATTTCATCGATTTCCTTTTTAAAAATTATATCATTAAGACATACATTTCTCATTGCTAAATCAAACATATGTTCATCAATCAATTCATTAGGATATTTTACAATTACTCTTATATCATTAATGTCTTTAATTTTTTGTTTTATAACTTTAACATTTAAAGTTTTTCTAATTAAATTTATAATTAAGCCGTCACAATAATTTTCTTCAAAAAACATATCATATGAATTAATATTTAAAAAATCATTTTCATCCATAAACAATACTTTAAAGAATCTTGTGATTTTGTTTTCTTCATTATATTTTCTAGGCAATAAATATTTAATTTCGTTAATATTATTAATTACTTCACTATATTTCAAATTCTTATATTTTGTTTTTGATAATAATTGAACCGTTTCATCAATTGTTTTTGAATTTGATAATGAAAATGATAGTAAGTTGTTTAAAATATTTCTTCTTAAATAATGTTTTGAAATTAGTTTAATAATTATACTAGTGATATATTCACTATCTAAATTTAATGATAAAGCAATTATTTCATCGCTACATGGTAACTTATCTAAATCATTAATCATTGTTATAATTGCTAAACTCTTAACAACTCTTTTTTCAGTTAGATCGTCTAATTTTGATAAAATAGATTCGCATCTATACCATACATTTCTAATATAATTTGTCTCTTCTTTTTGTAATAATGATGCAAAGTAATCATATACTTTATCTAAATTAAATAATCCTTCAGAATAGTTTTTTATAAATGTCTTAAATGAATTTTCATCACTATCACTTAAAAATGTGAATAATGTTCTCTCATTTTGAGCAACTAATTCTGATAATTGTATCAATCCAAAAACAGTAATTGGATTTAAAGGGAAGCAATCCTTATATAATAAATTAATATTATCAAAATTATTAAATATATTTAAATTGCTAATTTCGTTATAAAAATCTATATTATTGTTTATAAAATTATTAACAACAGATTCGTAGTTACCATTTTTTATAATTGCACTGGCAATAAGTTGATAATTTTCATCTAAACTTCTATTAAATTTTATTTCCTTAAATCTACCTTCAACTGTTTTAAATGAATTATATGCTGAATCTTTTTTTGATTTATCTACATATAAAGATACGCTTTTATGTGTAACACAACAGATGTTTGTTTGAGAAAATTTACTTCCACGTGCACACAATTCTGCAAAGTCTTGTATTATTTTCAAATCTGCCATTAATGTGGCAGAGCCACTTTCTAAAAATTTTGAAAACTCATCAAAAACAATAAAAAATCCAGAATAATTATTTTTATTTAATTGATAAAGAACATTATCATATGTCTTAACAATATCATCATTAATCAATGGATTAAAAGGCATTCCCTTAATAACACAATCATACAATGTCTTAAACTTATTATAAGCATCATTAGAATAATTCTTTAATTCCTTTTTTAAGGTTTTTAAATTAATATTATGTATTGCCAAGCATGCTGCTAAAATATCATTTTTTATTGATTCATCTTTTTCCCATTTATCTATTAAACCTAAACAAATAGAAAATACAGATTCAGGAATAATATTTTCTAATTTTTCTCTTTTTAAACTTTCATTTAACGCTATTTGAAATGATTGTTTAATATCATCATAATTCGAGTTAATAATTACTGGTAAAAGATTAATATTTTCTTCTTTTATTTTCATTAATAAGTCATATAATTCAATATCAACATTTTTAATTTTGACTACTAAATTATTCCAGCATTTGGTATTTTTATTATCTCCTAATAAATATGTTAAAACTAATAATAAGAATGATTTACCTTTTCCATAAGGACCGACTAAAGTTGTGGCTCTTTCCTTATTAATATCTAATACACTCTTAATATAATGTTTCAACACATCACAAATATCTGTAGTTGGAATATATTCATTTATCTTTGCTTCATTATTTAAGTCCAATTCTAAATTAATTGAGGATTGAAAGTTTTTATTTATACTAAAAAATTCACTATACATATTCTCCTCCATAATATCTATCAAAAATTTCAGTCAAAGATAATTTTTCCTCAAAATAGACTGTATTTAATCCTGCAGTTTTGTTAATTGTAATTAAACCATGTTTTTTCATTTCATCTAAATATTGTAAATACATGTTTTTGTCTAAATTAAATACACTAACAGGAGAATTGTTTTCATACATTGAATCTTCAATTATAAAAGATTGATTTGAATATAATTCTTGTAAAACAAAATAAATAATTAAATATGATAACGATGAATAAGCAGGTCTAATTTTACAATATTTGTCTCCCCTTTTTTGAAGTAATTTTAACCCTGATAAAGGACATATATAATTATCTTCAGGATTTTCTGAAACATTCTCTGTTATATAAGATTTTAAGAAAACATTCAAATCATCTTCAATATAATCTTTTTTATAAGAAACTCCTAAATTATCAAAACTTGAAATAAACTCATTTATTATATCATTTTTTGAAAATGTCTTAATATCAAAATTAAACACTCCACAAAATATAGGACATTCAAAAGTATTTCTAACTAAGAAATAATGAATTAAAAACCATATAAATTTACTTTCAAGATATTTATCATATTTCAAAATTAATAATCCAAATTCAGATAGTTGAATTTCTCTACCTTTTAGTTCAATTACATTTGAAGAAAATAACCAATATTTTAGAGATTTAACCATATTTGAACCAATGCCTAAAATTTTCATACCTTCATTTTTATAAAAAATATTATTTTCTAATTCATTTATTGAGTTTAATGCTTTCTCAAACCAACCATCTCTAATATAAAAACTCTCATTCTTTTTAAATTTATATTGTCCTTCCATTGGCTTATTCTCCTTTTTTTGTTCTTAACACTTTTTTCATATAGCAACCACCATCAAAGTGTTTTACACATTCTAAGCAACCTACACATTTATTCTCATCAATTATATAAGAAATAGTATCAGTACTTACATTACCTTTATTTAAATTATTAACTTTTAATGCATTAAATTTACAAACACTTTGACAATAAGTACATCCTATACATGTTTGATATTTTGTAATTTGATTTCTAAATAAATCAATTATTTCTTTTGCATTTTTGTATGGTTTAACAACATTATTGATTGTAATTTTTAATTCATTTTTTCCAATTTTGCCTGACACTTTAAAAATCGGTTCCATAGTAATTCTAGATAAAACATATACTTCTCCTAATCTTTTATTACCAATGTCAAAATTAACAATACCAAAAGGTTTTAAAAAAGTATAGAAATCTTCGCTAATTTCTCTAGATAAAGTAAAATTAACACTATTTTCATCAAGAGCACATGGTTTAAAAGAAACAACTGCATTTTTGCTATGTTCTAATCCGTTACCACCTTGTCTTGCTCTCCAATTTCCTTCATCAATATATTCCTTCCAATCCTGTTTTCCAACTTTTTTTGCAAAAGAATATAAAGTATTCTTAAAAGCTGCGTATTTATCGTTCATGTAAATAGCTGATAAATATTCAGACCAGGCACTATTATTAGGACAACACCAGCAACCTACTCGAGAAAATCCCTGACAATAAGCTTTATTAAAAGTAATTTTATTAGACAAAATATAAAGCCATACATCAAAATCACTCCAATCAATAATAGGTGCTGATACTAATTGTTTAGTAATTTTAGGACTATCTGTATCTCGTTCATACTTACTACGTAATAAAGATTCTAATCTTCTAATTCCTTGAAATGATAATAATCTTTTTGTATTTTTAAATGTTTGTTCAATTTTTCTTGTTATTGCTCCAGTTTTAAAAACTGTACAACACCATCTCATTACTCGACTAGGAGGGCCAATAATCTCACATAAATTATTAAAATCTTGTTCCTTATTTGAAGCAACTAATAAAGGCGTCTTTTTATGTTCACATTTAAAACTTTTTATATATTCTTCAGTAGTAGGATATTCTAAAGTAGTATCACCATAGAAATGTATAATACTTTCATTATTCAAAGCTTTCATAACTAAATCACTAGTAACTGTTGAATCTTTCCCACCGCTAAAAGAAACAAACATATTTGAACAATCAAATTTTGATGAAATATTCTTAATATATTCTATGGCTTCATCAGTTATTAAATTAAGTCTTAATTCATTACATTTAATAAATGAATTAATAAACTTATTATCAAAGTTAGTATCCACATATTTTTTATTTTTTGAATTATGCTTTAACAATTCATTTATAACTTTTAACGGATCTTTTTTTCTTAATTCTGAAAATGGTATTTTTTTCTTCTTTCCATTAACAATAAAATTATTCGATCCTACACACCACATTGATTTGTCAGCAAAGCAAAAAGGTGAATCTAGTAAAACTTCTAATAATAGTCTTTCTTCTGCAAATACAGGTCTTAAATCAGTCCCTACTTTTTTGCATTCGCTTCCGCATATATGACATACGCTATCAAAAACAGGAGCGTTACATTTATCACAATAATAAATCTCAGTTCTAACAAGATCCGTTCTTTTTCCACAAATAGGGCATGTGCTTGTTTCACATTCAAGTTCATTACAATAATGACATAAATATTTGTGCATAAAACCCTCCTGACATTTTTCTGCTTATTTATACATATTATATCACAATCACTGGGTAAAATAAAGCGATTTGTGAAATGTCATCCAATAAATGAATTTTATGTGTTAAATATTTAGATTTTTTATAAAAAAAGAATGTCATCAAAAGATAACACCCTCTAATTATTTAAGTAAAGATTGAACTTATTCAAAAATTTTTTATAATTATGTATTTTTAAATATAATTAAAAACATCTTACCATCAAACTTTTTCTAATATATTTTCCATTTTGTCAACAATAATTTTTCTTGTTTTACTTGTTTCAATAAATTTATTAATATTCTTTTTATCTTTATCGTCAAAATAAGATATAAATACTTTAGCTTCATTGTCAATATTTTCAAAAATTGAACTTAAATATGTTATATCAATTTGATTAAATGAAAAACCTAATATATATATTTCAGTAATATTCAATTTTTCTTTAAATAAGGTGAAATATTTTTCTATATTTTTTGTTATAGGTTTTTCAAAACATTTTAGATACTTAACTAACATTTCATACCCAACTAATTCATAAGGAAAATCTCCTGTATAGATAACTCTATCTACTTCATCTAAAATATTATTTATATTAACATTACCGAAACCTACTTGTAATTCTTTATTCCCACCTAAACGTCCATGTATATGTATAATAGATTCATCGTTAATATTATATACCAATTCTAAAACATTAGTATAATTAAATGTCAAAAATATAGCGTTTTTATCTAATTTATATTTTTTTATAGGTAATTCAACTTTAGAAATCCATTCAACTAAATCTTTTTGTAAATTATAATAGTTTGGCAAATAATGTTCAAAGTCAAAAGTATCTGAATAATAATTATCATCTTCGTTAATAGTATTTTCATCCCTATTATAAACACTTCCCATAACTGCCATAAATAGTTCATAATTAATATCACCAAGACTTTTTTCAAAATCATTCCACATGTCTTCGTTTGAAAGATTTTCTAACTCACCTAATGATTTACTTTTTTTATTTTCAATATGCTTCAAGAAATCTTTAAAACTAGTTTTCATACCATGATTTATATCAAATCCATTTCCAATTATATATAATATCATATTAACCTCTACTTTAAACTAATATTATTATTTAATAAAAGATAATTATAATTAAATAATGGTATCATTAAAATATTTATAACTACTTTTAGATATTATTTTGAATTCGTTCTTCGCTATTATTATACTCTATATACTGTACAAGTATTTTTTAACTAAAAAATTATATATTACATACTTTTTCTAAAATTTTAAAATTTATATCTTTCATATAGTTGTGTAATTCATTATAGGATTTTTCTAAACTTATTTTATCTGTTTGAGGCAAATTATTTACTGTATATTCTATATTTTTATTTTTCTTATTCCTTGTTTCCATGTTCATACGTTTTACCTCCATC
>ERZ824575.74-NODE-74-length-133329-cov-7.071087_pt1 | contig 133329 bp, 113 predicted proteins | sample MGYA00519470_ERZ824575 | MGnify/ENA primary metagenome ERZ824575 (study PRJEB31778, sample SAMEA3449170) | human gut metagenome | biome: human gut; feature: human-associated habitat; material: faeces | place: United Kingdom | collected 2010/2012 ... | reverse complement strand
TACAAGCGCAACATTTTAATCGAAAGTGAGCCATCCTCCCGTCGGTGAAAACGGGAGCTAAGGGTGAGTATCAGAAGATTTTGCAGAGTGCGACTCTGTTTTCTTCCGATGCTCACTTTTTCTTTTTGCAAAAAATAACGGAGGTGTTATATGAAAAAATCAAACTACAAGACATACGACGAACTGCCGCTGTTTCTCAACGCAGAAACGGTTGCCGGCGTGCTGGGGATAGCCATGTCCTCGGCATACGAGCTGATGAAGGAAAAAGACTTTCCCGCGTTGCGTGTCGGGAACCGTCTGATTGTTCCGAAAGAAAAGTTCATCTCGTGGGTGGAAATGAAAACGGAGGTGAGTAAATGAGCGGTATCTGTCCCGAGCTTGACGCAAGGCTTTCGGCGGAGCTTGACCGATACTATTTTTCGACCGACGGCTCGGGGTTAAAACTCGACCGATGGGAAAAGCACCGCGTGATAAATGCTCTGCATCGGCTGTGGAATATCGAAGAAATCGCTTGCTACGGAGTCCGCTTTGCAACCGAAGATATCCGAAAAGTAATACTCGACCTCATGAAGCCCGCGCATATCAGGCTTGCGTTGAAAACGGTTGATTTTAATTCCGGAGCGGCATATTCGCTATGGCTCGGATGTGCGATTTTTATGTTTGCAAAATTTGATGAGGATCTCCAACATGAAATCAGGAAAGGAATTCTCAGCCGCGGATATTTGCCTTTGGTTGTGGCGGGTTTTCTTTCCGAAGTGGTGATCACGGAAAAAGGCAGACACATCTCGCAACGCATCAAGGTGAATCTTTCTCTCAAAGAGAAAACGCAATACGATTTTGCCCGCATCGTCACGCACGGCACTGCCCGCAAATCTTATGCGGAGGGTAACTACTTCATGGTGCCGAACAGCGTGCTGTATATGGATCTCTCGGGCGGTGAAATTCTGCTCTACGCCTGTCTGCTTTATTATGAAGACCGCAGGACACACACCTGCTATCCGTCCTTCCGTGAGATCGGGGAGCGGATCGGAATGTCAAAGAACACGGTGATGAAATATCTTCGTTCACTTGAAAAGCGCGGGCTGGTCGAAACCGAGCAGACCTTGGTGAGGACAAAGAGCGGTGAGGTTCACAACGGCACGCTGAAATATCACATCACGCCTATCGCTCCCATCAAGAAAGCGTATGACGAAAAGGAGCTTGACAAGCTGAAGCGGAAGGCGGAAATGCGGGAGCGGATTGCAAAATATGAGCGGCATACAGGAAACAACGTTCATGCCGAAAACCACGCGGAAAACGGGCAAATGTGAAGGTTTATGCGAAGGTCGATTTTCAAGCAGGAGAAAGGGCGTGCGTCAAAAACGCTCACCCGAATCACATCGGCGGGCAGAGCCCTCCGTTTTTCACGTGTTTTGACCGCATTTGCTCGCTTTTTCGCGTGTTTTGCACGAAAGAAAAATATGCGCAAGTGTGTGTCAAAAATCGCATGAACACAAATTCAGGCGCCTGCAATGCGAAAAAGGTCAGTGTTTGCGGGCTATTTGCAGGCGTCTGAGGCAAAAAAGGAGGCTTTTATGGAGAACAGGCAAACTCGTTTTTCTCTGCATATCAGCGAGGAAACATTGGACACGGCAAAGGCACTCAGCAAGTCGGACGGCTCCAAAAGTGTCAGCGAATATATCGAAAAGGCGGTTGATTTTTATAATGCATATCTCTGTAATCGCAGAGCGCCCGAGCTGATTTCTTCCGAGACGGTTGATACTTTGCGGAGAGTGCTTGACAAGTGTGAGCACGCGCGCAGCAGTGCGCTCTTCAAGCTGTCGGTTGAAATTTCAATGTTGCTCAATGTGATTGCGGCGACCAATGACATTGAAGGTGAAGACCTCGGCAAACTTCGTCACGCCTGCATCGAGGAAGTCCGGAGAATCAACGGAAGTATTTCTCTTGACAACGCAATCGAATGGCAGAAATAAATTCAGAATCGCAAATTTTTTGATGCGGGAAACAAAGAAAAAACATCGGGGCGAATTGATAACTTTCCGATAACTCTTTCGATTTCCGCTGGATATATGAAAAGCCTTGTGGTATTGTTGTGCGTGAAAGAAGGTGAAAAATATGAGTAAACGACGTCCGAACGGGGACGGGATGGTCAGAAAAAGGCCGGACGGCAGATGGGAAGCACGCATCATCGTCGGGCACAAAGAGGACGGCAAGCCGATTTATAAATCGGTCTTCGGCAAGACGCAGAGCGAGGCGATGACGAAATTTTATAAGCTCCTTGAGACCTATCGCGGGGTGGAACTGAACGAAGATTGCCTCATGAACCTGAACGAATGGCTCGACCGCTGGCTCTGCTATCAGAAGGATGTGGTGCGCCCGCAGACGCTGAACAAGTATATTTTCTACGCAGATGCATACGTCCGTCCGTATCTCGGTGACAAGAAAATCTCGGCGATCCTCACGCGGGATATGCAACAGCTCTACGTAAAACTGCTCAAAGAAGGGCGCGTCACCGAGAGCAAAACCAAAGGAAAATCGCTCTCGGGCAGTACGGTCAGAGCAGTGCATATGATGATGCACAAGTGCTTTGAGATGGCAGTGGAGCAGCATATCATCGTCAAAAATCCGACCGACGGCACAACAATTCCCGCACTGAACAACACAGAACGCAAAGTATATAACGAGGAACAGCTCAAAAAGTTTCTGAAAATCATTGAGGACGAACCGTGGTGGCGCGACTTCTTTTACCTCGAATGTATGACGGGACTGCGCAAGGGCGAGATCTGCGGACTGCGCTGGGAGGACTTGAACGAAGCGGAAGGCAAACTCAGCGTGGCACGTCAGGTCATTCCGGTCAGGGGCGGAATCACGGTCAGCGATCCGAAAACCGACACCGGTATCCGCACGATTGTCCTGCCCGAAAGTGTTGTCCGCATGCTGAAAAAGCGCAAGAAAGCCATCGGCTCCGAATGGATTTTTCCGAGCCTGCGCGACGCGGAAAAACCGATCAATCCCAACACGGCATATGGTACCTTCAAGCGAATCATCAAGAAAGCAGGGCTTCCCGACATTCCGTTTCACGGTCTGCGTCATACCTACGCCACACATTCGATTGCTGTCGGCGTGGATGAAAAGACGCTGGCAAAGGAACTCGGACACACAAAACCGGGCTTCACACTCGACTGTTATGCGCATGTGACGGAAGAAATGCAAAAGCGTGCCTCCGAAGTTACGGGCAATGCACTTGAAAAAATTCTCGGAAAGGAGCTGAAACCGTGGGCAGACGAAAGAACGGACAAGGGCTGATCCGTCAGCGCAAAGACGGCAGATGGGAAGGCAGATGTGTGGTCGGTTACGATGAAAAGAATCTGCCGATCACGAAAAATGTGCTGGCAAAAACCAAGCGCGAGGTCGAAGAAAAGCTGAAAGCTCTCAAGGAAACCGTGCAGAAACCGGTCGTGAAAACCGCCGCAGACATGCCGTTCGGTGAGTATATCGACTACTGGTATCGCAACTTCTGCGAACTGAGCATTGCCGCAACCACGCGCCTGAAATATGAAAACGACATCTACAAGCACATCATCCCCGGCATCGGAAAAATTCCGATTGCCGCGCTCAAAAAGAGTGATCTTGAAAAATTTTATGCCGAACAGATGAAAAGTGGCAATCTCGACCGCAACGGTGTCGGCGATAAAAAACTGTCGGGCGCGGTCATCCGTTCGATGCACACCCGCATCAAATGTGCGCTCGATCAGGCGCTGAAAGAGGGTCTGGTCAACCGCAATGAGGCGGTCGGTTGCAAGCTACCGCCAAAGAAGAATAAAGAAATTGATGTGCTGTCACACGAAGAAATCGCGCGGCTGCTCATACAGGCAAAGGAAGAAGGCTTCTATGAGCTTATTCTCCTCGGGCTTGCCACAGGTATGCGGCGTGGCGAACTGCTCGGGCTGAAATGGGATGACATCAACTTTACGACAGGCGAGTTGAGCATCAGACGCGAATATACTACACTCGGCTCGGACTATATCATCAGCACGCCGAAAACAAAATCCTCGGTGCGCTCGGTGCATCTGCCGCAATCGGTGCTGAATATTCTCGGAGAGTATCGGAAAACGGTCAACTCCGAGTGGGTTTTCCCGTCACCGCTTGATCCGACACATCCGCGCAGTCCGACGAGCTGTCGCAGTCGGCTGTCGGATATGCTGGAGCGCGCCGAATGTAATCACATCCCGTTCCACGGTCTGCGGCACATTTTTTCAACCATGGCACTGGAGAATGGGCTGGACATAAAAACGCTGTCTGCAGTCCTCGGTCATTCTTCGGCGGAGACGACCATCAGCGTATATTCTCATGTGACCGGCGAGATGGAGCGCAACGCCGCAAAGAAAATGGACGATGCCTTCGGCACGCCCAAGCCCGCAGATTCGCCCGTATGCGACGATAACCCCGATGACGGGCAAACACCCGAACAGGAACCGAAACACGCTGAATTCACCGCCAAAAAGAGCAAGAAGCGCAAGCCCGGCACGGGGTGTATCTCAAAGATCAGTAAAAACACATGGCAGGGCAAATATACGCCCCGCGGCAAAGGCGGCAAGCGGGAACAGCATATTGTCTACGCAAAGAGCGCGGAGGAGTGTGAGAGGAAGCTGGGGGAGATGATAGAAAAACTGAAAAGCAATAAAATAACAATCGCATAATCTCCATGTATGCCGATATCTCGACTTCTTAAATTTGAAAATTGAAAATAATTTGCAAATAATTAAAATAAGGAGTTGACAATCGGCATATAATGTAGTATACTGGTAACGGTATAATTGAAGGGAGATAGAACATGCTGATTAATTTTAGATTTGATAATTACAGGTCGTTCTATGAAGAAGCCAACTTGTCGATGCAGACGACCGTGGATTCCACGCTCAGTGAAATCAACACATTCACCGTCAATGAAAAAGTGATGGGCAAAGGAGATAATGAACTTCTGAAATCTGCGGTGATTTTCGGAGGCAACGCATCGGGCAAATCCAACATTATGAAAGCTTTTGCTTACATGGTCAATGTCGTGAGACTTTCCTCCGCTCAGATTCCGGTTATTGCGGGAAACGAACCGTTTGCTTTTCAGACGGATGCCAATAAAAGTCCTACTCTGTTTGAAGTAGAATTTATTCAGAATGAAATTTACTATAAGTACGGGTTTGAGCTTCTCGGAGGCGCAGTATATCATGAATGGCTTTATAAACGTGAAGAACGGCTGACAAAGGTATTTGAGCGGACTTATGATAAACTCGAGATTATGGGGCTTTCCAGCCAGGTCATTGGTCTGATAAAAGTCCCGCCTGCAACTCTGTTTGTATCCATCGGAAACAACTTCAATCTTCCCGTCAACAAATATTTGCAGGATGTTATTCTGTGGTTTTCCAGCGTACTGATTGTGTTTGAAAACATGGCAAACTCACTTGATATCTACACCATGGAGAACGGGAAATACAAGGAGCAGGCTTTGGACATTCTGCAGCGTGCGGATATCGGTATTTCTGATTTTGAAGTAATCAAGGATAAGATTGCTACGGTTGAAACGCAGAACGATATTCTTAATATCAACACCCAGATGCAGATTAATCCCGCGTTGATGACCGGGCAGATCAAAGCCGAAAACGAAAATGTGTATCACATTGATGTAAAAACGGATTTTGATGTCTTTAACAAAAACAATGAAGTTGTCGGCAAAAAGCCGGTTATGCTCTTCAAAGAGAACGGATTCAACTCCGAGGGTACTATGCGGTTGTTCTGTTATCTCGGTTGGATACTCGCGGCGCTTGACCAGGGAAGAACGATCTTCATCGATGAAATTGATGCGAAATTGCATTTCTTGGTTGCGGATTATATTATCGGTTTGTTCAACTCAATTGAACACAACCCGAAGAATGCGCAGCTGATCTGCACGGCGCATAATGTCATGCTTATGGACGAAGGCCTACGCCGTGATCAGATTTATTTTACCAGCAAGGATCAGTACGGGAGAAGCTCGCTTGTGTCGCTCTCCGATTTCAACGGAGTTCGCAAAAATGATCTTTTCAGTAAGCGTTATCTTGCCGGCTTCTATGCTTCGCTGCCGGACCTTAAAGGCAAGGAATGAGGTGAGCATATGCCGAGAAAGACCAAGAAAATTGCGGTTCGGGATGAGTTTTTGATTCTGACCAACGGAAAGCGGACGGAGAAAAACTATTTTGAAGCAGTTCGCTCTAATTATAAAAGTATTTTCAAAATCAGCGTGAAATTTATGAATGACGATCCGGTTGCACTTGTTGATCATGCGATCGGGATGAAAAATGCTCGGAACAGAGTGTGGTGCGTTTTTGATAAGGACGAATTCCCGACTGATTCTGTTGAACCTGCGATAAAAACCGCAAAAGACAATGGAATCGGAATAGCTTTTTCCAATATGGCGTTTGAAGTATGGCTGGTTGACCACTTTGAAAAGTGCCATACGGAGAAAACTGCCGAGAAACTTATTGCGGATTTTGACCGGATCCTGAGAGCAAAGGGATATACCAAGGGGTATGCTAAAGAAGACAAACAGATGATTACAGATGTTCTTATGCCACGCTTGGATGAGGCTGTTCATAACGCAGATGTGGTGATGCAGAACAGGGTTCTGAAATATAAAGAATACCGCAAAGATGATAATTATCCTTTTTGCGATTGGAATTCTTTCACCAATGTCCATAAGCTGATCGATGCTTTAAAGCTTGAGAAAAAGCTTGAAACTGATACGCAGTAAACAAAGAATACGAGAACTGCAAATTGAAGAGCTAAAGGAATTGTAGTACATGGAACTGATAAGTATTGAAATAGAAAGTTATAAATCAATAAAAACGCCTGTTGCAATTTCCTTTTTTGACGGATTGCCGACAGTGCTGATAGGCAAAAACGGCAGCGGAAAAACGAATGTTTTGGAAGCTTTATCGGCAGTTGCTTTGGCGAACACCAATTACTATGGAGATAGAGAAAAAGGACAGATTGCCTATCGTGCGCACATTCAGCTGACGGAAGAAGATGTAGTTGCGATGTTACCTGAGGTCGTATACGATAAAGACAAGTGTGAGGTGATTGCCTATAGCAGCGGTAATGATTTGAAGATTGACAGACTCCGTTCTGAATATATTGTCTCATCCATCAAGAAAGAAATCGTTGATATTCGCGATTTGGCATTGCAATTAAAAGACGCTATTGATTTATACGAAAAGCAACTCACGAAAATATCTCATGACGGATATGAAGAATTGCCGATTCATTGCTATAACCTGAAAGATTCAAATGGTGGATTGACAAACTATAACATATTGTTTTATCAGACAGAGTATTTTATAAATCATGTGAGCGAATTTCTTGACAAAATGCTTAAAACCTTTGAAGATGATGAAACGGCGCTGACATTCATTGCTCAAACTCCTCTTTATTTGAGGATAGATGAAAATAAGCCGTTTAGACTTGAATACGTAGAGCCTGCACTTGCCAGCTTTGAGCAGAAATTCGTATCCATCAACAGAACTGCGATCAAAAGGGAAATCACAAAAATCAATAAAGCAACAAAAGACGCATGCGAGCGTATTGATCGGCTGATGAAGGAGATTGAGGAAAGAACAAAGCGTATTCAAGAAGGACTGGACACCGATCATATATTAAGACAAGAACAGGATGAACGCTATTACTCATTTTTGCGACAGGTTCAACATATCATTGGCAAACGATGCTTGATTCTGAAAAACGAGAGCAGTGATGTGATCTTCAAAAAAGAGGATCGCAATTACTCTTATAACAATCATGCTAATTCCATAATGGAAACTTATTTGCGGCAGGTATACGATGGGAGTGATCGTGAAGATCTGCTTAAATCTTCAAAAAATGAATTGACTCTTTCAAAGCAAGCGGTTGAGGATTTTGAGGCGTTTTTAAACAGCAATATTCCTTCATTCGACAGAGAGATGTATGAAAGTATATCGGTCCATGCAGATGAACAAGGACATATTTCTATTTTCTTAAACGAAAAGACCGGTGAGCAGATTAATCTCAATGAAACGAGTGCAGGCAGAAGGTGGTATTTCACTTATTACTTTATGAAAAATATATTGAGTAAGGGCGATATTTTCATTATTGATGAGCCTGCCGCAATGTTGCATCCGAGCGCACAACGCGAGGTGCTCCGCGAGTTGATAGAACTTACAAAACGCGGGATAAAAGTGGTGTATTCCACGCATAGCCCGTATTTGATTCCCGAGGAATGGAGGTGTGTACACTTTGTCATGATGACGGAGGATGGCACGAAGGTGAACGGCGTCTCATCGAATCAAGAACTGATTAACCAGATGGCTGATATCATCGGAGAAGATATTTTTGATATTCAAACAGTTTTTGATATGTACGCGCAAGGTGATACCACTGAGATAGGCAGGAAATGCTACAACGCAATTAAAAACAAAGGCGAAAAATTGGAGGACGCGGCTTCCAAGTTACTTGTTTCTGTTGAGACGATAAAATCATGGAACAGAAATGGTAATCATTTTCGCTGTCCGAAACTTGAAAATATAATTGCGGTTTCTAAATACACAAACATCAAAATTCAAGACCTATTAAATTGAGTGGACAGCTGTCCACTCGATTTTTTATTTGGCGTAAAGTATAATAAAGGTACCAACACGAAAGGAGGTACTCAAAATGTCGAAGTACAGAACGATTGATGTCTGGAATCAGGTATACGGTGCGGAGCAGGAGGCTTACGATTACGCGGGACGTTTGATGAAAAAATCAGCTTGTGGGAATCCGAACAGCTCCTATCATCCGACACTTGACCACATTCGTCCGCTTTCAAACGGCGGGTGCGACGTGCCGGAGAACATAGTTATTTGCCATCGTGATACCAACGAAGAAAAAGCGGATTTATTTCCACACTGGATGGTAAACGGAAAACGCTTTCATGCGCGTCGTGTGAGAGGCTCAAGAGTCGAATACGAAATCGTCGAAGATTGAAGGGCAACGCTTATGTTTGATTGGCTGAAAAAAGCTCCTGAAATTGATCCGGAAGCCGAGAAAGCGCGACTCATGGAGTTGAGCGAAAAAGAACTCTTAATTGAGATGATTCGGGAACTGAAAAGAATCAGCGAAAAGTGCGACGAGATTGGCAGGAAGATCGTTATATGGAGCAACTAAAAACTGATACGCAGGAAACAAAGAAAAAGGTTCTCGGAGGGAATACCTCCAGGAACCTTTTGAATTATTTGATTTTATGTGAGCAGAGCGTACCGGAACAGAAGCAACCAAACGAATCGCACCAGCTCCAACTGTGGTCAAACATGTGGTCAAAAAATTTCGGAATTTCGGGTGGTGCCGAAGTGGTGGAAAAGCACCCGATTTAGCCCCGAAAATGCAAAAAATAAAGCCGAAAACGGTTCGTTTTCGGCTTTATTTGGTCTGAGTGACAAGACTTGAACTTGCGGCCTCTACCACCCCAAGAGCGAAAAAATGATATCAGAAGGCACTGACGCCCGGCGAAACTCCGCGCCCGCAGGCGCTCTTATGAATTGGGCGCGCCAGCGCCTTCCTCCCATGCCACCCGGACGGGTGGCATATTAGCCGGAGCACTGACTTCATCCTCGCCGCCCGCAGGCGGCAGCCCGATACACGATGAACCGGCGGAGCAGCGACCAGCCAGCTTGACGATTGGGGTCGCACTCTGAAACGACGCGGGAACGGCATTAAGGGCACGCACAGACTTCAGTTGCGCGGCTTTATTCGCCGGCGCGTCAGCGCCCTGTTTCTTAATCGTACCGCTGAGCGAAATTCGGAGATGCGCGCCCGGCGGACGCGATTCCGAGGAGCGCAGCGACGAAGCCCGAAGGGGCGCGCAAAGCGCACGAGAGCCCGAAAGGGAGGGGCGCGCCTGCGAATTCCTGATTATGACCTTCTCAGGTCTTCAATTTTGCTCTGAATAGCTTCAAGCTGATATCTCAGGTCTTGAAGCTCTTTTTCTTTGTCGCTGCCACCGGCATTTTCAGACGCATACAGCCCGCGTGTGCAGTCAGTTCGACAGCAAATATAATCGAGCGACAGACCGAAAGCGTCCGCAATCCTCACCAAAACCGCGTTAGGAGGCTCTGTGCGCCCTTTTTCATAGCTGGCATAGGTAAATATATTCACGCCTATTTTGTCGGCGTATTGCTGCCGCGTGAGCTTATTTGCGACTCTGATTTCCGTCAGACGTCTGCAAATCTTCTCTTTCTGCTTGATGTTTTCGAGGTTGAAGTTCATTCCGTCCCGGATTCCGAGCATTGTTGCCGTGCTCAGCGAGTTGACTTTGACCTCTTTATCGTTTTTGTTATCCATCAGTATCACCTCTATTCAATTATACTGCATAAAACCACACTTTGCAATACAAATTGCGCAATAATATTCACGATTGTACCACATTAACGAATAAATATTCATTTGCAGTGAGCATCTTGACTTTTTCGACAAGAGATAGTATAATAATTGTGCGAATAGTACATCCTGCACTATTTCCGCCCGCCGACTTCGGCGGCGGAAACTGAAGCGCGCAGCGCTTCTCTATATACTTGACTTATGAACATAAATCGGGAAAGGAGTGTTTTATGTCTGCAAGTGAATATGAATCCAACGTCGGGATTCTCAGAAGATTTAATCCAGAAAAATATAAGTTAACCGTCATGAATTGTTGCCGCAAACCCGGATTTGAGGCTGACAAGCCACATTTCACTGCAAAAGGCGAAGCCGGTAACGACAACAAGCTTGAAACAAGCCTTTCAAGAACCAAACGGACGATTTCGGAAATAGCCGAATGCAATGCGTGGTCATTGTTCTGCACCTTTACGCTTGACAAGCGAAAATACAACCGGACAGACCTCAAAAAGTTCAGGAAAGACTTTTCCCAGTTTATCCGTGATTACCGGAAGAAAAGCTCCTGCGACGTCAAATATATCCTGATTCCGGAACGCCACAAAGACGGCTGCTGGCATATGCACGGCTTGATTCAGAACCTGCCGGTTGAAAAACTGACAGAATTCAAAAGCTCGGACAGACTTCCCAAGAAGATTCTCAACCGCATTTCGCAGGGGAAACGGGTATTCACATGGCAGCCCTATGCCGACAAGTTCGGATTTGCGGATATTGAGTTAATCGAGAATCAGGAGGCCTCCGCACGGTACATAACGAAGTATGTTACCAAGGACACCTTTGATACTGCAAGAGAGCTAAACGAGCACCTTTTTTACGCCTCAAAGGGATTGAAACGTGCCGAGGTAATAAAGCGCGGCACTGTTGCAAAGGCGATTGAAAAGCCCGATTTCACAAACGATTTTGCGACGATTAAACAGTTCCGCAAAGCAGAGGACGCGTTCCCGTATTTCCTTGACACTTGCGGAGAATTTGACGACCTTGACATCTGCCGGTTTGCCGGGCAAACCGCAGAGATACCGAAGGAGGTGGTTATCTGTTGAAAACAGCCGATTTCTTCACCGAATGGCTGGACGATGAAAAGCTTACCCTTCAACGCTCAACATACGAGGCTTACACCGTATACATCAACCGTCACATTGCCCCGTATTTCTCGGAACACTGCCCGGAGCTTACAGACATAACTCCCCGGCACATCAAGGATTATATCAACCATCTGAAAACTTCCGGACGGCTCGACGGAAAACCCGGCGGTCTTTCTCATGCATCCGTCAGAAAACATCTCAGCGTCATCAAACAGGCGCTTAATGAGGCTGTTGTCTGCGGGTACATTCCTTCAAATCCTGCACAACCGGTAAAACTCCGCAGACAGACTCATTCATACAGTGACAACGTTGTTATGCTGACTTCCGAGGACGCGCAGAAGCTTATTGACGCGTTCCGCGGACACGAGCTTTTTCCTGCCGTTGTCCTGACTCTCTGCTACGGACTCCGGCGCTCTGAGGTTCTCGGTCTCCGATGGTCGTCGATTGACTTTGACCGGAATGAATTGCGGATAGAACACACCGTCGTTAAGAACCTGACCGTTGAAGAGAAGGACACAACCAAAACAGACCTGAGCCGTGCGACCTTTCAGCTGTTCCCGAACATCCGGCAAATGCTTCTTGACATGAAAAGCAGGACATCGGACAGCAGCGGATATATTCTGACCCGCGGGAACGGGAAACCGCTGCGTCCTGACTGCCTCACAAGGTCATTTCAGCGCCGTTTGAAGAAAATGGGCTTGCCGAAAATGCGATTCCATGACCTGCGTCACAGCACGGCGAGCATTCTGTTTGATTCCGGGCTGCCGCTTGAAGAGGTCAAGAACTGGCTCAGGCACAGCGACATCGAAACGACGTCAAACATCTATCTTCACTACGGAAAAGCCCGCAGAAAGCTCGTTTCCGACACTGTAGGTGCATTATTCAGAATATGACGCAAAAAGCCTTACGGACGTAGGTTCGTAAGGCTTTGTCACGTTGGTCTGAGTGACAAGACTTGAACTTGCGGCCTCTACCACCCCAAGGTAGCGCGCTACCAACTGCGCCACACCCAGATCTATACTTGATAATGCACCGATGACGTTCCGCGAGGTTCATCTTTTCGAATGCTTAGTTATTATAGCACAAAAATCCCGTCAAGTCAAGGGTTATTCGCGTTTTTTTGCACATTTGATTCATTTTTTCTTTTAGGATCATATCTGCGGCAAGCCGTGTGCCTTCCGAAAGTCAAAATGCAGTCCGGTCTGCGGCGCGCGGAGCCTTCATAGCCGGAACGAAAAATCAACCGGCGGATTTCGCCGGTTGATTTTGTGACCGGTTATAATATTTTCAGTACATACGGGCTGCTGTTTAAAAAACGAATCCTCAATTCGAAACGCCGGTGTCTTCTCCCCTATATGTCGTTTTTACATCAGATATGTCCCGTCGGTTGTAAAAATATTTTTCAACTCGTCATCTGTGTTGGCAAGGAGGACTTTTTCCCGAATGCTTCTGTCGGTCAGATCAAGGCGTATGAATTTTTGTCCCATGTGTATAGATGACTTGCGTATGAGCTGTATCCTGCCGAGGCGTTCTTCTTTTCTTGCATAATCCGCAAGTGCTTTTGCCTTCGGAAGATTGTCATTATACTGATCTCCGTGCGGTTCAAGAATGTCCACAACATAACCGACCGTGTCATCTCTGCGAACAATCAAAAAATCGGGGTAAAAAGCATTTTTCACACCGCCTTTATCATATGGCAGGCAGAGCCCCCACGATGCTTTTGACGGGTTGCGCAGCCAACAGACAAAATCGTCGCGTCGGGATTCTTCTTCGATCAGGTCCGTTTCCCAACCGTTCATTCTGATCTTGGCGATACCGGTCTTTTCGGCAGCAAGCAAATGATTTCCGTATTCTTTGCCGTCGGCATCCTCCCGAATGACTATGTTTTCCGGAATCGCGAAGATCTGCTCGCTGACGATATCACTGTCCGCCATAATATCATGATATTTCTTTTTGCAGGCATCCGACCTGTTCACGATAGCAATCCGGTATTTGTTGACGAACTCGTTCAGCTTGTTTTTTGCATACAGACCAAGCCTGTTTCGGCAATTTTCATCTGCCGCAAACAGAATGCAGTCGATCTTGTATGCCGCCGGATCATCCTCATCATGGTATCTGCTGCCGTAAATATTGGGGAAGCCGTATCTGCCGAGCTTTGCATCCGCGTTGCGAAGCTGGCGGTCAAGATCTGTTTCCGAGAAGCGTGTCAGATCGTCGTAATTTTCACCGATTGAATTACCGAAGGCATCAAACACCTGAACCGACAGCTTGAATTCCAATACTCTGCTCGCAAGGACATCATATTCGCCTGTCTTGTGAAGCGTCTCTACACAAGTGCGGATCATTCCGACAATATCATCTATCACTTCGTCGCGGGCATCCTGACAGATCAGATTGTGCGTAAGCAGCGTAGCCAGATCAAGCAGCGACTTCAGATAATCGTTGATTCTGTCATGTCGGACAAGGTAGGTGAGATATCCCTGACTGTTGATAAAACCGATGATCTTTTCACGGTCGATCTCGGTCTCGAATTTCAACTGCTCCCCTGCCGCGGCATGCTCTTTCGGAATGTCCGGCGCGGCAACATCCACCGGTACCGTCACGGTTTTCGGCGGCAGGTATTCCGGCACCCTGTCTTTGGAGCTGCTTTCCGGTATCGGAGCGGCGCTTCCCGTATTTGCTGCAGGCTGAGCGGATATGTTCGCCGCAGGATCGGCGGCGGTGGTATCCGCGCTCGCCGCCATTATGTCGAACGCAGAGATCTGAGCCGGATCCCGTTGCCCGTGCTGCTTCCGCACATGTACCGTATAAGTGACATAAGCGGGTTCCGCAAGCGATTCACCGTCTATCTCTGTAGGAATTTCGCTGCCCTCATTGCTTTGCAGCTCGTCAATGACCGCTTTGACATTATCCTTGTCAAAATGAGGCAAATACAGTTTGACATCATTCAGAAATTCATCGCGCTGAACTCTGCATTGCAAGGGAGTGCGCACCATTCTTCCGAGGAGCTGGGCAATGTATGTGGGGTCTTTTTTTGCGGCAAACGACATCATGGTTTCGGCTCTGGGGCAATCCCACCCGGTGGAAAGCGCCTCTTTGAAGAGCACGACCCTGATCCTGTGATCGTCGGCTATATCCGAGGCGTTCACGTGCGGGACCGCAAGACCGTTTATCTCGACATTTCCCGCTTCTCCGAAGCAGTGAACGACTTCGCCGCGTTTGAACGCAGCGCCGCATTTCTGTTCGATCCTGGCAAGCACATCGTCAAGATCGGTGTCGGAAAGCGCACCGCCGGTACCTTTGCATACCTGCACGACCAATATGGGATCGACATTTGCATAGTGCTGCTCGTAGGTATACTGATACCACCTTGCGCATTTCTTTTGCCATTCTTCAACGGCTGCTTCCAGCAGGACGGCGTCATTGCTTTTTGTCTCGTCATCCGGATAAGTAATAACGATGCGATCCTTGAGAAGCCCCGAACTGCGCACGTCATCCGCCGTTATCACACATGTCTGCAAGCCGACGTTGGTGATATTGCTGATGAGTGTATTGAATCTCTGCGCCGTGGCGCTGATGCCGAGCACAACCGGCATCGGGCGCATACTGCGCTTTACGCCGTTTTCCACATACTCATAGCCCTTGATAAAGCGCTGCATGATAGTGGTATCCGTTCCGGCGGCGGATTTTGTTTTTGCGCCGCGGTGCGCCTCGTCAATGATGAAGTAAAGATGATCCGCCTTGTTTGCGATCGTATTGTCAAGAGTCTCCCATATCGTATATTGACGGAAATCACTGTGCTTTGTCAGATTACCGCTTTTGCTGATCTTCTGCGTGTTGAGAAAATAGATCTTCCCGTCCTCCAGCATTTCGCGGTCAAATGAATCCTCCGAAATGGTTTCGCACTGACCGAAGCGGAGCTTGCTTGTTTTCAGCTCTATTTTTTGCCTGGATTGCTCGTTCAGCTCCGGCGAATCGGAAAGCCACACGAAAACAGCCTCCGGCTGCTCGGCAAAAATAGAGCCGTCTGCCATGGAAATGCCGTAATAAATGCTTTCGATAAGTGCCGCCGCGATTATCGTTTTCCCCGCGCCTGTCGGAGCCTGCAGAGAGACGACCTGCGTTTTTCCGCGCTTGCGGTAGCTGTCACAGGCGTCTGCAATATTGACACGGAGATCTTTTACCGCCTTGTCCTGAAATGAGATAAGATCTATCTTCATCTTGCGTTCCTCCCTGTATTGATCCTGAAATTATCGAGATAATCACGGTATAATTGATATGTCGTTCTGCCGGGCAGATCGTTTGTCATTGAAACGAAGCTGCCCTCATAATCGGTGACAAGGTAGACCGAGCCGATTTCGGGATATTTTGAGAGTTCATCGGCAAACGCGGCAAAACAGTTCTCGTCGTTGAGTATAGCCATTTTGTTTTGCGGAAGAATGAGCATTTTCGGTATGTAGTTCCCGTCAACTGTCGGGCAGGTGCCGTGCGCTCCCGATTTCATCCATAAGGTCGGCAGCATTTCCCTGAACTGCATACCGAGCGAGATCTTTGTCTTGTCAAGAAAACCGAGCTTGAAGAATGCGGCGTTTGCCTTGAAGCCGTCCGACATCGGGATATCGCTGCCGATGTAATTGCCCTTCAGAGGCTCGCCCTTGATGTTTTCGCCCTTTATGGAGCAGACGGTGCGCGGCCATGTAACGTAGTGGGCAATGCCCTTTTCCTCCCATTCGGGGTCGCCGGGCTTTATACCGCGGGCTTCAAACTCATTCTTTTCGGCTTCCGAAACCTCGTTGTTGGTAACGAGGATGCACCGGCGGTGCCCGCCGTCCTCGGCATTCAGCAGGTTGACCGCGTGCAGCGTCGTACCGGAACCGGCAAAGAAGTCAACGATCAACGCATTTTTCTTACCACGTACACAATAATCAATGCAATCTTTTACGGCATATAATGATTTAGGGTACGAAAAACGGCTGCCTAACATTGGTTTTATTAAATTAGAACCATACCATTGAGCATCATGCGTCGGCTTTTGCCAATTTGTGGTTGGCGGTATTTCCTTACCTTCAACATAGTAGGCGTCTATGCTTCCATCTTTAAGAATAGACCTAACAGTTGCTTTTCCGCTTTCAATATCAGAAATAATCCCACTCGTTAGATAGCTGATTACGTATTTTTGAGGTTTATCTGGAGTATACTTTCCGACTTTAACATATCCATGAGCCAATCTTTCTAAAAATTCATCACCCACACACCCCCACATCATCTCTAAGCCATTGTCCCTAATTGGAAAAACAGCAGTACAACCATCTGGAGCAATTACATCTTTGATTTTATCTTTGCCATAAATCAATGGTGCACCGATGGAGTCAATTTTTTTAGTTGAATCATTAACAAATATTGGATAAAATTGTTTCTTGGTTTTGTCCCAAGTATTTGTTGGACCAGAGCGTCGTAGTGTATCCCAAGTCACTGGTTTATCAGTCGCGTCAGCTTTATCTGTAGCTATAGATGCACCGCCAAATCTCAAGAAGAAAATATATTCGTCTGTACGCGAAAACTCGTATTTTCGTCCTGTACCAGCTCGATTTATTACACTGCTCACCATCTGCATATTCGCCTCCGGAAACATCTCCTCCAGCAAGCAGCCCAGATGCAGATATTCCTTTTCATCAATTGTAACGATCAGCACAGACTCGGCGGGGTTGAGCAGCTTTTTTGCAAGCTTCAGCCGCTTCTGCATCATGGAGAGCCATTTGCTGTGGCGATATTGGTCGCTGCTGTCAACATAGTCGTTGTTGTATTTCCAGTCACGCGCACCCGTGTTGTACGGAGGATCGATATAGATGCAATCCACCTTGCCGGCATATAGATATTCGAGGAGCTGAAGCGCATGATAGTTGTCTGCCTCTATCAGTGTGTGCCACAGATCGCTGTCCGGCGCATTGCATATGCTGTCAACAGGCTTGAGGCAGGGGTAGATAGGCTCACCGAACCCGGCAACGGTCACAAGGCTGTCTGCGGTAAATTCGACCGCCTCGCCCGCGCCTTCCTTAAGGCACAATGCCTTGCCGTTTTCGAGCTTCAGCACAGTATAGATATCCGTTATATTCTTTGCATCGCGCAGAGTGACCTTCGCGCCTTTTCTTACAGGAACATCATAAAGCAGGGTGCATTCCGGCTGGTGTTCTTCAAAAACAAGACCGAATTTCTTCTGCTTGGCAAGCTTGTTCACTTCATCGGCAATGCGCTTCCGCAGCTCGGGATTTTCTATTTGCTCAATCAGTTCATTTAATGCGGACATGATCGTCCCTCCGGTGTTTTTGTGATTCATTGCGGGCACTCCGTCGATGCAACGAACGGCACGACCGCCCCGCCCGGGCGGCAGACCTACGGTCATCAATATAAAAGCCGCGCATTTGTCGTATAAAGTGTGGCAAGGAATCTGCCGCGCAGATATTTTCCACCTCATGCACGGATATACTTATGCTTTTATAGTATATATCATTTTCCGACAAATAGCAAGAGCAAAAGGTAAATCGGTGCGTGATGTTGCAACAAAAAAGCCCCGCATGGCAGAAAAACGCCTTGCCGGGAGGAGAAGCCATTTGCCGAATGGAAAGCAAAGAAGGAGATTTCGGACTCCGCGTCTACATAAAGAAACCGGGAGGATTGCCATGACCGGCAGTCCTCCCGGTTTCTTTATTACCAGTCTTCAACTTCTTCTATAAAAACAACAAATCCGAACCCATGACCAATCGGCAAAAGGTTCAGATTATATTGTTTTGGCGGATATGGTGGGATTCTGAACCCCGCTTTGCGGTGCAATGTCGGCAGATTTTTTTCTTCACCCGGCGCAAAGCATTTCAAGCCCGCCCTGCGGCGGGCTTGAAGGGGTCCGTGCCGCAAAGTGCTCATTCAACAATAAAAGGACGGCTTAAAAGCCGTCCTTTTATTGTTGGTGGAGCATAGGGGATTCGAACCCCTGACCCCAACACTGCCAGTGTTGTGCGCTCCCAGCTGCGCTAATGCCCCGTATTCGATTTAAATGGTGGTGGAGACAGGGAGACTCGAACTCTCGACCTCACGGATGTGAACCGTGCGCTCTAACCAACTGAGCTATGCCTCCTTGACCGTGCTTGCTTATTATATCACAAACCTTTCCGTTTTGCAATACCTTTTTTCAAAAAAATCTTATTTTATTTCCGATTTCATTGCGCGACCTCCCGCGCGGCGCACATCGTGGCATCTCTTTTCTCTCCGCCGCGCCGAAAAAAGCCGAATGATAAAAATTTAGTTTTTCTATCAGAAAAGGAGTTGTTTTTTCTATCCGCATATGCTATAATTAATGTAGTATATTACGCCTTTTGAAAGGAACATTACATAAAATGACATATTCATCCGAGGCGGCGTTTGCCGCCAAGCGCGTATCGGTGATAGTCCCGTCCTACAACCCGGATGAAAAGCTCGCTTCCGTCGTTTCGGGGCTTGAGGACGCCGGCTTTGACGACATTATCGTCATCAACGACGGCAGCAGTCCCGACCGTCTCAAATATTTCCCCGATCCCGCCGCTCACCCCGGTCTTACGCTTCTCACACACGAGGTCAACCGCGGCAAGGGCGCGGCGCTCAAGACCGCGTTCGAATGGTTCATAAAGAACCGCCAAGACCGCGAGGGCGTCGTTACCGCCGACGGCGACGCGCAGCACCGCGTGAGCGACATTCTCGCCTGCGCCGAGGACATGCTCTCCTCCGGGCAGCTCGTGCTGGGCGCGCGCGACTTTTCGCTGCCCGACGTTCCCCCGCGCAGCCGCATGGGCAACCGCATAACCTCGGCTGTCTTTCTTGTGCTTTGCGGTTTGCGCGTGACAGACACACAGACAGGTCTGCGCGCCATTCCCGCAGCCGCGCTGCCGAGCCTTTGCCGCGTGAACGGCGACCGCTATGAGTACGAGACAAACATGCTTCTCGCGCTGAATGGATACGGCATAAAATATCACGAGCACCGCATCGAGACGGTATACATAGAAGAAAACCAGACCTCACACTTCCGCCCCGTGCGCGACTCGCTGCGCATTTATGCCCTGATACTCAAGTTTCTGCTTTCCTCGGGCGCGGCGACCATCATCGACCTGCTTCTTTTCTACCTTCTCAGCCGCTTCCTGCCCTCGGGAAAGTATGTGACTCTCGAAGCGACGGTCATGGCGCGCATCGTTTCGTCTCTTGTGAATTTCAGCATCAACCGCAACGTGGTCTTCCGCAACGGCGGCAGCGTGTGGAAGACACTTTTGAAGTATTATGCCTTTGCCATTCCCGTGATGTTCGTCTCCGCGGGCGGCGTCTCTCTGCTCGGGCATATCTTCAGTGCGAACGCCGCGTGGCTGAGAACGATATTCAAGATGATAATTGACACCGTGATCTACTTCATCGGCTTCCGTGTTCAGCGCGAATGGGTGTTCAGACAGTCGCCCGCCGACGGGAAGAAGTCATAAACACTGCGCGGAATCGCGCCGGTCCCCCCAATTTTGTCTCCCGCACCCTCGTGCGGCTGAAGAAAGGTAAAACGGTATTTAAATCAAAATGAAAGTAAAAAACAAAAAGCGCGTAAATGCGAGCAGTATCGTCAAGAGAGTATTCATCTCCATCGGTCTGACACTTGTTCTGATCCTTGCAATGGTATATTCCCTTGTGTTTGCCGTGGCGCACGGCCCCAGCATCACGCTGCGGAACACGCTCGTCAACATGGCAATGCAGGCAAGCGCCACAAAATGGGTGCCGAAGCTCGTGCTCTCCGCCTCCGAGGTCGATGCGATCGTTGAAGGCGCCAAGCCGCAGGATATCGTAATAGACACTCCGCCCGAGACCGAGGGTGTGCAGCGTATAAGAATAGATGCGGAAGGCACACATATTGAACCTGTCACAACTCCGAGCGACCCCGACGACCCGTCGGCACCGACGGAGATCGACTGGTCAAAGGCGGTCGACGGCATATACTTTGAGATCATAAACGCACCGCACTGCCGTGCATATATTACCGTGATAAAGGATCCCTCACGCGTTTACACAGCAACGGCAAGCTCGTTTAACGGTGCAAAAGCCGGCATGCACTTTTGGGATCTCGCCAAGCGCGACAACGTTTTGGTGGCGATAAACGGCGGTGAGTACCCCGATAACGGCGGCGGCGGAAACGGCAGCGTACCCATAGGCATCACCTATTCAAAAGGAAAATGCGTGTATGAGGACAAATACACCCAGCGCACCTTCATGGGCTTTGACAAAAACAATAACATGGTGCTGCGCGAGGGCATGACACGCGATTTGGCAGAAAGCCTCGGCGTGCGCGACGGAGTGTGCTTTCAGACCAACAATATACTCATCCAGAAAAACGGAGACAAGCTCACGGTCAGAAGACGCAATGACTCTGCCGCCTCGCAGCGCACCGCAATAGGTCAGCGCGAGGACGGTGCCGTCATCTTCATCGTCACCGACGGACGCACTCCCGCCAGCCTCGGCGCTTCGTTCAACGATATGATCGACCTGATGCTGCGCTACGGTGCCGTCAATGCCGGAATGCTTGACGGCGGCTCATCGTCCATGCTCTACTACCGCGATTACTACAACACCTACAATATTGATGTGTCCACACTCGATAAATATCAGAAGATGGGTCTTGTGAACATATACAAGGCGTTCACCACGCCGCGTGCTATACCCACCTATTTCGCCGTAGGAGGCAACTGATGACGACAAACACTGATAACCGCGGGACCGCAGACCGCAGGAAGATAAAGCGTCGCATTCAGGAGGACAAACGTCCCATCGGGAGCAGCAAGGGCAAGCTCGGCACACCTGCCGTGGGCACCGGACCCGTTTTTTGGCTGGTGTGGCTCATAATACTCGTCGTGATTCTCGTGGCATGGGCGATCGTGCTGCGCAATGTCAGCGGGCTGTTGGTCGAATATGAGGAAGCACAGCCGAAATACGAGGCTGAACACATATTCAACGAATATTTCAAATCGGGCGATTACGAATATCTGATCACGCATGCCGATAACATCAAGATCTCTCCGGCAGAGGACCTTGACAAGGTGGTCGCATATGTCGGCGGACTGTTTGACGGAATTGACGGCGAATGGACTCTGACACAGACGGCATCGGCGGAGGCTGATGTGCTTAAATTCACGGTGTCGATAGGAACACACCATGTGGCTGACTTCTCACTTGTCAAGAGCGGAAAGGTCAGCACCAAGCTGAAAACAGATCTTTATAAGCTCGGCAGCATAGACCTCGACGTGTCCGCCACGCACGGCGCAAACATTTACGCTCCGATAAATGCGATAGTAAAGGTCAACGGACGTGCTCTCGGCAGCGATTTCAGGTATGGCGATCCCGTTGTGCTTGACGAAGCGGTATACTTCCCTGCCGGCGATGCGTCGGTGCGCACGATGCAGAACTACTTCATCGACGGGCTTTTCCTTGAACCGGAGATAACCGTGACCTCAGCCGACGGCAGCGTTGAATACACGCTGAGCCACGACGAAGAGCATGCCTCGTGGCGTGCCGACGGTGATTACATAAATCGTCTTGTGCTCGACTACAACAAAGCGATAGAAGATGAAAAAGCGCGCCGTGAAGAGGAACGCAAGCGTGAGAATGATGCCATACGTGCCGATATCGGTCCATATGTCGTGAAAGCCGTTCAGACATTCGCCGAATGGATGCAAAACGAAACGAACACGGCTACCCGCAACAAGTATTTCGACACCTCGTCCGAATACTTCCGTTCCATAGGCAAGCTTGTAAGTCAGAGCTACATAATGGATCACAAAGGACATCGCTTCGACGACGTGATAGACGAAAATTACCGTTATGTCAATGACGACAAGACCGCCATCGCAGCTCACGTCAAGTTTACTCACGTGCTGTTCGACTGCTACGACAAATACGCCGACAAGAGCTACCCCGAGTGGAAAAACGTTGTTGACGTTACGGTCTACCTTCACCTTGTGGAAGGCAAGTGGCTCATTTACGATATCAGAAACGACTGATGTGCGACAGCAGCAGAGTGAAATGAAAGGAAAAGCAACATGGACGCTATATACAGATTTGATTATTCGATCCTGAATTACATCAACGAAAATATGCACACCCCGTTTTTCGACAAGTTCTTTGCGATCATCACCCACCTTGCCGATGCGGGCTGGTTCTGGATAGCGCTTGCAGTGGTCCTTCTCTGCTTCAAGCGCACAAGAAAGACCGGGCTTGTGATGGGCGGTGCGCTCGTGCTCGGGCTGATCTTCGGCAACGGCATTCTCAAGCCTCTGATAAACCGCATACGCCCGTATGACAACGCGGCGTGGGATCCGATCGTAACGCGCGCGACGCTGCTCATAAAGCCGCCGCACGACGCCTCGTTCCCCTCCGGGCACACGCTCGCCTCGTTTGAGGGCGCGTTCGGGATCTTCCTTTGCAACAAAAAATGGGGCATCCCGGCACTCGTGCTGGCGCTGCTTATCGCATTCTCAAGACTGTATTTCTTCATTCACTACCCCACAGACGTGTTCGGCGGACTCGTGCTCGGCATCGGATTTGCCGTCGTGTCCTTCTGCGTAATGAACGTACTGTGGAAAAAGATACCCGATAAGGTCAAAAACCTCGGGATATAAAAAGATATAAAAAGCAGGGGCTGTTAAAAACTCAACGTTTTTAACAGCCCCTAAAAATGCCGGGCTTGATCCTGGCATTTTTGTGTGAGCCCGCGCTTGGTCCGAAATCACACTCCCTCAGTCGCCTGCGGCGACAGCTTCTCCGTGAGGGAGTCACGGCAAAACTCCGAGCTTTACTTCATGGGTACTGCCGTAGGGGAGGTTTTGCCGCAGCGGGATCTTCCTTTTATCTTTGTTATCCTGTTTTTTACTCCCTCAGTCGCCTCCGGCGACAGCTCCCTCACGAGGGAGCCTCGGCAAGATTTCGAGCTTCATTTTGCTGCGTCTGAAAGAGATCAATACTTTGTGCGTTTGTGCGATTTTAAATTCTATGCAAAAGTCATGGTATTCGCAGGCATTAAGCAAGCCTCCCTCACCGAAGGAGGGTGACCGCGCAGCGGTGGAAGGAGTTTTCTTTTAAACTCGGGTGGTGTTGGAGCAGATTTTTAGCTTCATATCCCGATGGTGGCGTAAATTCAAATCCATATCTCACTACACGGCAGCGACCGTAGGGGAGGCAGCCGTTAGCCAACGTTCCGTCAACGGACGTGAACCGACGAAAAGGTCCGGATATCGTATCCGCCCCGAAAAACGATCAGCGGCGGTGCCAAAACTCAAAGTGAGTTTTTGGCACCGCCGTTGCGATGGGTCATGACGCCGCTTCGTCGCGGGCGCGTTTTTTCTTTATTTCTGCCTCTGCGGTCATTTCTTTGACCTTCATGAGCCTTGCGCGGCTTCCGCGCTCATCCTCGTCGAGCTTCATCGAGATCGTTTTGATCGACTCAAGATATCTCGGCATGAGGATGTACTCAAGCGCGTTCACGCGGCGGCGGGTGCGTTCGATCTCGCCCGCCAGAAGCTGTGCGGTCTTTTCAAGCTCGGCAAGCTTTATCATGTCGGCGGAAAGTGACGAAAGCTCCTCGAGAGCCGCGTCAAGTCCCGCGGGCGTGAACGCCATGCCGTAGCCGATACCGACGGTTATGTCGCCGCCCTCAAATACCGGAACGGTTACGCCCATCGTGCGCGTCGTATCCACGCTGATGAGATTTTCGCCTGTCGGGGCTATGAGAGCCTCCTCGAGCATTTTCGGGTTTCCGACGGCTCCCGCCGCCGTAAAAGAGCTGTAATACGCTCTCAGCCGTTTTTCGACCTTTTCGCGGAGCGCCTTATTCTCTCTCACCGTCTCAAGGAAGTTCTTCATCAGCTCGTCGCGTTTATCCTTGAGCAGCTTATGCCCGCGGCGCGCCGCGGCATAGCGCGTTTTGAGCCTTTTCAGCTCCATGCGCGTAGGACTTACATTGGTTGCTGCCATTTTCGGGGCGCACCTCCGTTTCTGCGGGAATTATCTGTCCCCGGCACTGTCTTTTTTGTTGCCGGGCCAGTACTTTTCGATGAATTCGGGCTTTATACGCTTCATCTCGCTCTTGGGGAGGATGGAGAGCAGCTCCCAGCCGAGGTCAAGCGTTTCTTCTATCGAGCGGTTCTCATAGAAGCCCTGATTGATATATCTCGCCTCAAATTCATCGGCAAATTTTGCGTATAGTCTGTCCATCGGTGTCAGAGCCGACTCGCCGAGAACGACCATAAGCTCCTTTGCCTCGCGGCCGCGCGCATAGCTCGAGAAGAGCTGGTTCATAACTCCCGAGTGATCCTCGCGCGTTCTGCCCTTGCCTATGCCCTTGTCCTTAAGACGCGACAGAGACGGCAGGACATCGACCGGCGGCATATAGCCCTTGCGGTACATCTCGCGCGACAGGATTATCTGTCCCTCGGTGATGTAGCCGGTAAGGTCGGGGATCGGGTGCGTTTTATCGTCCTCGGGCATGGTGAGGATCGGGATCATTGTGATCGAACCCTCGGAGCCCGCCTTGCGTCCCGCGCGTTCGTACATCGTTGCAAGGTCGGTGTACATATATCCGGGATAGCCGCGGCGTCCGGGGACCTCACGGCGTGCCGCCGACACCTCGCGCAGCGCCTCGGCGTAGTTCGTGATATCGGTGATGATGACGAGCACGTGCATCCCGAGGTCGAACGCAAGGTACTCCGCGGCGGTAAGCGCCATTCGCGGGGTGGATATACGCTCGATAGCCGGGTCGGAAGCAAGGTTGCAGAACATTACCGTGCGCCCGATAGCGCCCGTGCGTTTGAAGTCGTTGATGAAGAAATCGGCTTCTTCAAACGTGATACCGACTGCTGCGAAAACAACGGCGAAATTCGACTTCTCGTTGCCGTCGCCTATGACCTTTGCCTGACGCGCTATCTGCGCCGCAAGGTCGGCGTGAGGCAGACCGGAGCCGGAGAATATCGGCAGCTTCTGCCCGCGAACGAGCGTGTTGAGCCCGTCTATGGTCGAAATACCCGTCTGAATGAACTCGGAGGGATAATATCTTGCCGCCGGGTTGATAGGCGTGCCGTTGATATCACAGTATTTTTCGGGGATTATCCGCGCACCGCCGTCTATCGGCTCACCCATGCCGTTGAAAACTCTGCCCATGATGTCGGGAGAAACGGCAAGGCGCACACCGTGACCGGTAAATCTCACGCGGCTCTCGGAAAGGTTGATGCCCGCTGCGGACTCGAAAAGCTGCACGAGCACGTCGCTGCCGTTGACCTCAAGCACGCGGCAGCGGCGGATAGAACCGTCAGCCATTACTATTTCGCCGAGCTCGTCGTATTTGACGCCCTCAACGCTCTTTATCAGCATAAGAGGGCCCGCGACTTCTTCGATGGTCTTGTATTCCTTTATCATCCTCGTCACCCCTTATGCTTTCGGTATCGCGGCTTCAAGCTCGGATTCGAGCTCTGCCTCGATCTTTTCGAATTCAGGCGCATAGCTGTCGTTCGGCAGCGCCTTGGCGCGTCCTATCTTTTCACGCACCGGAAGTTCCGCTATCTCCTCTATCGCGGCGCCGCGCTCAAGCGCACGGCGGCTCTTGTCCTCAAAGCTGAATATGAGGCGAAGCAGACGGCTCTGCTTTTCAAGCGGAGAGTAGCTGTCGTTGTCACTCATTGCATCCTGCTGCAGGAAGTCCTCACGCAGCGAGCGTGCGACCTCAAGCGTCAGGCGGTCGGTCGGCGAAAGTGCATCGGCGCCGATGAGCTGTACGATCTCGTTCAGTTCGGCCTCGGTCTGAAGCGTTTTGAGGCAGCGCTGTGTGAGCGCCATCCAGTCGCGCGACACGTTTTCGGAGAACCAGCCGGTCAGTCTTTCGCGGTATAGCGAATAGGAGTTGAGCCAGTTGATAGCCGGGAAGTGACGGCGGTAGGCAAGAGAGGAGTCAAGCCCCCAGAACACCTTGACGATACGCAGCGTCGCCTGCGTGACAGGCTCGGAGATATCGCCGCCGGCGGGAGAGACCGCGCCGATAGCCGACAGAGCGCCCTCGCGCCCATCGGAGCCGAGGCAGGTGACCTTGCCGGCGCGCTCGTAGAACTGAGCAAGACGCGAGGTGAGGTATGCGGGATAGCCTTCCTCACCGGGCATTTCTTCAAGTCTGCCCGACATTTCGCGCAGAGCCTCAGCCCAACGCGAGGTAGAGTCGGCTATTACCGCAACGGTATAGCCCATATCGCGGTAATATTCCGCGATCGTGATGCCGGTGTAGATGGACGCCTCACGCGCCGCGACCGGCATATCGGATGTGTTTGCAATAAGAACGGTGCGCTCCATGAGCGATCTGCCGGTGCGCGGGTCGCGCAGCTCGGGGAACTCGCGCAGAACGTCCGTCATCTCGTTTCCGCGCTCGCCGCAGCCGATGTAGACCACAAGGTCAACGTTGCTCCATTTTGCGAGCTGATGCTGAACGACCGTTTTGCCCGAACCGAAGGGTCCCGGCACGCACGCCGTGCCGCCGCGCGCTATCGGGAAGAGCGAGTCTATCGAACGCTGACCGGTCACCATAGGCTCGGTGGGCGGGAGCTTACCCGCGTGCGGACGCGCCACACGGACGGGCCATTTCTGCATGAGCGTGAGGTCATGCGTGTTTCCTTCGTCGTCCTCGAGCGTGCCGATCTTGTCGGTCACACGATAGTCGCCGGTGCGGAGGGAGAGCAGAGTGCCCTTCATGCCCGGAGGGACCATCACCTTATGAACGAGAGCCTCGCTCTCGTTGACCGTGCCGAGGATATCGCCGCCGCCGACACGCGCACCGCGCTGAGCCGTGGCTTCGAAATGCCACACCTTTTCGCGGTCAAGAGCCGGCGAGACTATGCCGCGCGTAAGGTTTGAGCCTGCCATTTCACGCAGCTTTTCAAGCGGGCGCTGAATGCCGTCATATATGTTCCCGATAAGACCGGGCCCCAGCTCGACCGACAGCGGCGCTCCGGTCGAAGCCACAACGTCGCCGCGCCCGAGTCCCGCGGTCTCCTCATAGACCTGGACCGACGCACGGTCGCCGTGCATTTCGATTATCTCACCGATCAGCTTGTCCTTGCCGACGTGAACGACGTCGAACATATCGGCGCGCTTCATTCCCTCGGCTATGACAAGAGGACCTGATACCTTTAAGATCTTTCCTTCGATCAATTCCATTTCATTTCATGCCTTTCTCGGCTATTTGCGCCCCCAAGGGTCGGCGGACGGCGCAAGGTCCGCCTTTTTTTACAGGATGTCGCTGCCCACGGCGCGCTTCACGCGGTCGTGAAGTGCCTTCATGCCGAAGCCGACGTCGCTCGACGCCGATGGTATCGGCAGTATCGCGGGCGTGGGTGCATCGTCGAATTTTGCTATATCGTCCGCAAGCTCCGCGGCATACGCCTCGGTTATGAATATAACGGCATATCCGCCGTCGGAAACGCCACCGCTTCCCGTCCCCGCCGTCGCACGGCGCAGCGCTTCGCGCGCCGCCTCGGTGTCGGCAGCTTCGAGAACGGTAAAGCCCAGAGCCGAAAAGCCAAGGATATCCTGTCTGCCGCCTATTACTGCTACTTTATACATGGCACACCTCTCTTACGGCACGAGCCTGAGCCTTTCGCTTATCAGCGAACGGTCGTCTCCCGCCGCGATACCCGACAGGATCACGCGCAGGTTTTTGATCTCATACTCAAGCGCGGCGATATACGCTATGACGGGATATGCCCCGAGGAGCTTCATGCCCGTTATGCCGTCAACAGTGCTGCGCAGGTCGTTGTCGAGCGCAAGGGATACTCTCTCGAGCGCCTCGGCATCCTTTCCCGCCGCAGATATCGCACGGGCGGCTGCGGTATATCCCGCATCCTCCGCGAGCTTTGCCACGGCTTTTGCGTCAGCCGCATCGCGCAGCTCGCTCATGCCTATCCTGCCGCCCCATATGACGGAATCGTCAAACACGGCGCGGCGCAGCTCACCGTCGCGCAGCCTTTGCGTGCGCAGCGCGGTGAGGAGGTTGGTAAAGTCGGTCTTGCGTTCGAGAAGAGACACGACCTCGCGTATGCCGGTCGCCTTTGCCGCCGCACGCATATCCGCAAAGCAGGCACGGTCAAGCAGCGAATCGACCGTTCTTGAGCTGCCGCTCTTGCCGAGTGCGTCGGCTGCCGCCTCTGCCCCCTTTGCCATATTCGGCAGGAGTGCGGAAAGACCGGAAAAATCGTTTTTTTCGACCGCCGCGATCACGTCGTCTGCGGGAACGACCCCGCATCTTATCATGAGCAGCGCGGCATCTCTGCCGCCGGCGCGGCATTTGAGAGCCGATTTGATATTGTTGCAGTCGTATTTCAGTCTGCAAAGACGCGCAAGCGGCGTGCTCGGACAGAATGAAAGAAGCGTTTCGTATCTTTCGGCAAGATAGGAGGTGAGCACCGACTCGGTATCCGCGCCTGCGGATGCGTCAAAGCCGTATTCGGCAATGCGCGCCATAACGTCCGCCGTGTCGCGCGCGTCGGCAAGCTCGTGCATCCTTGCGTCGGGGATGAGCTCGAGCGACATGGCAGAGACCTTTGCCGCAGCGTAGCGGTAATCCTCCTCGCGGTATCTTGCCGCCCTTGTCTTTGCCTCACCCATTGTTTTTTTCCTTTTCGCCGCCGAAAAGGATCCGGCAGACGTCGCCCTCAAGCGCGGGGCGCACCTCGGATATCAGAGCTGCCACCGAGCAGTCGGTGCGCGTGTCGCCCGAATCGAGCAGGAGCCCGCCGCCGATACGCGCCTCGGAATCCGAAAGCTTCCACTCTATCCCGTTCTTCTCGGAGGAAAGCTGCGCTATGAGCGCCTTGCCGAAGCTCACGCGGTCGGAGCGGTTGAGCGTTACCGTGCATTCGCCGGTAAGCCCGCGCGACGCCTCGCGCGCAAGAGCCACAAGAAACCCGAGATAGTTTTCACTCGGCATGCCGCATATTTTTTTCTCTGCCTCACCGAAAACGGCGTCTATGGCGCGGCATCTGCCCGCAAGCAGTATCCCGCGTCTTTCGGTCTCGGCTTCGGCGCGCGCGCGGGAGACTACGCTCTCGCTCTCGGCGTCAGCCGCATCCTCGGCGTCGGCGCTTATCTTTGCCGCCTTTTCCTTTGCGGCGGCAATTATCGCCGCGCATTCGGCATCAGCCTCGGCAAGTATCCGTGCGGCATCCGCCTCGGCAGAGGCGATTATTTTGTTTGTTACCTTTTCAAGTCCCACCATAGGTTTTGCTGCCTTTCACGGTTTTATCGGAAAGCCCGCGGATCAAAGGTTGCCGGGATAGGAAACGACGAGCAGGAAGGACGCGATAAGAGACAGCAGAGCGTAAAGCTCGACCATAGCGGTCGCGGTGACAGCCTTACCGGACGCCTCGGGACGCTTTGCGACCATTGCGATACCGGCGGATGCTACGCGACCCTGACGGATAGCAGAGTGATAACCGCAGAATGCAATGGGAAGGCAGGCAAACAGGTAGTAAAGACCGCCGCCTATGGTCGTTACGCGATCGCCGCCGAGAATGCCGATGTTCATCATTACCATGAAGGCAACAATGAAGCCGTAAATGCCCTGAGTTGCGGGAAGAGCCTGAAGCAGGAACGCCTTACCGAACTTGGAGGGGTCCTCGGAGAGAAGTCCGTTAAGGGATTCACCGACCGAACCGACCGCTTTTGCGCTTCCCATACCGGGAAGGACGACGGCAAGCGCCGCGCCGATGAGGGCAAGTCCCTCACCTGTTGTCAGAGAGCTAAGAAATTCAGCGAAATTCATGGTTTTGTTTCTCCTTGAATGTATATGATGTGTTTTTTAGGATATCTGATCTTGTGCCGGCATGTCATAGTCGGAATATCTCTCCGACGGTTCGGCGGGCGCGTAAGGTCTGCCGCCGTCCTCGTAGAATTTTCCGAAAAATTCAATGTACTGAAGCCGGCTCGTGTGAACAAATGAGCCGAGTGTGCTGAGGGCAAGGTTGATCGTATGCCCGACAATGAACACAAATATCATTCCGACCACTACCGAGATCGGGCTTGAGCCCATTGTGCCGAGGATGTTCATGACCTGCGCCAGAACGCTGCCCGACAGCGCAAGTGCGAGAATTCTTGAATAAGACAGGATGTCAGAGCCGAAGCTAACAATACCGTAAAGTGCAAGAAAGCCCTTGGGTATCCGCATGAGAATATTTTTCTCTTTGCGTCCGCCCGTCAGAACTATCGCCGCGGCAGCGCCGATGGCGATCCACTTGCCGACCGACGGAACGATGATAAGCATTATAAGTCCGCCGTAAAGCGCCCAGAAAAGCGCATAATCGCATATGGCGTCAACCGGTGAAGCCTTCCATACTATCGAGAACTTTATCGCCTGCCCCGCCACAAGGTGAACAAAGCCGAGCGCGAGCGCGATGAGGAGGAAGGTCGTGGGTTCAGCCACCGGATCAACCACAATAGCCAGCGTTGACGGCAGCTCCGCCTCCGGGTTGAAAGCTCTGATGAGTGCCAACGGCATATCTCCGAAATAACCGCCGAAAAGCACGCCCGTTATAATGCTTCCGATACCGCAGAACGCGAACATACGGAAGGGCGCGGCTTTTTCCGGCTTCATATGAAGCAACCGCGGGATAAGGAAGCCGCCGACGGCAAGCAACAGCCCGTAGCCCACATCCGCAAACATCATCGCAAAGAAGAGGACGTAGAAGAAGCTCATTATAAACGTCGGATCGAACGTGCCGTAAGCGGGGAGCGAATACATCGCCACGACCCACTCGAAGCAGGAGGCAAAGCGGTTGTTTTCAAGCTTTACGGGAACATCGTCGCCCGGCTCCGGATCGCAAAATTCGTAAGCGCAGCCGAGCTCCTCAAGCGCGGTGCCGAGCTTTTCGGCTCTCTTTGCGGGCACCCACCCGCGAAGCAGCACACAGCTACCGGTCGCAAGCATTTTTTCCTTCACGCGCTCGGTGACGAGCTCGGTCGAAACGGTGTCCCAAAGGAGCCGCAGATCGTCGAGCCGCCCGGCAAGCCCGCAGAGCGTCTGCTTTATATCCTCGCGCTCGGTGTTAAGGGCTGCGGTGCGTTCGCGCTCGACGTTCATGATATCCTCGGCGCTTCCGCAGCCGTCGGGAAATACCGCCCGCACGAACCCCGCCGAATTCAGACGGCGCAAAAGCTCGTCCGCATCGGCATTTTCGGCAACGAACATGACATATGCCGCAGTCGGATCTTTTCCGACAATGCGCCACGCAGCGGCAAGACCGTCAAGCCTTGTGTCGAGCGCGGCGGACTCGGCAGCCATAAGCGGCATACTGCCGAAGAAAAGACGCGTGCGGGCGGTGCCCGCCGTGTCAAGCGCGAAGCCGCAGCCGAGCCACGGCTTTGCCGCGGTCATTTTCGATGCGGAATCGGCAAGCTCGCGCTCTATGGCGCCGAGACGCTTTGTCATTCCGTTTATGCGGTCGGCTGCCGCCGCCGCATCGGACCGCACCCCGCCGCGGTCGGCGGCGAACGCCTCGCGGTCGGCTTTTATCGCGGGCGCGGCTGCAAGCCCGCCCTTCTTTTTGCTGTATGGATAAAGCGGCTCCATTGCCGATTCGATGCCCGCAAGCCGGCTCTCGCATTCGCGTATGCGCGCCGACGGATCGTATTTTGCAAGATACTTGTCCGTTTCGGGCGAGAGCACGTCCACATCAACGCACCGTGAACGGACGAGCCGTTTTGTCACAGCGTCGGCATCGGCGGCGTAAGCCCACACCGTCAGCCGTTTCATCACGCACGTAGACATTTTTCAACGATCTCCCAGTAAATCATTTTCACCGCCTCGTCAGAATTTGAACCCGCGGCGGCTCCTATCGCGGCTGCCTCGCTGCGTGCGGCATAGGCGCCCGACTTTACGAGCTCGTCCGCGCGGCGCGTGACGTCGGCTACCGTTCCGGCTGCCTCGGCGTGCGCCTCCTTCTCTGCCCGGGTCACGAGCTCATCAGCCTGCGCGTGGGCTGCGGCAATGCGCTCCCGCGCCGTTTTTTCGGCGTCGGCGCGTATTTTATCCGCTTTTTCCTCGGCGATCCTGATCTCTCTCAGTGAATCCATTGTCATTCTGTGATCTATCCTTTCCCCTGTTTCCGTCAGGCTCAGGTCATATTTCGGTCAGCGCAAGACCGCTGCCCCGGCGGTCGTCATTCGATATCGACCGCCAAAAATTGCACCCTCATTATAGCACAAAAAAATGTGAGTGTCGACCGCTTTACCTTATTGTTGCAAATAATTTTGAAATCATTAAGTTTTCGTTCAGACAATCGCCGATATTTTCACAGCGCTCTTTTATGCCGTCGGCGGTAAATTCAAGATGCAGCGCCTTGCCGTCGCGGGTAAAGCAGATAGCCCCGCCTCCGTTTCCGCCGCGCCCGCAGACAGGCATGAGACGCCCGTCCGACGTTCTGAAATTCTGCGCCGACACATTCCCGCCGACCACCCGGCTGCCGCGCGTGGCGAGCACCCTTCCCGCGACGGAAATAAACGACGGCGAGCAAAATCCCGGCTCGAACATCGCGCAGATGCGGAATCGGCGGAACCTGAAACGACGCGCAGGGTCGGGGTCGCTCTCATATGCCGCGAGAGCAGCTTCGTGCCCCTCGTTCTCCGCCCATGCGAGAAAGCGCTCTGCCATTTCGCGGTAAAGCGCGTTTATGCGTTCAAGTCCGGTCTTTTCCTCCGCGGAGAAGACCGGATACGAGATATCCGCCGTGATGAGCGGCACATCGGCGCCGAACGTTCTGCGGACGCGCTCGACGGAATACTCCGGAGGGTCGCCGGGAAAGCGCCGGGAAAGCTCAAAACCTTCATACTTATTCATATAGCCCATAAGCGCGCCTCCGCAATGCACAGCACAGGGCAAAAAAGCCGGATCGGTGACGGCATGAATTTTTTTTGCCCTACTCCATAAATACTATTCGCACAGACGCCGCCGTTATGCCAAACATATTAAGGCAAGATTTCGCCTCCGTCATTGACAACCGTGAAAAATATGATATAATTTAGTTAACGACTTGAAAGGAAAGGTACAAACGGCATGAATATTCAGTATGCACCGCCCGTCACGCCTCCCGTGCTTTCGATAAAGCATCTTTCGAAGCAGTTCGGGGCGCGGCGGATACTCACCGATATAAGCCTTGATATTCCGTCCGGCGAAATATTCGGCTTTCTCGGCCCGAACGGCTCCGGAAAGACAACGACCATAAAGCTGATGCTCGGGCTGCTAAACATCGACAGCGGCGAGATAAGCATTTGCGGTCATGATGTTAAAAATGATTTTGAAGCAGCGATGTCATGCGTCGGCGGTATAATCGAAAACCCGGAGATGTACAAATATCTCTCGGGCAAAGAAAACCTCGAGCTTTACCGCCGTATGTACGACAATGTGCCGCGTGAGCGCATCGACGAGCTGATAAAGCTCGTCCGTCTTGAAGCGCGCGCCGACGACAAGATAGCAAAATACTCCCTCGGCATGCGTCAGCGCCTCGGCGTGGCGCAGGCACTGCTCAACCGTCCGCGCCTGCTCGTGCTGGACGAGCCGACGAACGGGCTCGACCCCGCCGGCATAAAGGAGCTGCGCGATATCCTCAAGGAGCTGTCGCACAAGGAAAACGTCGCCGTGTTCGTTTCAAGCCATCAGTTGGCAGAGCTCGATCTCATGTGCGACCGCGTTGGCATTCTCGACCGCGGCGTGCTTCTGCGCACCATGTCGATCGAGGAGGTCAGACGCGCGGGCAGCGGCAACAGAGATGTGATCGAGATAGTGATACCCGAGGCGCAAAACGGCGCTGCTGCGGTCGCAGCGGGCACGCTCGGCGAGGACGTGACCGTTGAAACGGTCAACGGCAAACTGCACGTGACGCTCGGCAGCGGCAAAACGCCCGAGCTCGTGCGTGCGCTCGTTGCCGCTGGCTGCGACATTTCGTCGGTAACGCCGGTAACTCATTCGCTCGAGGACGTCTTCCTTGAAGCGACAAAAATATATACGCCCGCGGGAGGCGGCGGAAGTGCGGGATATACCCCGCAGATGCCCGTCCCGACACCCGACGCGGCAGAAGAGGAGGCGAAGGAAGCAAAATGAACGGATTCGGACGTCTTATCGGCAACGAAAACAAAAAGGTCGTAAAGCAGACCGGCCTCTGCGTTATACTTATAATCATTGCGGTGCTGACCGCGCTTTCCCCCGTCCTCGGATTTGTGATAAAAATTTCGACCTCGCGCGACTACACCGAATATCTTTACAATACCGACAACCTCGACGAATTTATAAGAGAAGCCGAGGAAAACGGCGACAAACTCAGTGCCGCCTACTACGGCATTTACAGATCGACCGTTGAATTTTTCACCGACAACGATATAAACTCCGAGTGGCAGATCGATGCGTTCCGCACCGACTACACGCAACGCCTCGGAACGCTCCGCGCGCTCGAGCTTATCGACTCCGGCAGCTTTACCGCCGACCAGGTGTACAACTCGCCGCTCAACTCGTTCATTTATCGGCTGATGTACGAAACGAACTACACCATCGACGATACCTTTGATACCGTAGATACCGTAGATACCGATGATGTCGATAATACATACGAGAATGATCTCAACGATCCCGCCGTCGTCAAAAAGCTGCTTGCGGAGGCACGCGCAGCCCTTGACGAGCTTCAAAAGAACATACTCTCATTCTCCCTTGCCGATTATTACGATCAGAGCCTTGCCAAAGCTCAGAGCAACAGGGATATGTACGCCGACGAGCTTGAAAAATACCGCGACGGCACAATAAAAGCGCATGAGAGCAAAAATGCGCAGCTTGACGACGACTATCAGAAATATTACACCGAGGTGGCAGAGCTGAACCTTGAAGCCGCCGAGCTCAAGCTCTGGTGCTGGAAGCAGCTCAGAGAAAACCTGTGGGCATACGGCAGCTGGCAATACCTCACCGTCGCATCAAGATCCGGTCCGCTCGAATCGCTGCCGTCTCAATCGACCTCATGCGTCGCAATGGCGGAAAACGTATTCATCGACTCCGGTGTCGTCGATCGCTACGGCTCATACAATGACTACCTCAAATCGGTCACCAAAAATGCTTCACTCGTATCGGCGGCACGCGACGAGGTGCGTTACAGCCTCGAAAACGGCATACCGATAAAGGGAATGTACCCCGATTCGACAAAGGATGAATTCATATCCGTGTTCACGACCTCATCCGGAATGCTCATTATCTTCACCATCATCCTTGCGGGCATGACGCTTTCGAACGAATACACCTCCGGCACCGTGCGTCTCCTGCTCATTCGCCCGCGCAGCCGTGCAAAGATCCTCGCCTCAAAGCTGCTCTCCGTGTTTATCTGGTGGATCGGCGCAACGGTAGTCGCCGCGTTGATGCTTGCCCTTGAATGTATGCTCTTCTTCGGCATCGGCGATATATTTATGCCCGACATCTGCGTCATAGGCGGGAAGGTGCTCTCCGTACCCTCCTTCGTTATGCTCGCATGGCGGATACTGCTCACAATACTCTCGGCTGCTCCCATCGTGATGTTCGCGCTCCTTATTTCGACGCTCATAAAGAAGGCGGCACTCCCCATAGCGCTTTCCATGATGGCGCGCTTCGGCACATCAATGGCTACTACCATTGCCGTCCTTGTCAACTCCGAGCTGCCGCGCGCACATCTCGAATACACCCCTCTCCCCTATCTTGACCTTACGAAGTTCATCGGCAGCCCGGTCGAGCTGTTCGTGCAATCGAGCGACTTCGATATCGGCGACATCTTCGGCACGATGAGCGGTTATTCGATGATGGCGAGCGGACCTTACAGCCTTGCCGTCGGAGTTATATGGATGGTTGCCCTCGCGGCGATAATGACCGTTCTCTCCTTTGTCTCATTCGGCAAGCAGCAGATCAAGAGCTGATCTTTGGCTGTCGCTTTAACCCACAATACCGTGCGCAGCACATCACAATACATAACAGAAAGGTATCAAAAAATGACATCATTCGACATTAAAAAGGACGCCGCCGAGCGGATAATCATAGTCGCTCACCGCGGCTCGTGCGGAGGAAACATCCCCTGCAACACCATGGCGGCATACGAGATCGCCGTAAAACACGGCGCCGATATGATAGAGGTCGACGTGAGCAAGAGCGCCGACGGAACGCTCTGGATACTGCACCCGAAGATGGAGTACGTCCACCTCAACTACATCGGCACCGAATTCGCACAGCGTCTGCCCGATATGCACGACGACGAGATACGCCGCCTGCGCTATGTCAGCGCCGATCGCGCCTACACCGAGTGGCCGCTCTGCACTCTCGACGAGGTATTTGACCGCTTCAAGGGTCGCTGCTACATCAATATCGACAAGTTCTGGGAGAACCCGCGCGAGATATCCGACGCCATCCGCGCCCACGGCATGGAAGAGCAGATAATCGCCAAGACATCGCCGAAGCCCGAGCTTTTCGACATCATCGAGGAATACGGTCACGGCATCCAGTACCTGCCTATACTCAAGAAGGACGAGGGCGTGCACGAGGAGCTTATGCACCGCAATATCAGATATGTCGGCGCCGAGGTCGTTTATGCGGATGAGAACGCATACGTCGCAAGCCGCGAATTTATCGACAAGCTGCACGGAGACGGCAAGCTCGTATGGGCAAACGCCATTCTCTACAACTACAAGGTGCCGCTTGCCGCGGGACACTCCGACGACGTTTCTCTTGTCAAGGATCCCGCTCTCGGCTGGGGTTGGCTCGCCGACCGCGGCTATGACATCATCCAGACAGACTGGGTGCTCGCAATGGCAAAATATCTCGAAGAAAGCGGCAAGAGATACCGCAAATAAGACAGCATAGCAAACATATAAAACCCCGCGTGGCATTCCCGACAGTCGTCGGGAGCACACGCGGGGCGTTCCGTATATTTGCTTATCCGAAGGCAGCTATCATATCGTCAAGCTTTGCCTGAAGAGCTGCAAGACTTGCGCTGTATGTGCGCGCAAAGTTTGGGTTGTTCTTGCATATCGCGGTGCGGAACATCGAATATGTAAGATTGGCGAGCGCATCGCTGTATGTCCTGCCGAGATCAAAGCTGACGCCGGCACGGGCGATATCAAATGTCTTGGCGGCAACGGCATCGGTCGTGTATCTCGTTTTCATCGTAACGTCAAACAGGGCGGGAGTTATGATGCGGTAGCCCTCGGAGGAGAGGCACTCAAGCGTCATTGCGGCTGCCTCCGCGTGCGGGGCGGCAGCGGAGATCGCATAGAATGTGCACGGGAAGCCGAGGCAGGTGGAATAACCGTCCTGATCGGCGGTGTATTTCGGAATCGGAGCGATACCGTAAGCGAAAGCCGCATCGCCGAGGTCGCGGCTGGCGTATCTCGCACGGCTCATAAGGAACATTGCCCTGCCGCTCTGGAAAAGCGTGTTGCACTTGCTGCCGATATCGCATATCGGTTCGGCAAAATACGCGGCAATGAGAGTGACGACGTTTTGTGTGCGCTCACTGTTGAAGCTGTCGGATATGACCGGCTTGCCGTCCGCATCGCGGTCGAGCGTGCGCAGCCCCGCGCCGTAAAAGAACGGATCGGTGTGCATAGTGTTCGCAACAAAGCCGTATGTCGGATCGTCACCCGTCTGCATGCCGTCAACGGCGTGAGACATTTCGATCATTTTCGCGTATGTCCACGTGTTGTTGTCAACGCAGTCATAGGGGCTGCCCGCCGAGTTGGCGCTCATCATATCCTTGTTGAAATACATGACGTACATCATGTAAAGCAGGTTCGTGGAGAGATCTCCCGTTGCAAAAAAGAGCTTGTTGTTTATGGTCGATTCGGATATCAGCTTTTCGGGCCACCACGGAGCCGTGAAATCTATCGAACTGTGATCAAGCAGGTTGGCACAGAAGCCGCTCGTCGCCGCCGTCGCCATTGCAAGCGTGTAGCCCGCATAAATGTCAAACAGGCGGTCACCCGAGAAGTCGGCGCGTATCTTGGCGATATAGTCGGCACGCTTTGAGGCATTGCCGGGGGTACCTATAAAGTCAAGCTTTACGCCGAGGCGCTCCTCGACCTTTGCATTACGGCGGTTTATCGCTTCTTCGACCTTGCCGCCGTTTGTGTCCTCAACAAAAAATTCGGGGTTTTCAACATCAGACCAATAAAGGATCGTGACAGTCTCGCCGAGGTTGGTCTTTTCGGGGAGCGAGTCCTTGAGATAGCCTTGGGAATCGTACTTTCCCGCATCGGGGTCAACGGTCGTAACGGCTTCCGTGCCGGTGTCTTCGGTGTCATCCTGCCGGGCGCACGATGCCGCCATACACATGACCGAGGCAATAATGAGCAGAACGGCTGTAGCGGAGAGAAATGTCTTCGCAGCAGAGCTTTTTTTCATAGTATGGATCCCTTTCAGTAATATATTTGAAACCGCTGCGGCGCATGCCGGCACGCAGCCCATGCGATTATTTTACCATCCGCGCGGCGCCGTGTAAATAAAGATGCTATTATTTATATAAAAATCTTATTATGTTTCGCAGCGAAAAAAGGCGCCGTTCCGTCCTCGTTGACCTCGCAGCAAACCGAAAAATCGCCCGAAAAGCCGAAAAAAACGTCATTTTGCGACGCATCGGGGCTTGACCAGCACTGTCCGTCCTGATATAATAATAAAAGCAAAGCCCGCGTGCAAGCCATCGGCGGCGCACAGCGGACGAAAATATTATTTTTATATAAAAATATTACTCATTCTTTCTCGTTTTCTTATAAAAACGAAAAGACCGAAAGGCAGGGATCTGACAATGGCATCTGTACTCGACGGAAAAAAGCTCGTAGCCATCGGCGACTCGCTCATTCACGGCAACAAGCTGGGCCCCGACGCAACATGGGTCAATAAGCTTGCGGCACGCCACGGAATGACATGCCTCAACTACGGCATAAACGGCAACCCGGTCGCAAAGACCGACAGCGAGCCGACGCACCGGCATCCCCCGATGTGCGTGCGCTATGCCGACATGGAGGACGGCGCGGATTACGTCGTCGTGCTCGGCGGAGCAAACGACAGACGGCTCGATGTCCCGCTCGGCGATCCCGCACTGCGTGCCGACCGCTCATACCGCGACATTACGACGTTTTACGGAGCGCTCAACACCCTCATTGCGGGACTGACCGAAAAATATCCCAAAGCAAAGCTTCTTTTGCTTACCAACTACGACCGTTGGGCAAGCAAAAACAAGCTGGGGCTCTGCGACGTCGCGTACGTCGACGCGATGATAGAGGTCGCAGCACTCTGGGCGATCCCCTGCTTTGATAACTACCGCGCAAGCGGCATATCCTTCCGCAATCCGGCACAGCTCCCGTGGATCGACGAGGGGCTCGTCCTCGGCATCGGCGAGAACCACCACTTCTCCGCCGAGGCATACGACTGGCTGCTGAACAAATACGAAAAACTGCTCGAGGCACTATGAAAAAAACGGGGCGTTAAAAAACTCAAAGTGAGTTTTTTAACGCCCCGTTTTTATTCGATCATTCACCGGTACATTCTCATTCGTCCCCCGACGAGTTGAGCTCGCGCTCCACCGTCGCAGCACCGTCCTCAGCCTCAAGCCTGCGCTTCGTTTTTGCAAATATGATGCGGTAGCACACATAAGCAGCAAGAGTGGTGAGGAACCACGAGATCGGGAACGAAATATAAATGGATTCGAGCGTTCCGACCGCCCGGAAGACGGTGGCAATCCATACGACGCGGAAGACGCACGCGCCGATGAGAGAAACGATCATCGACGTCATTGACGCGCCGAGACCGCGCAGAGTACCGGACATGACCTCCATCGTTCCGCAAAGAAAATACGGGACGCCCATATAAAGCAGGCGTATCATGCCGTACTTTATGACCTCCTCGTCGGAGCGCGCAAAGATAGAGAGCAGCTCGGGACCCGCGGCATAGCAGCCGGCGCCTATTATGATGCCGACTATGCTGACAAGTATCATGCAGTCGCGGCAGGACTTGCGTATGCGTCCGAGCTTATGACCGCCGAGGTTCTGACCGGTAAACGTCAGCGCCGCGTGATAAAATGAGTTCTGTGCGATATAGATAAGGCCGTCGACATTGGCGCCCGCGCCGTTTCCGGCTACTATCGCGGCATTGCCGAAGGAATTGATCGAGGACTGGATTATAACGTTGGAGAAGGAGAAGAGCACGCTCTGCACTCCGGCGGGAAGACCGATGCGGAGTATCTTGCCGAGCTTTTCCTTCTTTATGTAGAGCCTTGAAATATCAAGACGGCAGCAATTGTCGAGACGGCAGAGCAGCCGCACGGTGAGGAACGCCGAAAGATACTGCGAGATTATCGTCGCAGCCGCAACTCCCCATACATCGCGGAAGACGAAAACGAGGATGATATTCATAACGACGTTGACGGCGCCGGATATGACGAGGAATATGAGCGGGTTCTTCGTATCTCCGTTTGCGCGGAGGATGGACGTACCGTAGTTGTACACCATCTGCGCGGGAATGCCGAGGAAGATTATCTTCATATACCGCGTGGACTGTTCGATGCACTCGTCAACGGTACCCATGATCTCGAGCAGCGGCTTGCAGGCAAAAAAGCCGAACACGGCAACAATAAGACCGAGAATGCAGCTAAGCGTTATCGCAGTCTGCACGGTGTCGTGCGCATCGTCGAATCTGCGTGAGCCGAGCGCGTGCGAAACAGCCACCGACGCGCCGACGGAAAGACCGATGAAAAGTCCGGTTATGAGGTTTGAGAGCGAGCCGGTCGAGCTGACCGCACCGAGCGCGTCTCTGCCTATCAGCCAGCCGACGACAGCCGAATCCGACGCATTGTATAAAAACTGAAGGACCCCCGTCGCCATGACCGGAAGGGTGAAAAGAAGGATGCTCTTCGTAAGCGGGCCTTCGAGAAAGTCTATCTCTTTCTTTTTTGTTCGGGACATGATCTACTCCGTTTCAAGTGCTGAGGTCCGCAGAGCGACCGCAGACCATTATAATTATAGCGATTCGGGCAGGAAAGTCAAGTATTTTCGGTTTGTTTGAGGAAATATTAAAATATAAGTGTGGAAACGGGCGCGGGAATATGCTATAATATAACGGAATAACGAAAGAGGCTTTATCGGATGGAGAACTTCGGGATAGTGTCGGCTCCCGCGCGCGAATGCGCCGTCGACACGGCTGACATCTGGCGCGAGTGCTTTCCCGCCTCCGACGCAGAGAGGGACGCGCGACTTTTCACGACTCTCGGCGGAGCCGTAACGCTGTTTATCACTGCGGGCGGCACTGCGGCGGGGATGTGCCATCTTGTCCCGGTGCGCGCGGGCGCTCTCGGCGGCTGCTATCTTTTTGCCGTCGGCGTGCGTGAAAAATACCGCGGCATGGGCGGCTTTCGCCTGCTATGCCGGGCGGCGGAGGAATACGCGCGCCGCGAGGGGCATGACTTTCTTACCCTCGTGCCCGCCGATGCACGGCTCGACGCCACATATCGGCGCTTCGGCTATCGCGGGAATGTCGGCGTACCGCGCTTTGAGATCCGTGAGCCCGCGGAACTTGTCCCCGACCGCGGCGCACCGCCGCGCGTAACATCTCACGCCGATTTTCTGACGATCGTGCCGTCGGACGGCTTTATCGCATATCTTGCCGCGACATACGGCGGTTATCGCCTCGGCGATACGTATCTCATCTGCGGCGATGAAAAGGACGGTTCAAGACCGGTGTACGCATGTATTGCCGCCGGCGAGCGCCCGCGCTCCCTCACACGCGTGACGTGCGGTGCGCACGGGCTCGTTCTCCCTCTCACACCGGCAGCCGGACGGCTTTGCGACGCGACGGAATATTACTGCTCTATGGGCGAGGACTGATATACAGAAAGAATAAGGAAGTGATCGCAATGATATTTTTGTTTCTTGCAAACGGATTCGAAGAAGTTGAGGCTCTGGCGCCTCTTGACATCCTGCGCCGCGCGGGTAAGGAAGTAACGACCGTCGGCATCGGCGGCAGCCTCATCACCGGCGCACACGGGATAACCGTCCGCGCCGACACGACCGACGCGGAGCTTAAGCTTCACGACATCGAGGCGGTGATACTCCCCGGCGGGATGCCCGGAGCCTCAAACCTCGACGCCTCGCCCGTCGTTGACGCGGCGCTTGCCGCAGCCGACAAAGCGGGAGCATATCTCTGCGCAATATGCGCGGCGCCCATGGTGCTCGGCAGACGCGGCTATCTCGAGGGGCACAGGGCGACCTGCTACCCCGGCTTTGAGGGCGAGCTGCGCGGTGCGACCGTTTCGGACAGGCGCGTCGTTACCGACGGGCACCGCATAACCGCAGCCGGAATGGGCGTTGCCGTCGAATTCGGGCTTGCGATAACGGCGGCTCTCTGCGGTGAAAAGAAAGCGGCGGCGATACGCACCGGCATAATAGGCGACTGACCGACATTCAACATTCCGATTACCGAAAGGCGGTGGACAGCACGGACGAACAGAAAAATATCCCCCCGCGCCCGCACGCGGTAAGGCCGGCAAACGGCAGAAGGCCCGCGTCCGGCAATCCGCCCGCCGGCGGTGTGCCCGCACCGGGCAAGGGAAAAAGCGACAGCCCGGCACGCCGCGGCGGAGCGCTGACGGCGCCGCTTCTGGTGTTTTGCATATTTGCGCTTCTGCTTATAGTAAGGCTGGCGGGCCCCGCGGTTTTCGACCGCGACAACGAATATATCCTTCTCACCGTCGTGCAGGTGCTGATATTCATGCTGCCTGCGGCGGTCTATCTCAAAATAACGCACACGGGGCTTCACCGCCTGCGGCTGATTCCCTTCGGCGTAAATCATCTGCTCCTTGTCATATCCGCCGTGATCGCGGCGGCGTCGGGCTCGCTCCTGCTCGACTTTGCCGTATCCGGGTACGAATCGTTCTCCGAAACGTACACGCTCTACGGCGCGTTTGCCGCGACAGCCGACAGCGGAGCGGCGCACACGGCGTATATCATCACGGCATATGCGGCGCTGCCCGCGCTGTGCGAGGAATTCGTCTTTCGCGCGATCCTCTGCGCCGAATACGAATCCGACGGCGGCAGCTTCAGCGCAGTTGTGCTGACAGCCCTGTGGTTCGCCATGCTGCACTTCGATCTGCGCTCGTTCGGAGTATACTTCTTCTCCGGCGTACTGCTGGCGCTCACGCTCTACGCCACACGTTCGTTTTTTGCAGCCTTTGCGGTGCATTTCGGATACAACCTCGTCTCACTTTTCGGCGCGCCGCTCTGGCGCACCGTATACGATGTGGGCGGAAAAACGCTTTATTTTCTGGTGATCGGGTCTGCTCTGCTTCTCTCGCTCTTTGCATTCTGCGGCGAGAGCGCTCGCCTTTACGGCTCGTATGCCGACCGCGACCTCTCCTCCGCATACCGCACGCAGACATCCCCGCCCGAGGCTCCCGCCGGGGGGCGGCGCGACGGCGGTATCACGGGAGCCGTGCGCCGTGCGTTTGCGGGAAATATGCGGGCGTTTCTTGCCCCATCAGCGCTGCTTTGCTACCTTTTTTATGTAGCCGTCATGCTTTTTCTGAGATGACCCTTATGAATCCTTATGAAAGGAACTGTGTGAATTGAATATTTTCGGAAAACAGAACGCAAAAAAGCTTCCGCCCGAGGCGCGGAACGATCAACCCGACGATCTTGCCGGAAAGCCGGGGTACACCGAAACGGCAAGCACCATAATGGCGGTGCTCAAGACCGTTCTCTATATCTGTTTCATCATAATCGTATCCGGCGTGCTTGCCTATTTTGCGATAAGCTTTGCCAACGACGTGTACGCCTTTGTGAAGGACAGCGAGGAGGTCGAGGTCGAGATACCCGAATATGCCGACGCCGCCGACATATCAAAGATACTTGCCGAGGACGGCGTGATAAAATACCCGTGGCTCTTCAGGCTCTACGCCAAGCTCAAGCACGTTGACAGAAACATTGCGGACAACCCGGAGAAATACGCATTCGTCGCGGGCGTTCACACCGTCAACGGCATGATGAACTATGACGAGCTGCTGATAAGCCTGCGCCCCAAGAGCACGCGAACGACAAAGCGCCTGACAATTCCCGAGGGCTACAACGTCGAGGATATAATCACGCTTTTCGTGTCAAACGGTATCGGCACGCGCGAGGGCTTTATCGAGGCTATAAACAACGCCGAATACGACTATGACTTCGTAGCCGCCATAGACATGAGCGACGGGCGCCGCGCCTATCGCCTTGAGGGATATCTCTACCCCGACACCTACGATTTTTACACCGACAACGACGAGGAATATTATATCAAAAAGCTGCTCGCCAGATTTGACGAGGTATACAGCAAGCAGCTGCGCGAATACACCGAGGAGAGCGGCTTTACCGTTGACGAGATCGTAACGATCGCCTCCATAATCGAAAAGGAAGCGTATTACGCCTCCGACTTCGACAAGGTATCGGCTGTAATACACAACCGCCTCAAAAAGCCCGACGCCTTCCCTCGGCTCGAATGCGACGCGACGACGGTATACGCATGGCTCGTCGCCAAAGGCGAAAAGCCTGCCGACCTTACGGCGGAGCAGCTCAATTTCGACAGCCCCTACAACACCTATGTCGCCAAGGGACTGCCCCCCGGAGCAATATGCAACCCCTCTTATCAGGCGCTGACCTGCGCCATATCTCCCGACTCCGAAAGCTCGAACTACTTCTTTGTGACCGACACCAACCGCTTTATGCTCTATGCCGAGACACGCGCGGGGCACGAACGCAACGTTGCGCTCGTAAAGCAGCACCGCGAGCAGGAAGCCGCGGGACACTGATAAAAAACGACAACAGAAGGATAAAGGAACCGACACGGAATGCTTAAAAGATTTATCGCGTATTACAAGCCTCACAAATTCATGTTTGCGATGGATATGCTCGCATCGCTCATGATCTCCGTCATCGGCATGGTCTACCCGATAGTGACACGCCGAATGCTCAACGATCTCATACCGAACAAAAAATTCCGCGCCGTCGTGTTTGCGGGCCTCATAGTGCTCGGGCTGTATGTGCTGCGTCTTCTGCTGCGCTATTTCGTGCAGTATTACGGTCACATGGTCGGCACTGCGATGCAGGCACAGATGCGCCGCGATATGTTTGCGCACCTCGAACGGCTGCCTTTCTCGTTCTACGACGACAACGAGACCGGCAAGATCATGACCCGCCTGACGAGCGACCTCTTTGATATCTGCGAGCTTGCGCACCACGGGCCCGAAAACCTCATAATCAGCACGGTGATGATAATCGGCTCCTTCATCTACCTCTGCACGATCAATATCTGGCTGACACTCATCATTTTCGCCTGCGTGCCTCTGCTTCTGTTTGTTTCGATGCGCCTGCGCCGCCGCATGCGCGATGCGTTTGCCGACCGGCGCAAGAGCAACGCTGTGATAAACGCCGCGATAGAAAGCAGCATTTCGGGCATCCGCGTAACAAAGGCATATACAAACGCGGAAAAGGAAATGGAAAAGTTCGAGGTCGGCAACAGCCAGTTCGTTGATGCCTGCCGCCGCGCATACCGCGCAATGGCTGCGTTCCATTCCACATCCTCGTTCATCACAGACGTTTTCAACGTCATAATCCTCATCGCGGGCGGCATATTCCTTTATGCCGGAAAGATCGACTTTGCCGATTACTCCGCTTTTATCGTTTCCGTCAACCTCTTTATATCCCCGATAACGACCCTCATAAACTTCATGGAGCAGTACCAGAACGGCGTCACCGGCTTTGAGCGCTTCTGCGAGATCATGGACGTCGAACCCGAAAAGGAAGCGCCGGACGCGCGCGATATCGGGCGCGCCGAGGGCGACATCGCGCTTGAAAACGTTGAATTTTCGTATGAGTCGCACGACCCCGACGTTCAGTCTGCCGAGGTACTTCACGGAGTCAGCCTGCACATACCCAAGGGCAGCACGCTGGCGCTCGTGGGACCGTCCGGCGGCGGCAAGACCACGATATGCCACCTGATCCCGCATTTTTATCCGCTGAACGGCGGAAGGATCACCGTTGACGGCAACGACATAAACGGCATAACGCTCGATTCGCTGCGCCGCAATATCGGTATCGTGCAGCAGGATGTGTTTCTTTTCAACGGCTCGATACGCGACAACATACTTTACGGCAGACTTGACGCGACCGAGGAGGAAGTGGAAGAAGCGGCACGGCGCGCCAACATACACGACTGGGTGATGACGCTCGAGCACGGCTACGACACCGAAATAGGCGAGCGCGGCGTCCGTCTTTCGGGCGGTCAGAAGCAGCGCCTCAGCATAGCGCGCGTATTCCTCAAGGATCCCGCGATACTTATACTTGACGAGGCGACCTCGGCGCTCGACAACACGACCGAGATACTTATCCAGCAGGCTCTTGACGAGCTTTGCCGCGGGCGCACGACAATTGTCGTGGCTCACCGCCTTTCGACGATACGCAGCGCGGACATGATCGCCGTGATATCCGACGGCAGGGTCGCCGAGGAGGGGACGCATGAGGAGCTCATGAAAAAGAACGGCGTATACGCCGGGCTGTACCGCCTCCAGTTCCGCGACAGCGACAGACTCGTTGTGTGATAAAAGACGAGCAAAAAACGCGTATGCTTTATATTATGCGCAAAAATGAGTCCGGTTTTGCCGCTTTGCCAAGAATGAACGGGCTTTGGCAGCCTTTCCTCACGAACGCGGAGTTGTTGAAGTGAGCGGAATATCTCATATCCCACTCATGTTAATAAAATTGATTTAATAAGAGTCGGGTTACGCCACGGCGTGCTGCCGGAGCCGGCAATGTTTTTGCGTACAAAAAGTGCTGTCGCGCACAAGCGCGACAGCACTTTATTATTCATATCACAGGCGTTCAACGACGCTCTCGAGCACATCCTCGATCGGATCGCGGATCACCGTCTCCGCATATCCGTCGTACGGCGTGGGCGTTTTATTGATTATTATGAGGTGGTCTCCCTCATAAAGCCCCACGAGTGACGCCGCAGGCTGAACGGTGAGCGACGTTCCGCCGACTATGAGCACATCGGCTGCTGATATAGCTTCCTCCGCGCGGCTCCACGCCTCGCCGTCAAGGCATTCACCGTAAAGCACGACATCGGGACGCACGAGCGCACCGCACGCCTCGCAGCGCGGCACACCGGTGCTTTCGGTGATATACGCGAGCGGATATCTCCTGCCGCACCGCACACAATAATTGCGCATGACCGACCCGTGAAGCTCTATGACGTTCATGCTGCCCGCAGCCTGATGCAGACCGTCTATGTTCTGCGTAACGACCGCCGTAAGTTTTCCGCGCCGCTCAAGCTCGGCAAGCGCCCTGTGCGCTCCGTTCGGCGCGGCGTCGGGATATATCATGTGCGTTCTGTAATACCCGAAAAACTTTTCGGGCTGCACCGCAAGACACCTGCGGCTGAGAAGCTCCTCGGGCGGCTCGCCCTCATAGCTTGTGCCGTAAAGACCGTCCCCGCCGCGGAAATCCGGTATTCCGCTGCCCGTCGAAACGCCCGCGCCGCCGAAGAACACGATGCTCTCCGCCTCGCCGATTATCTTTTCAAGTCCGGGATATTCCATTGCCTGCCCTCTCTCCGTGATAGGTATTTTTCCGTAACGTAAGGCAGACGCCTTACATACATATTATACAATGAAAGAACAGGCAAAGTCAACACCCGCGTGTCAGTGAGCGGCGGGATGCTCGGCAGATGCCGCGGCGGTGTAGGGCTGCTCGGCTGCCGGCAGACCGCCGAGCCCGAATGATACGGCTATCGCCGCATTGACGCGGTTCATTATGCTCTCGTCAAGATGCCCCATGCGCTCCTTGAGCCGACGCTTGTCAAGCGTGCGTATCTGCTCGAGCAGAATGACCGAATCGCGTGCCAGCCCCGCTTTTTCGGCATAGATATCAATGTGAGTGGGCAGTCTCGTTTTGCCCATGCGCGACGTTATGGCAGCCGCAATGACCGTCGGGCTGTATCTGTTGCCGACGTCGTTCTGAATTATAAGCACAGGGCGCAGCCCGCCCTGCTCCGACCCGACCACGGGAGAAAGATCGGCGTAAAAAATGTCGCCCCGCTTTATCCCGCCGGAATATCCGTTACCGTAACCGTTACTGTTCATCTTCCGCTTTCGCCTTTTCAGATAATGCTTTTTGCCGCAGTGCGTGACTATGTATCCATCCCCGCCCGCAGCGGTATCTCCGTTTTTATTCTTGCCCCCGGCAGAGCTTTCTTAAACAATTTTTTCAAAAAAAGGACGGCGGTTTTTTATTCCTTCCATCCGGCACCCGTTATCAGTCTATGCCGGAGGAGCGGGGTATGCTATTGACGGATATTCACCCCTTTTTTGCCGTAAATATGTGACTTACGACAGGACGGATATAGTCAAAACACTCTTTACAAACACAAATGTATGTGTTATAATATTAACAAAACGAGAAAACTCACTTCAAGGAAGTCCGCGTGAAAAAACAGCCCGAACGCGGGGCTGAATACAGTTTTTCACGCCGCTGCCGCCTTTACGGCAGTAAAGAAAGGTATAAATGACGATGGATACCGTGGAGCGACAGATCATTGACGGCACCGAAGCCCTCGGCGCGGCGATAGCACGCGCGAGAGCCGCCGAACGCAAATTTTCCACCTATACACAGGAAGAGGTAGATGCTATATTCAAAGCGGCAGCAATAGCAGCCAACATGGCTCGGATCCCCCTTGCGAAAATGGCGGTCGAGGAGACCGGCATGGGCGTCGTCGAGGACAAGGTCATAAAAAACAACTATGCCGCCGAGTACATCTACAACGCTTACAAAAACACAAAGACCTGCGGAGTCATCGAAGAGGACAAGGCTTACGGCATAAAGAAGATCGCCGAGCCGATAGGACTCATAGCCGCGGTCATTCCCACGACCAACCCCACATCCACCGCGATATTCAAGTGCCTTGTCGCGCTCAAGACACGCAATGCAATAATCATCTCCCCTCACCCGCGTGCGAAAAAGTCCACCGCAGCCGCCGCAAAGATCGTGCTTGACGCAGCGGTGAAGGCAGGCGCGCCCGCCGACATAATCAACTGGATAGACGTGCCGTCACTCGACATGACGAATATGCTCATGAGAGAGGCGGATATAATCCTTGCCACCGGCGGCCCCGGCATGGTAAGAGCGGCATATTCCTCCGGCAAGCCCGCACTGGGCGTCGGAGCCGGCAACACACCCGCGATCATCGACGACAGCGCCGATATCGTGCTTGCGGTAAGCTCGATAATCCACTCAAAGACATTTGACAACGGTATGATATGCGCCTCCGAACAGTCGGTGATAGTGCTTGACAAGGTATATGACGCGGTAAAAGCCGAATTTGCCGCGCGCGGCTGCTATTTTCTCGATCCGTTTGAGACAGAGCGCGTGAGAAAGACCATTATTATCAACGGCGCGCTCAACGCAAAAATAGTCGGTCAGAAGGCGGCGACCATAGCAGCCCTTGCCGGCGTAAAGGTCCCCGAGGGCACCAAAATACTCATCGGCGAGGTCGAATCGGTCGAGCTTTCCGAGGAGTTCGCGCACGAAAAGCTCTCGCCCGTGCTTGCCATGTACCGCGCAGCCGACATTGAAGATGCCTTCTCAAAGGCAGAGCATCTCATTGCCGACGGCGGCTACGGTCATACATCGTCGATCTACCTTGACCCCGTGAAGGAAAAGGCAAAGCTCGACGAATTTGCCGGACGCATGAAGACCTGCCGCATACTCGTCAACACCCCCTCGTCGCAGGGCGGCATCGGCGATATCTATAACTTTATGCTCACCCCCTCTCTCACGCTCGGCTGCGGCTCGTGGGGCGGCAACTCCGTCTCCGAAAACGTCGGCGTAAAGCACCTCCTCAATATAAAAACCGTTGCAGAAAGAAGGGAAAACATGCTCTGGTTCCGTGCGCCCGAAAAGGTCTACATCAAGAAAGGCTGCCTGCCTGTCGCCCTCGACGAGGTCGGAAAGGTCATGGGCAAAAAGAGAGCCTTTGTCGTTACCGACTCCTTCCTCTATCATAACGGCTATGCAAAACCGATAACGGACAAGCTCGAAGCGATGGGCATCGCCCACTCGGAGTTCTTCAACGTCGCTCCCGACCCGACGCTTGCCTGCGCCAAGGAGGGCGCGGCTCAGATGACAGCCTTTGCCCCCGACGTGATAATCGCGCTCGGCGGCGGCTCGGCAATGGACGCCGCAAAGATCATGTGGGTCATGTACGAGCATCCCGAGGTCGATTTTGCCGATATGGCAATGCGCTTCATGGACATACGAAAGCGCGTTTACACCTTCCCGAAGATGGGCGAGAAGGCATACTTCATAGCTATCCCCACCTCGGCCGGCACAGGCTCGGAGGTCACACCCTTTGCGGTCATCACCGATCAGGACACCGGCGTGAAGTACCCGCTTGCCGACTATGAGCTCATGCCCAACATGGCGATAGTGGACACCGACTTTCATATGTCCGCACCGCGCGGCCTCACCGCCGCCTCCGGTATCGACGCCGTATCGCACGCGCTCGAGGCATATGCCTCAGTAATGGCGACCGACTACACCGACGGTCTTGCGATACAGGCTCTCAAAGTGATATTCAGATATCTCCCCCGCGCCTACGATAACGGTCAGACCGATATCGAAGCCCGCGAGAAGATGGCGAACGCCGCGACCATGGCGGGCATGGCGTTTGCAAATGCCTTCCTCGGCGTATGCCACTCAATGGCTCACAAGCTCGGCGCCTTCCACCACCTGCCCCACGGCGTTGCCAACGCACTGATGCTCGAGGAGGTCCTTCGCTTCAACGCCTGCGACACGCCCGCAAAGATGGGCACATTCCCGCAGTACGACCACCCGCACACCCTCGAAAGATATGCAGAGGTGGCTGACGCGCTCGGGCTCGGCGGAAACACGAATGAAGAAAAGCTTGAAGCCCTCATCGCAGCCGTGAACGCCCTCAAGGAGCGCGTGGGCATAAAGAAGACCATAAAGGACTACGGCATCGACGAAAAGGACTTCCTCGACAGGCTCGACGCGATGACCGAGCAGGCATTTGACGACCAGTGCACCGGTGCCAACCCGCGTTATCCGCTCATGAGCGAGATAAAACAGATGTACCTCAACGCATATTACGGCAAGCATTTCACCGAAATGAAAATGCCCGAGAGCGATCCCCTTCCCCTCACCTCCGCAGAGGCAGACGCGGCAAAGGCTGCGTTCAGACTCGGCGGCAAGAAAATGAGCATATAAAGGAGAAACGTCATGAAGCTTGATAAGATAATCGCGGTCAGAAACAACAAGACCGTCTACCGTGACGGCGACCTTTGCCTCAAGGTGTTCTGTGCCGACTACTCAAAGGCTGACGTGCTGAACGAGGCGCTGAATCAGGCGCGTGTCGAAGAGACCGGGCTCAACATCCCCCGCGTCCGCGAGGTAACGGTAGCGGACGGCAAATGGACGATAGTGTCCGACTACATCGCGGGCAAGACGCTTGCAGACCTCATGCTGGAGGAGCCCGACAAAAAGGACGAATATCTGCGCCGCTTTGTCGCCCTTCAGCTTGAGATGCACGCAAAAAATTGCCCGCAGCTCCCCAAGCTCAGAGACAAGATGGATCGCAAGATAGCCGCGACCGATTTCGACGCAACGACAAGATACGATCTTCACACGCGCCTTGACGCCATGCCCCGTCACACAAAGCTCTGCCACGGTGATTTTAATCCCTCAAACATCATAATCACCGACGATGACAAGGCATATATCCTTGACTGGTCGCACGCCACTCAGGGCAACGCCTCGGCAGACGCCGCGCGCACATATCTGCTCTTCTGGCTGAAGGGCGACATAAGCGGTGCCGACCGTTATCTCGAGCTCTTCTGCGAGATGAGCGGCACCGAAAAGGGCTACGTTCAGAAATGGATGCCCATTGTGGCTGCCTCGCAGTCGGTAAAGGGCAACGAGAAGGAACGCGAATTTCTGAATTCATGGGTCAACGTTGTTGACTACGAATAAAATATATCAATCCCACGGGCACTTGCTGCCGTAACTGAAAGAAAGGTATACCAAAATGAAAATCACAGTATGTATCGGATCATCATGTCACATCAAAGGCTCGCGCCAGGTCGTCGAGCAGCTCCAGTATCTCATCAAGCAGAAGGGCGTCGGCGATAAGATCGAGCTCGGCGGGACCTTCTGCATGGGCAAATGTCAGCAGGGTGTTTGTGTGACCGTTGACGACGAGTTCTACTCCGTAAGCCCCGAGACCGTCGGCGACTTCTTTACAAACACCGTTCTCCCCAAGCTCGCGTAAGGGGAAGAGTCCCATGGTGATCGTTCAGATATGCGTCGGGAGCTCCTGCTACATAAAGGGAGCCTCCAAGATCGTCGAAATGATGCAGGAGAGCATCGCGGCAGAGCACCTTGAGGACGATATTGCGCTGAGCGGCAGCTTTTGCACCGGCAAATGCAACCGCGTAGGCGTTACGGTAACGGTAGGAGACGAAATAGTTACCGGTATAACCCGCGAAAACTTCCGTGAATTCTGGAATGACAAGATCATGAGCGCAGTGCGCGCCGATAGGGGGGCGGTCTGATGTCTGTATGTCTTACACTCAAGAAATCCAACTGCAAAAACTGCTATAAATGTATACGCCATTGTCCTGTCAAGTCGATACGCTTCTCGGGCAACCAGGCGCATATAATCCCCGAGGAATGCATCCTCTGCGGGCAGTGCTTCGTCGTATGTCCGCAGGATGCCAAGGAGATAGTGAGCGACCTTGAAAAGGTCAAGGTCATGCTTCAGTCCGGCACGCCGGTATATGTCAGCCTTGCGCCCTCGTTCATCGCAAATTACGACGGAACGGGCATCGAGGCAATGCGCGAGGCGCTCGGGCGGCTCGGCTTTGCGGGCGTTGAGGAAACTGCCGTCGGCGCCACGATGGTCAAGGCGGAATACGAGCGTATGCTTGCCGAAAAGACCCGCGACATAGTGATATCCTCCTGTTGCCACTCGGTAAACCTTCTCATCCAGAAGTATTTCCCGCATATGCTGCCCTACCTCGCCGATGTCGTATCTCCGATGGTGGCACACTGTGCGGAGCTCAAAAGACAGCACCCCGGCTGCAAAACGGTCTTTATCGGTCCCTGCGTCGCAAAAAAGGACGAAGCCGAAAAGAGCGACGGCGCCGTAGATGCCGTTCTTACCTTTGAGGAGCTGACCAACTGGCTGAAGCGTGCAGGCGTCGAGCCGGAGCAGCGCATGGATTCGGACGATCACAGCCGCGCCCGCTTCTTCCCCACCACAGGCGGCATACTCAAGACCATGAAGCGGTATATGACAGGCTACACCTACCTTGCCGTTGACGGCACCGAAAACTGCATTGCCGCACTGCACGACATTGAAAGCGGAAAGATACACCGCTGCTTTATCGAAATGTCCGCTTGTGCGGGAAGCTGCATCGACGGTCCCGTAATGGAAAAATACCACCGCACTCCGGTCAAGGGCTATATGGCTGTCGCAAATTATGCCGGCAGGCAGCAGTTCGTCGTCGAACAGCCCGATCCAAACGAGCTGCGTCACGTCTTTACACCGCTGCCCGACTCGACTCCCATGCCCTCCGAGGCACAGATAGCCGAGGTCATGAAAAAGATGGGCAAGCTGCGCCCCGAGGATGAGCTGAACTGCGGTTCATGCGGCTATGACACCTGCCGCGCCAAGGCGATAGCGATACTTCAGGGCAAAGCAGAGATATCCATGTGCCTGCCTTATCTCAAGGAAAAAGCCGAAAGCTTTTCCGACAGCATCGTCAGCAATACGCCGAACGGGCTTATCGTGCTCAACGAAAGCCTTGAGGTGCAGCAGATAAACGAAGCTGCACGCCGCATAATGAACATCCGCTCCGCCTCCGATGTGTTGGGCGATCAGGTCGTGCGTATTCTCGACCCCGAGGTGTTCATGCGCGTTCTCACCTCAAAGCGCGCCGTGCGCAACGAACGTACATATCTTGCCGAGTATCAGAAGTACGTTGAACAGACCGTGGTCTACGACCCGACGAACCGTCTGCTCATCTGCATAATGCGCGACGTGACCGACGAGGAAAGCGAAAGAGAAAAAAAGGAAAGCATCAGCCGCCAGACGGTCGAGATAGCCGACCGCGTTGTTGACAAGCAGATGCGCATCGTTCAGGAGATCGCTTCTCTGCTCGGCGAGACAGCAGCCGAAACCAAAATAGCACTCACCAAGCTTAAGGAGTCCATTTCCGATGAATGATCTGTGTGCCGATATCGGATACAAAAGCATAAACCACTTCGGCGAGCAGCTCTGCGGCGACCACGTTGACGTCGTGGAGGAAGGCGACCGCTCATCGGTCATCGTACTTGCCGACGGGCTTGGCAGCGGCGTCAAGGCGAGCATACTCTCCACTCTCACCTCAAAGATAATCTCCACCATGATGGCTGAGGGGCTGTCGCTCGAGGACTGTGTCGAGACCATCGCCGCAACGCTGCCGATATGCTCGGTGCGCGGCGTCGCTTATTCGACCTTCACGATAATACACCTCAAAAACAGCACCGACGCCGAGATAATCCAATACGACAACCCGCCGGTAATACTGCTGCGCGGCGGCAAAAACTACGACTACGTCAAGACAGAAATGCAGATCGGCGGCAAGAAGATATTCAAATCGTCGATGAAGCTCTGCGAGGGCGATATATTCGTCGCGATGAGCGACGGCTGCCCGCACGCCGGAATGGGACTTGCATATAACTTCGGATGGAAGCGCGCCGATATCATCGACTTTATGGAAACGATAGCCGACGTCGGCTACACGGCAAAAACGCTGTCAACGATACTCGTTGACGAGTGCAACCGCCTTTACGACGGCAAGCCGGGCGACGACGCCACTGCCGCCGTAATAAGGATACGACGCCGCGTCCCCATGAATATCCTGTTCGGTCCCCCGTCCAACCGCGACGACTGCGACCGCATGATGTCTCTCTTCTTCTCCAAAGAAGGCAAGCACATCGTATGCGGCGGCACGACATCGACGATAGCGGCAAAATACCTCGGAAAGCCGCTGCGCCCGAGCTTGAATTTCGAAGCGGCAGACGTTCCCCCGACCGCCGAGCTCGACGGCGTAGATCTCGTCACCGAGGGCGTTATCACCGTAAACAAGGTGCTCTCATATGCCCGTGACTATCTCGGCAGCAACCAAAGCTATGAAAAGTGGAGTCTCGGACGCGACGGCGCGTCTCAGATAAGCCGCCTGCTTTTTGAGGAAGCGACTGACATAAACTTCTTCGTCGGCAGAGCAATAAACCCCGCGCACCAGAACCCCGATCTTCCGATCAATTTCAACATAAAGATGAATCTGGTCGAAGAACTGTCAAAGTGTCTGAAGCAAATGGGTAAACGTATAAAAGTAATTTATTTTTAAGCTTCTCAGAAAGGCAAAATTCATATAATGAGAAAATTCGATACCAAAGTTCAGCATCTTAAGTACAAAGTCCTGCGCGAGGTAGCCCGCGAGGCATGGAACGATACCCTGCTTGAGTCGGTCCTCGACATTCCGATGAAGATCGTTCCCGGCAACACCCCCACAATGCGCTGCTGCGTTTACAAGGAGCGCGCCATTCTTGCCGAGAGGGTGAAGCTCGCAATGGGCGGAAACAAGGATAACCCCAACGTGATCGAGGTCCTGAAGATCGCCTGCGACGAATGCCCGATGGGCGGATATGAGGTCACAAACGCCTGCCGCGGCTGCCTTGCTCACCGCTGCGAGGACGTCTGCCGCCGCGGCGCCATCACATTTGACGATCAGCACGTAGCCCACATCGACAAGAGCAAATGCGTCGGCTGCGGCGCCTGCTCAAAGGTCTGCCCCTACACTGCCATAGTCAGCCGCAAACGCCCCTGCGAAAACGCCTGCAAGGTCAAGGCTATCTCCATGGATGAGGATAAAGCTGCCTCAATCAACAACGAAAAGTGCATCTCCTGCGGTTCGTGCGTCTATCAGTGCCCCTTCGGCGCGATAATGGACAAATCCTTCATCCTCAATGTCATCGACCTCATCAAAAAGAGCGAGAACAACAAAAAGTACAAGGTATATGCGGTCGTGGCGCCCTCGATATCGAGCCAGTTCACATACGCAAAGCTCGGTCAGGTGATAAGCGGCATCAAGGAGCTCGGCTTCTATACCGTCATCGAGGCGGCTCTCGGCGCGGACATGGTCGCCGAGGCCGAGTCGCGTGAGCTTGCCGAAAAGGGCTTCCTCACCAGCTCCTGCTGCCCCGCATTCGTTATGTACATCGAAAAGAACTTCCCGGCTCTCCTGCCCTATGTGTCACACAACCTTTCGCCGATGGCGACGATCGCAAAGTACATAAAAGAGACCGAAAAGGGCTCAAAGGTGGTATTTATCGGTCCCTGCACCGCCAAAAAGGCAGAGGTGCAGCGCGAGGCGATAAAGCCCTATGTCGATGCCGCAATGACGTTTGAAGAGCTTCAGGCGCTCTTTGACAGCCGCGACATAGACATTACGACGCTCGGCGAGGACGTGCTTGACAACGCCTCCTACTTCGGACGTATCTTTGCCCGCAGCGGCGGTCTTTCCGACGCGGTGAAGGAAGGTCTCAAGGAGCAGGGGCTCGACAGCTTCGAGCTGAAGGCATGCGCCTGCGACGGGATCGAGGAGTGCCGTCTTGCTCTCTTCAAAAAGAGCAAGAATCTGCTCGATGCCAACTTTATCGAAGGCATGGCGTGCATCGGCGGCTGCATAGGCGGCGCCGGCTGCCTGACTCACGGCGAAAAGAACAAAGCCGAGGTCGATAAATACGGCATGGAAGCATACGAAAAAACGATAGCCGACGCCACCTCGGTGCTCAAGCACTGATATATCGGCAAAATAAATATAACGGAGCGATAAGAAGCTCAAAATGAGCTTCTTATCGCTCCGTTTTTTACCGCAGGGACATATATACAAAATCTTCACTTGACATTTTGCGACATATGCTGTACAATTATAGTGTATAAATGTAGCGCTGCAGTGCGGTGCTGCCGCAAAAAAACAAAACGGAGAATCAACTGTGAGAACCATAACGCAAAAGTATATATGGATGACGCTGCTGAAGATCGGCATATTTCTGCTCGTGACCGCCTCCCTTCTGACGCTTGCGGCAGGTGCTGCACTGTTCATCACAGCCCGCGGTCCCTCGGCCGACGCATCGCAAAGACTTGCGGCGACACTCGCGGGATCCGGCTCGCCGCTGGCACACGTTTTCTTCTCGGAGGCGGAGCTTGAAAATTCCCTCATCTATGCCGCGCCGCATGATGCCGACGGCGGAGTGAAGTTCTCGTATGACGACGACGGCAATCAGGTATACGATGATAAGCCCACCCTCACCCGCATAAAGGGCAGCAGCTGGAGCGGTGTTATCCTTGAGAATATAGATGTAAAAACGCTCGAGGTGCATTCGGCAAGCTCAAAGGAAGAGAGCAAAAAGGAAAATGCAAGCGGCGTCCTCGGTCTTGTCTCCCCCGATGTGTCTCTTGTCGGCGATATCTTTTCATACGACGGCGACGGCTCGGGCTATAATGTCGTGGGGCTTGACGCAAACGGCATACTGCACGCGGGACGTTACAGCGCCGCCGGAGTTTTCAACTCCGGCTGGAGATTTGCCGTATCGGCAGAGCGTGTGCTCGTGAGCGGCGGAGTGCCCTTCCGCGATCTCGGCGGCGGCTATGCCACACGCGCCGCGATAGGTCAGAAAAAGGACGGCTCGATAATCATCGTGCTGATGAAGGGGCATGGCATCTACCCGTGCGGCGCGACCTACGATGAGCTTGCAGCCGTAATGTATGAGCACGGCGCGGTCACTGCGGCAGCCGTCAGCCCCGTCGGCGCAGCCTATGCGGACGGCAAAAAGGTCTTCTCCGCCGGCGGCACGTCACGCTTTGCCGCCGTGTTTGACGCGTCCTTTACCGACTGACGCCCGACCTGCCCCGCAAAAAGGGTGCGGTCCGCCAAATTCCGTGCGCCGGGCGCGCGGAGCACAAAATGCGAGATAACAGAAAATGAACAATACCGATATGAAGGAGATCGTGCGGCAGCATTCGCGCCGCCGCCGTCCGAAACGTCACGTCTTTCTCAAGGGCATGATAATATATTCCGCCGTCATGCTCATAGTCACCGCGGCGCTTGTCTGCGTGGGCTGGAAATATGCGTCGCTGCGCGATGATGAGCTGCCGGAGCGGGCTGTCGAAAAGCTGATCGCGCGCACGGATGCCTCCGGCTGGCGCGAGCTTTTGCTGACCGAGCTGCCCAAGACCTATCCCGCCTATGAGGACGGCGAAAAGCTTGCGCGCGAGGTGCTGGCAGACCGTTTCAGCGTCGGCAACGTGACATACATAAAATATGTGACCGGGCAAAAAAAGAGCGCTCCCGTTTTTCTTCTTCTCAGCGACGGGAAGCCGATGGCGGAGCTGACTCTCAAAAACGACGGACGCCGCCTTTTTGCCCTCGGTGAATGGGAACCCGATTCGATAAAATTCGTGCAGTCTTATTTCGAAGCCGAGGGAGTAAAGTTCAGAACAGTGACCGTTTCGGTCTTTGAGGGCGCGGCACTTACCGTCAACGGCACGCCTATCGACCGCGACGCCGCCAAGAAGGGCGGCAAATATCCCCTGCTGCTTCCGTGTGAGGAGGCGCGCGCCTCGGAGATCCCCTGCGACGTTTACACGCTCGAGGGCATTTATTACGAGCCCGACATACGCGCGGAACTGAACGGAAATTCCCTTTCCCCCGTTATGATAAACGACACCTCATGCTGCTTTGAAGCCCCCGCGGGCATGACACGTTCGGTCTCGGCGACCGTTCCCGCAGGCGTTACCGTTACGCTGAACGGCGTAAAGGCAACGACCGACTGGGCGGTGCTGGCACAAGCCGAGGGCGCCCCCGGCGAGCTTGACGCGGGCGGCGACGGCAAGGCACAGTTGCTTGACGTGTGGAGCTTCAACGGGCTGTTCTTCGAGCCCGAAATAACCGCCGAATACGCCGGTCAGCCTCTCACAGTGCTTTCCTCGGACAACGGCAAATACATTTTCAATACCCCCGACGAATGCCGCTTTGCCCTCACCGTTATCGTTCCGCAGGGAGCGGAGGTGACCGTCAACGGTAAAAAGCTCGGCTCGGCCGAGCGCGCGGGCAGCGCCACGCTTGCCGACCTTGAGGGCGGCAAAACACGCGCGGGGCTTTACGGCACATCGGGATTCGCCGCAAGCTCAGTCACGCCCAAATATGACAAATACACAATGGCGGGCTTTCTTGCTCACCCGACTGTGACAGCCACGCTCGGCGGCACGGTGCTCACTCCCGCCGACGACCGCACCGACGGTTACAGCGTCACTGTCGAATTTGATGCCCCGAACGACCCGATACCCGCAGCTCCCGCATCCGACGCGGCATATACCGCTGTGCTGAACGCCGCAACTGCGTTTGCGGACAAATATTTCGCATACACGGCACAGGGCGGCGACATGGGCAAGAGCTTTGCGGCGTTTGATGCCGCCTATGCCGCCATGCTCGCTTCGGTCGGGCGCGACACACCCGCATACTCAAAGATAATGGAAAGCTATGCGGCGGTCTACCGCTCCGGATCATATTCAAAGCACGAAACGGAGCGGCTTGCCGCAACGGGAATGCTGAAATACAGCGAGGACTGTATAAGCATCACCGCCGAATATACCGTAAAGCTTTCAAATGAAGCCCCCGCACCGACGCCCGACACGACGGGAACCACACCTGCGGAAACAACCGCTCCCGGGACAACAGCGGGAACGACGGCTCCCGCAACGACCGTTCCCGCGCCCGCTCCGGCACCCACACCGGATGCAAAGCGCAGCGGCACGCTGAGCGTTCTTCTTATAAAGCAGAACGGCACGTGGAATGTGCTGAGCTACATCGACCTGCCCGCAGCCTGAGGACCGTCGGCACGCCGCAAAAGCTCGATGATATCGCGCTCGTGCAGAACTCCGACGCGGCGGTCGGCGATCTCACCGTTGCGGAACACCGCAAAAGTGGGTATCGACTGCACACCGAACCTGCGCGCAAGCTCCGCCTCCTCATCAATATTGACTTTGGCAATGCCAAAGCCGTCGGGATCGTTTCCGAGCCGCTCGACGACAGGCGCAACGGCACGGCACGAGCCGCACCACGGAGCGTAAAAATCGACCAGCACCGGAACGGGCGAGTTGGTGAACTCATCAAAATTATCGCCGTTGAGACTTATAACAGGCATAATACCACCTCCGGATAAAATGGGGTGTTAAAAAACTCATTCTGAGTTTTTTAACACCCCATTTATTTTACCCGCCAAGCGGCGGCTTATTCACTCTTCGGCAGTGCGTCAACATAAGCCGCGGCGGCAAGAGCGGCAACGGCACCGTCGGCGGCGGCAGTGCTTATTTGGCGCACCGTTTTTGCACGGCAGTCGCCGGCAACGAACACACCGGGAACGCCTGTGCCGCATCCGTCCGCACCTGCGGAGATATAACCGCGTTCGTCAAGCGACGCGACCTCCGCAAACGGCGTGTTTTCGGGCGCAAGTCCTATCGCAATAAACGCACCGTCTGCCGTGATGCTGCTTTCTGTACCGTCCTCTGTATTCTTAAGCACAAGACCCGTCAGAACGCCGCCCTCGGAGACATACCCCGACACGACCGTATTGCATATCACGCTCACGTTCGGTCTTGCGGTAAGCGCCGCGGCAGCCGAGGCTTCGCCCGTCAGTGACGCAAGGTTCTGTATCACCGTGACGTGCGCCGCGGTGTCGGCAAGCATGGCAGCCTCGACGATAGCGGAATTCCCGCCGCCCACGACAGCCACGTTTCTGCCGCGGTAGAATGCGCCGTCACAGACCGCACAGAAGGATATGCCGTGCCCGACGAGGGCGTCCTCACCGTCAAGCCCAAGGCGACGGTGAGCGGCTCCTGCGGCGATTATGACGGCGTGTGCTTCACGCTCGCCGTCGTCGGTGACTACGGTGATCTTTCCGGCGCCGCTCTTTACCGAGCTGACATACACCGGTTCTATCTCGGCGCCGAGGGCAAGCGCCTGCTCGACCATGCGGTCGGCAAGCTCGTTGCCGGATATCTCGTTGAAGCCGGGATAATTTTCGATCTTCGGCGAATATGTCATCTGACCTCCGAAGGTCGATTTTTCAAGCACGAGCACGGACTTCCCCGCGCGGCGCGCATATATTGCGGCGGTCAACCCTGCGGGGCCCGCGCCGACTATTATGATATCGTACATTTTTCACTCCATTTTTTTCGGTCAAAAACGGCGGACCGCCGCGCCCCGGGCGCAGCAGCCCGCCGTTATTTTTGGTCGGATCAAGCCTTTTTATTCGCTATGAACTGCTTTACGCCGGTAATATCCGAGAAGGTGATCACCTTGTCGCCGGTCTCGACCACAAGAGTGGGAGCCTGGCTGATGCCGTGTTCTTTGGCGAACTCGGGCGAATCCTCATGGTATACCTTATCGAACTCAACACCCTCGCGCTCGAGCAGGCTTGCCGCTATCTTGCACTTGGGGCAGGTCTTTGTCGCAAACAGAACGACTCGCTCGGTGCCGACGGCGGGAGCTGCCTCGGCAGCGGGCTTTTCGCAGCAGCAGGCAGTCTCCTCAGCCTTGATGCCGTGCTTGCCGTGATCGAAATTCTTCATCGACTCGTCGATATTGTACTCAAGACGCTCGCTGTATTCCTGCGTCTTGCCGCTGTTCCAGTTCTGCACAGGTCGGTAATAGCCGGTTATGCGGCTGTATACCTCGGTCTTTTTGCCGCACTTGGGGCAGTTGAAATGCTCGCCGGCAATATATCCGTGATCGGAGCAAACCGAATATGTCGGAGAAATGGTGTAATAGGGCAGGCGGTAATTCTCGGCGATCTTGCGCACAAGATCCGCCGCGGCATGCCAGTCGGGCAGCTTTTCTCCGAGGAAGGTGTGGAAGACCGTGCCCGAGGTATAAAGCGTCTGAAGCTCGTCCTGGATATCGAGCGCCGTAAACACGTCGTCGGTAAAGCTGACGGGCAGGTGGCTCGAGTTGGTGTAATAAGGCGTATCGCCCTGCGACGCGGTGATGATGTCGGGGTATCTTTCCTTGTCGTGCTTTGCAAGACGGTAGGAGGTGGACTCGGCGGGTGTAGCCTCAAGGTTGTAGAGGTCGCCGTATTTTTCCTGATAGTCGGACAGACGCTCGCGCATATGGTTGAGCACGTCCTTGGTGAACGCCTGAGCCTTTGCGTCGGTCAGGTCGCAGCGCAGCCACCTTGCGTTGAGGCACGCCTCGTTCATACCGACAAGACCGATGGTAGAGAAGTGGTTGTCGAACGTGCCGAGATATCTCTTGGTGTAGGGGTAAAGTCCCTCGTCGAGAAGCTTGGAAATAACGGTGCGCTTTACCTTGAGCGAACGGGCTGCAATGTCCATCATGTGGTCAAGGCGGCGGTAGAAATCGGCCTCGTTTTCGGCAAGATAGCCGATACGGGGCATATTTACGGTAACGACACCGACAGAACCGGTGCTTTCGCCCGAGCCGAAGAAGCCGCCGGATTTTTTGCGCAGCTCGCGCAGGTCAAGGCGCAGACGGCAGCACATCGAACGCACGTCTGACGGCTCCATATCGCTGTTGATATAGTTTGAGAAATACGGTGTGCCGTATTTTGCGGTCATCTCAAAGAGCAGGCGGTTGTTTTCGGTATCGGACCAGTCGAAATCGCGTGTGATGGAGTAGGTCGGGATAGGATACTGGAAGCCGCGACCGTTGGCATCGCCCTCGATCATGACCTCGATGAACGCCTTGTTCACCATATCCATCTCGTGCTTGCAGTCGCCGTAGGTGAAGGGCATTTCTTTGCCGCCCACGATAGCGGGACGGTCGGCAAGGTCGGCGGGAACGGTCCAGTCAAGGGTTATGTTCGAGAAAGGAGCCTGAGTGCCCCAGCGGGACGGGGTATTTACGCCGTAGATAAAGGACTCGACGCACTTTTTGACCTGCTCGTAGCTGAGGTTATCGACTTTTACAAAGGGAGCAAGGTAGGTGTCAAACGAAGAAAATGCCTGAGCGCCCGCCCATTCGTTCTGCATGATGCCGAGGAAGTTGACCATCTGGTTGCAGAGCGATGCAAGGTGCTTTGCCGGAGCCGAGGTTATCTTGCCGGGAATGCCGCCGAGACCCTCTTCGATAAGCTGGCGCAGCGACCAGCCGGCGCAGTAGCCGGTGAGCATTGAAAGATCGTGCAGATGCAGGTCGGCGTTCTTGTGCGCTTCTGCGATCTCGCTGTCATATATTTCGGAGAGCCAGTAGTTGGCGGTGATGGCACCCGAGTTTGAAAGGATGAGTCCGCCGACGGAATATGTGACGGTGGAGTTCTCTTTGACGCGCCAGTCTGTTGCCTTGACATAAGAATCGACCAGCTTCTTATAGTCGAGCATGGTAGACTTCATGTTGCGCAGCTTCTCGCGCTGGCGGCGGTAGATGATATACGCCTTCGCAACATCTTCATATCCCGCCTGAGCCAGGACCGACTCAACGCTATCCTGAATGTCCTCGACCGACACCTTGTCGTCCTTTATCTTGGGCTCAAAGGCAGCAGTCACCTTGAGAGCCATAAAATCTATTATATTCTGATTGTACTGACGCTCGCATGCGTCAAATGCAAGAGTTATCGCCGTGCTGATCTTTGACAGATCGAAATCAACTGTCTTCCCGTCTCTTTTTACTACGCGGTACATTTTTATTTTCCTTTCTCATTTATAAGGGCAAGCGGGACATTTCCTTCTTGCCTTCGGGCTCACGCAGGAGCGCTTTAAAAGTATAACACAATATATTGTGTTTGTCAAGGCAAGCCGCTCAACATATTGTGCGAAAAATCAATTTCGGCAGTGTGTCTAAAAACACACTGCCGTGTTTGTATAATTTGTTCACACGCGTCATCGGCGTTGTATCCGCTTTAGATGCGGGGCTAAGAACTCCGCGCACAATGTCGAGGTCCGTCGAAAACACTCACACGCCGCGCAGCTCCGCACTGCCCACAAACGGCGCTACGATAGCCGCGAACTTCTCCATTTCCTCGCGCGGGACGGCACGAAGCCCCTCGGGGGCGATCAGCGCGCCCGAATCCGCAAAGCCCTGAAGAAAGTACCTGCCCGCTCCTTTTATCAGCCTGCCGATGCCGAGCATGCTCTCTTCGTCATGCAGCGGCGCCACCACCGTTGTTCTGAACTCGTATCCTGTGCTGCCGCCGACGAGCAGCGCAACGCTCTCGCGTATCGGTGTCACGTCAAAACCGGGTATCCCGACCGTTTCGGGATATCGCTCGGGCGAATTCTTTATATCCATTGCAACATGATCGACAAGCCCCGCATCAAGCAGATGCGCAAGACGTGCGGGGTGCGTCCCGTTGGTGTCGAGCTTTACGGAATAGCCGAGCTCACGCACGCGTGAGATAAAATCCTCGATATCCGGCTGCAGCAGCGGCTCGCCGCCCGTAATGGCAACGCCGTCTATTATACCGCGTCGGCGACGCAGCAGGGCGAACACATCCTCCTCGTCTATCGGAGAAAATGTCGGATGCAGAACGAGCTGTGAATTGTGGCAGAACGGGCAGCGCAGATCGCACCCGCCCGTAAACACCGTGCACGCCACGCGTCCCGGGTAATCGAGCAGCGTGACCTTATTGAGACCCTGAATGTTCATTTTATCTCCTCACGAATAGAGCGGATCGAACAGGCGCGCCTTGTAGAAGGCACGGCTGCCGAACACGACCTCCGAAATAAGCTTACCGTCGGCATCGAAGACCGAGAAACGGTCGGTGTCGTGCTCCGCATAAACGCCGGTAGCGGCGGTGCGGATGATCCTGCCATCGTCAAGGCTGCCGATGCACTTTGTGCCGCTCTTGCTCACGCTGCCGGGCGCTGCGGTGAACGAACCGGTGCTCTTGTCAAACACAACGATATTTCCGCCGCCGACCCACAGCTTGTCGCGGTCGCCGTAAAAAGCGGCAATGTCATGCCCGCCCTTTTTGGGAAGAGTCGCGCCGTATACCGGTATCTCCGCGATCTGCGCATCGGTCCCGCTGCCGGTGACCTCAAACGCGACGACATTGTTTGTGCCGACGGTCCACAGCACCTCTCTCACGTCGTCCCAGATAACGCCGTGCGCACCCACGAGCGACACTGTCTGCGCGCGAAGCTTTACCTTACCCTTTTCGTCAGCCGCATAGAATTTGATCGACGCCTTTGTCTCGTCGCCGTTGCCCGAGCAGGCAAGAGCCACAGCTCCGCTCGGCAGATATTCTATCGAGTGCGGTCCGTATCCGGGGAGCGATGTGTCAAACACGCACTTTCCCGACGGATATTCGCCGACCGCGACATACCCGGACGAGGATGTGACGCAAATGACATATGTGCCGAGCACCGTGCTGTAACGCAGACGGCATTCGTCGATCCTGTCGCCGAACTTTGAAACGTTGAAGCCGTTTTTCGCCTCGGGGCGGAATGACCAGAGCGCCGCCGTATTATTGCTGCCGCCGTCTATGTCAACGACATAGCAGCCCGAGTTTTTCTGATCGGCGAGTGCTATGCGCGTGCCGCCGACAATGCCCGCCGCATCCTCGGGATATACGGCAGAGGCGAATTTCACGGCAGCCGCCGCGGGGACCTCAAGATCCGCGCTGCCAGACAAACCGTCTATATAATTTCTGACGAACGCACGTGCCGCAGCAACAGCCATACCGTTTTTGCCGCCGATAAGCAGCGCCGTGGCGTCCGCCGGGTCTTTTCCGACGCAGAATTCATCAGCCCCGCAGGTCACGGACGTGACCGCACCGCCTATTCTGAAAGACGGTCCGCCCGACGTCTTTTTGACAGTCACGGTAGTAAGAGCCACGCCCGTCTTTGCGGAAACAGCCTGCGCTATGACCGACGCCGCAAACTTTTCGTCGCGGTTCGCGTTGTCGGGAATGACTATCTCGAACCCTGATATGTCGCTGCCGTCGACGGTCAGCTTTTCGACCTCATAGCTGCCGCGCCCGAAATAACAGAAATCGCTCTTCATAGCCACACCGCCGCCGTCCGTGCCCGCAAAATTCTTTATAAAATAGTCCACTGCCTCGGAGGTCGCCTCGTCGCTGCCGCCGACGATAACCACCCTGCCGCTTTCCGCAAAAAATCTGACGCAGAAATCGTCGGTCTTGAGCTCCTTCAGTGCCGAAATGCTTTCCGGACGGTTCGTGGCACCGACAAGTATCTCCTTGGCGGCGCCCGGAATGTCAGCCGTGTCCTTTACCCAATCCTCGGCAACGTCAAGCTCAACGCCTGCCGCCTTTTTCACCGCAGTGCGCAGTGCGCCAACCGCTTCCTTGAGCACCTTGCCGTAGTCCGAATCGGGACGAACGATCTTATACTCCGAAGCTCCGTCGGCGCAAAGCGTTACGAGCTCGGGCGCGTCGTCCGCCGAACTGCTGCCGTCGCTGCCGTCACCGTTGCCGTTCCCGTTGCACGCAAAAAGCATGACGAGCATCATCGCCGCGATCATCGCCGCCAAAGCCCTTTTTATTGCATTTGTTTTATGCGTCAGCATTTCTACCTCCGTGGATCGCGGACCTTGCCGATCCGCTTGTTATTATATATATTTTACACGTTTTGGGGCAGGATGTCAAGCGGTGTGCTGCGCTTTGGCGCAGCACACCAAAATAGCGACTAAACAGCTGAACGCTGTTTAGTCGCTATTTCCGGCAGTATCAGTGATCTCATGCAACGGCCGAACGCCGTTTAGTCGCCGTTACCTTACGGAAAGGTGTGCCGCGCCCTTGGCGCGGCACACCAAAAATGATATGTCTCTGTTACGATCCCGCTTCCTGAAGGGCCCGTATAGACTCCTGAAGCCTCTTGAGGCTGGCTTCGACCGGCGCCTTCATCTGTTTGAATCTTGATGCCGTGGTATCGACCTGGTCCGTCACGATCTTGCGGGGGAGCTGATGCACCGAGCTGAGCACCTTTGTGTAAAGCACGCCGGCATCGATATAGATGCCCGAATAAATCTTGTCGAGCATCTCCCACGAGGCGCTGTCCTGCATATATTTCGACTTCAGCGCAACGTTGTAATATACCGGAACGACATTGATATAGCTGCTCCATGCCATATATTCAAGCACTGCACCGAGCATTTCGGCACGCTCTTCGTCAACGGGCCGGCATATGCCGAACGCGGTGAACTGGTCGTGCAGGAAGGTATAATAATCATCTTGATCCTTGTCAAGCTTCGGACAGGGTATAACGCCGTATTTGTCCTTCATATCGCGCAGATATTCTGTCTCGGACGCGCAGAGGCGCAGCGTTGCGGTCGCGGCCGTGCCGCCCGCAAACATCTGACCTATCTCGTTGAGGCGTTCGCTGTCGCTGCCCGACGTGACGATATACGAATTCGCGTCATAGAACAGCTCTGTGACCTTGCGCAACGTGGTAGAAAGGCGGTCAACGTCGATCGAATAATCGTACCAGTTATCGTCGGTCTTGGTAAGTATCGGGTTTTTGCAGCTTGACCAGTAGGGGTCGATGTAGGAAAGCGTTGACGAGATCATGCCGACGGTGTCGCCCTTTGTGACGCTCGAGCTGCCGTCGTTGTCGGAATAATACTGCTTTCCGAGCCTTATCTGATAATCGAGCGTCCACTCGCCGTCGTTGACGACATCGAAAAGCGATTTTTCGCCCCATGTGGTGAGCAGGTCGCGGTTGAAGAATGTAACGAACATAAGGCGGTAGAGCGCCAGCGACGCCGCGTCATTGAAGCCCTGAGACCAATAGGGCGCGGTGAGATCGAGGTATTTCAGCTTTTCAAGGTTGTAAAGTATGCCGTCGCCGGTAGACATGATCGTCGAATAGCAACTGTTTGCAACGATATCGTATGTATGAAGATTCGTGTTCAGCGCTTTTTTTACGGCATTGGTCACGACATAGTTGTCGCCCGTCAGCTTTTCGTTTTTGATGATTATACCGAAGCGCTCTTCCATATCGGCGTTGCGCTTTGCGATGGCGGCGTGGATAATGTCGCCGTCGTTTTCTTCAACGGAAACTTCATCGCGCACGAAGTCGCTGTCGCGGCTGACGAACACGATCGTCTCTCCCTTGTATGAAAGCTCGGGCGGCAGACCGTTTGTCACCGCCTCGCTCTCGGGCGTATCGGAGGATGCTGCGGCAGCGTCTGCCGTCGTTGTGACGTCATCGGTACCGTCGGGCTTGTCGGCGCACGAAACGAGCGTGAACGCCGCGAGCAATAAGGCGAGGATAAGACTTATGAATCTTTTCATGACCGGGATCTCCTTACGATGTACAGCTTTATTTGCGTCACGGGCGGCACCGCCGCCCATCTGCCGATTAAATTATACTATACATCGGAAGGCAAATCAACCCTTCTGCGTACATTTTGTTCAAAAATGCTATGCCGCGATCAAAAATAAAACGGGCATGCCGCACCGACGCACGGCAGACCCGTTCAAATTTTCAATATTTTTGTCCGGCAAGCTCAGGCGTGAGCAGGGCGGCACGGAGGACGATGCGGTCATTCTCGTGTACCAGGTATTTTTCCGCATGGTCGAGCCTCACCCATTCGACGTCGGCTATCTCGCCCTTGCGCGCCGAGGTCGCCTCACAATCGGTAAAGGCAAGAAAGTACACGACCTCCTTGTCAACGCCGGGCGCCGGCTGATAGTTGACCGTCTTACGGAATGCGGAAGTGATCTTTATCCGCACCGACGTCTCCTCAAACACCTCGCGCTCTGCGGTCATGAGCTCTGTCTCGCCGACCTCGACATGTCCCTTGGGGAATGAGCGGTTGCCGCCGCGACGCTGGCGTATCATGAGGATATATCTTTTGCCATCCTTGCCGCGGCGCACGACCAGCGCGCCGCAGGATTTTTCATGGATCATGCTCTCAGTCCGGCTTTACTTCTTCCATCACATACGCCTCAAGCACATCGCCGGGCTTGAGATCGTTGAACTTTTCAAGACCTACGCCGCACTCGTAGCCCTGAGCCACCTCGCGCACGTCGTCCTTGAAGCGGCGCAGCGAGGATATCTTATCCTCAAACACCACAACGCCGTCGCGCACGACACGTATGAGAGAGGAGCGGGTGATCTTGCCGTCCTGAACATACGAACCGGCAATAAAGCCGACATTAGGAACATGGATGACCTGTCTGACCTCGGCATGACCGAGGAGAGCCTCTTTGTACTTCGGAGCAAGCATGCCCTTCATAGCAGCCGTGATCTCGTCGATGCACTCGTAGATAACGCGGTAAGTGCGGATATCCACGCCCTGGCGCTCGGCAGAGTCGAGAGCGGACTTATCGGGACGGACGTTGAAGCCGACGATAATGGCGTTTGACGCCGCGGCAAACATAACGTCGCCCTCGGTGATGCCGCCCGCGGCGGAGTGGATGACCTTTACCTTCACCTCATCGTTGGAGATCTTCTCAAGCGACTGCTTTACGGCCTCGGCGGAGCCGACAACGTCTGCCTTGACGATGATATTGAGCTCCTTGACGCCCTCGGAGATCTGCGCGAACAGATCGTTGAGGTTCGCACGGGTATTGGCCTTGAAGGTGTCCTCTTTTGCCTTCGAACGGCGGCGCTCGGCAAGCTCACGCGCCATTCTTTCGTTTTCAACGGCGTTGAATTCGTCGCCCGCGGCGGGAAGATCGGCAAGACCGGTTATCTCTACGGGCATTGACGGAGTCGCAGCCTTTACGGTACGTCCGGCATAGTCGGTCATTGCTCTTACACGTCCGACCGAGGTGCCTGCTATCACGATGTCGCCGCTGCGGAGAGTACCGTTCTGAACGAGCACCGTGGCAACGGGTCCGCGTCCCTTGTCAAGCTTGGATTCGATTATAACGCCCTTTGCGCGGCGGTTCGGGTTGGCTTTGTATTCCTTTACCTCGGCGATAAGCAGGATGTCCTCGAGCAGATCGTCGATGCCCGTGTGCTTGAGCGCGGACACGGGAACGCACATGACGTCGCCGCCCCATTCCTCGGGAACGAGGTCGTATTTCGTCAGCTCCTGCTTTACGTTATCGGGGTTGGCGCCCGGCTTATCCATTTTGTTTATCGCAACGATGATCTCAACGCCCGCAGCCTTGGCATGGTTTATAGCTTCGACCGTCTGCGGCATGATACCGTCGTCGGCGGCAACGACAAGAATGGCAATATCCGTAGCCATAGCGCCGCGTGCGCGCATTGCGGTGAACGCCTCGTGCCCCGGCGTGTCAAGGAAGGTTATATCCTTGCCCTTTACGCGAACACGGTAAGCGCCTATATGCTGAGTGATGCCGCCCGCCTCGCCGGCGGTGACATGGGTGTTTCTGATAGCGTCGAGCAGCGATGTTTTGCCGTGGTCAACGTGACCCATGACGCACACGACGGGTGCGCGCTCGACAAGATCGTCGGCGCTGTCCTCGCCCTCGTCAAAGAGGCGGTCCTCAATGGACGTAACGACCTCGCGCGTGACCTCGGCGCCCAGCTCGTCGGCAACGAGAGCCGCGGTGTCAAAATCGACGACTTGGTTGACGGTCGCCATAACGCCCATCATCATAAGGCGCTTGATGACCTCAGCCGCCGTGACCTTGAGACGCGATGCAAGCTCGCCGACCGTGATCTCGTCGGGTATCGTCGCGTGTACCGGCTGTTTCTTTATCGGCTGCTGCGGTGCCGGAGCCGCGCCGCGTCTGCCGTTCTGACGGCGGTCGCGTCCCTGCGGCTGCTGACCTCTCTGCTTTCCGCCGAAGCGTCCTCCGCTCTGCTGCTGTGCGCCGCGCTGACCGCCCTGTGAGCGCTGTCCCTGGGGGCGTCCCTGTCCCTGCTCCGAGGAGGAGGGCTGCTTTTTGACCTTCTGTGCACCGCCCTTGATATCCTTTACGGTATCGGGAACGAAATTGTCGAGTCTGTCGTCATATTTCGAGAGGTCTACCGACGATGCGCCGGTGCCGCGCGTGTCGACCACGCGGGTGCCCGCATTTTTGTTTACGGTGACCGTCTCGCGTGCGCCGCCCGCAGCCGCCGAGCCTATGGCGAGCCCCGGCTGCTTCTGCTTCTGGCTCTTCTCGGCCTTCTCCGCAGCCTGTGCGCGGTCGCTGTTCTTTTTCTGTTGTGCGTTTGCCTGCTCCGCCTTTTTGAGGCGATCCTCAAAACGCTCGCCCGCCGAACGTGCGGGGTTGACCTGTCCGCCGCCCGTCACGGTCTTCTGCGGCTTTTTCGCCTCTGCGGGCTTCTCCTGTTTTGCGGGAGCTGCCGGCTGTGCCGCAGCCGCGGGCTTTGCGGGCTCTGCCTCCGGAGCTTTTGCGGCAGGTGCCGCGGGAACTTTATCCTGCTTCGGCGCAGGCTTTTCCGCGGGGGCGGGCTTTTCCTCCGCCGAGGGTTTTTTAGCCGCGGGTTTTGTAGAAGGAATATACGTCACGCCGTCTATATAATCCTCTATATTCTCCACCTGATTGGCGCGAGTCAGCTTTTCGAGGAGCAGATCGAGCTCAAAAGGCTCAAGTGCCTTCTGGGTCTTGACCTCTATCCCCGCCTCGGCAAATACATCGGTTATATCCTTTGTTTTGAGACCGAGATCCTTTGCCAGTTGATTTACCTTTACCTGTGCCGTTGCTGCCATATTCCATCATCCTCCTTGGGGTTTTATCAGATACCGAGCGGGAGCGCCGCTTTTTCTATCATTCTGACCATTGATGCGTCGGTGATCCCCACCGCCGCCGTTATTCCGCCGCGACCCACTGCCGCCGCAAGCTGTTCTCCCGTCACCGGGAGCACCATCAGCCTTACACCGTAGTATGCACACCTGTCATGCAGCCGCTTTGCCGTATTTGCCGAATTGTCGCACGCCGCGAGCACGAGCTTTATCTCGCCCGCCCTCAGTGCGTCACACACAAGCTCGGTGCCGCGCACGACTGCCCGCGCACGGACGCACAGCCCGATATTTCCGAGCATTTTTGCCACCGCGCCGCTGTACTGCGGGCTTCCCGCCTCAAGCGGCGGTGCCTTTGTCTGCGCCTTTGCGGGCTTTTCGCTTTTAACGGGCGCGGGGCTTTTATCGGCTCTGCCGCGCTTATCATCCATAACTGCCTTCATGCCGGCGTCGGATCCTTTTCGCATACCTTGCTCTGTATCCTCTGATCTTTTGATTTTCTGCCGATCTCCCGCGGGGGATTAGGCGGCAGCGCCCTTATTCTGCGGCTTCAAGCTCATCCTCAAGCGTCTGCCACACCCCATCGGGTATTTCGCAGCCTAAATTCTGCTCGGCGCGCCGTGACTTTCTCAGCTTTCTGAGGCACGCGCGCGCGGGACATACATAAGCTCCCCTGCCCGGCTTTTTTCCGCTCCTGTCGATGGAGATAGTCCCGTCGGGGCTTCTCACTATCCGCACGAGCTCGCTCTTCGGGCGATGTTCGCCGCACCCGAGGCACTGCCTTTCGGGGATCTTTCTTTCTTTTGGCGCCGGAGCGCTCTTTTTTCCCATTTTACACTGCCGCGGGACCGCTCATTCGGTCTTTATGTCGATCTTGCAGCCGGTGAGACGCGCCGCAAGACGTGCGTTCTGTCCCTCACGTCCGATGGCAAGAGAGAGCTGGTCGGGCTTCACGACGACGTGAGCCGAGCGCTCGGCTGTCATCTCGACCGACTCGACGGTCGCGGGAGAAAGTGCCGATGCGATGTATTCCTCGGGATTTTCGCTGTAACGCACGATGTCGATCTTCTCGCCCGAAAGTTCGGCGCACACCGAGTTTATTCTCATTCCGTGGTTGCCTATGCAGGCTCCGACGGGATCGACGTTCTCATCGCGCGAGGCGACCGCAAGCTTTGTGCGAGAGCCAGCCTCACGTGCGATGCCCTTGATTATTACCGTTCCGTCCGCTATTTCGGGAACCTCGAGTTCAAACATACGGCACACAAAGCCGGGGTGCACGCGGGAGAGCGTGACGAGCGGCCCGCGCGACTCGCGGTTGACCTCAAGAACATAGACCTTTATCTTCTGGCCTATCGTGAACTGCTCACCGGGTATCTGTTCACCCACGCCGAGAACGGCATGGCCGGTGTCGGTGTCGATAAGTATATTGCCGGTCTCATGGTCTATCTTGGAGACTGTCGCGGTGATGATCTCCTCGCGCTTCTGCTCGTAAGCATCCTGCGCGATCTTGCGCTCGGCCTCGCGTATGCCCTGGATTATGACCGACTTCGCGGCTCCGGCGGACAGACGGCGGAAATTTTTGGTCTTGACCTCGAACTCAAGCACCTTGCCGACGGTCGCGCGCTTGTTTATCTGGCGTGCCTCTTCGAGGGAAAGCTGTGTCTCGGGGTTTTCGACCTCGGCTACGACTTCCTTCTGCTGATATACCTTCACGTCCTTCTTTGCCTCGTCGATGACGACACGGACGTTCGTGTTGTTGCCGTATTCCTTTTTATAAGCCGCGATAAGCGCCGCTTCGATCTTTTCAAGCATATACTCCTTCGGTATGCCCTTTTCCTTTTCGAGCATATCAAGTGCGGCGAAAAATTCTGTGTTCATTTGACTTTTCCTTTCCTGCGGCACCGCAGCGCGGCGGCGCCGAACGCGCTTGTTTCTTTTCTTTAAAAATATGCGTGATATGCGTGCACGGCGTCAGTCGCCGAAATTATAAACTACCTTCATCTTTGATATCGCGTCAAAGGGGAGCACCGCCGGCTCGGCAGCGGCGTCCTCGCGTATCACCACCGCTCCGTCGTCCGAAAGTCCTTCGAGCGTTCCCGAAAACACGCGCCTCCCGTCATGGGGAGCGTAAAGGCGCGCCTCGACCTTCTGCCCGGCGCACGCTTCAACGTGCCGCGGCAGTGTGATCTCTCTCTCTATACCGGGAGAGGACACCTCAAGATAATACGCCTCGTCGATCGGATCGGCATCATCGAGCACGGGATCGACCGCGCGGTGAACGCGCTCGCAGTCGTCTATGCCCACGCCGCCCTCGGCGTCTATCGTAATGCGCAGGATGCGCTTTGCGCCTTCCTTGACAAAATCCAGATCCCAGATATCGCATCCGGCGTCTCTGACGACGGGCAGAAGCAGCTCATACAGCTTCCCCGCCATTCCGCCGAGTTCCTTTTTCATTAAGACCGTATCCTTCCGTTATTCGTTCTTTGCCGAATCATTAAATAAGAGTGGACGCAAGCCCACTCTCCATTACATCATATACTCTACATTAATTATATCACACTTTCTTCCGATATGCAATAGTTTCACGTATTTTTTTCATTTATTTTTATATCACATGGTGCCGCGACGGACGCCCGGCAGCGCTTTTCGTATGATTTCCGAAAAAGAATATAAGATTTTTATATATTTTGTGCTATTCCGGTGCTAATATAGTAACATACTTAAACCGCAAAGGAGACAGCGACAAATATGAAGAATATCCTCAGGTTCAGCCTTTCGCCCGACGCCTCGCGCATCGTCTGGAGCGCTGACGGTACTCCGCTTGCCGGCACCGAGGGCGGCGATTTCTGGCGCATAATGGCGGACGACGGCTACTATATAGAAATGACGGTGCATTCCGCCGATCAGCACGGCACCGTGACCGTCGACGGCAGCCGCACGACCGTTGTATACGACGGGCTCGTGACCGACTTCGGCAGAAAGCTTGACGTGAAGCTGACGCTGACCATAACCGACTCGGGCGATGGGTACACCTTTGACGCCTGCGTGGAAAACCGCGGCGACGCCCGCATAAACGAGCTTGAATATCCGTATATCGACCTGAACCGTCTCGTCGGCGAACGTGCGGACGATATCCTCTACCGCCCCGCGGGCATGGGCGAGCGCATAAAAAACCCGTGGCGCGCGCTCGGCACCGCTCACACCGAATACATGAGCTCGGATTACAACGATATAAAATCCACCATCGTATACCCGCGCCCTGGCACCATGACGTGGCTCGGCATACAGTCGGATAAATACTTTCTTTACATGGGAAGGCACGACGAGCGCACCCGCGCCTGCTGCCTTATGAACGCCATTCAGCCGCGTGAATCAAAAACGCCGCGCCTTGTATCGTCTATCTGCCACTATCCCTTTGCGCGCAGGGGCGAAGCAATATGCACGCCGCCCGTGGTCGTTACCATGGCCGAGGGCGACTGGCGCCTCGGCTCCGACATTTACGGTGCGTTCGCTCATTCCACCTACTTCAAGCCGGTCGAACCGCGCGATTGGGTAAAGGGAATGACCGGCTGGCAGCGCATCATACTGCGGCACCAGTTCGGCGAGATCTTCTGGAAATACGAGGATCTGCCACGCCTCTATCTCGAAGGCAAAAAGTACGGTCTTGACACGCTGCTCGTGTTCGGCTGGTGGCGCGGTCGCTTTGACAACGGCTACCCGCACTATGAGGTCGATCCCGAGCTTGGCGGCGAGGAAGGGCTAAGGGCAGCGATCGCAGAGGTGCAGCGTCTCGGCGGTCACGTAATACTCTACAACAACGGCATCCTCATAGACAAGAACACCGATTTCTACCGCGAGCACCACAAGGAAGCCGCGCGCATCGACATAGACGGCAACGAATACGAGGATCACTACAAATTCGAAAACAACGGCACCGTGCTGCGCAACTACGGCTATAAATCCTTTGTCGACGCCTGTCAGGCGACAAAGATATGGCACGACAAGCTTATCGAGAACGGATATTTCAAGCTGAGATTCAACCCCGACAGCATATTCTATGACCAGATCGGCGGGCGCTCCAAGCTCTGCTTCAATCCCGCGCACGAGCACGGCTACCGCCCCGACGACGAAATGGTATACCGCCGCCGCAATATGCGCGACGTGCGCGCCATTCTGGGGCCCGATCAGGCTGTCGGCACCGAGTGCGTGAATGATTCACTCATCTGCGAGGTCGATTACACGCACGGCTGCGACCGCGGAGCCGGCTACCGCTCTACGCTCGCGGGTAACGTCCAGACGCTCTTCCCCGAGATGTACCGCCGCACCTTCCCCGAGCCGATAATCTCGAACCGCTGGATACATGACTGCCGCCGCGGCTGGAAGGACGACCTCAACCACGCGTTTATTTACGGAATGCGCTTTGACGTTGCCATATGGCGCTGCCGCAAGGTCGGCATAGCGGCGCTTCCCGAATACGGCGAGCACCTCAAAAAGCTCCTTGACCTCAAAGCGGAGCACAGCCGCTTCTTCTACGACTGGGGCCGTGCACGCTTTGTGTGCGACACCGATCTTACACTGCCCGAGGGCATCCATTGCTGCGAATACAAAAACGGCGACGAGCATCTCTTTGCCCTGCGCAGCGACGCCGCCGAGACGCTGACCTTCGATATCCTCGGCAGGTCGGTGACACTTGCACCGCAGGATGTCGCCTGCGAGGTATTCGATTTTTCGAAATAAGATAAAACAAACCGCCGTGTGACGTCTTTCTGCGTCGCACGGCTTTCTTGATATCGGCGCCGGGCGGTGCAAGTCGGCGGCAAAGATCATTCATTTTCGCCTTTCCGCTCTTGACGCGGCAGCGATAAAGAGGTATAATAAAAGAACTTCCCCGATTGAAAGGCAGGTCCTGTTATGTTTTTTGAAGATCTTTCCGCGTTCGACCCCGAGGTCGGCGCTGCGTGCGCCCGCGAGCTTTCGCGTCAGCGCCGCAATATAGAGCTCATCGCGTCCGAAAATATCGTCTCCGAGGCGGTGCTTCTCGCCGCGGGCGGCGTGCTCACCAACAAATACGCCGAGGGTTATCCCGGACACCGCTACTACGGCGGCTGCGCCTATGTTGACGAGGTAGAAGAGCTGGCGCGTGAGCGCGCCTGCCGTCTTTTCGGCGCCGAGCACGCCAACGTTCAGCCCCACAGCGGCGCATCGGCAAACTTTGCGGTCTTTTTTGCGCTGCTCGAGCCGGGCGACACCGTGCTTTCGATGAGCCTTGCCGCCGGCGGGCATCTTTCTCACGGCATGAAGCTGAATGTTTCGGGCAAATATTTCAACATAGTCCACTACGGCGTTGACCCAGTGACCGAGCGCATCGACTACGACGAGGTGCGCCGACTGGCTCTCGAATGCCGCCCCAAAATGATAATCGCGGGCGCGAGCGCATATCCGCGCGTGATCGACTTTGCGCAGTTCCGCCGCATCGCCGACGAGGTCGGCGCTTATCTGATGGTAGACATGGCTCACATTGCAGGTCTTGTCGCCGCGGGTCTGCACCCCAGCCCCGTTCCATACGCCGACGTCGTTACCACGACCACTCACAAGACGCTTCGCGGTCCGCGCGGCGGTATGATCCTCTGCCGCGAGGAGCTTGCCAAAAGCATTGACAAAGCGATATTCCCCGGCACGCAGGGCGGTCCGCTCATGCACATCATCGCAGCCAAAGCCGTTGCTCTCGGCGAGGCGCTGACGCCGGAATTCACCGTTTATCAGAACAATATCGTCAAAAATGCCCGCGCGCTTGCCGACGGACTGACCGCACGCGGCATCCGCCTTGTCTCGGGCGGCACCGACAATCACCTCATGCTGCTCGACCTTCGCGGCACCCCCGTGACCGGCAAGGAGCTTGAGACGAGGCTTGACGAGGTATGCATCACGGCAAACAAGAACGCCGTGCCGAACGACCCGCAGAAGCCGATGATAACCTCGGGACTCAGGGTAGGCACTCCCGCCGTGACCACACGCGGCTTCGGCATTCCCGAAATGGAGCAGATCGCCGGCTTTATCGCCGACGCGGTGTTTGATTTCGAGGCGAACCGCGAGCGCATCGCCGCCGAGGTAAGAGCGCTGACGGACAGATTCCCGATCTATAAAGACTGACCGAAACGGGCTGTCAGAAACTCATTTTGAGTTTCTGACAGCCCGTTTTTTAATAGTCGGACATTATCGTCGGGTGTTATTCGGTCACCATACCGTCAGTGCAGTAAACAAGGGTTTTTTTCGTCCGCTGCCACGAGCCGAACATATCCTTTTTGGATATGGCGCCCCACTCTGCTTTGGTACCGCCGAAGCTGATGCTCAGATCCTCATGGCATCCTGCAAAAGCCCGGGCATTTATCCGCGTGACGGTGCCGGGAACGGTAATATTTCCGAGCTTTTTGCAGTTTTTAAATGCGCTCTCGCCTATCTCCGTGACACCTTCCGGTACAACAAGACTTTCAAGTTCCGAGCAGTTAAAAAACATCTCTCTGCCGATCTCCTTGATACCGTCGGGAAGCCTGACGTTTTTCAGGTTCCGGCATTCCGCAAAAGCGGTCACGCCTATTTCGGTCGTGCCTTTTCCGAACACGACGGTCTCAAGACCCGTGCATCCCCAAAATACGCTGTCCCCCACACCGGTAACACTGCCCGGAATTTCGACCGACACAAGCCCGGTACAACCGCCGAATGCACCGACCTCTATCGTTTTCAGCCCATCCGGGAAAATGACCTCCTTAAGACCGGTGCAGCCCGCAAATGCTCCCTCGCCTATGCCGACGAGTCCGGCAGGAAGCTTCAGCTTCACGATGGCGGTGCAGCTTCCGAATGCACTAAAAGCTATGCTCTCAATACCGTCGGAGAATGAAATATCCGTAAGCTTCGTGCATTGAAAGAAAGCCGAGTTGCCTATGCTCTTCAAGCCCTTGCCGAAGGTAACGCTTTCGAGCTTCACGCAGAAGCAGAAAGCTCTCTCGCCTATCGATGTAACGCTGTCCGGTATCGAAATGCTCTCAAGACCGCTGCAACCGGAAAACGCACCGTTGCCTATCTCAACGATACCGTTTGAAATATTTACGGCGGCAAGCGCGCCGCAGTCCTCGAACGCCCCCGCGCCTATGTACGTTACGCCTGCCGGGATATTTATGACGGCAAGCTTCGTGCAGCCCGCAAACGCACCGCCCTCTATTCTTGTAATGCTGTCGGGAAGCGTGACTCTCACGGCGGAACAATATCTGAACGCCCTCACCCCTATGGCGGTAACGGGCTTACCGTTTCGGTCGGACGGAATAACGATCTCGGTATCCTTGCAGCTTCCCGCACCGATCACGGTATAGCCCGCGGAATCGGCATTGAGCTTGTATTCAAGCCCCTCGCTTATCCTGTATACGCCGCCGCAGTTTTTGCATACACCGTCAACGTATTCGTGCGCCTTTATCGGGTCGGTCCTTTGCTCTTGCAAAAGCTCGCCGCAGTCGCGGCAATGCGCACCGTCGGTGATCCCGTTTTCGGTGCAGGTGGCTTTCCTGCCCGGATCGACCACCGCGCTGTGACCTTTGGCGGGTATGACCTCGCTCTTTTTCAATATCTCACCGCAGACCGTGCAGCGTGAATCCCCGGTGGCCCCGTCCTCTGTACAGGTCGGCTGTACGGTCAGGTCGTATGCCGGAGTATGTCCGAGGGCGGGAACGGACTCACCCTCCTCAATGATCTTGCCGCAATCGGCGCAGTATTTGCCTGCTCCCACTCCCGTTTCGGTGCAGGTCGGAGGCTGCGGAAGAGACTCTGCAACATTTTTATGCTCGCACTCACCGCCGCGGCAGGAACAGCACGCAGCTATAACAAAAGCACAGACGATCAATATTTTTACGATCTTTCTTTTCATTTTCGGTCCCCCTCCGTTTTTGTATCCGTGCGGATATCGTCTTTAACATCATTATAACATACGTGGAACATGACGTCAACACATTAACAACAAATGCATTAAAAAATAAGCAATATTATAGATACACGAAGGGGACGTCACACATCGGTGTGACGTCCCACTGTTTTTTATCCGGTTTGCCGTCTTATCTGCAAAGACCGAGGGATATCTGATACAGTCTCTGAATGTCGGCAGAGCGCTTTGCGCAGATAGCCTTCATCCTGTCGATATCCTCGTCGCTGAAGCCGTCGAGCTGACCCTCCTTCAGCTTATTCTTGTACATCTTGTCTGTCGTAAGAGCAAAACGTATGTCGCTGCTCACGATCTCGCCGTCTATCTCGGCAACGATGGCATCGCTCTTGCCCGCAAGGAGCAGATCGACCGCAAAAACTCCCATTTCCGTCGCCGTCAGACGGTCGCGCAGAGTGGGATTGCCGCCGCGCACGATGTGCGCAAGACGTGCGAATTTGGTCTCGATGCCCGTCTCCTCGCCGATCTTTTTGGCAAGTACCTCGCTGTAAGGCTTGCCCTCGGCGGTGAAAACACCCTCGGAAACGATAACGAGCATTCCTCTCTTGCCGTCTGCTTTCGCAGCCTTTATGCGCGCAATGGCGGCAGCCTCGTCAAACGGCACCTCGGGAATGGCGATCGCAACGGCGCCCGACGCTATGCCGGTCTTGAGCGCGATCTCTCCGCAGTCGCGGCCCATGACCTCGACGACATTGCATCTCGCGTGCGACTCGCAGGTATCGCGCAGACGGTCAACGCACTCAAGCACCGTGTTCATGGCGGTGTCAAAGCCGACGGTGTAGTCGGTCGCGGTGATATCGTTGTCGATAGAACCGGTCACTCCGATGGTGGGGATGCCGCGGATGGAAAGATCGGTCGCACCGCGGAAGGTGCCGTCGCCGCCGATGGCGACGATGGCGTCGATATTATTGCGGCGGCAGGTGTCTATCGCCTTGCGCATGCCCTCTTCGGTCTTGAATTCGGGGCAGCGGTCGGAATAGATTATGGTTCCGCCCATATGTGAAATGTTTGAAACACGGCGTGCGGTGAGGTCGATCATATTGTCGGCGATAAGACCGCTGTAGCCTCCGAGAATTCCCTTCACTTCAATGCCGTTCTGAAGTGCGCGGCGGGTTATTGCTCTGATAGCGGCGTTCATGCCCGGCGCATCTCCGCCCGATGTAAGAACGCCGATCCTCTTGAATTTTGCCATTGTAATGACTTTTCCTTTCTGACTGTGCCTTTGCTCGTTCCGGCACACAGCTTTTTCCGATATATTGTATAATATTATTGACAGAAAATCAATACCGCAAGCGTTAAAAAAGCGCGAAAAATTGCGGGCGACGTAAAAAAATCAACTTTTTTTACCGCCGTTACTCTGAGTGACGTCGATATCGGGTATGGGAAGCCCGAGACTCATTGCCTGAGTTGCGGCGCTGTATCTGATGTATTCGCGCGAGCGCAGCGGAGACATCGAAAGCCGTCTCACTCTTTCGCCGTCCGCGGTCGATATCGCGATATAGACCGTTCCCACCGGCTCCTCCGGCGTTCCGCCGCCGGGACCGGCGTATCCGGTCGTTGCGAGCCCGATATCGGCGCCGAGAGCCGTGCGCACGCCGCGCGCCATCTCCGCCGCAGTCTCGGCGGACACCGCAGTGTGAGCCTCAAGCGTTTCGGCTCTCACGCCGAGAAGCTTCATCTTCGCATCGTTGCAGTAGGTCACGCAGCCGCCGAGAAAAGCATCCGAGCAGCCGGGTATGTCGGTCAGCCGCTTGGCGATAAGTCCGCCAGTGCAGGATTCGGCGACCGCAAGCGTCCTTTCCTCGGCGCGCAGACGGCAGAGCAGCGCGTTCTCCACCGATCCCACGTCAATACCGTAAATGAACCGTCCGACCTCGGTCGCGCGTATCTTTTTTATCGCCTCGTCGCACATACCCTCCGCCTCGCCGCGACAGCAGGCACGCGCGCTCACGCGAACGCGCACCTCGCCCTCCTTGCAGTACGGCGCAACGGTCGGATTTTTCCACTCACTCATCATCGTGCGCAAATGCTCCTCTACCGTTGACTCGCCCATTCCGAGAATGTGCACATTGCGGCTGACTATGACAGCTCCCGAGCGGCGGCAGAGATACGGATGGACTCTCTCCCGCCAGAGCGTGGTCATTTCTATCGGCACCCCGGGCAGAAGGACCGCAGTTTTGCCGCTTTTTTTATCCTCCACCGCCATTGCCGGTGCCGTGCCCCAGTCGTTTTCAAATATGACAGCACCCTCGGGGATCATCGCCTGCTTTATGTTGTTTTCGGGCATTTCTCTGCCCGTGTCGGCAAAATAACGGCGTATTTTTTCAAGCGTATGCCCGTCAAGGTGCATTTCAAGCCCGAAATAGTCGGCTACCGTCTCTTTGGTAAGGTCGTCGCACGTGGGGCCGAGACCCCCGCTGAGAAATACCGCGTCGGCATGCCCGAAAGCCGCCGCGAGCGCGCTTTTGAGGCGCTCGGGGTTGTCGCCCACCACAGTCTGACGGTAGACCGGGATCCCCATTTCGGCAAGACGCTGCGACATGAACGCCGCATTTGTGTTTACGATGTCGCCGAGCAGCAGCTCGGTGCCCACGCAGAGTATCTCCGCGCTTTTTATTTCAGTTTCAAGCATAAAAACCTCCGACATGATCCGACAGTCGTTAGACGCGGGTCTGATCTTCATTTTGCCGCGTATGGCGCAAAAACCGGCGATGCGGATGAAAATTATCCTTCACACGCATCTTACGCGCGCACCGTTCACCTCAAAAGACGAATACATACATCTAATATTTTACATATATGTAATATATATTGAACATCATATCTTACATCTGTCGATTTTCGGCAGGTAAAAAATACGACGGGAAGCGACAGGCTGCGCACAAGTAAATTATAGCACCGACAGGCGGTTTTGTAAATACGATGCGGCAATAAATCGACGGCGGTTGACATTTTACGTCCGATGTGATAATATAGGACGGAATAAAGCGAAGGGAAGGAAAACGATGTCTGTATGTATGATATGCCCGCGCCGCTGCGGGATCGACCGGCAGACGGCATGCGGCTTTTGCGGCGTCGGCGAGGAGATGCGCATCGTGCGCGTTATGCGCCACTCGTTTGAGGAACCGTGCATAGCCGGAGAGCATGGCGCGGGCGCGATATTCTTCACCGGCTGCAATCTCGGCTGCGTTTTCTGTCAGAACGCACCGATAAGCCACCCCGCGGCAGGGCATGAGCCGGGCGACACTGTGTCGCCGCGCCGCCTTGCGGACATAATGCTCGAGCTCCAGGCAGCCGGGCTTTCGTCGGTCGATCTTGTAACGCCGACGCACTTTACGCCGCGCATCGCCGAGGCACTGCGCCTTGCGCGGATGGACGGCCTTTCGCTGCCCGTGGTGTGGAACAGCGGCGGGTACGAGCTGACGGAAACGCTCGCTGTGCTTGACGGGCTTATCGACGTGTATATGCCCGACTTTAAATATTTTTCGCCCGCGATCTCGCAAAAATACTCCGCTGCGGCGGATTATGCCGACCGCGCGGCGGAGTGCATAGGATATATGTACCGTGTGCTCGGCGCGGCGCGTTTTGGGGACGGCATGATGACGCGCGGTGTGCTCGTGCGGCATCTTGTGCTTCCCGGCTGCCGCCGCGACTCGGCAGATGTTCTGCGACGGTTGGCGGAAACGGTGCCGCCCGACGGGATAAAGATCAGCCTCATGAGCCAGTATTCGCCCGAGTTTTACCGCGGGAGCGACCGCTCGCTGCGGCGGCGCGTCACGTCGTTTGAGTATGATTCGGTGCTCGCCGAGGCAGAGCGCCTCGGCTTTGACGGATATATGCAGGAGAGAAGCTCATCGGGCAGCAAATACACGCCTGAGTTCGGCGAACACCTGAAGATCGACAGCGACTGCATCCCTCCGCGCCATGACGGCGGTAAATAAAACACACGGACACGGGCTGCCGCGCATTGCGCCGCAGCCCGTGTCCGTATATCGTCGGCGCCCCTCAGAGCCCGATCCTTTTCATAAAGCCGTCATATTCGTCCACGGCAGCGGCACCTGTACGTGAAACACGCCGCATTTCGGCAATGCGCGTGGGTATCAGCCGTATATTCGCAAATATCCTCACGACCCACGCCACCGGCAGCAGCCAGTGCCTGCCGATAAGAAATGTATAGCGCGACTCTATCCTCGCGGCGGGCGGGAATACCGTACCGATAAACACCCCGATACCGGTCGACTTTACGCCTTTTCTGCTTTTTCCGCCTTCACGCAGCCTGACCACAGAACGATCCCGCGTGTGTCCGAAAAGATCGGCGGAAAGCGTGTAATCAAGCAGCTCGCCGAGCGCCTCACGATCGGGCTCGGGCAGCGGGCAGGGCGCATCGACGCCGAACCACTCGCGCACCGCGTTCATGACCGTAAAGAAGAAGCCATCGAGCCGCAGCCGTTCAAATTCCGCACGTATATGCGCGAGATCGAGCCGATCCCCGCGGCGAAGAATATAAAACGCCACGTCAAGGTACATCCTGATGCCGGCACCGCCGCCGTAAAGATGCTTTGCAAGATGGCAGACGGTGTAGGTGAAATGAAAGTCATCCTCCGTCATGAAGCGCATCCCCGCATCCGGCACGGCATGCGCCCATGCCTCTCCGAAGTACGCCCTGAGGTCCGACCTACCGTCAAGATCCCCGTCCATGAGATTGGTGTGGATCTCATAGTATTCGCTGCCCTTGCGATAGGAGTACGTCGGCTCCCAGTCATGCCCGACCGTGTAGCCGAGCGACAGCATGAGCCGGTGGACCTTCTGCCTGTCCGACGGCCGGATGAGTATGTCTATGTCACCGAAGGCGCGCAGCTCGGCGAGCGGATAGAGCCCGCGCAGATAATAGCCCTTAACGGGCATATGAGCGATGCCGTGTTCGGTAAAAATATCGGAGAGCGCCTCAAAATCAACGCAGCGGTTGAGATTGCCCGCTATCGCGCCGTAAAGTATGTTGTCGAGCTGCGCCGTGACCGACGCGTCGGAGAACAGCTTCCATTTCTTGTTCACATACGCGAGAACGGGAAGCAGATTCTGCCGCGCGGCACAGCGTATAAGCTCCGCGGCATCCCCCGCAGCGACCGAGCCGCCGTCAAGCGCCGGCGGCTCGTCCGCAACAAAGCTGCGCATAATTTTAATGAACTGCGCCTGTGTATCCATGTGATTTCCTTTTCCTGCTGCCGTTATTGCCCCTGCGCCCCGGGGATGAGATCGACCACCGCGATCTCGGGCATATTGTTTATGCGCGGGACAGCGCCGTGTCCCGAAAGTCCCGACGTTATTATCATCTGCATATGATCGCCGAGACGGAAATATCCTTTGTCATATTCGGGGAAAAAGCCCTGCATCGGCGCGTACAGACCGCCGACAAAGGGCAGCCTTATAAGCCCGCCGTGAGTGTGACCGCTGAGCACAAGGTCAACGTCCCAGAGCGTGTACGCCCCGTTGAAGATGAAGGTGTCCGGCATATGCGCAAGGCATATCCGAGGAATGTCGGTGTCCTCAAAATCCTTGAGAAAACGGTATTCGGGCGACGCTCTGAACTCCTCCTCGGTGCGTCCGAAATAAAAGCCGTGTCCCATCGTACCGCCGATGCGCAGCGGCTGACCGCCGACGGTGACGTCGGCATAGCTGTCGTTCACAAACACGGCTCCCGCAGCTGTTATCCGGTCGGGAAAACCCGCGTCCGATCCCATGTATTCAAGCTCGTGGTTTCCCGGCGCAAAAAAGACCGGAGCAATATCGCAAAGCTTTTCTATGAGCCCGGTGAGCGCACGGATATCCTCCTCACCGGCGCCGCTGCCGATCATATCTCCGACAAGGCAGACGGCATCCGGCTCCTGCTCGCCGATCTTGGCGATCAGCCGCGAATCGTCCTTGCCGAACGACTTGCCATGCAGATCGGAAATGAACACAAGACGCACTCCGTCCGCAATGCCGTCGATATTCACCCGATACGTCGTCACATCGAGCCCGACAGAACACACTATCGCGGATATCGCGACCGACAGGAAACAGACCGCGACCGCCGCCGCAACGACCCGCCATAACAAACGCTTTTTCATTTCAGGCGGAGGATCCTCATGGTCTTGTTCCACGCCCGACGCAGAAAACGCCGCACAGCCAACGCAAAGCTTCCGATGCCGTATGTAACCGCGTGAGCGATCAAGCCGACGCGCGGCTTTCCGCCCGAAAGCGTGCATAGGTCGGCTATCTGCTTTTTGTAAAGCGGTTCTTTTGTAAAACGCGTCCCGAAGTGTACCAGTATGGTATTCTGTCCGCTCATTTTATCGCGTGCGCTGCCGCGTGATACACTCAGCTTCATCCTGCCCTCGTGCTCCCAGTAGCACAGAATATACATCTGATCGTGCGGTATGGGTCGGCACCCGCAAAGAGCCATTCCGAGCGCGATAAGCGGTTCGTCGCCCGGCGTTGCGAACCTGCCCTTGAATTTGTATTTTGCATAATCGGGCACAAGACTCATGGCCGTGTCAAACACCTCACGGCATTTTTCGGTCCGGCGCATGTAATAGATGCCGCCGTGCAGACCGATCACATTTGTGACCCGCGGCCTCAGTTCGCCGAGATTTTCATACTCGAACCACCCCGTTTTGTCGTCAAGCGGCAAGACACGCCCGAAGCACGAAAAATCGTCGGCACTGTCGAAAACATCAAAAAGCACGTTCAGATCGCCGTATGCAAGGCAATCGGCATCAATGAAAATATTCACGTCATACGGCAGCAGATCGAACATACCGAGCTTATCAAGATAGTTGCGCCGCGCCTCCGGGAAAAGGCGCACATCGTCAAATTCGGCGGTATACTCGTTCTCGCGGTCGGCAAGCACCGCAAACGGCAGCGCAGATCCCGTAAAATATCTGTACGAACGCAGCAGATTCACTGCCATCCTGTAATACTGCTCATCTCCCGTGGCGATCGTGATAAATCCGTGGGTCATATTTGCCGTCTCCTGTCTTTTAGCCTCAGCAAGCTGCGAATTTTTTGTATATACGAATGGGACTTGACCCACTTCGGGTGAACCAACGAGAGATACCATGTGTATGTATCGTCACTCGTCCATTTGCGAATATTTCTCAACGCTTTTCGCTCCGGCATAGCATACTCTTTCGGAACAGCTTTCTGAGCATGATCGCCGTATGCCCTGATAACGATTTTTGATTGCACGACCAATCTGTTTATTCGCGCAAGCTCGGAAAGCTCACGGTCATTTTGCTGCTCGAAAAAAGCAATGCACCGTTCCACCGCTTTTACGCCGTCAAACCGTGCGGCAGTAAAAAGCTTGTTTGTAATGCTTCCTTCACGTTGACGGTAAAAATAAAGAATATCATTTGTCAATATGACCGTCTTCGATTTATAAAACAATTCAGGTGTGGTCGCATCATCTTCATGTACCATACCCACAGGGTAACGTATGTCTTTGAAAAGGTTGGTTTTATATATCTTCCCCCATGCCATAACAGGCACCTTGCCGTCCATTCTGTAAATACTCAGGCAAGCCTCGCGCCCGCTCATCGCGGTCGAAACATTATCGTTCCCCGCCATTTTCAGTACATCCTCATCGTTACAGAATGAAAGCATATCACACACCGATATGTCAGCGTCATTCTCTTCGAGTGCGGCAAGCAGCTTTTCCAAATAATTCTCATCCACCATGTCATCACTGTCGATAAACGTCACATACCGGCTGGTGCTGTTTGCAAACATCCAGTCCAAGCCTGCATTTCTGGCAGCGGAAAGTCCGCCGTTCGCCTGATGGATAACGTGAATGCGCCGATCCTTTTCCGCATATTCATCGCATATCGCACCGCAATTGTCCGGCGAACCGTCGTCGACCATGATCAGCTCAAAGTCGGTAAATGTCTGCGCAAGTATGCTGTCAACGCACTGCCGCAGGTACGGCTCCACATTGTAAACAGGGACGATCACAGATATTATAGGCATTTTATCATTTCTCCATAGCCTTTAGCAAATCGGTTTTTAATTGTGCATAATACGGTTGCAATTCACGATTATCATATTGGTAGATCCGATTTGGAATTTGCATATACAGATCACCAACCTCATCCGCACTTTCAGCAAATTTAATGTAATCGAGTCGCTTGAGCCACTCGTAGCATCCTTTAACCTTGGGACTTTTGCTATTAATTACGACGCACGGGGTTCCTGTAATTGCTGCAAAAATCATTCCATGTAATCGGTCGGTAATTACAAGTTGAGCATGTTTGAACTGCTCGTATTTACTATTCAGTTCGTCTGCACGATTTTGAGGAAGGATCATATGATCCACACACATATCCGTATCGCATACATCATCGCCAAATATCCCTCCGGCAACCCTACGGATCTCCTTTTCCTGCTGCTCCGTTCTCGTTTTTTCGAGATCATTCCGCAAACACAACAAACAGCCCTTACGAACAGACTGCTGCCGCGACTTATCCATAGACAAAACCATATCAGGTACAAGTACAACATCGCGGTATATATTCTTCATAAAATCGTACGATGCCTTTTCGCGTGCATAAATTCTCAACCCCATGTGCGAGTTGTATATTTCTTCGGATTTCTTCAACTCCGCATCACCCCATCCGGTGCGTTCGTAATATATCGTATTTGGAAGACAAAAAATCTTCGATTTCGGGTTTTCTTTTATTAAATGGCGAAACTGCATTTCAACATCAAACCATAGTGTCCCTAAATTGCCGCCACCGTTGACAATGATCATCCGTCCATTCATAACGCCAAGTTTCTTGTGCGCATCCAGCAATCCAAGTTGACGTGTTGTCACTTCGATAAATGGGATCCTTAGTTCAATCAGCATTTTCTGCGCAGCCTCGGCAATTGCATGATCACCCAGATTTCCGTGCGTCGGTGAAAGAACAAAAAACACCACATCTTTGCCAACTGTTTTGAATTTTTTTGCTATAGTTAACGCCTCTTTACGACGCTTTCGAAACTCATATATATTTCCGTGTAATTTTCGCAGCGGAAGAAGTATATCCTTCATCTTTTTTATCTATTCTGATATTCGTTTATTCTCTGATCAATTACTTTGCCGTTATCAACTATCAGAGCATTTTTAAGAACGCATCTGATATCACCTTCGATCAATTCATTAATATACGACGGAAGCACTTTTGACAGTTCGCGTGACACTATTCTGTAGAATAATGATGGGGTATGATCTATCACATAACATGCGACATCTTTAATCACATGCACATGATCCACAATGGCAGTATTAGGTTCACATTTATACGGTGTCTCCTCGTCTGTTGAACCATCATCAACAAGAATAATCTCAATATTAGAGTATGTCTGAGAACGTGCAGATTCAACACACCGATCAATATATGCCGCAACGTTGTAAGCCGGAATAATAATACTGACCAAATCCATATCTTCACCTCATAAAAAGGAATCATGCTTTGTATATATGAGCGAAACTATTCCCGAACGTTGATTCCGGGCTCAGCGTATCTATCAATCTATTGCTATTTCGGGAAACATCATATACCCCCACCAGGTATGATTCCAAGCCATATTGTTATTTTCCCGGTCGTTTTGCTCCTTTTCAAAAGCAAATGCTTCTTCCACAACGTCATGCATCTGATTCGTCCCGAATTGATTTACCGAATATGCCGTCAATTTCACAACGTACCTTCCAGGTGCAAGCCAATCGAGCATAAGGGTCAAGTCAACCTCGTTCTCACCGCATTCGGCTTTGGCGGAAGGTCTGGATGTAGCAAGACCGACCACCGTTTTATCGGCAGCCTCGACCGTCATACGGAACGCCAAACTTTCGATCGGTACTCCGGATGTATAGGAAACCCGTACATGAACCGGTTCTTTACCAATGTATACAGCGTTATCCTTGTCCAAAAGTGTAACCGTACAGATGTGTATTTGCTCATCAACGAGCGCTCTGTTTCTCTTTACATCCGAACAATGGTTAACAAGAGCAGGAGTCTTTGTCATATCTGAATATATCTCTATCGCCCTCTCGGTATCGCCGTCGAACACGAGCTTTCCGTGGTCGAGGACGATGCAGCGGGTGCAGAGCTGGCGTATGGTATTCATGTTATGGCTGACGTAAAGGACCGTTCTGCCCTCCGAGCCTGCGGCATCACCCATTTTGCCGAGGCACTTCTGCTGAAACTTCATGTCTCCGACGGCAAGTACCTCGTCCATTACCATTATCTCGCTGTCAAGGTGCGCGGCGACGGCAAACGCAAGCTTGACGTACATACCGCTCGAATAACGCTTGACCGGAGTGTCGATGAATTTTTCCATCTCCGCGAATTCAACGATCTTATCGAATTTCCGGTCTATCTCGGCCTTTGTCATGCCGAGGATAGCGCCGTTCATATAAACGTTCTCGCGCCCCGTCAACTCGGGATGAAAGCCGGTGCCCACCTCAAGCATTGAGGCGATCCTGCCGTTATACGATATCGTGCCCTCGGTTGGCGCGGTAACGCGCGAGAGCAGCTTGAGCAGCGTTGATTTGCCAGCGCCGTTGTGACCGATTATTCCGAGAGCCTCGCCCTTTCTGACCTCAAACGATATATCGTCGAGCGCAAGAAAGCGTTCGCCGATGTGCTTTTCGCCGCTGCCTATCTTGCTGTTGGGGTCCTCCCTGCCGCGGACGCGTGCCCACCAGCTCTGAAGATCTCCCCGCAGTGTTCCGCCTCCTATGGCGCCGAGGCGGTATTCCTTTGAAACGTGTTCGATTTTTATTGCGATCTCGTCCATAGTGTCCCTCACACGGTATCCATAAAGGTCTTTTCAACACGGTTGAAGAGCATGACGCCTATAAGCAGCACGACAAATGTCGTCGCCCAACCGATAAAATAAAATTTCCACTCGACCGCGCCGATGCCGAGATATGCATATCTGAACAGGTTCACTATCGGCGTTACCGGATTGCACATATAGAGCGTGTGCCACTTTCCGCCGGGCGCGAAGGCTGCAAAACCGAACATATCGTAGGCTATCGGGGAAGCATACATCCACAGTTGCGTTCCGAAGCCGACGAGCATCGCAAGGTCGCGGTATTTCGTTGTGAGCGCCGATATGATTATGCCGAAGCCGAGGCTGAGGAGCGCCAGCTGAAGCACGATAAACGGCGTCATGAGTATCAGAATACCGGGGCGTACGCCCTGTCCGGTGACAAGATAATATATGAGGAACACGACCATGAAGAAAAACTGTATGGCAAGGCTGATAAGCTCCGATACCACCGTTGATATCGGCATCACGAGACGCGGAAAATATACCTTGCCCATGGTCGCGCTGTTTGCCACAAATGTATTTGCCGTCTGACCGAGACAGTTTGAAAAATACGTCCACAGGACCGTTCCCGACAGGTAGAAAATAAATGACGGTATGCCGCCGGGCGCAAGGCCCGCAATATTACCGAAAACGAGCGTGAACACCACAGTGGTCAGCAGCGGCTGTATCACAGCCCATGCGGGCCCAAGAATGGTCTGCTTGTATTTTGAAACAAAGTTGCGCTTTACGAACAGGAATATGAGATCCCTGTATGCGTAAACCTCTTTGAGCTTGAGATCAAACCAACCCGTTTTCGGTTTGATCACCGTTGTGAATTTCTGTTCTTCCATCTGTTATCCTCGGTCATCCGCCGTGTATTTTCAAAAAAGCCCGCGCAGCTTTTCAAGTATTGCGGAGTTTTCGCTTTCGGGGCTGTGCTCCTTCAGATACCGCACATATCCCGCGCGCCTTTCCGGATCGGCGATAAGGCGCATGACGCCGTCGGCAATGCTGCCGGCATCGGCGGCGCAGAGCGCCCCGCTCACGCCGTCAGTGAGAAGGACGCGCGCACCGTCCGTATCGGTCGACAATATTGGGACATTCAGGATCATTGCCTCGGCAATAGTAAGTCCGTATGCCTCAAACCTGCTCGGCTGCACATAAAGGTCCGCCTGTCTGATATACGGATAAGGATTTTCCCTCATTCCGAGCAGCGTCACCGTATCCCGCACACCGAGGCGTTCTGCCCTCTCGCGCAGCGCAGCCTCCTCCGGACCGCCCCCGACTATCCACCAGTGAAAGCCGGTAACGCCCCGCCGCACCAACAGCGCACAGGCATCAACGGCAAGGTCCATTCCCTTAGCAGGCGAAAGCCTGCCGCAGGACACGATATTGAAGCTGTCACGGGGAAAAACCTGCTGCGGTGCTTCAAGGCTCTTTTCACGCACACCGTCGGCATCGGTCAGGTTGTTGATCGCAATTATCTTTTCGGCATACGCCGGGCGGAATGCACGCAGCTTTTCGGCAAGCGCCTCGGAGACCGCGATGATCTTCTCCGCCCGCCTGTATCCGAATGTATCGTGATATTCGCGGCGCATCGCGCCGTGGTGATAAAACATGAGAAATCTGTCGGCGTTCACTGCGCGCACGGCATACTCCGCCGCGCGGTCGCTGTATATTATAGCCGTGTCAAAGTGCTCTCCGCCGAGCTGATCCTTTATGTAAGCCGAATACCGCCTCGCCTCGGGCGCACGCAGCGCAAGCCGAAGAGCGCGCCACACGAGCCGCCGCACGCGCGACGCGTGCTGCGGCTCCTCCATGAGATCGTACATCCGCGCGTACCGGTAAGGCTTTTCGAACGACACCGTGTGATGCCTGTCTGCCACAAGGAGCCGGCATTCGGCGGTGATGCGCGACGCCGTTTCGCGTTCGTCACGCAAGATAAGGCACGTCACGTCATACCGCTCGCGGTCGAGCCTGTTCAGAAGATTGACAAGCGCCGTCTCGATCCCGCCGATCCAGAGCGCCTCGGTAATGAATATAAGCTTTTTTTTCATTTTCCTGCCGCAGCGCCTACGCCCGCAATGCTTCCTTTCCTGCCTTTATGCCGCCGTGCGGCTGCGAAAAGGCAAAATATCGGTTGAAATGTTTATCCTTCAGCGTTCGAAACCGCATTTCTGCGGCAGCACAGTCTCAAACGCGCGGTGCAGCCGCTCTGCCAACCGCTCGTGATCGACGCAGGTCTCGGGATCGTTTATGCAGATCATATCGTGGCTCTGCGCCCCGATCATATTGCACAGACCGTCGATCGTCTCTTCGTCGGCACAGGATACGACGTTATCGGTATTGAACGGCGCAAAATGCCCGCTTGCTATCTGCCACCACAGGCAGACCCACTGATTGACATCCGACGCGCTGCGAAAACGATTGAGAGTAGTGCGCCGCAAAAGCTCGGGCTCGGCATTCCATACAGCCTCGAATGTGCTCTTCAGATATGCCGCCGGTGCGTGAAGATTCCTGAATCCGGTGAAATAATCGGGGAACAGCTTCTCTGCCGCCAGCGTTCGGATATTGTCCTGCCAGCGGTACGCGCGGCTGCGGTACTTTTTCCCGAACTGCGCGACCTGACTGCGCTTGTCGAAATGACGGTTGACGACTCCGAGATCATTCACCGCCGCGTGCTGCCATATCCCGATCTCACCGACAAGCTCGATCGGATGCTCGCCGCCGTAGGTACACGGCAGCCCGTCGCGGAAAAAGGACTCCTCGGGCATCGGGCGAAGCATGAACATATCGTCGTTGAAATAAACGAAATGCTCCGCAAGCCCCGGGATCCTGTGGATATTCATCTCGATGGCATGCGAGCTGAAGGTGGGCAGCGCCTCCGGCGGCATAAAGTCGGTATGCCTGACATGATGCAGCTTGGGATGCCCGGTATTGAGAAAAGCCGGAACATGCCCGCAGGTAACAAAATGCACCTTTCTGACCCACGGCGTGAACTTCTCCACGGCACGGAACCAATACGGCATCAGCCCCCAGTCGCGGAAGCGGTTCTCGCTGTTGCTGTCGTCAAGAGTCATGCCCTGATATTTCGCCTTTTCCGCCCGCCATTCCGGGTCGTTTCCGTCCACCCAGAGAACAACAAAATCTATGTCCATGATCCTCAATGCTTTCCGGTTTTTCCGATCAGCCACGGACAAAACCTGTTGATTGCAAAAATAAATGCCGCTTCGACTGCCGCGATCAGGACAAACACGTAGGCGATCCACAGAATATCCGACCTCGCCGGCACCGTGTAGAGCACGAGCTGATGTGTCCCCATAATGATCAGCGAATTTTCACCGATCAGCGTAAACAGCGGCGGGCTGCCAAGCACACAGCCGTAAAAATCGTTGCCCCATCCGAACTTGAAGCATGCGGCACTCGATGCCGCGGTCAGAAGGAAAGCAACAGCCGCTTTCGGAAATGTGAATGCGGACATGAATTTTTTGAGAAGACAGCCGATGAGAATGAACCCAAGCCCAAGCAGGCAGCGGAAAAGCAATCCCCACCAATGTCCCGCAGGCAAAAACGGAGTCGCCGCAAAGCACAGGACTGCCGCAGCCGCGAAAACGTACTTATTGTGCAGATATTTGACAAGCGCAAAGAAAATGATATCTGCCATGAACATTGCCGGCAGAAACCAGTCGGCTCCGACATTACAGCGAAAAGTCACCATAAGACGCAGCCCCTCGACAATCGACACGCTGCGGAGGACAAGCGATTTATAAACGATCGCCAGCATCTCAAAGAAGAAATACGGGATCACGAGAGTCCTTATGCGCCGCAGGCCGAACTCGCCCCATGAGCGCTCCGCAAGGCTCTTCGGATCGAAGAGCAGCCCGGAGATCACAAAGAACGCCGGCATATAGAACGAACCTATAAATTCCTGCGCAAGCGTATACGGAATGATATCGTATGCGGGATTGGCATATTGAAGCTCGTGCCCTATCACGACAAGCGCAATGAGCAGCGCCTTGGCTACGTCAAAGTACTCTATACGTTTTTTCATATGCACCTCCGTCGCTCCGCTCATCTTTTTCTCTCCGCGCAGCGGGCGGTTTTTACTTCAACGGCAAGCCTGTGACGCAGCCGTGACACAAGATTGCGCAGGTATATTTTAAACGGTACCGTCTCGCACGGCACTCCGGCATATTTCCCGCGCTTGTGTACGTCAATGACATGCCTTATCTCCTGCGGTGACGACGCATAGTACATTTTCTGCCACAGGAGCATACGGTAAAACTCCGCCATACGCTCATCGCGGTCGGGAAGCGCCAGCTTCCTCATGCTCTCGTCAAACGGCTCGAGATATGCGGCAAGATCGGGTATCCTGCGCAGCCTGCGGTATGCGCCCCTCTCATCCTCCGATTGCCGATACCGGTATATCACCTCGGGGAGGCAATAAATACCGCGGCAGAAGGGCAGAAGCTCCAAAACGAACAGAAAATCCTCCATCAGGATCATTCCTTCGCGAAAGCGCACGCCAGAGCTCACGACCGTCTCGCGGCGATAAAGCTTGTTCCATACCGGAGTCAGCGCGTTGCATTCGTAGAGTGCTCCGAAATCATGCACCGCGTCATCATCCGACATAAGTCTCTCATGCGGATATACCAGCTCGTCGCGGCGGTACATTTTTCCCCGGTGATAGTAATCGAAGCTCAGACCGAATATAAGCATATCCGGCTTCCGTGCCGAAACGATCCCGGAGGCACGTGCAAGCGCCCCCACATCCACCGTATCATCCGAATCGACGAACCAGATATATTCACCCTCAGATTCATCGATGCCGCGGTTGCGCGCGGCAGACACCCCCTCGTTGCTCTGATGAACACAGCGCACCTCGGGAAAGCGCCCGACAAGCCCGTCGCACACCTCGGCGGTGCCGTCGGTCGAGCCGTCGTCGATAAGTATTATTTCAAGATCGGTAAGGCCGGAAGCGCGGATGCTGTCCACGGTCCCCTCAAGAGTTCCCGCACAGTTATACGCCGGTATCACAACGCTGAATCTCATTTACCCGACCTCCCAGCAGAACCTGTAATTAAGGTAGTTATCAACAGCATATTCAATAGTTACGCTCAGATTTGTATGATAGTAATACCAGAATGCCAACACCGCCACACACGCAACGGCAGCCGTACGCTGCCCGGGCGTCAGAACAATATGCCGTATCGCCTGGTTGTCGCCCTCCGCGTCATCCTCCTCCGTATACAGCATCATGGGGAGATATAGTATAACAAACTGAAAATAGTAGTCGGTAAGCCGCGTAAACACGTTGTCGAAGCCCGAAAACATCTGCAGCATTGCCGCAACGACCATAAGGTTGAGGAGCTTTGAAAAGCGCTTGCCGCCGAAGCCGCGCAGCATGATCCCCGCCGCAATAAGTGCGACTATCATCAGAAAGCGCAAACCGAGGCGGTCGTTCACCGCAAAATCGGTCTCCTCGTAATAAAAGCTGCTGACAAACGTAACTATCGGGTTGCGGAACAGATATACCAACGCGGCAAATGCCGCATATAAGCCGAACCGACGGACGGTGAGCCTGCTGCGCGCGATCGGATAAGCCGGAAGGAATATGAGCGCCGGCCCATGGATGCACCCGGCAAGCAGGGTGATGAGCACGAATTTCAGCGGCTTTTCATCCATTATCGCCGTAAACGCCCACATTATGACCGCCATTGCAAGCGCCTGTTTGATAGCGCTGAAGCCGAAAATGTAGAAGCCGAAGCAGTTCCAGATAAGATAACTCAGCCACGGACGGTGAGCGTACCTCCAAATGATATACGCCACGGCAGCCTCTGTTATGACCGCGATAACGATAAGGAGGACCTGAAAATCGTTGTCCGAAACGGCTGCCACGAGCTTGTTGAGCCAGAAAAAGCCGAAGTTTCTGCCGCCGTTCCACACCTCATCGCTGAACCAGCCGCTCTGCGGTATGGTGTACATATATCCCCACGCATATTTCATCAGGTCTCCCGTGAGATACTTGTACCGCCATCCGCATATAAACGCGTGAAGGGCAGCCATAAGAACAATATATATTTTTCTTTGCTTTCCCTCTTGCGGCAGCAAAAAGCCGAAAACGACCACGGCAGCCACAACAAGATAATATATTTTAACGCCCATGCGTCATCTCCGTTTTATGTTTCAACGCCTCGGTAAAGAACCGCTCCGTCTCCCGCGCAAGCCGCTCGCTGCGGAAGTCGGCACCGCGCAGCGCAGCCGCCGCGGCATAATGCTCCGCAAGTCCCGGCTCGGTCAGCATACGCTTCACTCCCGCGTAAAACGCCTCGTCGTTATTGTCGGTGATAAGACCGTACCGGCTGTCGCCGAGAAGCTCGCGCATACCGGAAACATCGGTCGTGACTATCGGCTTTCCGAGGATCAGCCCCTCGGTGATAAAGGTACTGAAGCCCTCGTAGACCGACGAACATACAAGCAGATCGGCGGCATTCATGAGACAGTACGGATCCTTACGGAAGCCGAGCAGCTTCGCCGAATCTTCAAGGTGATTTTCACGGATGTATTCCTCAAGGATCGGGCGATCCTCGCCCTCTCCGATCACCCACAGATCGTGGTCGATGCCTTCCGACAGCAGCCGCCTGTGCGCCGCCAGAGCACGAACAAAATTTTTGGGCGCGCACAGCCTGCCGACCGCAGCAACTGTAATCCTGCGCTTATGCACATCACCAGGCAGCGGCAGCGCCGCCTTCCGCAATATCTCGGCATCGTCAACCGTATTGTAAACAGTGACCGCATCGACCGTATCGCCGTAAAGCTCGCAAAAGCTTTTGCGAACGTTTTCGGAAACACAAACGGCATAGTCGTAGCGTGAATAATATTTCTTCGTCGCCGCCGCAAACGCCGCAGGATCGCCGATGCGGTTTTTAAAATCGCAGTGTACCCACGCGAGCTTCAGCGCCGACTTGTTTGTCGAGCCCGCCATTATTTTGGTCGCACCGCATTCAAGATAGGCGACCTCAATGTCGTAGTCGCCCTTTATGTGGAGAGGATATGTCAGCCCCGCGGCAGCCTCGGCGCGCATACGCAACTCCGAAAGCCTGTTTTTTGATGGATAGCAGTATCTGTATTCCGTCCCCGGAGCCAGATACTTCGCCGCATCCTCACGCCAGAGCGTCTGAACAGTAACGGCAAACTTCGTCCGGTCCATCGCGTTGACCAAATTGCAAAGCACCTTTTCCGCCCCGCCGCCGCTCAGGGATTCAATGAAAAAGAGGATTTTTGTCACTGACTGCATCCTTTCTCGTATATTTCATATATCTTCCGCATTGCCGCACTTACATCAAAGCCGGATCGCCGCATCTCCGAGGCATATTTTTCGGGCTCCCGCCTCCCGGCACGGCAGATCGCATCTACCCATTCGGCTCTGTCGGCAAGTGGCAGCGGATGGATCAGATCGGTAAGAAACACATCCTTCGGTACACTGTCGGAGATCACGCACGGCAGACCGTTTGACTGCACCTCTATGACCGACAGCGGCATCCCCTCGTAAAGTGACGGGAATGCAAAAACATCCATTGCATTCAGATGATCGGCAACATTGCGCACATTGCCGGTCAGACGCACATATGCCCCAAGACCCATTTCGCTTATTTTCCGCTCAAGCATATGCCTGTCCTCTCCCTCGCCGAGCAGCAAAAGGAACGCATCCGGACGCCTCACGAGTATCTCCGGCATAAGATCGATAAGAAACGCCTGATTTTTCACCGCCGCGAGATGCCCTGCGTGACCGATAACGAACCTGTCACGCAGTCCGAGCTGACTGCGGAATGCGTCACGTCTGTCCGCATCATAAGCAAAGCTCCTTGTATCAACTCCGTTGAGGATCGTTATTCCTTTTTTTCCGAATGCACGTCTGCCGTACAGCCGCTCTCCGGCGCTTACTCCGCAAGCCACACGGTCGGTAGCACAACTGAGGATAAAAGATCTCATCAGCGCCTCATACAGCCGGACCTTTACGCTGCGTTTTTCAGCCAATGCCGAGTGCGCGTGAGCCACACGTACGGGAACACCGTAAAGTCTGCCGGCAAGCATCGCCCATCCTATGTTGAACATCGTGTGCGCGTGAATGACGTCATAATGATAAGTACGGATAAGCTTTTTCAGGTTCTTCATATACGCGCAAAAGCTTTCGGACGGCTGCGGTAGGTGAAATATCCTGCACCCGCGTGCCTCAAGCTCCGGCTCATATGCCCCGACCTCGTCGCCGAATACAACATAGTGGATAGTGAATTTTTCGGGATCCGCATAAAAACCAATGTCTGCAGCCACTTTCTCGGCTCCGCCGATACGTAAAGAAGCCGCAACTATAAGTGCCGATTCTTTCCTTATCTCCATTTGTGATTTAAATATCTATATAAAAATTTCATTGTTATATCAAACCCAAAAACCGAATACATCAAAAATACAGCCAGCACTTTTTTATTGTGATGATATTTTAACAAGAATGTGTATTTCTTGTATTTCCCTAATATTTCTTCGTATTGAGAATCACGTCTAATGCGAGGTATATCACCCAAAATCATAGCATACTGATACGCCCAATATTCATAATACAGATGCTTCATCTCTTCGCTTTCGCCGTCTTTTTCTACCAGTGAAACGCCTTCTTCTATTTGATTTATAATATCTGTTATGTTCTTTTTACCTATCGAAGATGTAATGGATCCACTTGTTCTCAATATATAACTATAAAACGCCGAACTACAAACTTTTATATCATTTGCATATACTAAAACACGTCCTGACCATCCAATATCCTCGCTCAGCACGCCATGTTGAAAATAAATTCCATTGCCAATCAGAAAAGTTCTTTTCAAAGCTTTCAAATATGCAGCATTATAATATTGATAATCATAAACCAACTGCTTTACAATATCGTATTTTTTTCCGTAATGTTTATCTATTGTCGGAATACATTTTTTTATGATATTCATACCGGCATCATAAAGTGTATATCCAAAGCAAATCACATCGACATCAGGATTTTCATCAATAATTAAATTAAGCCGCATCAGCGCCTCGTTGTCATTCCACATATCGTCGCTATCCATAAAAAGCACGTATTGCCCATTGGCAACCTCAAGACCTGAATTTCTTGCCGCGGCCGGTCCTTGATTGCTTTGGTGTATGCATTTTATATATTTATACTTCTCGACATATTCATTACATATGTCCCCGCATCTATCTGGAGAGCCATCATCAACCAGTATAATTTCGAAATTCTTATAAGCCTGCATTAAAACACTGTCAACGCACCTTGAAAGTTCTTTTTCTGTTTTATACACAGGTATTATAATACTGAATTTATATAAAGAATTATCCATTGGCATTGCTAAAATATCTCCGCTTCCAATAGAAATACAATAACGTCCCGGGAATCAGGCATACAGTCATGATACCGCGATAATCGGTTTCCAAATACATTCTTCGTATTGAGGCTCCGGCAAAATGACTATAGCATACATATAAGACGGCATTTTTGATTCGGGTCGAAAAACTAAGTTTTCTGTTCATGTAAACATTTGAGTTAAAACGTCCTCCGCACGGATTGGAAAGCCTCATCTTTCGACCTTGCTTTGTAAGTCCATTCTCCAAATAATCACACACATATATTGCCCTATCTATATACACTCCTTTTCCCAAAAGTTCAATTTCTAAAAATGCTGCGCCTTCCCCTATGAACCGCTCATTTGAAAAAACGGGAAAAACAAATTTAATGAATGTTTCTGATCTAAATGTATCGCAACAATCCCTACTGTGCAATTTTGATATTCTTTTTTCTTTGTAAGTATAAATCACACTATTTGTATTCTTAACGTGGCACAGTGTCTCTCCATTTTTATTCTTTCTGTAAAAATATATGACATTCACGCTTGTGTCGTAATCATATTTTCTCCATGAAGAAATTACGATTTCAACTGCATCCGGTGTTAACATATCGTCGCTGTCCAAAATCAGCACATACTTGCCTTTTATATACTTGTGTGAAAAATTCAGCGCAGTATGTTTCCCGCCGTTTTCTTTAAAATAATAGTCGATACACATGTTGGGTGCTTCTGCCATAAACTTCTCAATCACCTGTCGTGTATTATCTTCGCTTCCGTCATCAATAACCAACCATTGAAAGTCATTATTGGTCTGGTCTTTAAGCGATTTCCAACATGCACGCAGCATTTGGGAACGATTATACGTTGGTGTAACAATCGTTAATGTGGGTGTCGAATTATTATTCATCTATATACTTCACCGACCTCATAATATTTTCAACCGCTTCAACTGCATTTTCTTCTTTGAAAATCTCCACAGCTTTTTCATTACAAGCACCCATTTCGGCGCGGAGCCCGGGAGAATCGATAAGCTTTTTTATCGCATCGGCGACCTCGCCGGCGTCACCGGGAACCACAAAGCCGCCTTTGCCGTCTTCAATAAGATCGACATTTCCGCGTATACCGGTACAAACGACCGGCAGCCCGCTTGCCATTGATTCCATCAATGCCCGCGGCAGGCCTTCACGCAAAGATAAAAAAGCAAATATATCACAGGCACACATGATCTCTGCGATATCCCTACGATACCCGAGGAAATGCACCTGTTTTTTAAGTCCACATCCGACTGCAAGTTTTTTCAGATTCGCTTCTTCCTCACCTTTTCCGCACAGAAAGTACCGAATATGAGGATTGTTTATTTTCCGTATTGCACGGATCACCGTTTGTTGATTTTTCCCCTTATGAAGCTCCCCTACCGTCAGCAATGCGATATCGTCATCTGCAAGGCCGAGCTTTTTGCGCCACTCGCTGCGGGTATTCACGTCCGGTGAAAAACGGTCGAGGTTGACACCAACGCCGGGTATCTTCTCCACCCTCTTCGCGTGGAAGGTCGCGGCGCGGCGGTGGTCTTCCTCGTTGATGGTGATTATCATATCGCAGAAGCGCGAGCAGAACTTTTCAACGGGGTAATAGATCATCCAGTTGACGAGCGGCGCGCCCTTATAAAAATGAAAGCCGTGCACCATATAAACGACACGTGTGCCGCGGCGGCGTGCACCGCGCGCCGCAAGGCGCGTCATAACGCCCATAACGGGCTCGTTCGTCCATATGATATCATAACTGCCGCCGTCGATTATCCTTTTCAGGTCGCCGTAGCCGTGACGGTTGGCAGGTGAAAACGGACTGCGCACGAGCCGGACGGTGTGTATCGGCGCTATTCCGTCAAGCTCACGGTGAAGGTCGCCGAGCCTGTCCCCGACGACGGAGCAGGCAAGCTCCACCGAAAAACCGTGCGACGAAAGATATTTCACATGCGGTACGAGGAACTGTATCGCCATCAGGTCGGTGCAGGTAAGCAGCAGACGTTTCATTTTTGAACCTCTGACAGCACCTGCGCGGCGATGCTGGCCGCGTCAAGCCCGTACCGGCTGCGCAGGTACTCCTGACTGCCGACGAGCTTTGAATACACATCGTGCAGGCCTATGCGCAAAAGCCGCGCGCGGGGCGACGGAAGTTCCGCCAGCACCTCCGCAACGGCGCCGCCGAAGCCGCCGACAGTATTGTGCTCTTCGACCGTAACTATCAGATCGAACCCGCCCGCCGCAACCGCGATCGTCTCGCGGTCGATCGGCTTCACGGTCGGAAATGTCCATACAGCCGGGTGTATGCCGTGCTGCGCAAGTATCGCCTCGGCGTCGCTCACCTCGTCGAAGATCGCGCCGGTCGAAAATATCGCCACGCGCTCGCCGCCGTGTATGGGAAGAGCCTTGCCTATCTCAAAGTGATCTATGCGGTCGTGTATCCGTCTCTCACCGCCGCGCCCGAGGCGCATATAGCAGGTCCCCGGGTATGCTGCAATGGCTTTGGTCGCCTCGGCAGCCTCAACAAGGTCGCCGGGACAGAGCACCGCAACTCCGGGCAGCGCGCGCATGACCGCAATATCCTCTGTCGCCTGGTGGCTCATTCCGAGCGCGCCGTAAACGAACCCGCCGCCCACGCAGACGATCTTGACGTTCGCGCCGTGATATGCGCAGTCGTTGCGTATCTGTTCGAGGCAACGAAGAGTGGGAAAGTTCCCTATCGAGTATGTAAAGACCGTTTTGCCCTCAAGCGCCATGCCCGCGGCGACGGTCGTCATATTCTGCTCGGCAATGCCGGCGTTAATGAACTGGTCGGGAAGCTGCTCCCAGAAGGGCTTCAGCACGCCGAACCCGAGGTCGCCCGTGACGAGCTCAATGTCACGATCCTTCTTTGCCAGTTCGACAAGAGTATTTACAAAGGTATTTCTCATTTTTATGACCTCGTAAAATATGCGGGGTGCCAGCCGACCGACGTTGTGTGATCGATCCCGATATCGGCGTCGGCACCCGGCTCGGCGGGGGATGCAATGCCGTCCGGAGTGTACGGATCCTCAACGCCCTCGGGCTTCACGGCATAAAGCTCGCTCACTGCACGGTCGTACTCCCATCCGTAGTGCGGGAAGCGGTAATGCCAGAGGATATCGTTCTCCATAAACGACACGCCCTTGCCCTTTACCGTGTCCGCGATAACGACCGTGGGCTTGTGCGCTTCGTTGTGAGTGTCGGCGAGCGCGCTGCGCAGCGCGTTGTGATCGTGACCGTCAAGCCTTATGACGTTCCACCCGAACGCACGCCATTTTGCGCCGAGATCCTCAAGCTCAAGCGTATTTTCGCAATAATCAAGGCTCTGCATGCGGTTATGGTCTATCACCGCGACAAGATCTTCAAGCCTGTAATGATTTGCAAACAGCGCTGCCTCCCAGACCGAACCCTCGTCGCACTCACCGTCGCCGAGAACGGCAAAAACGCGGTGCGGCTTGCCGTCCTGCACGGCGGCGAGCGCCATACCGGCGGCAGCGGAAAGTCCGTGTCCGAGCGAGCCCGTTGAAAAGTCAACACCGGGAATATAATGCGAAACGTGCCCCGAAAGGCGGCTGCCGTCGGCATAATGCGAGCGAAGCTCACCGACGTCAAAAAAGCCGCTCTCGGCAAGCGCGGCATATACCGCCGCCCCGGCGTGACCCTTGCTCATGATAAAGCGGTCGCGCCCGTCCCATTCGGGCCTTGCGGGATCGTATTCAAGAATATCCGCATAAAGCACGGCAATAATGTCCGCAACGGACATCACCGACGCAATGTGGCTGCCGCCCGACAGATGCGTCATTTCAATACCGTGCCTGCGTATAAGCCATGCAAGTTGGATGCTGGTCATCGTATTCTCCTTCATCTCCGCACACCGAGGACAAGGTCACAGAACCCGCAATGCAGAAATTTTAATTTCCGATAGATGAAAATAATTATAACCGGACAGATAACACCGGCGACAAACATAGCCGGAACGGTAAAATACCACGGAGATCCCGCCCGTGCGCACAACATTTCAACGATAGCCTGCGCAGGCCATGAACAGATGTAAAACGTAAACGCGTTATCGCTCAGTTGCCTGATCAGCGGGATCTCCGCATTTTTCAACAGTTGTCCCGTTTCCCAACACACGGCAAGCATTATTACGGAGATCGCAAAAGCTCCCACGGCTGTCTTGCCGACCGTTCTTGACAGAACAACCGACAACGCGGTAAGAGCGATAGCGACCGCCGCTCTCATGACATCGAAAAATCCCGGTCTGCTTTTTTTCTCTGTTTTCTCACCGCGCTTTTTCGTCAGCATATAAAGGATATATCCCGCGGCGAAGTAAACTGCAAAGTCAAAAACATCGCTTATTCCGAACAGTTTTATTTCCGTACCGACAAAGTGAAGGCACAGAGAAATGCACGCTGCCGCAACGATGGGCGCAGCACCCGATCTTTTGAATTTATCTGTGAAGATTTTCACCAGTCCGAATACCGAATAAAGAATAAAAAGTACGGGAAGAAACCAAAAATGTCCCCACACATTCTCGCGCGGAACGAAAAACATCGTCAGTACGGTGCGCGCCGAAAATCCGGTCAACCCGTTGTGTTCGACGGCATACTTGGGAACCAAAGAAACCGCCGACAAAACAAAGTACGGAGTAAAAAGCCGCAGTGCCTTATCTTTCAACCATCGGAAATATCCGAACCGCACAATACTCGCCGATCCGCAAAGCAGAAACCCCGCGATGAAAAAGAAAAGCGGCATATGAAAATAATATATAAATCTGACCCACTCACCCGGAAATGTGCTCCAATCGTTCGGGTGCGAATGTCCGAGTATCACGAGCAGTGCCCCGAGGGCGTACAGTACATCTATTTCACGAAATCTTTTCTTATTTTCCGTCACCGGCGCCTCGCTCATCCCGACACCTCGTCAAGTTCTTTCATTTCCGCTGCGCTCAGATGCCACCCCATTGCCTCCGTGTCGGAGTCGAGCTGATTCGGGCGTTTGATGCCCGCAAGCACCACCGAGCCGGGCAGCGTATCTAGTATCCAACGTATGGCGCAGGCTGCGACCGACCTACCGTGAGCCTCGGATATCCTCCGCAGTACCTCGACTATGCGCAGGTTGCGCTCAAGCTTTTCGCCGTGAAAATTGACATACACCTCACGGCTGCGGCGGTCGTTGGCGCCGAACCTGCTTTCGCGGCTGTATTTGCCGGTCAGGATGCCCTGACCGAGGCTGCCCCACGTCATAGGGGTCACGCCGAGTTTTTTCTGTATTTCGCGCAGGTCGCTTTCGTTTTTGCGGCAGGCAAGAGAAAATTCGTCTTGGCAGCATACAAAACGTCCGCGGTACGGCAAAAGCTCGCCGATACCGTCCTCATGTATGTTCGAAAGCCCGAAATATCTGATCTTGCCCTCCGTCCGCAGGCGTTCAAGCTCATCCACCACGTTCTCTATCGGAGTTTTTCCGTCGCGGTAGTGTATGATATATATATCTATGTAGTCTGTCCCGAGGCGTTTGAGGCTCTTTTCGAGCGCCTCGCGGATGTACGCGGGAGAATTATCGTAATATGTTCCGCCATCACCGGCGCGGACGCCGAATTTGGACTGTATCACCACGTCCTTGCGGTGCGCGCCGAGTCCCTTTGCGAGCATAAGCTCGGAATGTCCCAGCCCGTATGTATCCGCCGTATCAAAAAAATTGACACCGCACTCGAGCGCCCTGCCCACCGACGCGACGAGCTCGTCGTCGCGGACGTTGCCCCAGCCGTAGCCGCCGAGCGGGCACCCGCCCATGCAGAACCGCGAAACGCGCAGATCGGTATTTTCAAGCGTTATGTATTCCATATATCATTTCCCTTTTCCGAATATAACGCGCGTTGCTTTTCTTACGACGCACCCGACGGTTTTGAAAAACAGGTAAACGTCGGTCGCAAACGACACCTCGCGGGCGTATTTTATCCTCAAAAGATTCTTTCTGCCGAGCACCTTGGTCTCATAGACCTCGTCGGCATTGCCCGAGCCTACGATCTCGTCAAGATTTATGAATTCTATCGAACTGAAATCGGTGATGCCGGGGCGCACCTCAAGTATCAGCTTTTCGTCGCCCTCGTATCTGTCGGTATATCGCAAAAGCTCGGGGCGGGGACCGACAAAGCTCATCCTGCCGGCAAGAACATTGTATATCTGCCCCAGCTCGTCGAGCTTGGTCTTGCGCAGGAACGCACCGACGCGCGTTATGCGCGAATCGTTGAGCGCGGTCGTGCCGCCGTATTTATCGGCGTCTCGGCGCATCGTCCTCAGTTTGATTATATGAAACGGCTTACCGCGGTATCCGCCGCGCAGCGGAGTGTAAAACACCGGAAAGCCGTCGTCGATGACGATCATGATCCCGGCGATCAGAATGACAGGCGTGACCACCACTGACAGGATGAGAGACAGCACGAGATCTATCGCCCTTTTCACAACACGGTTGTAAAATCCGCGGTATCCCGCTCTTTCGGACTCGTATGTAAGCTCCGCATCCGTTTTTTCAAGATATGTTTTCACAGCTTCATCCCCGGTTTAAGTTTCGGAAGCACTCACGGGCCGCTGTCGCACCGCCCGCAAATGCGGGAACAGTCCGATACAGCGGACATTTTGTCAGGCGAGACACAAAAGCGCCGTCTTTTTCCATGTTCATACTGCTTCACAATAAATTATATCACTTCACAAACAAAAAAGCAATACGCGAAACGAAAAAAGGGCATTATATCATTAACACTTTTTAAATCGACAGTGTATTTCGTTAATAATGACATATGTGTTTTCCGCTGCACCGCGGGGGATTGACAAAACAAATGTTTGAGTATATAATAAATAAAATAACTAAAATAACGATCACCGAATACCGACGGAGGAAATTTATGCACATTACGATAACGGGACGGCTCGGAAGCGGCAAAACGACGGTATGCCGCATCCTTTCGGACAAATACGGATATGAGATATACAGCACCGGCAAAATAAACCGTGCCATTGCCGCCGAAAAGGGCATTACGGCACTTGAGATGAACGAGCTGATGGCAAAGGACCTCAGCTTTGACCACATGATCGACGACGCGGTATCCCGCATATCCCGTGAAATGCGCGACCGCACCCTTATTTTCGACTCCCGAATGGCGTGGCATTTCGCCTGTGATTCCTTCAAAGTGTTCATGCACATAGACCCCGCGATAGCCGCAAAGCGCGTAATGGCAGACGACCGCGGCGCCGTTGAAAAATATACCGACGCCGACGACGCGCGCCGTCAGCTTCTTGCCCGTGCAACTGCGGAAAACACGCGCTACCGCCGCATTTACGGCACCGACAACCTCGACTACCGCAATTTCGATCTTGTTGCCGACAGCGCAACGATAACGCCCGAGGCACTTGCGGCACTGATCCTCTCCGAGTTCGAGCTTTACCGCAGCTCTCCCGCCGAATACGGCTCGCCTAAGCTCATGCTCTCCCCGCTGTCGATATACCCGACGGCGACGGTCGGCGAGATGGAGCGGGAGGACGGTCCCATAACGGTAGCGGTGATGAACGGCTCGCATTATGCGGTCGGCGGCGGAAGGGCTCTGCTTGCCGCGATGAAGGAAAAACCGCAGACGGTCAGGGCATACCTTGCCGACGGCGCGGGCAGCGCCGCAGCCGAAAAAAGAGCCGCCGCCATTGCCGGCGACGGAGAAGCGCTTTTGCGCTCGCTCGAAAAGGAATTCGGCTTCAGCTACCCCGAGATCCCCGAGATATACAGAAGAAAAGCTTAAAATTCGAAATAAAACTGCACCGTGACTGCCGCGCTTTAGCGCGGCAGCCACGGTGTTTTCAGTTTTCGATCTTTCCGGGCACCCATGCGGCAAACGGATGCTGCTCGTCGTATGTCTTACCCGCCGAGGCATAGTCAATAAAATAGATATGCCTGCCGGCATTATGCAAGAACATCCCGAACATGGCGTCCGGAGCATTCGTACTGCTTGAGGGGCTCGCGCCGATCACCCTGCCCTCTTCGTCAACACGGACGACGAGCGGAGTATCGCCGATATCCCTCTTGTATGCGGCAAGCACTATGCAGCCGCGGCGGAGGGCAATGTACTTTCCGCGAGCCTTTTCATCGGGCGGCAGAACGGCGTATACCGATTCGTCAAGCTGCAGCGATATCCTGTCTCCGTTGCGCCACACACGGCGGATATCCAGATATCCCGGCGCAGCGGGAATGCATTCGCCGTTCACCCTTACGCGGGTGTGACGGCTCCACTGCGGTATCCTGAGCGAAAGCGTCATTCTTTCGGGCGCTCCCGCATGAACGGTGACGGTCACATCCCCGCCGATGGGGTAATTGCCCTTGATCTCGAATTTCATGAGGTTCCCCGCAGGCGTCAGGCAGCGGACCGTCCCCGGCAGCCAGAAGGAAAGGCATATGCCGTCCTGCGAGCGCATTGCGGCAATGCGCGGTATGATGCCTGCACCCGCCGCGCCTATGCAGGCACAGCAGCCGTAGAAATGCCCTTCTCCGTTTTCGTCATAAAAGCGCATAAGACCGCCGATCTTCTGCCCGCGCGTGCCGTAGCGGAGCGGCGAGTAACTGTCAAACGGCAGAAATTCACGCAATTCGGGATATTTATCGTTCCCCTTTACTACGGACATGACGCGGTGCGTGTTGAGCGAGCCGAGATATGCGTTGAAAAAGCTCTGCTCTATGACGTCGGCATACGCGGGGTCGGCGGTAAGCCGTAAAAGCTGAGACGCAAGCTTCATGAGCGTAACGCTCACGCAGGTCTCCTGCATGATGCCGACAAAATCGTCGTCGGTCTGAGCGAGCGACGTATGGTCGAACAGCTCGTGCGTGCAGCCGCAGCAGCCTATGACCGAGACCTCGGTCGCAAGCACGCGCCTGCCGAAGTTTATAAGGGCGCGGCGGTATTTTTCCTCTCCCGTGACGCGATAATACTCGGCAAGCCCCTCAAAACAGGACATCATCTCATACGCCTTTGTGACCGGGTATTCGCAGGGGTCAAGCTCGTCCTTTTCGGCAAGAGCGAAGATGGGCGCGGCGCCCGATTCGCCCACACCGACTATATAAGCGGCATAGTCGAGGTATTTTTTCTCACCCGTGAAGTTATAAAGCCGCACGAACGGCTCGAGTATCGACATTGAGTTGATGCCGAGCCAGTTGCCAGAGGTCTCGTTGATCGGTATACCGCAGGGACCGACGTGCTTCATTATGTAATCGGCATGGCGGCACATCGCAGTGCGGATATCGGCAAGCAGCGCCTCGTCTGAGCATATCTCCGAGAAATACTGAAGCCCCAGCAGCACATATTTTCTGCCCCACATATCCCAGCCGGAAAATTCGCATTCCTTGCTGTATGTCGTGATCCTGCCATCGTCGTCACGGCGCGAGAGGAGGTCGCGCACGCTGTTCTCAAGTATGGAATAAAGCTTTTCGTCGCGCGTATATGCGCAGACAAAGCACGCGCCGCGCATGAGTTTGCCCCAGTATTCGCATCTCCAGCCGCGGTTAGGGTCGTCTGCACAAGTGCCGAAAAGCGCCGAAAATCTTTTATAAAGCTCTTCGTCGTAGAGCTGTGCGCTCGTGATAAACATCACTGCCCGCCGCAGCACACCGCCGAAGGCTGCTCTGTTGTCGTAATCGGGTATCAGGCGGTCGGTCGCAAATCCGTTGTGCTCAAAAATACTGTCGTGAGATGTTTTCATTTCCGGATATCCTTTCGGTATGGTAACGGGGCTGCGGCGCAACGCGCCGCAGCCCCGGTGTGATCTTTCAGGTATCAGTCGGAGCTGCCGCCGTTATCGTCGGTATCTTCGCCGTTCTCGGGAGACTGCGCCGTTTCGCCGGACTCTGCCTCCTCCGGTGCGTTCTCCTTCTTTTCGGCTTCCGCCTTTTCCTTTTCATCCGCCTCAGCCTGCGCCTTGTTTGCCTCGCTGCTGCGGCGTTTTTTATCCTCCGCGATCTTTTCAAGCTCCTCTGCGGTCGCATCGTGATCCATTACCGCATTGAACTGATCGCCGTCCATCGTTTCGTGCTCGAGCAGATACTCGGCAACGAACTTCAGCTTGTCGGCGTGCTCGGTGAGTATCTTCTTTGCCGCCGCAAACGCCTCGTTCACTATGCGATGCACCTCTGCGTCGATCTTCGCCGCGGTCTCCTCCGAATAATCGGGCTGCGTGGCAAAATCTCTGCCGAGGAATATATCGTCGCCGTGGCTTGAGCCGTAGCGTATCGGACCGAGAACATCCGACATACCGAGCTGCGTCACCATCGAATGCGCAATGCTCGTGGCGCGCTGGATATCGTTCGACGCACCGCCGGAGAAATCACCGAATGTGAGCATTTCGGCAACGCGTCCGCCGAGTATCATTGCAATGCGCTCGTTGAGCTCGCTGCGGTAAACGCTGAATTTGTCGGTCGTCGGTATCGAGACCGTAACGCCGAGCGTCTGACCCGCGGGAATGATCGAGATCATGTGCACGGGATCCTGCGTGGGCATATAATAGCCGACGATGGCGTGACCAGCCTCGTGATACGCCGTGTTGCGGCGCTCGCTCTCGAGCATCTTGCGCGATTTCTTCTGGGGACCGGTCAGCACCTTCATAAAGGCGTCCTCGATGTCGTCCATGCCGATAAGAGATTTACCGCGGCGGACGGCAAGCAGCGCCGCCTCATTGAGCAGGTTTGCAAGATCGGCGCCTGTGAATCCGGCAGTGGTCTTTGCAATGACCGAGAAATCAACGTCGGATTCGAATTTTTTGTTGCGTGCGTGGACCTTGAGGATCTCCTCGCGTCCGTTTATATCGGGGTAGTTGACCGTTATCTGACGGTCGAAGCGTCCCGGACGAAGCAGCGCCGGGTCAAGAATGTCGGGGCGGTTTGTAGCCGCCATGACGATGATGCCCTCGTGAGAGCCGAAGCCGTCCATTTCGACGAGCAGCTGGTTGAGCGTCTGCTCTCTCTCGTCGTGACCGCCGCCGAGCCCTGCTCCGCGGTGACGTCCCACCGCGTCTATCTCGTCGATGAAAACTATCGATGCGGGCGCCTTGCGCGCGGTCTCGAACAGGTCGCGCACACGCGATGCGCCGACGCCGACGTACATCTCAACGAAATCCGAACCGGAGATCGAGAAGAACGGCACGTCCGCCTCACCCGCGACAGCCTTTGCAAGCAGCGTCTTACCGGTACCGGGAGGGCCCATCAGCAGAACGCCGTGCGGTATTTTTGCGCCGAGACGCGCAAATTTTTTGGGATCCTTCAGGAATTCGACGATCTCCTGAAGCTCCTCTTTTTCCTCATCCGCGCCCGCGACGTCCTTGAACGTCACGCGGTCCTTTTCATTCGTATCGGCAGAGGTCTTGACACGCGCCTTGCCGAAGCTGTTCATCTTGCCGCCCTTGCCCGCCATCTGGTTCATCGCATAGAACCACATAGCCGCAACTATAATGATAACGGCAAGGTAAGGAAGAAGCGATATCCACCAAGGCAGCAGTGCATCCGGCTCGTACTCAAAGTTGGTGATTATGCCGCTGTTGTATTGCTCCATGATAAGATCGCCGAGATCTTCACGGAAGTAATCCACATCCTTGAGACGGTAGGACACCGTTTTGCCGTCCTTCAGCTTCATGGTGATGACGTCGGTCTTCGATACCTTGAACTCGGTGACCTCTTCACTCCTGAAATACGAAACGACAGTGGCGTATGTTGTCTTGTCGCTGTTCGAATTGCTGAGCAGCCCCGATACGGTGAAGATAACGATGCCTATCACGATAAGATAGAGGACAATTATCCGCAGATTGGATGCTGAGTTTTTTTTCATTATGGAAAATGCCTTTCTGTTTTTTGCTCCGGTATCGGAAATGGGTCAGTTCTGATAAACCTCCGGCTTCAGAACGCCTACAAACGGCAGTGTGCGGTAGCGCTCGTCATAGTCGAGCCCGTAGCCCACGGCAAAAACGTCGGGGATCTCGGCGCCGACATACTTCGGCGTATAATCGACCTGACGGCGCGACGGTTTGTCGAGCATCGTGCAGCAGCTCACGCTGTTTGCACCCTTGAGCCTGAGGTAATTTTCAAGATAGCTGAGCGTGCGTCCGCTGTCAACGATGTCCTCAACGACCACTATGTCGATATCGGAGAGATCTCCGCGGTGCAGATCGAGCAGAATATTGATGCGCCCCGAGGACGAAGTGCCCGAGCCGTATGACGAGACCTTCATAAAGTCTATCTCGACCGGGCGCTGTATTTTTTTCATAAGATCGCCCATAAAGACGACCGAACCTTTGAGGATGCAGAGAAGCAGCAGCTTTTTGCCGCTGGACGCATAGTCGCGGTCGATCTCGCCCGCAATGCGCGTTGTGATCTCGTCTATCTGCTCCTCTGTTACGAGCTTGTACGCAATATCGTTTATCACCTGATGTAATCCTCCGGAAAAGTCATACGGTTCCGTCGGCGGCAAGCCGGACTGTGACGGCAAGCGTTCCTTCGTGCGCCGCCGATGCCGCGGGAGCAGCCCCGTCACGCGCCCCGACAAAGGGCACGTAAAGAATGCCGTCCCCGTCGCATATGACGGGCAGAATGCCGCGTATGCCGAGCGGGACCTTTTTGTCGCATAACAGTTTTTTGAGACTTTTGTGCATTCCGCCCATGACTATCCTGTCTCCGGGACGTCTCGGACGTGCAAATAAAGTTCCTTTAATTTTATCAGTATAAAGGTATGTCTTTGTAGATACTTTGTAAATTATATTTATATTTTCGCTTTTACCATGCTCCGCATCGTAGATATCGACCGAAAAACCGCCCGGCAAAGGGTTGCTGCCGCACTTGAGCGGGTATTCGGCATCGGGAAGCACCGCCGCCTCCGCAGCTCCGTGCGAAAAGCGCAGCACACCGTCCGAGACCGATGCACGAACGCCGCCCGGCAGCGAAAAGCTTTTCGCCGCATCCTCGCCGAGCGCGGCGAGCAGAGCCGAGATATGCTTCTCCTCAGCCATGGTGACTCCGTTCTCGTCGCACAGCCGCCGTATCACGCGGCGGGCAACGGGCGCGGGCAGATCATAAAGTTCACGCGCGGGAGCCGTGCCGTCGGCACAGTGCGCGGCGGCAAAACCGTCGGCAAGCGAATCGAGATAAGCGCAGTCGGCGCCGATATTTGCCGCAAGACGCGCCGCAGCCTCCTCGACCGCCGGATTTATCCTGCGCAACTCGGGCAGCACGAGCGCCCGCAGTCTGTTGCGTGAGTATTCGACGTCACCGTTCGTAGAATCGTACACGAACGGGATCTCCCTCTCACGGCAGTATTCGAGCACCTGCGCTTTCGTCATGCCGAGCATCGGGCGCACGACCTCTCTGCCGCCGCCCAGCCGACGTACCGTGGGGATGCCGCACATTCCGCGCGCTCCGCACCCGCGCGCAAGGCGCAGGAGCATCGTCTCAAGATTGTCGTCGGCATTGTGCGCGGTTACGAGCAGACGTATACCGCGTTCGCTCATCACACGCTCAAAAAAAGCATAGCGCTCGCGCCTTGCGGCTTCTTCGAGCCCTTCGCCGTGCGCCTTTGCCGACGCGGGAACATCCGCGTGCCCGATATGGATCGGTACGCCGTACCGCTCTGCGGCGCGGGCACAGAATTCCGCGTCCCTCTCCGCCTCGGCTCCGCGTATCATGTGGTCGAGGTGCGCACATTCGACTGCGGCGCCCGCGTGCATCAGCATATCAAGCAGAGCCGACGAGTCGGCGCCGCCCGAAAACGCCAGCAGGACGCGCTCACCCTTTTCCATAGCGGCGAGCTCCCAAGGCGGAACAAAGCCCGCGGGAAGCTCTGCACGCGCGGTGCTCTTTCCGCCAATGCTGTGATCGGCCATGTCCGTCAATAGCCCGTCGGAGGCTCGGGCGCGTTGTTTTCGATGCTGCGGAAGAGCGTGTATGTGCCGCTCCAGCTCAGCTTGACCGAGCCGGTAGAACCGTGACGGTTCTTTGCAACGATACACTCGACAATATCGATGCTGTTTTTATCGGGGCCCGCGTCCTCGCTCGTTTTATAGTACTCGTCGCGGTAAACGAACAGAACGGTATCGGCATCCTGCTCGATAGAGCCCGAGTCGCGCAGGTCGGAAAGCATGGGCTTTTTGTCCTGTCTGCCCTCGGGTCCGCGGGAGAGCTGCGCGCAGCATATGATGGGAACGTTGAGTTCCTTAGCCATCAGCTTCATCCCGCGCGTGATGTCGGCGACCTCTTGAACGCGGTTGTCGGTGTGCTTTTCACCCTGCATGAGCTGTAGGTAGTCGATTATGACGAGCCCTATGTCTCCCTCGCGGCGCAGCTTCGCCTTCATGCCGGTAACGCTGATGCCCGGCGTGTCGTCGATAAGGATGCGGCTGCCGCTCAGCCTGTCGACGGCTCCGGCAAGGCGCGTCCAGTCGTCGTCGCTGATGTTGCCCGTACGCAGCGCATAAGAACTGACCAGCGCCTCGCTCGCCAGCATTCGCGTTGCAAGCTGCTCCGCCGACATTTCGAGCGAGAATATGGCGACCTTCTTGTGTGTTTTCAGCGCCACGTTTGTGGCAATGTTCATGGCAAAGCTCGTTTTACCCATACCGGGTCTGCCGCCGACAAGGATAAGGTCCGAGTTGCCCATGCCCGCAAGCACGTTGTCAAGGTCGGAAAAACCCGTTTTCGTGCCCTGCGACGCCTCGGGGTCGGTCTGGAGCTGATGGAGATGCTCATATACCTGCATGAGCACCTTGTCGATAGTTATGAAATTTCGGTCGTCGCGCCCCTGCGCGATCGAATATATCTTGTTGCCCGCATAATCGAGCAGATCGCCCACGCTGTCCTGTTCGGAGTATGCGCGCTCGGCGATATCCTCGCCCGCCTCGACAAGACGGCGCAGCAGGCTTTTTTCCTTGACTATCTTCGCATAGTCGCGGATGTTCAGCGCCGACGGCACGCTGTCTATCAGCATTCTGATATAATTCTCTCCGCCCGACTTGTCGTACACACCGTCGCGCACAAGATCGTCTATCAGCGTTATGACGTCGATCTGACTGCTCGTCGAAAACAGCCGCAGCATTGCCGCAAATATCTGCTGATGCTCGGTGACGTAAAAATCGCTGTCAGACACCGTATCGGCGATATTTCTTATCGATTCGGGGTCGATGAGCACCGAACCGAGCAGCGCCTGCTCCGCTATCATCGAAAAAGGCATTTTTTTGGCGATATCGTTATTCATGAATTCACTCCGGAAAAAAACTTACGGCGCCGCCGCAGGGAAAGAAAAACGCAGAGCGCTTATTTCTTGCAGACGAGAATGTTGACCTTGCCGTCGATGTCGCCGTAAAGCTTTGCCGTGACGGTGTAGGAGCCGTAAGCCTTTATCGGGTCGCTGAGCGACAGTTTGCGGCGGTCGATGACTATCCCGTGCTGAGTCTCAAGCGCCTCAGCGATATCCTTTGAGGTCACCGAGCCGTAAAATCTGTCGTCGGCTCCGGACGACGCGTATATCTTGACCTGAATGCCCTCAAGTGCCGCGGCGATCTTCTGCGCCTCGGCGCGCTCGACCTCGATGCGGTGCTTTTCCGCCGCCTCGCGGTTCTTTATCTCGTTCATCATTTTTGCGTCGGCGGGCACTGCCAGCTTCTGAGGGAAGAGGAAGTTGCGGGCGTATCCGTCGGATACGTTTATGACCTGATCCTTCTTCCCCTGACCTTTTACATCCTTTGTAAGTATGACTTTCATTGATCGTTACCTCTCTTTGATCTGTTTTTCGCTTTTATTGGCTCAGATAATCGTCAATGCACGATTTGAGCCTTGTAAGAACGTCCTTTATATTGTCGCCGCGCACCTGCGCGCCCGCAGCGTCGAAATGTCCGCCGCCGCCGAGCTGTTCAAGCATGAGCTGAACGTTTATCGACCCGTCGGAACGCGCGGAGATCATGACCTCGCCGTCGGTCTCTATCAGAACGAAGGCGGCATCGACACCGCGCACGGTCAGAAGCTTGTCTGCCGTTTTGGAGGCGGTCACGCGGTCTGCCGAGCGCGCCGCGCTCAGCGCACGGGAATTGCCCGGATCGACCGATGCTGCCCTGCCGCGCCCGACCGCAATGGCAATGCGCGAACGATAGATGCAGACCTCGGCGCCGAGCCTTGACTCGGTGATATAGCTCGAAAGATCCTCATAGAAGAAGGTCCGCGCTATCTCGGAGCTTGCGCCGCACTCTCGCAGATAGAGCGCCGCGGCAAATGTGCGCGCGGTGGTAGAGCGGGTGAAGTCCTGCGTGTCGAGCATGATGCCGGCAAGCATAATGTCCGCCTCGCGGCGGGTAAGCCCTTCGCCGTCCGATTCCGGCTTGCCGACGCCGGAAAGCTCAAGCATTTCGGCAACGAGCTCGCAGGCGGAGGATGCCGAGGGCTCTATATATGTGAGCTCGGGCTCGCTTTCGAACTCCCGAGCCTTGCGGTGATGGTCTATTATCACGGTGCGGAAAACATTTGACGCGATCTCGGGCGACTCGCATATGGCAAGGTTGTTGACGTCGGCAACTATGAGCAGCGTGTCGGAGCGGATCATGTCAAGCCCGTCCGCCTCGTTTATGAAGAGCTCACGGCGGCGGAACGCCGGGTCTGCCAGCAGCCCGTCGGTGCACACCGTGAAGTTGCGGCTCGTGCGGTCAACAACGATCTTCACCTCGCCCGAATAGCGCGAGGCAAAGTGCGCAAGACCGATGCAGGCGCCGATGCAGTCAAAGTCGGGGTTCTTATGCCCCATGATAAGGACGTTGCCCGACGCGGAAATAAGCTCGGCAAGTCTGTCGGATACCACGCGCGAGGTGACCGAGGTGCGCCCGCGCGAGCTTTTTGTGCGGCCACCGAAAAACTCAAGCCCCTGTGCGGTCCTGAGGACCACCTGATCGCCGCCGCGCTGTAGCGCCGTTTCAAGCGCCGCAGCAGCTTCTTTTTCGCGTTCGGCGATATTCGCTCCGGCAGCCGACATACCCATTGAAACGGTAAGGGACATACCCGAATCGCCCGTTTTGACGCCTCTCACGGCATCGAGCACGCCGAATTTATCCGCAACGGCTGCCGAAAGCTGCTTGTGCGGGAACACGACAAGAAATTTGTCGCGGTCGAATTCGCGCATGATGCCTTCCATGCCGTCCACCCATGCCTTTATCAGCTCCTCGGCTTTGTTTGCCGCCTCGCGGTAAGAGACCCGCGCGTATTGCGCCAGCTCCTCAAGGTTGTCGAGCGTCACATAAGCCACGACCGACAGCTCGTCGTCGGCGCGTGCGACCGCGGCGTCGAGCTCGGTGCGGTCCTCAAGTATGAGCAGATAATATCTGCGCTCGGCAGTACTCATCTCATAAGCACGCGCAAGATACGCACGCCCCGAGATCTCGATCCTCATGCCCTCATCGGCGGAAAAAGCCGCGATCTCCGACACCGGCGTTTTCGATACCGAGCCGAAGTTTACGCCCGCAAGCGTATCATCGGAGCATGCCGCCCGCTGCATCGCGTCGTTCGACCACACGATCTTTCCCTCGGCGGTCACGATCACGGCAGGCTGCTCTATGCCGCGCATCGTTTCGGTCATAAGGTTACCTATCGCCGCACGTTCCTTTTCGCCTATCCCGAATGCGGTCTGACCGCGCATGAGAAAATATGCGGCGGCGACCGCAACACAGTAGATTATAAGGAAGATCAGCGCCGCGGGAAAGGCGGGAATATCGGTCAGCGCCGCGATAAGGGCAATAGCCGCAAGAAACACTCCGCCTGCGGCAATGCATATGAGCAGCGGCAGATCTTCGGTCGCGCGTTTTTTGGGGTCGGACATTTCAGCACCGTTCCTTTCGTTTTGCGTGATATTATTCTTCACCGTCACGGTCATTGCTGCCGCCGTCACGGCGACCGGCGATCATGCGCCGCAGCGGAATGACAAAGCAGATCACACCGCCAACGGCGGCAAAAAGGCATATTCCCTGCCACCCGCCGAATATCGCAGCGAATATGACTGCCGCGACCGCCAGAGAGCCGAGAAAATGCATTCCCGCAGCCGCAGCCGTGCGGCGCACGGCGGATACCGCGAACACCGCCAGCGGAAGCGCCAGCGTGAGCATAATGTTTTCGCACACGACGGCTGCCACACCGTCGCCCGCGCTCCCGGATATTATAAGATAGGTAAGCGACGAAAGAAAATACACGATGCCCGCCATCGGAGAGAGCATTGCGCGTGACGGAGCCGCGGTAAATTCCTCGGGCTCGATGCCGAGAGTGCGGAAGAGCGCGCCGCATACCCCGGCTGAAAAGAAGCCGACGACCTCGGCGGCGACCGCCAGAAGCCCGGGAAGCATGCGTATGACAGAATCGACATACTGCTCGGCAGCACCGCTGCCGACGTCAAGTCTCGCAGCGGTATAAGCCGCCGTAACGCGCGATATGAACGCCTCGCGCAGCCGGTCCTCAATGTCTCCGACACCCGTGATGCCCTCTGGGAAGCCGAGTCCGGGAGACAGAAAAACGAACAGCCCGCCGAAAACGGCGGCGGCCGCAACAGCGGCAAGGCTTGTAAAAGCCATTGCCTCACCCACCGAGGAGCGCGGATAGATATGTCCCAGCACAAGCGCGGGAATGACAAATGCAACACCGACGAGAGCACCCGCAGGTCCGAGCAAAAGCGCACCCGCGCCCGCCGCAAGCACTGCCGAGACCGCAAACGATATGCGGTTGATGCGGAAAATGAACGCACCGACGCCTATTGCGGTGCATACGCCTACATAAGCTGCCGAAAGCGTGAAATTACCGGTAAAAAGCACCGCCGCATATGCCGGAACTATGATGCCTACGACAGGAAGACGCTCGCGCGCAAAAAATCCGATGAATATCGCGCACGCAAGCATGAAAACGCCTGCGGCTGTCTCATGCCTGTATGAGCAGTATGCCGCAGCGCCCGCGGCGGCTGCAAGCATGGGCATGAGCGCATAAAGGAAGGGTGCGTGCGCTTTTTCTTCCGCCGCAGCTTCCTGCGGCGCCCCGCCGCTTATATCCGCACGGTCTTTGCGATCGTTCATACGCTTGTCCCTCCTCATGCTTTGTTTATGTTTCAAAAGATATTTCTTCAGTATGATAGTATACCATAAAAATCGTCAAAAGTAAATATCTTTGCGCCAAAACGCACCTTCATGATATAAAAACGTCTGATGGGTAAAAATTTTTTGTGTTTTTCGGCTCAAAGCTCTTGACAAGGCGTTCGGATGATGGTATAATATAATCACATCAACAAACCACACAGTCCGCACGGCGGTGCAGCCGCCGCGCACACATCTTTGAAAGGAAGGATCTTATCATGGGCTGGATATTTGCAAGCTTACTCGTTGTTCTTATACTTTTTGTAATTCTCGGCTTCAGCCGCACCGGCTGGAAGCTGCGCCGCCGTCAGCTTTTGTCTCTTTTCGGACTTATTCTGATAGCGGGCGGCATGGTCGCCACCGTTCCCACCGGTCACACCGGTATACTTACCACCTTCGGTAAGGTCGAAAACGTGACACTGGAGGCGGGCGTTCATGTAAAATCGCCCTTCCAGAAGGTCGTCGTCATGGACAACCGCACACAGGTCGCCCGCGTGAAGCTCACCTGCTTCTCAAGCGACATCCAGGAGGTCATGGTCGATTACTCGATGAACTATCAGATCGACAAATCAAACGCGCAGACGATATATAAAAATATCGGTACGCAGTACTACGAGACCGTAATGCAGCCCCGCATCCAGGAGGTCGTCAAGAGCGTTATCGCCAAATACACCGCCGAAAGCCTTGTCGAGAGCCGCGACGCGCTCTCAAAGCAGATAACCGACACCCTCGTCTCCGAGCTCGGCTCGTATAATATCGAGGTCGTGAGCACATCGGTCGAGAACATCGACTTCTCCGACGCCTTTACGAACTCGGTCGAGGAAAAGGTCGTGGCGCTTCAGACCAAGCTGAAGACCCAGACGGAGGAAGAGCAGAAGACCATGCAGAAGCAGGAGGACGCCAAGCGCGCCGAGATCCAGGCAAAAGCCGACGCATCGGTCAAGGAGATACAAGCTGATGCCGACGCCAATGTCGCCAAGATAAAGGCTCAGGCAGATGCCGATGTGAAAAAAGTCCAGGCGGACGCCGACGCGTACGCCGGCGAAAAGCAGGCTGAGGTCAACCGCAAGCTTGCGGAATCGGTGACCGATGAACTCATCAAATACATCACCGCCAAGCAGTGGGACGGCAAGCTGCCCTCTTACTTTGTAACGAGCGACGGCACCGTGCTGCCCATCCTCGGCTCAGCCGCAGGCGGGCAGAATACAGCCAACTGATCGTTTTGTGCCGCGGGGCTGTCAGCCCCGCGGCGCGAATTCAAATACGATATTCCGTAAACCGCCGGAACAGCGCCCCTATACCGTTGTAAAAACGCCTTCTTCACATTAAAATATCCGGCAGCCGGCGCACACAAAAGCCGCTGCCGCATTCGGAAAGGAGCCCGCCATGTCACAAAAGCTGCCGCAGGATCTGCAAAAATACATACGAAGCCGCATACTGAAAAGACTTTCGGTGCTTATCATCCTTATTGCCGCCATCGGCACGTTGCTGTTTTTTCTCGGCGACAGGATATTCGACTTTGAAAACACGGGGTTGAAAATTCTGTGCTATGCCGTGACGCTTCTCATCCCTTTTTGGATATCCGGCGTTCCCGCCAAGCTGATTGACAGCACATGGAGCGGCAAAATCGTTGATATAAACACCGAGCTGACCACGGGCTCCGAATCGTCGGTCAAGCCGTCGCAGGAAACGCTGTATACGCAAAGAAACGTTTACCTGACCGTGGTCACACCGGACGGCAGAACCGTGCGGCGCCGTGTTTACTCCGGCAGAGACGACACATCGTCGCTCTGGCATATCGGAGACACCGTGTTTCATCTGTACGGCACGGATCAGACCGTTGTCATTCCCCGCGGCGCTGCCGCATCGGTAAGCTGCCCGGTGTGCGGAAGAAGCTGTGACGTGAACGATGTCCGGTGCACGGGGTGCGATCACACACTTATAAAAAATGTTGATACCGAATAAGTCACACGACATATAACGTTTGCGGGAGGGGCTATGCCCCTCCCGCAAATATTTTTTGTTTTAAAATGTACCGCAGCGCTGCCGGGTCAGATTATTTCAAGCTCGCGCAGCCCGGAGAGAAAGCTCTCCACATCGGCAAGCGCATCCTTGAGGTCTACCTCATACTCGGCGGCAAGCGCGTCGGCAAGCTCGGCGGCGTCCTTGGCGTCGGGCAGTCTGTCCCACAGAAATTCGCCCGTTTCATTGAGCGTTATAAGCCCCTTGAGCTTGAGAGAGGTATCCCCGATCGGTACAAGTATAACATCGTCAACGATCTTTCTTTTTGAAAGCTGTTTAAGAATCTTCATTTTTTATGACCATAGCCTTTCTTGTTGATAAGAAGCCGGTCCTGTGACGCATGGTCGCTGTCCTTCGGGCAGCAAAAATCACAAAACGGCGGGTGTGGATCTGTTTTTCAGTCTTTTTCCTGTATAGTAAGTCTCACGGTCTCGCGCGTCATCTCGCAGATATATTCGGGTCGCCTGTCAAAGCGCCCGGTCTCGGTCACGCACATGGCGGCGCACACGCGGCAGACGTGCTTCATGCCGCACGACGCGCATTCGGACGGCATACGTATCTCCGCCGTGGCCTCCTTGGTCCTTTTCCACGCCTCGTCAAAACCGAGCTCGCGCACCGAAAACACCGGGGAGTTCATCATGCCGCACGGCGTCATATCGCCGCGCCAGTTTATCCAGAAGGAGCTTCGCCCCGCACGGCAGGATATCTTCTCGCCCGGCGTGCCCTCGCACGCTTCCCCGCCTGGGATCTCGGCTCCGCGCTCCATTGCCTCGGCGCGCATTTTAAACTGCTCGGGCGACAGGCGCAGCCTGTCCCACATCACGCTGTACCCGGCTGCCTCGGCAGGGGTAAAGCGATCGTTTTTTCCGACGCTCTTCTCGTCGCGCCTTGTCGGCGGGAACATATACGTTGCCACCTGCACGGGCGCCCCGAGGCTCTCGGAGGTCTCGTATATCCGCTCAAGATCGCAGATGTTGTAGGGAGTCATCGACGCATTGAGCTTGACGCCGATGCCCATTTTTTTCAGCTCTCGTATGTTCGAAATGACCTTCTCGTACGCCGGATTGCCGCACAGCTCCCTGTACGACCGATCGGAGCAGCCGTAAAGGGTAATGTTGAACCTGAACGGCGGTTCGCGGCGGAAAAATTCAAGCCATTCGTCGTTTATCAGCGAACCGTTCGAATTTATCGAAATGAGAAACCCCATTTTCTTCAGTTCGGTCAAAAGATATCTGAGATCCTGTCTCATTAGCGGCTCGCCGCCCGTAAGAAGCAGAAAAAGCATTCCCTGCGCCCGCGCTTTTTCGGCGATTGCCAGCCATTCGTCGGCGCTCAGCTCGCTGCCGCGCGCCCGCTGCTGCTCCTCGGTGAGGTGAACATAGCACATACGGCAGTTGAAATTGCAGCGCGGCGTGATCTCAAAGTTGCCGGCAAGCGGTGTGCCGTCGCGGCACGCCTTGGCGTGCAGATATGACGACAGTCTCGGTTCAACGCCTGAGGGTTCCATTTTTTCGGTTACCTTTCTTTTCTGAGTTCGTCATCGAGCATAAGGACGGAATCGCGGTCGGGCGGGCAGTCCATACAGAAAATCTCCGTGCCGTTTACGACACGCGCAGCCATCTCGGTCATGCGCTCGACCGACACGGGATCCCAACTGTAATACGCGCTCTGGCACAGTATCGCCTTGAACGCCTCGCGCGACTCGGCGCGGCGCAGCTCGGTGTGTCCGCCGCGGCGCAGAATGACGACGGCGCGCAGCGGCGCGGTAATATTTTTGCAGATACCGGACGTGCCGGCATAAAATATCCCGTTCGCAGTACCGGCGGCGGGATCGATCAGCGTCCTGTCGCCGTTCACGGTCACGGCGCCGCGGTATTTCTCCCAAAGTGCCGCCTGCGTGCTTTTTCCTATCCCGCTCGGACCGGAAAACAGTATCGCACGCCCGTCCGAAATTATATACGAGCTGTGCAGCACCGGCATTCCGGCGTCCGCCAGCAGCTCAAACAGCCCCGCCGCCTCAAATATCGCGCGGGAGGTCACCGTGCTACGGTATGACTCGGCAAATACCACGTCTGTCCGCTGCCCGCGGCTCACCGCATAGGAAAACCGCAGCCTTACCGACGCGTCGTAAAGGCGCAGCGTGTGGCGCGCACCGCCATCATACCAGCGGGTGATTATACCGCTCTTCATCGCCCCGGCGGGAACGCACGGCAGCACGCCGGAATACGAAACGCCGACGGTGTGATCCGCCGCGACGTTCCCGCACGCAAACGGGCTGCACATACCGACGGGATCAAACGGAACATCCGATTCGAGCGCGAAGGTCACCCCGCCGAAAACATAACACTCACGGAACATACGTTACAAACAGCACCTTGCTGTAATCCTTTGAATAATGCCCTGCATAGCAGGTCGCGCTCGCACCGGCGGCAAGATCCTTCACACCGGCGCGGTATGTTATCCCGCCTATCAGCTTGTCACCGTAGGCGCTTTTGTAATATATGTAGATCTGCCCGGTGACATTCCTGTCGGAGATATTTTTGACCGTAATGCCGCGCTCGGTGCCTTCGATCTCGAAAATATCCGCACAGAGCGAGGGCTCCTCGGCAAAAGGCGCCCACAGCGTGACGGATGCCTCGAGCCCGGCTACATCGGCAGGCAGTTTTTTTCTGCCCGTTTCGAGCAGTTGCACCACGGCGCCCGCGGGAACGGTGGTGAGGTCGAATTCGTATTTTTCACCCTCGCGGCTCAGCACGATGTGAGCGTATTGCACGGTCTTTTCGGACGTGTTTCTCACCGTCAGCGCAAAGACCTCGGAGACGGTCTCGTCGGTGCCGTCCTCAACGAACATACCGGCATATCTGCCGATGCTCTCGACCACGATGCCGTCGCCGATGTCGGTGCCGTCAAGGGTGGTGGGGCTGACGTCGATCCTGCCCTCGATATCGGGCGCGGGCGGATCGCTCTGCCTGACGAGATAAACGACCACGAGCGCCGTGACAAGGCAAACGAGCAGCGCGCCGACGGCGCATATCAGCCCCATCAGCGTTTTTTTTGATATTCCGGACTTTTGTGTCATAAAAACAAAACCGCCTTTCGAATTTCAGCGCCGTGCGCGGGCGCGCCCCCGGCTTTTACCCCAAAATTGCCCCGCCCACACCGGGCGGGGCAAAAAGATCAGTTATGAGTCGAATATTTTTGAAGCATCCTCAAGTGTCTGATAGCAGTAACCATTCTCCTCCGGAATAAACTCGCAACCATTATATTTGCTGCTAAAAACCACGACTCCGGGTATAAGTGAGCACGAGTCTACACCGTGATATGTTTTAACCGAACAGCCAGAAGCGATGCTTGCGCTCAGCTCAAAGCTTTCAAAGGACAGCTCGGGCTTTACATAGGTCTTTTTCATTTCAACTTATCCTTTCCTTTCTCAGAACCAGCGGCTGAATCTGTCCCACCAGGACGACTGCTGCTTTTTGGGCTGCACGGTGAGCGTTACGGTAACGGGCTCGCTTGCAACACCCTCGGAGTTAACTGCGGCGACGGTGTAGTCGGCAGTCTCCTCGGCGGTGACGGACCAGATGAACTCACGGTAGGTCACGCGCGTGGCGTTCCAGCCCCAGCCCTTACGCTCGGTGCGGGTGATGTAGGTCGTAACGGTCTCGCCGTTAACGGTTATCGCATCAACGTCGGCGGAGGTCTTGACGGTCAGATATGCACGTCTGCCTGCCTTGACGTTGTTGCTGCTCCATGCGGCTTCAAAGCGCGAGGGCTCAAAGACTGCGGGAGCGAACATTGCGCGGACCATCTCGACAGCCTGCGTCTTCTGCGCTTCGGTCATGGTCATATCCGCCTCGTTACCGGCTGTTGTATACGTTACCTTGACATTTGTCAGCGAGAGGATATTGTCGCCTGTGTTCGTTATGACAACAGTTCCGCCGTTTTTGGCAACATCGGTGATGTCATAGTACATATCGGTAGCGGTGCTGACGGTCTGAACCTCGTTTTTCTTCATACCGTTGATTATGTAATTTGCAGCACCGTCAACGGCTTTCAAGCCGAGCTGAACCGAAGCAACCTTGCTCCAATCAGCAGTACTGAGCGCGAATGTAAGACTCTGATTCCTTCCGAGATATACCTCGTGGTTAGGACCGAAATTCTTATATTCGGTAATATCTGCGTCGACCTTTCCTTCGATCAGGAATCCGCCTTCCTTTGCAACGACATTATCACGAAGCTCGATGAACTGCGGATAGCCTTCACCGTCCTTGACGTAATTTTCGTTATCCTCTCCGAGCGGATCGTAAACGCGGATAGCGTCAAGCCAGAAAGTGTATTCAGAGTCTCCGGTCTTGTCGAACACCTCGCCGTATGCCGCGGTAAGCGTTACGGTGTATGTGTCATAAGCAAGATCTTTGACCTTGATAACCGGCAGCTGATAAAGCGCGTTCGCATCAACAGGAGTCTGTACCATCTTACCGTCAACATACTTGTAGCCGTAGTAGTTGTTGATGAACCTGTTGTATACGGATTTACCCTCAGAGTTGGTGACTTTGCAGATAACGATGCCGGAGTTATTATCCGTCAGCGAGATCACGTCAAAGCCTGTGCCCTTGAAGGTGAACGTCGCGGTCGGCCATGCGGAATCAGCGTAAGCGTCCCAAGCGGACGCCATGTTCTTGGAAACGGTGACCTTCATGGCGCTGCCCATGGAGAACTTGGTGGAATTATTGTAAGCAGTATCGTAGCCGTAGGGATTCTGCTTGCTTCCGAGTTCCTCAAGAGCCTGATAAATGTTGCTCTGAGTTGTGCCGTCAGTGTCAGGCTCCCACTTCGCACCGCTCGCCGCGCCTGCGCCGCCTGTGAAATTCACAAAGCTGTCTTCATAATAGACCGTCGACGCGGGGATAACAGTTACATTGTACGAAACCGTATCCGTATTTCCTCCTCGAGTACCTGTCACAGTTACAGTGAGTCGTTCGCTTTCGTCCAAAATACTGTTGAGCGTATAGGTGATAATATTATCGGAATATACGGCTTTTCCATGTGTCGCACCGGTAATCGTGACTACGGTAATCGTTGCATTGGCAAGATCCGCGTTCAGATCTGTAAGTTTGATCTTCAGCGGCAAACCAAAATCAACAACATAGCTCTTTGCGTTGACGAATACGTAGTACAGATAAACATTCTTTCCATCGCGACGTTCTACACTATCACATTCGTAGTTGCTGTATCTGTACTGTGCACTGATTTCCGGCATTGAAGAAAGATCAGAGGAAACCCTTTGGGTTTCTCCCTTCAGGTTAATCACATCACCATTGTCAAGATAGCCCCTTCGCGGATTACCGAACGCAATGCCGTTTTTGAAAATCGTTCCCGTCGCAACGGCAATATTGTAGCTGTAGAATTCATCACCGTTGGATTTGTTGATATAGTGAACTGTCAGCGAATCCTCTGTTTGTTTTGCACGGACGTAATAGGTAACAAGCAAGCCCTGGAACTGATATATTTTTACGCTTTCAAGGAATGCCTCGCCGCCCACCTTATAATCGGAGGTTTTAGTCAAATCACTGTATTTGGCTCTGTCTTCATCTGTTTTAGCCCAAGCGATCTTCTCGGTTCCACTGTATGTATAAGTGCTCGGCGTGGTACTCTTGTTAATATACGTCGTATGCGAGTCACTGCTCGGTGTCACCGTAATCATGTAAACTTCGTAATTGGATGTCTCAATACCGGCGATACCGTACACCGTACGATAATAAGTTCCGTCCGTGTCCTTTACAACATAACCATTGCCAAGCGGAACTGTCTGATCTGTCGGGCACTGAAATCCCATTGTCTTGCCCGAAGCAGGGAATGAACTCGGTGAGCGCTCTCCGGTTTCATATTTCACGGCAAAATCAAGCAAGCACTGATTGGCACTGTATTCGATAGGTCCCCAGTCCACTATTACGGTAACAACCTCGTCGGTAATAGTGGTTTTCTGACGGAACCATATATTGACCTGGTTTTTGGCAGTGTCTTCGGCTCCCGCTCCTACATTGCTGATAGGGACCCATTCTTTTCCGTCGGCAGAATACGCCCATTCATCATCCCAATAACGTATGTATTTAAATGATATGCCTTTATGCGAGTTGTTCGTCCACCCGTCAGTAGACTGTCTGTTTTCCGATGTATGATATGCACTCTTCCAGCACACCACATCGTATTCATTTCCATCCCAGCTTTTCGCCGTACCGGCTTTCCCCTCCGGCAAAATGCTGCTTAACTCTATTCCGTTTTTGTTATATACTCCCGAATAATTTGCTTTCAGTGTGTATATGCTGCGACGGTTTCCGGCGTCATCCGTATAGCTGAAGTTGCCTGTTCCCTTGCTCCATCCCGTAGGAACAACACCTGTGTTGGTGATCCAGAGATTTACCGGAAGAGTTATCGCTGACATATCCTTTTTGGAAACGGCAAACACAAATGTATATGCTCCGACCTCAACACCGTTTTTAGTCGCTTTAACAACCACCTTGGCGGAGCCCTCTTTTATGGCTTTTACCTTTTGCGTGGCTTTATCAAAAGATATTACACCGTTCCCGTCTGTTACCGTATAGTCGAGCGTCCAATCGGTCGGAATCGAGCGCTTGAACTCCAGTCCGTAGTTGTTGCCGACCTGTAATGTGACAGGCACTGTATACTCATCCTTGGAGACCGCAATATTGTACTTAATACCGTCTATTTCAACAGTTGCTTTCCCGGGTTTCAAACCGGTGAATGTAAGCGTTGTTTCCTCTACCTTCTCGGTCAACGACAAAGTTGCAGGTGAGCAACCTATGCTATTAGAATAATGATAATAATACCCCTGATAAAATATTCCGTCATCGGGCTTGAGGTAAAGACTAGTGGCGTACCGTGAGTCGGGGGTTGTTGTTAACCCTTTATTATAGCTATTATAGCGCAGGTAGTTGCCTCCGGATTCTAAAGTATAACCGTTATCGTTGTTTCCTGTTACAGTCCATTTAGCAGCTTGCTTAACATCCGCGGTCGTTCCGGCATTGGAAGTCAAATACTTACCGTCAGATGTCTGGATAATATAAGCCTCACCGCTCGTAACGGAGCTTACCTTTGTTACCTTTGGCTCCCCTGGAACATTTGGTATATTCCGCACTGACACTTGCAATGCCTTCGGGAATCGGCGTATAGTCTCCGCGAAGATCTTTATTTTTTATTACAAGACTTTTCGTGCCGTCAACGACAAGTTCGATATCCTCACTTGCCGGGTCTTTGACAGAAACAACGGTTTCAAGCACTGTTCCGTCATCAAGCATCGCCTTGATTGTTGCCGTGCCTTTTTTGAGCGCTTTGACCTGAATGGCATTTGCGTTCTCAACAGTCTGTGACGTTGTGCCCGCCGCTTTGAGAGTGCGTGCGGCACTTATTGCAGATATCTCGACAATGTCGGAATTGTCAACCGTCCATGTGGCTGTTGCGTTTCCGCTCAGGAAAAGCCTGAAGATTTTATTGATTATGGCTACGAGAATATCTCCGACCTGTTCCACATTACCGTCATCACCGATCGCGGGAGTTGTGTTCTTCACAAAATAGTTCGAATTGGCAGCCGCCATCGCCGCTATAAGTTCCTGAACATCGGTAAGTGAAACATCAACAGAAGGAGTGTCGCACCAAATCGCAAACATTGCACCGACATTTGTCGTGCCGACAGGAATTTCTGTATAGGTAATACTATCAGAATTATATCCGCTCTTGATATTCTGATATTTGGTTACGTCATATTTCCGGAAATTGGACAGAACAGTATCTTTACCGTATTCGTTGCTCTTGCTGGGAACATAATACCACTTTTGGCTGGTGTTTATCATTTCATACCCGGCTGCACTAATGACATCTGGGGTATTATACTCGCTGCCGTTCCACTGGTTCGACCAATAGCAAACTTCAACTGTTTTGTAAAGATCGCAAGTCGTGCGCTTATTGTAGCACACAAAATCATTGAAGCAGCGTGCGGTCATGCCTCCGTTTTCAATAACCTTAGCACAATCGTTCATATAGTTGATAAGCTGATTATACGTTACACTTGCTTGCGATGATTCAATATACGGATTGCGGATGCCCTGCCCATACTCGTCAGCCCCAAAGTTGAAATGGCTTGTTTTAGGACTGTTTTCTTTAAACCAGTCAACATAAAGCTTCAATAAAGCCTTTCCGAAATCCACTGCATAGGAATTGTTAAGATTGAGCGAACCATCAGAACCGGACAGCTTATAGCCAGAAAACAGAGAACTGCTCAAAAGCCCATCCATATGTCCCGGCATATTTAGAAGAGGTACAATCTCAATATCTTTCTTTGCTGCGTATGCGATGATCTCTTTCATTTCCTTTTCGGTAAGCACATTACCGTTGGGATCATCATAAAATTTCTTATTGCCCTCTTTAATAGCCGAGATCACCTTTTCGCTATCATGCAGTGTGCTGCTTCCGGACTTTATATCCATTCCGCTTTCATCCAATACAAAGCGAAGCCCACCGTTACCGAATGCAAGTTCAAGCTGGTTGAATGCATTTTCATACATTGCATCGATAACACCCTTGATGTAATCGACAGAAAAGTACTTTCTGCCGCAGTCAAGATGCACTATACGATTCTTTAATACGGTTGACTCGGTGTCCGAATCCGCAAACACGGACAGGGGCAGAACGCCGAGCACCATTATCAGAGCAATCGACAGTGCGAGGAGTTTTGTGAATGCTTTGGTTCTCATGTTTTTCCTCCCAAATTGATCTTCTGTGCGCAGGCTCCGTTTTCGCCCTCGCGGACGGCGGCTGCCGTTTGTTTTTTGCTTCGGCGCGCCTTCCCTGCGGTCGGCTGCGGCGTCTTGCGCACGAATATATATCTACAGAGTATATTATACTACTTCCGTCTCCGAAATTCAAGTACCTTCCATAAAAAACGAAAAAAATATGTCCTGTTTATCGCCAAAAGTGCGGGAGGGCGCTCTTTCGGTCGTTTTTTGTCTTATTTTGCGGTCATTTTGCGCTGTTTTTGCACTTTTTTCTCCGCTTGCTATTGATTTTCGCGCGCAAATAGAGTAAAATATATCATGAATAACAAGGCGCGGGATCCGGAACGCCGTCGGCTTCCAAATACACCTTACCGCGCCGGGTCGGTCCATTGCGGTCCGGCTCTGAGAAAGGCATTCGATATGGCTCTTGTTTCAACCAAGGAAATGTTCAGAAAAGCCTACGAGGGCGGCTACGCCATCGGCGCTTTCAACATCAACAACATGGAGATCATTCAGGCGATAACCGAGGCTGCCGCCGAGGAAAAGTCTCCCGTTATCCTTCAGGTCTCCGCCGGCGCGCGCAAGTACGCCAAGCCCGCTTATCTGCTCGGTCTCGCCGAGGCTGCCGTTAAGGACAGCGGCGTTGACTTCGCCCTTCACCTTGACCACGGTGCGGACTTCGATATCTGCAAATCCTGCATCGACGGCGGCTTTACCTCCGTTATGATCGACGGTTCAAAGCACTCCTTTGAGGACAACATCGCCCTCACCAAGAAGGTCGTTGAATATGCTCACGCACACGGCGTCGTCGTTGAGGGTGAGCTCGGCAAGCTCGCCGGCATCGAGGACGATGTGAACGTCTCCGCAGAGGATTCCTCCTACACCCGTCCCGAAGAGGTCGAGGAGTTCGTCTCCCGCACCGGCGTCGATTCGCTCGCTATCGCCATCGGCACCTCTCACGGCGCATACAAGTTCACCCCCGAGCAGTGCACCCGCAATGCCGACGGTCTGCTCGTTCCGCCTCCGCTCCGCTTCGACATCCTCAAGGAGATCGAAAAGAGACTGCCCGGCTTCCCCATCGTGCTGCACGGTGCTTCTTCCGTCCCGCAGGAATTCGTCCGCGAGATCAACGCTCTCGGCGGCAAGCTGCCCGACGCTATCGGCATTCCCGAAACAGAGCTGCGCCAGGCTGCTCAGATGGCTGTCTGCAAGATCAACATCGACTCCGATATCCGTCTTGCCATGACCGCCGCGATCCGCCGCGTATTTGCGGAAAAGCCCCAGGTCTTCGACCCCAGAGAGTATCTCGGCGAGGGCCGCACCGCCGTCAAGGAAATGGTCATCCACAAGATCCGCGACGTCCTCGGCTCCGCAGGCAAAGCCTGATAGTATATCATTGCGGACTGTCGCTTTGGCGGCAGTCCGTTTTTCATATTAATATATAAGGAAGGTTTCGGAATGATAAAATACGGCATCCACCTCGGCAAGATAGACACCGACCCGCGCGCGGCGCTGGCGGAGATACGCGCTGCCGGATTCGACGCGGTGCTTTTGCACCTCGGCGGGAAGTATCCGAACGCGCAGCTTGCCGACGACATCGCGGCGGCGGGGCTTGTGATCGACAATGTTCACGCGCCGTGGGACGGCATAAACAACATATGGCGCAGCAACGAAAAAGGCGAAACTGTCACCCGTATGCTGCTCGACCACATGGAGCAATGCGCTGCGATAGGCGTGAGACGCATAGTCTATCACGTTTCGGCGGGCAACAATTATCCGCCGATAAGCGAGCTCGGCATCGACCGCATGAAGCGCCTGGTCGAAAGCGCCGAGCGCCTCGGCATAGATATGTGCCTTGAAAATCAGCGGTTCTTCCACTTTATCGACTACATATATTACAGGATAGATTCCGCGCGGCTGCGCTTTTGCTACGACAGCGGGCACGAGGCGTGCTTTTCGCAGACAAAGCTGGCACTGCCCAAGTACCGCGACCGCCTCTCGGCGCTGCACCTGCATGACAACGACGGCGGGTACGAGCATGACGAGCATCTGCTGCCCGGCTATTCGACCGGCGTTGACTGGGACTATGTGCGCCGAAATATAGCCGACTATGACGGCGTGATATCGCTTGAAGTCAAGCATCCCGCCGGGATGAGCGACAGAGAGTTTTTCACGGCGGCGATAAAGGCTGCAAGATTCGTAAAGAGCTGACCTACGCGCGGCGCACGCCCCTCTTTTGTGCGCCGCGCAAATTTTTATTACTTTTTTTCGATTTGGTATTGCAAAAGCCGCCGCTTTGTGGTATAATTACTTTCGCGGTTGAAATGACCGCGTGTTTTCCCGCATACGGGGGTGTAGCTCAGTTGGGAGAGCGCCGCGTTCGCAACGCGGAGGTCATGGGTTCGAATCCCACCATCTCCACCAAAAAAGAAAGACGACCGTAAAGGTCGTCTTTCTTTTTTGCACGGAAATTCTACGATCCGAACCCCATCAAGCCCGCCGCAAGGCGGGGTTGATATGCTTTGCGCAAGGTGAACGACAAAATACGCTTTCATTCTACCGCAAAGCGGGGTTCTGAATCCCACCATCTCCACCAAAAAACAAAAGGACGGTTTTGACCGTCCTTTTGTTTTTTGAAGAAGTCTGCACACTCCAAACCCCATCACGCCCGCCGCAGGGCGGGGGGGGAGTGGGTCCGATTTTTCCAATCGGCTCAGCAACAAAAAAGG
>ERZ824575.67-NODE-67-length-139733-cov-23.853549_pt1 | contig 139733 bp, 134 predicted proteins | sample MGYA00519470_ERZ824575 | MGnify/ENA primary metagenome ERZ824575 (study PRJEB31778, sample SAMEA3449170) | human gut metagenome | biome: human gut; feature: human-associated habitat; material: faeces | place: United Kingdom | collected 2010/2012 ... | reverse complement strand
TGAAATCAAATATGTATATTATATGTGTTTGTTACAAAATGTTATGAAAGAAGTTATAATGTTAGTTAAATTGGATAATTTTACTGATTAATATCTTGATTATTTTTACTAAATAATATATATTATGTTAACCAATTTATGAGAAAAAAATTAATAATAATATTACTATCTGATTTATTATTAATATTAATTATTATAGTTTTATTCTTTTTAAATAAGCTTTTAATAATTCCTTATAGAAATCTATCTTTAATATAAGAAATATCTTTGCTAATTTGTTCTAGTAATTTGTTTTGTTTCTTTAGTTCACCATAAGTTAATAATGGTAATATTGACCTAATTATGGCAATAACTAAAATAATTGCTCCTACAATCATTGCATAATTTATAATTAAATCTAAATTTATATTATTTAGTTCCATGAGTAACACATCCTTACTTTTAAAGTTTATCATATAAATTCTTAAAAGTAAATACTCTCCCCCACTCTACTAACTGATTAAAACGTTTATAATTACTAAAATTGTTCCACAGAATAAGCCTAGATAAATAAATTTGATTTCTTTATATTTTAAAGCTTTTGGTAACATTTCTTGAATAGATAAAGTAATCATAAGACCTGCAACTACTATTAAAACTATACTTATCATTAACTCTGAAACAAACCTTTTTAAGAAAACATATGCAAGTATTGCTCCGAGTGGTTCGGATAAACCTGATATAAGGGTTGCTTTTATAGCTTTTTTCTTGTTATTTGTAGCATAGTAAATTGGAACTGCAATAGAAATACCTTCAGGAATATTATGAAGCATTATGGCAATTGATAATCTTAAACCTAGATTAATACTGTGATAACTACTTAAAAACGTGGCAATACCTTCAGGTAAATTATGTAAAACTAAAACAATCATATTAAGAATTCCTAGTTTATAAAGGTCTCCTCCACTCTCTTTTTTTTCTACTAAACTACTTAAATAAGTAATAATAATATAACTGATTATAAAAGCTATTATTAAAATAATAAATGTCTTTGAAACACCATAAAAGTTAACTATTTCAAAAAAAGATGTTGGTATTAAATCAAAAATACTTATAGATATCATTATAGCAATAGAAAAAGAAAGACAAAAACTAATAAATTTGTTTAAGTTTATCTCTTTAATTCTAAAAAATATAGGTATAGCACCGATTAAAGTGGATAGACCAGCTAATGTAGATAATATAAGTGGAATTATAATATTTTGCATCATATCACCACTTAATTATATTCAAGTTATCTTACTAAATTTCGTTTTAATTCCTCATTATGGAAAATTGAATGATCAACAGTTGCTGTTTTCATTGATTTCATAATAGCTCTTTTTTGTGGTGCTAATTTAGCTAAATCTTGCAAAAGAAAGTTGTAAACTGATAAATAACTGATTACAGGAATTATAGTTATTAAAGAGTCTGCCATAATATCCCAAGTACATTCAGTTAATGATGATTCATACCAAATTGGTTGTTTCTTATTTATTCTTTCATTTAAAGCTTCCATTACTTTTTCTAATACTTCACATTCAGAAGAAGATAAGAATGGACTTTTAGTGTTTTCTAGTCTTTTTAATTCATATCTTAAAGCTTTAACAAAAAAGGTATTTTCTCCATCACTATGACATAATAAATTTTCACTAAATAGTAAATTGCCATGTTGAAATAATTCTTTTTTATAAACCATTGAAAAGTATAATCTTAAAAGTAAGCTTATAGATGCATTATCCGATATTAAATAATCATTGATATTACTTCCTCTTTTTTCGATTGTAGTTTTCTCATATTCTAAAAATGCTTCTAAACTAAATGTTTTTTTAGAAAATCTTCTTTTTAATTCTTCATAAGCATCTTTTTGTAAATCAATACTAAATTGATTAGAAAAAATAATAAAAGATAACTCAGACAAGCTAATGTTTTGTATGTTTTTTGTTTTCATAAATGCCTCCCTGTCTAGATAGTATCACATAGTTTATTAAAAATCAAATTAAACTAATAAAATATTTAAATAATTTATCCTGATCTATATCATCCATGTCTTCTGGATGCCATTGAACTCCGAATATAAATTTATATCCAATTAAACTTATCGCTTCAATAATACCATCATCACTTCTTGCTTCAACTTTAAAGAAATTTTCATTTATAATTGTATCATGATGTCTGCTGTTAACGTAGATTTTCTTTTTACCGATTATATCTTTTAAAATGCCATCATATATAGTTATTTCATGAACATATTCTTTATCTGGAACGTAATGATTTATATTACTATCAACTTTTATAGTGTGGTCCATAAAGGTATTAGCATTAGCAATTGCTTGCATTCCTGCACATATTCCTAGTAATGGTTTATTGTGTTTCATAGCATATTTTAATACTTTTACATCAACATCATTCCAAGTAGTTCCTCCGGGAATAATAAAGGCATCACAAGTATCAAGGTAATAATTAATATTATCAATACTTGGAATTATAATGGGTAATACATTAAATTGTTCTATTTTTTTTATTAATGAATGTGGTATTTTTTCTATTTCTAAACCAATTTCATTAATTAATATTCTTGTTGTAACACCAATTTTTATCAAATTTATCACTTCCTTAATTTACCATAAAATATATGATTAAAAATTTATATTTGTTACATAATAATAGTGGGAGGTAAACATGAGCAAAAATAAAGAAAACGCAAGAAGTAGAGCTAAAAAGACAGCTAAAGCTTCTAGCCGTGCAAGATCAAGTGCACGTAACGATGCAAGAAACGAAAACTCTAGATAGTTTTTAGAAATGTGCATGAGGGTGATTGTTATAATCATCCTTTATTTTTTTGTTTTGTAAATGAGAATATATTTCTGTTGTTTCTAAATTTTCATGTCCAAGTAATTCTTGAATAACTCTTAGGTCAGCTCCATTATTGAGTAAGTTTGATGCAAAAGAATGTCTTAATGTATGAGGACTTATTTCTTTGGTTATTCCAGCTTTATTAGCTAGATTTTTTAATATTTTAAATATCATCTGACGACTTATTTTTTCACCATTTTTATTTAAAAACACGTAATTACATGTCTCATTTTTTATTAAAAAAGGTCTATAATTATTAATATAGTTATCTAAAGCTTCAATAGCAACATCATCTAGAGGAATAATTCTCTCTTTTTTACCCTTCCCCACAACTCTAATAATGCACTCTTCAAAATCTATTTGATTTAATTCTAAATTAATTACTTCACTAATTCTGGCCCCAGTTGCATACATTACTTCTAAAATAGCTTTATTTCTATAATCAACTGGTTTAGTTAATCTTATATTAAATAATTTGGCTATTTCTTCATTAGTTAAGTATGTTGGAAGTTTTTTTTCTAATTTTGGAGCTTTTATTCCATCACAAGGATTACTTTTTATTTTATCCATAAATACTAAATACTTGTAAAATGAATTAAAAACTGTTAAGTAATGAGCTTTTGTTCTAGCAGTAGCTTCAACATTATCTAAAAAATCTTTTATATCTTCTTTTTTTAAACTAATTAAATCTTTATTAGTGTAATTTTTTAATAATAAAAGGTTTTCTCCGTAAGAATCAACGGTGTTAACAGATACTCTTCTTTCATATTTTAAATATTCTAAAAAGTCTTTTGTACTTCCATCTGTTATATTACTTATAATATTTCGCAATTTTTATCACCTAATTTCTAAATATATTGTATCAAAAAAATAGAAAATGTGCTATAATTATTTACGTGATATTATGGAAATTTTAGCAGATAAATTAAGACCTAAAAAAATAGATGACATTATTGGTCAAAAACATTTAGTTGGTGAAGGAAAAATACTTACTAATCTTGTAAAAAACAAGAAACTTTTTTCAATGATTTTCTATGGAAAACCAGGTATTGGAAAAACTAGTATTGCTACTGCTTTAGTTAGTGAACTTGAAATGCATTATAAGTTTTTAAATGCTACAGTTAATAATAAAAGTGATTTTGATACAGCGATTATGGAAGCTAAAATGTATGGAGATATGGTTTTAATAATTGATGAAATTCATAGAATGAATAAAGATAAACAAGATTTATTACTTCCTTATATTGAAAATGGAACAATTATTCTAATCGGTCTTACTACATCTAATCCATATCATAAAATTAATCCTGCTATTAGAAGTAGATGTCAAATATTTGAATTACATGAACTATCTAAAGAAGATATTATTGATGGTTTAAATAAAGCGTTACCAAAACTTGATAATATTAAAATTGATAAAGATGCTATAGATTATGTTGCTAATCTTGCTAGTGGAGATATGCGTTTTGCTTTAAATCTACTTGAAGTTGCATATTACTCTAGTGATAAGAAAATAACTTTAGAAGATATTAAAAAGATTAATAATAAACCAGTATTTTTTCATGATAAAGATGGTGATGGTCATTATGATGTACTTAGTGCTTTACAAAAATCTATTCGTGGTAGTGATGTTGATGCGTCCCTTCATTATTTGGCTAGATTAATTGAAGCCGAGGATTTAGATAGTATTTATCGACGTTTAAGTGTTATAGCTTATGAAGATATTGGCATGGCTAATCCAGGAATTGGACCAAGAGTTATGGCAGCAATAAGTGCTGCAGAATTAGTTGGATTGCCTGAGGCTCGTATTCCACTCGGACAAATTGTGGTAGAAATGGCATTATCACCGAAAAGTAATAGCTCTCACCTAGCCTTAGATGAAGCAATAAATGATATTAGAAAAGGAAATACGGGAAACGTTCCTGATAATATTAAAACATCAAGTCCGGATTATTTGTATCCACACAATTATCCAAATGACTGGGTTAAACAAAATTATATGCCAAAAAACTTAATTGGAAAAAAATATTATCGACCTAAAAATAATAAAATAGAACAAAGTTTAAATAAATTACATGAAGAAATGAGGAATGAATAATGAAAATAAGTGTTATAGGTCTTGGGGTTTACAGTCTTGCAATAAGCAAAATGTTAGCTAAAAAAGACGAAAATGAAATAGTTATATGGACAGAAAATAACGAAAAGTATGAAGAATATAAAAAGACAAAAAAAGTAGCATCTGTTTTTGATACAAAATTACCTAAAAATATCAAAATAAGTGCTAGTATGGAAGATACATTAGAAAATACTAATCTTATATATATTATTACTGCAAGTAAATATGTTGATATTGTAACTAAACAAATGAAACCATATTATAATCCTAAAATACCAGTTTGTATTGCTAGTAAAGGTATTGAAGAATCTCGTGAAGAATTATTATCAAATATTGTTAAAAACGCTTTAAAAACTAATAATATTGCTGTTATATCTGGTCCAACTTTTGCTGTAGACATCTTAAATAATGAACCAGTAGCTTTGGCACTAGCATCAAAAACTAAAAAAGCTAAAGAATATGTATTAAATACTTTAGCAAATGATACATTAAAACTAAGACCTTCAAAGGATATGATTGGTATTCAAATGTGTGGTTCAATTAAAAATGTTATTGCTATTGCATCAGGTATTTTAAGCGGATTAGGTTATAGTAATTCTACCCAAAGTTTTTTAATAAATGAATCATTACATGATATAAAGGATATTATTAAAATATTTGGTGGTAACCCAAAAACTATTTTATCTTTTGCTGGTGTTGGGGATTTAATGCTTACTTGTACAAGTACTAAAAGTAGAAACTTTAGTTTTGGGGTAATTGTTGGAAGTACTAAAGACCAAAATAAAATAAATGAGTATTTAGCTACTCACACAGTTGAAGGTTATAACACTTTAGAAATTGTTTATAAAATGCTTCAAAAGAAAGGTATTGAAATAGAACTTATTACTACTATATATGATATTGTATATAATGGTGTTGATGCTAATACATTAGCTAAATTCTTAGTAACAAAAAAGTAATCATTCGTTGATTACTTTTTCTATTATATAATAAGCAAGCATTAAACCTGCTGTTGAAGGTACAAATATACTTGATGCAACAACTCTATCATTATTTATTATATCTTCTTTAGAACATACAACAGGTATTTTTAAACTTAAACCTCTTTTTCTAGCTTCGTATCTTATTTTTTTAGCTAGTTTATCATTGCTTGTCTTATCTAGTCTTGTAATAATTACATTACTTGGATTAAGTCTTTTACCAGTGCCCATTGAACTAATTAATGAGATATTTTCTTTGCCTGCATATTCTATTAATAAAAGTTTAGCGTTTACATCATCACAAGCATCAATAATATAATCAAAATGCCCAATTGTATTGATATTCTCTTCATTCAAACGCATTTTAAGACCAGTAATATTGACATTTGGATTAATACTTTTACATCTTTTTATACCAACATCTACTTTAAAAGCCCCAATATCATTATATGTTGCAAGTATTTGTCTATTTAAGTTACTTTCAGCAAAAACATCAAAGTCTATGATAGTAATGTTTTTAATACCACTTCGAACTAAAGCTTCTAAAGCAGTACCACCTACTCCACCAATACCTACAATTAAAACATTAATTTTGCTTAACTTATCTAAATTTTCTTTTCCAATAAGTAATTCTAATCTATCAAACATAATTTTCCTCCAAAAGAAAACCCAAAGGTTGCCATGCATTGATAAAAACCCGCTCTCGCGAGGTGGGCATCACATGAACTATTTTAGGATCCTTACTCACTTAATGGTTAAGTCTTCTACACCATAATTCAATTAGATTCCCTTATTATCTATCTAGTCGGTTTTATATTGACATAGACATTTACCCTTTAGGTATCTTAATTATATCAAATTAATAATCATTTAACAAGTCTTACTAAACATTTTTTAAACTTAACAGTAAAGTTGTATCAACAGCTTCAACTTCTATAAAGTCTTCCATAGCAAGAGTTACATTATAAACCCAGGTTGGTTTAGCAGTTTTTACTCCAGACTCATTAATCATCGGATTATATACACGACCTATATCTTCAACTGTTACAAGGCCTTTACCAAAGTATCCTTCACTTAATAGTTTTATAAATTTTAAAGTACCATACTCAATATTTTTATAACCAATTAAGTTACCATTATACATACCACCAAATATATTGTTTTTATTTAACATATATTTTGATGTATAACCAGATTCTACTTTAGCAATACCAGCAGCTATACTAAAGTCAACATTATCATAAATATTACTAAAATATTTAACTAATTTTACAATATAATCCTTATCTTTATTACCATTTGTTCTCTTATTATTAAATAGTGTTTTTTCACTTTCTTCTAGTTTAAATAAGTAATCTACAACTATTTTATCAAAATTTTCATTACTTTCAGCAAGATTTAATTCCATGAAGTTACTTGTTAACTTTTCAGTTAATATTTCTTCATTTATTTGGAATGTTTCTGCTAAGAATGTAATTGAATCTTGATGTTCTTTTAATGTTAAATCAATGGTGTCTTCGTAAGATATCTTATTTAAGCTTTCCAGGGGAACACCGTTTTCTACTTCATGTTCTACCTCAAGATGTTTTGTACCACTTGGTTGTAATAATATTACTACTCCCACAAGTACACCAATAATCACAAGTATCCTTTTCATATTGGTTTTTATATAATTTATCATATATTTATATACTCTCCTTTAACGAATACATTGTCTATTATACCATATTTTTATTAAAAATGCAAATTTGCACGGCAAAAAGCCATATAATAAAACAAAATAGAAGTATTACAAATTAATACTTCTACTATATTATATTAAATAAATTCTTCAATATTTCCAGGGTTATTTTCCATTTTCCAACAGTTGCTTACATCACAATTGCTACTGTAAGGCATTGGATTTGGCATTTCTAACTTAACAATCATTGGTATTTTGAAGGCTCCGCCGAAACATACACAAGTACCTGGTTGTAATACTTTTTGCTTGTCTAAGATATCTTGACTGATATTTGGTAACATTTCTCCAATATATTTTATGTCTAGAGGATGGGTCATCTTAAATATTAAGAAATTATTACATTGGGCAATAACTGTATCACTAATTTCTACGGGTCTTTGACTTATAATATCAAGTATAACCCCATATTTACGCCCTTCTTTAGCGATTCTATCAAATATGTTATATCCAAGCAGGAATGTATCATTATCTTTTTGAATATATCTATGAGCTTCTTCTAAGAATAAGTGAAATGGCATTGATGCTCTTTTTTCACTTGATTTTGCATAATCAAATAAAATTCTAGAGAAAATCTTAACAAATACTTTGGCATAAATATCATCAACATCTTCTAAATTTATATTTATTATTTGGGCTTTTTTGCCATTATTATCTATTAATGATTTAATATAATCAGGAATATTTATTAATTCATCTGAGAAATAATCATTAAGTCTACTATTTATGATACCATTAAGTCTAACTCTTAGGATAACAGCATCATCATGTAAGTTTTGATTGTGTAAGAAACCTTCACTAATTAAAGTAAATTCTAGGGATGATGCTAAATCTTTTATACTATAATTAGCATAATCTGGAGCTTTAATACTATCTAAATTATCGTTTAGTTTACTTAAAATGTAATTAGTTATTAAAACAGACTCACCAAAATTACCATTACTATCTATTTCAAAACATTCACTAAATGTTCTAGTATATCCTAAACCTGGAATTACTGTATCAAAATTAAATTCTGGTGTATTACATACTTCAATTATTGTAAAAATTTCATTTTTCTTACTTGATATTGTTTCATTACTAAATAAAACTGCAAGTAATGCTTTAGCTATTAAATGGTTTTTATAATCTTTAGCTTCTTCAGTATTAGTTGAAAATATTTTGGCAAGTTTAATCATATTTTCAATAATTGGCAATTGAGCATGATTATTTGCTTGTAATAATAAAGCCATGTCATCTAAAGTAAGTAAACAAACTGGTATTTTTAATAAATTATCATTTTCATCATGAGGATTACTTGTAATAAATTTATATGAATAATTACTATTTATTTCATTTAATTTGCCAAAAGCATTTTTATATTCTCCGAAAGCATCAAAAATAAAGATATTAGCATTATATTGTACTTGATACATGCTTGAAAATAAATTTTGAACTATTCTAGCTACTCCACACGATTTGCCTGAACCACTATTACCAAAGATTGCTAAATGATTGGAAAATAAACTATTAATACTTGGATATATATTAAATCCTTTATATATTGCACTTTCTCCTAAAACAAAGCTACTAGCACTATATGTTCCAACTAATTCAGTTAACTCATTTTTAGTAATCATCCTAATTTTAGATGACAACAATGGTTTTCTTAAAACACCATTTACATATTTTCCATTAATATATTCACCTAAAAAACGAATTTTTATTACATCACTATTTATTTCTTGTACTTCACCTAGAATACATCCTCTGCTATCTTCAAAAATGACATTAACATTCATCAAATCAGCAGCATTGGCATCTTTAATTAAGTTTTCTACATGAGCTTCAGACTCACCAATATACATAATTTTACCAAACATATATCACACATCCCTTTAGTATATTTAAATTATATCACAGAAAGAAAAAAAGCAAAAGTATTTTATTAACTTTTACTCAAATTTAATTAATTTAAAATTATTGGATTATCTTGAGTTCCAAGACCTGATTTATATATAACATTTTCATCTAAATTAAACACCATTCTAACACTTGCTGTTGCATCGTATGTGGTAGTTGATCCAACATTACCACTTGCAAGTGTACGCATTACTACATTAGTATAATCTGAAAGCCTAGTAATTATCCAATCATAAAATCCACCATACATCCAGTTTGCTTCTGCAGCGGCACTATAATCTTTAGTTGCATCAGATGAATTATATTCTTGATAAGTCCAGTATTTAGGGTTTGCAGCATAACCATAATCACTGATATACATTAAACCTATTTTGGCATCATAAGTAGTCGATGTTGCTGGAGTTTTAACTTCATTTTGATAAACAAGGTTCATTGTTGTTCTTCCAATTTTTGCTAAAGTATTACCTCCAACTTGCCAGGTTGTTGTGACTATTTTGTTTGACCAATCACTACCTAAATTATTTAAGTAATTTGTATTTAGATTTATTGTATTTAATTCAGCATCACTCCATGAATTAGTTTTAGTAGTTTTATTCCAAGTATACCATTCTATATTATCTTGACTTTCTTTGTCTCCTGAATAGTAAAATACTTGTGTGTTATTGTTATATCCACCATTCGTTCCAAGAATTGCACTTGTTGCATAATCATATTTTATTAATTTAATTTTGTTATCAATTACACCAATTATTCGATATAAGTTTTCTGTTGGGCATGGACTTTCATTTGTTCCAAAACATACAAAGTTTTTAATATTATTTTGTGTTAAATATCCGTCCGCTACTGCTTTTGCTAAGGCTTCTTTATATGATTGATACTGAGTATTTGATGTATCATATTGCAAACTATAATATCTGGTATAAGTTGAAGTGCAAGTAAATCCAACATATTGTTTTGTTCCATTACAATAAAAATTTATTACTCCGTCAGATGCGGTTTTTACACTTGTTATAACAGTTTTTAATCCTGCTGATGTTGCCTTTAATGTTAATTGATAATCACCACCAGCAAATCTATATGAGTTATCTCCTGCTCCATTGGTTAAATTGCTTTCATGATAATAAATACCATTTTCTCCTTGTGTTCCTGTGTATTTTGAAGTGATATAATTAGTTAATTTAACCGGTGGAACATAATCAAAATAAATATAGCATTTGTCACTTAGGTTTCCTGAATACTCCACAGCTTTTTTTGCATCTATCCAATTTAATGTTGAACCATTTTCACACCTAGATAGTTCTGCATTAAAAACATAATCACCAGTGGGCCATAAACTATTATTAGATTTTTCGTATTGTCCAGAAGCCTCACCAGTTTCTATCATAATAGAAAGAAGATTATTGTCAAATTTATTTTCTTTTCCACAATAAATATTATTAGTTATACTATTAGACAAAACTATAACTAATATTAACAAAATAACCCAAATTAATATATGATATATTTTCATTTTTTTCATAACTACGCTCCTCTTTATTATCATAACAAATTTCTTTTAAATAATTTGTCATTTTATGTAATGTCTACTCTACTATTTAATTTTACTACATATTTTATAATTAGTAAATATCAAATTGATATCATTTTAGGTAGAAAGCAAGTGATAAAATGAAAATTATAAATTCATATCCATTAAGAATAAATGAAGAGTTAATGGAAGAATTAAAAAAGCTATAAGAGAAAGAGGAAAAAGTTCCTCTAGAAATAAAATAAGACAAGTTAATTATCTAACTTGTCTTTTAATATTTCTTTAGTTAAACTTGGATTTGCTTTTCCTCTAGTTTCTTTCATTACTTGACCTACAAAGTAATCAAATAAGTTTGTTTTACCACCCTTATAAGCTTCTACTTGTGAGGTATTATTTTTTAATATATTATCTATAATGATAGTAAGCTCATTACTATCAGATATTTGGGCATTATCTTTACTAATAAAGTTTTTAGGTTCTTTTTCTTCTTCTAAAGCTTTATTAAATATATCTTTAGCTTGTTTAGAAGAAATATTACCTTTTTCTAATTCACTAATTATTTGATTTAATAAATTTGGTTTTAAATAAAATTCATTTAAACTAATAGCTTCTTTATTTAAATAAGCAATAATTTGTACAATTAAGTAGTTGGCAACTATTTTTTTATCCATACCTAAACTTACACATTCTTCAAAATAATCAGCATATTCTTTATTTTTTATAATAATATTCGCATCATATTCACTTAAACCATATTCATTTATATATTTTATTTTTCTTTCGTTTGGTAAGACAGGAATACATTTTTTTATTTCTTCAACCAAATTACTATCTATTTTAAATTTTGGAATATTTGGTTCCACAAAATACTTATAATCGATAGCATCAGCTTTAGTACGCATTCTTATAGTTGTTCCGGTTTCTTCATCAAATCTTCTGGTTTCTTGAACAACTTCATCATATCTTCCTTCATCTTTTAATTTGCTTTGTCTTTCTATTTCATATTTAATAGTTTCATAAACATTTCCAAAAGAATTAACATTTTTAACTTCAACCTTTGTTCCTAGTTCATTACTATCTTTATCCATTATTGAAACATTGACATCGCATCTTATTTGACCTTTTTTGGTATCTGCTTCAGATATATCAGCATATTGATATATTCTTCGCATTTCTTCAAGGAATGCAACAGCTTCTTCTGGTGACTCAATACAAGGCTCAGTAACAAGTTCTAGTAAAGGAACTCCTGCTCTATTATAATTAATTAATGATACATCACTAAAATGTTCCATTGATGCTGCATCTTCTTCAAGGTGAATATCATGGATTTTAATTTCTTTAGTAACACCATTACAATCAATCTTAATTGAACCATTAACACCAACTGGGTCATGTAATTGAGTAATTTGATATCCTTTTGGTAAATCTGGGTAATAATAATTTTTTCTATCAAAGTACATATATTCTGGAACTTTACAATTTAGGATTAAAGCTGCCATGATAGCTTTTCTTACGCATTCTTTATTTAGTACTGGCAAGATACCTGGAAATGCCATATCTACAGGATTAACATTAATATTGGCAATATCACTATAACTATTTTTAGCACTAGAAAATACTTTCGTATTACTTTTCATTTCACAATGCATTTCTAGTCCAATAACTGCTTTATATTTACTCATTTTTATCACCTACAACCATATTTTTATAATCCATTAAATCTTCTAGGGCATATGCTAAATTTAAAACTGTTTGATCATCATAGCAATTACCAGTAATATTAATTCCAACAGGTAGTCCATTTATAAAACCATTTGGAATTGTAATTGATGGAAAACCTCCGAAATTACCAATTTGTAAATGATTTTCTAAAATAGCTAATTCATCATCATCAACTTTTTCATTTAAACCTTCAATTAATGGAGCTACTCCACTACCTACAGGTAAAATAAAGCCATCGTATTCTTTAAATAAACTTTTAAATTTATCTACAATTAATCTTCTAACACGACAAGCATTTAAGAAATATCTTTCTTGATTTTCTTTTTGTAAAACATAAGAACCAATTACAAATCTTCTTTTAATCAATGGTGAAAAACCTTTAGTACGATAATCTTTAATCATATCCATAACATTTTCGCCATTTCCTCGTGGACCAAAAGAAATACCTGTTAAATTAGACATATTACTTGTTGCTTCAGCACATGAAATGCAAACATAAACACCAGGTATTACACTAAGAAGAGTTTTATCAATTGATACTTCTTCAACAGTAACACCAATATTTCTTAGCTTTTCTAAGGCTTTTTGATAATTTTCTAAATGCATCTTTAATTCATTTGAAGCATGTGGATAGTTACTTATATCAGTAATTTCTTTTATATAAAACAATTTTTTACCTTTTACATCTTTAGATAAATCATTATATAGATTTATATTGCTAGAGTTCCAACTTGTTTGGTCGTTTTCATCAATGCCTTTCATGCCATCAACAACAATAGCAGCATCTTCAACGCTTCTTGTTAAAACACCACAAGTATCTAAGCTTGATGCAAATGGAAACAAACCAAATCTAGAAATCATACCATAAGTTGGTTTATATCCAACAATTCCACAATAACCTGCTGGTTTACGAATAGAGTCTCCAGTGTCACTTCCTAAAGCATAAGGATAAACCCCATAAGCAACACTACAAGCTGAACCTGCTGATGAGCCCCCACAAATTCTTGTTGTATCCCAAGGGTTTTTGATAATACCAGTGTGAGCAGTTAAGCCTGTGCCACCCATACCAAATTCATCTAATGCAGTCTTTGCAATACTTACAGCTCCATTTTTCTTTAAGTTGGCTACAGCAGTTGCATCAAAAAATGGTACATAATCTTTTAAAGTATTACTTGAACCAGTTGATAAAATACCTTTTGTAGAATAATTATCTTTAATTCCATAAGGAATACCACTTAGGAGGTTATCATTAACTTCAACTTTGGTATCATCCATAATTGTAACAAAAGCATTACATTTTTCTTGTAATTCATGTGCTTTTTTTAATGAATCATTAACTAATTCTTCAACAGTTGTTTCATTATTTTTTAACATTTCATGAAGTTTTATAATACCATAATTCATTAGCCCACCACCTTTGGAACACTTACTAAATCATCTTCATAAGAATCACAATTTTGTAATAATTCTTCTACTGGAGTACTGTCTTTAATTATATCTTCTCTTAAAGTAAATGAAAAATCATCTAGAGCGTGTGTCATTGGTTCAACTTTTTCTATCCCAGGCATATTTGCTATTTTTTCCATGGTATTTTCTATAACATCAAACTCATTTAAAACCATTTCATTTTCTTCTTTTGTAAGGCCAATAAGTAGTTTTTCAGCATACATATCAACCATTTCACTTGTAAATTTACTCAAAATTATCACTTCCTAAATCACTTAATATTTCAGCAAGTCGATTATGAAAATCGTTTATTGTGCCATTATTAAATATATAATAATCAGCATAAGCTATCGGACCAGCCTTAGCTATATTTTCTATTTCTGAAACATCTCTTTTAATTGCATCACTTTTACTAAAAGGTCTAACTACCCTTTTTTCTAGTCTTTCGTAACGTAATTTTTTATCAGCAACTACTGCAATTGTAGTCATTTTAAATTCATTATTTAATATAACAAGTTCATCCCAGGAATAAAGCCCATCTAAAACAACGTTATTATTTATAGATAATTCTTTTATTTTAGGTAGCAGTACCTTAGCATAAGCACCCATTCCTAAATCTTGACGTAATTTTTCACGCATCATTTTCTCATTGTCTGGAGTTATTTCAAGACCAATTTCTTTTAACTTGTCCATAGTAACTCCCCCAAAATAAACTTTTTTATAACCTAAATTCTCCAAATAATCACAAGCTACGGATTTTCCACTGCCACACATTCCAACAATTGCAATAATCTTACCCATAAAGCCCCCTTAAAATTCGCATGAACCTGGTGTTCTTGGATATGGAATAACATCGCGAATATTTTCAATACCTGTTAGATACATAATTAGTCTTTCAAATCCCATACCAAATCCAGAATGGATACATCCACCATATCTTCTTAAATTTACATACCATTCAATACTTTCTTCTTCTACACCTAGTTCTTTCATTCTAGCTAGTAAAACATCTAATTTTTCTTCTCTTTGAGAACCACCGATAAGTTCACCAGCTCCAGGAACTTCTAAGTCTACACCAGCAACAGTTTTACCATCTTCATTTAATTTCATGTAGTATGCTTTAATTCCAGCTGGCCAATTTTTAACAAATACCGGAACATTAAAATGATTTGTTAACCATCTTTCATGTTCTTTAGCTATATCTTCTTCATAACTTGGTTCAAATTCCCATTTTTCACCACTATTTTTAAGTAAATCAATTACATCTTTGTGGTCAATTCTAACAAAAGTACTATTTACTACTTTTTCTAATTTTTCTTTTAATCCTTTTTCTACAAATTTATCAAAGAATTCTATTTCATCTGGACATGTATCTAAAACATATTTAACAATGTATTTTAAGAAATCTTCTTCAATATCCATTAAATCATTTATATCTGCAAAAGCAATTTCAGGTTCAATCATCCAAAATTCATTTGCATGTGTTTTAGTGTTTGAGTTTTCAGTTCTAAATGTTGGGCCAAAAGTATAAATTTTACTAAATGATAAAGCAAATGTTTCCCCATGTAATTGTCCTGAACCTGTAATAAATGTCTTTTTATTAAATAAATCTTTACTAAAATCAACTTTACCATCTTTTTTAGGTAGATTATCAAAATCAAATGTTGTTACTTTAAACATTTGGTCAGAACCTTCACAATCAGCAGTTGTTAAAAGTGGTGTATGTACATAAATATAGTTTCTATCTTGAAAATATTTATGTATCGCATAAGCAGCTACACTTCTTACTCTAAATACTGCTTGGAATGTATTAGCTCTAGGTCTTAAATAAGCAATACTTCTTAAAAATTCCATACTATGTTTTTTAGGTTGCAAAGGATAATCTTCTGGACAATCACCTAAAAGTTCAATAGATTTTGCTTTTAATTCATAATCTTGTCCACTACCTTCAGATTTAACAAAATCCCCAACTACTTTAATACTTGAACCATTATGTAATTTAGTTAATTCACTAAAATCTTTAAGTTCATTTGTATAAACTACTTGTAAATGTTTAAAACTTGTACCATCCGAAAAATCTATAAACCCAAACTCTTTTTGAGGTCTATGATTTCTAATCCAACCACTGACTTCTATTTCTTTATCTAAATATTTTTCACTATCTTTTTGTAATTCTTTAATTGTCATTTTACTTCCCTCTTTCTTTTTAAATTACTACTTAATATTTCAATAAAATCTTCTTTTTTATAACTATCTTTAAACTGCATTTTTAAATTAATTCCTGCTAGTTTATATTGATTAATTAAATCTTCAAAATCATTATTTTCTCCCATTAAGGAGATATTAATACTTCTACTTATATTAATTCCTAATGTATACATAGCCATTAATGCTTCTAAAAAATCATTCATATTACTTAAAATATAATTTTTTACTTTATTAAATTCGTTAGTATTTTCTTTAAAATCACTAACACTTTTCCACCAATTTAACAAAATATTTTCATTTTTTCCAATACCAAAATTTAACCATTCTTCTATATATGCACGTTCTTCAAAGCCATAAAATTCATTTTCTATATCAGCATGAGTATTACTTAATTCTTCTTCTAAAGATAATATAAATACATTCTTCATTGCATGATATTCACTATTTAATTCTATTTTAGCATTTCTAACTATAGTCATTAACTTATCTAAATCTGCATCAACACTACTTCTTTTAAAAGAATTTCTAATACCAGCAATAATGTTTATATTTAAAAATTCCATGATAAATAAAGCATCCATTACATCTTCACATCTATTTTTTATTAAACTTAAAAACATTTCATATTCTAAAGTATCTTTCTTAAATAAATTCATTTTATTAACAAATTTAATTAATAAATTTTCTAAATAACTATTATCTATTGCAACATTATCTTTATATTTATTAGCATTATCTCCTAAAAATAAATATCTCATTAACTCTAAATCTTTATCTGATGAGAAATGATTAAACCTTTCTTCTTTTAAATCAATCATATACTCATTTAATTTTCCTTTTTTACTTGCCTTTATAATATTTGTACTATCTTTTCCTAAGCAATAAAGAAATGATACTATATCCAAGGCTCTTTTACTGTTTTTTAAAACATATTCTACAATACTTTCTCTTACTTCATTGTTATATGTTACTTGATTATTATAAAGTATCCAATTTATAACTATTTTATTTATATAATCCATATTAACCTCTCTATACATTACCTAATATATATTCTAAAACATCTGCTTCATCTATTTTTATTACTTCTTCAGTATAATTATCTTTTATACTAATAATTCCTTTATTTAAGTCTTCTTCATCTAATAAAATATTAAACTTACTATTTACTTTTTCATTTATAACACAATTTATATTATTAATTCTTAAATCTTGAGCTATTTTTAATGCGTGATAGCTTTCTTCTTCACTAACACCAATAACACTAACATCAATACTTACATCTAAGGCATTATCCCTAATACTATTCATTACAGCATTAATTAAAATTTCTATATTTATTTTAACAGTTATTTCATTATTATTTTTGCTACCAACACCTAAAACAGCATCTTCATACATATACGACCAACTTAAGATATCACTATCATCATTAATGTAATATATTTCTAGCATATCAAGAATATCATTCATTTCATTATCTTTATTTATAAGTATTTCTACATCTTCTAAACCCATTCTTTTAAATAGGTTATATCCAAGACTTATTACTTCAGCATCACTTATTTTATCAAGAGAATTTTTTACATGTATTTCTATATTTTTTAAATCATTAGTATAATATTTATTAGCATTAGTTTCTCCAATAACAAACTCATAATTGTAATTGTCCATATGTTGATTTAATATTTCAATTAAATAATTATATAATCTTGCTTTCTTACCACTTAATATCATAAATATCAGTCCTTTCAATTACTCTTTATTTTACCATATTTAAAAAGGAAATAGAATACTATTTCCCAAAATTTTACAAAAATAATGATTAAATTATTGAAATTTTAATATTTAAATAGTTTTCATAAACTAAGAGCATCAAAATAAAATAACATATCTTTTTATATCAAAAAGAAAGTATTTCTACTTTCCTTCATTAGTCTTAAGCCAAAACATAAAATCATCTAATAAATCATACTCTGTATCTTTATAATTATCATACACATATTTTAAAATATCTATAACATTAGCATCTTTATTATCTAGTGTTACAACTCTGATATCTTTGGTAGCAACATATCTTCCTCTGAAAGTGGACATATTCCATGAATCCATTATTTTACTATCAAAGTTACTATATTCACCATATATTTCTTTCATAATTAAATAATCTGTTGAATCTTCATCATGATTAAATTTTGTCTTTATTTCATCATATTCTAATCTATTATAATCACAACCATTTGATACATTTAATACCATATAACAATATTCTAGCATATCATGGTAATATTTTGTAAAAACAATATTTTTTCTATAATCATCTTTTTTATATTCTTTGGTTATAAAAGTTCTATTCCATTCATAAATTTTAGTTTTCTTTAAATTATCATCATATTTATTTTCAATAGCTTTCTTACCAAAGATTTCATTCATTCTCCATTTTAAATAGACATCATGGAACTTTAATATACCGCTTACACCGGTTGAAAAATATATTCTTCTTGTTTCTTTAAGTAAAGCACTACAATCTGCTTGCTTACTTGTTAAATTGTCTTTTTCAATTCTTCCTAAATTACTTATTTGATTAAAATGGAAATATGCTCTTGATAATTCTAAATCTTGTAAATCAACCCTTCTTAACATATTTTTCCCTCTTATATATCTAGTTTAATATGAGCTTCTTTTAATTGTTCTGGGAAAGCTTCACTAGGACAACCCATCATAGCATCAGCTCCGTTTGCACCGATTGGGAATGGTACTATTTCTCTGATATTTTCTTCATCTTTTAATAACATAATAATTCTATCAATACCAGGAGCCATACCAGCATGTGGAGGTGCTCCATATTTAAATGCTTCATATAAACTTGGGAATTTACTTCTTACAATATCTTCACCATAACCAACAAGTTCAAAGGCTTTTTTAAGTATTTCTGGAGAATGATTACGAACTCCACCAGAAGCCATTTCATAACCATTACAAACAAAGTCATATTGGAACGCTTCAATTTCAAATGGATTTTTATTATTTAGGGCATCTAACCCACCTTTTGGCATACTAAATGGATTGTGTGAAAATTCAATTGCTCCAGTTTCTTCGTTTTCTTCATAGAATGGAAAATCATTTATAATACAAAATTCATATCTATTTTTATCAATTAAGTCTAGCTCTTGACCTAATTTAGTCCGTAGATTACCCATTATTCTTGCACATCTGTTTTTATCTGCAACAATAAATAAGGCATCATTTTCATGTAAATTCATTTTTTCAATTAATTCATTCTTTACTTCATCACTCATAAACTTAGTTAAAGATGATTTTAATTCCATACCTTCCTTTACTTGAATATATCCTAAATTACCATGAATTCCTTTTACATACTCTTCCATAGATTTATACCATGAATTAGATTTTTCAATATTTTCTACTTTAATACATCTAACAACAGTATCTTTAAATGGTGCAAAATCACTTTTATCCATTATATCAGATATATCTTCAATTATTAATGGATTTCTTAAGTCTGGTTTATCACTACCATATTTTAATATTGCATCTTTAAATTTAATTCTTCTAAAAGGTGCTGGACTTACATATTTGTCACTAAATGTACTAAATACATCATAAAATACTTTTTCACCAACTTTATATACATCTTCATCAGTTGCAAAACTCATTTCAAAGTCAAGTTGATAAAATTCACCATACAATCTATCACTTCTTGGGTCTTCATCTCTAAAACATGGTGCTATTTGGAAATATTTATTAAATCCAGATACCATTAATAATTGTTTAAAGATTTGTGGTGATTGAGGAAGGGCATAAAACTTACCTGCAAATTTTCTTGATGGAATTATAAAGTCTCTAGCTCCTTCTGGACTTGTTGCTGTAATAATTGGGGTTTGCACTTCTAAAAAGTCCATTTCTTTCATAGTTTTTCTTAAGAAATCCATAATCTTACTTCTAAATATAATATTATCATGAACTTCTTTATTTCTTAAATCTAAATAACGATATTTAAGTCTTGTATCTTCATTAGATTCTTTAGACTTATTAATTTCAAATGGTAAAACATTTATACAATCACCAAGAACTTCAAGTGTCTCAAGTCTAACTTCAATTTCTCCGGTTTTCATGTTTTTGTTAACCATATCTGGTGTTCTTGCTTCAACTACCCCAGTAATTGTAACTGTTGCTTCACGATGTAAATTCTTATATTTTTCTACATCTTCAGATATTAATTGCACAATACCTGTTTCATCTCTTAGTGTAATAAATACTAAATTACCAAGATTTCTAATACTATTAACCCATCCTGCTAATCTAATATTTTTACCAATATATGAAGAATTTACTTCTCCACAATAAATATCTCTGTACATATTTTCTTTCATATTCTTTTTCTCCTCCAAAATAAAAATTCTATAAATTAATTTAGCTTAAGGACGAGTATAACCCGCGGTGCCACCTTAATTCATAGAATTCTATGCTTCTTAATTTGCTATATCGGGCTTACCCGTTTACTTTCAAGGTACTATCTTCACTAACTTAAGTTACTAGTTTTCACCATCCACTAGTTCTCTATAAACTATCAGTTACCTACTGGTTTACCAAATAAATCATAATTAAAATATACTACTTTTTTAATCATTTGTCTAGATATTTTCTTTATTTTTTTCTCTTTTTAACTTTAATTCTTCTTCTCTTTCAAAGAAACTATTATAGATTTTATAATAAAGTATTTGTTCATCTTTATATTTTCTAGCAGCAAAATCACAAATATAAGGAATTTCAATCGAAATATCGCTATATTTTGCAACAATTACATTTGCATCCTTTAAAATCGAAACAATAATTATATTTTCATAAAAATACAACAATGTTGCATCACTTGATGTTTCTTTTACAGAACAACGCTTTCCTTGAAAATAAGCTTGTTTTAAATATTCTGTAAACTTACGATATTTTTCATAAAATTTATCACTAGACATATAAAATGTCTCTGTTGGTTCCGTACCATTATTGCTTTTCTTTAAATAAGATACAAAATTACCAACTCTGCCATTTTTTAAAACAATTTCAGGAACCTCATCTTCAGAAACTTTAGCTGATATATATAATTCATATTTATAATCTTCATGTATTTCGTCTTTATCTATAAATGTTAAACTTCCAAGAGTCCTTAAAACCTTTTCATCTTCAGTACCCAATTGAACCGCTTTTAATATAACCATAGCTTTATTAAATGTTTGCAATGCATTATTAATTTCTTCTAAATTGGTTGATTGCAATTCCATCAATCTATTTTTTAATTTATCTACCAACATTTTATAAATGTTTCTGTACTTATTTTCCTTCATTTTCTCTCTTCTTTCTTTGTTTTTTGTCTAGATATTTTATTTATTTTTTTCTCTTTTTAATATATTTTTTTCATTATTATTAATCTTCACATCTTTAATCTTCACATTTTTTTTGTTTTTTAAGAAACTATTATAGATTTTATCGTATAGTACTTGCTTATCTTTATACGTTCTACTAGCAATATACGTTACAAAAGGACTTAATGAATCAAATTTATTATATCTAACTATTATTATTTCATTATTTTTTGTCAAAACAATATAACAACCCGCATTTTCATAATAATATAATGCTGTAGCCATAGATTTTGTATTTAAATATTGAACATAACCTTTATCACCTAAAAAATCCAAATTCTTTAAAACATCTTTAAAACTACTATATTTTTTATAAAACACTTCTTTAGCCACAAAAACTTCTTCTGGCATATCAGCAATTTTCTTTAAAAAGGATACAAGATTTCCATTTTCACCAGTTTTCAAAACAATCTCAGGTTCCTCACCATCAGAAAAATTTGCGGTAATATATAACTCATATTCATTTTCTTTAAGTTCATCACTATTTGTAAATGTTAAATTTTCAAGAGTGCCTAAAACTTTTTCATCTTCAGTACCTAATTGAACAGATTTTAATGTAGCCATAGCTTTATTAAACGCTTTCATAGCAACATCAATATCTTCTATATCCGTAGGATTTAATTCCTTCATTCTTTTATTAAAGTTATTCATTATTGCTTTATAAGTATTCCAAATTTTATTATTTAATGCTTCTATTTTTAAAATTCTTGTCTTTATTTCAGCTTGTAATTTATATATACCATCATCTAATGTAATTTTTTTATCAATAATTTCTTTAATTATTATTTCTTTTACATCAAAAATCTCTTCTAATATTTTACTATTAACATTTTTATCTTTAAACATAGATAATATAATTTGATTTAAGCCTTTATCAATTTTTTCATATTTATTTCTAATTTCATTTACTTTCTTTACATAATCATCAAAAGAACAATCATCATTAATTGGTTCAAATTTACTCACAAAAAATACGGGTACATTTTTTAATACTTCTTTTTTGTACTTTGCAAATATATCTTTTATATGATCTAAAATAACATTATAAAATAAATCTAACGCAGATTTAGACATATTAAAATTAAATTTTTCAATAACTTCATCAATTTCTTTTGCATATTTAAATTCTAAAGTATCAGGCAAATAAACAGTTTTACTTGCAAAAAATTTCAATCTTTCTTTTAAACTATCATAGTATTTTACTAAATCACTTGACACACTATGACTTTTTAATACTTCATATGCGGAATTAATCTTCTTCATCATCTCTTCATCCCCATTTAAATCTGGATGATATTTTTTAGATAATTCCAAGTATCTTTTCTTTAATTCTTCTTTTGTAAAATTACTTGTAAATCCAAATAACTTTAATGCTTCACTATAATCCATAATTTACTCCATTTAAATTCTTTTCTCTTTTTAATACTATATCTTCCATGCCTTTGTTAATTGTTCTTTTAGATTCAAAATAATCTACAGCTTTATTAATTATACTTATTTCACTAAAATTTTGCAAATCTTCATCTAAAGGCATTCCAATCATACTAGCAAATTCTAATAAATATTTTTTATCAATTTTTCCTGAAGTTAACAAATCATATAAACTAATATAATTTCTAATAAATGTTGATCTATGAAATTCAAATGTTTCTTCTCCAAATGGTGTAAAACCTGTACAATAAAGTCTACTATTAGCATAACCAGTTTTAAGTAAGATAGTTTCACCATCATATTTTTCCTTTATTTTAACAAAAACATTTTTCGTTTTAGATTGGACTATATCATATATTTCTTCGACATTTTCAAACTTAATACTTGTAAGAGTTCTTAAAATATCTCTACTTTCTTGATCTTTTAATACTCTTTTTAATATTTCCTTTATCATTTCAAGCATTTTATTGGCAACATCTATTTTACTTAAATCATTTTTACCTGATGAATTTATTCTAGTATTATAATTTTCTTTAATTAAAGCTAAACTAGAAAAAACATCACTTTTTCTTGATTGAAATTTTTCTAAAGATAAATTCATACCAAAAACTAATGAATCTAAATACGCATAGCGACCTTCCCAAAGAGCTAGACTAATATTGTTTAGAAAAATTATTAATGAATCTGGGGCACAATCTCCGATTATATTTTCTAACTTTGAAACTGTTTCACAATATACTTGATGTTTATTCATCATAGTTGCTAAATTCTTTAACATTTTATTTATTTCATTTACATTTTTATTAAAATCTATAGAACTATCAATTTCAATTAATTTACGTTTTATTTCATCAACAAAATTAATTATTACTAAATTATTTTCTTTTCCTTCAGTTAATTCTTGTATTCTTTTTTCTGTTTTAAATACTAAATGTCTATTTCTAACATAAACTTTTATTATTTCATGCACTTGGTTAACAAATGTATCAAAATTACAATCATAATCTAAATCGATATGTGTTGTTATTTTATGATTTGCAAATATTTCAGCAACATATTCTTTAAATTCATTTTTTAAATTATTTGTTAAAATATTATATTCCTCATCTAATTTATTTTTATCTTCAAAAAAATCAAAACCATCAATTAATCTATTAATAGATGTTGCATATTTTTCTTCTAAGGAACCATTTAAATATTTTCTATTACCCCTTATTTTCATTAAATTATTTACTAAACATTCATAATGTTTATATAATGTAAATCTTTCATTATCACTCATAACCATTCTCCTTTACTTAACTTTCTTCCTTGGAACTGATGTTTCAATTACTAAATTTCCATCTAGAACCATTTTATTTCTATCTTCAGCATTTTTCATTAGTTCTTTTAATTCTTCAATATACTTTTTATTTAAATGATATCTATTAATATCTAAGTTAAAACCTTCATTTATAGAGTGAACTCCAATAATTAGATATGTATCAAAAGCTATTTTACAAAAACTAATTGATAGATTAGAACCATTTATAAATAGTAATTCTCCAGCTTTTAAGTTTCCATCTAAAACTGTACGATGATTATTACCACTTTTAACTTTTTCAAGTAATAAATCTATTTTACTTTTTAAACTATTATCAACATTATCTAAGTCTTCTTTAAAATAGCAATTACCTTTAATATCATTTAAGAAAACAACTTCTGGTTTTCTAATCTTTTTATCTATATGAAACATATTTAATAATATTTTTAATCTATCAATAGCATCATTTATTATTTCATCAAAATATTCTTTATCTTCATCATTATATAATTCTTCAAGACTTTGAATATCTAATAAAGCTTCCATGTAATAATCATAATCACTTCTGCCAGCAAGAGAACTTATAAGGGTACATGCCATAAGATAAATTTCTTTATCTTCATCAGTTAAAAAACTTAATTTTTCTGTTTCTACTATAACTGGTTCAAGAGCTTCTTTTCTTACTTCAGACTTCTTTTCTTTTTTTATTTCAGGTTTTAATTCTCGTTTTACAGCAGTTTTTAAATATTCTTCATAACTACTTTTTAATTCTATCATTAACTTGCTAGATAAAGAAGTATAATTTATTAATTTTAATTCATCATTACTTATAGCAAGTTCTTTTAGCCTTGTAGCTTTACTTAATTGATTAAATAAAATCATTAGTAATTCACTATCTCCGCCATTTTGAAAATTACCATAAATATCAAAATAATTACTTAGTGGTTTTAAACTTTCAAAATCGCATTTCCATAAATCTTCTGGAGTTTTATTTTCACCAGTTTTCTTACCTTTAAAGGAAATGGCACTTCCAAAAATTTTAATAGCTTCTTTGTTTGTTAGGCAATTTTTACAAATTATTGATATTAGTGTTACATAAAATAGTGGAAAGTCTTCAATTGCACCGATAGCTTTTTCATTATCAAAAGCCCTAATTTGGCTATCACACGTATAAATATGTGTACTTAATATTTCAATATGTTCTTTTAGTCCTTCTTTAGCACTTTTAATATCATATTTTGTTAAATCTCCAAGAGCTTCTTTTAAAATATTTGTTAATTCATTTGATTTAGTGTCTTTTAACATATCTACATATTTTTGAAAATCTAATGGCCAAAGTTCTAACATATTTACAATATTTTTATAACCTTGCAAATCACTAATCATATTACTTTTAACATTTTTCATATATTTTTTAAATTTAATAAACATATATATCCCCCCTTAAACAAGTGTTTTTCTATCTTACCACAAAATGCCTGATTTTGCAAGAAAATATTGACATCTACTAGGAATTATCCTATAATAAAAACTACTTTAGGCGGGGGTACTCATGAGTTTATTTTCTAAGTTTTTTAAAAAATCTAAATTAAACCAAGAGGTTTTATGTCTTGTTAACTTACAAGATAGTATTATCATGCCACCGAATAGCTTTTTTGACAACGTTAAAAATAAAGAACTTTGTGAACAATATTATCAAGAATATAAAAGAATTTTATCTAACAAAAAAACAATATTAAGTACTCATTTAAAATTAATAGAAACTGATGATATCAGAGTTTATATAGATATTTTAACTAGTTTAGAAATACATATTCATGATATTTTAAGTAATACAAATAAGCATGACTATAGTAATGATTATGTAAATAATATTCTAGCAAGATTAAATACATATTCTCTAATTTTAAACTCTATCGAAGAAGAATCATTTTTAAGACTTGCATCTTTATCTATTTTAAAATCTACTCCATTTTTATCTCGTAATAAAAAGAATGCCATAGATAATGAAATTTCTAGATTGCAAATTCAAATATTTAATACACAAAAAATTAATAATCTTATAAAAATGCAACTAAACGCATGTATAAGTATTATTCAAAATTTACATTTGTACAAAGATAAAGATTTTATAGTGGCTTCAAATTATCACCTTAATAATTATTTACAAGCATATGACATTACTACAAATGAAGAAAATATAATTTATCAACAAGTAAAATTAGAAAAACATTTATTTAAGAATAAAAGCATTCTAACTGATTTAAATAAAGAATTTAAAATCTTATTAAATAATGATAAATTAAATCGAAAAGATAGAATTAACAAAATAAATATTCTAATAGATAAATACATGGCAATTAAAGAATATAAAAGAACTGAAGATCCAAATTTATTTTATAGTTTAGTTGAATACAAAGTCAACTCTTACGAAATAGATTACAATACTTATGGCGAAGTTTTAAGCGGTACAACAAATTATTTAGAAGAAAAAGAAATATTAAAAGAAATATTTTTTAAAAAAGTAAACGATTTTATGCAAAATTCAGAAATTTTTGAAAGATACGTTAAATACGATTTCTATAGAAATAACTATAGAGAATTTGCAAATATTATAAATAAACTATTAAAAAATAATGAAGGCAATTATGATTATGAAAATGTCATAAAGTCTCCTATTCTTACCGGATTATTATATAGTATAGATGATCCAGTTAAAATGAAAAACTTTTTCAAATATTTTAAAATACATTATTTTTACTTGCTGGACATTTCCCCACTTTTTGAATGGGAAGAATGGATAAATTTAGAAACTATCATGCGTTCATGTGATAAACTTTTAAGCTATGAGATTATTCAAAGTATTACAAATGAGCAAATAAACTTATTATATCAAATTTATAAATGTTTACTAGGCACAGTTATTAAAGAAATATCAAACAATTATATTTATGACGGAGCAAAAGAATTTAATATTAACTTTAATTATAATAGTTTTCGTTCTTATCAAAAGTTTATCAAAGAATATAATAAAATTATGAGAGAAGGAAAAAAACTTATATTTCCTAAAGCATTAAAACGAATAGCAATAGATAATAATATTAGGTATCATGACAATAATTTAAAAGTTGAAAATATAGAACTACTTAATTATTATGAATTTGAATTAAACGAAGGTCTTGAAGAACTAATATTATTAGATACAACATCATTTAATAATAATCCGAATGAATTAGAAATCCCTACTACATTAAAAAAAATAAAACTAGAAAATATAAACCCAGCATGTTTGACATTCAAAGATTATACCGAATCTTCATTAGTAAATACAATTTCAAAAGATAAAGAAGCATTTAAAGAATTTATAAATAATATAGGCAATACTCAAAAATTAAAATTTAAAGGAAAAACTTCAGTTACTACATTTAGCTTAAATCTTGAAAAATTAAAAAACGAAAACAAAACAGATGTCGATACAATTTATAATTTGTTTCAAGAAAAAATTAAAGAAATCTATGCAAAATTACATCGAATAGCCAATTATCTTGAAATACATATTGAAGAAAAAGAAATTAATTTAACCTCATTAAGAAAATTAGAAGATAAAATTTCTAATCAAATACATGAATATAGTCAATCGCTCTCTAAAGAAAATCCTATTACTTACGCAATCAATTACGCTAAAATTTTAGACGAAAGAAAAATAAATTTGGAAAGAAGAAAAGAAATGCTAAATTTTTTTGAAATTTGCATATCAATTTTTACAATAGCATTGGAAAAATCATATTCTAGAGAAATTAGTGATTGTCTTGAACAACTTAGAAGAGCAAAATGTATTTTTTTATTAAAAACATTACCTAAAACTCAAGAACCATTGATTAATGATGATACTCCAAAAGAAGAAATAGATTTCTTCAGTACATTATTATTAACAAAATATCGTTTTAAAAAAAATAAATCTTCGTCTTCAAAAATAAACTTTGAAATTGAGCTTATATACGATATTGTTGTAAGCAAATATGCTGGAAAAGGAAACTACTACGAATTTTTATTAAAAAATCCTTTTTGGTTAGAATTAATGATATCAGATGATAAATTTCAAGTTTTTACAAGATATGAAGAAAATATAAATAAAGGCATTATAAACACCGAAGAACACAAATGGCCTCAAAGAATTCGTTATAGTCTTTTTATTGAAGAAGCGATTAGACACGAAAAAGAATACGATCCATCAAAAACTCATACAGACTTTGAAAATTTCATTCATGATTTAATTCCAATTTATAAACTTGTACACTTTGATTCAGAAAATCGATTTCAAAATAAAAACATTGAAGAAACAAATTTAACAAATAATCCAGGAACTACTTTAATCAGAAAACGCAATCTATAATAAAATATTAAACAGAGGACAAAATGAATATATTTGAAAAATTATTTAAGAAAAATAAATTAAATGGTGAAATATTATATCTTGTTAATTTACAAGATAGTATTATTATGCCTCCGAATAGTTTTTTTGAAAACAACAAAAATAAAGAGCTTTGTGAACAATATTATCAAGAATATAAAAGGATTTTATCTAATAAAAAAACAATATTAAGTACTCATTTAAAAACAATAGAAACTGATGATATCAGAGTTTATATTGATATTTTAACTAGTTTAGAAATACATATTCATGATATTTTAAGTAACCCAAGTAACAAAGGATATAACTATGAATGTGTAACTAATTTACTTTCAAGACTTAATGGTTATGCCCACATTTTAAAAGCTATCGAAGAAGAATCTTTTTTAAGAATTGCTGCCTTATCAAGTCTTAAATCTACTCCATTTTTATCTCACAATAAAAAGAGTGCTATAGATAATGAAATATCTAGATTACAAATTCAAATATTTAACGCTCAGAAAGATATTGAATTAATAAATTTACAAACTAATTCTTGTTTATCAATAATAGAAAATTTAAATTTAGAAAAAAATCCTAAATATTATAATGATTTACGTGGAAGACTTATTGGTTATATTTCTGCATTTATACCTGATTCATTAAAAGAATATATAGAAAATTATCAAGATAAAAATTATCTTTCATTAATGCAAATAAAATTAGAAGTATTACTTTTTAAAAATAAAAATATATTAAAAGATTTAGAAAATGAATTTGATAATCTTTTAGAATTTACACATTTAGATAGAACTGCAAGAATACATTCTATAAATAGATTAATTACAAAATATATGGCAATTAAAGAATATAAAAGAATTGAAGATAAAGAACTTCTTTATAAACTCGTAGAATTTAAAGTAAATTCTTACGAAATAGACTATGGTAACCATAGAGAAATTTTACATGACTGTGCAAGTTCTAAAGAAGAAAAAGAAATTATGAAAGAAGTATTCTTTAAAAAAGTAAGTACATTTATGCAAAGTAATGGTGTTTTTGAAGAATATAAAATATTTGATTTTTCAAAAAGAGATTATAGAATATTAGCTAACTTAATAAATAATGCTGTAAAAAATGAATATGGTGTTTTTGATTATGGTAGAATATTATGTTCTCCAGAACTAACAATGTTATTATTTTCTATTAATAATCCTTATAAAATGAAAGAATTTTTCCAAAACTATCAAGTAAGTGATTGTACATATCTTGCAGCTACATCTTTAAGAAGAAATATGCTTGATTTTGAAGAATATATTCCACTTGAAACCGTAATGCGATTAACCGAAGTGTTTTTAAAAAATCCTCATCATAAAGAAAAGATTTTAGAAGATAAAGAACTTTATGATTTATATAAGATTTATGATTGCTTATTATATTCTGTAATAAAGCCCCAATCCCCATCTCACGTTTTTGAAAATGTTTCAAAAATTACAATTACTGGTCAAAAAATTTTATTTTATCCAGAATTAATAAAAATTTATAACAAAGAAATGGCGCAAGGAAGAAAGTTAGTATTTCCTAAATCATTAAAAAAACTAACTATTATAGTAAATAACTATGATAGAGAATTTTTAAAATATTACGAATTTGAACTAAATGAAGGGCTTGAAGATTTATCTATTTTAGAAACACCTACCTATGCAACGCCACCAAAAGTATTAGAATTACCTTCTACTCTTGAACATTGTGAGATAAATATAAGGCCAGAAACTATAAGATTTAGAGATTATACAAATTCAAAATTATTAGTAAGCGAAATAAGATTTAAAAATTTTTTGAAAAATTTAATGCATGCCCAAAGATTATTAACACCCAATGAATTACCACTAATTAAAACTATTGAATTCAAAGGAAAATCATCTATTACAACTTTTAGTCTTAATATTAGAAAACTTGTATTTGGTCGTAAATTTGACTATGAAACAATATATAATGATTTTCAAAATAAAGTAAAAGAAATGTACGAAAAACTATATAAAGTAGTTCAAGCATTTGAGTTAGAAATTCCTAAAGAAGAAGCAAATTTTGATAATTTAAAAAAACTAGAAAATGAATTATATAATTATGTGCAATCACATTATGAAAAATTAACAAGTTTTAATGATGGAATGTATATTTGGTTTCTTGAGTTTATTAAAAATAATGATTACAGTAAACGAGATGAATTATTAAAAACATTAAAAAACAAAGTTTTAAAATACACTTATCTTAGTGAAGCATTACCAATTGATATGGGCGAAAAACATAAATTTGCGGATTATGTTAAATCGTTTTTAAAAATAAAATTTAAATTGCTAATCAATACTTTATCTGAATCAAATGAACCACTTATTGATGAAGAAACTCCAAAAGATGAAGTGAAATTATTTAAAGATTTATTAATTGATTATTTGAAAAATTTTGCAATTTATATTTATAAAGATAAAGAATTATCAAAAAAAATAGAAGAAATAATTGAAAAATATCGTGGAGACTATAGTTATTTTGAATACTTATTAAGAAATACATTTTTATTAAAGTTAAAATTGTCAATAGAAGACCCAAATTATCATGATACCATGTTAGATGTGTTTAAAAAACATAAAGTAAAAGCACCTAAAGAAATAATGGATAAGGTAAAAACAAAAAATCAAGAAGATTGTATTTCTTATCTTCAATTGATGGAAATTATTATAAAAAATGGAAACATATCTACTCCATCAGAAAGTAATTTTACTTTTAATGCCTATCTTGATGATTTATCTCTTATATATAAATCTGCTAAATCTAAGCTATATAATCATAATTTTAACTATGAGCCTGAGGAATGCAAAACCCTTGAACTTGATGCTAATAAAAACCCAAAACTAATTAGAAAAAAATAAAATTGACAATAACCATGTTTTGTGGTACGATGTATATAGCAAAGAAAATTTGCATAAATTAAAAATGGAACATCCAGCTTTTTCGCGAGATTGGATGCTACCAAATATTGGTTTTGCATCTAAACCAACCTCGTTGATTTAGATGTTTTTCATTTTACAATTATAAAAACTACAAAGTGTTGCAACACATTGTAGTTTTTAGTTTTTCCTAAATATAACTAATTTTTGTAGGAAATAATTTATAATAAATATAATAGAGTCTATAATAACTTTTATGAATGTAGCATTTAAATGAATATAATTATAAACCTTAGTTACAAGTAAACCAGAGATTGTAATATTAATTATAACAAGCAAGAAATATTCTATAAAAGCTTTATAATTTCTTTTCTTTTCATTTTTAAATACATATTTTTTGTTAACAATATAATTAACTACACTAGATATTGCTCTAGCAACATAAGAAGATAATAATATTGCATCAACAAATTTATCTTTTATAAAATAAAGTATTATGGAAAATGATATTATATCAACTATAAAAGATAATCCACTAGATAGTAAATAAGTAAATACAGTTTTATACTTATTTAAAAAATTTTTCATTTAAAACTCCATTATTAAAGTTATTGGACCATCATTAGAAATGTTAACCATCATTTCTGCTCCGAAAATACCTGGTTTAGTTACAACATACTTATTCATTTCTTCATTAAATGTTTTATATAACTTAATTGCTTCTTCACCATTTAAGGCTTTCATATATGATGGTCTATTTCCTTTGGTGGTATCTCCATATAAAGTAAATTGTGATATTGATAATATTTCTCCACCAACATCTAGGATAGATTTATTCATAACGCCTTCTTCATCATCAAATATTCTTAAGTTAGCTATCTTTTTAGTCATTTTTAAAATATTATCAATTGTATCCCCTTGGGTAAAAGAAACTAATAAAACCATGCCATTATCTATTTCATTTACTATCTTTTCTGAAACACTAACACTACTTTTTTTACTTCTTTGTACTACTACTTTCACTACATTTCCTCCTTAACATCTATAACATTATGTATTTTTCTAATACTTTTCATTACATTATCTAGTTCTTCTTTATCTTTTATTCTTATATTTAATTCATACATTGTTTTATTATCAAATTCTTTTGTATTACAAGACCTTACAATACAACCAAGTTTACCTACTTCTGTAATAATATTTACTAGTAAATCAAAACCTGATGCAACATAAACATAAATATTAGTAAAGTAATAATTACTTGCATCCATATTCCATGATACATCTACTACTCTTTCACTATTATTTGGGACATTTGCACAACCTTTTTTGTGAACACTTATCCCTTGACCTTTTGTAATAAATCCAACTATTTCATCACCTTTAATTGGCATACAACATTTAGCAATATTAACCATGATATTAGAGTTTCCTTCAACTAAAATATCGCTCTTATAATTGATTTTAGGTATAGATAATTTTCTTTCAAATAAGGCATCATCTACTTCATGTCTATCTTCTTTGGTTAAATTAATAATATAACCTGCCGTAAATCTTAGTGAACCAATACTTAAATAAATCTCATCTAAATCTTTAACTTTTAAATCTTTAATTAATTTATCAATTACTTCTGGAGTTAAAACTTCATTAAAAGCCATCTTACGTTTTCTAAGTTCGGTTTCTAAAATGTTTTTACCTTTTAAAATATATTCTTCTTTGTCTTGTTTACTGAAGAAAGCCTTAATTTTGTTTCTTGCTTGATTAGTTTTAACAAATGAAAGCCAATCTTTATTTGGTGTACTATTATTATTTGTTTTAATATTTACAACATCATCGTTTTTAAGTTCATATGAAAGTGGCACAATTTGGTCATTTACGATTGCTCCAACAGTGGTGTCTCCAACTCTAGAATGAATTCGATAAGCAAAATCAACTGGAGTTGACCCAATTGGTAACTCAACAACATCACCTTTCGGTGTATAAGTATAGATTAAATCACTGAAAATATCTGCATTAACAGCATTTTCAAAATCAGCATCAGTATCATTATTACTTGATTCAATAACATTTCTAAACATTTCTAATTTTTGTTCCATCACATTTTGAATCTTTTTAGTACCTTTTTCTTTATAAGACCAGTGACTTGCAATACCTTTTTCAGCAATTTCATCCATTTCATAGGTTCTTACTTGAATTTCAAAAACATGTCCTTCAACCCCAAAAACAGTGGTATGCAAACTTTGATACATATTTTCTTTTGGACTTGCTATATAATCTTTAAATCTCTTTGGCATTGGTCTAAATCTAGAATGTATTAAACCAATAACTTGATAACAATCAGATTCTTCTTCTACAAATATTCTTAAAGCTAAGATATCATATATTTTATTCCATTCTTTTCCATTAGATAATTTATTATAAATACTATAAACGCTTTTAACTCTACCTTTTATTTCAAATTTAATACCAGCCTTGGTTAAAATATCTATAATACTTTCTTTCATTTCTTCTAAACAATCATTTAATTCATCAACTGTTTCATTTAATTTTTCAAGTATATCATTGTAAACATCTGGTTTTAAATAATAAAGTGATAAGTTTTCTAACTCACTTTTAATAGAATTAATGCCTAAACGATGAGCAATTGGTACTAAAACAGACATTGTTTCTTCAGCTTTTTGCTTTTGTTTAGATGGATTAATTGCCCAGTTGGTACGCATGTTATGTAATCTATCAGCAAGTTTAATATACATAACTCGAACATCTTGGGCAAGTCCAACTAATATTTTTCTTAAATATATAACACTAGATTCGTTATTATCAGGTAACTCTAACTTATTAATTTTAGACACACTTAAAACAATCTTAGCTATATCTTCTCCAAAATCATTAACTAAATCTTCATATGTTTTATTACCATTATTGATAACTTCATGTAAAAGTGATGCAATAATGGTAGTATCATCAACATTTAAATCCATAAGAATTTTTGTAACTTCTAAAGGATGAGTTATAAAATCATCTCCAGTAAGTCGTTTCATTCCCTTATGTTCATTATAGGCATATTCATATGCTTTCTTTATTGTTTCAAATTGTTCCCTTTTTTCTAATCTTGGAACTAATTCTTCAAAATTAATTGTATCTGGCAAAATAACCACCTTCCAACATATATTTATTATATAACAAAATTGCATTTAAATAAAGGAGAAATTGTATTACATGAAAAAGAATTTATTTATAAAATCAACTTTAATCCTTATTCTAAGTGGTTTTTTAACTAAAATGCTTGGATTTATTATAAAAGTAGTTTATACAAGAATAATTGGAGAATATGGGATAAGTTTATTTACTATAGCAACCCCAACATATTCATTATTGCTTACAATTTCAACTTTAGCAATACCTATTTCAATATCTAAATTAGTATCAGAAAATAAAGGACGTTCCATAAGAATACTAACATCTGCAACTTTTTTAATTTTATCAATTAACTTTTTACTTATATTAATAATTTTCTTAACTAAAGACTTTATTGCTACAAATTTATTAAAAGAACCACTTGCATCCCCAATACTAATGGCATTTGCTCTTACACTTCCTTTTGTATCTATTTCTGCAGTATTAAAAGGATATTTTGCAGGGAAACAAAATATGGTTCCTCATGCTACAAGTAATATTTTAGAACAAATAGTAAGATTAATTATTATTGTAACTATACTTCCTATACTTATGAAAAAATCTGTTATGTATGCGGTACTTGGTTTAATACTTTTAACTATTTTATCAGAAATTTCTTCTATTATAGTATTTTTATTTTTCTTGCCAAAACATATAAACTATAAAACTAATTTACTTCCTAGTAAAAAGCATACTAAAGATATTTTAAATATTTCTCTTCCTACTGTATCTAGTAGAATTATTGGTAATATTGGTTACTTTTTAGAGCCAATTATTCTTACTAATTTACTTTTATTTTCTGGTTATACAAATGCTTACATTTTAAGAGAATATGGAGCTTATAACGCTTATTCTTTAGCACTTTTAACTATGCCGGGATTCTTTATTGCAGCCATTTCTACATCACTTTTACCAGAAATAAGTAAGTTTCATGGAGAAAGAAATTCTTCTATGGTTAAAAGAAGAATTAAACAAAGTCTTTTATTTGCACTTTTAATTGGAACATTTTTTTCATTTATAATATTTACTTTTAGAGATAAATTATTATTTACTTTATATAACACCACAAATGGTTCTGATTACATCAAAATACTTGCTCCATTCTTTGTACTTTTTTACTTAGAAGGCGTTCTTACATCTGCTTTACAAGCTTTGGGACATGCTAAAATTACCATGAACATAACTTTATGGGGAGTTATTTTAAAATTACTTGTTATGGCAATTTTATCTTTATGTCACATTGGAATTTATAGTTTAGTTATTGCAGAAATAATAAATATTTTGTTTGTTGTTTTAATCAATTTCAAATATTTAAAAATATATGTTTAAAATATTTGAGTCTCAATGTTTTTATATTTCATTTTCATATAAGCTTTTATAAATTTTACTTTTCTTTAATAGTTGTTTATGTGTTCCACTTGCTACAACTTTACCATCATCAATTAAATAAATAAAATCAGCATCCATTATTGTAGATAATCTGTGAGCAACTATTATAATTGTATGATTTTTTACAAGATTATCAATTGCTATTTTAATTTTGTTTTGATTTTCATTATCGAGTGCACTTGTGGCTTCATCAAACAAAATTATCTTACTATCTTTAAGTAGCGCCCTAGCTATTGCTAATCTTTGTTTTTGACCACCCGATAAGTTAATTCCACCTTCTCCAATCATAGTATCATACTTATTTGGAAGACTCATAATATATTCATCAATTTCTGCTAACTTACAAGCATTTCTGATTTTTTTTAAAGACATATAAGGATCAATTATTTTTAAATTTTCAAGAATAGTTTTATTAAAAATAAATGGTTCTTGTCTAATAATAGCTATATTTTGCCTTAAAGCATCTTCTGTAAAATCTTCTATTGGGATATCATCTACTAAAATAACTCCAGCATCCGGGTTAAAATATCTAAGTAGTAAATTAAATATTGTTGTTTTACCTTGTCCACTTTTACCAACTATAGCAACTTTTTTACCCGTTGGAATATCTAAATTAAAATTCTTAAATATTTCTATATCTTCATTTGGATATTTAAAAATTATATTTTTAAATACGACATTTCCTTCTATATCAGTTTTAGAAATAATACCAAACTTTTCATCTTCATAAAGTTTATTATCAAGTATCTCACTTAATCTTTCAATTGATACTTTCATTTTTTGTATACTAGTTGATAAATTCATCATTAATTCAATTGTATTCATAAACCTATAAATATAATATGTCATAGCCATAAAGAAAGCAAAAGAACCATTTCCATTAATAATAAGAAGAATACAAGTAGTAAATATAACAAACTCTAAAATACAATTTAAATTATAAATCCAAGCATTATAATTTCTTTCTATAATCATTTGTTTATTAATTTTAAAATATATATTTCTAACTATATTCTTAAAATTATCATTCATACTTTTTCTAATTCCTAAAGCTCTTATTTCTCTAATACCACGAACAGATTCACTTACATCTGCAACTGCTCTATCTTTTTCCTTATTTATTTCTTTTTGTTTTTCCTTAATACTAGGCAAATACTTATGAGAAATAATATAGAACAACACTAAATAGATTATTACTTCCAAAGCTACAATCCATGAATTAAAACAAATATAAATAAATACAATTGCACAAGTAAGAAGGGATATTGTTATTCTAAGAATTTGCCTGAAAGAATCCGCTATCGTAGATGAATCATTAGTAATTCTATTTATAAATTCTCCACTAGATTTTTCTTCGAAAGCTCTAGCTGGTAATAACCCTACTTTTTCATAAACTGCATACCCAATTTTTTCCATTATATTATTAGCACACTTTTCCATATAAATTCTACCATATCTATCAAAAAATAAATTATCTAAAACATCAATAATAAATATTAAAAATAATACTGCTATCGCTAAACCAAATGAACTAATTCTAGTTTTATCTATTGCAAGTCCAATTAAATAACCATACAAAGTTCCTGTCGTAGAGGTAATAAACAAAAGAATAAAAGATTTAATAAAAAGTTTCTTTTCTCCACTACAATACTTTTTAAAAAATCTTATTATTTCCTTTAACTTCATAATTACTCACCCTTTTTAATCTTTTGTTTTAAATCAAATAAGACATTTAATGCTTCCATTGGTGTTGTATTTAAAACATCAATATTTTCTATTGTCTCTTTTATTATATCATCTTTTTTAACATTTGTTTCAAAATCCATAGTAAGTTGTATTTTTTCTTCTGGATTTTTCTTTTTAGCATTACTTTCATATTCATTTAATATTTCATCAGCTCTTTTTAATAAAGAATCTGGCATTTTAGCAAGTCTTGCTACATGAATACCATAACTTTTGTCAACAGCACCATTTTTAACTTTATGTAAGAAAGTTATTTCATTACCATTTTCTACTGCACTAACATGAACATTTTTAATATTTTTATATTTTTTATCAAGTCTTGTAAGTTCATGATAATGAGTTGAAAATAAAGTAAATGATTTAATATTATCACTGATATATTCTAATATTGCTTGAGCTAGACTCATACCATCATATGTTGCTGTACCTCTTCCTAATTCATCAAATAAAATTAAACTATTAGCTGTAGCATTATGAATCGCATTTCTAGCTTCTTTCATTTCTACCATAAATGTTGATTCTCCACTTACTAAGTCATCACTAGCTCCAATTCTTGTAAAAATCTTATCAATAATTGGTAGTGTTGCAGATTCACAAGGAACAAAAGACCCCATCTGTGCCATAATAACTATAATAGCAAGTTGTCTCATAAATGTTGATTTACCACTCATATTAGGACCAGTTATAAGTAAAGTATTTACACCATTATCTAATTCACAATCATTTGGTACATATTCAAGTTTACTTACCACTTCCACAACAGGATGTCTACCATTTTTAATATCAATAATGTGTTCATCTGTAATATTTGGTCTAACTAAATTATATTCTTCACTACAAACAGATAAAGAAACTAAAGCATCTAATTCACCTAAAACATCTGCTGCGGCATTTAAATGTGGTACTTCTTGTTTTACTATATTTTTAATATCACAAAATATTTTATATTCTAAATCTATAATATTTTCTTCAGCATTTAAAATCATACTTTCTTTTTCTTTTAATTCTGGAGAAATATATCTTTCACAATTAGTTAAAGTTTGTCTTCTTTCCCAATGATATTCATCTTTAACTAAATTCTTACTTCCATTAGGTATTTCAATAAAATAACCAAAAACTTTATTAAAACCAACTTTTAAACTCTTAATGCCAGTTTCTTCTTTAACCTTTGCTTCAAAAGCAGCCACAAAATCTTTACCACCACTACGAATATTTCTAAGCTCATCAAGTTCACCATTAAACCCGTTCTTAATCATATATCCTTCTTTTGTAGATATTGGGGGTTCATCAACTATTGAAGCATCTAATAGTTTAAATAATTCTTCATGAGTATCAAGTGAATAATCAAAACCTAAAGTAGTAATTTTTTCTTTGATCATTGGTATTACTTTAATACTATTTTTTAGTTGTAATAAATCTCTAGCATTTAGGGAACCATTTATTACTTTACCAGATAATCTTTCAATATCATAAACTTCATATAATAAATTTTTAAGTTCATCTTTTATAATAAACTCATTATTTAGTTTTTCTATTTTATCATATCTTTCATTTATTTTATCTTTATTCTTTAATGGATTTAACATCCAACTTTTTAACTTACGACTTCCCATTGCAGTTTTACATTTATCTAAAAGCCATACTAAAGAATAAGTTCTTTCTTTTAATCTTAATGTTTCAACTAACTCTAAATTTCTAATACTATGAATATCCATTTCAAGAAAATCATTTTTATGTAAATAATTTATTTTAGTTATATGACTTAAATCTTTTAATTGTCTTACATCTAAATAATAAAATAAATGTGCAACTCCACTTTTAACTCTAGCATCTGGTATTGATTCTAACAATGTTTTATATTTATCCCACAAGAATTCACTATTTATTGTTACTTCAACATTATAAGTATTTTTAAGTAAATTAATTAGATTTGTATTTAAATTATCTACTAATATTACTTCTTTTAAATTAAGTTCAAGTATTTCATTTATTAATGTTTCTTCATTATTTTCAATAGATATTGTAGCAAGATAACTTGTAGAAATATCTAAAATTGTAAGTAAAATACTATCACTAAAAAACAATATACTTGCTATATAAGATGTATCTTTATCATTTAATAAATCATTATCTGCTATTGTACCTTTACTTATTACATCTACTATTCCTCTTTTAACCATTCCTTTAGTGTATCGTGGGTCTTCTAATTGTTCACAGATAGCAACTTTATAACCTTTATTTACTAGTTTTTCAATATACGTTTTAACACTAGCATGAGGAACTCCACACATAGGAACTTTCTCTTCAAGGCCAGCTACTCTTCCTGTTAAAGTTAATTCAAGTTCTCTAGATGCAATTAAAGCATCATCAAAAAACATTTCATAAAAGTCCCCAAGGCGATAAAAGACAAGTTCATCTTTATACTTATCTTTTATTTCCATATATTGAGCCATCATTGGACTTAATTTGCTTCTATCTACTTCACTTAATTTCATACTTCAAAACCTCTGTTTAGATATTATAACACAACACACATTAATTTTTTATAAAAATTTCTTATAATCTGTAATTTTTAACTAACTTTTATAAAATTAATATTGTCTTCCAATATATAATCTAGTTGTTGCCTTTTCACCACATACAGTACATGGTCCAGTTACTTCTTCATCATCAATTAAACATCTAGATTTAATGCCAAAATCATCTTTAATTTTATTTTCACAAGATTCATTACCACACCAATTGATTTTAATAAATCCTCCATCTTTTGTTGTAGCTATTTCTCTTAACTCATCATAAGTTTTAGCATCATAAATCATGCTATCTCTTCTTGCTTTAGCACGTTTAAACATATCACTTTGAATTGTTGCAAGTAATTCCTTAACTTTAGGTGAAATTTCTTCAAAAGGAACAACTATTTTTTCTAAAGTATCTCTTCTAACTAAAGTAACATGATTATTTTCTAAATCTCTTTTACCAAGTTCAATTCTAATTGGGTATCCTTTTACTTCAGCTTCAGCAAATTTAAATCCTGGAGTTTTATTGGTTTCATCAACTTTAAATGTAATATTATTTTCTTTTAAAGTATTTTTTAATTCATCAAGTTTTTCTGAAACTTCCCCGATAGGTATTATTATAACTTTAAAAGGTGCAATCATCGGAGGTAAAACTAACCCATGGTCATCTCCGTGAGTCATAATTATAGCTCCGATCATTCTAGTTGAAACTCCCCAACTAGTTTGATATGGAGTTTTTAAAGTATTATCACTATCAGTAAATTTAATACCAAAAGCTTTAGCAAAATGATTACCAAAATAATGACTTGTCCCATTTTGAAGAGCGTAACCATTATACATCATAGCTTCCAAAGTATAAGTTTCTTCAGCTCCAGCAAACTTTTCTTTTTCGGTTTTCTTTCCAGTAATAACAGGTAGTGCTAGATAATCTTCTTGAAAAGTTTTATAAACATTAAACATTCTTAAAGTTTCTTCTTTTGCTTCTTCGGCAGTTCTATGCATTGTATGACCTTCTTGCCATAATATCTCACGGCTTCTAAGAAAAGGTCTTGTTGTTTTTTCCCATCTTACTATTGTACACCATTGATTATAAAGAATAGGTAAATCTCTATAAGTATTTATTATTTTTTTATAATGGTCACAGAATAATACTTCACTTGTTGGTCTAACACACATTCTTTCTTCAAGCTTTTCTTGTCCCCCATATGTAACCCAAGCAACTTCGGGAGCAAATCCTTTAACATGTTCTTTTTCAACATTTAACAAGGATTCTGGAATAAACATTGGCATTTGCACATTTTCATGTCCAGTTTCTTTAAACATTCTATCCATATTCTTTTGTATTTCTTCCCAGATTGCATATCCAAGTGGTCTTATTATCATACTTCCTTTTACACTTGAATAATCTACTAAATCAGCTTTTTTACATACATCAGTATACCATTTAGCAAAATCCACATCTCTATTTGTTATATCTTTTACTTCCATATTCTCACCTTATTCTGCATTAAATTCTTTTAATTCATTATCTTCAGTTAATATTTTATTAACTTTTTTAGTAGCATCATTTAATTTTTCGCCACAATATTTAGCTAATTTCATAGCTTCTGTATATTTATTAATTGCATCATCTAAATTAACATTACCACTTTCTAATTCTTTTACAATTGTTTCTAATTCTTGTAAAGATTCTTCAAAATTTTTATTTTCTTCCATAATTTATTTCCTTTCTTTATTTATTATACCAATTATTTTAAATTAATCCAATACCTATTTAATGGTTCATTATTCCACATAACAGTATTTTCTAATACTCCACCTTCTGAAATAATTGTTTTATTACTTAAAGTATTTGTTTTATCTGCAGTTATTAAACACTTTTCTATTCCTAAATCTTTAGCAATTTCTAAAGCCATCTTAAGTTGTAGCTTTCCATAACCTTTACCACGTTCACTCGGAGTAACTGAATAACCGATATGACCTCCAAAATTAAATAAAAATTCATTTAATTCATGTCTAATACTTATAGAACCACATACTTTATTATCACTCATTCTTTTTAAAAATAATGTTGTGCACGGAACATAACCATCTCTTAAATCTATACCATTTTTTTCATTTGCTTTTTCTTTAACCCAATCTTCATAAGATGTTGCCTCTTCCAAATTAGCAAGGCCTGAATATTGCCATGGAAGCCCAGCATCAGCTACTTTTATTTCTTCCAGCATCAAAAGAGCACTTTCTTTATCATCTTTACTTGGTAAAACTAACTTTAAATCATTCATTTTTATCTTCCTTCCTTTTTTATGAGACCTTTATCTTTTAATAAATCTCCAATTAATTCATAGTTTCTTCTAAAAAGTTCCATATTATAATCTTTATCATGATTAATAATCCCCGTAGATTTTTCTATTTCTAAAATATTAGAATATACAACCTCTGGAGCAAGTTTATTATAAAAATCAACTACTAATTTGCAAAAATAATTTGATGATGTTGTTAAAAAATATTCTAATAGTTCCATGTTTTGTTTCATTCCAATTGTTGCTTTTGGATTTCTTATTATCCTTGTACCATTTCTTAAATAGTCTCTTTTATCATACTTAGGACTTAATTCAACTCTAAAAACAGATTCAAATATAGATTCATTATCAAATATATAAATTTTAGGTTTCCCATTTTCTTCTACAATTGCATAATTACCAGCATGTCTATCTCCATTAAGCATAAATATATCAAAAATAAATACTTTTACTAAATCAAATATTAAATCTTTACATTCTTTGGGATATTCTTTTTCTGCTACATACCACAAATTATATATAGTATTAGAAAAGTAATCTATTCCAATTAAATCTTTTCCACTTTTAAAACTTCCTAAATTATTAAAACTATAACTTAAATAATATAAGTCTTTATTTACTCTAACAATGTGATAAAGGGGACAATTAATACCTACAATATTTGCTAATCTATATGCTAATATTTCATTACAATCATTTTTAGCAATTTTACAGAAATATTCAATACCATCTAAATTAACATAATCATGTTCTTTAGATACTATCTCTTCTTTCTGTTTTTCAGTTAGTTTCATATTTATCCCTTCTTTATTTATTACTAATTAATTTATTCTTACTTTCTTTTTCTAACGTTTTTAAACTTTTTTCTGGTGTTGGAAACTCTTCAGGCATCGTACCACCGATATCAGAAATAGCTTTTCTTACTTTTTTACCGACTTCATAATGAACATCATTTGCTTTAGTTTCACCTTTTACATTATCCCTTTTTAGTTTTTGTTCTGTTTGAGATATTCTAAACAAATTAGCTATAAGTTCATCACTACCCATGTTATCTAAGATATCTTCTCTATATCTTAAACCTTTTCTCTTTGCTATATCATTAGCAGTTTCACCATTATATAATCCCTTATAACCAGAATTATGAAATCTATCAAAGTTTTTAACTCCAGCATCTTTTGCAGCTTGATTTAAAGAATAGTTTCCTTTTTTAGTTAAATTTCTTTGATAAAACCTTTTCTCGTCTTCTGTTAAACTAGAATATTCTCTTTCAGTAATTTCCATTTTTCTAGTTTGAACCGCAAAGTATGTTTGTGCAAGAGCTATCGTTTTCTTTCTACTATCACCATTCTGAGCAATTAAGTAACATGCATAACGGGATAATTTATAATCTTCAATTTTTCTTTTTGTTTTAGAGCCTATTTCGACCATTTTGTCGGCGCCGACAAAATGGTCTTCTATATTTAAATTACTTAATTGACATGAAACTTTAGCTTTTTCCAAAACAATAGAAAATTTACGCCATTCTTTATAATCTAAAACTTTTTGTAGGTCTCTTGCAAACCAATATTCATTACCACTTTCATCAATATGTTTTATATTTTCAAAAATACTATTATTTAACATTAATTCATTCACTTTCATTCCCCCTTAAATTAAATTGTATTTACAATATTTTTTTGTTTTACTTGTCACATTTCAATTTTTGCGTATTATTGTTACTTTTTATCTAAAAATACTTCACGATCCCAATATTTTTCCGATTTTGTCGGTGCCGACAAAATAGAGAAAAAACTCTTTGTTTCTTTACACTTTTTCCAATAAAGTTCACCATTTTTCCCAACTGGGAAAAATGGTCTAACAAACCTATTTTTCTACAACCTTAGCTTTAATATTACCTTCATGTAATTTAACATTAATAATATCATCGATATTAACATCAGTACTTGATTTTATAACTTTATCATTAATTGTTGCCAACGAATATCCTTTTTCTAAAATACCCAACGGATTAACAAGTTTTAATGTATTAATTAAAAGATTATATTCATTTTTCTTCTTATCAATTAAACTCATTGGATTTTGCATAACGTAAGACATCTTTATTTTATTTAATTTAATCTCATTATTTTGTAATATAACTTTTATATCTTTATTTAAATTATCCAGTAAAACATCTAATTTTTGTTCTTTTATTTCATACATACTCATTGGATTTTTTAAAACAAAACTATTTTTTAAACTTCTCCATTTAATGAATTTAGTATTAACCATATTTTTAATATTTTTATTAAGACGAATTTTGTAATTATTTAAAAGGGTATTAATATCAATAACAGTTGGAACAGCCATTTCTGCAGCTCCAGTTGGAGTTGGGGCTCTTAAATCTGCCACAAAATCAGCAATTGTCCAGTCAATTTCATGACCAACAGCACTTATAATTGGTGTTCTACATTCATATATTGCATGAGCAACTATTTCTTCATTAAAAGCCCATAAATCTTCAATAGAACCACCACCACGGCCCACAATAATTGTATCAACTCCATAAGCATCAGCTCTTTTTATTTGTCTTACAATATCTGGAGCAGCATCTCTTCCTTGCACTAAACATGGAAATAAAATAGCTTCACAAATTGGATATCTTCTTCTAATAGTACTCATAATATCTCTAACGGCAGCTCCAGTTGATGCTGTTATAACTCCAATTTTCTCAGGAAATCTGGGAATAGCTTTTTTATGGGTTTCATCAAATAAACCAACGCTTGCAAGTTTCTTTTTTAATTTTTCATATTCAATATATAAAGCCCCTAAACCATCCGGTTCCATTTTTTCAATATAAATTTGATATGACCCTTGAGAAGGATAAGCACTAATTCTTCCCTCTACTAAAACATTCATTCCATCCTCAGGAACAAAAGATAATTTTATTGCACTACTTTGAAACATTACTGCACTTATTCTAGAAGTATCATCTTTTAAAGTGAAATATAAATGCCCTCTAGTATGATTTTTAAAATTACTTATTTCTCCTTTTAAATATACTTTATTTAAAAATATATCATCATCTAATTTTCTTTTAATATAATTATTTAAATCGCTAATTTTTAGATATTCTTTGTCCATCAATAAGTCCCCTTTCTACTAATAATTTTCCAATTAAATTATAATTCATTTTATATAAAACAAGATAATAATCTCTTTCAACTTTATCTAAAACTATACCATCTTGTTCATATTTACTAAACACTGACAAGACATATTCAGGTGTTAATTTTTGATAAAAATCCACCACTAAATCACTATATTCACTAGAAGATGTCCCCATAAAATATTCTAAGCCTTCTAAGTTTCTTTCTACATTAAGAGGTGTATGATTATTTAATATATCTTTATAATAAGACTTTTTCAAACGTTCTTCATACCCAATTTTGGCTCTTAAATCTGCTTCATAAGTACTAAAAACAAATTCATTATCTAAAATATAAAGATAAGCTTTTCCATCACTTTCTAAAATACCAATATTACCTAAGTTTCTATCTCCATTTAATAAAAATATATCATATAAAAACACTTTTACTAAATCATTTACTAAATGTCTACTAAATTTTGGATACTTTTTCTCAAGAAAAACCCAAATATCATACAAACTATTTGAATTAAAGCCAAGTTCTTGACCATTTTTAAAAGTTCCAAAATTATTTAAACTTAAACTTAAATAATATGCATCATCACTAGTTTTTATAAAATAATCTTTAACACAATTAATATTTAAATATGAAGCAATTTCATTAGCAACTAACTGAAGTCCTTCGTCTACAGAACTTTTTACATAATATTCAGTACCATTAATAGTAACAAAACCATCTACATATCTAGTAATTTTTTCAATATCTTCTAAAGTTAAGTTCATAATTACTCTTTAATATATTTATCTAAGACAGCATTAATAATTTTTCTAACAGCTTCATCACAATACTTCTTAGCAAGTTCAACAGCTTCATTAATTACAACAATTTCTGGTGTATCAGTAAACTTAAGTTCATATAATCCCATTCTAAGAATAGCAGCTCCAGTTTTATCAATTCTATCAATTGTCCATCCATCAATATATTTATTAGCAATTCTATCTAATTCATCTTTATATGTAGTAACACCATAAACAATACTTTTAACAAAGTCATTATCAACATTTAAATTTTCTTTAATAACATCATCAAGATTAAACGGGACACATCTACTCTCATAAATATCAATTTGATATAAAATAACCATAATTACATTTCTTAATTCACTTCTAGATTTTGCCATAATTCTTCTCCTCGTTAAATAATTATATCAAATTTTTAACTAAATGCCTAGCTATTTTATTAAACTTCCTTCAATAATTAATTGATATCCTTTCTTTACTTGATTACAAGTTGTAAGTATCACTTGATTTTTTTCATTTTTTATATTTATTTTGCCATTTTTGATTTCATTTCTAATATTTACAACTTCATAATTCATTATATTACCATCAATAATTAAAGTAATTTTATCACCCACAGATAGATACCTCAAATCATTAAAGTATGCAAGAGGTCCACTACCAGAATGAGCAGCTAAAAGATAAGTATTATTAATGCCTGTATCTATTAAAGTTACATTTTCTCCTACATTATTTTTTTCATTATCAACATTGTAAAAACCCAATTTCATATTAACTTTAGGTATAACTAAATAACCATAATACTCTAAATTATTTACATCAACAAACTCACTTTCAACTACATCACTATTACATCCCCAAAGACACATTAATAACAATATTATAATTATATTTTTCACCAGTTTTATAAGAATAACATCTAATATCATCATTTAAGTACAAATACCCCCTTACTTGTATCAACTTCTACATTATTATTAAATAATCTTACTTCATAATTTGGATTTACATATTCTAAAATCATTTTTTGAATAACATTATTTTTCATCTCATCATATGGATTTGCTAAATTTGCTATTAACCATTTATCAAACTCATCAACTTCATTCTCCTTTCTTACTTCTAATTTCATGGCATCAACACTTACTATGTTAGCGACAAATACTATTAAAACAACTACGATTTTTTTCATAAAATCATCTCCTTCGCCAACTAATCTAACATTTAAAAACTTAAATGTACATAGGAGATTTTGTCAAAAAAAGAAGGATTTTCATCCTTCTTGTCGATTTTTGTTGAAAGTTTTATTATTTAGCTTTCTTTTTAGTATTTTTATTTATTAATCTTACCTTTACACCTTTATATAAAGCAAATTGTTTTTTAACACCTTCAGGTAGATTTTTCTTAAATGTTTTCATTCTCGCACCTCACTTCTTTTTTAAAGATTATAACACAATATATTATTTATTAGCAATATTTTACAAGCTATTTTTATAAATATTTTACTTAACCCCACTATACTTTTTATAAATACTTTCAAAAACTTTTAAACCATCCATCGCACTAGTGGTAATACCTCCAGCAAAACCAGCCCCTTCACCGCAAGGATAAATACCTTTTATATTAGAATTAAATTCATCATCTCTATTTATTCTAACTGGACTACTAGTTCTTGCCTCCGGCGCAGCTAAAATAGCATCATTACTATTAAAACCATTTATCTTATTATTAAAATAATCTATTCCTTCTTTTAAACTTTCGTTTATAAAATCAGGAAAAATATCATTTAAATTACCACAACAAGTTTTACCTTTAAAAACATCAATATTTAAATTATTAGAAACAACATTATTTTTATAATCTCCATATTTTTGTACTGGAATTAAACCATTACCAACTTCATAAGCTTTACTTTCTAACTTTTCTTGAAAATACATACCATCTAAAACACCATAACCATAATCATCTGGACCAACAGTTACAACAATTGCACTATTTGCATATTTTGTTTCTCTTTTATAATTACTCATACCATTTACACAAATACCATTATTTGTACTTCTAGCATTAACCACAAAGCCACCTGGACACATACAAAAGCTATATACACCACGTCCTGTTTTACTCTTATAAGTTAATTTATATGATGCTGGTGGTAAAAAAGGATAGTTAATTGGATATTGATTTTCATTTATAACCTCTTGAGGATGAATTATTCTAACACCAACTGCAAATGGTTTCGGTTCCATAAATATCTTTTTTTCATTTAACATTTTAAATGTATCTCTAGCAGAATGACCAATTGCAAGTATTAAGATATCTGTATCTATTTGCTTTTTATTTACAACAATAGATTTTATTTTATTATCTTTATAAATTATATCTTGAAATAAGGAATTATAATGAATTTCTCCCCCAAAAGAGATAATCTTTTTTCTTAAATTTACAATAACCTGCCTTAATATATCAGTTCCAATATGAGGTTTATTATCATACACTATATCCTTCGGAGCACCACATTCTACAAATATTTTAAATATTTCTCTCATTCTATTTTCTTTATCTTTAACTAATGTATTTAACTTACCATCACTAAATGTACCTGCTCCACCTTCACCAAATTGCACATTACTATTTAATTTAAAATTATTATTTTGCCATAAATCTTCAACAGTTTTTATTCTATCTTCAATTTTTTCTCCTCGCTCAAATATAATTGGTTTATAACCATTTTTAGCTAAGAAATAAGCAGCAAATAAACCCGCTGGACCAGTTCCAATTATTATTGGTCTTTTATCAAGAACTACATTACCTCTCTTTGGTAAAACATAATCTTCATTTTCAACCTTCACAACATCATTTCTTAAGTATTTTTCTTCATTACTTATTTTTACATCTAAATCAAAAAAGTATGCAAACATCTTCTTACTTCTAGCATCAATAGATTTTTTATGTATAATTACTTCATCAATTTTTTCTTTAGAAACACGTAACTTCTTACTAGCAAGTTCATAAATATCAATATTCTCTTTAATTTCTGTTCTAATATTTTTAATTCTAATCATTATTACCACCTGCTAAAAGTCCTGTTATAAAAGCAATTGTTAAATTATATCCTCCACAATCACCATCTAAATCTAAAACCTCACCAATAAAATATAGATTATTTACGAACTTAGAACTCATATCATTTAAATTGATTTCATTTAAACATACTCCTCCACAAGTAACTTGAGCATCTAAATAACTTTTCGTATCTTTAATATCTACTTTAAAATCTGTTAAGACATCCACTATTTTATTTTTATCTAAATCCCTTAACTCATTCCAAGTTTTATTAGTATCAATATCTAAATATTTATATAAAATATTAGTTAACTTATAATCCATAAAGCCATCACATATAACAGATACTTTTTTATCTTTAAAATTATCTAAAAAACTTCTTAAATCATTCGTCCATGGTGTAAAATTAATTCTTATTTCTTCTTTACAATTATGATTTAAACCTAATTTTATATTTCTACTTAAATTAAATATACAAATACCACTTAAACCTTCACTATTTAGTTGAAGTTCTCCATGTTCACTTTTAATAAATTTATCATTTTCATATAAAGAAACTATAGCTTCACACCTTATTCCTTTCCATTCTTTTTCTAGTGAATTTTTTGTATAAAGTGGCACTAAAGAAGGAAATAAATCAGTTATATTGTGACCAAAATTCTTAGCAATATCATAACCAATTCCAACACTTCCAGTTTTTGGGTAACTACATCCCCCTGTAGCAACAATTAATTTATCAAATTTTTCACCATTAACAATAAACTTATCATTAATTTTTTCAACATTTAAAATAGTAGAACAAAATCTAAAGTTAACTCCACTTTCTAAACAAGCATTTTTTAAAGCTGATAAAACACTTGATGACTTTTCACTAAAAGGATAAAGATAACCATTTTTATTTTTAATAACTAAACCAATTTCTTTAAACAATTCATTAACTTTATTTAAATTACTATAATTAATTATATATTTAATAAGTTCATCATTACTTGAATGATATTTACTTAAACTATTATCAACATTTCCTAAGTTACATCTACCACTTCCAGTTAATAATAATTTCTTACCTACATCACTATTTTTTTCAAACACATAAACTAAATTGTTTTTGGCTAAATTTAAAGCAGCTACCATGCCTGAAGCTCCAGCTCCAATAATTGCTATTTTCATCTAAACACCAACCTTTTTCACAACATTATCAAGTATTGAATATAAATATAATTCAATATTTTTATCACTAATACTTTTAACATAATCATAATAAACACTTAGTTGTTTAATATAATTTTCATCATCAATGTTTTTTAATTTATAATCTATTATACATATTTTATCACTATATTCAAGCATTAAATCTATAATACCATGATATTTTATATCATCTTTTACAAAAACAAATTCTAATTCTTGATAAATAGTTGCATCCTTAAAATTAAATGTATCAAGTAAATTATTAATATATTTATTATTAGTTTTAACATTTTTAAAATCAGTTAACTCAAGTATTTCATGCATATCTGTCCCAAATTCTAATGTTTTTGCTTCTTCTTTACTTATAATATTTTTAATTATTTTAGATGCGTGCTTAGTCTCTATTTCTTCATAATCTATATTACAATCAATAAATTCCATTATTTCATCATTACTATCTAAAGTATTATTTCTTTTTACTTTACTAAACTCATATTCTTTAGTTAAACCTAAATTATTTATATTTACTTCTTTTTCATACCTTGCAACATTACCAGATAAAGCCACTAAAAAATCATAAAAAGATTTAAACTTTATTCCATCTATAAACTCTATTTCATTAACAGGATTATTTCTTTCTTCATATTTTGGCATTACCATAATAATCTTTTCTTTAGCTCTAGTTAATGCTACATAAAATAACCTTATTTTTTCAGCAACTTCTTCTTTTAAATATTCATTTTTAACTAATGTTTTTACAAAAGCCTCACCAATACCATCTTTATAAAAAGGTGTTACAATTCCATATTTATTATCAAACATAAACTTATTTTTTAAATCCCTAATATTAAATGTTTTTGGAAAACCTGCAAAATAACATATTGGGAACTCTAACCCTTTAGATTTATGAATATTCATTATTTTAACAGAATTACTGCTACTTTTATTTTCTTTATATTTTATTTCACTTTTACTTTCTATTAGTTCATCTAAATAATCACTAAAATCATTAATTGTAAAACCTAATTGTTCTTCATTTAAAGATAAATCTAATAAATAATTTATTCTTTTTATTCTAGCATTTATATCCCCAACTAAAATAAACTTTTCATAAAAATTAAACTCTTTTATAATTCTTTTAAGTAACATATTTATTGTTAAACTATCTAAATCCCTACTAATATTTTGACATATTTGATAAACATCTGTTTTAAACATTTTATTTTCTTCAAAACATTTAAATATTTCATTATCATTTAAATTACCAACATAACTTCTAGCAACACTAGTAAAATAATACTTTAACTCCTTATCAAAAACACCATTTTTTATAGCAATAATAAGATTAATAATATTTTTAATTATATAAATATCATCGGCATCCATCAAGTTACTATCTTTATAAATTTGCATTGGTATATTAAAATATTCAAATACTTTCTTAAACAAATTCATCTTACTACCACGATCTAATATTATACAAAAATCATTATAAGTAATACCTCTATTTTTTTCTAAATCAAAATCATATACTTGATACTTACTTTCTACCTTTTTCTTAATATCATCTGCAATTATAAACATTTCTATTTCATCATTACTAAATTTCTTATCTTCATTATGATATTCTAAAATATCCATATAATTGTTATTAGAATTACTTCCCTTTTTGATATATGCTAAATTACCATAAATCATGGCATGGCTTTCTTTATAATTAATTCCCCCGATATCTTTAGTCATAAGGGGAGCAAAGACTTCATTTATATTAAATAATACTTCTTCTCTAGACCTAAAATTCTTAAGTAAATCTATTTTCTTACCCCCATCATTATTAGTATATTTATCATATTTTTCTTTAAATATCATGGGATTAGCATTTCTAAATCTATAAATAGATTGTTTGATATCTCCCACCATATAAACATTATCATTTTCTAAAAAACTAATGAATGTCTCTTGTAAATCATTGGTATCTTGATATTCATCTATCATTATTTCATTAAATTTATTTTTAAGTTCTAATCTAATATCTTCATGTTCTGCTACTATTTTAGTAGCAAGTTTAGCAATATCACTAAACTCAAAAGCATTATGTTCATATTTATACTTATTTACTTTTTCATCTAACATCTTTATTATTTCAATAATTACTTCTACATATTTTTTAGTATCTAAATAATAACTTTTTAATTCATCTTCACTATAATAAATTAATTCTTTTAACTCACTAAACGTATCTTTTATTTCTTCTTTTATCTTTATTCCATCACTATCTAACTTCATAAATTTAGGCAACGTTACATCCTTATATCTATATAAATCATCATATTTATTCGGTCTAAATAATTTACTTAAAGTATCATACACTTTTTCATAACTTGCATCATCCATAAAATTTTCAATACTTAAAACTAAATCTTCTAATTTTAAAGATAATTCCTTTACATACATAAAATACTCATCAAATATTTTATTTACATATGTATCACTATAAAAATTATTTATATAACTATCTAAATATTTATCTTTATCATATTTTAAATCTAAACACTCATTAATATTTAATATCGCCTCAACAATAGTATCATCATCTAATCTTGTAAAATTATTAATCATTTCTAAAAAATTACTATTTTTTTCTTCATAAAGACTTAAAAATATTTCTTCTAAAAACTTCTTTTTCTTTAAATCAATAATTGATGCATCAATTACTCCGATATTTTTACTCATATTTAATATATAATGATATTTTTTAACTAAATTTAAAGCAAAGGCATCAAAAGTCATAATATATGCTTGGTCTAAAAACGCAAGTTGTTCATCTAACCCAGCTTTTTTCATTTTCTTTCTAATTCTTGTAGACATTTCTCCTGCAGCTTCATTTGTAAATGTTAAAATTAAAATATCTCGAATATCTACTCCATCTTTTAATTTTCTTATAACTCGCTCTGATAATACTGCAGTTTTACCAGAACCAGCCCCAGCAGACACAATAATATTTGAACCTTCCAAATCTACTGCAAGTTGTTGTTCTTTAGTTAAGTTCATCTTCTTCACCTCCTAACACTAATTCTTGTTCCTTAGTTACATAACAAATGTCTTTAAATTTACAATACTCACAGGCAATATTTTTACCCTTTATAACCTTTGGATTTATCTCATAATCACCATTAACAATACTTTTTATAACCTTATCAATTATTTCATCAACTACAATAATTAATTTATCCATCTCTTCATTACTTAACACTTTACTTGTGCTATAAAAAGAACCATCATTTTTAAATCTTAATCCTTTAATCATCTTACTATCTAAATAATTATCATCAAGTAAAGATATAATTGTCTCATTACTATTAGTATATCCTTGTAATCTTAAATTTTCTTTCTTTAATGTTTCTAATGATTTATTCTTATCAATATTTAAACAATTATTAAGTACTTTTTCTATATAAAAACCTGCTATAACAGAGTTTTTAAATCTACTAGACTTTTTTAACAAATATAAATAAATTGGTAATTGAATATTTATTCCATATTCTAAAGTATCTAGTTTTATATTCTTATCTCCAGTTTTATAATCTATAACAGCTATAACTTCTTTATCATTATATTTAGTCATCATAACTTTATCAATAACACCTTTAAAAGTTATATCTATACCATCATAACTTTTATCAATACTAATTTCTTCTTCAAATAAATATTCATTTAACTTAGAATGTTTCTTTTGTTCTTCTAAATAATCTAATAAGAACTCTAATTCTTTAGTTATTTTATGTAAATAAAATAACTCTTTTGGTCCAAAACTAAAATCTAAATCTTTTATAAAATTACTTATTTCTAAATCTATATCTATTTTTTTATCTAACCCTATTTCTAAAATATGATGCACTATTTTACCAACAACTATCTTAAAAGTATTTTCAAATATATTTAACTTCATAATACTATTTAAAAAATATTTAAAACTACATTCATTATACATCTCAAGTGATGTATATGATAATGTAATCCCGCTTTCTAAACTATCTTTAAGTAAGGCTTTATCTACTTTAAAATATGTATTATTATATTCTTTATATGGAATATTTAAATTCTTTTGATACATTTTTAAATACTTACCCTCATCATTATATTTATATAAATTATCTAAATCTTTAGCATAACTTAAATTACTTAAACTTTTTGAATATGATATTCTTCTATCTATTTCAATTTTTTTTACATCAATATTTAACTCTTCAATTATATTAGATGGATACTTAACTTTTTCACCATCAAACAAGTTATATGTAATTACTAAATTAGGAATATTTCTAATAAATTCGAAGGTTTTCTTTTTTTCTAATTTATTTTTTTCAACTGATGTATCTAAACCTAATTCATCTAATATTTTATCACTAAGAAAGTTATCATCATTATAAACTTTTGGAAAAATACCTTTATTACAACCAATTAAATAAACGTAATCATCACTACTATAATAATCATCTAAGCTACCTATTTCTATAGCATTTTTATATAAAACGCCTTTTACTTTACTTGCTTTTAAATCATTAATAATAAATTCTTTTCTTGCAAATTTATCATCTACTAAAACAGATTTATTTACAATTGTAATTAAATCATTTATATTTTCTTCATCACTTAATTTATCAATAATTTCATCTATTTCATAGTTATCATATAATTCTAAAAACTTTGAAGCAATCTTTGTACCATAAAAAGTATTATCACTTGCTATATTAATTGGTAGACCAAATAAATCACAAAAATAATCTAAATATTTATTATATTCCTTACTTGCAATTATCTTTATATTATTAATATCAATATTCTTACATAACAATTCTTTAATACTTCTAACAACATATTCTACTTCTTCTTCAATATTTTCAGCTTCATAAATAGAAGGTTCATAATTATTATTTAAATTATTTTCTATTCTTATATTTAAACCTTCTAATATTCTTTTTTCTTCCTTACTTAATTTACTTTTATTATAAACAGTTATATCTTTGTTTTCCAAATACTTTCTAAATTCTTTATTATATATAAGTAAGTTATTTTCATCTAAATCTTTTTTTAAAGCATTTAAAAACTTTACTTTATTATCCTCTAAATCTTTTAAAAAATATAAATTTTCTAAATATATTTTAGCAATATTTATATTAACATTATATTTATTCATTACATATTCAATTGTTTTATTATTATAATCAAAAATTAGTTTCTTTTTTAGTTTCCTAAAACTATAAAACTTATTATTATTAAATCTCTTTTCTTTAGATAAAACATCTAATAATCTCATTTTATTTGCTTCATTTGTTATATAAATATTCATAACTACCTCACTATAAATAATTATACACTAAAAAGAAAAATAAAACTAGAGTTTGCTCTCTAGTTTCTTTTTTAAGTTCTACATTTAATTGATAATTATACCATTTTCATCAAATTTATAATGAGGTATTTCGAACTCTTCAGTATTTTTAGTATCTTCACCAAATAAATCTTCAATATTATCTAAATCAATTAATTTTTCTTCTAATGTATCTTTACTATCAAAATTATTAACTAATGTATTATAACTATCACTTTCATAACCTTTAAAAATTACATTATCAATATCACTATGATTAAATGAACAAATACCATTCTTAACCATTAATCCTTCTGGATAAAGACATCCTGAATAATCATATATCATTACATTTTCTTCGTATTCAACAGAATAATATCCCGTTACCATTATTAAAACATCTTTATTTTTTAATTTAACTATACTACCAATTGGTAAATATTTTTTATTCATTTTTATCATCCCTTTTTATTTTAATATAATATGTTCTATATTTTTATTGCTAATAATTCCTTTTACAGCTCCTGGTTCTACATTTAGTAAAATAAACGCATCTTCCTTTACCCAATTCATAGTTATATTATCATTTTCTAAGTTTTTAAAGTCTCCATTATATAAAGATTTATCTAGAACTGTTAAATACACAAATAAGTATTCATGTATTTTTTCATTCTTATAAGTAAAGAAATTTTCTATACATCTTACAATTCTTAAATCATTTTCACATAAATCATAATTTAATTCCTCTTTTAACTCACGCATTAAAGCTGTCTTACTATCTTCTCCCATTTTAACATGACCACCCGGCAAACTATAGTAATCTTTATCTTTATGTTCACAAAGTAATATTTCATCACCACATCTAATAAATGCACAAGTTCTAACGTTTAATTTATAATCATCTAGTTTTATACTTATATCCATAATTAACCTACCTTCAAAAAAATTATATCACAAATTTATTAAATATGAAATCTTTTTTCTACTTCATCTTTAATTATTTTATTATTAAAGACAAATAAATATATAAGCATTACAATACTAAATATTGAACAAATATAACTTGGAAAATAAACATGTAACTTATCAAGTAAAATTAAAAGTCCTGGTATAAGCCCAATAAGTGATGAAACACTAGCATAAAAGACAAATTCACTCTCTAATCTTTTAATAAATAATTTTATAATAAATATTAAAGTTAAATATAAAACTATAATAAATGGTAATAAATAATTAATACTCCATAACTTAAAACCAGTTGAATAATCCCAGATTAATGATAAAATAATTAAAATAATCATTTCTAAAAATAACATTTTTATTAAATTCTTTCTGCTATTTAGGGAAATAATTAAAGTAATCCAAAAAGTAATAATACCTAAAACCACAAAATAAGACCAACTAAGGATATGAGCTATAGAATAATTAATATATAAAGAAACAAATATTCCACATAAAGATAAGAATAATAATATTTTCTTCATTAAATGATATTTTTTATCTAAATAATTTATATGAGGAAATACATTTTCTCCTTTACTACTATTAATATTACATCCACACAAAGGACATTTACTTGTTTTAGTATTTATAAAAACATTACACTTATTACATTTATTCATCACAATCACCATAATCATTAGTATTTATTATTACATCAATTCCATCTTTACTTAAAAACTTAAAGAAATTCTTCTCTATTTCACTATTTACAAACTTAGATGAAAAACTAATAACCATTTTATCTTTATAAGAACACATACACATTTGTATTTTTGATGTACTTGTAAATACACTAAAATAATCTATATATTTTTTATAAACCTCTGGCATATTAATAATACCTATATTAGATAAAGTCATAGTTTGATATTTATTTTCTATATTACATGCTATTTTTAAAACAAAATCTTTTATAAAAACTGGTATTAATCTAACTATAAATATATCTTCTAGTTTTATCATACTATTCATCTTATCTTTTATATTTTCTTTATCTAATTTTTCTTTAAATTTATTTTTAACACTCATTGCTATATCCTTAAACGTATCATTATTATATAAGTAATCTATATTTACTACACTAAAAAAGTTTCTTACTGTATATGTTGGATAATATTTTCTTAAATTAACTGGTATTGTAATAACTATTGGTTTTTTACTTTTATTTTTTACTTCTCCTATTGATTTAATTAAAACACTAGTTAAATATTCTGTAATTGTTAAATCAAACTCTTTAGCTTTTACTTTAATATCATCAATACTTACAATACCTTCAATTACTTTAAGTCTATTATCTATATATTTCTCATCTTTAATTCTATATGCTTTCTTACTTTTTAATACTTTCTTAAAATTACTATCTTTATATTTTTTAAAAGCATCTTCTTTTATTTCCTTTATACTACCTTCATTTATTACTTCATTATTTTTAATATTATATAAACTATTTAAGTAGTTAGCTACTAAACTTTTTAAAAATGTAAGTGTACCAGTTCCATCTGTTAGGGCATGGTCTACTTCCAAATTAATTCTATTTTTATACACAGATACTTCAAATAAATTATTATTACTTATTTTAGAACAAGGACTTTTATCTTCCATTTTTACTTCATAATTTTTATTAACTTCTTCTAAATAATACCAAAATATTCCCTTTTTTAAACTAGATTTAAATATTGGATATTCTTCTAAAGTTTCATCTAAAGCATTATTTAAAATATCCACCTTAACAGGTTCTAACAATGTTACACTAAATCTAAATACTTTATAATCATTCTTACTTCTAGATGGTGGAAAGATTTTTGCTGCATTATCTAAACGATACCATTTACTCAAAAAAATCACTTCCCTTTAAAAATTCTATTACTTCATTTGTATATTTATGTTCTAACATATTTGTTAAAAATCCATGAGTTGCATCTATTACATCTAAATACCTAGTTTTAACTAAAAATCTATCTAACTTTTCTTTTAAAGCATATCCCTCATCATGAAGGGGGTCATGTGTTCCTGTAATTATAGTAACGGGAGGTAATCCAAATAACCAATTATTACGAAGTAAATTAACTCTTTTATCTTTATAATCTTTATCATTTTTTAAATATAAGGAAAAATAATCCCTTAATGATTCTTTAGTAAGTAATGTTTTACCACTATTTTCTATTACAGATTTAAATTTTGTTTTACTTGTATAATCAGTTTGAGTTGTGGGATATGCCATAATTATTTCCTTAAATTTTAATTTTCTATTAACTGTTGCCACTGAAAAAGCTAAGTTAGCACCAGCAGAGTCACCCATTATAACAATATCACTATGTAATTTAAATATTTCTTCACATACTTTATTTATTTCATTTATTTGATAAGGAAATTTATATTCAGGAGCTAATTTATAATCAATTGATATAACACATACATTTAATTCTTTAGATAACTTATAACAAAGATTAGAATGAGTATTTAAGTTACCTGATACAAAACCACCACCATGTAAATAAATTAATATCTTTTTACTATTTTCATTAAATATTCTTACATCTGTATTTAATATTTTAAAATCTCTATAATACTTTTTAGACACAGTATTTAAATTAGTTAATTCATCTACTTTTCTATATAATTCTATATTATCTTTCATTGATACTTTCATGATAATCACCAATAATATAATAACACAAAAGAAAAATAGATGCTACTCTATTTTTCTCCTTCATCAAGCATAGTTGTTATAAATAATCCATATCCAATTGTAGGATTATCAATAATAACATGGGTTACAGCACCAATAATCTTACCATTTTGCATAATCGGTGAACCACTCATTCCTTGCACTACGCCACCAGTTTTATCAAGTAATTCTTTATCAGTTATTTTAAATGATATATTTTTAATTTTAGCATATTCATCTATTTTAGTTATTTCTATATCATAATATTTAATTTCTTCTTTACTTAATACTGTTGCTATACTTGCCTTACCTATTTTTATTTCAGACTTGTCTGCTACTTCTAACTTTTCTTTATTAGGTAATATACTATCATATATTCCATATATACCTACATTAGTATTTTTATTTATAGTTCCATATTTAGTATTATAATAAAACTTAGCATTCTTACTTCCAGCATAACCAACTTTGCTTTTATCTATACCAGTTATATAATTTCTAAATATACTTCCATCTTTAACTTCTACAATACTATTTGTATTACTTTCTATTATTTCATGCCCTAAAGCCCCAAATATTTTAGTTTCGGGGTCTATATATGTCAAAGTACCTGTACCAGCAATACTATCTTTTACATATAAACCAGTCTTATATATTTCCCCAACCTTGACCAGTTCTAACTTGCTTGTTCTAGTCTTTCCATCTCTTCTAAGCTCTACATTTACTTCACCAACATCAACATTTGCTTCAATTTCTTTGGTTAATTCATTGATAGTGTTTACTTCCACATCATTAATTTTAACAATGTAATCTCCAGCTTTTATTGCAGGGGCACCTTTATTAAATTTACCATTTATTTGATAAAACCCAATAACCATTACACCTTTACTATTTACTTCAATGCCTAAAGTTTCTCCCCCAGGAATGATGTAATTTGAATATGCAAACACATTAATTGGTAATAATAACCAACTTATTAATAATAATTTTAACTTTTTCAATACAATCACCTTATCTACAATTATTATGGATAATAAAAATAAAATTAAAAAACCAATTATTGGTTTTCCAATAATTAGCTTAATTAATATTGTGTTCAAGATTGAAGGCTACACGCACACCGCAGAAGCCGTACCTGGGGTTTTTGTGTACGATGTTGTTGCGCACGAGCCCATCGAAGTCCACGTAAAACACATTGTAAAGATAGTCAGAATCACGCAAAATAGTCCGATCAGTATATCCCACGTGCATACAATTTTGTGACCCTATAGTTGCATTATTCACACTTCCATTATAATTATAAAGTGTCGTTGTTTATGCTTCTGGAACAGCAACAAATCCATAATCACTTGCATACTTTAATCCTATTTTGGCACTATATGTTGTGTTTTCTACAAGGAATAAAAAAATTATGAAAAGTATTGGGTCATGTAATGTGCGGTTTGAAGAAGCTTGGGAAAAGTTAAGAATAATAGCAAGTATTAATAAAGAAATTGAATATTTAATTGACCAAAGAATAAGAGAATATGAAGAAAAAGATGGAGAAATTGAAATAAATTATGATGAAATTGAAAACGATAAGAAATAGGTCTTATCGTTTTAATTTTTCTTTAAACACATCTGGGGTTTCATCCATTGGAACATTATATTTCATTTTAAATAAACTTACTAAAGTATCCATTTCTAATTTAGAACGTTGTCTTAAAAATTCTGCGAAACCTTCATAATCGCAATTATTTATAAGTTGATAATATTCTTTAGTATCTTCTTCGGTTATAATTATCGGAGCACAGAAAGACTTTAATAAATTACTAGCAAGTATTATTTTAGCACATCTTTTATTACCATCTTCAAAAGGATGTATTCTCATAAAATTAATATGAAACATAGCTTCTCTTAAGAATGGGTCTAATAAATTCCATACATTATAATAGTTATCAATTAATGAATAAAGGTAAGGATATATTTGATATGGTATTACTGGTGTAAATGATGCATTATCTCCAGGATAAACATTAATCTTTCTAAAACCTTCAATACCTTTTTCTCTATTAATTAAATTACCTATATTTCTTATCATTGTTACATCTAATCTACCACATGCATCATAATATATGTTTCATGAAAAGCTCTCATTAAAGTGCTTACAAATATTTTTCTTTCTTCTTTAGTTTTTATACCTTCAATTTCTGTACTTGAATATATAAATCTTTCCATATAAAATTTTTCATAACTATCATAAAAATCTGGATAAAATAAACTTAAATTAATAAATATATCTTTATACATAATTCCTCCGTAATAATTACCACATATTCTAGCACCATTTTTATGAAAATACAATATAAAAAGCTTATTTGTCATTTAACAAATAAACTTATATTTTAGAAAGGAGGTGATGCCTTATGAATTACTATAAGACTTCACATATGAAGTGATTAACTCCATACATCTATATATTATCACAATTTAGTAATCAATGCAAGTTTGTTGCTATAATTTGACAAACTACTTACATACTATATTAGGTCTGGACTGTGTTTAGGCAACAGCCTGTGTCGGTTTGCTGGATTTTAGTGTCCACCAGCGTGGATTAACGCCGGCCTCTAGAACCAACAGCATTACCTGCCATTAATAATATATCAAAAGTTCACACACAAATTCAACTATTTTTACTATAATTTACTATTTATAGTTTTTTCAAGTATCTTTTTAACATCTCTTTCATTAAAAGGTTTAAGTAATATATCTACGATTGGATACTTAAATGCTTTATCAATTGACTCTTTATCATCTACTCCAGTTATAATAGAAATTGGAATACTTCTAAATAAATCTTTACTCTTATAATAATCTAATACTTCAAAACCATTAACATTTGGCATATTTAAATCAAGAAGAACTGCTTTAATATTTTTTCTTTTTTCTTCACTTTCTAAAATATCAATTGCTTCTTTACCATCAGTTGCTGAAATAACATCAAATGAATCATCAAGAATTTTTAATATAAAGTTTCTTATTATATTTGAGTCATCAACTACTAAAATAGCTTTATCACTTGTTTTAATTGGTTCTTTATATGATGATTCATCAACAACCCCAACACCCATATATTTTTTAACTAAATTAACTACTCTATTTGCTTCAGTCATTAATTCATTGAAATGTTCACTTACATAATACATATCATTTGCTTTACTTTTAAGTTCATGGTCATATGCAAGTTCTCCTAGAGTTTCAAAGCCAAAATATCTAGCATCACTCTTTAAAGAATGCACAAGTATTGCATAATTTGCCATATCGCCGATTTCTTTACATGCTTTAATTTTTTTTAATTTTCCAGGAACTTCTTGTAAGAAAGTTTCAAGTGTTGCATCATATGTTTCCATATCTCCGAATAATTCTAAAGCCTTTTTAATATTAGCTCCATTGTTAATTAAAATGTTTACGTCTTTCATAATCTCACTCCTTGTTTAAGTATTCATTTATAACTCTATTTAATTCATCTTTATTAATTGGTTTAGCTAGATAATCATTAAATCCATCTGCTAAATACTTTTCTCTCATTCCTGTTAAGGCATTTGCTGTTAAGGCTATCACTGGAATATCAAATTCTGGTATTTCAACTTTTATCTTTTGTAAAGTTTCTACACCACTCATTCTTGGCATCATATCATCCATTAATATTAAATCATATTTCTTGCCACTTTTCAAGTTATCAATACAAATAAATCCACTTTCAACGCATTCAACTAAAACACCATAAGTTTGTAATAACCTTTCAGCAACTTTTAGATTTATTTTATTATCATCCACAACTAAAACAGTTTTATTTTTAACTTCAATATGTTCATGAGTTGTATTTATTGCTTCAACTTTTATAGTTGGATTTTTAACAATCCCTTGATCAATTGATACTGTAAACTTAGAACCTTTTCCAAATACACTTTGCACAACTATCTTTCCATTCATCATATCAACAAGTTTCTTAGTTATAGCAAGTCCTAACCCTGTACCTTCAATAGTAATATTATCTTTTAAATCTAATCTTTCAAACTTATTAAATAACTTATTTAAGTTTTCTTGTTTTATTCCTATACCTGTATCTTCAACAGAAATAATTAATCTACATACATCATTCTTTATTACGGAATTAATACTAAATATAATACTTCCTTCTTTTGTATATTTAACTGCGTTAGTTAAAATGTTTACACAGATTTGTTTTAGTCTTGATGCATCACCATATAACACCTGAGGTATTGATGCATCTATTTTTGTAATAAGTTCTATTGGTTTATCTCCAAGTCTTCCTCTTGTTAAAGCAATAAGTTCAGTTGTAACTTTATTAAAATCATATTCGTTATTAACAATTTCTAATTTACCAGCCTCAATCTTTGATATATCCAAAATACCATTAACAATTTCTAATAAATTATCTGAAGCCATAACTATATCATTAACTTCATCTTTTGCACTATCAGGTAAACTTTTATCATCAAGTAACATATTACTAAATCCCACGATTGCATTTAAAGGAGTTCTTATTTCATGAGACATACTAGATAAAAACTCTGTTTTAGCCTTATTGGCTTTTTCAGCAGCATCTTTAGCTGCATTTAACTGTGCTATCATCTTTACATCCGGATTATCTATTGTAAAATACATTATATAATTAACAAAACACACTACAATTGAAACCCATATTAAATAAGGATTTATATTAACAACCACTAAAACACCAATTAATAACAAAAGCATTACAAACACAAAGAAATATCTTTTATCAACTTTTTTTAGATTAAATAATACCATTAATAAAGTCATAAGAAGATAAACACCACACAATATTTCCGCCATTAAAACCGATGAACCCTCTACTGTATAAGCACTTCCTGATTTAATCACTTCGACTTTACCTAAAACCATGAATACAAATACAAATAAATCAGTAACCAAAAAGGGTATAGAAAATTTTTTATAATGTGTTTTAAAAACCGGAAGGGTTATTATTGCAATATAATAAAATATACAATTACAAATTAATATTAACATTATAAAATCAATTTTATTTAAAATAGTAATTATAAAGTCCAAATAACCAGGAGAATAAAAGAAAGCTATCGATTGAAGTATTGTTACAATTAAGCTATCTACAAAACTACAAATAATCATACAAGAATACATTTTATTTTCTAATAAATCAACTCTTTCTTTAGAAAAATAAACATAACACATTAAACCAGAAAAAAATAGCGAACATATCGGCAATAATATTCCTTCCATACTTACCACCTATTATGATTATATCACTATTTTTTATTTTAGAAAAGTTTTTTTAAAATCTTCTTTGAATATTTTCCCTTTTTCTTTGTCTAACTAATCTTTGAGCATAAACAACATCATTTACATTATTAACATTTATATCTTCTATATTGGCAATACTTTCAAAAACATCTTCAGGTCTAACCTTATCTTTAGGTCTGTAATCTGAGTATTTTTCTATATCTGAGTCATAATAATCCATTGTACTTAAATTATGTTGTAACTTTTCTTCTAAAGCACTAATTGAATCTTCATGACTACCAATTAATTCTTCTCTAGAAATACTTCCATATTTTTCAATTAGTAGATAAAGCCATGTTGCCATAACATCTCTTAGATATTCTAATGCTGCTTTTTCACTTAAATCATCAATTTTTATAGCATCATCTACAACAGTATGTATAATGTCATCCTTTGTTGGATTAATTTTATTTTTTAATGTTTTTGGCCCTTTATCACGCAAATAATGAACTATTGGCACAACTTTTGCTCCAGTTGCTTTTGCTACACGATATATTCCAGGCCATAAGTCTAATACTAACTCATTAGCGCTCTTATTCAAAATTCCTTCTGGATATAATATTAAATCAACACCATGATTTAATACATTCACACAATTATCAACCGATGCCTTTTTGCTACTTGCAACTTTTCGATTAATTAATGTCACACCATTTAACCAAGCAGTAATTCCATCAAACGAATTATAAAATTGCGGTAAACTGGCAAACAAAAAATAGGCATTTCTTTGACAAGAAAGAACACTTGCTAAAGGATCATCTTTAAACCCATGATTTGGCATCCATATAACTGGTTCACTAGGCAATATAATTGGACTATCAAAAGTTGTATCATCAGGATTAATAAGACTTTTTCTATTTTCAAAAACTTGCTTATTTTTTAAAAATGAAGGGCCCAATTTTTTTATAATAGCATTAATTTTTTTTCTTATTTGAATTTCATCTTCACTTAACAAATCTCCATTTAATAAATAGCCATATTTTTTAACCATATATGGAAACATTACTGACGAAGGCCTATTATCTCCCACAAGATCTTTTTCAGAAGTAATCAATCCTTCATTAATTAAATATTCAACATCAATTGCATCATTTTTTGTTAATTTCATTTTAACCACCTAATTTCTCTTTTTTATTACTATAAAAAAAATTTTAAAAAAAAACAAGGTTTTATTAAGTTTTAGTATCAAATTTGATACATTAATTAAAAAAAAAGAAAGAATTAACTTCAATCTTATTTATTTCTTATTTAAATATTCATTTATAACTCTATTTAATTCATCTTTATTAATTGGTTTAGCTAGATAATCATTAAATCCATCTGCTAAATACTTTTCTCTCATTCCTGTTAAGGCATTTGCTGTTAAGGCTATCACTGGAATATCAAATTCTGGTATTTCAACTTTTATCTTTTGTAAAGTTTCTACACCACTCATTCTTGGCATCATATCATCCATTAATATTAAATCATATTTCTTGCCACTTTTCAAGTTATCAATACAAATAAATCCACTTTCAACGCATTCAACTAAAACACCATAAGTTTGTAATAACCTTTCAGCAACTTTTAGATTTATTTTATTATCATCCACAACTAAAACAGTTTTATTTTTAACTTCAATATGTTCATGAGTTGTATTTATTGCTTCAACTTTTATAGTTGGATTTTTAACAATCCCTTGATCAATTGATACTGTAAACTTAGAACCTTTTCCAAATACACTTTGCACAACTATCTTTCCATTCATCATATCAACAAGTTTCTTAGTTATAGCAAGTCCTAACCCTGTACCTTCAATAGTAATATTATCTTTTAAATCTAATCTTTCAAACTTATTAAATAACTTATTTAAGTTTTCTTGTTTTATTCCTATACCTGTATCTTCAACAGAAATAATTAATCTACATACATCATTCTTTATTACGGAATTAATACTAAATATAATACTTCCTTCTTTAGTATATTTTACTGCATTAGTTAATATGTTTACACATATCTGTTTTAGTCTTGATGCATCCCCATATAATACCTTAGGAATAGACTCATCTATTTTTGTAATAAACTCAATTGGTTTATCTCCAAGTCTTCCCCGAGTAAGAGCAATAAGTTCTGTTGTAACTTTATTAAAGTCATATTCCGTATTAACTATTTCTAATTTACCTGCTTCAATCTTCGATATATCCAAAATACCATTAACAATCTCGAGTAGATTATCGCTAGCCATAACAATATCATTTACTTCATCTTTAGCACCATCTGGTAAATTTTTGTCATCAAGTAACATATTACTAAAGCCAACTATTGCATTAAGTGGTGTTCTAATTTCATGAGACATACTTGATAAAAACTCTGTTTTAGCCATATTTGCTTTTTCAGCAGCATCTTTGGCAACATTTAATTGATTAATTAATTTAATATCTGGATTTTCAATTGTAAAATACATTAAATAACAAATAAAAGTTTCAAGTGAAGTTATAAGTTGTAATCCAGGATATTTTTTTTGAATCATCATAGCAACAAAACCTAATAACATAAATGCAAATATTGGAGTATATTTTTTTTGTCTCACACTTTTTATATTTCTTAATAAATATAAAGACCAAATTAAAATACATAAAACAGAGTAAATATATACACAATTAACACTTGGGCCATATGAATAAATATATTTATTATCTATATGAAAATCTAATTTCAAAAATAATGCTAAACAAATAAATATTATACTGATTACTAAAATTCTATTAATATACTTTTGAAAAATTTCTTCTGTAACCTTTTTTTGACAACAAATAACCATAACATATAAAGTAAATAAAGCCATCCATGCAATTAAATATATTAAATACAGTCTAGTGACTAAAAAATTGATAAAGCTATTAGCACCAGCATATGTCATTGTTAAAAAGCATCCAATATGCAAAAGCAATCCTACAAAACTAACTACAATAATTATTTTAAAAATTATATTTTCATAAGTATTTATTCTTTCTTTACTAAAAACTGTAATTAATAATAATAATCCAAAGAATAAGCATCCTATTGTCATCATCATTCCTGAAGTCATTTTTACACCTCTACTCTACATAATAATTATATCATTTTTAAAACAATAATCAAACAAAAACGATAAATTTTACATTATCGTCTTTGTTTTTTTACATCATATAATCTTCTTGCTCTAACAAAATCGTTTTTACCCATTGCGGTTTGGGGAATATCTTCAGCAAAATAATCACTTGGTACAGCATATTCTGGAAGACTTTTAATACATACTGCTTTTATTTTTTCAAGTATTTCGTCTTCATATTGTAAATAATCATCTTTAATTTGCACTTGAACTACTGGAACCTCTCTATAAGTTTCATCCGGTACTCCAAATACACAACAATTTTCTATTCCTTCAATATTAGCATTTGCAATTAAATTTTCTAATTCGATTGGAAATACTTTCATCCCTCTTTTAATAATTAATCTTTTAATTCTACCCTTTATAAATAAACAACCATCATTATCTACGTAACCTAAATCACCAGTATGAACCCATGTTCCATCAACATAACTTTTTATTAGTTCACTAGTTTCTTCAGGATGATTTAAATATCCATCCATCATTGTTGGACTTTTTAATAAAATTTCTCCAGTTTCATTATAATTTAATTCTTCTTTAGTTTCAGGGTCAATAATTTTTATATTACTTCTTACTAAAGGAATTCCTACACTACCAATTTTATTACATTTATTTGTACAAATGATAACAGCAGATGCCAGTTCAGTCATACCATAACCTTTAATTGGCATAGCTGGACTTCCTAATTCTTTAAATCTATCAATGATATTTTGTTCTTCTTTTTCTAGCATATCAGAACCGCCACATCCCGCGCCATAAAAGTTTCTTACATCACTTGATACAATTCTTTTATCATCTAATAATGTTTGATAATAACTAGGAACTGCATTTGTATGATTTGGATGATATTTATGTAATAAACTTTGAAAATTAGTAGGTTCAAATTTAGGTACTAATATTGTTTCCATCCCAAGTGTTAATGGTAAATGCAATGAGTTACAAGCACCAAAAGCAAATGTTGGAGTAATAATAGCTAAAAACTTTTGACCTGCTTTGGTACCTAAATCATGTCTTTCGTATTGAAATGACATATAGTTAAAATTATCATTAGTAAGTTTAACACCTTTTGGTTCACCAGTTGTTCCACCTGTATAACAAATCATAGCAATATTATTTGGTCTATATTCAAACCTTTTGTTATTTTGAAATTTCATAAAATCTTCAAATGTATAATAATGTGGTTTATTAATTTTAACATCATTTATTTTTTTAATAGTTTTTATCGGAAATGGTAAAGAGTCAAATGGTGATAATAAAACAACATTATCAGCAATATTATTTTCAACAAAATCACTTACCAATTCTTGTGCTCTATCATGCATAAACAATGTTCTTGAATTTGCTTCATGCATTTTATGAATTATACCATCTTTACTAGTTCTTGGGTCAATCATATTTACTGTAATACCCAATTTATTTAATGCATAAATCAAATAAACCACTTCTGGTTGAGATATTATACATAACGAGACAACATCTCCAGATTTTAATCCCATTGCAATTAATTTTTCACTGACTTCGTTTATTTTTTTAAACATTTTTTCAAATGTTATTTTTGTACCAAAGTAGTTTAAAGCTATTTTAGATAAATTGTTAGCATTCTTAAATAATAAATATTCATACAATGTTTTTGATTCATATTTTCCTTTAAATGATTCATCATCAAAATATTTTAACCAAGGTTTATCAATTGATGCAAATCCAGTCATAGGACCACATATTTTTCCTTCTAGCATATTTTTTAAGTATTCATTTCTAATTTGCCACTCTTCTTCAGTAAGAGTTTCTAAATCTTTTCTAAATTCTTCTAATTGATTCATTATTTTCTCCCCTTTAATAGCTTCATTATATCACTTTATTACTTGTATTAATAGCCAAATATTGACATTTAGTATCATATTTGATACAATATTAGTGGTGAAACAAAAATGGACTATGATAAAAACTATATTGAGGTTGCTTATAATCCCGAAGAATTAAATGAGATATTCATTAAAGAATTTATAAGTTTTAGAAAAGAAAATAACTTAACACAAGATTTATTTTCCAAATATTCTGGTGTTTCAAGAGAGAAAATAGCTAGAATAGAATGTGGAGCTTGTTCTCCATCAATTCTTAGTTTATTAAAAATTCTTGGACCAATCGGATATACTATTAAAATAGAAAAAGTAAAGAACAAATAACTTACGTTCTTTACTTTTTTATTTTAGCAAATTACACAAAAAGCATTTTTATAAATTTCTTTTTACCTTTTTGTATTAATAATGCATTATCTTCTAACATACCTTCTGTGATAATCATATCTATAGATTTTACTTTTTCACCATTTATACTTACACCATTTTGTTCAATAAGTCTTTTTGCTTCTGATTTAGATTCAAAAATTCCAGATAACATTAAAACATCTATAACATTTGAATTATTATTTAATACTTCTTTTGATACTTCAATTGTTTCAGTATTTTGAGAATTTCCTTTATTACTAAATATTTCTTCACTTGCTTGTTGTACTTTTAATGCTTCTTCTTCACCATGAACTAATTTTGTAACTTCAAATGCCATTATTTTCTTAGCATTTCTTATATCCTCTTTACACATTCTTTTAATATCTTCTATTTCATAATCACTAAAGAATGATAGTAATCTTTCAACATCTTCATCATATGAATTCATAAACATTTGGTAAAAATCATATACAGTTGTTTTTTCTCTTGAAATCCATAGTGTACCAGATGCTGTTTTACCCATTTTTTCGCCATCAGCTTTAATTAATAATGGACAAGTTAATGCTTGTAAACCTCTATCTTCTTTACCATTTGCAAAATCTATCTTTCTTGCTAAGTCTGCTCCAGCAACCATATTTGCCCATTGGTCAGAACCTCCTATTTCAAGTACACATCCATATGTTTCATTTAAATGTACAAAGTCAAATGCTTGCATTAACATATAACCCATTTCTAGGAATGTTAGTCCGCCTTCTTCAAGTCTGTTTTTGTAACAATCAGTTGCTAACATTTTATTGACATTAAAATGAACGCCAATATTTCTCATAAAATCAATATAAGATTGTGGATTAATCCATTCAGAATTATCCAAAATTAATGCTGGATTATCACCATCAACATCAACAAATCTTTTAACAAGTTCTTTTACTTCTGCTTTATTATGTTCAACTTGTTCTTTAGTTAACATTTTTCGCATATCTTTTTTTCCAGATGGGTCACCAATTAAAGCAGTTGCTCCACCAATTAATATGATTGGATGATGTCCTAATTTTTGTAATCTTCTGACCATTGTTAATGCGAAGAAATGTCCTATGTGTAAACTATCTGCAGTTGGGTCGATACCTAAATAGAATGTTTTTGCATCATCACTATTTAGCATCTCCTTAATTTTTTCTTCATTTGTGGCTTGATATACATATCCTCTTTCTTTTAACATTTCAAATACTTTTCTCATAATCTCACTCCTCCTAATAAAAAAGCGAACTATTTCTATCCATAAGGACGAAATAATTCGCGGTACCACCTTAATTCATAGTAATAATTACTATGCACTTTAAATTATAACGGTTATAACCGATTGAACTAAAAAACTGTAATTCATTTTTATAATTGTATCAATTTTCACCCAACATTGACTCTCTAAAACTAAATTATAAAAACTACTTAGTGTTTTTATCAACATTCAATAATTTACACAATATCATTATATCATACTTTTTATTATTTGTGTCATTTTTTTGTAAAAAACATTATTTTTTTATCTTTTATTACTTTCAATTAATTTTTCACTTCTATCAATAAGCTCAAATGATGTCCCTTTACCTACACTAATAATCATGTTATTTTGAGGAACAAATTGCAAATTACCATATTTTTCGCCGTTAATTTTAACTGCTCCTTGTTGAATAAGTCTTCTAACATCACTTTTTGACTTATATTTACCAGTTGAAAAAATACAGTCAATAAGAGAATAATCTCCTTCATTTAATAATGTTGAATCATATTCTATAATAGGAAGTTCAACTTGAATATTCTTCTTTTCAAATAGTGCAGCAAAATAATTTTCAGCTTCTTTTAATTCTTCTGGGCTATGGTAAAGCGAAATAATTTCTCTAGCAAGAAGCATTTTTATTTCTTTAGGATTTACCATTCCAGATTTAAGTAATTCAGAAACTTGTTTTATTTTATCTGGATGCATATCTGTAGTTAATTCAAAATACGTAATTATTAGTTCATCAGGTATTTTCATAACTTTTATATACATATCTTTTGCATTCTCATTAACTCCTATGTAATTTCCAAGTGATTTAGACATTTTTTCTTTACCGTCTATACCAAGTAGTAATGGTATAAACAATGGAACCTGTTGACTTACATTATAATCTTTTTGAATATTTCTTCCCATCATAACATTAAATGTTTGATCGGTTCCTCCAAGTTCAATATCAGCTTTTACTACTACTGAATCATATGCTTGCATTAACGGATAGAAGAACTCATGAATTGCTATAGGTTTATGATTAGCATATCTATTTGCAAAATCATCTCTTTCTAACATTCTAGCCACAGTTACCTTACTAGCAAGTTCTATTACAGAACTAAAATTCATTTTTTCAAACCATTCGGCATTATTTCTCAATTCTGTTTTGTTTCTATCAATTACTTTAAAAATTTGTTCTAAATAAGTTTGTGCATTATTTTCCACTTGTTCTTTTGTTAATTGATTTCTAGTTTTAGATTTACCAGATGGGTCACCAATTGCTCCTGTAAATCCACCTATTATTATTACTGCAGTATGTCCTAAATCTTGCAATTGTTTAATTTTTCTTAATGCTACAGCATGTCCTAAATGAATATCTGGAGCTGATGGGTCCATTCCAAACTTAATTCTTAATGTTCTGCCTTCGTTGTAAACTTCTTCAAGCTTTTTTCTTAAAGCGACTTCATCATTTCCCGAAGTACCTTTTAATAAAAATTTTAATGTTTCTTCAATATCAAACATATAAATTCCCCCTTACAAAAAATATTTTCTTATTATATTATCATATTTTTTTGAAAAATCAAGTATTTTTTGTCATTTTTTAGTTATTTTAGAGAAATATATACTAATACATCTTCTCTTTCGCCCATTTTATTTATAACTCTAGACTTCAAAGTTGCTTCATAAACCATTCCAGCCTTTTCCATAACTCTTCCACTAGCTTTATTTGAAATGAAATGTTCAGCAGTAACTACTTGAAACCCTTCTTGATGTAAATAACCAATTACTTTCTTTAATGCTTCAGACGCATAACCTTTTCCCCAATATTTAGAACCATAGCAATAACCCACTTCAGCAGTCATATATTGAATATTTTTAGATATAACATCAATCATCCCAATTATTTCATTTGTTTCTTTAAGTGTTACAAGCCATCTATAACAATAATCATTATTATAATCTTCTACCCAGTATTTTGTTAACTTCTTGGTTTCTTCAGGGCTTTTATGAGCATTCCAAGTTACATACTTCGTAACATTCTCATCACTCGTCCAGCAATTATAAATTGCTTCATAATCAGACATTTCTATTTTTCTCAAAATAAGTCTTTCTGTTTCTAATTTTTTCGTATTTTTATTCATTATTATCTTCCTTCTTTCTTATATCTTTTAAATATATGGCTATTATGGTTGATGACATGACAATTATGTCTGTAATTAAAGATGGATACGCCTTAACAAATATATCATATACTAGCCATAATAACACCATTAATAAAGTTCCAATTCTTATTTTCTTCACATTTTTCTGCCATAACGTTATAACATATATAATTTCTGCAAAAACTGGCAATAGGCTCATTACTTTTCCATCAAATGAAATAAATCCTATAATCATATATCCTAAAATAAACAAAAACATAATCCCTTGCTTATCAAACACTTTCTTTTTTTCTTTTTCTTTACTTATAAATGTTCTTAATATTCCAAAAAAATTAGAAAACATTCCAGAAAAAGCTTTTAGCAACAAATATTCAATTCCAAAAAAGAAACCATTAAGTACTACAAAATTAAGCATTTTATCTTTATCTTTTTGAAATAAACTAATTACCATTACAATGAGACCTAATAATCCAAATCCTTGTGCTATCCAATACATCATTATTTTTCCTTTACTCTTTTTAAAATCAAAGGATTAAAATCTAAAAGATTGTCTCCTAATATTTTCGAAGATTCAAAATCTCCAAATATTTCTTTTATTCTTAAAACCGAATCGTAATCCAAAGAATTAGGATTTGTAACATTCCAATTGAAATCGGCATCATAAATTATTTTGGACCAATGCAAATTTTCTCTTATATACTTTAAATAATTAACATAATTACTCATACAGTCAACAAACAACCTGTTATTATCTATACAAGCAACTTTATCTGGACCAATCGCAACTTTTAAATATTCAGAAGTATTTACTATGTCAAAAGCAGTTTTATCTAAAGATGCACCATGATTTAGAATTCCTTTAATTCCATTTTCATTAAAAAATCTTGCCCATTCTATTGCTCTATTTATGTTTCTTACATATTGCATAGATTGACTACCTAACCCAAAATCACAATCAGTATGAACGATTAATGGAATATTAATCAATTTCAAAAAATCTATATAATCCTGACTTATATCTTTAGGACCAACTCCACTTCCTATTCCATGTATCTTAATTGCAACTGGTGTAGTATCCTTAATAAGTTTCTCAAAATAATTTATGTCATCTAAAATGGGATGAAATACAGCTGCAAATAACAACAGTAAATCTTTACTACTTTTAGTATTTATTAAATTGCATAACTCATAATTCATTTCTTCAAATGGATTTTTAGGTCCAAAATAACTAATAATGTTATTTACGTACCGCCAATACATTAATCTTGAATTAACATTTGATAATTCTTTGCAAGGCGACGGCACTCCCATTAATACCCCAACGTTAATTCCACTTTTTGTTGCAAAATCAATATATTCATCAATTTTGGATTCCCCATGAAAAATATCTTTTCCAATGTGACTATGACTATCCACTATAAATTTATTTTCCATTGCTACAAACACTCCTTTATAAAATCATAAAATTCTTTAATATTGTTAATACGAACATGGTTGGAAACTAAATTATTATTATATTTAGTATTCATTAAAAAAACTTTAGTATTAGGTAACTGTTGATAAACCAAATCACAATTCTTTTTTGAATCATCAATATAATAATCTGGTTTAATCTTTTTTAATAGTTCTGCTTTATCAATAATATTAATATATAATTCATCATATATTATATCGTTTTTTTCTAACCATTCTTTAGTAATTTTTTTTACATAATTATTTGTAGTTTCTCTTCTAGATGTAACAATATATATTTTAAAGCCTTTTTTTCTTAATAAGAATAAATATTTTTTGCATTTTTTCTTTAACTTAACTTTATTTAAATATTCCGGATAACAATATGAAAAGAACTCTATTAAATCATTTCTTTCCCAATTAAACATTTTAGCAAAATAATAGTAATCTTCACAATCAGTGATTTTTGTAATTTTAGTTTTCCTTTTTAATATTTTTTTATTGAAATTAGTTGCATATTTTATTATTGTCCTGCCAGTTAATGCTATGGTATCATCCAAATCAATACATAGAATCATTTAATTCACCACCAAAATTTTCAATCTCTCTTTGGAGTTCGTGAAAAAAACGAGCAATATGATATCCATCTTGGAAACCATGATTAACTTGTATTGAATAATCTATTAAAAATTTATTATTTTTAACAAAATATTTACCCCAACATACTCTAGGTATACTATCTTTTATTTTATAATTCATTGGATGTTGTACTGAAGTCATTCGCATCCATGGCGCACATGTTACATAACAAATATTATTAACTTTTTCATAAGTGTCATTTTTTTCAGATTCAGCTTCTAATTTTGCAGTCATAAACTCTTTTATAAACATTTGAAAGCTTGATAATTCCAATACTCTACTAAAGTTTATTTGATTATTTTGGGTTAAAACTGAAAAAGAAACTTTAATATTATCATATTTATATACATCATTATTCTCTAAGACATATTTAAATTCATCTAATTTATTTAATGTTTTAATAGTAAAATAAGTTAGTAACGCATAAAATGAAATTTTGTTTTTCTTAGAATATTCAACCAAAATATCAACTTTTAATATAGTTGTTACACATGCATAAGGGTTATCAAACTTAGAAAAAAAGTTATACTGTCTTTTTCTTTCCCAAGTTTCTACATTTATTTTTTCTTTCATATTTACCTCCACATTTTACATATATTATATAAATCAGCAACATAATTTTCAATATCTAAAAGCCATTTTTCACTCTTGTTATCACAATGTTTTTTTAAAACATTTAGAGTTTTAGTATTGTAAAATTAAACATACTCCATTAGTTGATAAACAAAAGAATCAGTTGAATCTGTATAATCAAATTTTTCATGTAACAATAGTTTTCTTAATTCATTCTTAGATGAAGATAAATTTATAGAAGATAATGGTATACTTTTACTCATTTTAGGATAATCGTTCAATCCGCGCATCATTTTTGAGTAAAGCCCACTTATGGACATTTTTATTCCCATTCTTTTTCTTATCTCATCAGCTTTATAAACATAGCCATGTTCATCAATTCCGCTAATTACTAAAACATTATCAACTTTATCAAATAATCCCGGATGAATAAAATCAGCAAACATTAAAGAAATTGATTGTTTAACATTAAAATCCATTCCTTGATAAACTCTTTCTGTTTTATATAATTCATTTATATCCTCTTCAATCTCTTCAAAATCTTTATCTTTAATGCATCTAGCTAAAAGAAAAGATGTACGAATTATTTCCGGAAAATCAAATTGATTTCTTATAATACCTTTTGTAGTATCAAAACCTAAATTTATTAAAAAAGATTTATATTTGTCCACTAAAATTCTAATTTCTTCTAGTGGTTTGGATCTAGCTCCATAAACATCCAAATCACCTAATACTATTTGAACGTTGAATCCCATCTTTTGTAAATAGATTGCTTTTAACATTTGCGAAACAGTACCCATATGAGGAACTCCATTAATACCCATTCCCATTATTATTAAGTGACTATTACCATTTTTAAAACCGTCAATAAATTCATTCAAATTATAAGAACAAATCCAATTTCTATCTATCACGTTAGAATCTATGTTTAAAAAATTTGTTACATAATCATAATTAAATTTTTCAATTACATTTTCATAATATTTATTATCATATTTTATCATTTTGTCCCTCCGAATACCCCGCAAAAATATCAACTTGACTATCTTTAATAAAACTATTATTGCAATATAAAGCTTTTAGAAAAACTTCTGTCATTATCGAAAAAATATTTAATTCATTTACAAACATATTATTAAAATTTGTATTTCTTTTTATTTTAGTATAAGGTGTATCAGTAATCATTCCATACACAAATTTATCAGTCAAATCTAAATTCATTGCAATATCAAAATTCTCTAATTGAGCAATTCTATTTAAATTTGGATGTCTTATAACAAATATACCATTTATTTTATAATTATTTACAAAAAGTTTATTAAATGCAAATTGCATTGTTTTGCCACTCATCATATTATCATCAATAATAAAAGTTGTTAAATTTCTATTTGTTTTTCCAAACTCTTTTATGTTTGAATCAATTATTTCTATATTTTTTTGTTGTCTATCTAAATACATACCATGATTTTGAAATAAAAAGGAAATATTAATATCAGAATTACAAATATTCTTCACTATAAAAGGCAACTCCAAACCGCCATATAAAACACTCACTATATTAAAGCTCTGATTTTTTAAATTTTTTTTATTAACTATATATTCACAAACTATATAATTTTCAATATAATTATCTATTTCTCTAAGAGGGTTAAAGCATTTACCCAACACAAATGAATCAGTAATATTTTTTAAATTTTCGAACGTTTCAGGAATTGCTCTTTTTAATGTCGTAACTATTTTTTTTATGGTTACTAAACTATTATCGTCTTTAATTTTCCCAAAACAAATACCATGTATTATTTTTTGATAATCATTTATCAAAACAAAATAAGTATTTATAGCACGATTTTCGAAGGATTCATGATATAAAAAGTCGTTACCATTATCCGATAAAATCATCATTTCAGTATTTGCCATTAACAATATAATATTTCTTAGATTATCAATTACTCCCAACAACAACCTTCTATCGTAATTACTATAAATTTTATAGCCTTCCATTGCATAATTTAAATCATTCAAAAACGTTATCACATTTTGAAACCATTTTTCAATTTGAATTTTATTTGGTTTTTCAAATCTACTAACGTGAGTTGAAAAATAATAATATATTTTATAACCTCTTAAAATAATTCCAGTGTCCATTGGCAACGAATACAAAAAAGAATTATTATCACTTTTATTAAACAATTTTTTTAATTTATTATTATCATCAATTTCCATCCACTCATAATCTTTAAAAAAAACAGCACCTGTATACCATTCATATATAGAGTTAATCCCATTTAAAACATTAAACTTTTTATTTATAATTTTATCATATTTCTTAAAAATTTTTTCTTTCTCTAAACTTTTTCTTTGTTCAATTTTGCACAACTTACTTTCATACCTATTATTTATCAAATTGTTAACATATAATTTTGGCACGATATTAGCAATTTTAATTATTTCATCAATTTTATCAAATAATCTGTCATTATAAGATAATTTTATTCCACTCTCATCATCTTTTACATATACATTAATATAATTATCTATTTCATTATTAATAGAATATGCAATCAATTTTGTATTTAATATTTTAATAATTTTATTCAATTTTTGAAAATTGCAATCAATTATCAAATTTATTCCATAATTAATATTAATCAAACTCATTGTATATACCTCCAATTATTTTTTCCAAATCAAACCAGTTGTTACCTATCCACATTATTTCTTTAATAAAATTCTCAACCTTTGGGGGATTATAATTTTTAAAATATTTATCTTGTATCCAAATATCGAACTCATTTATCCAAACAATCTTTAATGAGTCAATCATTTGAGATTTTGTTAATCCTTCAACCGAAGAATATCCTAACAAAAAATTTTTAAATTTTAAAATATCGAAATTTCCATTATCAAATGAACAAGATAAAATACATCTACCAATATCCTGTAGTTTTGAATTTATTCTTACTAATTCAAAATCTATAATTGCTTTGACTTCATTATTAAAAAGAATAATATTATCCAAAGTAAAATCACCATGAATCAATTGCAATTCTTGTTGTTCCAAAAAATTTGTTTTTTTTAAATCATCTATTATTTTCTCACAATTGTTTAATTGCTTTATATATAATTGTGAACTAGAACTATCACTATTTTCTTTTTTATGTATTAAAACATTATTTAAATCAATTATACTTTTAAATTTCAAAAAGTTAGAATTAAATGGCTTAATATTCATTTTTTTTAGACTAAGATGTAACAATGCAAGATTCTTTCCAATACTATAAACTTCTTCATTAGTAATATTAGTTGAAGCTTTTGTTTCTCCGTTTACAAATTCTTGAAGATAAAATAATCTGTTATCTGAAAATGTACTCACTAATTTTTTTGAATTGTTAATAATTAATTTTGGAACTAAAATATTCTGATTAGATAATTCATTTTGTATTTTAATAGTATTAATCAATATTTTAATATAATTTGCAGGGAACTTTTTCATACTTAGCTCTTTTAATACATATTTTTTTTCAGTAGTTGAAGTTATAACAAACTTTTCGTTTAACCACCCACCAGTTAATGAGCTCATATTTTTAGAATCAATACTATAATTTTTCTTTAATTCATCTAAATAATTCAACTAATACCTCCTCCAAATTCTTTAATTCTTTTTCTTGCATAGCTAGTTTTAGCTATATCAGCCCATTCTTTTCTAGGACCGTATGACAAAATATCTGTTACAATTCTAACTCTATCTTTATTTTTAAGCACATAATCCACTGAAACACACTCATCATTAACAAATGCACACACCATAGTGTTTCCTATATCAGTATGAATTTTATATGCAAAATCAATCGGTGTAGAACCTTTAGGTAATTCTATTATATCTCCTTTTGGTGTATAAACATATACTTTATCAGAAAATAATTCTTGTTTAACCCTAGTTACAAATTCTTGATTGTCCCCAAACATTGAATTAATTTCCACTAATGATTTAAAAAACTGATATTTACTTTTTAAATCATCTTGCATTCTATCTCTGATGTTTCCTTTTTTAATATCCCAATAAGCTGTAAGTCCAAAAGAATCTACTTTATCCATATCAAAAGTTCTTATCTGTGTTTGGACTAATCTATCTTCTGGACCAAACACAGTTGTATGTAAACTTTGATACATATTTGTCTTTGGATTACAAATAAAATCTTTAAATTTATCATTTATTGGATGATACTTACTATGAATTAGACCTAAAACTTTATAACATTCATCAACTTCTTCTACCATAATTTTTAAGGCTAATAAATCATGAATATCACACAACTTTTGCCCTGCAGCTATTTTTTTATAAATACCATAAATATTTTTTGTCCTAACCTTTATCTCATTAGGTACTTCTTTACTTTCTAATAATTCTTTAATTTTTAAAAGCATTTCCTGTAAACAAGCTTTATTATCTTCTTCAATTTTTTCTTTTTGGTCTGCTATTCTTTTATAATTATCAGGCATCAAATATTGAAGTGATAAATCCTCCAACTCAGATTTTATTCTATAAGCTCCGATATAATAAGCCAAAGGAACAAATATATCCATAGTTTCTAAAGAATTTTCTTTTTGTTTAAATTCTGATTTAAATCCTAATGTCCTCATATTATGAAGTCTATCAGCAAGCTTAATGATAATAATTCTTACATCTTCAGTTATACCAGTAATTATTTTTCTTGTATTAGCATTATTTTGATCTTGCTTAGAAGAAAAATTCATTTTAGAAATTTTTGTAACTCCATCAACTAATGTTGCAACTGTTTGATTAAAATCATGTGATATATCTTCTTTTGTAACATGAGTATCTTCAAGAGTATCATGAAGAAGTCCAGCACACACCGTATCAATATCAGCATGCATTTCTGCTAAAATATAAGCAACATTTAATGGATGAATTATATAAGGTTCTCCACTTTGCCTATATTGACCTTCATGCAAAACTTTTGCATAATCATAAGCTTTTTTCACAACATCAATTTTTGTTGGTTCATATTCACTAACTTTTGCAATTAATGACTCTAATGTAATATTCAAAATTTCACCTCCATATATACAAAAAATCGGTGTCAAAAACGCACTTGTTTTTAATCACCGATTTTTTCATCATTTTTTATCATAGAAAAACAGCATGAGCAATAAACACAGCAATAGTGTTTTTTTATTTTAATATCTAAATTATGATAATTTTCAATTAAACTCATATGCTCTCCTTCAAATAAATTTAATCAATATTTTACTCTTATTTTTACTAAAGTCAATATATTTTTGCAAAATTTGGTATTTTTTTTGAAAAAAACATAAGTTTTCCATTTTCATATTACTAAAGCAAGCTCTAATGTTAACAATAATACTTCCTTCTTTTTATCTATATTTACTAATCCATTTAAACTTCTTTTATCCCAGACAGTTCCATCTAAATTATCTCCAGCATAATAGAAAGTAAAGTATTTCATATTTAGTTTATTACAAACTGCAGCAATAACTGTACCTTCCATTTCTACACAAACTACTCCATTTTCTTTATAATATTTAATCTTATCTTTAGTTTCTCTATAAAAAGCATCTGTAGTCCATGTAGCACCTTTTGTATAATCAAAATCAAACTTTCTTAATATATCAATAAATTCTTCTTTATAATCAGGATTTATTTCTATTGTTTCACTTTCTGGAACGTAATGATAACTTGTTCCTTCATCTCTATATCCAAGGGTTGGAATAATTATACTACAATCTTCAATATTTGCATCAAGTACTCCGCAATTACCAAAGATAATAACTTTTTCTACCCCAGCAGCATACAACTCTTCAATATCACCAGCTATCCATGGACCACTTACACCAGCCATAAAGAATGTTATTTCAACATCTTTATACTTGATTATATAAACATTTCTATCCATATTAGCACATGAGATATACCCTACTTCTAAAGAACTAAATTTTTCTATTACATCTTCAAATAAATGTCTTGAAAAAACACCAACTGCTACTTTAGGAAGTTTAATATTTTTATCTTGGTTTTCTCTGTATTTTATTCCATGAGGTCTAATAAAACCTTCTTCATCACTATATCTAATCATATTTTATCTCCTTTCGTAATTTTATATCTACCACTCTTTATATTTCCTTCTTTAATAAATTAAAAACTAACATCATATCCTTATAAATCATTTTATTCATTTGATTATCATTTATAGTTTCATTTAATACCTTTTCAAAGTCACTAATAAAAACATATTTCAATTTAAAATTATTCTTCTTTTCCCACTCATCATAATTCGTATTATTTAAATTAACTTTCTTATCAGTTACAACATAATAATAACTAAATTTAGTCAATCTATTATTATCTTTTCTAGGATAATTTTTATTTAAGTATTCTATTGTACATATCTGTTTTATTATTTCTTTATCATTTAATAAAATACCTGTCTCTTCTAATATTTCTCTTTTTAATCCTTCAATCAACGTTTCATTATCTTCTAAAAAGCCACCAGGAAACTGATATGTATTATTACAAAAGCCTAATAAAATTTCATTATTGGAATTAATTATAATAGCTCTAGGTCTATAAACAAATTCATTTATATCTTTTAGTTCAAGATTATTTTTATTTATAACCAGCTTTTTCATACTAATTCTCCAATCTTATTTATTTTTTATATAAAATCCTATTTCACTAACTTAATCATTATTTTTTTCTACTTTAATTGTTTTTATACCTAATACATTTGCACCATTTATATTTTTTATATTATCATCCAAAAATAATAATTCATTTGCATTTATTTTATATTTATCTAATATAAACTCATAAAAATCTAAGTTAGGTTTTATTCTATTTATCTCAGCAGATATAATTAAATCATCCAAATAACTTACGTCAAAATGACTATTAATAAATTCTTTTACAAAAGATACATGATTAGTTGCAATAACAATTTTTACATCACTATTAATTTCTTTTACCTTTTTAAATATTTCTCTATCTTTTACTTTATATAACTTATTAATTAATGCCCTTGTAATATCTAATATATTTGTTTCATCATTAACAATTTTATTTGCTTCTTTCAAATACTCTTCATCACTTAAATTAGGTCCAAATAATCTTTCTAATTTTTCTTCTTCATTCGATAAAACAATATCTCTTTCATTAACCAAAACTCCCACTAAATCAAACGCAATAACTTTAATCATAGTTAATTTTCTTTCAAGAATTCTGCAAGTTTTTTATAACCATCAGTATTCCAAACATGACATCTTTCATCATCATTATAGTTTCCCATTGTTTTATCATATCCTTCTGGAATAAAGATAAAATCCCAACTCCAGCCAAAGGTTCCTGATTTTTCTTTTGCAATTGTACCTTTTGTAATTGATTTAAATACTATCGGATTTTTTCCATATTCACAATAAGCAAAAGTTTCAATAAAACAAGCATTTCTATTTTCAATTCCTTCTAGAAGTTTAAGAAGTCCATCCTCACCTATTCTTTCATCAACATAATGAGTATAAGGGCCTGGAAAACCACCTAAAGCCTCAACAAATAAACCAGTATCATTTTTTAAAACATTACACTTTAATTTATCACTAGCTTCTTTGGCAGAATGCATTGCAATATCTTCAACACTATCTGCTTGAATTTCAGTTGTTTCCATTTTAACATGGTTAACCTCAATCCCTAAAGGTTCCAATATTTGTTTGGCACTTAAAATTTTTGACCAATTACCTGTTACAAAAGTTATTTTCTTCATTTAAATCATCTCCTTACCTATGATTGTATCAAACTTTTAAACAAAAATCATTAATTAAGTTCTTTTTCATAATAATTTACTATTGCAACTTCACCATTTGCATATTTACAAAAACCAGTTTTAATATATTTAGTAAAGCCCCAATTAAAATATATTTGTATATTTCTAATCTCTTTTGGTTCAACCTCTAATGTTAATGATTTAAAACCTTTACTCTTTAAATTGCTTTCCACAAACTTATATAATTTTGAAAAATATCCTTGATTTTCATATTCTTTATTTGTTCTAAATGCTGATAAATAAGCTTTGCCATTATCAACTAAATCATCTTTATTTTCCATACATTTATCTTTAGAAGATATAATTGCAGTTGCTTCAGTTATAATTTTTCCATCAAGTAATCCCATATAAACTATTCTAGTATCCATATTACTTAAAGACTGTTCTTTATATATTTTCCATTCTTCAGAATAATTATGTTTTTTTATTTCTTCATCCCATTTTTCTATAATTTGACTCTTACTTGCTATAACACATTTATAATTTTCTAACATATTCTACCTCATATTTTCTTTATATCAAATAAACCTCTAGTATGATATCCTTCTTTTTCATAAAATTTAATAGCATTTTTATTATAAGCAAATACTTCAATTGAAATGTATTCACATCCAATACTTTTAAAGTATTCTTCCATTACTTGCATTAACTTTTTACCTACACCTCTACCCCTTACATTTTTAGATACAACAAGTTCGGTTACTACTCCACATTTTGGACATTTATAATCTAAATAGTCATACTCATCATATTTTCTAACCGCTCCCATAATTAGACCAATTACTTTTTCATCTTCAATAGCTAAAAAACATTTACCATTATTTTCATTTACTTCTTCTAAATCTATTAATGCCATTTTATCTCTATATTCTGGATGCAACTGGTCTAAATCATCTTCATCAATACTTAAAATATATTCTTCTAATTCCACTAATAAATCTTTTACATCATCAAGATATTTTTCTTCATATTCTATTATTTTCATTTTTCCTCCACATTTGTATTTATTCTTACAATAACTCCATCAACATCATTATCAAATTTTTTCCATTTTGTTTCTTTGTAAATTTCAAACCCTAAATTCAAAAATAATTCTAAAGTATGCTCTCTTTCTTTTTCAAAATTATCATATAAATATTTTATTCCATTCTTATTTGCTTCACGAACTAATAACCTTAACGCATCTTTTGCATATCCTTTACTTCTGTATTTAGATTCTATCAAAATTCCACATTCATAAATATCATCTTTTTCATTATACTGATAATTTACATATCCGACATACTCGTTAATTTCACAATCTTTTACATATGCAAAATATCTTTTATCATCAATTAATATCTTAAACCAATTTTCTTTATTAAACTCTATACAACCAGTTTTATAATCATAACCACTATATGTTACCTCATAACCGGCATTATAACTCATTGTTTTTGCATCACTTTCTAATTTTTCTTTATAAAAATATTCATTCTTCTTAGGAATAACTAATTTAATATTTTTCATTTATACTCTATCATAACCCCACCAATCAGGGATTAATTCCTCCAACTTAACAAATTCTTTTGTTTTTTCATCTATTAATATTTCTATATCTTTGCTATTTTTAGAAAGTTGCATTAAATATTCTCTACATGCTCCACAAGGAGAGGCTACTACTCCACGTGAATCAATACAAACCAATTTTAAAATTTCTTTTTCACCATTTGTTATCATATTAGCAATAGCATTTCTCTCAGCACACATTCCAAGTGAACAAGAGGTATCAATACATACTCCAGTATAAATATGATGGTTTTTAGTAAGAATTGCTGCTCCAACACCTCCAGCACTAATCATTTTCGAAACTTCTCTACTATTTCTTACATTTTTAGCTTTTTCATATAATTCATCCCAAATAGTATTTTCACTATATAAATATTCAATATGAATTGCATAAACCCCAAAATTTTTTATTGATTCTTCATATCCATCCAACTTATAGACATTTTTAATTGCCTCATCATAATCATCTGTGCTAGATGTTGTATATTTAGTTCCTTCTAAAGTAAATAATTCTTCAAGAGTTTTATAATAATTTACTTCTTTTACTTCCGCATAAAAAACTTCTAAACTATTACTAGTAAACTCTATTATATCATTTGAACTAATTTTGCTATAATTTATTTTTCCCTTTTTATTTGCCCTAATTTCCACTCTTTTAGTTTTATTTTTGATAGCTAGAGCTGCCCTATCATTAATATTTAATTTGTATACCATTTCTCCTCCATTTTCAAAAAAATTCTGCGTAATGCAGAACTCTATCAAAAACTAAAATGATATTTAAAATACATTAAATAAAACAAAGCGTGATTAATTCAGCATTACAATTATAAATCATTTGTAAATTTTTCATCTTAATCACACTCCTTTCTTTGAATAATTTACAATATTAATATATTATAAATTATTAGTTATGTCAATTATTTTCTTATTATTTTTATTTAATATTTTTTTCCTCTTTTAAATATCAAACTCTAATACTTCCCCATTTTTTGGAAAAAACGACAAAAAGTCTGTTTTACTGTTATAACCAACAATATTAAAATACAAAGCCTTGATAAATGCTCCATGAGATATTATTAAGATATTTTTATTATCATAAGTCTTATTTAAATAATCTAAAAAATCTTTAGCTCTTTTTAAAACTTCTTTAATTGCCTCAATGTCATATTCATCATAATTAAGTTCATAATCCCAGCTTTTAGCAGTTGCATCATAATTAAATGGTTTTCCTTCAAGTGTACCAAAGCCTCGTTCAACTATTCTATCATCAATTATTAAATCAAGTTTATTATTAGTAATAATCTTTGCAGTTTCTATTGTTCTATTTAATGGAGAAACATAACAAATATCAATTAAATTTACATTAATTTTATCTTTTAAAACCTTTGCTTGAGCAATCCCATTTTCATTTAATGAAATATTTGTTTTTCCTTGACATATCCCATTTTTATTCCAATCTGTTTCTCCATGTCTAACTACATAAATTTTATTCATAAGTACCGCCTCAAAATATAGTTATTTTTCCAAAATTTCTTTTAACGTTATTTCTGCTTTTTTTACAAAGAAATTACTTTCATCAATAGATAAATTATAACTTAATAGATCGCTTTTCATTTCTTCAACATCTTTATATTCTCTATCTATATAATCACCAGTTGATTCCATTTCAATAAATATATATTTATCATTTACAAGTTGCACAACTAATTCTGATTTATCATTTGCATAAACAATACATTTATCACTTATATCAAACAATCTTTTATAATGTATTGCTTCCATAAATTTAACAGCTTTATCAACATCAGTAATTGGACATCTAACTTTTCCTTGTTCTAAAATATCGCCATTTTCAGCATATTTTTTATATTTATATAATAAAACTTTTTCAAAGCCAACAATATCTCTAACTAAAATACATTTTTTTAGAATATCTAAATAACTCATATTAGAAATATTAACGTTTTCATCTATCATATAAATATCATTTACAACATACTCTTCTTTTAATAAAAAATTATTTTCTTTTAATTCTTTTTGTAATGTTTCATAATCTGTTTTAACTAAAACACTAATTTCAGTTTCCATTTGCATAACTATTTTATCCTTTCATATTCTTCTAAAGCAATAATCATATCTTTAGATATAATTTTATTATCTTTATGATTGGGAATATTTTCTTTTATAATATTAATTGCATCATCTAAATCAATATATATTAATTCAAAATGTTTATTTATCTCACTTTCAGTATAATTAACATTTTCTAAATTAGGTAATTTGTTAGTTTCAACGGCATAATAATAAATATCACTTTCTCTATTTTCACCCTTATTTGGATAATCTTTATTTAAATAAATTATTTTTAAAAACGGATTATTTATTACTTCATTTTCTAACTCTATACCAGTTTCTTCTTTTACTTCTCTTTTTAAAGTATCAACTAATTCTTCATTATCTTCTTGATGTCCCCCAATAAACATAAAACATCCATCTTCATTACCAATAAGTAACTTCCCATTATTTATTAATAAAACTTTTATTCTAACACTTTTACTAGTTACATCCCTTAAATTTATATTATCATTATTATATATAATCTCTTTCATACTAACACCATTTCATTACTTCATCAAAATATGGGTTTTTATCAAACTCCCCATTTTGACACATTGTTTTTAATTCCTCTTTACTTACCCATTTTGCACAATTTACTTCTTCAACTTGTATTGTTACATCACTTATATCACAATTATATTTAAATAACCATACATCTAAAATATCTGGACATCCTTCATAATATCTTAAAGTACTTCCTACAAATACACCTTCAACATCTTTAAAATCAAGTCCTAACTCTTCAAGCACTTCTCTTTTAGCAGCTTCAAGTGAATCTTCTCCCATTAAAGCTGAACCACCAGTACATTCCCACATTAAAGGATGTTTTTTATTCGCTGAACGTTGTGAAATCAAAAACTCATTTTTATCATTCATTATCCAGGCATTAACTACCAAATGATATTCATCATCACTTAAATAATCTCCCCTTTTAACTGTTTTATTTAACTTATTCTTATCCTTATCATATAAATCCCAATATTCCATAGTACCTCCATTAATTTATTTTTATGATATTATCATTTGCTACTTTATAACAGTCTCCACAAAACTCAATTTGTTCATCATCAAGTTTTATAAAAGATTCATTTGGTAAAGCAATTAAAGTTTTTATCTTACTTACCATCTTTACTTCTTCTAAAAATTCTTTATTATTTATATCAAAATGAGGATAAACATTAATATCTGTTAAACTAATACCATTATATATTTCTATCTTTTCACTATAATCATTATAATATATTGCTTTATTACTTAAATTTATTGCTCCAGCACTTACTACAATTACTACTTTAGCTTTATTAATTAAATTTTTTAAGTTAATTTTATTTATAATTTCTATTTGCTTAATTGGATTGCCACCCATTAAAAAGATAACATCATAATCATTTATTTCATCATCTAAACTAACTAAATGATTTTCTTTAAAACTAATTCCAATATTATCAAACCAACTAATTATTTTATCTTTATAAATAGTATATTTTTCATTATCATAATCACTAGGAACAAATAAAATATTATTACAATTTCTTAAATCTTTACTTAAATATTTACTTTGTAGTTCACTAAATCCATTAACTTTATCAATATTACTAAATAAATACTTTATCATCAAACAATTTTCCTTACTTTATAAATTTATCAAATATTATTCCGTGTGATTTAGTTATATTTTCTTCCCTAATTAATTTACTTATTTCTTCCTTACTTAAATAACTCACACTTTCTACTTCATCTTTTTGTAAACTTAATTTATTTACATCAATATCTTTCTTTAAATAATATACATCAAATATAGGTATTCCTAAAGTTATACCCCCAAGAACAACAAAGGGTTCTTTAGAAATATCAATTCCTAACTCTTCTTTTACTTCCCTTATAATTGCATCTTTTGAATTTTCATTTTCTAAAACATGGCCACCAGTTGAACTATATTTACTTCCCTTTTCTTTTGATGTTTTTTGCATTAAAAACTTGCCTTCATTATTTTCAATAAATATAATTGATATTAAAATATGTTCACCATCAAGTAATTTTTCTCCTCGAGCAACTTTTTTATTTAGTTTTTCTCTTTTTTCATTATACACACTCAAATATTCCATAAAGCCTCCATATTTACTCAAATTATATCATAACCTAAAAAAAATACAACACTTTTATGTTGTACTTTAACAAAAAAGCAACACATTCGCATGTCAAACTTTGATATGTGATGTCGAAAGTATTGCAACATACAAAAATATGTGTATAATAGTTCACCGTTACCCAAAAGTGGTGGTGCCTACTTTCTATTTGGTTCGGTACTTTTCTGAGGTTAAACTCAGGGGGAGAAAGGGCTAGGTGGTAAAGTTATGAACGAAAAGTAATAAAAATACTCTTTTATTAATTATAATCCTATTAATAGTTGTAATACTCAATCTAATATAGGAAAAAGACACTAGCCATTTTATTTGAGCGTAGTGCCTTCCTAAAAAAACATTTTTGTAGGCATTACCCACTTCTTGGGTAACCTTACATTTATATTATAAGCAAATTTTATATAAATATCAATACTTTACTCTAAAATTGCTTTAATTCTTCTAACACCAGCACTAGAAGCTTCTTCTTTTTTAATCTTAAAATGTCCTAGTTCACTAGTATTTTTAACATGTGGACCACCACATAATTCTTTAGAAACATCTCCGATAGAATAAACAGTAACTATATCTGGATATTTTTCAATAAACATACATTCTGCCCCACTTTTAATAGCATCTTCTTTTTTCATTTCCTGAGCACGAACATCTAAACCTTCACTAATCCATAAATTTACTAAATCTTCAGCTTTTTGTTTTTCTTCATCACTTAATTTATGATCACAGCTAAAGTCAAAACGCATTCTCTCATCAGTAATGTTACTTCCCTTTTGGTGAACATCTGTTCCAACAACTACTTTTAAAGCAGCATTTAGTAAATGAGTTGCAGTATGATATTTAGTTTCTATCTCACTATTTCCAGCAAGACCACCTTTAAATTTTCCAGCAGATGCAGTTCTTGACAACTCTTGATGAGCCTTAAATTTTTCTTGAAAGCCTTTAACATCAACATTTATTCCAGCATCGTGAGCAAGTTCTTCAGTAAGTTCTATTGGAAAACCATAAGTATCATATAAATGAAATGCTACATCTCCATCAATATCTTTATTACTTACTTTAGCAAATTCTCTTAAACCCTTTTCTAAAGTTCTATTAAATTTTTCTTTTTCATTTTTCAAAACTTCTAAAACAACAACTTCATTACTATCAAGTTCACTATAATACTTTTTATATTTAGAAATAAGTAATCTAGCTATTTGTTCTTCCCAATTACTATTTATATCAATATTTAATTTCTTAGCGTGTCTTATTGCTCTTCTTATTAATCTTCTTAAAATATACCCTTGGTCAGTATTACTTGGTTTTATACCTGCTGGGTCTGCACTAATAAATACAGCAGTTCTAATGTGGTCAGCAATAATTCTCATACTTTCTTCATTACCTTCATATGGTAAATTAGAAATATTACTTATTAAATCAATTACATCACTCCATATACTTGATTTATAATTATCATTTACACCTTCAAGGATTGCAGTAACTCTTTCAACACCCATTCCTGTATCAACATTTTTCTTAGGAAGTTCTGTTACATTACCAGCTTCATCTTTAAAATATTGCATAAATACATTATTCCAAATTTCCACCCAACGTTCATCTTCTGGGTCAAAGTTTTCTGGTATTTCATCATTACTTCTAAAGTAAAATATTTCTGTATCAGGACCACAAGGACCAGATGCTCCAGCTATCCAGAAATTATCTTCCACAGTCTTTGCAATTCTTTCTTTTTTTATTCCTAAACTAAGCCATTTATTATAACTTACTTCATCAAATGGAATTAAATCATTACCAGCAAAAACTGTAACTGCTAATCTTTCTACAGGAATATTTAAATATTCAGTTAAAAATTCAAAACTCCAAGAAATACTTTCATCTTTGAAATAATCCCCTAAAGACCAATTACCTAACATTTCAAAAAAAGTATGATGGGTTGTATCTCCGATAGCATCTAAGTCATTAGTTCTTATACATTTTTGATAATCACATAATCTTGTTCCATAAGGATGGGGTTCTCCCATTAAATATGGTATTAAAGGTTGCATACCAGCAGTATTAAATAATACAGATGGGTCATTCTCAGGAACCACCGGTGCACTAGGTATTTGTTTATGTCCTTTACTTATAAAAAAGTTAATAAATAAATCTTTTATATTCATTCTAATTCCTCCAATATTTTAAATACTTTTTCTTTTGTTTTAGCTAAATCATCATTAGCAATTATATAATCAAATTCATCGTAATTTTCTAGCGCTCGTTCTGTAATATCACTTTGTTCTTCAATAGAAAGTTTACTCGGGGCAAAATTATTTATCACTAAAATACTTGTTACATCATCGAAATTCTCTTTCATATCTTCGAATTCCAAAGGCATTCTTGCATCACTAATTATTACTACATCAGCAAAACCTTCATAAAGTGAAATGTCTTCAATCATTCTCTTAGTTAAAAATCTTTCATCATAACTTCTAACTTTCGCCCCAAATTCTTGTAAAAATCTTCTAGGTTTATTTTGACTTATTCCATCCCAGTCAGTAAGTTCTTTTGCAAATAATTTAATATATTTACTAAATTCTGTTGTAACACATTTTTTTAATTTATAAATATAAAACTCATTAACCATTTTGGCAACTTCATTTTTACCGCTACCACTTTTTCCCCCAATAACAAATATTTTCATAAAATCAAATCCTTTCTAAAACAAAAAAGAATGGTCCAAAAGGAGTCTTTTAAGACGGTACCATCCTTTAATTAACTTAATTTTGATAACGGAATAACCCGATTAATCTCTGTAAGTAGCAATTATTTAAACTTTCTATTAGTTTCCATCAACCACTAACTTTCTATAAGAACTTTCAAATAACATCTCACATCAACGATTACATTTATTAATATACACATAATTTTACCTCTTGTCAAGTGTATTTGACCATCAATTTTACTTATGTTTGGTAAAACCCTTTATAGTAAGAAAACATTAAAAGCAATATGTTATCACAGTGCTTTTTCTTCATCAATATTTCTTTCAAATAACTTAAATTTTTCTATAATAAATTCAAATATAACTTTAATAACAGACATAATCGGTGTTGCTAAAATCATACCTACTATACCAAAGAAGTGCCCAAAAATAAGTAGACCACAAATAATTATAACTGGATGTAAATTAGTAGCTTTACTCATTACAATTGGTTGTAACACATAAGACTCAACAAGTTGAACAACGCAAGCTATGATAAATACACCAAGACCTATTAAAGGACTTTGGGTAAGACCAACAACTGTTGCCACTGCAGTACCTAGGTATGGACCAATATATGGAATTAAATCAGTAATACCACAGAACAAACCAAATAATAAAGCTGATTTTAAACCAATAATACTAAAACCAATTGTATCACAAACAAATACCATACAAGCAACTAACAAAGTTCCATTAACACACTTTCTAACTTCAAAACCAATCTTTTCCACTAATGATGCCACTTCAACTTGATGTTTTGTAGGTATAACCTTAAGAAGTAAATTTGTAACATTATCAAAATCAAATAACATGTATAAACCAATAATTAAACCAAAGAAAATTGTACCTAAACCACTAACTAAATTTGACATAATACTAACAATTGTAGTTGGTAAATTACTTGAAATATTAGTTCCATACATTGTAATTGCATCTAAAATATTAGTTTTAACAGCTTCCATATCAAAAGCATCAGTATCTAATTTATCAAATATATTATTTATAAAATCAGTTATCTTACTCAATATACTAGGTAATGTTTTAATTAATTCATTTAATTCATTATAAATAATCGGAATAAATATTCTAAAGAACACTAATAAAAATGCAATAAATACTACATAAACAATCATTGATGCAAGTATTCTTGACATACCTTTTTTAGTAAGTTTATCTACTAATGGTGCAAATAACCATGCTACAACAAATCCAATAAAAAGTGGTGCTAAAACACTTAAAACCCCTCCAATAAATTTAAAAGCACCAAGTTCTTTCAAAAGAATTGTACCAGCTAAAACAATACCTATTATTAAAATAATAAATAGTAATTTTAAAATATTCTTACTTAAATAAATTATTTCATTTAAGCCACCAGTATCTATTTCATTCTTCTTTTTAAACATGATTACCACATCCCTATTAATATTATAATACAAAATAGTCAAAAAAAACAACTTTTTTATGTTGTTTTATCTCTAATTCTTTCTTGTATTTTTTGTATTTCTAATTCTTTATTACGATTTTCTATTAAATAAACAATAAATTTTCTTAAAGTTAAGTATGGTAAATTAAATAAAATATCAACAGCTAAATCTAAATTATTACTTTTAATACTTTTTATAAAAGACTCTTCAATTACTTCATCTTTACATATACTTCTAAATTTATTTAAAATATTATTTATTTCCATTTTATTTTTCATTTTTTCACTTAAATATAAATCTATTCTAAATCCATTATAAAAATCTTTATCAATTACTTTAATAGGGTTATGTTTTTGATTATCTTCAATTACTAAAGAACCATTTATATATCTATCAATAGCTAAATTAGCTCTTTTAATAGAATTTATAATTTCATAAGTAGAAAAATGCATTGTAAAAGAATCTATATCTGATAATGTTGTTGGATTATAACCATTTGCAATATCAAGTTTAGATATATCTATAAATATATAATCACCAATTCTAGCCATTAAACTTAAAAAATGTTTTTGTTCTTCTTGTTTTTTCATAAAATCACAAAACTTTCTCTTCCTAAAAGAAGATACTATTTTACCATATATTTAATTGTTATGTCAAACATCACCTCAAAATTTTTTAAAATATTTAAAAATTTAATTGTAGAATTAATTAATACGTGTTATAATATTAAAAGAATAAAGGAATTGTGTGATACAGATGTTTAGAGATTTTGACTATGAAAATAAACCTGTTGTTGATATCGTCAATGAAATGATTATTGATGCTATAAATAAAAAAGCATCAGATATTCATTTTGACCCAACTGAAGATTACCTTAATGTCCGCATTAGAATTGATGGGGAATTATTAGAATACGCCAAAGTACCGGCATTTGTAAAGAAAAACCTTTTAACAAGAATAAAAATTATTAGTGGTATGAATATTACAGAGTCACGACTTCCTCAAGATGGAGCTATTAAAAACTTATCTGACCAAATTGATTTGGACTTACGTGTATCTTCTCTACCTATTGTTGATGGGGAAAAAATAGTTATTCGTATTCTTAATTATACAATGTCATCAGCTGGCTTAGAAAATCTTGGCTTATCTGAAAAAAATCTAGCTAAAATAAATAAATTAATAAAAGTTCCAAATGGTATTATCTTAGTAGCTGGAGCAACTGGTTCAGGTAAATCAACAACTGTATATAGTATGTTACAAATACTTAATACTGTATCTAAAAATATAATAACTGTTGAAGACCCGGTGGAAATGAAAATTGAAGGAATAAATCAAGTTCAAGTAATGAGTGATATTGGTTTAACATTCGGAACAACCTTAAGAAGTATTCTTCGTCAAGACCCAGATATCATAATGATTGGGGAAATTCGTGATGATGAAACAGCTCGTATTGCAGTTCGTGCATCAATCACTGGTCACTTAGTACTATCAACAATCCACACCAATAATTCTTTAAATACAATTGAAAGATTACTAGATATGGAAGTTGAACGTTACTTATTAGGAAGTGCTTTATCAGGTATTATTTCTCAAAGACTTGTTAAAAGATTATGTCCAAAATGTCGTCAAAGTAGACCTACTACTCATTATGAAAAGGTATTATTTGAAAAAGTACTACATAAAGAAATTAATGAAGTATACACTCCTTGTGGATGTAGTGAATGTATTAATGGTTATTCTGGACGTATTGCTTTACATGAAGTTCTAGAAATAAATCAAAATATCAGAGATGCTATTACTAATAATGTTAAGAAAAGTGAATTAAGACATTTAGTATATAAAAAATCAGATGTAACAAGCTTACTTGAAGATGGTCTTGAAAAAGTTGTTGCTGGCTTAACTAGTGTTGATGAAATACTTCGTGTTATTGATGTTGATGATGATATCGGTGAAGATGAAATAGAATTAAAAAATGCCTTTATTGGAAAAACACCAACTGAAGTAATAGAAACATTATAAAACCTCGCTTTATTGCGAGGCTTTTTTTATCCAATGTATTTTGCATAACTTAAATTATCTTCAATATAAATACATACCTTACCATTATTTACATAATAACCATTAGTAAAATTATCATTTTCATTCTTACTTTTTTCAATTGTATTATTAACCAGTACCTTTACTTCTTGTCCATTTTTAATTGCATATTCTTTTGTAGCAATATATTTCTTACTTATTAAATCTTCCACAGTTACTTCATATCCAGGTTTATGACTAACTCCATTAATTGTACAACTTTCATTTTTATTTATAATAATATTTTTCTTATCTTCTCCATATCTTTTAGCAGCTGTTTCAATTAATTCAACTGTACTATTCCACATACTTTTATTAATACCATCTTTTAAAGAACTTACTCCCACTGTACCCATTAAAGTAATTAAAGCAAGAATAACCACAACAGCAAGTAATTCCACTAAAGTAAACCCATTTTTCTTCATTTAATCACCTACTTTAGTAAAAGCCTTAAAGCTTCTTTTACTTGTTCTTCTAAAGTACTAGATTTATTTATTTGACCAATAACTTTCTTAATTTCAGAAGTTTTATATCCTAGGGCACTTAAAGTTTCCATTAAATCTTCTGTACTATCATCTTCTACTTTGCTTACTTCAATATTAATCTTACCTTTTAAATCAAGCACAATTTGACGAGCTAATTTTTCTCCAATCTTAGGAAACTTAGTTAAATACAAAATATTTTCTCTATTAATAGCATCCACAATACCATTAATTGAACCAGTTGCAAGTATAGGTAAAGCTAGTTTAGCCCCCAAACCTTTAACACTAATAAGTTTTAAAAATAATTCATACTCATCTTTTTCTTTAAAACCATATAAACTATACTCATCTTCTCCAATTTTATTATATACATATACTTTATATTCTTTATCTATTTCATAACAAAAAGGATTTGGAACATATATTAAAAAACCTACTCCATTTGCTTCTACTGTAATATTATTACTATTTATTTCTGTAACATACCCTTTTATATAACTATACATTTTTACTTATCACCATCTATATAATATCAAAATATAAGAATTTTATCAATAATATTTCATATAATTAAGTATGAATATACCAATAATTAAAATAATAAAAAACAAAAACAAATATTTTAAATTTTCTAAAAAAGAATATGACTGTCTTATTATTAATGATAGACATACTATTTTATCTAAATACTTAAATATGCCAAAATTTAAGTATTTACAAACTGATAATGACAAGAAAAAAACTAGTATTTTAATTATTCCTAAAAATACTAGTTATGGTTTAAAAATCGGTGATGTCTTAACCCTTGAAGGTAAACATATAATCTAGGATTTGGACTTCATCTCCTACTTTAGCACCCATTTTTTCTAATTCATCTTCAATACCCATACCTTTAAACTTACGAGCAAATCTTAAAACTCCTTCATCTTCATTAAACTTAGTCATTAATAATAACGTTTCTATTTCTTTACCACTTACTACCCAGATATTACCGTCTTTCTTAATCTTATACGGAACATTATCTTCATATTTATATACTTTAAATGATTTTTGTGGATACAACTCTTCTTTAGGAGTTTCTTTTAATATTTCCATAAGTCTTTCAATCATTTCATCAATGCCTTCCATATTAAAAGCACTAATTGGTATTACTTCAACATTTGGATAATTTTTCTTAAATTCTTCTAAATTCTTGCTACCATCAGCTAAATCCATCTTACTTGCAATAACAACTTCTTTTTTATTTTTTAGTATTTCACTATATTTTTCTATTTCTTCTCTTATTACCCTATAGTCTTGTGAAGGATTTCTTCCTTCACTACTACCCATATCTACAACATGAGCAATTATTCTTGTACGCATGGCATGTTTTAAAAATTCTATTCCAAGACCAACACCATTCGATGCTCCTTCAATTAAACCAGGTAAATCAGCCATCACAAAACTATCACCATTTTTAAGTTTTACAACACCAAGATTAGGATTTAATGTTGTAAAGTGATAAGCAGCAATCTTTGGTTTTGATGCACTAATAACAGATAATAAAGTTGATTTTCCAACACTAGGCATTCCAATTAGTCCAACATCTGCTAAAACTTTTAATTCAAGTTTAACAATTACTTCTTCACCAGGTTCACCTTTTTCACTAAATTTTGGAGCGGGAACATCATGAGTTGCAAATGTTTTATTTCCTTTGCCACCTCTACCACCATGAGCAACTACAAATCTTTCTTTATCATTAATTAAATCAGCCATTACTTCATTAGTTTCGGTATTAATAACAGTAGTTCCTTCAGGTACAGCAATAATTATATCTTCAGCATTCTTTCCATATTTATTAGAACCCTTTCCATTTTCTCCTTTCGGAGCTTTTATAATCTTACGATAACTTAAATCAACCAACGTTTTTAAATTTTTATCTACTTCAAAAATAATGCTAGCACCCTTGCCACCATTTCCACCATCAGGACCTCCCATTGGCACAAATTTTTCTCTTCTAAATGAAGTACATCCATCTCCACCAGAACCTGCTAATAGTTTAATTGTTAGTTCATCAACAAACATAATAAACACCTCCTCATAATTTTATCATAAATTACTTAATATTTTCAATAGCTTTTAATACAGCAATTTTACCATATTCAAATGTAAGTCCACCTTGCAAATAAGCTATATAAGGACTTCTTAGTGGTCCATCACAAGAAATTTCAATTGATGAACCTTGTGTAAATGAACCAGATGCCATAATTATTTCATCATCATAACCAGGCATTTTTGTAGGAATTGGCACACAACTTGCATCTATCGCTGAGGTACTTTGAATACCTTCCACAAACTTAATTAATTTATTTCTATCATTAAATTTAATTGCTAAAACAATATCAGATTTTTCTTCATTCCACTTTGGACTTACTTCATAACCTAAATCTTCCAATAAGTATGCAGCATATACATTAGTTTTTAAGGCACTTGCAACAACTGAAGGCGCAAAATAAAGTCCTTGTAAAAACATTTTATTAGCCCCTAGACTAGGACCAACTTCCTTAGCTTCTCCAGCCACATTTAACCTTTCACTACATAAATGAATTAAGTCACTTCTACCAACTATATAAGCCCCATTACTAGCAATTCCTCCCCCTAAATTCTTAATTAGAGAACCAACACATATATCAGCACCAACTTCAATTGGTTCCTTTTTTCCAACAAATTCACAATAACAATTATCAATCATTACAATAATATCTTTATCAATACTTTTAATTAATTTAATAACTTTTTTTAATTGTTCTATGCTTATACATTTTCTATCACTATAACCAATTGAACGTTGTATTTCTATTACTTTAACTTTATTTTCTCTTAAATATTTACTTATTACATCATAATTAAAATCATTATCTACTAACTCTATTTGGTCATAATTTATCCCAAATGATTTTAAACTACTTAAATTTTTATTAAAACCAATTACACTATCTAATGTATCATAGGGTTTACCACAAATTGATAATAATAAATCGCCTGGTCTAAGTAATCCAAAAAATGCTGTAGATAAAGCATGAGTACCAGAAATAAATTGATTTCTAACTAAAGCATCTTCAGCTTTAAATATTGTTTTATAAACCTCTTCAACTGTATCTCTTCCAATATCTCCATAACCATAACCAGATGTAGATGTAAAATGTGCCTCACTTACATGACACTTCCAAAAAGCTTCTAAAACTTTTTTACTATTAAACATACATATATCATCAATATTTTTAAAAACATCTTCTAACATTACTTAATCCCCCCATCTATTTTTAACACACAATCATTTACATATTCATTACTAACCATAAAATATATTGCATCAGCAATCTCTTCTTTTTTAGCAAATCTACCTAACATAATTTTATCTATCTCACTTTTTTTAAAATAATTATCTATATTACTTGTCATATCACTTTCTATCCAACCTGGACATATTACATTAACTCTTATATCTGGACTTAAATATTTAGCAAAATTATGGGTCATATTTATAATACCAGCTTTTGAAGCATCATAATCTATGCTTTCTATATAACTACCATTAAATCCATTATTACTTGCAACATTTATTATACATCCTTTTTTCATTACATCTAAACTATACTTACTTACTAAATATGTCCCAACCAAATTAACTTTAATTACATCCATAAATTCTTCACTAGTTTTACTATCTAAACTATTATCTTTACATATACCAGCATTATTTATAACACAATCAATATTACCAAATGTATTCTTTATTACATCAAACATCTTTCTTACTTCAGCTTCATTACTTACATCAGCTTTACAAACTAAGCATCTTACATCATATTCTTTTTCTAATTTATTCTTTAAATTATTTGCATCAACATAACTATTATTATAATTAATTATTACATCAAAACCTTTACTAGCAAATAATTCTGCAATACATGCCCCTAAAGAACGAGCTCCACCAGTTATTAAAACAGTCATAAAAAATCACCACCTATATATTACACTATTTTCATCCAAAATAAAAGAGTTTTCACGCTTTTATCTAATTAGCTTTTTAAATAGTGCTTTTTTATATAAAGTTTTACATAAACATGAAAAAGAGCGAAATTTTTTAATCGCTCTTTCTATATTTTATTTACCTTGTTTTCTTAATATTGCTGCTTTAGCTGCTGCTAGTCTAGCAATTGGTACTCTATATGGTGAACAAGATACATAATTAAATCCTAGTTTATCACAGAAAGCAACACTTGCTGGGTCTCCACCATGTTCTCCACAAATACCTAAAGATAATTTTGGATTAACACTTCTACCTTTTGTTGCTCCCATTTCCATAAGTAGTCCAACACCATCAAAGTCAATACGAGCAAATGGGTCAAATTCAAAAATTCCTTTTTCATAATATGAATTTAAGAATTTACCAGCATCATCTCTAGAAAATCCATATGTCATTTGTGTTAAGTCATTTGTACCAAAACTAAAGAATTCAGCTTCTGTAGCAATTTGGTCTGCTAAAAGGGCAGCTCTTGGAATTTCAATCATTGTTCCAACTTCATATTTTAAATCTATTTTAGATGCTGCAATAATTTCATCTGCAGTCTTAACTACGATATCTTTAACATATTTTAATTCTTTAACTTCACCAACTAAAGGTATCATAATTTCAGGTGTAACTGGAGTACCTTTCTTAGTTACATTAATTGCTGCTTCAATAACAGCTCTTGTTTGCATCTTAGCAATTTCTGGATAAGTTATTGCTAAACGACATCCTCTGTGTCCCATCATTGGATTGAATTCTTTTAGTGATGCAATTACTTCGTGTAATTCTTCAACAGTTTTACCTAAATCATCTGCAAGTTCTTTAATTTCCTTTTCCGTTTTTGGTAAGAATTCATGTAGAGGTGGGTCTAAATATCTTATAACAACACTGAATGGTGCCATAGCTTCAAATAAGCCTTCAAAGTCTTTTCTTTGATATGGTAAAATATTTTCTAAAGCTTTTTCTCTTTCTTCTAGAGTTGTTGCACAAATCATTTTTCTAAAGTTGAATATTCTGTCACGCTCAAAGAACATGTGTTCTGTACGACAAAGACCAATTCCTTCAGCTCCAAATTTTCTTGCTTGCATTGCATCTTTTGGGGTATCAGCATTTGTTCTTACCTTTAAATCTCTAGCTTCATCTGCCCAAGACATAAATGTTTCAAAGTCTCCACTAATAGATGCTTCTTGCATTTCTAGTTTTCCAGCATATACTTTACCAGTTGAACCATCAATTGATAAGTATTCTCCTTCTTTAAAGATGCTTCCATCTGGTGTTTTTAAAGTTTTTTCTTCTTCATTTAAAACGATAGTTGATGCTCCACTTACACAGCAAATACCCATACCACGAGCAACTACGGCTGCATGGCTAGTCATACCACCACGAATAGTTAAAACACCTTTACTTGAATTCATTCCTTCAATGTCTTCTGGTGATGTTTCAAGTCTAACTAAAATACTATCAATACCTTTTTTCTTATTTTCAATTACATCTGCTGCATTGAAATAAATTCTTCCAGTTCCTGCTCCTGGAGATGCAGCTAGACCTTCAGCAACTACTTTACCACTTTTTAGTGATTCACTAGTAAATGTTGGATGTAATAAGGCATCAAGTTGCTTTGGATCAACCATAAGAATTGCATCTTCTTTAGTAATCATTCCTTCACTTACTAAATCAACAGCAACTTTAACAGCAGCACTTGCTGTTCTTTTACCATTTCTTGTTTGAAGAATGAATAGCTTGCCATTTTCAATAGTAAATTCCATATCTTGCATGTCTTTATAATGATTTTCTAACTCTTGAGCAATACTAGCAAATTCTTCATAAACTTCAGGCATTTCAGTTTTTAATGTTGCAATTGGACTAGGTGTACGAATACCTGCAACAACATCTTCACCTTGAGCATTAATTAAATATTCACCGAATAATGCTTTTTCTCCAGTTGCTGGATTTCTTGTAAATGCAACACCAGTTCCGGAATTTTCTCCACTATTTCCATAAACCATTTCTTGAACATTAACGGCAGTTCCCCAACTTGATGGAATATCATTTATTCTTCTATAATAAATAGCTCTTTCATTATTCCAACTTCTAAATACAGCTTTAACAGCTTCAATTAATTGTGTAAATGGTTCTTGTGGAAAATCTTCTCCGGCAAATTCTTTATAAGCACTCTTAAATAGATTTGTTAATTCAAACATATCATTTTCATCTAAATCAATGTCATTTTTAACACCTTTTTTAGCTTTAACTTCATCTATAATAGTTTCAAATTTACTTTTTGCATATCCTTTTACTACATCTGCAAACATTTGAATAAATCTTCTATAAGAATCATAAACAAATCTTTTATTACCAATTTTTTCTGCAAAAGATGCTGCTATTTCATCATTTAAACCTAGATTAAGTACAGTATCCATCATACCTGGCATACTAGCTCTAGCACCACTTCTTACACTTACTAGTAATGGATTTTCTAAATCACCAAATTTTTTACCACTTTTTTCTTCTAGTTTAACCAAAGCTTCTTTAATTTGGTCAATTACTTCACTAGATAATTTCTTTCCATCTTCATAATATTTGTTACAAGCTTCTGTTGTAACTGTAAATCCACTTGGAACAGGTAGTCCAATATTAGTCATTTCTGCTAAATTAGCACCTTTACCACCAAGAAGATTTCTCATATCTTTGTTTCCTTCTTGAAACAAATAAACATATTTTTCCATATTAATATCCTCCCATGTTCTTATTTTATCACTTTAACCTATGTCAAACAATAAAAATATTTATTTTTTTACACAAATTGATAAAGAAAAACAATTAGTTTTTTATTTTCTAATTGTTTTAAGCTAATTATCTATGTCTTTATCACTAGCATTTGAAGAAAAACGGTATCCATCAAACCAGGTTCCACCACTAGAAATTGATCAGGAACTGTTTGTTCTAATAATACATGTCTTTTAGATAATCATTATGTTCAATTGAAACACGGTAGTTTTCATCATTATAATCTAAATCTTCACTAATATATTTTTCTTGAGGTACAATTTCAAAAATCTACCAAAAGCACCACCGACAGCTTGAACAGACATTCTTTTTATATTTTTATTTTTAGCAATTTTTCTTGCAATATCACCATAAGTTATTGCTTTACCATAAGGAATTTCTTTAATATATTTAATTACTTCCATAGTAAAGTCACTTAAAGATACTTGCCATCAGACTCTAAAATAATATCATCTAGCCCTTCTGGTGTTTTATAAATCTGTTTATACATCGTATTTGTAAAAACCTTCTCCACTAGATTTACCAAGTTTTCCTTCATCTATATAACTTTTAAGTAACTTAGCCATACCTTTAAAATTATATGGGGCAAATATTTTAGGAATTTTTACATACATATTTACAATGTCATAAGCAGTCTTAAGTCCAACTGTATCAAGAATTTCAAATGGTCCTTTTGGAGACCCTGTACCTACTTTCCAAGCTGTATCTATGCTTTTAATATCACTAATACCATTAACTAGTAAATCCAAACTAGAAAATAAAAGTGGTATTAACATTGAATTTAATAAATAACCAGATTTTTCTTTATTAAGGGGCAAAGGCATCATTCTTATACTTTTAGCAAAATCTATTACTTTATCAAATGCTTCATCGCTTGTTTTAGAATGTCTCATTACTTCAACAATATTGTTTTTCCATATGGAATTTGCAAAATGAAGAGCTAAAAATTTATCGCTTCGACCTGTATATTTTGCAAGTGCACTTGGTAACATAGTTGATGAATTTGTAACAACAATTGTCTTATCATCTAACTTATCTTTTATTAGTTCATATATTTCTTTTTTAGCATTAAAATCTTCACTCATAGACTCAATGACTAAATCAGCATCTTTTAATGATTTATCAATATCTAATTCTAACTTTATATTATCTATTACTTCTTCGACTTTTTTAAGGCATTTGCTGGCATTAAACTTATCAAAATCAGCAATACCAAGTGACCAACTATTAATATTTTTATCATTTTTCATAACATTTATAGCATCAATATAAGACTTTTTTACTTCTTCAAGTTTTTTCTTACACCTTTTTATACTATCTTTACTTCTTAAATATATTGTTACATTATATCCAGAGTAACTTGTTTGGAATGCTATTTGACTTCCTAGAACTCCTCCACCTAATATTGTTACATTTTTCACTTTTATCACCTTAAAAATATTATAAACTATTTTTATTTTTTTAACAATATTTATTTTTTGCTAATACACAAAATTATACCAATACTAATCATACTTACAAGAAGACTTGAACCACCATAAGAAAAAAATGGTAAAGTTACACCAGTAACAGGAATAAGACCTATAACAACACAAATATTTAGTAAAGCTTGAATGATTATTCCAAAACCTAAACCAAAAGATAAATATTTATAAAATAAGTTATCACAATTTAAGGCTATTTTAACAATGCGATAAAAGATAAAACCAAAGAAAGCTGTAACAATTAATATTCCTAGAAAACCAAACTCTTCAGAAATAATAGAAAATATGAAATCTGTTTGTGGTTCTGGCAAATAAAATTGTTTTTGGCGACTATTTAAAAATCCTTGTCCAAGTAAACCACCGGGACCAATAGCATACAAACTTTGAATTATTTGATATCCACTACCTAAAGGGTCAACCCATGGATTTAAAAATGACACAATACGTAACATTCGATATGGAGCTACCACAATTAAACCTACTATACCAAGAAGCCCAACGATACCTATTTTAACAAAAAAAGATAATTTAACTCCGGAGATAAAAAGAATTGATGTTAAAGTTAAAACAATAACCATCGCAGTACCAAAGTCTGGTTCAAGCATTATAAGTAAGAAGAAAACACCAATAACTAAAAGTATTGGTAATACTCCTTTTTTGATATCAAATATTTCTTTTTGATTATTAGCTAAATATTTTGAAACATAAATAATTAAACCTATTTTGGCAAATTCACTAGGTTGGATACCAAAACCACCAATACCAAACCAACTTCTACTACCATTTCTAATTTTTCCTAAACCAGGAATTAATACTAAAACTAATAAAATAAAACAAATTAACAATATTTTATTAGCTTTTTTATAATATATATCAGGATTTATTTTTTTTAAAACAAATACAATTACTAAGCTCATGATAAAAAATGCACTTTGGGCTTTTACAAATTTAAATGGGTCATTAAATTTATATTCAGCCCAGATAGAACTAGCAGAATAAATCATTACTATACCAAATATAGCTATTATAATAACTGCAATTAGTAACCATTTATCATATTTCTTTGGCATATTTATCCCTCGTATAATTATATTTTAAAAAAGAGTTTTCTATTACTTTTTAAGTATTAGAAAACTCTAGAAAACTATGGATTGTTAAGTTTGGGTTAAACTTCAATACGAATTGGATTTGATTTTAGTTCCCCACTACTTTTCGAATAACCGAAAAAAGCATCAAATTAACGCATTTGTGTAATTTGACGCTTTTTTGTTACGTTTATAACCATACTCCATAAGTTATTGCTGCCATTGCTAGGATAAAACCTACAACCCAGAATAACTTAATTATGTCTGTTTCTCTCCATCCTATTTCTTCAAAATGGTGATGAAGCGGTGCTTTTAAAAATACTTTTTTATTAAAATATCTAATTGATATTATTTGAATTAAACTACTTAATGTTTCTATTACAAATACTCCACCGATTATAGCTAGTGATATTTCATGTCTTGATACAATTGCAACCGATGCTAAGGCACCACCTAAAGCTAGAGAGCCTAAGTCACCCATAAATATTCTGGCAGGATGAGTATTAAATACTAAGAAACCTACTAAAGCACCTACTAATAGGAAACAAAATATAGCAATTTCTTGATAACCTTCTAGCCAACCAGCATTCCAACTTATAACACCATATGCAAAGAAAGCAATTGCTGATAAGCCTCCAGCTAAACCATCTAGGCCATCAGTAATATTTACAGCATTCGTGGTTCCAACAAGTAAGAATAATATAAATAAACCAAACATCCATCCTAAATCAATGTAAATATTTAAGAAACTTATGCTTAAAGCTGGTTCTCCTCCACCTTTCATAAATAGATAAAAGAAAACTAAAGCTATACACATTTGAATTAAAAATTTTGTAACTAAACTTATACCATTGTTATTGTGATATTTTACTTTTAAATAATCATCTATAAATCCTAGTAAGCCATACGCTAAAAAAACAAATACCACTATAATAAGGTTATAACTTATTTCAATACTTCCTTTTATATACAATAATATAAGGGAAATAATAACTGGTATTATAAAGATAATTCCTCCCATAGTTGGAGTTCCTTCTTTTTTTAGATGTCTTTCATTGATTAATTTACTTACTGATTGACCAAAATGTAATTTTCTAAATAATGGAACTACAAATAAACCTGTTATTAATGATAAAACAAATCCTAACATCATTGCCATTGATGCTTTTGCTAATATTAACATATTTCCACCTCGCAACTTTATTATACACTACTTTTAATATGCTTTTTTATTTTTAAATAAAAATTTTACATGATTTTACATTTTTAATTTAACATTAATACTATTGTACCGTTTTCTTTGGCATACATTCCACCTTTTGGAGACTCATAGATTACAGTTTCACCTTCTCCACTATATTCGATATTAAATCCTTTTAGAGCTCTTTTGGCAGCATCGATATTCATTCCTACAACATCGGGAACAACAACGTATTTTTGGTCAAGCCAGGTGTATTCTTTAGGAATTCCTTCACTATCTGGTTTAATATCAAGTATATCAATAGCGCTTAAGAAGATGTTTCTAGCAATCGGGGCAGCCACAGTTCCACCATATTGAACAACACCTTTAGCATTTTGAACTGCCACATAGACGACAATTTCTGGGTCATCCGCAGGCATAAAACCAATAAATGATAAAATATATTTACTTGATGAATATCTACCATTTTCAACTGTCTGGGCTGTCCCAGTTTTTCCTCCGATACGATAGTTCTCAATATAAGCATTGTGACCAGAGCCTTTAGCAACAACACTTTCTAAAGCGTATTTAACTAGGTCCGATGTTTCTTTTTTTATAATTGTGCCTTTGTTTTGGACAGTAACACTTTTAATAATGGTGTTAGTTTCAGGTTCCAAATAATTTTTTACTAGAAATGGTGAATATAATGTTCCACCATTTACTATGGCAGATACTGCCCCAACTTGTTGAATTGGGGTTACACTTATCCCTTGACCAAAAGCTGTTGTTGCTAGTTCAACATTCCCCATTTTATCTAAACTAAAAAGAATTCCATTTCCTTCACCATTTAAATCAATACCTGTTTTGGTTCCAAAACCAAACTTCTTTATATAACTCATTAGTCTTTCTTTTTGAAGCATTAAACCTAGATTAACAAATCCCGGGTTGCAACTGTTTTCAATTACTTCTAAGTATGTTTGATTACCATGTCCACCATGTTTCCAACAGTGAAGTGTAGCTCCATCGACAGTTATAGCCCCAGTGTCTGTAAATCTATCTTCAAAAATATTTATTAATCCCTCATTTATAGCAGCGGTATATGTTGTAATTTTCATAGTTGACCCCGGTTCAAATGTCATCCATATCGGTAAATTTCTATTTATTACCTCAGTACTATAATTTTTATATTCATTACTATTGAAGTTTGGTCTTGAAGACATTGCTAAAACTTCCCCATTTTTAGGGTTCATAGCAATTGCTATTACACTATCGGGATTATATTTAGCAACAGCATTATCAAGTTCATTTTCCATAGCAAGTTGTAAATCTAAATCAATGGTAAGTTGCAATGTTACACCTGATGTTGGAGCTTCATAAATTTCTGATAATTCTAACTTATGGCCTTTTCCATCAGAAAAATATTTAATTGAACCATCTTCTCCGGTTAGATAATCATCATAATAAAGTTCTAATCCAGAAAGCCCTTGATTATCAATTCCAACATAACCTAAAACATGACTTAAAACTGTATCATACAGATAATATCTTTTACTTTCCTTTACTAAATATACACCATCTATTTTTAAGGCATCTATTTTTTCAGCAATATCATAACTTAAACCTCTTCCTTCCGGATGAACTCTTTCAATTGATGTTTTTTTACTTACATGAGCTAACATATCTTTATAATCACTTTTTAAAATATCACTTAGTTTTTTGGCAGCATCTTCTTTATCTTTAATTTGATTAGGAATAACTACTAAAGATGTTGTTGTAATATTATCTGCTAAAACTCTTCCTTTTCTATCAATGATTTTACCTCGGTCAGCAGATATAGGTAATTTTCTACTCCATAAAGCTTCTGCTAAATTATTTAATTTTTTATATGAAAAAACTTGGATATAAAAAACCCTAACAATAGCTATAACTAAAACTAAAATAACTACTAAAAATATATATCTAATTCTTGTATGTATATTATTATAAAACATAATTATCCCTCAGAAAAATATATGTTATATTAACAAAAAAAAGAATAGATTAATTTATCTACTCTTTACCACATTTTCATAATTTGTTAAATCTAATCCAACAAATTGAGCTAATCTAATTAATTCATCTTCTGTTGCATACCTTGCTCTATCTGCATCAAGTATTGCATACCCAATACCACCTGCAAAATAAGCTCCCTCGAAATAATTAATTAAATCCATTCTTAATCTTTCAAAATCTATATCCATTTTATTAATTACTTCTTACATAACCATGATTTTTTAAATAAGTAATTACAGATTCCATTTTTTCTTCTAGAGTTGCATCTCTTCCATTTTCTCTTTTAAAGTTTGTATAATATGTTTCATAGTATTCAGCTAATGCTCGAATATCTAAACTATCAATACTAGATACTTTCATATTTCTTACTAAAATATCTATTTTGGCATCCATACTATTTAATTTACTAGTTATATCATCTATTTTACTTCCAATAGATTCTAATGCTAATTTATTTTCATTAACTGTTTGACTAACTCCATTTAAACTTCCATTTAATGCTAAGTATTTATCATTTACTAAAGTTGCGTTTGCATTAATAGATGCTTTAATTTGTGTAAATTCTGTACCTTGTTTTGAAGCAATACTTCCAATTCCATTATTTAATGAAGTGAAATCACTTACTTGTTGTTCTTTTACTTTAGCAAATCCATTTGTTAAATTAGTATTTAATCCATTATAAGCCTTATTTACTACACTTTTAATACCTTCAGATTCTTTTGTTAAAGCACTATTTAGTCCTTTGAATTCGTCTGTTAATTTTGTATCAAGGGCATTTAATTTAGCTTGGTTCCAATTAAATCCATCTGTAATTTGTGTTCCAATAGCATTTAATTTTGCTTGGTTCCAATTAAATCCAGCTAGAATATTATTTTCGATGCTATTTAAAGAATTATTTATTCTATTATAATAATTATCTAATTTAATATTTAAATTTTGATTATAATTATCTAGTTTAACATTTAAATTTCGATTATAATTATCTAGTTTAACATTTAAATTTCGATTATAATTATCTAATTTAACATTTAAATTTTGATTATAATTATCTAATTTAATATTAATATTTTCATTATTCTTATCTAATTTCTTATTTAAACTTTCATTATATGTATCAGTCTTTTTATTTAATGCCAAGAATTCTCTATCAATTTTTTGATTTACATTAATGAAATTAGCTCTTGTTTCATCACTAAAATCATTGATTTGGTCTTTTAAACTGTTATAATTCTTATTATTTAATTCCACTAAAGAATTGTAATGAGTATTAACAGTATTTAAAGTATTTTCAATAGCATCATTAATTGTCTTATCTAATGATTCATATTTTTCATTAATATTTTTGTTTGTGGCAGAATTTAAATCTTTTTGTGTTTTGTTCATATTAGCAAGTTCTTCAGATGTTTTTTCATCTAATGAATTAACTTTATCTGTAATTTCATTTGCTAATTTAGTTGTATTTTTCTTACTATTATCAATTTCACCGATTACTTCTGGAATACTATCATTTTCAATATTTATTACTTTATATAATGATACACCCGCTAAAGATAAAAGGATAATAGCAACTATACAAGCTATAACAATATAAACTATGTTATTCTTATTTCCTTTTTTCATTTCTTACCTCTCCTACTTAATTTTTTTATAAGCATTTTCATAAAATACTTTATAATCTTCAGCTTTTGTTGTGATATCATTATTATACTTTTCTTTAGCTTTCTTTTCTAAATAATCATTTAATTTCTTATCATCTAATGGTAATCTTTTAATGATTGAATAAGCATATTTAGTTTTTATAATATCACTTATCTCTTCTTCTTTAAGACTATCAACCGCATTGTAAACTTCTTCTAAAACACCATCTTTAGTAAAATATAGATTGTTATCACTACTAGCTTCTTCACTATATTTTTTTACTAGTTCTTCAAAGTCTACACCTGATTTAGCTTCTTTTAGAATTGCTTCTATTAAAGCCTTTTTTTGATTTACTACTGTTTCACTTAAACTTTCTAAAGTACTTGTATCAACTATTCCTAATACTATTTGATTTACTTTGTAATATTCATTATAGTAATTAGTTGTTTCTTTCTTTATTTCTTCATCTGTTAAGTAGTTTTTCTTACCACTTGTATAAAGTGTTTCAAATACTTTTTCATAAAGTTTATTTGATTTTAAGTAACTTTCATAAGCTTTTTTGTTAGTTTTATTTTCCCTTAAAAACTTATTAAATTCACCATGACTACCAAAGCTCTTAATAACACTATTAATATCACTCTTTATTTCTTCTTCATCTTCTTTAGTTAATGTTATATTATTATCACTAGCTATTTTTTTTATGGCACTGCGATATTTTAACTCTGTAACTGCTTCACTTTTTAAATATTCTGAAACAGTCATATTTACTGAAGATAATTGTTCTTCTAATGTTGCATCAGGTATTTCACTTGCATCTTTACCAAAATAATTATATTTCAAATTATATAAACTCATATTCATATCTGCCTTAGAATACTTATCATCATTAATGGAAAGCACAGTAAAATTAAGTGATATTTTTAAAAATAATAATGTGAAGATTATAATAAGAATTATTATTAGAAAAATACCAAATATAATTTTATGTTTCATAACAAAATTCCAAATATTTTTAAAGATATTTGTTTTACTTTTTGTTACTACTTCTTCTTTTTTAGATGTAACACTTTTAGAACCTTTCTTTGGTGTATTTTTTACCACCGCATTTTTTGTTGTTTTTGTAGCTTTTGTAGCCATACCAATTCCCCCTCACTATTACAAAAATTTTTCTGTAATAATGTTTTTTATTCTACCATAAATTCGACAAAAGTCAATATATTTCGACAAATTTATGTTCTAAATATTGTATTCTTTATATAATAAAAATGTCCCTATTACAAGGACACTTTAATTATCTATTATTATTTTCAATTAAATCTACTGCCACACGGCCTTTAAATATCTTACCTTGGTCGAAGTTTTGTTCAGTACCAATGCCTCGTAGTTTAAATGATAAGATATAATTTTGAGTTGTATAAGCAGGAATTTCAATGTTATTTGCAAAACGATTATTTGTGGTTGGAGCTGATGCCCAATCGGCTTTATATCCACCATTATCACCAAAAATCTTTGTCATGAAATTTCCACTTGTAAATGTATTTTCAACATTTATCCAATCTAAGTTATAATGAAGTGCTTTAGATGTAGTATTTATAATTGTAAATTTAACATCTGGAACTGTTGTATTAACATCTGGGTCATTTTGGTCATCTGGATAAAGATTTGATACATTAATGTCAGCCCCACTTTCAAAGGCAACTATTAAGGATGCAGTATCAATGTTTACATTTCCACCACCAATAGTAGTCATTCCACCTTTATTGTCACTAACTGATGCACATAATCTATCACATTTACCATCACCATCATCATCGATATTAATATCAGCTACACCATCACCATTTGTATCAATATTTAAATCAGGTAAACCATTATTATCAATATCAATGTTTAAATCTACTTTGCCATCACCATCTATATCAATATTTGTATCTGGCCATCCATCATTATTTGTATCACAATTTAATTTACATTTACCGTTTTCATCCATTTGGTTCATTTCATTAAATAATGTATCTTTATTTTCTACTAAAACATTAAATGTTGGTTTTCTATTACCACGATAATCAATATTTTTATCTGGTTTTCCATCATCATTTGTATCGCAGTTAATATCACATAAACCATCATCATCTAAATCAATATTTAAATCAGCAATTCCATCACCATTTAAGTCAATATTTAACTTTTCTTTAGCTAAAAATTGAACCCCAGTAAATGTTGCAAACCCAGCGATAAATAAGAACCCTAGTAAAAACAAAATAATTAAAGCTGTATTTTTCTTTTTAAAAGCAAATATTAACTTATTACCATCTTTTTTAACACATAAACTATGAGGTAAATATGTTTCATTATCCTTATTATCAAATGCAACATTTAATACTTTTTCTAAATGTTTCTTTGTTACTTCAACATTACCTTCATATATTTTATCTAAAGTATCAGTAATTAACTTATCTTGTTCTCCACTTTTTTGAAGCATAAACTCTTTAATATTAATAGTTTCTTTATTTCTTAAAAATTCCTTATTCTTATTTTCTTTGGTCATTTTAATCCCTCACTTATTTTATTATTGATATTATTTTTTTCTTATTATTATTGTAGTTATCTAAGAAATCTTCAATAGTTTTCTTAATACCACTAGTTGCTTTATCTTTACGTTTTTTAGCTTCTTTAAATTCTTTTTCCATTAACTTTTTAAACTCTTTTTCAGTTATATTTCCTGTAAAAACAAAATCATTTACAAGTTTAGATACAATTGCAGAATTATATTCACTCTTGTTAGAAGTTTTATTTATATCTATAGCATCAGTATTTATAAAGAATGCTAAATCATATTTAGTTTTAATATCTCCACTTTTAATAACTTCACTTCTTTTATCAATACTAGTTACTGGTTTGATATTATTCTTTTCTAGATATTCCCATAATTCTAGGGCTTTTATAAAGTTTTGTTCTTTTAGAATAACATTAGTTTTTCTAATCGGACTTCTTACTGGACTAGATTCTTTTAAGCTTTTTATAAATGTCGAACCCCTGAAAGATGAAACAATATCTCTGATATGTTCGATACGCTCTTCTAAGCTATGTCCATCTTTTGATGCATCTACTTCAGTATCTTTCTTACTTTTTAGGGTTAGATTTACTTCAACATCTTCACCTTTTTTCTTCATCATTCCTTGATATGTAACAGTACTTTCTACTTTAGCATAACTTCTTTGGTCTGATTCATTTAATTTATTATTTACAAATGTATAAAGGTTATCTACTAAAGATTTAATAAATCTATTTTCATATAAATCTACTGTTTCTTCACGATATACATTTAATAATTTAAGAGGAATAACTGTTCCATCTTCTTGTACTTCTTGTATCATACTTGTATGTTGGGCAAGATGTCTAATTGATTCTTCTGTTACAACTTTGGCTTTTTCGATTGGTACAATATTTTCTTCTTGAACAATAAATCTTCTTGGATTTCTTATGATATTATCAAGATATGGTATACATTCTTCTACCATATCTATCCATGATGTGTCACTAACACGCGCATCAATATCACGTTTAACAGTAATGTTTGATGATGTTGATGCGATAAATTTGTTAGCGTTATCTTTATTTATACTATTTAGGTATTCTACAATATCCATAAATATCACCTAAATTGTTTTCTTAAGACGAAGTAAATATGCTTTACATTCTGGAGTTTTACCTGCTCCAAATAATTTTTCTAAGTAATTAACTAGTCCATCTATTTCATCTTTAATATATGCTAGATTTAATTGTTCAAATTTTCTTAAAATCTTGTGAGCTATAAGGTAATCAATACCTGCTACTTCATCTCCACCACATGCTACAAATGCTGGAACGAAGTCTTTTAGTTGTTTAACAATTCTGTTACCAAAAGCAAGTCTAAAGTGGTCAATTACATATCTATCTAGTTGAGCAATCTTTTCTAAGTTTTCTGCTTTAACTGGATGTTCTTCACTTGATTTTTCAAATAAACTATCTAAATACTTAAAGCTTGTTTTAACTTTATCAGTTTCTGGTGCTTCAAATACTTCACATTTATCATCGATTGCAATTGGCATTGCTCTATCGTAAACCTTATCAGTAATCATGAATGTTGAGTCATCATTGTTGATTGTACCAATATACCACATATTTTCAGGAATTTTTAATTTTCCATCTTGTAACTTTTTAGGGTCGCCAGGCCAAACATTTGGAACTAATTCCACAACCCAGTCTTTTTTATTTGGAAGTTCTAGAATAGATAACATTTCGGCAAAGTAATATTCAACACGAGAAATATTCATTTCATCTAGTAAGGTAATATATACTTGGTCACTATATTCAGCTTCATACATTTTTTCTAGAATTTCAGTTTCATTAAATTTCTTTGTAAATTCGTTGAAATACCCAAATATTTCTGTTGAGTCTCTCCAAGATGGTTGAACACTTGCTACAGTTGTTTCATTATCTACAAATGAACCAAAAGCATATGCTAGTGATGTTTTCCCAGTACCAGAAATACCTTCAAGAATAATTAATTTATTTGAGGCAAATGATGCAATAAATAAACGTATTAAATTAATATCATAATATAAATGTAATTTAGATGCTGAATAATTTCTAAATTGGTCACAGAATTCTTCTAGTGTAAATGTATTATGAATTTCTTCTGGTGTCATATTTTCATATTTAGCATCAACATTACTAAGTTTAAAGAATCTACTTTCTCCTTCTTTAAGTTCATTTTTAACAGTTCCATCTTCGTTATATTCAATTTCACCATTTTCATTAGTAAGTTCACTAATTTTAGCATTTTGTCTTTTTAACTTAAATATTTCATTATTTAAAGAGTCTATTTCTTCAATTAACATATCTTCTTTTTTAACATTTCTTCTGTATCTTACATAAACTCTAATTGATTTATAAATTAAGAATACTATTAAAGCAAATATTGCTACTAAGAAAATAATTGAAAAAATCATTATTACTAAACCAATACCTGTTAAATCACTCTTATAATCATTTATTACTGTAATATAATTTACAATATTAAACATTTGAAATAACCCTGAACCTAACCCTTTAAAAATACTTACGAAACCTTCAAATAATGGTTCCATAAATTTTGTAAAAAATTCACCATACACACTCATTTTTATTCCTCCTTAATTTTTACAACAAGTTTTATGTTCATTTTATCAAAACTCATATTATTGTCTAAATTGTTATTAATAAATTCTTTATTTACTAATAGTTCCGTATCATCTACAAAGATTGTTGGATTTACATTTTCTATATCATCATAATCATATATAAAACTCATTCCTATTTCTTTATAAGCATTTATTATACTTTGATATTTTACTTCTTCTTCATAGGGAATTAGTATTTTAACAAATTCTTTTAAATACTTATTATCAAATAATCTAATTAAACCAGCTTTTTTAAGACCTTTATCAATACGGATAACATATTTATCCATATCTTTATTACTTATTAGTTCTGTTAATACTCTACTTGCTAGTAAGTCATATGATATTTCTTTTATTTTAGTTTCATAATCTTTTAAAACACCACTTACTAAAGATTCATCAAATTCTTCTAAACCTGGTATTTCATAACTAAACTTAACTTCATAATAAGTAGGATTATTACTAATCATTTTATATTCATTACGATAGTTATCACTTTCAAGCCCTACCAAAATCTTCTTATCTTCACTAGCATTTTTCTTAACTGCTTCAAATAAATCATTTATAAAGTATTTATTATCTTTAACATTTAATAACTTTGTTTTTCTTAAATAACTTAATAAATATTTAAACTTATTTTTAGTATCTTGATAATCACCATCTACTACGTTACTTGCAAAATCTACATAACAAGCTGTACAAATTATGACAGAAAGTAAAAATGTTTCATTCTTCCATGTTCTAATTAGTCCCATTTTATCATGAAGGCGACAATATTCAATAATAGATTTTAATACAAAATTAATATTATCATTGGAATATTCTATTGGATTGTCTTTATGTTTGTTGTTTTGAAAGTAATATGTATCAGCATAAATTTCAATTATTTCTTTGGCATAAAGAGCAAATTCTTTTTTGTTTTGCCACATTTTATTATCATCAATACTTATTATTGATTCTAGTATCTTTGCGTACTCAAGTAGGTCTTTTTCTTTTTTTACTACATATTTATCGATAACACTTAAGCTCACAATTCGTCTCACCAACCTATTCTTCATAAATTATACCAAATTTAAAATTACAATGCAATAACAGTTGTCAATTTTTTCAAAAAATATTGCCATATTTAAATTTTTAAGGTAAAATAATAATAGGAAGAAGGTATATATATGAATGATAATGTTCAAGATTTAGATTATACTGTTAATAGAATGTTTAATAGTGATGGAACAAGAAAAGTAACTAGAGATGAAAATGCTTATAACTTAAGTGTTAATAGACCAATGGTAAAAAATAGAAGAAATAAAAAGAAAAAAGCGATGGGTATTAAAGAAATAGCTACAAAAACAATTATTTTAGTGGCTTTATCTGCTGGTTTAACTGTAGGTATTCATGAACTTCATGAAGCGATGGAAGTTGGAGAAAATGCTAAAGAAATTAAAAATGAATTAGCTACTGCTGTAACAGAAAACACAGAAATAACTGGTTATAATAAAAATGAACAACGCCCTTACTGGTGGTATCAAATGGATAATGTTGCTAGTGATGTACTTAATAGTAATAAAGAATATGATATTGATACAAGAATTTATGGTTGCTTTAGAGCTTTAAATGAATATGAAAAAGAAAGTTATATGAATGAATTATTTTCAAAAATGTCAAGAATTATTGCTAGTAACCCAGCATCTTACAGTGAAGATGAAATAAAAAGTGCCCTACATAGTTCTTTTCAAGATTATTTAGATAGTAAAAATATTACTTTAGAAGAATATGAAGAACTTATGGATAAAATTATTAAAGCTTATGCTAAAGAAGATAAAAGTGAAGAAGAAGTAGCTAGCTTACTTTCAAAACTAAATGATGCAGGCACTAGAGATGGAGGTTCAAGATAATGGAAGAACTAGAAATAATTACTTTAGATGATGGAAGAGATTATATTATTACAGACGAATTCTTAATTGATGGTGTAAAATATGTATACCTAACTCTTGAAGGAGATATTGGAACATTTTGTATAAGAAAAATAAATATTATAAATAATGAAGAATATCTAGTAAGTTTAAATGATAAAAATGAATTTGAAATGGCATTAGAACAATTTATGCAAAGACATAAAAACTAAAAAGGTCTCAATCGAGGCCTTTTGCTTTGGTTTAATTAATTCTAATTGGGTCAGATTGAGTTCCTGTTCCTGAGACATAAGATACAGATGAATTAAGGAAGAAAACGGGTCTAAAATAAAAAGATAAATCATCAACTGTTTGGTTAATAATACGTCCATCATAATATATTGCAAATACATCATATGTAGCAGTTGTATCTGGGGAAATTGTCCATTCAGTAGCTCCCATATACATCCAATTTAAAAGACGTAATGGTCCATCAATTGAAATTCCATTATAGTTAAACAAAATTTCTCCCCAGTAATTTTTTTGGACAGAATAACCATAGTCGGATACATACATTAATCCTATTTTGGCACTATATGTTGTATTTTTTGTTGGACTTGTTATTTCATTTGTATATGCTTCTGATGGAGTTTTTGACCTTATATTAGCCGCAGTATTGCCTCCTACTTTCCATGTTGTTGTCACTATTTTATTTGACCATATGGTCCCCAAATTGTTTATTAAACGTGTATTTAAATATTCTGTATTTATATAACTTTCACTCCATGTATTTGTCCCGCTACTCCAAAGTGTAGAATAATATTTAAGATTACTATAACCAAAATCATTTCTCCAATTATCAGAAATAACTTGTCCATACGAAGTACAATTATTTATTCCTAAAATATCACATGTTATAAATGTTGATTTTATAAGTTTAACTTTATCATCAAAAACCCCTATTATTCTATATAAATTATCGTATGGACATGGTTTTTCGTTGCTACCAAAGCACACAAAATTTTTTACATTATCTTTCTCAAGATATCCATCATTTATAGCATAAGTTAAAGCCTTTGCAAATGTATTAAAATACCTTATATTATCATAATAAACATAATATGTTGAATTATAAACATCTTCCCAGTTGCTTAAATCAACATCTAAAGTCTGAACTACAGGATTATTTCCTCCTATAATGCTATTACGGCCATCTTTTTTTGCCTTTTTTGTTAAATTATAATCTCCTCCAGCAAACCTATAACTATTGTCCCCCGCTCCATTGGTTAACGAAGAGTCATGAATATAAATATTTGAAACATCCACTCCTTGGTCACCAAAATTTTTAACACATGTTGCTAAATCCGTTCCACTTGTACAATAATCCGCTATTGTAGGTATCCATATATCAAAATACACATAACACTTATCTGATAAGTTACCTGATACAATAACCTTTTTATTTGTATCATCCCAACTAAGCTCACTTCCATTTTCGCATCTGGATAATTCTGTATTAAACTTATATCCTTCTGTTGGCCATCCACTCTGTGTTACTGTTTTATAATCACCAGCACCTGCTGTTTGTTCTAAATTCATAGAAATACCTTTTGTTATTTTTGTTTGATTATTTTCAATGTTTTCTTTATAAATATTGTTTTGTTTTAAAGTATTAAAATATGTAAAAGTTGTTACAAGTAATATAAATATTATTACTGTAAATATAGCGTATTTTTTCTTCATTTTAAACCACCTTCATAACATTATCACGCACTGATATTTTATTTTACATACCCATTTTAACCGAAAAAAAAAAAAAAAAAAGCACCATTTTAACACATTTTGTGTAAATGATGCTTTTTATGTAGTTTTTTCTAATTCAACTGTTAAAGTCATGTTTTCTAAATCTAGCACAGCTCCAGCTTCAATACTTTGACTTTTTACATAACCATATCCAGAATATTCTAGTTTTAATCCTAGGATATCACAGTATGTTTTTACTTCACCGATACTCCATCCAGTTAAGTTTTCCATTTTATATTCTGTAGCATTTGTTAAAATAAATAACTTTTCTCCAGATAAAAGAGTTTTATTTTTTAATGGATATTGATTTATTATATATTTTCCATTACCAATTGTAATAATATTTATCTTTTTGTTTTTTAATTCTTCTAGAGTAGTCTCTAAATTTGTGCTTATGTAGTTATCTAATTTAATGATTTTTGTTAAGTCTGCATCACTTTTACTTTCTGTAAGTTTAGCATAACTTGCTATTTCTTCTACTGCTGTTGTAATTACTTTTGCCCACGAACCTAGAGATGATTCTGGCTTTTTACCTGCAACATAGACAATGTACTTAGGATTATCTGTTGGAAATATTCCAGCAAATGATTTGATGTAATCATAAGTACCAGTTAAGTAACCACCTTTTGGTGATGCTATTTGAGCTGTACCAGTTTTACCCATTAAACTCACATTATCTACTTGCCAATATTTATTTATTTCTACTACTTTCTTCATTATTTCATGCATTTTAGAAACGGTTTTATTAGAATAAACTTTTTTTACGACTTGTCTTTCTCCTTGATATGTAATAGTTCCATTTTCATCAACTATTTTATCAACTATATAAGGTTTTATAACTGTTCCATCATTAGTCATGGCACTTAGGGCTTGAAGCATTTGAATGGCTGTAACACTTACCCCTTGGCCAAAAGATGCTGTTGCAAGTTCTGATTGATAAACCATTTCAATATCGCCGATGGCTTCATTGGAAAGTTCAATTCCTGTTTTTTTACCAAAACCTAAGTTATTGTAATATTCTGATAATGTATCAACTCCGAGGCGTAAAGCTAGTGTTGTTGCTGCAACATTTGATGACCTTGCAAAACCTTCATCGAATGAAATTGTTCCCCAGCCTTTTCTTTCTGAGTCTCTGATAACTGTTCCATCATCTAGAGTATAAGAACCAGATTTAAATGTTTCTTCACCATTATATTTTCCTTCTTCAATTGCTGATGCAAAAGAAAATACTTTCATAACTGAACCTGGTTCATATTGATAACTTATAAGGGGGTTCATATATTCTTTTATTGTATTTGTATCATTTGGATTGAAATTTGGACTTGTAGCACTAGCAACAATTGCTCCAGTTTTGGCATCCATTACTGTAAATACTGCCCAATCTGTATTAAATCTATCCTTCATACTTGATACAGCTTTTTCAGCTATAAGTTGAATACTACTATCAATAGTTAGATAGATATCTGATCCATTCTTAGCTTTTTTAGTATCTTCATTTGTATTGGGAATTTTATAATTACTTGAAGTATATTTTAAATATTTAGTATAACCATTAGTTCCCGATAAAATATCATCATAATATCCTTCAATACCTAATTCTCCAGAAATTTTACCATCATCTAAAGTTTTAGCATAACCAATTAAATATGATGCAAATGTTGATTTATTATAATATCTTTTTTTAGAATTTTTTATAAAATCTATTCCTGGTAACTCTAGTTTTTCTATTTTAGCTTTTATTACTTCAGAAATACCATAACCTCCAGGTCTTAGTTCTACTTGATAAAGGTCTTTACTTAATAATTCCATTAGCTTTTCTTTACTCATATTTAAAATTGGTGATAAAGCTTCTGCAGTCATTTCTTTATCTGTGACATTTGTTTTATTAGAATTTATATAAGCTATAACAGTGTAAGAATTAATAGTACTTGCAAGTTCTTCACCATTTACATCATAAATACTTCCTCGGTCGGCATATAATGTCTTTTTTACTGTAGCTATACTTGCAGCTTTTTCTTGTAAATTAATACCATCAACTTTATTACTTAATACAACATAAGAAAGTTTAGCAATTATAGCCACAAATAAAAGAGCAACAATTAAAATAATAAATTTTGATATCTTAACTGTTGCTCTTTTTTTCATATTACTATCTCCTTATTCTCCAACTGTTTTAATATTACTATTATTATACGACAAACCATGATTTTCTGCAATAGTTTGAATGTTTTCTAAACTTGCAAGTTCATCGATTTGCATTGAAAGTCCTTGATTAGTAAGTTCTTGGCGTTCAATATTTTTAGTTATTTTTTCAACTTCATTATTTGTTTCAGATAACATTGAAGATGTAAAAACATTAAATACTGGTATTGTTATTAGTAAGAAAAGTAACAATACATACATTGCTTTTTCTCCTTTTAATAATTTAACCTTTTTACTCTTTTTTTTCATTATAATCAAATCCTTTCAATTACTCTTAATTTAGCACTTCTACTTCTGGAATTTTCTTCTAATTCTTTTTTGGTTGGAAGTATTGGCTTTTTATTTACTAACTTTATTAAAGGCTTATACGCATCAGGTATTTCTTTTAAACCTTTAACAAGGGGGTCAATATCACTATATTTTTTAAAAACATTTTTAACAATTCTATCTTCTAAAGAATGAAATGTTATAACACACATCCTTCCTCCAACTTTTAGTCTTTTTATAGCATCAGGAAGAACTTTTTCTAAAACTGTTAATTCTTCATTTACTTCAATTCTTAATGCTTGGAATATTTTTCTTTCAGGATGTTGTTTGTAAAAGTAGTTAGCTCCGGTGGCTTCTTTTATTACTTCAACAAGTTCTAATGTTGTTTTGATACTTTCGTTTTTACTTTTAATTTTCTTAGCTATTACTTTACTTAGTTTTTCTTCACCATATTTAAAGAAAATTTCTGCTAATTCATTTTCACTATAAGTATCAATGATGTTTTTAGCACTTTTCCCTTCACTAGACATTCTCATATCTAAGGGACCATCGTGCATAAAAGAAAATCCTCTGGTCTCATCATCTATTTGAGGAGATGAAAAACCTAAGTCAAATATAATTCCATCTACACTAGTAATGTTTTCTTCATCTAATACTTCTTTTATATTAACAAAATTAGTATTAAATATCTTGAAATTATCGCCGATTTCTTTTAGGGTTTTTGTGGAATACTCTACCGCTTTTTTATCAGCATCAAAACCATAAAGGGCTCCATTTGGTATTTTTTTTAATATTTCTTTGGAATCTCCGGCATAACCAATTGTGCCATCTATGTATATTCCGCCATCTTTGATATCTAGATTTTCAAGCAATTCATTTTTTAGTACACTATAATGCATTTTTATCACCATCAAATAAATTTTCTGCAATATCTTCAATAATATCGCTGTTGTCGTTCATAAATTCTTCGAATGCTTTACTATCCCAGATTTCCAAATGGTCATTAACGCCGATTATAATACATTCTTTATCTAAACCGGCGTAGCTAACCAATGGGGAGGTAATACTCATTCGACCACTTTTGTCGAACTCGCAGGCAGTAGCCCCCGAATAGAAGAAGCGTGTGAAAGTCCGGGTTACTTTTTTAGTGAAAGGTAGAGTATTTAGTTTACCTACTAGCTTTTCCCATTCCGTTTTTGAGTAGACATATAAGCATTTTTCAATGCCTCGGGTAAGAATAAATTCTTGACCTAAGTCTTCCCTAAACTTCGTTGGAATAACAAGTCGGCCTTTATCATCAATGTTATGATGAAATTCACCCAGCAACATATTATCCCCCACTTTCTCCCACAGTTTACCACTGTCCTACATATATACTACCAAAAGACACAAAAAAAGTAAATATTAAATATTCACTTTTAAAAATTTTTTTCGATGATTTACATTTTTTTACATTAAAATTTGGAACTATGCGCAAAAAAATTTTTTGACAACACCTGAAATTTGTGGTAATATGTATATAGCAAAAGAAATTTGCATAAATTAAAAATGGAACATCCAGCTTCGCGAGATTGGATGCTACCAATAAATTGGTTTTGCATTTAAATCAACCTCGTTGATTTAGATGCTTTTTCATTTTACAATTATAAAAATTATAATTAATAAAAAGATTATAATGCAGAATTGCATCAAGATAAAAATATCTTTTACATTCATTTACATCACCTTCCTTATCTTTTCCGAAAAGAAAGGTAGCATCCAATCAACTGGATATTCCATAAGATTTATTCTACCATATTAATTTATAAATAGCAATGATTTTACATAAATCTAACTTATTTGTTGAATAAATACAACTTGTAATTTTATTTTGAATATGATAATATAAATATAGCAAAGAAAATTTGCTAATATATTTGGTGCATCTAAATCAGTCCCGTTGATTTAGAGATGCGTTTTTCATTTTACTTTAAAAGCAATATAGCGATTTGCCATATTGCTTTTTGTTATTTCTTTTTATCTTCTTTTATTACTTCTTTTAGAGTTGTTCCAAATGTAGCAACGCCTTGAAGTTCTGCAGGAACAATTATTTTTGTTGACTTACCATTTGCAACATTTTCTAATGCTTCAAATGATTTTAAACGAATCACAGCTTCATCTGCTCCAGCATCTTTTAGAAGTTTAATACCTTTTGCTTCAGCTTCTTTGATTTTAATCATTGCTTCAGCTTTACCTTCAGCTATTTTAATTTGGCTCATCATTTGGGCTTCTGCTCTTAGAATTGCACTTTCTTTTTCACCTTCAGCAATTAAGATACTTGATTTCTTTTCCCCTTCGGCTTGAAGAATTTTTTCTCTTCTTTCACGTTCAGCACGCATTTGTTTTTCCATTGCTTCTTGAATATCTCTAGGTGGTAAAATATTTTTAACTTCTACTCTATTTACCTTTATACCCCATGGGTCTGTTGCTTCATCTAAGATTGCTCTCATTTTTGTATTAATAATATCCCTACTTGTAAGAGTTTGGTCAAGTTCTAGTTCTCCGATGATATTTCTAAGTGTAGTTGCTGTTAATGACTCAATAGCACTGACTGGATAATCAACTCCATAAGTATAAAGTTTTGCATCAGTTATTTGAAAATACACAACAGTATCAATTTGCATTGTAACATTATCTTTAGTTATAACTGGTTGTGGGGCAAAGTCTTTAACTATTTCTTTTAATGTAACCTTGTTAGATATTGAATCTATAAAAGGTATTTTAAAATGTGGTCCATGTTGCCATGTTGTATGATATGACCCAAGTCTTTCAATTACATAACATTTTGATTGAGGTACAATCTTAATATTAGGTATAATGATGATTATAATAACTACTAATATTGCAATTAGAATTTCTGGCATAATTATTCACTCTCCTTTTTTACAATTAACTTAACGCCATCAATTTTTAAAATTTTTACAGTATCTCCTTTGGCACACTTATCTTTTGATATAGCACTCCATCTTTTGCCATCTACTTTTACTTCACCAACTTCATTTTTAGTGATTTCTTCAGTTACAATGGCATCCTCACCAATAATACGGTCTAAATTTGTTTTTTCATTATCTTTACTTCTTAATTTATTTACAATTGGTCTTGATATAACAAGTAAAAGAATTCCTAATAAAATAAATATCGTTGTAATAATTGCTGTATCTTCAATAAAGAAAGATAAAATCATAGCAACTATTCCACTTGCTACAAACCAAATTGAAACTAAATTAACGGTTGCAATTTCCACAAAGCTTAAGACAATCACTAAAATAAGCCAAAATATCCAATTCATATAAACTTCCTTTCTTATTTATATTATACTATAAAATTATGCAGAAAAAAAGAAACATTTTCAGTTTCTTTTCTAATTATGACTAAAATTCATCTGGTAGGCTTTCAACTAGTTTACCTACTTCATTTGTAAATAATTTGATAAGTTCAGCTTGAAGGTTGGCATCTGCAACAGCTTCAACATAGTTTTCATTATCTTCAATTATTTCTTTAAAAATTACATATTCATCACTTGGTTCTTCATCTTCATTAAGTACTACTGATAAAAAGTAGTTTTCATTTTCATGAGTTACTTTTTCAAGTAATAAACAATTTACATCATTATCAAGAGTAATCACACTATCAACTGTCATATTATCTTCCTCCCTTGCTTTCTTCTGGGTTTAAAATATATTCTTCACCTTCATACATATAATGGTCTTCAGATTTTTCATCTTTATTTTCAGGTTCCATATCTAAACCTTCGATTTCTTCATCAACATTTTTATTGAATAATTTTTTGAAGTTATCCATTAAATTTGGTTTTTCTTCTTTTGGTTCGCTTTTCTTTCTTTCACGAGCTAGTTTTAAGCTTTCAAACATTTTTTTAGATTTTAAAACAAGAGCATCAATTGCTGCAAGTCCCCAGACATCCTCTTCAAAGTTTTCATCATTTGTTCTTTCTGGTTCACTTTCTTTATCAACTATTCCATCCTTAGCCATTTTGTTATAAATAGCTTGACCTATAGCTCCAATTCCAGCAGCGATTGCTGTAACTGGTAATATTGGTGCAAGTCCTGCTCCAGCACAAATAGCTAAAACGCTTCCTAAAGCTCCAAAGCATAAAACAGATTTAACATATGGTGCAACAACAGCACGACGTACTTTTTTAACTCTATATTTCTTGCCAGGTTCTACTTTTCTAGAACTAGTTTTTTCTTTTACTGGTTCTGTAGTTTCTGCAACTTGTTTAACGATTGGTTCAGCAACTGGGGATTCTTTAGTTTCAACTTTTTTCTTAACTTCAACTGGAAGACAAATATATGGAGTTTTATCATCAACTTTATTATTTATTCCAATTACTTTATCATAACTAAATCCATGAGGTAAAACTAATTTACTTTCACCATCATATATAATATGATCTAAATGAACACTTCCATCTGATGAATGTCTTTCATCTGTAGAAATTTCAATATGTGGATTTAATCTTTTAACTTCATATGCTAATTCTTCATAATTTTTAATTTCGTTTGTTTCTTCTTTTACTGGTTCAGTTACTTCTGGAACTACTTTTTCTTCCTTATTTTCAATTGGTTCTACAGGTTCTGTAGTTTCAACTGGTTTCAAAGTATTTTCTACTACTTCTTCTTTAATTTCTATTTTAGCATTAGTTTTTTCTAAACCATATCTTTTACAAAGTTCAGCAAATTCTTTTTGGCTCTTTTGAGCTTCAAAACCAAATACAACAATTTTATCTCTAGTATCTCTAATAACTTTAGCTAATTTTTCCATAGCACTTGGTTCTAATGATAACTTACGATATGAAGTATCAATTGCATTTATAGCACTTAGTAAATCATTTTTGTAAGTAACAACATCAAATGTTTTTAAAGATTCATCATATAAAGCTTTTTGTTCTTTATAAAATTCTTCTGCTTCACTCTTAGCTTTTTTAGCATGATTTAGAGCGTAAGATAATTTAATAGTTTCACTAGTTCTTGTTACATCATCTAAACTATCATTTCTCTTAAGTTCTAATATTCTTCTTTCTACATCTTTTAGATTTTCTTTTCTTCCATTCAAAACTTCTTCAGCTTTTAACATGTTTTGAGACAAAGTAAATTTACCTCTCATATTTGTAAGAAGATTTTGGAAATCATTAGCACCGATACTACTTCTAAAATAAGAGTCATTATTTACTAATTCTTCAATACTATTTAAACTTTTAGTTACATCTTCAACAAAAGCACTGATGTTTACACCTTCATTGGCTGTTTTTTCTAAAGCATTTAATTTATTTATAATATCGTTTAAATTAGTGTTTCCTATTTCACGAATGAAATTATCAGTATTTTTAATTACCAAACCATTTTCAACAAGTAATGCTGTGGTTTGTTCAATATTTTTTAATTCTTCTTCTGTCATAATTCATTTTCCCTTCTACTATTAGATTATCACAAAATTGGATAAATTGCAAGAAAAAAACGCAAGTGATACTCCACTTACATTAGTTTTCTTATTCTTCTTCTTTTGCAACGTTAATTACAGTTTTACCATTGTAATTTCCACATTTAGTACATGCTCTATGAGGTCTTAATGTTGCACCACATTTTTCACATTTAGTTAATGCTCCAACTTCTTTTTTTAAATGAGTTCTACGCATTCTTTTTTTTGTTTTACTTGTTCTTCTAAAAGGAACTGCCATTTTTATTCACCACCTTTAAATAATTCGTTTAATTTTTCGAATCTTGGATCAAGCCCATCATCTTCATTTTTACTATTTAATTCCCAACCTTGGCCACTTAAATGTGTCCCAGAGGCATTTGTATAACTAATAGGAACTTCCAATACAATATTTTCCCATAAAAATTCAATTATATCAAGTATATTTTGATTTTTTTCAAAATATTTTGCATAATTTTCGTCATTTTCTTCTAAAATTTCATCAATTTGGATAGAAAATGGATATTTAACTTGCTCATTTGTTATAGCATCAGTTAAAAACATATTACCTTTTACATCTAAAATTATTGCTATTTCATCCGCAGCATTATATTTAATAATACCATCAACTTTTACTTTATCTAATTTTTTTATACTTGTATTTTTATAAAAATTTTCAGGTATTACAAATTCTTCATTTATCTTAACTGGTAATAAATTTAAATTAATTTTCATACATTCCTCCATATATAAAGATAATTTTCTTTAAATTCTTTAATTATCTTTTTTGAAGACATATCTATTATAATATGTTTTTTATTATTATTTAACTCTAAATTCATGTAATATAAATCATTTCCTAAATATAATGAATATGTATTATTATATCCTTCTAAATCAAAGGTATCATTAAGTATTTTATTTGTTATAAATGAAAATATTTTAAGTTGTCCATCTTGTTTTATAACTACTCCAGCATCTGTTAAATTAACAATACTATATTCTTCTTTAATATAATCACTTAAAACTATTTTTAATGCACTACTTATTTTATAGATGAGTTCTTCCCCATCTTTATTTATATAAATGTAATCCCCTAAGACATTTATTATACTTATATCACCTTCACCATTTATAATACATTTATTTTCTTTAGTATCTAAATTATATTCATAAATGCCATCATTTTTTAAATAATATACCTTATTATCACGAACTAAGACATTTTCATTTTTTAATTCATCCGTTATTAAAACAGTTTCTTCTTCATTAAACTTTTTATAACTTACTTTATTTAAAGCATTTATTATTATGTAGTTATCACTTAAAGAGTAAATTTCTTTATTACTATAACTGCTATCTAATTCATAAAAGTAAAATTCATCTTTTTTACTATCATATCTAAGTTCATTAGTAGCATCAGAAAATAATAATAATTTATTATCTTTTGTTATATAATCTTGAATATTGTAAAAAGTTCTAACATTTAAATATTCTTCAGTTTCACCGATACCATATATTTTATAAATACCATCTTCATCTTTTAAAATGCCATAATAATCATACTTATCTGGATAATCATCATTTCTTCTTTCTTTAGTTACATTATTATCATTCTTACTTTTTATGTAGCTAGATAATTTTCCTAATAAAAATACTGTAATAATTATTAATACTAAAGCAATACCTGCAATTATAAGTCTTTTTTTCTTTTCTGGTAACATTATAATACCCTCCTAAACATTTTTTCTAATTCATAATTACTAAATTTCATAATTGATGGTCTGCCATGACAACAATTATATGGGTTATCACATTTTACTAAATCATTAAGTAGTTTTTCTATTTCCATCATACTTAAGTGTTCGTTTGCTTTAACGCTCATTTTACAACTGACCATTTTTGCTAAGCTATCTAGAAATTTATCTTTATTAAAGTTTTTACTAGAATCTATTACTAAATCAATAATATATTTTAAATTATCTCCTTCATAATTACTTTTTAACCATGTGGGATGACTTTTTATAAGTACTGTATTTATACCGAACTCTTCAATTTTAAAACCAAGACTTTCTAATACTTCTTTTCTATCCATGAAAGCCATAAAATCACTGGTTGAAAGTTCAAATTTCATTGGCACAATCATGTCTGTAACACTAACACTTTCTTCTTGAAACTTTTTCGTAATCATTTCATAATTTACTCTTTCATGGGCAGCATGTTGGTCTAAAATAAACATTCCATCTTCATTTTCAGCAATTATATAAGTACCATGTACTTGACCAACTGGATAAAGTTTTAAACTTTTAAATTCTTCATTTTTTATAATCTCAGTATTATCACTACCAATATCTAGAGATGTTTGAATGATCTCGGGAGCATCAACTTGAGTGGCAACAGCAGTATCACTAGAAGTATCAGGAATTCTTATATCAATAAAATTATCTTTAATATTGTTTTTTTCTTCATCCATTATGGCATCAGGTATAAGTAAATTATTATATAAAACTTTTTTTATATTTTGATAAATTAAATCAGTTAAAACATCCATCTTACTCATTTTAATATCTTGTTTGGTAGGATGAATATTTACATCAACTAAAGTTGGGTCTGTTTCAATATTTATAACTACAATTGGATAAAAACCTTCATGTTTATATGTGTTATAAGCATCATTTATAGCTCTATTTATTTCAATATTTTTAATAATTCTACCATTTACAAAAGTATTAAAATGATTTCTATTTTTCTTTAATATACTTGGTTTAGAAACAAATCCTGAAACTACAAAATCATCAGATGCGCATTTTAACTCTAACATGTTGCTTGAGACATTAAGACCATATATTTCATGAATTGTTTTAAGTAAATTATTACTTCCACTAGTTTTTACAATCACACGGTCATTGTTACTTAAACTAAAAGCAATATTAGGTTTAGATAATGCTAGCTTTTCTATAAAAGCTGTACAATTATTTAGTTCCGTTACTTCACTTTTTAAATATTTAAGACGTGCGGGAGTATTGTAAAAAAGATTAGTTACATGGATTTCAGTTCCTTTTCGCACCATTCCATCCCCGATACTTAGGGTTTCTCCACCCTTTATATGGACATGAGTACTACTAGTTCCATTACAAGTAATTAACTCCACTTCAGAAACACTGGCAATACTAGCTAAAGCTTCACCTCTAAACCCTAGAGTTTCAATAAAATATAAGTCATCATCTTTATATATTTTACTTGTGGCATGTCTATAAAAAGCAAGTGTTGCATCTTCTTTATCCATACCTATTCCATTATCTATAACAGATATTTCTTTTAAGCCCCCATTTTTTAGAATAACTTTGATATTTGTGCTTTCAGCATCAATAGCATTTTCAACTAATTCTTTTAGCACTGATGCACATTTTTCTACTACTTCACCAGCTGCTATTTTATTAGCAAGATTTTCACTCATTACTCGTATCTTAGTCATTGTAATCACCTACTATCGAAGCCCTTATTTCATAATCTTTAGTATTTAAATTAATTACACTAGTTTTCTTAAAGTTTATAAACATAAGACCTTTTATAATAACATCACTATTACTTTCTACAATTATATTGCAAGAAACATTTTCTTGCTCTTTTCTTCTTTCTATTTTAGCATCACTACCAACATAAATAGTAAAATTAGTATCTTCTAAAATATTTAATTTTATATCATTAATCATTAAATAATGCTTACTTGGAAATTGATATGTAATTGGTTTTATAATACTTTTAGGAATATTTTCACGATTTATTTTACTCATAAAACCTGGAGCATCATAAATAACTGTATCTAAATATTCAATCTTCATTATCTCTTGAGTAGTATTTTCTCTTTTACTTACCGTTATACTACTTCCAGTTAGGGCATTTATTAAGCTACTTTTTCCGGCATTAGTAAACCCAACCATACAGACCTTTTTATTTAATAAACAAATATTTTTTATAATATTCATATTTAATTTAGTTTTACTACTGCAAATTATTATATCTTCTTTTATTTCATAAACATCTTTAATATTTTTAATTAATTTTTGATATTTTATATTTTTAGGAATAATATCTGATTTTGTTAACACTAATACCTTTTGACATTTTATTTTTTTATAAGCCTCTATTACTTCTTTATCTAAATTAATAAAATCTATTAAAAACAATACATAACATTTAAGTTTATTTATTTTTTCAATCAAAGCATCATTATCAATAGATACCCCTTTGTTGGTTAGGATGTTATAGTTTTTTAATTTAAAACATCTTTCACATAACTTATTTTTAATATCGGGAGTATACCCAACAGCATCTTTGTTTTTATCTTGAAGAGTAATTCCACAACCAATACATTTAGTCATAGTACTCACCACTTTTTAAGATGTTTTTCTTAGCTAATCTTTTTAAAACTATTTTTTCAAAAAAACGATTTATTCTAGTTGGTAATATTTCATTTTTAGCAACACGATTAACTAAGATACTAGTAAATCCCATTCTGTTAGCTCCGAGAACATCTGTAAATAATTGGTCACCGATACATGCTACTTCATCAATCTTAAATTTGTATAAAGTAAGTATCTTTTTATATTTCTTTTTAAATGGTTTTCTACTACTAAAAGCAACATCAACATTTAGTTTTTCTTTAAATGGGCGAAGTCTATTTTTACCACTGTTAGATACAATTATTACTTTAAAATCTTCTTCAAGGCGTGCAAATAATTCTTTCACCTTTTGGTCTGGAACATATACTTTATAGGAAGCAATCGTATTATCTAAATCAAATAATAAACATTTAATGCCATTTTTCTTTAATTTTTTGTAATTTATAGTATAAATACTTTGGGCATATATATCAGGTATTAATAAATCAAACATATAATCATTCCTTTTCTTTAAAAATTATATCATAAAATGAAAAGAAAATTAAGTCTAAATTAAAAGAAAAAGCAACAAGAAAGAAAACGACTTTGGCAAGCGCATTCTTGTTGCTATATACATCATAACATATAAGTTTAACTTATGCAAGTATTTGTTGCCAACTTTTAGCAATTTTTCCAAGCTTAGCAAAAACTTAAAATATGGCTATAATTTTGTATATTCTTTTTGATATTTAAATGAAATATTTTGATTTTCTATTGTCTTTTAAAAATAGAATTTTTTTAATAATTTTATATTTTTTTTCGATTTTTAATCCACTTTATAAACTAGTTCAAATTCTTCACAAACAATTAAATCATCTGAAGTTATTTTTTCATTGTAAGAAGTTAAACATTCATTAAAGAAACGTTCATGAATGTTTTTCCAATAAGATAGTGATTTATCACCTTCACCCTCTTTATAAGCATGAGCATCTGTTATATCACTAAACTTAGTTAGATACACTTTTGTTGTTTTCGTTATGCATTCCGCTTGCCCTTTACTATTTAAAATAATGTTGTATTCTCCTGCTTTAGATAATTCTTCATCACTATTGTACAACTTATATAATGATGATGTTGCAGTTTTCTCACCTGTTTTTACCAGTTTTAAAAGTAAATCTGGATTATCACCGAAAGCCCAGATAGAATAATTATCACCATCTATACTATTTTTATTTTTAAATTCATTCCATAATTTTTCTGCATCCATAAATTCTCCTCCTTATATAGTTAAAACCCCGCTTTAACGAGGTTTAATACAATCTGGTGTCCTTGATGAGAATTGAACTCATGACCCTATGCGTCGGAGGCATATGCTCTATCCAACTGAGCTACAAGGACCCATAAACATTTTAACATTATTTTTTTAAAATAGCAAAGTTATTTTCTATAAAGAGGAAGAATATTTCTTGTTCTTTTCATATCTTTTTTTACAGTCATTCTAATTGGTCCATAAAACACAAGACTTTCTTTATTTAAATTTTCTACTTCTATAAAGAAATTTCTGACATTATCTTCAATTAAAGGCACTAAATTTATAGTTATATTTTTTAAACTTTGATTAGATTTTATATTCATTTTGAAAAATCCATCACTCACCACAAAAGTAAAAACAATTGATTTTCTTTCATTATTCCTTTCACTTATATTTAAGGATAAAACACTTTTATTCTTAACCTTTTTAAAAGACATAGTTCTTCCTAAAGGATTTATGCCAATACTTTTTAAAGCTATATATATTTTTTCTCTTAAATCATCAACTAAACTAAAATAATCTTTATTCATATTTATTTTCCCCCGATGCCTAAATAATAGCAAAATTAATTACTTTTGTCAAAAAAAATCCCACATTTGTGAGATTTTTATCATTAATTTTTAGAAACAGCTATTAATATTCTTTCATTATCAATAAAGAATTCTTCATTGGCATTTTCATTAAATTCTAATTTAGTTGCTAATGTTTCTTTTTTAATATAATCGCTGAACTCTTCGATAGCAGTTTTAACTTTATCACTAGCATTATAAGTTACACTTATTCTATCTGTTAGTTCATAATTATTATTTTTTCTTATTGTTTGAACTTTAGATACAATTTCACGAGCAATACCTTCATTGATTAAATCATCAGTTAATCCAGCATTTAAAATAACAAAGTTATTGTTTTCCATTCCTACATCAAAGCCATCTTTAGCATTTATTCTAATATCAACCATATCACTATAGATGTCATATTCAGTACCCGCTACAGTCATTTTTATAGATTCATTATTTTGAAGTTTTTTAATATCACTTAGAGATAATTCTAGTAACTTATCTTGGAATTCTTTTAAGTTGCTTCCAAATACTTTACCAACATTTCTAAAGTTTGGTTTAACAGTAAAGTTCATATATTCAGATGTATCTTTTACATATGTTACTTTTTTAACATTTAATTCTTCTTTAATAAGTTCAGTAAGTTCTCCGATTACCATACTATTTTTACCATCGATTAAGATTTCACTTAAAGGTTGACGAACTCTTAGTTTTTGTTCTTCACGAATATTTCTTCCGATACTTATTAGTTCACGAACTAAATCCATCTTTTCTTCTAATAATTCTTCAATTTTTGTTTCATCATATTTTGGATAGTCTGCTAGATGAACAGATTCTTTTCCAGTTAGATTAGTATACATTTCTTCAGAAAGATAAGGTACAATTGGAGCCATCATTTCTGATAAACCTACTAATACTTCATAAGTAGTTATATATACTGATTTTTTAGAATCATCTAATGTACTTCCCCAGAATCTGTTTCTATTTCTTCTGATATACCAATTTGATAAATCATCTGATACAAAGTCTGTTAGGGCTCTAACTACTTTATTTAAATCATATTCATCATATGATTCTGTTACATATTTTAATAATTTATTATATTTACTTATTAACCATCTATCAATATCTTCTCTTTTTTCTAATGGAATATTACATTCACTAATGTTTATATCATCAATATTGGCATACATTGAGAAGAAATTATATGTATTTTTAAGTGGGTTAAAGAATTTAGAATGAACTTCTTTTAAACCATTAATATCAAACTTAAGTGGAACCCAGACTGGTGAAACATATGGAAGATAAAATCTAACTGTGTCTGCTCCATATTCTTTCATTGTTGAAAATGGTTCAACAATATTTCCCATTGTTTTACTCATTTTTTTACCATGAGCATCTAGTAATAAGTCATTTACTAAAACATTTTTAAATGGACTTACGCCTTTTACAAATGTTGAAATAACTAGTAATGTATAAAACCATCCACGAGTTTGGTCAATTCCTTCACAGATAAAGTCCGCAGGAAATTGTGTTTCAAATAAATCATTGTTTTCAAATGGATAATGGTATTGAGCAAATGGCATAGCCCCTGAATCAAACCAACAGTCAATTACATCTTTACATCTAGTCATAGATTTGCCACATTCTGGACATTTTAAGTGTACTTCATCAATAAATGGTCTATGTAGTTCAATAGTTTCATCAATATCTTCGATTGCTTTTTCAACTAGTTCTTTACGAGAACCAATCATTTCAGTATGTCCACATGAACAAATCCAATATGGAAGTGGTGTTCCCCAGTATCTTGAACGAGATATTGCCCAATCATTTAAGTTTTCTAGCCAATTACCAAAACGTTTTTCACCAACATATGATGGATACCAATTAACTGTTTTATTATTAGCAACAATCTTATCTTTAATTTTAGTTACTTCAAGATAATAACTTGGTTTAGAATAATAAATTAAAGGTGTGTGACATCTCCAACAATGTGGATAGTTATGAACTATTCTTTGTTTTCTAAACAATTTATCATTTTCTTTTAAGTAATTTATTACTAATTCATCAGCAGCAAAGACATTAGTACCTTTCCATGGTCCTTCAGTATATTTTCCATCTTCACCAACGGGATTTAAGTATGGTAAATTATATTTCCTGCCTACACTTGCATCATCTGCTCCGAATGCTGGGGCTAAGTGAACTACTCCAGTACCATCTTCGGCAGTAACATAAGAGTCACAACATACAAAGAAACCTTTTTTATTTACAGATAATTCTGGTATTAATTGTTCATATTCTGTATATTCTAATGTACTTCCTTTAAATGTATCAAGAATTTCGGCATCATCCCCTAGAACTTTACTTACTAGGGATGTTGCTAAAATAAACTTATTACCTTTACTTAAAACAAGTGAATAATCATAATCTGGATTTACACATAATGCTACATTTGCAAGTAATGTCCATGGTGTAGTTGTCCAAACTAAGAAGTATACATCTTCATCTTTTTTCTTCATTGGTACTATTACTGTATCAACACTTGTTTCTTCATAACCTTGTGCTACTTCATGAGATGCAAGTCCTGTTCCACATCTTGGACAATATGGAAGGATTTTAACACCTTCATAAAATAAGCCTTCTTCAAAGAATTTTTTTAAAATCCACCATTCTGTTTCAATATAATTATTATCATATGTTACATATGGATGTTTAATATCAATAAATTGTCCCATTTTTTCAGTAAGGTCTGTAAATGATTTTTCATTTTTCCAAACACTTTCACGACATTTTTGATTAAATTCTTTGATACCATATTTTTCAATATCTTTTTTACCTGAGAACCCTAATTCTTTTTCCACTTGTAATTCAACAGGTAATCCATGTGTATCCCAACCTACTTTACGTAATACTTTGTATCCTTGCATTGTTTTATATTTACAAATTGTATCTTTTAAAAACTTTGCAACCATATGATGTAAGCCAGGATGTCCATTTGCTGTAGCTGGTCCATCATAGAATACGAAATATGGGTCATTTTCTCTGTTTTCAATACATTTATTTAATATATCTTCACTTTTCCATTTTTCAAGTATTCTACTTTCTGTTACATCAACAGCATCTTTACTTAAACTTTTAAATCTTTCCATTTTCTTTCTTCCTTCCTTCAATTAAAAAAGGATGGCACCAAAGGAGTGCATATGCACGGTACCATCCTTATTATTTACTTAATTATCTTAACGCGATTAACGTAGTAATTTACTAAATTTTCAATTACTCAACTCCTGGGTGATATATAAAAATTTTCAAATATCTTTCTCGCACCATCTAAAAGACTCTCTTTATAATCCAATTTTTACACTTGTCCCATTCTCGGTCTTTCCAAGTGACTTAATTATAATACACTATATTTACATAAGTCAAGGGGTAAATCACTAGTTTTGCAAATGAAAATGCCAATGTTGATAACTTTTGCCACCGGCTACCCCGCCTCGCACTTTCCCGCGAGCCGCGACAGACATTTTTCTAGCATAATTTACTGCTGTCCTTCTTGCCACTGCATAATTTTTTACCCCGTTTGCCTAGCACCTAGTAGCTAGACAAACAATATGTCCTAACTTAGTTTACTCGCACAGGGTCACTCATACTTCCTGACCCTGATACATATTTTACCGAAGACTCAAGATTGAAGGACGGGCGAACCGCATAGCTAATAGTCGCACTGTAGACGTCGACACTGCCAGTGCCACGCACATAGAACGCATAATTCGTAGTGCCGGAATCGCGCGAAATTGTCCATTCATAAGAACCTAAATATAACCAATTTTTTGATGTATTACTACTATAAGAACTTAATTTTGTTGTCCATCCACTTTGGTCTGCTGCATATCCGTAATCACTTACATACATTAATCCTATTTTTTTATCTACTATTGTTGTTGATGCACTACTTCCTACTTCATATTGATATGCTGTTTTTGGTACTGATTGAGATATATTTGCATATGCACCTCCACCAACCTTCCATGTTGTTGTGGCTATTTTTTCTGCTAATGTTCCTAGACTTGTTAAATATGTTCCATTTAGGTATGTATTTAAACTTGAACTTGCCCATGTATTTGAATTATTTGTATCCCATTTTTGGTTACCAACTGATTTTGCTCTTATTACTTTCGTTTGGTCTCCAAATACTCCTATTATTCTAAATAAGTTTGCATCTGGACATGTTGTTGCATCTGAACCTAAGCAAATATAATTATTTACACTATCACTTGCTCCAGCATATCTATATGAATTATCACCTGCGCCATTTGTTAATGTTGAATTATGATAGTATAATGAATTCTCACCTTGAGTTCCTGTATATTGTTTTGCTATACGACAAGCTAAGGTACTTCCATCACAAGTTTCATCAAATCTAGCTAAGTCAAAATAAACATAACACTTATCTGACAAATTACCTGATACAATAACTGCTTTTTTTGTATCATCCCAACTTAAAGTTGAACCATTTTCACATCTTGATAATTCTGCATTAAACTTATATCCTTCTGTTGGCCAACTACTCCGTGTTACTGTTTTATAATCACCAGCTCCTGCTGTTTGTTCCAAATTCATTGATATTCCTTTAGTTATCTTAGTTTGATTATTAAAACTATCATCAATATAAGTATTTGTAGTTTTAAAATAATTAAAACTTGTAATAAGGGCAACCAATAAAACCAAAGTAACTATAGAAAATAAAACATATTTTTTCTTCAATTTGCATCACCTTCATAACAATATCACGCACGGATATTTTATTTTACATATCCATTTTAACCGAAAAAAAA